>Ga0208645_1000012_pt1 | contig 385815 bp, 348 predicted proteins | sample VirMetDEL_Sep_01_FD_184519 | JGI IMG/M metagenome (GOLD analysis project Ga0208645, IMG submission 184519) | Aqueous microbial communities from the Delaware River and Bay under freshwater to marine salinity gradient to study organic matter... | ecosystem: Environmental > Aquatic > Marine >...
TAATGATGTCAACGAGCTGAGGTTGGAACAAATCCTTTTGCGGGACGATCTTTGTCTGACGAGGTTTCATAAAACTCACCCATTCTGCAACTTTTTAGGTCTAAAGGCGTATTTATCGTAAGATTTAAGTATTAACTATCTTATAAAAACACATTAGATTCAATAGGTTGAGAGTTTTTCAGGGGCGACTAAAAAGCCCCGCTATAAAGGCGAGGCTTCATACCTAAAAGACTGAATGACTTTATTCTTATAAAAGCTTTGCTTAAAGTTACTCACAAAGTGAAGACGAGTTGATTACCCACTCTATAGCCATAAATTATACGCTAAGTGTTTTTGATAGTATTAATTACAATATCAAGGCTCAAGACTTTTTGGATTTTATTTTTAAATAGTATTTATTAGTCGAACAATTAACGCCCTATAAAAAAATAAACTTAAAACTTCAAGTTAGTCAGCGCATCTGTCGTTTCCCTCTCGGTTAATGCACCGAATCCGAACCTAAGATAACCATTCTGTTTATGAATAAAGAAATATGGATTTAAAGCTAAATCTGTAAGATCCAACTGTGATGAATCCCCTAAATTCAGCCAAAAAGCTAACCCTCCTGCAGGAACATGGAAACTAACCCTGCCACCAAACAGCCGATTTAGCTCAGTAATACAGTGATCACGACGGGCTTTATAGAGTTTTTTACATTTCCTAATATGGCGCTTTACTTCACCTGATTCTAATAATTCAGCTAAGACAAGCTCTGTTAATGTATTACCTTGTCTGTCAATCATTAAAATTTCCTGCACAGCTTGTTTTATTAATTCAGGAGTCGCCACTAAATACCCAACTCTAAGCCCTGGGGCAAATACTTTAGATAACGAACCTATATGCAGCACCCGTTCGGCACCAGGCAAACTTACTAATGGCGGTATAGGCCGGCTGTCAAAATGAAATTCATGATCATAATCATCTTCCACTATGTAAAAGCCGTAACGAATTGATAGTTGCAGTAACAATAAACGTCGCTCCATCACCATAGTGACGGTAGTAGGATAATGATGATGAGGAGTTGTATAAATAGCCGCAACTTTGTGATTCGCCAATAATTGTTCTAAATGCAAAACATCAAGGCCTTCACTGTCTGTTTTGCAACGTAATATAGTGAAACCAGCCGCTTCAAAAGCAGCCAACGCAGGAGCGTAAGTAAGCTCCTCAAATATCATTACACCATCAGATGGCTTAATAATACGGGATGCCAAGTAAATGGCCATCTGACTACCTCGAACGGTACAAATGTTAGCTGTCGTCAAATGCAGGTAACGCTCCTGAACAAGCATTCTCTGTAAGGCGCTACGTAATTCTATCGTTCCCTGAGCATCCCCATAACCCAAATATTGCTTACGACTGGCTGAAATTAATGCCCTTCGATACGCCCTCGCTAATAACTCATAGGGAATAAGGCGAGCATCTGGAGTACCGTCATTGTCTACATTTGTACAACTGTCCAAACTTAACGAAGTAGGAACAGCCTCAATGTCTACCGTAGCAGTGCGTGTCACTAAATGTTGATACTGTTCTGACAAATGTTGCTCCGGCAATCGTGCTGAAACAAAGGTTCCACGTTTTGCTTCAGCCACCAGCCAGCCCTGTGCAATTAGTTCGTCATACGCCACTTGAACCGTCTTACGATTTAACCCCAATATAGCCGCTAATGATCGCGAACCAGGTAAAAGAGCACCAGACTCTAGCCGCCCATTTAAAATGTCCTCTATAAGTCTATTGACCAACCGAGCATGAGTCGTATCACCAACACTATTCTCTAACCACAACTGCGTTTGCCATGGACGTAGCATAACCTTCCCTCTATCTGGACCATTATTAATTATAAATCTGGATGTTATTTATGGTCCAGATTAGTTTTATTCTGCTTACTCAAGGCATGAACTAAGAGTTAAGACACGATGAAAACAGCACACCTAGATAAACAACAACTGATGTCTAATGCACAGCAACAAATGGATCGATTGGTAAATGAAGGTCAATTTAGCGACAGGCAAAAACTGGCCTTAACTTGTCGTATTTTATATGAACACGGTCATGATGCAGGTTTAGCAGGACAGGTCACTGCCCGTACTGAATCCGGCAATACATTTATCACACAACAATTCGGACTAGGATTCGATGAGATCACCGCTGCCAATTTGTTGGAAGTAAATCAGGATTTGGAACCTATTGATCAACAAGCAATGCCAAACCCCGCCAATAGATTCCACACCTGGATTTACCATCAACACCCTGAAGTGAATTGCATTATTCACACTCACCCAACTCATGTAGCAGCACTGTCTATGCTCAAAGTTCCGCTGATAGTTGCACAAATGGATACCTGCAGTTTATTTGATGACTGCGCCTTTTTAAGTGATTGGCCAGGAGTTCCTGTTGGTAATGAAGAAGGCATCATTATTTCTAATGCTCTGGGTAAAAAAAGAGCCGTTTTGTTGGCCCATCATGGTCAGCTAGTTGTAGGTAAAACCATTGAAGAGGCCTGTAATCTCGCATTGATGATTGAGCACGCAGCACGATTACAGCTACTAGCAATGGCAGCTGGACAGATTCAGCCTTTACCGACTGAATTAGCAAAAGAAGCCCATGACTGGCTAACGACTGACCGTCGTAGCAAGGTCAACTTTGCGTATTACGCCAGAAAAATACTGAAGTCCCACCCTGAATCTATCTAAGGAGATGAAAATGAAACTAACAGGCATTATCGCGTACCCAATTACCCCTTTTACTATAGGTACTAATCAACTCGATTTAGAGAAACTAGAACAAAGTTTAGAACTACTGTTACAACATGGCTGTGATGCTATAGCTCCTCTAGGCAGCACTGGCGAAAGTGCATACTTAAGCCTTTCCGAATGGAAAGAAGTCGCAGAACATTCAGTCAAAATTGTAGCGAACCGAGTACCAGTGATTATTGGTATTTCAGAGCTCACAACAGAACAAGCTATTAATAAAGCACGTTTTGCAGCTCAGATTGGTGCCGATGCTATTATGGTGATACCAGTTTCGTACTGGAAACTCACAGACGAGGAAATCTTCAGTTATTATGAGGCTATTGCGGCAACAGTGCCCTTACCTATTATGATTTACAATAATCCGGCTACTAGTGGTGTAGATATGTCGCCTGAATTAATCGTCAAAATGTTTAAGGAAATTCCTAACATCACCATGGTAAAAGAAAGTACTGGTGATATTCAGCGAATGCACAAAATACATCAATTATCAGCTGGCGAGTTACCTTTCTACAATGGTAGTAATCCGTTAGCTTTAGAAGCCCTATGCGCAGGTGCTAGTGGTTGGTGTACTGCCGCCCCAAATTTATTGGAGACATTACCAAAAGAACTTTATACCTTAATTAAAACAAATGATCTTCAATCTGCGAAAGACTGTTTTTATCGTCAATTACCTGTACTAAGCTTTATTGTTGCCGGGGGATTGCCTAAAACAATTAAAGCAGGCTTGGCGTTAAAAGGTCTTCAAGTTGGCGAGCCTCGTAAACCCCTGACGGCTGCCAATGAGAAAGATAAAGCTACATTAGCAAAATTACTAAGTATTTAATTTCATATATAAAAAAGCTCCGTTATCAAAAGTAACGGAGCTTTTAACGGTACTAACCGACTATTAAGCAAAAACCCTTAGAAGCCTAATCATCTGCGCGTGCATTGATATAAGCACGCTCAGAAACGTCATGCCATTCGCTCACAGGGCCTAAGAAGCTTTTAAAAGAGTCATACACTTTTTGGCTTTGCGGGTCGTTCGCTGCAAGCGCTTCTAATGTCTCATAGGACGCTTTTTTCAATGCAATCAGTAAATCTTCAGGGAAGGGTTTAAGAATCACATTATGCTCATTCACCAAGGTTTGTAATGCTGCATTATTACGCGCAGTAAACTCGTTAAGCATCGCCAAGTTTGCTTGTTGAACGGCAGAACGCACAATGGCTTTTAAATCTTTTGGCAAGGCTTCAAAAGCGTCTTTATTAAAGATAGCTTCAACAGCCGAACCAGGCTCATGCCAACCTGGGTAATAGTAATATTTCGCCGCCTTGTACAAACCAAACGCAAGGTCGTTGTAAGGTCCAACCCATTCCGTTGCATCAATAGTGCCTGTTTGTAGCGCGGTAAACACTTCACTCGCTGGTAAGTTAATTGATGACGCGCCCACTTTTTCGAGTACTTCGCCACCTAATCCTGGCATACGAATCTTCAGGCCTTGGAAATCAGCCAGTGAGTTAATCTCTTTATTGAACCACCCCCCCATCTGTACACCTGCATTGCCAGCAACCATAGGGATTAAATTAAAAGGGGCGTAAATTTCTTCCCATAACGCTAATCCACCGCCTTCACCAACCCAAGCGTTAAACTCTTGTGCGTTAAACCCGAAAGGGACAGTAGAGAAAAATTGTGCAGCGGGTATTTTACCTTTCCAATAATACGCTGTGCCATGCCCCATCTGTGCAGTACCACGAGAAACCGCATCAAATACTTCTAATGCTGGAACCAGTTCACCAGCAGCATACACTTTAATGTCCAAGCGACCGTTAGACATTTCTTTAATATTCTGCGCTAGCGTTTCCGCACCCGTGCCCATACCCGGAGCATTCTTAGGCCAAGTAGTAACCATTTTCCAATGAATGGTATCGACTTTTTGTTCTACGCTAGCGGTTTCTTTTTCTTCCGATCCGCCACAAGCGACCAATAGAACCGTCGTCATACCAACGAGAGCCCATTTTCCCCATCGTATTATTTTATTCATTCACTTTATCCTGTAATAAACGCGCTATTTCTAACAAATAAGCCCCATTATCTATGGATAACAGGGCTTATTAAGCTTATTTCGTTAAAATGAACAATCAATCATTAGCACGAGCATTAATAAACGCTCGCTCCGAAATATCGTGCCATTGACTCACAGACGCTAAAAAGCTTTTGAAGGAATCGTATACTTTTTGGCTCATTGGGTCGTTAGCTGCCACTTCGTCTAATGTTTCATGAGAAGCCACTTTTAACGCTTCTAGAAGATCTTTTGGAAACTCTTTCAAAACAACGTTATGTTCATTGACTAGGGTTGCTAATGCCGCGTCATTACGTGCTGTAAATTCGCTTAACATCGCCACATTTGCCTGTTGAGTCGCGGCACGAACAATGTCTTGTAAATCCGCTGGCAGTGCATTGAAGGCATCTTTATTGAACAAGGCTTCTACCGCTGAGCCTGGCTCTTGCCAACCTGGGTAATAGTAATATTTCGCCGCTTTGTACAAGCCGAATGCTAGATCATTGTAGGGACCTACCCATTCCGTAGCGTCAATCGTGCCAGTTTGCAATGCGGTAAATATTTCACTGCCTGGTAAATTAATGGTAACGGCACCGACTTTTTTCAGTACTTCACCACCCAGACCTGGCATGCGCATTTTTAGGCCTTGGAAATCGGCAAACGAATTGATTTCTTTATTAAACCAACCGCCCATTTGCGCGCCTGTATTGCCGGCAACCATAGGGATGATGTTGAAAGGAGCATACACTTCTTCCCACAGTTGCAGACCGCCACCGTATTCAAGCCAAGCATTAAACTCTTGTGCTGTCATACCAAAAGGAATGGAGGAGAAGAACTGCACCGCTGGGGCCTTACCTTTCCAATAATAAGCCGTACTGTGTCCCATTTCTGCCGTACCACGAGACACAGCATCAAATACTTCTAGTGCAGGAACCAATTCACCGGCCGCATACACTTTCACATCCAAGCGACCATTCGACATTTGCGTAATGTTTTTCGCTAATGCTTCAGCACTCGTGCCCAAGCCGGGAAAGTTTTTAGGCCAAGTCGTGACCATTTTCCAATGAATTGTTTCCGCTTTTTTCTCAACTTTTGCCGTCTCTTCCGCTTTTTCTGATCCACCACAGGCGACCAAAGACAAAGCAAACAAACCAGCGAACGCCAATTTGCCCAATACCATTAAATTACGCATTATTTTCCCTCAGGGAGCCAGTTACTTAATTGTTATGAATAAGCGGCAATACCGCCATAAAAATAGGGGTAATCACAATAGCCAATGATGCCAACTATCCCTTTTTATTATAATTAGATAAAAAATTGCCCTTTTCATGCACAAAACATCAAAAAGGGCAAAAGATGATAAGAATTGTCGGAATCTTGCTCAACTCTTTTTTGCAATTTATCGTCACTTATTTTGCTTTTTTATAAATTTGGCGTGTAACTCCACGACATACGCTGACCACTTTCTGCTGATTGCTCAGCTAAGCACAATAAATAAATCAGCTGGCACGCTTGCTCCATTGGAACTGGCGATGCACCTTTGCCAAGAATCGCATCGCGCAATTGTCCATAAAACGCAGCGTATTCGCCTTGGGTCGATGCTTCTTGAATGGCTTCAATAGTATCTTGAGAGTGAGCAACAAAACGGGTGTTACGCTGCTGAGCGGCTTTAGACGGAAAGCCATCCTGCCAAGGCATCTGCCCTGCACGCAATGCTTCTTCTTGGGGATCTAACCCCACACATTGCCAACTGCCTTGGGTAAACCTGGCATTAAAACGACGCATCTCACCCGCTTCAAACGGTGTCGATGCCAGACGTACTCGTTTGTCATCATAGCCCAACTCCAGCTCAAACCAGTCATGGGTTTGACTGCCATCACGTAACTTATCAATGCTGGCATGTAACCACTTCGGCGGACCAAACAAACACAAGGTCTGGTCCACTATATGCGGTCCTAAATCCCAAAAAATGCCCGTACCAACACCCGGCTCTTCGCGCCAACGAGCTTGTGCCGTCGGGCGAAAACGATCAAAGCGAGAATCTAAATGTTTCAACTCGCCCAACTCACCACTCTTAATAAGCGCTTTGAGACGCAAAAAATCCCCATCAAAACGGCGATTTTGATACACGCAAAACACCAAATCTTTTTGTTTCGCTAGGGTACACAAAGCCTCTATCTGAGATAATTTGGTAACAGAAGGTTTTTCCAACAACACATGTTTACCATTTTCCAACGCCTGCTTTGCCTGATCAAAATGCAACGCATTTGGTGTGGTAATCACCACCAAATCCACATCGGACGCCGCAAACACAGCCTCTGCTGAAGACACGACTGACGCTTCAGGAAACAGCGCTCTCACCTCATCCACTTTTGAACTGCAAACATACGCCAACGTCATCTCTGGATCATTCACCACAAACGGCGCATGAAACACCCGCCCCGACAGGCCAAAACCAATCAACCCCACACGAATAGACATGCTCTACTCCTCTTCAGATTAAATACTTACAACTCTAAATAGTTTACAACCAATTGAAAAAAAATGCTGCAATTAAAAAGTTTTACTCGGTTACAATCGACCAAAAGCGAGAAATAATAGAAGTGGAACAATGGAATCGACTCAGAAAAACACAGAAAAATGGCAACAAACCCTCGACGCTCTTGATTCCGCCGCCAAAGGCAAGGTTGTCGACGCGAGCGAAGTACACAAATGGCTAAACAGCTGGGGAACAGACAATGAACTTAAAGCCCCAATAGTCAAAAAAAACGCCGTTCTTAAGAACAGCCATACAAAGATAAGATGAATCTTATTCCTGCCGACGCGCTTTGCTTAGAAGCAGGCGTAAAGGAAAAGACTCAGCGTTCTTTTAGCAAGACAACCTTAAATTATCTCGCTGTCTGATTTGCGCTGACGCGCTGAGCTTGCGAAGCAGGCGCAAGCAAATCAGACAACGAGATATTCCATCTAAACCAAACCTATAGTACTTCCAGTTTAGCAAACGACAATACCAGCCACTTAGTGCCTTCGTCGTCAAAGTTAACCTGCACGCGCGCTTGTGGGCCTTGTCCTTCGTAATTGATGACTAAGCCTTCGCCAAACACTGGATGATTGACTCGATCACCCATGTTCACCGTGACTTCAGGGGCTTTGTAGCTGTTTAGCACGCTGCTGTTTTGCAATTTACTCTTTTCATAGCCGTAATCAGGTCGTTGTAAAGACACAGGGCGGCTCACTTGTGAACGAAGACGCACTTCTTCCAAGCATTCCGGTGGCAACTCTTTGATAAAGCGTGATGGACTGTTAAACGACTCGCTGCCAAACAAACGACGAGACTCCGCATACGTGATGTACAATTTCTCCATCGCTCGAGTAATGCCCACGTAACAAAGACGACGCTCTTCTTCGAGTCGACCCGGTTCTTCAAAAGACATCTTGCTGGGAAAGATATTTTCTTCCACGCCCGTTAAGAACACCAATGGGAATTCGAGACCTTTCGCTGAGTGCAAGGTCATCAACTGCACGGCGTCTTGGTATTCGTCCGCTTGCGCATCACCCGCGTCCAATACCGCTTTGTCCAAGAAAGCCATCAATGGCGAGCTAAACTCTTCGTCTTCATCGCTCCAACTAAAACCGCCCGCAGCGCCAACCAACTCTTTTAAGTTTTCGATACGCGCTTCGCCCTTCTCGCCTTTCTCTTTTTCATGGAAAGGAATCAGACCGGCTTCTTCAATAATCTGTTCAAATATATCGTTCAAATTCAAATCAGGTTGCTGCACCGTGGTACTTAACCCTTCGATTAGGTGCAAAAAGGTTTTAATAGCATTGGTCGCACGACCCGGCATTAAGGATTGGCGCACCACTTCCTGCGCGGCTTGCCACATAGAACAGCCATTATCACGGGCGATTTCACGTAATGTACCGATACTGCGCTCACCAATACCACGCGGCGGCACGTTGATGACTCGTTCCATGGCACCGTCGTCATTTGGATCCAACGCCAAACGTGCGTAGGCCAAGGCATTTTTGATTTCAAGACGATCGTAGAATCTGTGCCCACCATAAATTCGATAAGCAATCTGTTCCCTAACAAGGCATTCCTCTATGACGCGTGACTGAGCATTGGAACGATAGAGAATCGCCATATCAGTCAGAGAGGTTCCCTTGTCGCGCCATTGTTTGATGATGCCAATGATAAAACGCGCTTCGTCTTGTTCGTTAAAGCCTGCATAAAGTGAGATAGGGTCGCCTTCACCGCTGTCGGTCCAAAGCTCTTTGCCCAAACGATCATCGTTGTGTTTGATCAAACCATTGGCGGCTTTCAGAATATGACCGGTTGAACGATAGTTTTGCTCCAAGCGAATGGTGCCAACGTCTTTAAAATCTTTGGTGAAGTTTTGAATGTTTTCAATTTTCGCGCCACGCCAACCGTAAATCGATTGGTCATCATCCCCGACCGCGGTAATCGTGCCTTCGCTGCCCACCATGATGCGTAACCAAGCGTATTGAATCGTGTTGGTGTCTTGAAACTCGTCCACCAGCACATGACGAAAACGCTCTTGATAATGGCGCAACAAGGCAGGTGTACTGAGCATCAACTCATGAGCACGCAACAGCAACTCGCCAAAATCCAATAAACCGCCACGCTCACAAGCCTCTTCGTAGTGGTAATACAGCTCGCGCATGCCTTTGGAGAAAGGGTCATGGCTGTCAGGCACATGGGCAGCACGGCGACCCTCGTCTTTTTGCGCGTTAATAAACCAAGACACTTGCTTCGGCGGCCAGCGAGTATCGTCGATATTCAATTCGCGCATAATCCGTTTAATGAGTCGCAACTGGTCGTCACTGTCCATGATCTGGAAGTTTTCTTTTAGCCCTGCGTCGCGCCAGTGAGCACGTAATAAGCGATGGGCCAAACCGTGGAAAGTGCCCACCCACATACCTTGTGGAGGAACGCCTACCAATTGCTCAATACGACCTTGCATCTCACGAGCGGCCTTATTGGTGAATGTAACGGCCATCAAACTATAGGGTGATAGCTCGTAAGCGTGCATCAGCCAAGCAATGCGATGGACTAACACACGGGTCTTACCCGACCCTGCGCCAGCCAATACAAGGCTATTCTGCAAGGGTGCGGCGACCGCTTCCCGTTGCTTGTCATTCAGTGAGTCGAGGATAAAAGAAACGTCCATTACATTCCGCCATAATTAATTAATACTTTTGTCACAAAAATCCGCAAAAATAGATTGATTTTCGAACGATTTGCGTTTTTTATTAACGTGAAAATGAGTTGTCTGTCTATTTTGACTTTTTTCAACAGCCGATGACAGGGGTCTATACAGTTCAATGTCATCGAACGTCCAAAAAGGGTATAACGATGAGCAATTTTGCCGAAACACTAACTGAAGTAAAAACCGATATACTGCATGCCTCCATTAGTTTGGATAATGAAACAAAAGAACGGAATCAAAAGGAAGATGCAGCCCGTATGTTAAAAGCCCGACGTGCAATTGAACAGCACTTAGAACAAAAACGTTTGAACCATGATATCTCAAACGGATGGGATGATTGATTTTATCTCTCTGAACGAAGTTATTCGGTCAACAAACCGGGCCTAACATTTGCGTTAGGCCATGGTGTGTATGTCGCGAAAAAATGCTCGCGTCTATGCCACCAGTGAGCCGTTGTTTTTTATCGTACTTTTTGTGCGGGGCTTCGCTCGCTTCTGTTTATAGAAGAGAAATCATTATTCTCTTAAAATATGACTTTTATCTCTTCTTATTGCCCTCGTTTTTCCTCAACTTATAGCGGTTACTCACGTGTTGGAGTACCATAGCGGCTGATTTTCATATCTTTTAATCCATAATAAAAAAGAAAATAACCCTCTTGGGGAGTTACCATGTTTGAACATATCCAAGCTGCTCCTGCAGACCCAATTCTTGGCCTGAATGACGCTTATAGAAATGATCTTAATCCGCATAAAATCAACTTAGGCGTTGGTGTTTATAAGGATGAACAAGGCAATACACCGATTTTAAAAGCCGTTAAACAAGCAGAAGAACGTTTGTTGACCCAAGAAAAAACCAAAAACTACCTCAGTATCGAGGGCGCTCCCGCCTATCGATCTGCCGTGCAAACGCTTTTATTTGGTAAAGACCACAGCATTATTACCAAGCAACTTGCTCAAACGGCACAAACCCCTGGTGGCACAGGTGCATTACGTGTCGCAGCAGAATTCATCAAAAAACATTTACCCGAAGCCACAATTTGGGTCAGTAACCCAACGTGGGCCAATCATCAGTCCGTTTTTCAATCCGTGGGATTAGAAGTCGGCAGTTACGCTTACTACAATGCCGACAATAAATCGTTGGATTTTGAGGCCATGCTGGCCAGCTTGTCGCAAGTGCCTGAAGGCGATGTCGTGCTATTTCATGGCTGCTGTCACAACCCAACGGGCATTGATCCTACGCCAGAGCAGTGGTATCAATTAGCGAAACTGTGCAGCAAGCAAGGCTTTTTGCCCCTGTTTGACTTTGCTTATCAAGGTTTTGGTCAAGGCCTGACGGAAGACGCACAAGGTTTACGTAAGTTTTTAGAATACGTGCCTGAGATGCTCATCGCCAGTTCCTTCTCAAAAAACTTTGGTCTGTACAACGAACGTGTTGGCGCGCTGACCATTGTCTGTGAAAACGCAGAACAAGCTGAAACCACATTCACGCAAATCAAACGCTGTATTCGCACCAACTACTCAAACCCGCCATCGCATGGTTCTGCCGTCGTCGCTGAAATTCTCAATGACCCAGAGCTTTATGCTTTGTGGGAAAACGAGTTAAAAGCCATGCGGACACGCATTCATGAAATGCGCAGTTTGTTTGTGAATACCCTACGAATCAAGGGCGTGAGCCAAGATTTTTCGTTTATTTCGCATCAGCAAGGCATGTTCTCTTTTTCAGGTCTAACACCAGATCAAGTGGCACAGTTGCGCAAAGAGTACGGCATCTACATTGTTGGCTCAGGACGCATCAGCGTCGCGGGCATGACCCATGACAATATGGGCCCACTTTGTGATGCTATTGCCGCGATTTTAAAAGGCTGAGCTCACATTTACTCGACTTAGCATAACGCAATAAAAACGGCTTTAACCTGATGGTTAAAGCCGTTTTTTTATGTCAGTTGATTTTATTTGTCGTTTTATCACTGCTGTTTTCTTGCTAAAAAGACTGTTACCTTATGGGTCCGCTTTTTTATACCTACAGGAGCCACCTATGACCGCCACACTGATTTACTGCTACGACCCAATGTGCAGTTGGTGTTGGGGATTTCGTCCTACTTGGACCAAGCTACAAAAAGCCTTGCAAGATTTGATCGATACCAATCAACTCACCATTCAGCCTATGCTGGGCGGTCTTGCTGTAGATTCCGATGTGGTCATGCCAGATGAGATGAAAGCTAAGCTGGAAGGCACTTGGCAGAATATTCAACGCTCGCTGGGCACAGAGTTCAATTTCGACTTCTGGAGAACAACCACACCACGACGCTCAACGTATCCAGCTTGCCGCGCCTGTTATGTCGCCAGAGACACCGGACTAGAAGAAGAGATGTATCATGCCATTCAAGAGGCGTATTACCTGAACGCTAAAAACCCGTCAGATCTTGATACTCTCATTGAATGTGCTGAACAAATAGGCATGAATGCAGACGGCTTTCAGAAAACCATGCAGCACGTGAAAAATGAGCGTCTATTGGAGGAAGAGATAGAACAAGCTAGGCGTCTTGGCCTGAACTCTTTCCCCTCTTTGGCCTTACTAATCGGCGATAAACTCACGCCTATTCCGTTAGATTACAAAGATCATTCCAGCATGCTAAATGCGATAAAAAAGGCGCTATCGTAGCGCCTTAGTCACTTAAATTACATCTGTCCTATAAACATAAATCAACGAACTAAAATATAACTCTTCACTGTGCGTGCTATCGCAGCGGCTGAAACAACATATAACAAAGGTAAAGCGAGCTTATAATCGTTGCCATCTACAAACACCATAATGCACGCAATAACTAGCAGACTCAGCGTAAATAGATGCACATAAGCACACAAACCAAACTTCCATTTTGCTGTGATTATCACACCTCCAACACCTAACACCACACCCAATGCGCCACCAACTAAAACATCCATTGGCCAATGCACACCAATCAACACTCGACTCAAGGCAACCAATACCGCCAACAGGATAAACGTCGCTTTAGCATAAGCATTTTGAACGTAGCAAAAACACACACTTGCTAATAAGAACGCCGTTAAACTATGGCCTGAAGGAAAACTACGTGCTTTATAGGCTCTGCCCAAAAGATTAAAGGTTTCAGGATCAAGCACTGCCGGTGGACGCGGCATCGCAAAATAATCCTTAAGTAAGTTAACCACAATGGCACCAAGTAATGTGGTGAATAGAACAGTCCAATGAAAACGAATATTGCGACACGAAAATAACAGCACTAAGGCCAACAAAAATACACCATCTCCAAATACCGTCATATTTTCCAATAAGAAAGAAGGTATGTAGGTGCTAAAGCTATTTATTTCCATAAAGCCAAAGTGATAACCACCAAGAACATTACCAATCATGGCAGTACTTGCTAATACAACGGCAACCAAAAGCAAAAATTGAATACTAGATTGAGGTACAACGGCCTTGCTTGATCTTGCTTGATCTAACAGTGATTTATAATTGGTCGACATTTTAGTTAAGTGGCAACGCATAAAACCTCCATTCCTTTTGGCAAAAAGAGATATAACTTCGATGCTCACATTTTATGCATAGTGGGTGAAAAATAAGTGAATTAGAAATATTTTATATAACCAAAAATGAATAGTTATGTTTTTGTTTGTGATTTTATGTGAAGTTCGCAAAAAAAATGCAAAAGAAAGATTGATGAAAAGAATGAAATCCTCGTTAATAGGTAAATAATTAGACACTCTTTTCTATCTAGATTTTTCTCAATCTAGAAACAACAAGGTCAACAGGAACACATGAAGCGTAATCAAACCGTTTTGTCTCGATTCACGACACGCCTAGGCACTTTTTTCAAACAGGGTTTTAAAACGAAACCAAGCACATCAAGCTTTATTATTTGGCTAGCTCTATTGAACGCGTCGCTCTACAACTGGCCTTTGTTTTCTTTTTCGATAAAAAACCTAGATGGCTTTACGCTGAATAGCTTGCAAACTCTTATGACCGTTTTTGCCGCTATTTATCTAGTCACCACTCTTGTGCTTTATGCTTTGTTTATTTTATCTAGACGCTTAGGTAAAGCTGTGTGTGTGGTGTTTGCACTTGCAAACTCATTGGCAGTGTATTTCGTGGTGACCTATAACGTCATCTTAGACAGAACCATGATAGGCAATATTTTTAACACCCAATATTCAGAATCTGGACAATTTCTAAGCCCAAAGCTGGCCATTTATTTTATTCTGCTTGGCGTCTTACCAGCTTGGTTAATCCTTCGTGCATCGGTTCAAAAAACCTCAAGAATACGATTATTCGCGCATCTCATTATCACCATCATAGTCACGTCTACTTGGATTTGGCAGTCACAAAGCCATTGGCTATGGATTGATGATCATGCCAAACAATTAGGTGGCCGAATCATGCCATGGTCTTACGTAGGGAATACGATTCGCTATCAAAACGATCGCGCAAAAGAAAACATCGTACAAACCCTCTTGCCAGACGCGACATTTGGTTCGAATGAAAAAATCGTCGTGGTGTTAGTTATTGGCGAATCCGCACGCGCAGAGAATTTCTCCCTGTATGGCTACAACAGACCAACAAATCCGCTACTAGCCGCGTCGGGAGTAATCACCTTAAAAAATGCGACCTCTTGTGCAAGCTACACCACAGCATCAGTGAAATGTATTCTGTCTCACAATGATCCTAGCGGTGTATTTTCAGAGAGTTTCGAACCTTTGCCAAGTTACCTGCAAAGACAAGGTATTGACGTTTTTTGGCGCACAAAAAACTGGGGAGAACCACCAATTAAAGTAGCTAGCTATTTAAGTTCAGGAGATTTGAAAAAGAACTGTGAAGGCAGTGAATGCGACTATGATGGCGTGTTATTAAGCCATCTGGCTGAGCAAATTCAGGCATCGGATAAACAAAAAGTCTTTGTGGTTCTGCATCAAACAGGCAGTCATGGACCATCTTATTACAGTAAATATCCAAAGGAGTTTGAGGTTTTTAAACCTATTTGTCGTTCGGTCGAGCTTAGTAACTGCACGCAAGAGGAGCTAATTAACGCCTATGATAATACCGTCTTATATAACGATCATTTCTTAGATCAATTACGCAAAACTTTAGAAGGATTAAAAGACACCTCCAGCGCTTATCTTTATGTATCTGATCATGGCGAGTCACTTGGCGAAGGTGGTATTTATTTACATGGTACACCTTATTCCATTGCACCAGAGCAACAGTTCAAAGTGCCGTTCTTTGTGTGGATGTCGCCGTCTTTTATTGAGCAAAAACATATCTCTGTCGACAAACTAAGAACCCGAGAAAAAAGTACCCAAGCGAATGTTTTCCATAGCGTCATGGGCGCCTTTGATATGGACAGCGAGATCTATAATAAAGACCTAGATATGTTCAGGGCCGCGCGCCAACAATAGCCATAGACAAACAAATAATAAAGGCCAGTAAATCTGGCCTTTATTATTTTTGTCGTTTTCTAGAAAACATGACTCTTTTTGGACTCTAACCAAAGTCGTGATTAATTAAATCCAACATCGGGTTATAAAGCGGCTCAGTGGTGGCGTTGCGCGTTTTTTTCGCTTCTTGATCGGACGCTCCAACGTTATTGGCTTCTAAAACATCAAACATTTGTAAGTCACTTTCTATAACTTGCGCTGTCTCTTCTGCTTGCTCGCTCTCTTCAGCCGACTCTGTTGACTCCACAGTAGGCTTAATGACGGTCTCAACCGTCTTACCCTCATCCACCGCTAAATGCTCAGCTAAGGCTTTTGCTAGAGGCTCAACATCATCCAAAGTAACATTCACCGCCAACCAATGATTGGCATCGGCTTCATGGCTAACCAAGGCTCCGGGCACAATGGCATTCCGAAAACTGGCTAGCAAGGCGGTCATGCTGACAAGCTCTAATGGCTTCGATAAATGCATCCAAAGTGACATGCCACCTTTACTGGCGGCAAAACTCACTTGTTCACCAAGACGTGTCTCAAGATGGGCTTTCACACGTTCCGAATTCGCCCAAACCTCTCGTGCGCGTTTTGTTAATGAGCGCTTACTATTAGGCTGTAATGCATCGCTCAAGGCCACTTGTTGGGCATCGCTTAACGCCATATCAGCGCCTAAGAAAGCACCTTCCAATAAGGCTTGATGTCTACCAGGCAAACACCAACTTGCAGAGCGATCGACACCTTTTGATTCTACCCCACCGATGTAAACAATATGATCTGACGAATCCAGCGACTTATAGGTCATCAGAGAACCTGCGCGATACGCCAAATGCGAGCATAAATCCCACTCAATTACTGGCAATTTGGTTTCTTCAATAATGGCCAGCCAACGACGCAGACTTAAATTACTAATCAATTGTCCTGCAGGGAAAGAAAACTGACCAGGTAAGACAATCAGGCGAATGGCGTTATCACGTAAACAACGAATGGCCAAATCCAGATCAACACCGCGTTCCCCCGCAGTTAAAGCAATCACTTGTCGCCCTAAGCTTTGTAAGGTAGTGGTGATTCGAGGATCGCAAGGCGTTAACACCAACACACTGTCGCCACGTTGAGTGAGCGTTTGTACGGTCTGGGTAAACATAGCCAAAGGCGAATGTCCCAACCAAAGATGTGAAGCATGGGCTTTAATACCCAGCCCTTTCAAATACTCATTGACGGCTTCGCGAATGGCCAAATGACCTTTCCCCAATACGGGAAGATGTACCTCTTCCTGACGTACGGCAGGGCTTAAAAAAGCGTCACTTTGATCGACCAAGGCGGCACGATGCGCCAGACATGACCAAGCTGGCTTAGTGCCATCATTCGCTAATTCACGCAACGCCTCACCCGCCAACAACAAAGCTGGCTTAGTGTCACTGCGATGACAAACAAAGTAACCCGATTTGGGACGAGACTCAATCCAGCCATCTTCACTCAACAGCTCATAACCATGTATGACGGTGTTTAAGCTCAAACCTAATTGCTTCGATAACGCTCGTAAGGAAGGCATCTTATCACCGGGCACAATGGCCTCTTGTGACATTTGATCCAAAAACCAATCCACCACACCTTTATATAAAAAATCCGCCACCGTTTTGTACCTTTTCTAGTTTGTCATCTAGTATCTGTTATCAATCATTATAGTTGTGCGAAAAAAACGCAAGTAAAAGCCCAATAATTCCCGATTTTAGTGGGAGTTAAGGTACAATTTCTCTTATTTCAGGCTGATTTAAACGCAGAGTATTCATGGCATTCGACCCGTTATTGCTTCGTCCCCTTTTTCCTATTTTGGCGCAATCAGCCTACGATCATCCATTAACCTACTTGGATAATGCCGCCACAACACAAAAGCCTTTACCAGTCTTGGACGCTATCCAAGAATATTACCGTAGCTTCAATGCCAATGTTCATCGCGGTGCACACTTTCTGAGTGACCGCGCCACCAATCGTTTTGAGCAAGCTCGCGACACGGTGGCAAAATTTATTAATGCGCCAGAACAGAGCCATGTGATTTGGACAAAAGGCACAACAGAAGCCATCAATGTGGTGGCCTACGGCCTTGAGCACATCCTCGAGAAAGGCGATGAAATCCTCATCACCAGTTTAGAACATCATGCGAATTTGGTCCCTTGGCAACAGCTGGCGTTTCGCACAGGCGCACGCTTACGTATTGTCCCCTTAACATCCAATGGGGAATGGGAACCTGAATTCAGCCACTACTTCACCGACCGCACACGTATTTTTGCCGCAACACAGGTATCCAATGCCATCGGCGCCAGCACACCTCTACGCACCATGATCAATCTTGCTAAACAGCAAGGAGCGTTCACCCTTGTCGATGGTGCTCAAGCGGTGGCGCACTATCCTGTGGATGTACAAGCCCTAGACTGCGACTTCTATGTGTTTTCCGGTCATAAAATGTATGGGCCAACAGGCATTGGCGTGCTTTATGGCAAAAACCATGCATTGGAAATCTTGATGCCATATCAAACAGGCGGAGAAATGGTACGCCATGTGTCTTACCAAGCCACAGAGTTCAATGTATTGCCTTATCGTTTAGAAGCCGGTACGCCACACATCGAAGGCGTTATTGGCTTGGCGGCGGCTTGTGATTTTCTGAATATCCAAGATCGTCTGGCGTTATTGGCTTGGGAACAATCGCTTGCTAATCATGTTTATACGAGGTTGCTTAAAGCGGGTGGTATTGAAATTTATTCACCCGAGAAAAACACCACCCTGGTTTCTCTCAGTGTACCCAACATTCATATCTTGGATTTGAACGCTTATTTAGACAGCCAAGGTATCGCGGTTCGAGCTGGCAGCCACTGTGCCCATCCATTGATGGCGCAACTGGGCGTTGCAGGTACACTGCGTGCTTCTTTTGCTTGTTATAACACCATAGAAGAAGCAGATCGCTTCTGCGATGTACTACTCGACGCCATAGACCTATTAAATGATGAGTAACAAGCGATGACAGATTCTTTAGGACAACAAAAGCCAGTAAACATAAAAGCCCAACTGCAAGCTTGCCGAAGCAAAGAAGACACCTTTAAAACACTGGTTACCTTAAGCAAAACACTCTCAAGACTGACCGCCGAAGATAAAACGGAAGTAAACAAAATAAAAGGCTGCGAAAGCGCGGTTTGGCTCACCATTGAAGAAAGCCATGGCATACGCCACTTCAAAGCCGACAGCGACGCCAAACTCATGCGCGGCGTATTAGTCGCCATCTTGAGCTTGGTAGAAGGAAAAACACAAACAGATATCCAACAAATGGACCTAAAGGCAGAGCTGGCCGAACTCAATTTATCAAGCTACCTAACCAGCTCGAGAACCAATGGTGTGTTGGCGATTTTGCATAAGATAAAGAACGAAACTTAATCTATACTCAATAGTTAAGTGATAAAACCCGCTATACCCAAACCAATAAATAATAACCCCGTAATACGATTTATAAGTACGATATGGTGTTTCAGTAAGTGGGAAACCTTATCAATCGCCGATGAGATCAACACATGGATAATCAAGGTAATCGCCACCAGTTCGATGGTAAGTAAAATGGCGTAGGTCACAAAATACTCATTGGATGGCACGAACATTGGGAACAATGCACCAAAGAACACCAATGTTTTTGGGTTTAATAACGAAATAAATACACCGTTTTTAAAACTGTATCCTTGTGCGGCGATGGTCATCTCACTATTGGCATAATATAACGCCTTACAGCCCAAATAGGCGATATAAGCGCTACACAACCACGTCATAATTTGAAACGCTTGCTCACTCGAATGAATCACGGCTAACAGCCAAGTATTTGCCAACACAGAAGCTAACATTAACCCAGTCGCGATGCCAAAAATCACTGGCAAAGTCCCACGCAAACTCTGATTAATACTGCTACTTACAACCGCGAGACCACCTGGTCCAGGTGATAATGCTGACGCAAGACAAACCGCCAAAAAGACCCACTGACTTTCCATAAAACACTCACTAAGGCTGCAAAACCATCAGAGTAATAAAGCCAGTCCGCGTTATCTTGTAAAAAATTGCTTTTGATAAGCCATTGGTGTGATCCCCATCGCGCTAACAAACGCTTTGGTGAAATGACTTTGGTCATGAAAGCCGCAGTTGAGCGCGATATCGACCGCACTAAAACCTCGCTTTAGTTGAGCTCGAGCGTGATTCAAACGTTGTTGGATTTGATATTGATGAGGGGTTAACTGATAACAACGTTTAAATTCTTTGATTAAGTGAAACTTGCTGATCCCAGCATGTTGCGCAATGACTTCAAGGGAAAGTTTCTGCTGATAACTGTCTGCCAGTAGATCACGTACTGACTCGATATTGGATTGTGCCTTGCTCAACGTCAGTACCGTACTTTGCTGGCTTTCTTGTAGTAACAAGTTTACCAGCAACATTTCCCAATGCTCTTCCATGTCCAAGGCTTCAGAACCGCGGGTCAGCTTATCCAACAAACCTCGCATCTGCAGACTAAGACGAACATCGTTGATCACACTTTGACGAAAATAAGGCGTTTGTGCCGTGCCAAACAATGAGTGGTTAAGCGCTTTCATGCGTTCTTCAGACGGATATAACGCACGATAACGCCAGCCCTCACCTTTGCCTTTAGAGCCGGTATGCAGTTCATCTGGCGCCACAATTGAAAGCTGTCCAGGCAAGGTATTATGGCTCTCACCACGATGACTAAAATGCATCACGCCAGCATCCACTACAGAAATAACAAAACCTGCGTGAGCATGCTTACCAAATACAGTCTCGGTAAACTGCGCTTCTATCATTTCCAGCCCACCTAAGGTTCGACTGGTAGAAACGTTGCAGAATTCGTTGGCGTGCATCCGGACTCCTAGGGTGTATGACGTTAGTGTCACACTACCAGCTTAGTCGAGCACACTCTTGTAAAAAATTGCGTATTTATTTTCTGCTTGTCTGTCATGTATCAACCCGCTGATAAGAGATCAGATACAACTGTTGAATCCCTGGATAAATGCCCTGAATCACTTCCCTCAATTCATCCAAGGTCATATTTTCTTGCTCGGCATGATAATCCGTTAGAGCGTCAAACAAGACCGGCTCGACAGACAATATTTTTAATCGACAAAATTCACGACCGTCTTCGAAGGTAGACACAGTCACAACCGAACCGGGAACATAGTGCTTTTCCGCTTCATCACGCAAGGTAATGGTTTTTTGGCCCGATAAAATATCAACCTCAAAGCGCTCAAAGAAGGTCATGGTGGTTGGTGTCATGGATTCGCCTTCTGCGCCAGTTTTTCCAACACTCGACTGACAGCCACAAAGCCAAACGTGGCCGTGACAACCGTGCTAGCACCAAAGCCGGTATCGCAATTCATCTTGGTTTCTGTATCCCCTTTTTGGCGCTGCTCGCAAACTGTGCCATCCAGCTGTGGGTATTTCAATTGTTCTAAAGAGTACACACATTCAATATCAAAACGACGCTTAGTATTACGTGAGAAATTATAATGACGACGAAGGAAATTGCGTAATTTAGCCGCCAAGGGATCCTGCTCTGTACGCGATAAATCAGCAATTTGAATCTGCGTTGGATCAATTTGACCGCCAGCACCACCAACCGTAATGATTTTTCGCTTATTGCGCTTACACCAAGCGATTAGAGCGGCTTTTGGCTTTAAGCTGTCAATTGCATCAATCACATAATCAAACGGCTCAGAAAGCAGCTCAGGGATATTTTCTGGAGTGATAAAATCTTCAATGCAAGTCACTTGGCAATTAGAATTAATCAACTTTATCCGCTCTTCCATGGCCTCCACTTTAGCCTTACCTATGTTGCCATCCAACGCATGAATTTGGCGGTTGGTGTTAGTGATGCAAACATCGTCCATATCAATCAGTGTAATGTGACCAATCCCCGAACGCGCCAACGCTTCTGCCGCCCAAGATCCGACACCACCAATGCCAATGACACAGACATGTGCTTGAATAAACATCTCATACGCTGCATCGCCATATAAACGACGAATGCCACCAAACCGTTGATCGTTTGTCACTTTTCTCTCCTCGCAGACAAATCGCCCTGCGCTTTTTCTATCAATAAGTGTATGCTTTTAAACCATTAAAAACGCGATAAATTATGATCAGGTATTAGCACCCTATGATTCAGCAAGCTTTTGAAATGCTGGGTTTAACACCCAAAGAAACGCAACTTTATCAAACTTTGTTAAAGCTAGGCCCTTCTTCTATACGAGACATTGCCGAACACAGTGGCATCAATCGCGGTACAGCCTATGAGTCTCTCAAGCAATTACAAACAAAAGGTATTGTGAGTTATTTCCCAAAGGGAAAGCGTCGTCTTTTTACGGCTGAAAACCCAGATATTTTATTAAACCTAGCGGAAGAAAAACGCAACCGACTCAATAAAACCATAGAGAACCTAAAGAACACAATTATTCCAAACCTGCATCAACAGCAACCAGACTATCATCAAACCCATGTGCGTTATTACGAAGGCGATGATGGCATCGAATGGGTATTACGCGATATTTTAAACGTGGTATCACAACAAGACCACAAAGAATATTGTGTGTTTTCATCTAAACCAATTCGTCCCTTTCTATATCGGCCTTTTCCTAACTACACCAAACAACGGGTAAAACTGGGAATCAACGTAAAAGTGATCGCACTGGGTGAAGGTGGTGAAGAAGCGCAATTATCAGAACGTAAATGGATCAAAACCGAAGGCTCGGTCGACGCCAGTTACATTGCTATCTATCCGCCAAAATGTGCCATTATTTCCTTGGCTAGCAACAACTTCCCTTCTGCCGTGGTGTTGGAATCGAAAGACATCGCCAAAGCACAACAGATCATTTTTGACACACTATGGAAGATGCTTTAAACATAAAGACTACAGCACAAATTTCATCCAATAAAAAAGCAGCCCGAAGGCTGCTTTTTTGACTCTCGTCTTCAACAAAACCGCTTATTGATGACTGCGGAACTGCTGAATAGTACGCAAACGAGCCATAGCTTCCACTAATTCCGCTGTCGCACGAGTGTAATCGACATCAGGTTTTTGGTTAGCCAAAAGCTCTTTCGCATGTTCTTGCGCTTTTAGTGCCGCTTCTTCGTCCAGATCTTTTGCACGAGTGGCTGTATTAGCCAAGACGGTGACGCGGTGCGGTTGAACTTCTAAGAAGCCACCGGACACGAAGATAAACTCTTCGTCACCATTTTCTTTAACCACACGAACAGGACCTGGTTGCAGCGTCGTCAACAATGGCGCGTGTCCAGGCATGATGCCCAAATCGCCATAGCTGCCTGCAGCCACAAGAGATTGCACCGTACCGGAAAAAATCTCTTGTTCAGCGCTTACGATATCGCAGTGTACTGTGATAGCCATAAGTAGCCTCTCTTAGTCATACTTAGCAAAAGCGCTTAGATGCGCTTTTGCTACGCGTGATGGTTAAAGTTTCTTAGCTTTCTCGACCGCTTCGTCGATGCTACCAATCATGTAGAACGCTTGCTCTGGAAGATCATCAAACTCTCCATCCAGTATGCCTTTAAAGCCACGAATAGTGTCTTTCAAAGAAACATACTTACCTGGAGAGCCAGTGAATACTTCTGCTACGAAGAAAGGCTGAGACAAGAAACGCTGGATTTTACGAGAACGGTTAACCGTTTGTTTATCTTCTTCAGATAACTCGTCCATACCCAAAATTGCGATGATGTCTTTCAATTCTTTGTAACGCTGCAATACCATTTGAACGCCACGGGCTACGTCGTAGTGCTCTTGACCGATAACAAGTGGGTCAAGCTGACGAGAAGTAGAATCAAGTGGGTCGATCGCTGGATAGATACCCAAAGATGCGATGTCACGAGACAATACAACCGTTGCGTCCAAGTGAGAGAAGGTTGTTGCTGGAGAAGGGTCAGTCAAGTCATCCGCAGGTACGTATACCGCTTGAACAGACGTGATAGAACCCGTCTTAGTAGAGGTGATACGTTCTTGAAGAACACCCATCTCTTCAGCCAATGTGGGCTGGTAACCTACCGCAGATGGCATACGACCTAGCAATGCAGACACTTCCGTACCGGCAAGCGTGTAACGGTAGATGTTATCTACGAAGAAAAGTACGTCACGACCCTCGTCACGGAATTTTTCTGCCATAGTCAAACCAGTCAAAGCAACACGTAGACGGTTACCTGGTGGCTCGTTCATCTGGCCGTATACTAGAGATACTTTGTCGATTACGTTCGAGTCAGTCATCTCGTGGTAGAAGTCGTTACCTTCACGAGTACGCTCACCAACACCGGCGAATACAGAGTAACCGCTGTGCTCGATTGCGATGTTACGGATAAGTTCCATCATGTTTACGGTTTTACCTACACCGGCACCACCAAACAGACCAACTTTACCACCTTTCGCAAAAGGACAAACAAGGTCGATAACCTTGATACCCGTTTCTAGCAATTCGTTACTAGAAGACTGCTCAGCATAAGAAGGAGCAGCACGGTGAATTGACCAACGCTCTTCTTCGCCGATAGGACCTTTTTCATCAATTGGGTTACCTAGAACGTCCATAATACGTCCTAGTGTCTTCGTACCAACAGGCACAGAAACAGGTTTGTTGGTGTTTTCAACCACCAAACCACGTCTCATTCCGTCAGTGGAACCCATGGCGATGGTACGAACAATACCGTCACCTAGTTGCTGTTGTACTTCCAACACCAACTCTTTACCCTCGATAGTCAGGGCATCATAAACTTTTGGCACGCTATCACGTGGGAATTCCACGTCGATAACCGCACCGATAATCTGTACGATTTGTCCGCTACTCATGTTCGGATCCTCTTAAATACCTAAATACCTTAAACCGCTGCCGCGCCGCTGACTATCTCAGAAATTTCCTGAGTAATCGCCGCTTGACGAGCCTTGTTGTACACCAACCGTAATTCATCAATGATATCACCTGCGTTGTCGGTTGCATTTTTCATTGCCAGCATACGCGCTGCTTGCTCACATGCAATGTTTTCAACCACAGACTGATATACTTGAGATTCAATATAGCGAACCAATAATTCGTCAAGAATTTCAACGGCATCTGGCTCGTAAATATAATCCCAGTGGTGCTTTAACTCTGTATTCTCTTCCGCCTTCAATGGCAAAAGCTGCTCAACCGTCGGCTTCTGAGTCATGGTATTCACGAACTCATTTGAAACCACATAAAGACGATCAATGCGACCTTCATCAAATGCGTCTAGCATCACCTTAACACTTCCGACTAAGTCATCAGCTTTGGGTGCATCACCTAAACCGGTGAAAGCTGCTGTTACATTTCCGCCGTAGTTACGAAAGAATGAAACCGCTTTAGAGCCGATTGCACAGATGTCGATTTCAACACCAGAATCAGCAAACTGTTTCATGTTCTTAATAGCTGCTTTGAACACGTTAACGTTCAAACCACCACATAAACCACGATCAGAAGAGATTACGATATAACCAACACGCTTCGCCTCACGCTCGGTAAGGTAACGGTGTTTATACTCAGGATTCGCGTTGGCCAAATGACCAACTACTTGACGAATTCGTTCCGCATACGGACGAGAAGCGGCCATACGATCCTGAGCTTTACGCGTTTTACTAGCGGCTACTTTTTCCATAGCACGTGTAATTTTACGCGTATTGTTTATGCTCGAAATCTGAGTGCGTATCTCTTTTCCGACTGCCATAATAGAACTGCCCTTGTGAGAATGTTATTTCACAAACTTCAAGAAAATGGTGACAGGCTAAACTAGCTTGCCACCAAAATCATTACCAAGTTTGCGTCGCTTTAAACTTCTCGATTGCCGCTTTAAATGTCGCTTCAATCTCGCCGTTAAAGTTGCCAGTTTTGTTAATGTCAGCCATAAGATCAGTGTGTTCACTGTTCATGTAGCTCAACAAAGCACTTTCAAAACTACCAATTTTGCTTGTTTCAACATCTACAAGGAAGCCATCATTAGCAGCGTAAAGAACCACGCCCATATCAGCTACAGGCATAGGAGAGAACTGCTTTTGTTTCATCAGTTCAGTAACCTGTTTACCATGTTCTAGCTGCTTACGAGTTGCTTCATCTAGGTCAGATGCGAACTGAGCGAATGCCGCCAATTCACGATACTGAGCCAAGGCAAGACGAATACCACCGCCAAGCTTTTTAACGATCTTAGTTTGTGCTGCACCACCAACACGAGAAACCGAAATACCGGCGTTCATCGCTGGACGGATACCCGCATTAAACAAGCTCGTTTCTAAGAAAATCTGACCATCGGTGATAGAGATAACGTTTGTCGGTACGAAAGCCGATACGTCACCACCTTGTGTCTCAATGATTGGCAATGCTGTCAAAGAACCTGTTTTGCCTTTCACTTCACCATTGGTGAAATTCTCTACGTAGTCAACGTTTACACGAGACGCGCGCTCAAGAAGACGAGAGTGAAGATAGAAAACATCACCTGGGTACGCTTCACGACCTGGCGGACGACGAAGTAGCAAAGAGATCTGACGGTATGCCCAAGCTTGCTTGGTCAAATCATCGTATATGATCAATGCATCTTCACCGCGGTCACGGAAGTATTCACCCATAGTACAACCAGTGTATGGTGCTAGGTATAGCATAGCAGCAGGATCAGAAGCGCCTGCAGCAACCACAGTGGTGTAAGCCATAGCGCCCGCTTCTTCTAGCTTACGCACGACGTTAGCAATGGTAGATTGTTTCTGACCAATCGCAACGTACACACATTTAATGCCAGAATTTTTCTGAGCAATGATGGTGTCGATCGCTAAAGCTGTTTTACCAACCTGACGGTCACCGATGATCAACTCACGCTGACCACGGCCTACTGGTACCATGGCATCAATTGCCTTGTAACCAGTTTGAATTGGCTGATCAACTGACTGACGAGCGATTACGCCCGGCGCCACTTTTTCAACTTTATCAGTAAGTTTTGCATCGATTGCGCCTTTGCCGTCAATTGGGTTACCCAATGCGTCAACAACACGACCAAGCAATTCAGGACCAATTGGAACTTCCAATATACGACCTGTACATTTTACTTTTTGACCTTCTACAAGATCTTGGTATTTACCAAGCACTACCGCACCTACAGAATCACGCTCTAGGTTCAAAGCAATACCGTAAACACCACCAGGGAATTCAATCATCTCCCCGTACATAACATCTGCCAGACCGTGAATCAGAACGATACCGTCTGCCACACTGACAATTGTGCCCTCATTTTGGGCATCAGAAGATACATCGAGGTTCTCGATGCGCTTCTTGATAATCTCGCTGATCTCAGATGGATTCAGTTGCTGCATGCTAAATTCCTCAACCCTGGTTTCGATTTAACGAAACGCTAGGAGTTTATCGCCTCGGCCAGTTTTGCTAATTTACCGCGTACTGAACCGTCGATGATTAAGTCACCGGTACGGATAACCACGCCACCAATTAGGCTCGCGTCTGTTTCACTGGTTAAGTTGACAGTACGGTCCAACTTTTTCGCCAATGAAGCGGCTAATGCTTGTGTTTGTTCTGCTGTTAATTCAAATGCAGTCGTAAATTTAACATTTACGGCTTTTTCGAAATTCAGTTTGAACTGTAAAAATAACTCAGAAATCATAGGAAGAAGCGATAAACGCTTATTCTCTGCAAGCGCTAACAAAAATGCTTTGCCTTGCTCTGTAGCTACTTCTGCACAAACGTCCGCTAGAGCGTTTGCCTTCTCTTCCGCACTAAAAGCGGGATTTCCAAGTGCTTTTTTAAGCTTGGGCTCTACTGTAACAGCAGCCAATATGTTTAACATATCGGCCCACTCAGCAATATGACCCTGCTCTCTAGCTACTTCAAAAACCGCTTTAGCGTACGGTCGCGCGACTGTTTTTAATTCAGCCATTAGACCCTCGCTTAAAGCTCTTTGGCGAGCTGTTCAACGATCTCGCTATGTGCTTTTTCGTCAATGGTGGCGCCCAAAATTTTCTCGGCACCAGCAAAAGCCAAAACAGAAACTTGTGCACGCAATGCTTCTTTAGCACGCATAACATCTTGCTCTATTTCCGCTTGAGCTGCTTCGCGCAGACGTTTGCCATCAGCAATTACCTGCTCTTTCGCCTCGTCGATCATTTGGTTCGCACGTTTGTTGGCTTGTTCAATAATCTCGGCCGCGTTGTCTTTGCTTTCACGTAATATTTGAGCGGCTTGTTCTTGTGCCAACTCTAGATCACGTGAAGCGCGGTTCGCTGCTTCTAAACCGTCCGCTATTTTTTTGCTACGCTCTTCGAGCGCAGCAATCACTGGTGGCCACACGTACTTCATGCAGAACCAGACAAAAATCGCAAACGAGATAGCTTGGCCTATAAGTGTGAGATTCAAATTCACGCTAATACCCTCGCTCTAAGTCGTTTAAAAATCGTTTCTGTAACATTACAGAAAATTAACCAGCGACCTGAGCAACAAAAGGATTCGCAAAAGTGAAGAACAATGCGATACCTACACCGATCATAGTTACGGCATCAAGAAGACCCGCTACGATGAACATTTTAACTTGCAGCATTGGAACCATTTCAGGTTGACGCGCAGCGCCTTCCAAGAATTTTCCACCCAAAATACCAAAACCAATCGCAGTACCTAGGGCACCTAGACCGATTAGAAGGGCTACAGCAATCGCAGTAAGACCAACTACAGTTTCCATTTTAACTCCTACATTTTCACAGTTTTAGATAAGGTTTAAATAATATTACTTTAAAGAACACACTTTTAGTGATCTTCGTGCGCCATACTCAAGTAGACAATAGTCAACATCATAAAGATGAAAGCTTGAAGCACGATGACCAAAATATGGAATATTGCCCATGGCACAGATAGAGCCCATTGTAGACCCCAAGGCAAAATAGCAATCAAAATAAAGATCAATTCACCAGCATACAAGTTACCAAATAGTCGTAATGCCAATGACACAGGTTTCGCAAGCAGACCAACACCTTCAAGCAATAAGTTGAAAGGGATCATCCATTTGCCAAAAGGCTGTAAGGTAAGTTCTCCAACAAAGCCACCAATACCTTTTACTTTGATGCTGTAATACACAATCAAAATAAACACAGATAAAGACATACCTAAAGTAGCATTTAAGTCTGTTGTTGGAACCACTTTAAAGTATGGAATACCCAGTAGTCCGGCTATGGTTGGTAAGAAATCAACTGGTACTAAGTCCATCGTATTCATTAAGAATACCCAGACAAAAATAGTGAGTGCTAATGGTGCAATAACTTTACTTTTCCCATGGAAGGTTTCTTTAACACTACCGTCAACGAACTCAACCATCAGCTCAACAAAGTTTTGTAATCCAGACGGAGTGTCTGCAGACACCTTTTTCGCTGCTCTACGGAACAACCATAAAAACAGAATACCTAATGCGATGGAAAAGCCCATCGTATCAAGATGAATCGCCCAGAACCCCATATCTGCTGCTTCTTTAGCACCGTGAGCAATGCCCCAACTGCCATCAGGATGTTGACCAAAGGTCAAATTCTGAAGGTGATGCTGTATATATTCAGAAGCTGTTGGATTTTCACTTGCCATATTTATATCCACGCTCTTTCAATGATTAAAACCTTATTTTCTTTATGCTAACTAATGCTTTAGCACAAAGGGGCTGAGCCAATGACTCAAAATTGCCAAACCAAAACCAGCAAAGAAAGCCCCTGTGGCTAATGGTTTGATCAAAAGAAAAACCAGAGACAGTAATAATGCTGTCATAATCAATTTACCGGCTTCCCCTTTATAGAATAATCTAACGACATCTTTTGCAGAGCGAGTACCCTTGTAACCAAAAACCCGCCAAGCCATATAAAAGCTAGGCAAAATACTGGTTAAAGCCCCTAATAAAAAAGAGTACCCATACAGACCACTAAAAGTGTAAAAAATTCCCAGCGATGCGAAAATAGTAAGAAATATTTGTAATAGTAAAAAACGGAACACAGCCTTCTTTTTAGCGCTAATGATAGCACTTGCACTTAACGGCTTATTTGAGTCCATTACTAGCTTCTCTATCTCGCACCACAAAAGTGCAACCAATGTGGTGTATTATAAAATTCGAGGCATTATAGGGGTAATGACGACGGTGTTCAACTTAAACTGGTTAGAAGGATCACTTTCTAGACATCTTGTCTAGATAGGAATGAGCATTTGTCATAAATTGCTTCATTTGCGAGTAAACAGTTCGCTGATCAGGAGTTCTAGGTGTTCTGGGTTACGATATTCAATAACGACTTTCCCTTTTCCTTTCGCAGAAGGCTGTATTTTGACCGACGCATTGATTTTTTGACTGATTCGTTCTGCTTCTGCACTTAAATCTGGCAGCGTTGGCGTTTTTTCCTCGTCGCTCTTTTCAACGACTTGAAAGTTTTTCACCAGTCTCTCCGTTTCTCTAACAGACAATGATTTGGTCACAACTTGTGAGGCAGCTTGAACTTGTTTGTCACTTTCCAGTGGTAATAAAGCTCTAGCATGGCCCATTTCGATATCCCCATGCTCCAATAAACGACGAACTTCCGGCGTTAAACCCAAAAGACGCAATAAATTCGCCACAGTGGAACGAGATTTCCCTACGGTGTCCGCGACTTCCTGTTGAGTAAGATGAAAATCTTCCACCAAACGTTGCAGTGCTAACGCTTCTTCGACAGGATTTAAGTCTTCTCGTTGAATGTTTTCAATCAACGCCAATACCACGGCATCCGCGTCTTCAACATGCCGAACGATAACCGGAACTTGAGTGAGATCTGCTAGCTTAGCAGCACGCCAACGACGTTCACCCGCGATAATTTCATACTGATTGTGGCCACTTGGTCGAACAACAATCGGCTGCATTATGCCTTGATTTCGAATCGACGCGGCTAAGTCTTCTAAGTGCGTAGGATTCATATCACGACGAGGTTGGAATTTGCCTTTCGAAAGCCAGTCTATCGGTAAATACGTTAGACCTTTTATTTGCTCATTATTCACATCACTGTCGGACGCTTTAACAGCCGTCGTTTGTGGTGCTAACAATGCATCTAAGCCACGACCTAGACCTCTTTTTTTCATCGTCATTTCATTAACCCTAATTGCTACTAAAGCAGACTTATAAAACCGTAATTACGCTACAGATTTTCGAATAAACTCACCCGCTAAAGCAAGGTAAGCAATAGCACCGCGAGATTGTTTTTCATAATGCAGGACTGGCAAGCCATAACTGGGTGATTCCGCCAAACGAATATTTCGAGGAATAACCGTATCGTACACCTTGTCTCCAAAATGCTTATGGAGTTGGCTTGAAACATCATGCGTTAAACTAGGACGAGGATCATACATGGTTCGTAGAATTCCTTCGACCTCTAGTGATGGGTTTAATGCTTGGGTGATGCGATTAATGGTTTGCAATAAGGCCGTTAACCCTTCTAAAGCATAATATTCACATTGCACTGGAATCAATACGCCTTGTGAAGCCGCCAAAGCATTTACCGTCAGCATGTTCAATGCTGGAGGACAATCTAGCAAGATATAATCAAAGTCATTATCAACTTCGTACAAGCCAGCACGTAAGCGTGTTTCTTTGCTCGGCAAATCGAGAAGAACCACCTCAGCCCCAGTTAAATCCGCATTGGCTGGCAATACCCAATACTCGCCCGGCATACTTTTTTTCATGACCTCTTTAACGCCATGAGAACCAATCAGTACGTCATAGACACTGGTGTCCAATTCTTCTTTCGTAAAACCGCTCCCTGTTGTCGCATTACCTTGAGGGTCTAAGTCTATTAAAAGCACTCGACGTTTCATCGCCGCAAGAGATGCAGCCAAATTAACACAAGTTGTGGTTTTGCCAACACCACCTTTTTGATTGGTAACTGCGATGATTCTTGCCATGTTTTATCCTTTACGCGTCATCACTACCATGTGACGCTCCGCCTGAACATGTGGCACATTAAGAGGTTCGACCGAGACTAAATCAACCTCCTTTGGTAGTGCCGCTATTTCTTCACTAGGGTACACCCCTTTCATGGCTAAAAAGTTACCTGTCTCTTTGGGGAGAGGCAACGTCCATTTGATCATGTCCTGAAGAGAGGCAAATGCGCGGGAAATTACGTGATCGTACTCACCTTGATGAGGATGTTTTTCTACACGTTCATTTGCCACAGTCACGTTGTGAATACCCAGCTCCATTTTTACCTGCGTTAGAAAGCGCGTTTTTTTACCGTTGCTGTCAAGTAACGTAAATTGCTTTTCAGGGTAACAAATAGCAAGCACCATACCAGGTAAGCCAGGACCGGTGCCAACATCTATAATCTTGGTCCCAGTTATAAAGGGTAACGTGGTCAGACTGTCGAACAGGTGCAAAGAAATCATTTGTTCGACGTCACGAATAGCGGTCAAGTTATAGGCCTTGTTCCACTTTTCTAGCATGGCTAGGTATTTTACAAGGGTCTGAATCGTTTCATCAGATAGAACAGCGCCCATTTGTTGGGCGCCTTTTTGAATGGTGTCAAAATGTGTCACAGTCGATCCATTTCTATAAAGATAGCAATTAGGGATTATCGGCTGATGATTCTAGGCACTTTTGCGTGCAATGGCACGTTTTTTCAAGTGAATTAATAGTAAGGATACGGCAGCAGGGGTTACACCTTGGATTCGAGAAGCCGCTGCAAGCGTCGCTGGACGCAGTTGCGTTAGCTTCTGCTTGATCTCATTTGACAAACCTTCCATCTTCGAATAATCCAAATCCTCAGGCAGTGCTGTATTTTCCTGACGACGTAGACGTTCAATGTCTTCTGCTTGACGACTGATGTAACCCGCATATTTGACCGCTATTTGTACTTGCTCAGACACTTGTTCGTCAACGGGCTCATCAAGCGCATTTTTTAGATTCGCCACATCAGCATAGACAATATTTGGACGCTTAAGTAAGTCTAACAAACTGTACTCATGAGTAATGGGCGTTTCTAATTTAGGGTTAATGCTTTCTGCTTCCGGTGTGTTCGGTACAATCCAGCTGGATTTAAGACGTTGTGTTTCCAATTCAATGGCTTCGCGTTTTTGACAAAACGCCACCCAACGTTCATCTGATACTAAGCCAAGCTCACGGCCTTTTTCTGTCAAACGCATGTCGGCGTTGTCTTCACGTAAAATCAAACGATATTCCGCACGACTGGTGAACATACGGTAAGGTTCTTTTGTTCCCATACTGATCAAATCATCGACTAGTACACCTAAATACGCTTCATCACGACGAGGCGTCCAAGCATCTTTGTCTTGTGCAAGCAAAGCCGCGTTTAAACCAGCCAGTAAGCCTTGAGCACCCGCTTCTTCGTAGCCGGTTGTACCATTGATTTGTCCAGCAAAGAACAAACCTGGCATGTGTTTGGTTTCTAGGGAATATTTCAAATCTTGCGGATTAAAATAATCGTATTCGATCGCATAACCTGGACGAATAATATGAGCGTTTTCCATGCCTTTCATCGAACGAACAAGCTCAATTTGCACATCAAATGGCAAAGAGGTCGAAATCCCATTTGGATAAAGCTCGTGCGTCGTTAAACCTTCTGGCTCGATAAAAATTTGATGCGAGTTTTTATCGGCAAAACGTACGATTTTATCTTCAATAGAAGGACAGTAACGTGGGCCAACGCCTTCAATCACACCTGTGTACATAGGTGATCTGTCCATTCCTGCACGAATAATGTCATGGGTGCGTTCGTTAGTATGCGTAATAAAGCACTCGATCTGACGAGGGTGCATAGCTCGGTTGCCCATATAAGACATAACCGGGTCAATATCGTCACCTGGTTGCGCTTGCATAAGTGAAAAATCAACAGAACGTGCGTCGATTCGTGGTGGCGTGCCTGTCTTTAAGCGATCAACACGAAATGGCAAAGCGCGTAGTTTTTGTGCCAAACCAATAGACGGTGGATCACCAGCACGACCACCAGAGTGATTTTGCAAACCAATGTGAATAACACCACCTAAAAAAGTACCAGCGGTTAAAACAACGGTTTTACTATTAAAACGTATCCCTGTTTGCGTTATAACACCTCGAGCAGTGCCATTTTCAACAATAAGGTCTTCTACAGATTGCTGGAAAAGCCACAAATTTTCTTGGTTTTCTAATTTATGACGAATAGCCGCTTTATATAATATGCGATCAGCTTGAGCACGAGTGGCACGAACGGCTGGTCCTTTACGAGAATTTAAAGTACGAAACTGAATACCTGCTTTATCGGTAGCTAACGCCATTGCGCCATCTAAAGCATCAATTTCTTTCACTAAATGAGACTTTCCAATGCCACCTATGGCTGGGTTACAGGACATTTGTCCTAACGTTTCAATGTTGTGGGACAGTAAAAGTGTTTTTACGCCCATACGAGCAGCCGCTAAAGCGGCTTCTGTGCCAGCATGTCCGCCACCAACCACAATTACATCGAAACAACTTGGGAAATCCACGGGAACCTCGGTATTACTAATAAGAAAAGAATGAATAAAAAACGAACAGATTCGATAAGGTGGCCTAGTATATCGGCAAATTTTTAAAAAGAAAGAGACGCCAAGCTATAATCCCCGGTCATCAATATTAATAAATGAATTAAGTATATATGTGTTTTTATGTTTGTTATGTTTATGTAGCAAGCCGAAATCTGTGTATAAATTATAAAACTCATTAAATATTAACAGCTTATAGTAGTAACATCTTGTTAAGAGATGCCTTATCTTCCTGTGATGTGGATAACCTCAACCTGTGTATAAATAGGACACTTATACAGAGTGTCTTTTTTCACCCCAAGTTGTTAAAAACTGTGCAAAACTTCTTATCCACCTATCACCATACTTATCAACAGTGAAAAAATACGCTTTTTAAAAAATTATCTATTTGTTTTAAAAGGTTTTTTTATAAAAAATAGCCTCTTTTTAAGCTGCTTTTCTTGAAAAACAGTCCACAGGCAAAAAAATAATTTTTTTGAAAAACTTCACATTTCAAGCGAATAAAGAATGTGCATAATATTCCTGTCAATGTCTTGACAGGGATAAAAATTGGCGTGTGTATAAAAAATTAAATTCAGAAATGCCTTTTTTGTGAGTAACTTTGGTGGCCTTTCCCTATTTTTGATAACAACTCGCATGTGCATATCTTTTTACTGACTGACTTCCGCTGAGAAAGTACTTTTACACAGGCGAAAAAAAACGCCAGTGATGCAATAAGCTGCATCACTGGCGTTACTTTTGGTATGTACTTGTTACGATTTATCTACGCATTGTTTTTTAGGCTTTTCATATCGATGATGAAGCGGTACTTCACATCGCCTTTTTTCATGCGTTGATAAGCGTGGTTAATGTCTTGGATATTGATCATCTCTGCGTCGCACTCGATATTATGTTCTGCACAGAAATCCAACATTTCTTGTGTCTCTGCGATACCGCCGATCAAAGAACCAGTAAGAACACGACGTTTCATCACCAAATTAGCGGTATGAACGGCTGGTTCTAAAGGTTCAATAAGTCCAACTAAAATGTGTGTGCCATCCACTTTCAAACAATTTAGATAGGGGTTCAAGTCATGTTGAACAGGAATGGTGTCTAACAAGTAGTCAAATGTCATTGCTGCGGCTTGCATTTGTGCGTCGTCAGTTGAAACAATTACATGATCAGCACCTTGTTTTTTGGCTTCCGCAATTTTGCTTTCTGAGCGTGTGAAAATAGTCACTTCTGCACCAAAAGCTTTGGCGAATTTTACACCCATGTGTCCAAGGCCACCCATGCCTAACACACCGACCTTATCGCCAGCTTTCACACCGTAATGACGAAGCGGAGAATACGTTGTGATACCGGCACACAATAATGGGGCCGCTTTACTCAGTTCTAAGGTCTCTGGAATGGACAAGACAAACTTTTCACGAACAACGATGTGATCTGAATAACCACCGTAGGTTAACGTGCCATCTATTAAATCATTAAAGCCATAAGTTCCAACAAAGCCATTATCACAGTATTGCTCTAGATCTGATGCGCAATGGGAACAATGTTGACAAGAGTCAACCATACAACCAACGCCAACAATATCACCTACTTTATATTTAGAGACCTTACTGCCTACTTCGGTGACTTTGCCGACGATTTCATGACCTGGAACGATGGGGTAATTACTTGGTCCCCAATCGCTTTCCGCTACGTGAATGTCGGAGTGACAAACACCGCAATACAGAATATCGATGTTAACATCGTCCTCACGAAGAGCGCGGCGTTCAAAAGAAAATGGGGCTAATGGGGTGGTTGCGGATTGCGCCGCGTAAGATTTTGCTTGACTCATAAATGCTTACTCCCGTTTGTGAACATGAAATATGTGTGTTCTAGTGTAGAGTAAACGTCTTCGTTTTGTGTTGTGCATTTTTGCTATTGTTTTGCCTATTTCTCCAAATTCATAAAACTTAACTTTTCCTACACAATCTTATATGCATAATAAATTCATTGATTCTTATAGATGAGTAACACCAAAATGAGCGATAGAAATTTAGTGGATTTGATCAAACCTCTAGTGAACCAAGATGGTTTCTCTGACACCTTAATTGCTCACGTACGCTTAATGAAGTGTGAAAAATCCTTACCTAGGATGCCTCTTATTTATCGTCCTGGACTGACTATTATTGTTCAGGGGAGAAAAATTGGCTATTTGGGTGATCGTGAAATTCACTACAACTCTGGTCATTACTTGGTGCAAACCTTACCTCTGCCGTTCGAATGCGAAACCTTTGCAAGCCAACAAGAACCGCTTTTAGGCGTCTCTATCGATATAGACCCTGTTTTATTATCCGAGTTAGTTTCTGTTTCTTCTGAAGAGACGTTAAACCCATCTGTATCTCATTTTCCTATGTCATCCGTTCCAATGAGTGATGACATGATTGAATCTGTTTCTCGCTTAATCAAAGCGTTACATGATCCATATACCGCAAAAATAATGGGACAAAGTCGAGTTAGAGAGGTCATTTTTGAAGCCTTACAAAGCCCACAAGGTGATGCTTTACGCGCCTTAGTGACAAATCAAGGGCGCTTTTCATTGATAGTGAATTCTCTCAAACAGCTTCATCAGCAGTTGGATCAAGACGTTCGTGTGGAGCAGCTGGCCGAAGAGGTCAACATGAGTGTTTCGAGCTTTCATCATCATTTTAAAAATATTACGGGTTCTTCCCCGTTACAATATTTGAAGCGTTTGCGTCTTTTAAAAGCACAAATGCTGTTAAACCAAGGTCATCTAAATGTCAGTCAGATTTCTTTAGAAGTTGGCTATAAAAGCGTGCATCAATTTAGTCGAGACTATAAGCGCTACTTCGGCGCGCCACCGACAAAAGATAAGTTAAGAGAAGATGCCGTGATATAAGACGTCTACGTTCTTCAATTTACGTTATTGAATTAACTTTCTTGAATTTAATAGACGAGTGGTCTAAATTAATGCCTATCGTATTTTATTGCCTAGGTATAAACACTTGCTCTCTATCCTTGATAAACCTGATACCACTGTGAACTTGCCTAATAAACCTCGTCGTGGGCGGCCAAAAAAGCCGTCAGCAGACGCTTTGGATACCCGAGAAGCTTTATTACGGGCAGGTATGCTGATATTGACGGAATCTGGTTTTACCCGCAGTGGTATTGATCCGATTTTAAAATCGATAGGTGTGCCAAAAGGCTCTTTCTATCATTACTTTTCTAGTAAAGAAGCCTTTGGTTTGGCCGTTTTAGAGCGCTATCGCCGTTATTTCGAAGCTAAGTTAGATGCTTTTTTGCTCGATGAAGCATTTTCTCCCCTAGAGCGATTACAGCGCTTTGCCCAAGACGCCCAAGATGGCATTGTTCGTCATGAATTCAAGCGTGGCTGTTTAGTCGGCAATTTGGAGCAAGAATCCAGTCTTTTGTCAGAAGCATTTCGAGAGCAGTTACAAGCGACCTATCAAAGTTGGCAAGCACGAGTTGCGACCTGTTTATTAGAAAGCCAAAAACAAGGTGAAATTGATCTACAAGGCAGTATTGAAGAGACGTCAGAGGCATTTTGGATTGGCTGGGAAGGCGCGGTTCATCGTTCTAGATTAGTAAAAAGTACTCAGCCATTACGCTTATTTATAAACTTTTTTATCCAAGCGATTCAAAGCAAAACCCATTAACAATAAACCAGGCAGTAAAGCCTGGGTTTTTAGCTATTTAATTAGACGAACGGTCTAAAGTGGAGGATTTATGTTCAAAGGTTTATTGATCACCCAAGAAGACAAGAAAAGCACAGCATCCGTGGTTGAACTGCAGGAAGATCAGCTGCCAGAAGGCGATGTTTTGGTCGAAGTTCATTATAGCACCTTGAATTACAAAGACGGCTTAGCCATCACAGGTAAGTCCCCTGTGGTACGCTCTTTTCCTATGGTGCCCGGAATCGATTTAGTTGGCAAAGTGCTACAAAGCGACTCTACTCGTTTCTCGGCAGGTGATTTTGTGATACTGAATGGCTTTGGTGTGGGGGAAACCCATTGGGGGGGATTAGCCGAAAAAGCGCGTCTGAAAAGTGATTGGCTCATTCCACTGCCAAAAGGTATAGACGCTAAGCAATCGATGGCAATAGGTACAGCGGGTTATACCGCTATGTTGTCGGTACTTGCGCTTGAAAAACAAGGTGTTACGCCAGACTCTGGTGAGGTTTTAGTCACTGGTGCCAACGGTGGCGTCGGCAGCTTTGCCATTCGCCTACTGAATCGCCTTGGTTATCACGTTGTTGCCTCAACTGGACGAATGGAAGAAAGCGACTATTTGAAAAGTCTTGGCGCGAGCGACATCATTGATCGAAAGTTATTTTCTGAGCCAGGTAAACCTTTGCAGAAAGAGCGTTGGGCTGGGGTCATCGATTGTGTCGGTAGTCACACTTTAGCCAACGCCTGTGCAAGTACAAAATATGGTGGAGTAGTAACTGCTTGTGGCTTAGCTCAAGGTATGGACTTCCCCGCTTCTGTCGCGCCGTTCATTTTGCGCGGCGTTAAACTTATCGGCATTGACAGCGTTATGCGACCCTTAGCAGACCGTATTGAAGCGTGGCAACGCTTAAGCGAACTGTTGCAACCAGAAGATTTTGACAGCATCAGTGAAGAAATTGGCTTGGAAGACGTAGTAGAAACGGCCCATAAATTGCTTGATGGAAAGGTGCGGGGTCGAGTATTGGTCAACATAAAACCCCAATAATCGGCTGTTCTGTTTTATTAGCAAGACCTATTTGACCAGCGGCAAGGATTGACTATGAAAATTGTGATTGCACCGGATTCCTTTAAAGAAAGTTTAACCGCGCTTGAGGTGGCGAATGCCATTGAAGTGGGTTTTCGTCAGGTATTTGCTGACGCACAATACATCAAAGTGCCGATGGCGGACGGCGGTGAAGGCACGGTGCAATCCATGGTCGATGCGACTCAAGGGTATTTGGTGGATCTTGAAGTCACAGGGCCACTGGGTAATAAAGTGATGGCGCAATACGGTATTTTAGGTGCAACCGAAGGCCAGACATCGGCCACTGCGGTGATCGAAATGGCGTCCGCTTCTGGGTTACATTTGGTGCCACGAGATCAGCGCGATCCACGTTATACCACCAGCTTCGGAACCGGTGAACTGATCAAAGATGCTCTAGATCGAGGCATTAAACATATTGTTTTGGGGTTAGGTGGCAGTGCGACCAATGACGCGGGCATAGGGTTGGCACAAGCATTGGGCATTCAATTCCAAGACGATAAGCATCAAGAACTGCCCTTTGGCGGCATGGCGCTGGCACAATTGAGTCATATTGATGTGAGCCAAGCACACCCTTTTTTAACCGAATGCCGCTTCGATGTGGCTTGTGACGTGGATAATCCTTTGTGTGGCGAGCGTGGCGCTTCCGCTATTTTTGGCCCACAAAAAGGTGCCACACCCGACATGGTGACGATGTTAGACAGAACCTTAGGGCATTTTGCCGATGTTTTGGTGCAAAGTGGTTTTGCGGATCACCGACTGGATTCAGGCGTTGGCGCAGCGGGTGGCATGGGATTAGGCGCAAAAGTCTTTCTAAATGCAAGGTTAAAGCCCGGCATTGACATTGTTATGGAAACAGTAGGTTTAGCTGAAAAAATAAAAGGTGCAGATTTAGTTATCACAGGCGAAGGCCGAATCGACGGTCAGACCGTATTTGGCAAAACCCCCATGGGCGTACTCAAAAAAGCCAACGCCAACGGCGTCCCCACTATAGGCATTGCTGGTAGCTTGGGTAAAGACGCGGAGGCGATTTTGGCGCATGGTATGACCGCTATTTTCCCTATCATTCCAGCCCTCGATAGCTTGGACAATGTTTTGGCCCAGGCGGAAAGCAATCTCGTTCATTCATCACGAAACATCGCCGCTGTGATTAAGCTAGGTCGTTTGCTCAGGGAATAAATGCCATGGAGCAATGAAAACGTTACGCTTTTTTTACGCGCTAAACACGTTGGCCTTTGCTAGAGTCTTGCTTGTGCTCTTCCCTATTTAATTGCTCACAACAAGCGATCCTATGAAACAGAATTGGCCAAGCATTCCCTCTTATTATTTAGCCGTTTGCGCCGTGGTTAGCGCTCTGCTGATCAGTTATGGGTTGGATATCTGGGTTGGATCAAATATTGCTGTGCTGCTGATTTTACAATTGGCGGTTGTGGTGGTGGCGTTGTTATGCCCTCCTCGTTGGGTCTATGTTGTCGCCCTATTTGAAGCTCTATGTTTTAACTTTTTCTTTACCATTCCCCGCTATTCTCTTGAAATGTTCAATGGCGATGACATGGTCAACTTGCTGGTGTTTTTGCTGGTGGCCGTGATCACCAGTAAGCTAGCTGAGCTGTATCAGCATCAACAGAGCCAATTAAAACAAGAACAGTTACGCAGTCGTATTCTTTTATCTGTTTCTCACGATCTACGAACGCCCTTGGCCACCATTATTGGCACCTTGAGTACACTCAAAGAGTACATGGATAAGCTGTCAGAACAGGAAAAGTCAGAGCTACTAGACAGCGCTACTCTCGAAAGTCATCGCCTTCATCAATACATTGAAAATTTGCTGCAAGCAACCAAGTTACATCATGGTGTGGTGATCCCGAAAAAATCCGAACAGTCTGCCGTGGCGATTATTCACCTTGTTATGGAGCGTTTCAGGCAACAAAAGTCGCGTTTAATTCTGCACATAGACGACAGACTGCCGTTGATGTCAGTGAGCTCGTCACTTATCCAACAAGCGATTTTTAATGTTGTCGACAATGCCTTGCGATACTCACCAATAGATAAATCTGTGACCATTTCTATTAAGTCACTAGATACAGATAAAGAGCATCCTCAGATTATGATCGATGTACAAGATCAAGGTGTGGGGATTGAACCGGATCAATCTAACAGTATTTTTGAGCTGTTTTACTCGGTAGACGCTTTTAAGCGCAATGACAGTGGCACGGGATTAGGATTGGCGGTATCAAAAGGCATTATTACAGCCCATCAAGGGACGATTCAATCCATCCCTGTTGAGCAAGGTTGTCTGATTCGTATTTGTTTGCCTGCGTGCAGTGAGACATCACTGCACGGCAACGGGAGTACCGTATGACGTCTTATAAAATACTGGTGATTGACGACGAACCACAAATCCACACGTTTATGCGAATCTCCTTGGTGGCGGAAGGTTTTGTTTACCTTGGCGCCTCTTCCATAGCGACGGCAAAACAAGTGATTCAACAAGATACACCGCATTTGTTGGTTTTGGATTTAGGCTTGCCAGATGGTGACGGCATGGATTTGGTGAACCATGTGCGTGCCACCAGCAACACGCCTATTTTGATTCTGACGGCTCGGGATGAAGAAGATGAAAAGATTCGCCTGCTTGAAGCGGGCGCGAATGATTACCTGAGTAAGCCGTTTGGTATTCGCGAATTAATTGTCCGAGTGAAAGTCTTATTACGGGATTTAGTGAATACCCACTTACCTGCTGACCTCTTAGAAACAAACGATATTAAGCTGGAAATCAGTACTAACCAAGCGTGGTTTCAAGGCGAGTCCCTAGCGTTAACCAAGAAGGAATTTGCCTTTTTACGCATGCTGATGACCACGCCAGACAAACTGGTGATGCAAGAAGAGTTACTGGCCAAAATTTGGGGCGTGACGCATACCCGAGACTCGCATTACTTGCGGATTTTAGTCAGTCAGCTGCGTAAAAAACTCCAAGATAATGCCAATGATCAGCGAGTGATTAAAACAGAACCGGGTCTAGGTTATCGATTGTTATCTGATCGTTAAATTATCGAAAGACTCTTCAAAAATACGAATAAAAGGTAATCAATATGGCGCATTTTACGGTGATTGGTTTGGGGCGTTTTGGCATTGCTGCCAGCATGGAGCTGATTTACTTGGGCCACACGGTCACAGGGGTAGATCGAGACGCAAAAATTGCGGAAAAGTACGTCGATGATTTCACCCAAGTGATGATTTGTGATTCCACCGATGAAAATGCGTTAAAAGAACTCGACCTAATCAACAGCGATGCTGTGCTGGTGGCGATTGGCGAAGACATGGAATCTAGCCTGTTGTGCATCTTGGCACTGAAAAAGCTCGGTGTAAAAGAAATCTGGGTCAAAGCCAGTAGCCGCGCCCATCATACCATTGTCTCTAAACTAGGCGTGGCACGTATCATTCATCCTGAAGAAGAAATGGGTGTGCGTGTTGCTCAGGCATTGAACTACCCGATGGTGAACGATTATTTGTCTATTGGCCACGGTTTGTATGTGGTGGAGATTCATATCAAACCACTGTTAGACGGACGTCCTCTTGGTGATGTTCTGGACCCGGCAAAAGGAAAAGTCGATGCGGTGATGGTTAAACGTGAGCAAGAGACATTTTTGCAGTTAGACAAAACCTTTGTCCTAAAAGAGAAAGATATCTTGTTGCTATGTGGTCCTCGCAGTGAACTAAAACATATCGCACCAAGGTTGGCTTGAGATGGTGAATTGGGATCCTGCTGTTACCGCCATAGAGCGTCATCCAAAAGCGGCGAAAAAAATCATGGCGGCGCCACCTTTGATTTTATGTGGTGGTTTTTTACTGCTGATTATTATCGGTACCTTACTGCTTAAATTACCTATTGCCACCACACAACCGATTTCCTGGCTACACAGCGTCTTTACCGCTACGTCTGCCGTCACAGTGACGGGCTTAGTGGTAGAAGACACGGGAACGGCCTTTACCATGTTTGGACAAGTCGTGATTGCGATTTTGATCCAATGCGGCGGCCTTGGCTTAATGACCTTCGCTATCGTCACTCTCGTCGCGTTAGGCGGCCGCATTGGCTTTTTGCAACGTACGGTAGCGATTGAAGCATTTAATCAAACAGACGCCTCGACCATCGTTTCTACAGCGAAGTCTGTATTACTGTTTTCCTTGATTGTCGAAGTGATCGGCATGTTGATTCTCGCGCTGCATTGGAGTGAGACGTTAGGTTGGAAAACGGCTTTGTTTCATGGTTTTTTCTACACCATTAGCGCCTTTAATAACGCGGGTTTTGCGCTTTCCTCGGCAAGTTTAATGCCTTATGTCGCCGATCCTATCGTGAATTTCACCATCAGCGGTTTGTTTATTATCGGCGGCTTGGGGTTTTCTGTATGGATTGATCTGATGAAAAATCGCCGCTGGGCGAGACTTTCGCCCTACAGCAAAATGATGATTACCGGCACTGTTGTCATCAATTTGGTGGCCCTGCTTGCGATTTATTTTATTGAATACAGCAATCCAAACACGCTTGGTCCACTGAGCGAAACAGGCAAATGGCTGGCGTCTTGGTTTCAAGCGGTTACGCCACGTACGGCGGGTTTTAATACGCTTGCCATTGAAGAACTAAGAGACGCCACGACCGCGCTGATGTTGGTGCTGATGTTCATTGGTGGTGGATCCTTGAGTACCGCCAGCGGCATCAAGGTCGTGACTTTTATGTTGTTGGTTTTAGCAACTTACGCTTACCTGCGCCGTGATGAAGAAGTAAACGTGTTTAAACGTGAAATTCCTAAGGAAGTGATCAGCAAAGCGTTGGCCTTGAGCATGATTTCCATCGGTGTCACTTGGTTGGCTATATTCGTATTATTGGTGAGTGAAAAACACGCGCAGATGATCGACGTTGTCTTCGAAGCCGTATCGGCATTGGGTACGGTTGGTCTTTCTCGTGGCTTAACTGGTTCCTTGAGTAACACGGGGGAAGGCATCATCATCTTCTTGATGTTTATCGGCCGCCTTGGGCCATTGACGCTCGCCTACTTCCTCGCCAGCCCAAGAAGCAAAAAAGTCCGCTATCCAAAAGTCAAAATGACCGTGGGTTAAGAGCTGAATTTATGCCATACTTCAGGCTTTACTGAGTGAATAATAAAACCTTGAGGTTTTATGGAGATTGAATAATGGCTACTGCGGAACAACTAAAAGCGCTTTTAAAGAGTCACGCTGAACGTGACGATCAGCGTTTTTACTCTGTTGCCCTTCAGGTTGCTGCCAAGGAAGCTCGACAGGGGCATAATAAGCTTGCGAGCGATATTAAAAATCTTGTTGAGAAATCTCAGCGTTCTACCAATAAGCCGAGTCTAGCATCGTCTAGAACTATACCTTTTGCGCAACAGAATCAAAGTGAGTTAAAAGGTCTACTAGAGCTCACTCCACACAGTGTTCGTCTTAATGAGCTTGTTCTTTCTGATGACATACAAGAACGTATGGAGAAGGTGATATTAGAACAACGTCAGAAGGACAAACTCAGTCAGTTTGGTTTGCAGCCGCGTAGAAAACTTCTTTTTACTGGTTCTCCTGGAACTGGCAAGACAATGTCTGCATCTATGTTGGCAACAGAGTTAAAATTACCTCTTTATACAATCGTCCTAGATAATCTTATTACACGTTTTATGGGAGAGACTGCTGCAAAGTTGCGTTTGATCTTTGATCATATAAGGCAAACAAGAGCTGTTTATCTTTTTGACGAATTTGATGCTATAGGAACTCAACGAGGTGCACCCAATGATGTTGGGGAAATTCGTAGGGTGTTAAACTCATTTTTGTTATTTGTAGAGCAAGATGCATCAGAGAGTATTATTGTTGCAGCTACAAACCATCCAGAGCTACTAGATCAAGCACTTTATAGAAGATTTGATGACATCATTAAGTTTGAAAAACCAAAATTTGATCAAATATGCCTTCTTATTCAAAATCGTCTATCACTTTTCGATACTGATGATTTTGATTGGGGGATGGTTGCTGAAGCTGCAAATGGTTTGAGCTCTGCTGAGATTACCCGATCTTGTGAAGACGCAGCTAAAGAAGCTGTTTTGAATTTTAATGCAAAAATAACAAGTGAAATACTGTTAAAGGCCTTTTCTAGAAGGCAGTCAGGTAATAACAAATAAAAAGTATATAAGGGAATTGTATGGTTTCTAAAAGGAAGCATTTAGATGTAGCTAGGTTTTTCATTGAGGAAAATTTTAAGTCTAAAAGAACCGGTCGAACCCCAGGAGTTCCTGGACGAAATAGAAACCAACATGGAAGTCACTTAAGAGGTCAATATCAGAATTTAATTGATGCTTATGACCAAAAAAGAGAACATGAAGTTGATACTATAACGGATGATTCAGGAATATATGTTGAAATTATTAGTGTAGATGGGTGTAAGCTTCCGTTAGATAGTTTGGATAACAGAGATTTTAAACTCTGTTCTTGTCAAATGCGGGAAAATAAGGAGTTCGCTTTAGTCTTCATACCTGAAGATCGGCGAGATACTTTCCTTAAAAAAATACAGCAGTATTTAGATCCTCAAAAAGACGGAAAACCAAATGAGGATGGAGTATCTTTTCCTCGAAACCATGCATTAATAGATAGTATTTCTGAGATTAGGCTTGCAAGCTTAGAGTCATTTTGGACAGACCCACCAGAACTTTTTCCCACAGACCGAGACAACGATGTTTGGTGGGAGTTATGGTTGAAAAAAAATGCAATTGATGGTGTTGAAAATATAGCTGCTTCTCTTGCAGAAAGAGTAAATGGTCGTTTAGGAAATACATCCATATCATTTTTCAATTCATTTGTTGTTCTTATTAAATCTTCAGTTCGTAATTTAGAAAAAGCACCAGAATTGATTTCAAATTTAGAAGAAATTCGAAAAGCTAAGGACACACCTGTTCCAATACTTAGTTCTTCACCAAAGGAACAACAAGAGTGGCTGCAGAGCATTTCTGATCGAGTTTCTTTTTCAGAGAATATAACAACTAGTGTATCAATTCTGGATACTGGCGTTAATTATAATAACATGCTGTTAAGTAAAGTGTGTTGTGATGATTTTGCAGTTTCTTGGGATCCTGATTGGCCTAAATACGATCAATATCAACCACTAGCACCGTTTAATGAGCATGGTTCGTTGCAAGCAGGACTAGCAGCATTTGGGAGTTTGATGGATGTCGTATTGGAAAATAGCGCCATTCAACTGTCACATGTTATTGAGTCAGCAAGAATTTTACCTCCGCAAGGCAACAATGATCCCTTGCTATATGGGGCTATAACGGTAGGAACAGCATACAAACTTGAAGTAGATAGGCCTGATTTAAATAGAGTATATAGTCTTGCTGTTACTTCTGATCATGAGATAGAAAGTGGCAGACCTTCTTCATGGTCTGCAGAAATTGATCAATTCACTTCTGGTATGCAAGATGGAAAGCAGAGACTTTTTGTTATTTCTGCTGGTAACAACTTAGATATTCGTCCTGACCAAGACTACTGGGATCAAGTAAATCTCGCGCAGATAGAAGATCCAGCTCAAGCATGGAATGCTATTACAGTTGGGGCATATACAGAAATGACAACAAATGATGATCCCAATTTTGAAGGTTGGTCGCCGTTTGCGATGGAGGGAGATGTTGCTCCATCAAGTCGTTCTTCAGTGAATTGGGCATGGAGAAGGCAAGCACCATTTAAACCTGATGTTGTTGCTGAAGGTGGAAATCGGCTTTTGTCACCAGATAGGACGGAAGTTAGTAATGAAGATACGGTTGGATTATTAACAACATCAGGAAGAACCACAGGTCAGGTTTTTGAGCGGGGAAGTGATACAAGCGCTGCATGTGCTTTAGTTTCTCGGTGTGCGGCCCAGTTAACAGCCGAATATCCAGAATTTTGGCCTGAAACTATCCGAGGCTTAATAATCCATTCTGCGGAGTGGACTCCACGAATGATGGAGCGATTTGGGCTACTAAGTGCTGTGCATAGTCCTAAAGTGGCAAAAGAAACCTTGCTACGTACAGTTGGATATGGTGTTACAAATATTGATAAAGCTAGATACAGTGCTGATCATGCACTTACTTTGATCGCTGAGGGGGAGATTCAACCATTTATAAAACCTCAAAATGCTAGTGCATCATCCGATCCTAAATTAAATCAAATGAAGCTTTATCAGTTACCTTGGCCTTTGACTGAGTTGCAAAACTTACCGCCAGAGTTAGAGGTTAAATTAAAAGTTACGTTATCGTATTTCATAGAACCTAACCCCGGAAGACGAGGATATCGTACAAGATATAGCTATCAATCTCATGGTTTAAGGTTTGAAACAATCAGACCTGGGCAGTCACTTGAGAACTTCCGTGCTTACATTAATGGTTTAGCAAATATGGATGATTATGATGGGCCAGAGGGTGACAGTGATGGGTGGTTCTTAGGAGGTCAATTGAGAACAAGAGGCTCAGTTCATTCAGATGAATGGACTGGTAGTGCTCAAGATCTAGCTGACATGCACACCATAGCTGTTTTTCCTGTAGGCGGATGGTGGAAGTATAAAACTGCGGAAGATCGGTGGGAAAATAGAGTGCGGTTTAGCCTTCTTGTTAGTATCGAAGTTCCGGATGAAAATGTTGATATTTACTCTGTAATAGAAAATCAGATTCAAGTAGCAATAGAAAATCAGGTTGAAATAGAAATTACAACTTGATGAGCCATTTTGGTTTATGGGCTCTAGTATTGTTTAAACTACCGTACCAGAGCCTACACTTGTTCACTTCCCAATACAAAACGAGCCAAAGATACGGCCTAGCAGGTCATCGCTTGTAAAAGCGCCAGTGATTTCGCTAAGCGCTTGTTGGGCTTCTTTGAGATCTTCGGCGAGTAACTCTCCTGCGCCGTAGCCGTGCAGTTGTTCGTTACCTGCGTCTAAGAAGCGGTTGGCTTTGTTAAGTGCTTCGATGTGGCGACGGCGAGCGATAAAACCCCCTTCAGTCGTGCTGTCGAAGCCCATGACGGCTTTTAGATGTTCAGTCAAGTCGTTAACACCCTCACCTGTTTTGGCTGATAGAGAGACAACAGGGACGCCTGAGACCATTTCTATACCTGTGCCTTCTTTGGTTAAGTCGACTTTATTGCGCACCAAGGTAAGGTGTTTGGTGTTGCCCAGTTTTTCCATGAATTCTGGCCAGATTTCGCTTGGGTCTTTGGAATCAATAGATTGGCTGTCGACCATCATGAGAATGCGATCCGCTTTGCTGATTTCGTCCCATGCGCGCTGAATACCAATGCGCTCTACTTCGTCTGGGCTGTCGCGTAAGCCTGCTGTATCGATAATGTGCAGCGGCATGCCGTCAAGGTGGATATGCTCGCGCAAGACGTCTCGTGTCGTGCCTTCTATGTTGGTGACAATGGCGGATTCTTTGCCAGACAAGGCGTTTAACAAGCTGGATTTACCGGCATTCGGACGCCCTGCTATCACCACATTCATGCCTTCGCGGATCAAAGCGCCTTGGTTCGCTTCTTTCAGGACTTCTGCCAGTTTCGTTTGAATGCCAGCCAGCTCCGCGGCGACTTTGCCGTCACCGATGAAGTCGATTTCTTCTTCTGGGAAATCAATCGCGGCTTCTACGTAAATACGCAGATGAATTAAGGCTTCGACCAATTCGTCTACGCGTTTTGAAAAAGCACCTTGCAAGGAACGTAAGGCGCATTTAGCCGCTTGTTCTGAGGTACTGTCTATTAAGTCGGCAATGGCTTCCGCTTGGGTTAAGTCCATTTTGTCATTCATAAAAGCGCGTTCAGAGAATTCGCCTGGACGAGCTAAACGGGCGCCAAGTGCCACACAGTGACTCAGCAGCATGTCCATAATGACGGGGCCGCCGTGACCTTGTAGCTCAAAGACGTCTTCGCCAGTGAAGGAGTTGGGCCCTGGAAAATACAAGGCGATGCCTTCATCGAGCTGTTCCTGATTCGTGGTTTTAAATGGCACGTAGTGGGCATAACGTGGTTTGGGCTCAAAGCCGATTATCTGCTTGGCGATGGTAAGGCTTTTTGGCCCTGATAAACGAATAATCCCTACGCCACCTCGGCCGGGAGCGGTGGCTTGTGCGGCAATCGTGTCTTGGTCTGTGGCGTATTGGAAATCGGTCATAATCAAACTCTGTGCGGTAAAAGAAAATAAATAGAAGTGTCTGTCATTGTCCGTTAGCAAGGCAAACATGGCAATCTAAACGTAAAAAAGGCCTCCCAATGGGAAGCCTTTTTTGAAATCAAAGACCAATTTTTATATTAGGCTTCTTTTTCGATGCGTTTCGTAATGATGTACTGCTGTATGATTGACAAGGTGTTGTTTGTCACCCAGTACAGTACCAAGCCGCTTGGGAACCACAAGAAGAAGAAGGTAAATGCGATCGGCATAATCTTCATGATTCGAGCTTGCATCGGATCTGGCGGTGTCGGGTTAAGCATTTGCTGCCCCATCATACTAAGACCCATTAAAATAGGCAGTACGAAATATGGATCCATCACAGATAAGTCATGGATCCATAAAAAGAATGGTGCATGACGTAACTCAACGGATTCCATCAAAACCCAGTACAAAGAAAGGAAAACCGGCATTTGTACCAAAATAGGTAAACAGCCCCCTAGTGGGTTTATTTTCTCTTTTTTGTAAAGCGCCATCATGGCTTGCGACATCTTTTGACGGTCATCGCCGTACTGATCTTTCAGCTTGGCAATTTCAGGGCCGAATTTACGCATTTTCGCCATAGAGCGGTAGCTTGCAGCAGATAACTTGAAGAAGATGGCTTTTACACACACCACGATCAAGATAATCGCAATACCCCAGTTGACCACATAAGATTGGATCAAGGTTAACAACCAGAACAATGGCTTAGCTAACCACCATAGCCAACCGTAATCTACGGTCAGATCTAGGTTTTCAGCAGTGCTCTCAAGATGATCTTGTAGCTTAGGACCAACATAGAAAGTTGAGCTTAATGTACCTTGTTTGCCTGACGCGATTTCCACAGGAGAACCAGTGAATCCAATGATGTTAAAGTCACCGTTAGTTCGCGCTTGCAAAGTGACTTTCTGGCCTTGCTCAGGGATCCAAGCAGACACAAAATAGTGTTGCAGCAATGCAACCCAACCTTGTGTTGTGGTGGTTTTGAGCGGTTCTTCTTTCATGTCAGAAAAAGATACTTTTTTGTATTTATTCTGCTCATCAGAAACCGCACCGCCTAGGTAAGGCTGTAATCCCATGCTAGTGGCAGTACTTGGATCTGCTGAATTGTCACGTTTAATCTGCGCGAACAGATTACCGCGCCACGTACTTGAAGACGTGTTATCAACAGTGATCAATTGGCGAATACGGTACTGACCTTTCGTAAAACGGAAGGTTTTGGTGTATTTCACGCCTTTTGCATCGGTGTAATACAGATTCACGTCAAGAGAATCTTCACCATCCGCCAAGGTATAAGTCGTTTTTTCTGACTGATAGACTGGACGACCTTCTGGCGAAGCATCTGGACCATTTTGTCCGACTAAACCACTTTGCGTGACATAAGTGCGCGCTGAGCCGTCTTCTAAAATGACATAAGGATCTGGTTGGCCTAATTCTTTTTTGTATTGAAGCAGGGCCGCTTCAACAAGGTCGCCGCCAACTGGGTTAATGGCAACACGCAAGGTATCGGTTGTCACTTCTATCAGTTTTCCGGGTGCAATTTGGCTCACACTTTGCGGAATCTCGGCATTCGCCTCGGTTGTACTTTGAGTTGCCATTGGCAAATCATCGTTCATTTGAGAATTTGTCTCAGGTTGAGACTGTGTGCTTTGAGCTACGCTTTGAGTGGACTGAGGACCATAATCTTGGCTCCACTGTAAAAACAGCATGTAGCCACTGATAATAAGCGCACCCCATAAAAAGTAACGTCTGAAATCCATGGTATTCAACTAATTCATTTGGTTAGACAAGCAGGTTCATTGAACCCTTATAAAAATCACGCGCTATTAAACCAGCCTTTGGCAGTTTTTTCAGCCTATTTCTGCTTATCTTGATCGCGTTTTTTATTTTGAGTGGGTTTTAAGGCTTTTTTTGCCAACTGATCCCATGCTTTATCGAGTCGGTTGTGCAAATCGGCATTTTCCAATTCTTTGATGCCTTGTCGAGCTAAAAAGACAATATCAAGACCGGAAAGAGGAATTTTGTGGTGACGAAAGGAATCACGCACCAAGCGTTTGATACGATTCCGGCCTACTGCACGTTTATCCGTTTTTTTCGACACAATAAGACCCAACCGAGTTTGGTTGTCATCCCGTTTACGTGCCAATAAAAGGAATTCGCCTGCAAAGACTTTGGAGGAGGTGTCGTTAAAGACAGATTGATAATCCCCGGCATTCAGAAGTCTGACGTGCCGAGGAAAACAATATTCGGTCATCAGCGTACTTATGCGCTTAGAACCTTGCGGCCGCGAGCACGACGACGAGCGATAACTTGACGTCCGCCTTTAGTAGCCATACGAGCACGGAAACCGTGGTTACGTTTGCGTTTTAGAACGCTAGGTTGGAAAGTTCTTTTCATCTTAATTCTCTCACTGAATGCAGTGTTTGAGTTTTGAGGGTTAGCTCGCGCCAAGCCTCTACATTTGATTGGTCAAATCAGGGCGCGGATTTTAGAGGCTTTTTCCAGTAAATTCAATGCTTCCAGAGAGGAATTGTAAAAAAAAGAACCACACAATTCATTCAACACTTACACACAGACTTCTACCAAAGAAGTGGATAAAGAAATTAGAAGAGAAAACTTTTATCCACAGAGAGAAAAAAATACATCTTTAATGTGTATAAAAATCAAAACGATAAAATGTTTTCCACATGTGAATAAGATAAAAATAAAGAGATTTTAATGTGTGCATAACTTAATGTTTTATGCACACAAAAAAATTTTATCTACGCTTGTGTATAACCCTATATGTTATTAACATTTTTTGATTTTCAGACGGATGCGGTTTTTTTCTATTTATGTGTGGATAACTTTAAATGGCCGATGTAAAATCCGCTCCTTGTCTGTCACTCAACCAGGGAGTACGTCTACAGTGTCTTTGGAGCATTGGAATCTTTGTCTGCAGCGCTTGCAGAGTGAGTTTTCCACATCTCAGTTCAACACCTGGATTCGTCCATTGCAGGCTGAAATGATGCCGAATGGAGAATTGTGCCTAAGTGCACCAAACCGTTTTGTGTTGGATTGGGTGAGTAACAAATATCAAACGCGCATCAAGGAATTATTGTCTGAATTTGCTGGCGATGATCTTGCCCCCGCTTTAAAGCTAGAGGTGAAGGCACAAAACTTCGCTCAAGCAAATTCGATGTCGCCACCACCGCCACCGGTTTCAAACGAACCGGCTATTAGCCCTTTGAATAATGAAGTGGCTCGAGAATCTGGCTATCGTCCTGGCTTTGGTTTAATGGATGACGAAGAAGGTAGCCCCAACGCTGACCTTGAATTTGAAGCACCATTAACTTTATCGGGTACAGGATTACGCGGGGAGCTTGAACCTTACGAACAGGGGCAATTGCCATTAACGGCCCCCAAGCGAAAAGTTCAGGTAGAAGGTGGGATTAACCACGGCGCCAATCTGAATAACTCTTTTACCTTTGATAACTTTATCGAAGGTAAATCCAACCAGCTCGCTCATGCGGCGGCGTTACAGGTTGCAGAGAATCCTGGTGGTGCCTACAACCCTCTGTTTATATACGGTGGCGTTGGTCTAGGTAAGACTCACTTAATGCAAGCCGTCGGTACAGAGATGATGCGTCACAATCCGAATGCGAAGGTGGTTTACCTGCATTCTGAACGCTTCGTTGCTGACATGGTAAAAGCGCTTCAGTTGAACGCGATCAACGATTTCAAACGTTATTACCGTTCTGTTGATGCCTTGTTAATTGATGATATTCAGTTTTTTGCCGGTAAAGACCGTACGCAAGAGGAGTTTTTTCACACCTTTAATGCTTTATTAGAAGGTGGCCAACAGATGATTTTGACCTGTGACCGCTATCCTAAAGAAATTCAAGGTCTGGAAGATCGTCTGAAATCGCGCTTTGGCTGGGGTTTAACGGTTGCCATTGAACCGCCAGAATTAGAAACCCGTGTGGCGATTTTGATGCGTAAAGCGGACGAAAGTGGCATTAAGTTGTCTTATGATTCGGCTTTCTTTATTGCACAGAAAATACGCTCTAACGTCCGTGAGTTAGAAGGCGCGCTCAAACGTGTCATTGCGAACTCACATTTTACTGGAAGAGCGATTACGCCAGATTTCGTGCGTGAATCGTTAAAAGACCTTTTGGCCTTGCAAGATAAGCTGGTAAACATCGATAATATCCAGCGGATTGTAGCGGAATACTACAAAATTAAGATCAGTGATCTGCTGTCGAAACGTCGTAGTCGATCGGTTGCACGTCCTCGCCAAGTGGCGATGTCGTTAGCCAAAGAATTGACCAACCACAGCTTACCAGAGATTGGCGATGCCTTTGGTGGCCGTGATCATACGACAGCCTTACATGCGATTCGCAAGATTAAAGAACTGCAAGATACGGATTCGGATATCCGTGAAGACTATAAACAATTGATGCGAATTCTGACCACCTGATGGTCTAAGACTTTGAGTTTACGAGGAAAATAATGAAATTTTCAGTCGTCCGCGAGACACTTCTTAAGCCACTACAACTAGTGGCAGGCGTTGTAGAGCGCAAACAAACCATGCCCGTCTTGGCCAACGTATTGGTGGAAGTGAAAGACCAAGTACTGACGTTGACAGGCTCTGACTTAGAAGTCGAATTGGTGGGACATGTACCATTAGATGAATGCGAAGAAGGCCGAATTACCGTGCCAGCGCGTAAGCTTATGGACATTTGCAAAAGCTTACCAGACAGCGCCGTGATTGAATTTACCTTGGATGATCAAAAAGCGGTCATACGCTCTGGTCGTTCACGGTTCAGCTTGTCGACCTTGCCGGCGGATGAATTCCCGAATATCCAAGATATGCAAGGTGATCTAAAAGTGTCTATCGCGCAAAACAGTGTCCGTCGTTTGATCGACCGTACGGGTTTTGCGATGGCGAACCAAGATGTGCGTTATTACCTTAATGGCATGTTGCTCGAAGTGGCCGATGGTCAACTACGGGTTGTAGCGACCGACGGACACCGTCTAGCAACGGCGGTTGAAGACGCGCAAGTGAGCGGTGATTTGACGCAAGTAATTGTGCCACGCAAAGGGGTGTTGGAATTAAATCGCTTGCTAAACGATACCGATGAAGTCGTTCAATTGACCATAGGCACAAACCATATTCGCGCCAAAGTCGCTGAATACGTCTTTACCTCTAAATTGGTCGATGGCAAATTCCCTGATTATCACCGTGTTATTCCGCGTAACAACGAAAAAATCGTCATTGCGGATCGTTTGGAATTACGCCAAGTATTCCTACGCGCATCGATTCTTTCTAACGAGAAATACCGTGGTGTGCGTTTGATTCTGTCTAATGGAATGTTGCAAGTGTTTGCCAATAACCCAGAGCAAGAAGAAGCGGAAGAATCCGTATTGGTTCAATACCAAGGCGACAATATGGAAGTGGGCTTCAACGTCGGTTACTTATTAGACGTACTTGGGGTTGTTGACTCCCAAGAAGTGCGCTTGTCATTGAATGACTCGAACAGCAGTGCCTTGATCGAAGAAGCACAAAGCCATGCCGCACAATACGTTGTGATGCCGATGCGTCTCTAATTGTCCTTTAGATGATAGACCTATCACCCACTTGGCGTTTTTGTTTTCTAAAGCGCCAAGTGGATTGTCTTCCCTACCCTAATTAAGGTTTAAGAGTTATGCCGCTGGTGCGTTTGGACATCTCTCATGTTCGCAACCTTTCTAGTGTGCGCTTTGAACCTTCGCCTCAAGTGAATGTGATTGTTGGCAAAAATGGCAGTGGTAAAACCTCCATATTGGAAGCCATTCACCTATTGTCGTTTGGGCGTTCTTTTCGTAGTCACAAACACAAAACCTACATTCAGCATGAAAATGAAGCCTGCATTGTCTTTGCACAGCTTCATCAAACGCAAGGCAGTCCGATTCGTGTCGGTTTGCAGCGTCATCGCGATGGTCAAATTGACGTGCGGATCCAAGGGCAACGAGCGCAATCGGTCATTGAGCTTGCTGAGCGCCTTCCTGTTCAGCTGATCAACCCCGATGCCTTTCGATTATTAGAAGGTTCTCCGAGCATTCGACGTCAATTTATCGACTGGGGGACATTTCATTACGATAAAGACTTCATTCAAGCGTGGCGAGGCTGGCAAAAAGCATTAAAACAGCGGAATACCTTGCTTAGACGTGGTAAAATATCCCTCAGTTTATTGGCGGCATTTGATCAGGAATTGATCCGACTGGGTGAGCATGTCAACCAATCTCGCAAAGCGTATGTGGAAAAATTAACGCCGCATTTTGTGAAGGTCTTATCGCTATTAACCACAGAGCTTTCGGTGAGTTTGCAGTTCTTTCAGGGCTGGGATGCACAAAAAAACTTACAGATGGCGGTTGAAGCGGGACGTGAGCGAGATATCGAGCTGGGTTACACACATACCGGTCCTCAACGCGCTGATTTACGCGTGAAAACCGCGACGGGAGATGCGTTAGATACCTTGTCTCGTGGCCAGCAAAAACTGGTTGTGTCTGCGTTGAAAATTGCTCAAGGACAGTTACTGATCGATATGGGCCGCCCGCTGGTATTTTTAGTGGATGATTTACCAGCTGAGTTGGACGCTAACCACAGGCAGAAATTGTGTCAGTTGTTGGAGTCACTAAACAGCCAAATTTTTATTACCAGTGTCGAGCCTGATACAACGGATTTTACTTGGGCCGACACCACAGACGTTCGTCAGTTTTCGATGAATAACGGCGAATTGTCTTTATTGAGCAAAGGTTTGCAGGAGAGTTAAATGAGTGAAAATAATTACGATTCGTCCAGTATCAAGGTGCTCAAAGGGCTAGATGCCGTACGTAAACGTCCAGGCATGTACATCGGTGACACGGACGATGGCACGGGTTTGCACCACATGGTGTTTGAAGTCGTGGATAACTCCATCGATGAAGCGCTTGCGGGTCACTGTGACACCATTACTGTATTGATTCACCCTGATGAATCGATTTCTGTTTCGGATAATGGCCGTGGTATTCCGGTTGATATACACGAAGAAGAAGGTGTTTCTGCTGCCGAAGTTATCATGACGGTACTGCATGCCGGTGGTAAGTTTGACGATAACTCATACAAGGTGTCTGGTGGTCTTCACGGTGTGGGTGTTTCAGTAGTAAACGCCCTATCAGAAGCGCTCACTTTAACGATCCGTAAGAATGGCAAAGTCTACGAGCAGCATTATGTTCATGGCGTTCCTCAAGCGCCTTTGGCTATTGTGGGTGACTCTGACGGTAAAGGCACAACGGTTCATTTCAAACCGTCTCCAGCGACGTTTAGCAATATTTTATTCATTTATGACATCTTGGCGAAGCGCCTGCGTGAATTGTCATTCTTGAACTCAGGTGTTGCCATTAAATTGAAAGATGAGCGCACAGGCAAAGAAGACTTTTTTAACTACAGTGGTGGTTTGCGCTCTTTTGTTGAGCATTTAAATACCAACAAAACGCCTATCAACGACATTTTCCATTTCATGTGCCAACGTGACGACCTAGAAGACGGTATTGCTGTAGAAGTCGCATTGCAGTGGAACGAAGGCTTCCAAGAAAACATCTACTGTTACACTAACAACATTCCACAGCGTGATGGTGGTACTCACCTTGCTGGGTTCCGCGGCGCTTTGACGCGTACCCTCAACACTTTCATTGAGAAAGAAGGGTTAGCGAAAAAGCAAAAAGTCGCGACAACGGGCGATGATTGCCGTGAAGGCTTGACCGCCATCGTATCGGTAAAAGTACCAGACCCAAAATTCTCTTCTCAGACCAAAGACAAGTTAGTGTCTTCTGAAGTAAAAACCGCCGTAGAACAAGAGATGACCAAGCGTTTCTCTGAATTTCTACTGGAAAAACCAAACGAAGCCAAAATCATCGTTAACAAAATGATCGACGCAGCGCGTGCCCGTGAAGCGGCTCGTCGTGCCCGTGATATGACGCGCCGTAAAGGCGCGCTAGACATCGCAGGCTTGCCAGGTAAATTGGCCGATTGTCAGGAAAAAGACCCCGCGCTTTCTGAGATTTACCTAGTGGAGGGTGACTCTGCGGGTGGTTCTGCAAAACAAGGTCGTGATCGTCGTACGCAAGCGATTCTGCCGTTGAAAGGTAAGATCCTCAACGTCGAAAAAGCTCGCTTTGACAAAATGCTCGCGTCGGTTGAAGTGGGCACCCTGATTACGGCATTAGGTTGTGGTATCGGTCGTGACGAATTCAACGCCGACAAATTGCGTTACCACAGCATTGTTATCATGACCGATGCCGACGTGGATGGCTCGCACATCCGAACCCTGCTGTTGACTTTCTTCTTCCGTCAAATGCCAGAAATCATTGAACGTGGCCATATCTTTATTGCCCAACCCCCTTTGTTCAAAATCAAACGTGGTAAGCAAGAACAATACATCAAAGACGAAGCCGCATTGGATCAGCATTTGATCGAAGTGGCGTTAGACGGCGCTCATATGCACGTTAACGAAGAGGCGCCAGGCATCCAAGGTGAGCATTTAGCGAAATTGGTGCGTGACTACATTCAAATCGAAGCGGATATTGACCGTTTGTCTCGTGTGTACCCAAAAGATGTTATGGGTAAACTTCTGTACTGCAAACCCTTAACGCAAGACAGCTTGACCAAAGAAGCGGCCGTCTTGGAATGGGTTGACGCCATTCGCAATCAAATGCCACAAGATGCGCGTACCGGATTCCGTTTTGACTTCTCGGTAGAAAAAGACGACGAACGCAATATCTATTTACCAGTGGTCGATATCATGTCGCACGGTGTGTCTAACCGTTACCGTTTTGAAGGCACCTTCTTTAACTCGCCAGAATACAAACGTATTGTGACCATGGCGGAGACCGTGGCAGAACTGTTTGGTGAAGAGTCTTATATCCAGCGTGGCGAACGTCGTGAAGCGGTGAAAACCATCAGTGACATGAAGTCTTGGCTAATGAAAGAAGCGTCTCGTGGCATGACCATCCAGCGCTATAAGGGTTTGGGTGAGATGAACCCTGAGCAATTGTGGGAAACCACTATGGATCCTAATGCGCGCCGCATGCTTCGCGTCACCATCGACGACGCCGTTGCCGCGGATCAAATGTTCACCACCTTGATGGGTGACGAAGTGGAACCACGTCGTAACTTTATCCAAGACAACGCCTTGAACGTCGCCAACCTAGACGTTTAAGTCAGTCTGAGTTTACTGACTAAAAATAAAAAAGCGGTTAGAGTGAACACTCTAACCGCTTTTTTTATAGATAAATTTGCGGTACAGACTTACAACGCCGCTTTAATGCTGTCTTCAATGGGCGTGGTTGGACGACCAATCAGAGTCGATAAGTTTTTGCTGTCGTTAAACAAGCCGCCTTTGGAGGCGCCGACTTCCGAGTTAGCAAGGATAGCGGCAAAGCCATCTGGTAAGCCTGCGCCGACCAGAATCTTGGTGAACTCTGCTTCAGGAACATTGTGGTAGGCCACGGTTTTGCCTGATACCTTGCTGATCGCTGCGGCGTATTCGCTGAGTGTGAAAGCGGTGTCACCTGCTAGTTCGTACACTTTGCCCGCTTGTCCGTCTTTTAAGAGTACAGCTGCGGCGGCTTCTGCGTAATCAGCACGTGTTGCCGTCGAGAATTTGCCTTCTTCAGCACAGCCGACAACACCGTATTCCAAGGCAGTTGCTAGACTCATTGTGTAATTTTCTGAGTACCAGCCATTGCGCAGCAATACATAGGGTACGCCAGATTCTGCCAACAGATTTTCGGTGGCTACGTGTTCTTCTGCCAAGATCAGCGGTGATGTGTTCGCGTTCAAAATACTGGTGTAAGCAATCAGAGAAACGCCCGCTTGTTTCGCGGCATGGATGACGTTGCTGTGCTGAGAAGTACGTTGGCCCACTTCGCTTGAAGAGATTAATAATACTTTTTCAACGCCTTGCATCGCTGCAATAAGAGCGTTTTGGTCTGTGTAATCAGCTTGACGAACTTGTACGCCCTTTTCAGCTAAGTCTTTTACGCTGTCTGGATTACGAACGGCGGCGATGATGTTGCTCGCGGCTGTTTTCTCTAATAGTGATGCAATCACGAGACGGCCAAGTTGGCCTGATGCGCCAGTTACTAAAATCATATTATTCTCCTTTGAGTTTCGAGTAGATGGAAGTAGAATATATCACTAACAAACTTTTAGTAAGTACGTACAAAAAGGTAAGTATGGAAAATAATTTACAAAATTCTCAGAACGGTATGGCTCACTTATTTGATCGGGGGGATGTGTTTTCAGACAAGTGCCCTTCGCGTGATATTTTGAAACATGTGACGAGTCGCTGGGGCGTATTGGTGTTGTTCGCACTAAAGGACGGTGAAACACATCGCTTTAGTGAGTTGCGTCGCAGGATATCAGGCGTCAGTGAAAAAATGCTGGCGCAAACGCTCCAAGCCTTAGAGTTAGACGGCTTTGTCCTACGCACGTCGTATCCTGTGGTGCCGCCTCATGTGGAATACAGTTTGACGACATTAGGGCTTGAAGTGGCGGTTCGCGTTGCCAGTTTGGCAGACTGGATTGAAGACAATCTTACGGATATTTTAGCCCAGCAGTCACGCAGTGAAACATTGGTTTCTTAAAGTCTTATAATAAATGGCTTATAGTATAAGTAAGCACTTACTATCTGGTTTGTTTGATCTAGCCTCGACGGCGTGTTTCAACATCTAGAGACGCTACATTGCTGTTTCTTTTTGGCGCTTTTGGTATGCAGTCTTGGGCAGTTGGAACAAAGTTCTCCGCCTTCACGGCGAAAATGTAAGCAGCAGGTATGACGAACAAAAATAGGCGTTTTGGCTGTTTGTAGGTTAAGTCCTTCAAGCGGTTTCATTGGTAAATTCATGGCCTGCGCCCAAAGACGGAAATCTTCTGCTAAATTGTGTTTTTGTTCGTCCGGCAGCAAGTTACCTATACCAATTAAGGCACTCATTAGCTGGTCCGCAAGCAATCCCTTATAAAGCGCGGGTTGCCCTCCAAACGCATTCACATGGGCGGTTTCAAGAGATTGGAAAAGACTTTTGAGCTGCTCACAAACCATTGTAATCAGGGCTTCGTGGCTTCCTTCTTGCCATATGCCATCTGGTAAGCAAAAACCAGCCACCATCTCGCCGCTTTGTTTTTGCTCTATCGCTTTTAAGCTTAGCGGAACCGCTTTGAGCTGATAAACACAAATCATCGCTAAATAGATCGGCTGCCAACACACTAATCCCCAACACCGTATACGCCAATAAGGCGCCCCCGTTTCTGGGTACGCCTCTCGTAGTGTGTTATGCAAAACCAGCAGTGCGTGTTCTGGATTTTTGGCTGATAGCCGTGCGACGCTCTGTTTTTCATCAGAGACACCCTCTTGTCCATCCAATACGGCAATGAATGATCTTGCTGTGTTGAAAAGACGATCTATAAGCCTTTCCATGTTTTTTTACCTCTAAAGAGTGGTTCTAAAACGCCCTGAGATAGCTAGAACTCATAACGGGCACTGATTTCGTAGGCTCTTTCGTCACCAAACCAGCAGTTGGATGCGTCGTAGCAGCTGTAATAGGTTTCATCAAATACGTTGCTCATCGAAAACCTGACACTGGCTCCTTGCCATTGCGCAGACAGCATTGATAAGTCGTAACCTATGGATAAATCGACCAAGGTAAAAGACGGTACGGTATTAGAATTTGCTGCGTCGAGCTGCATTTGGCCAACATAACGTACGCCTGCACCGAGTGATGCACCGGCTAATCTTCCTTCGGTTGGCGTATAAGTTAGCCAAGTATTAAATTGCTTTTTGGGTACCCAAACCGGCGTATTGCCTTCTATACCACTGTTGTCTTTGGTGACTTCAACATCTTGCAGTGTGTAGGCTGCTTTGACCGTTACGTCAGATGTAATGGCGTGTTGCAATTCAAGTTCGATACCACGAGAGCGCATTTCACCAACTTGGACTTTTTGGCTGTAGTCTGTGCTGTCCGGATCGCGAGTCAGTACGTTGCGTTTGGTGATTTCGAAAGCGGTTGCGCTGGCGGTGATATCTCGTCTTTTGTATTTCAAGCCGGCTTCCCATTGGTCGGCGGTTGAAGTATCAAACGTTTTGCCGTTGCGATCTGAACCTGTAATGGGTTCGAAACTTTGTGCGTAACTAACAAACGGTGCTACGCCATTATCAAATTCATACAGGGCGCCTGCTCGACCACTAAATTGGCTTTGATCGACCTTGGTATTGGTCGCTGCTCCGTATTTTCTGCCAGTTTCGGTCGATTTGAATTGATCATAGCGACCGCCGGCAATAAAGACCCACTGATCAAAGCGTATTTGATCTTGTAGATACAGCCCCGTTTGCTCTTTGTCGATGGTAAAGTCACTGCTGTATCCGGACCCTGCGAAGTCTAGATTGTCTCTGATAATTTGGTTGTGATCTGGATTATACAGATCGATGCTTGGTGCGACGGCATCTTCGTATATCACGTCAGATTTGAGTTTTAGATAGTCCACGCCGACCAAAATATTGTGTTCTGCATTGCCGACATCAAATAATCCAGAAAATTGGTTATCTATATTGATGCCTTCGGATTTTTCATCCGTTAGGTAGGCACGGCGGTTTAGGGTTCTCTCATCACTGTCTAGTGAAGAAGAGTAAGTGTTTTCTTGGTAGGCTTTGGCGGTGGTGAAACGCGCATTTTGTAAAAAGCGCCAAGTATTATTGATGTTGTGATCGAGCTTATAGCCCAGTAATAGAACATCTCTGTCGTAAGTCTCCCAGTTTGTGTCGCCAGCATAAGAATCGGAAGACAGCTTGCCATTGATGCTGCTGTAGACAGTGCCTTTTGATGGCAAAGTGGAGTACACACCCATGCTTGGATCTTTTTGGTAATACATATTGAGGTTCAGCATGGTGTTGTCGCTTATTTTCCAATCAATAGAGGGCGCGATCATGATGCGCTCTTCTTCCGATGTGACGGCTTGTCCGTCTTTTTGACGAAATAATCCAACGACGCGATAGTTTATTGTGTCGTTAATGGCACCTGTACTATCGATCTGTGTTTCGCGTTTATTATCGCTACCTAAGGTTAATTCCACACTATGCTGGCTCTCAGACTGAGGGGCTTTACTAATGAGGTTCACCATACCGCCTGGTGGCATAGCGCCATACAGTGTCGAGGTTGGGCCTTTGAATACTTCTACTTGTTCCACGGCTGCCATGTCGATTTGCGGTTGTAGGTTCCAATCGTTATAGAGTAGCTGCAGTCCGTCATAGTAAGCTTTATCATTTTCAAATCCTCGGATATTAAAAAAATCCAATCGAGTTACCGCGCCACCGCGTAACTCTGTATTGATACCAGGTGTGTATCGAACGGCCTCTGCGACGGTTTCTGTACCTCTTTGTTGCAAAGCTTCCTTCTCTATTACTGAAATCGCTTGTGGTGTTTCTTCTGGGTCCAACTGTGTTTTTGTTGCGGTATTACGATATGTCTGACCTTTTACAACGAGAGTGTCCAATTGATCTTCTAGGTTTATCTCAGTCGTTTCTGAGGTATCAGCAGCAAGGGAATAAGATGAGACTGAGGTAATGGCTAAAGCGAGTAAAGTAAGCTGGAACTGCACAGACGGTTTCATATTAACTCCGAGAAAAGAATAAAACAATATTGATAATGTGTCTCATTCTATTTTTATCGAGAACGTAAAACTTAACCTTTTGGTGCATCTTCATAAGAAGATGTGTTTATTGAATGTCATGGCGCATAAGGGGTTATGTGTCAGGTTACCTCGGTTTGATGGGAAGCCAATATTCCATGTAACTGTGCGAACTGTTTGGATCGTAATTCGGTTCGTAAATTTCTAATTCATAGCCTTGTACTCCAAGATAATTGGAGTCTGGCAGCCATTGATAGATAAACCATTCCACGGCTTGTTCAATGGCGACGACTTTGCCATGCACTGGAATCACGGCGTATTCCTGAGCAGGTATTTGCATCGAGTCGAAATGCTTATTGGGCTGATCAACATACCCTACCCAATAACGCATCTGATCTGGGTGTTGGGGGTGATCATTGGTATCTACGACACCGATAGGTCGAGTATGACTATCGAGATGGTGTGCTTGTTTTTCTAATTGTTTCCACAGCTGTGGGACCCGCTCGATAAAGTCGGGTGCAGAAGAAAAAGGTCCGCGTATCCAATCATTGATGCCATGCAGCTGAAAATCATCGCGGCTTTCAAGGCGTATTTGTGTGAAGGCTTTTGGTGTGTCGATTTGTGCCGTATGCGGTTTCCTATATTGCAGTGGTGTACGCAGCCCATAGCGCTTTCCCTGTTGACGATAATGTCCAGGGGTACAGTTAAACATTTGTTTAAACGCACGAGAGAAGCTTATTTCGGAGTCAAAACCACATTGTATGGCAATGTCAACGTGCCTATCTTTACTTGATAGTAACAGTTCGGCTGCATTGCTTAAGCGTAACTCTCTAATGTATTGAGCAACAGTGAGTCCGGTTGCTTGACCAAAGACCCGTTGAAACTGCCAACGTGACCAACAGCTTTTTTCAGCCAAATTGAGAACATGAATAGGCTCATCCAAATGCTCGTGGATGTAGTCTAATACTTTTTCTATACGAGTAAGTCGATCTGGATTCGTCATGGACTGAATGTTTAAAAATAATAACTATTATCATCTAATCTTGTAGCAATGCCAATGACCGATAGAAGGCTTGGGGATTTTCTTTTTAGAGTCTATTAATTAATCAAGTTGCGTGATTAAATCCCAATTATTTTTAACCATTCAAAACAATAAAAAATGGATGTTGTTCTATGAAGGAAATGACTCGGACTGGGCTCTATTTTGCTATGTTTCTTGCTGCTGGCGCCGTCTCTGGTTTGCTTGGACCAAGTTTGATTTATTTAGCAGGGCTAATTGATGCATCGGTCGCTGAAATCTCCATTGTTTTCACAGCTCGCGCAATTGGTAATATTTTAGGGGCCCTGCTTGCAGGCCGTATGTTTGATCGTTTACAAGGCCATCATTATCTTATAATGATGCTGCTTTGTGTGATCGCAGGTTTGATATTAGTCCCCTTCTCGACCAGTTTAACCATGCTGGTGGTATTGTTTTTCTTGCTTGGTGCTACTGAAGTTTCGGTTAACGCTGGCGGAAATATGATGATGCTGTGGCTGCATAAAGAGAAAGTCGGCTCATATGTGACGATTTTGCATTTGTGTTACAGCTCTGGGTGTATGCTAGCACCGCTTATTTTGGTGTTTGCCGAATGGATGGGACAGAGTTATGGTGCTGGTTATTGGATGGTGGCGTTATACGCTCTTATCCTACCGTTTTTATTATGGCGACAGCCCAGCCCACGGTTTGAAGCCAGAGCGAGTGAAGTGGTTCCTGCGACTAAGCAGAAGGCCACTTTTTTGGCTTTTTTAACGGTGATTTTTTTATATGTGGGATTTGAAATTACCATTGCTGGCTGGATTACCACGTACGCTGTCCTGTCTGGTGAAGACCACAATAGTGCCGCTATTTTAGTGACTTGGTTTTTTGTCAGCTTGTCATTGGGACGATTATTCTCGGTGATTTTATTGCGCTGGATTACTCCTAGACAGGGAATCTACGGATTATTAGCGATCAGCATGAGCGGCAGTGTGATGATGATATTGTCTGATGCTTCTTTGGTGATGATTGCTTTGTGGCTAGGGTTGGGTTGCTCAGCCTTTTTCCCCATGTTGTTTTCCTATGCCAACAGCATCATGTCACTTAATGGTAAGCGCACAGGGTATATCTTTGTCTGTTGTGGATTGGGAGCGTTGGTCGCTCCGTCTTTGACTGGGCCCATTATTGAGGCCTTTAGTGTGGGCGCTTTTCCGTATCTTTTGTTATTGTTGGCTGTTTTAATGGCGCTAAGTTGGCAGAGACTCGCCAGTATGACTCGAGCCCATTAGCGCTGCTGGAAAGATCACCTTGTTAGTAATTGGTTACTAACAAGGTGTTTGAGCACACTTTATTTTCTAAACAGCGTTAACTGTATTTATGCAGTAATGCAATGGTGAACGCTGCCAAGTCCGTATAGACGTTAAAGGGGAAGTCTATCGTTTTATATTGAGTCTCACGGCCTTTTCCCGTTAGAACCAATACTGGTGAGCAGCCGCGTGCATTTCCTGCCTGAAGGTCTCGTAAGGAGTCTCCGACCATGATAGCTGGGTGCTCTTCGAACGATAGACCAAGCTCGGCTTCAATTGCTTCAATCATCCCACTTTTGGGTTTACGGCAATGGCAGTTATCTTCTGGGCCATGTGGGCAATATTGAATGCCAGCGATTGTACCGCCCTCTGCTTCGACTAAGGCCGTCATTTTATCATGCATGGCGTGTAGCGTGGCTTCGTCATAATAGCCTCGTGCAATGCCAGACTGATTGGTTACCACAAAGACTGAAAACCCTGCTTTGGATAATGCTGCTATGGATTTAATACTGCCTGGAATAGGCTGCCATTCATCGACAGATTTTACATAAGCGTCTGAATCTTGGTTAATGACGCCGTCACGGTCTAGTAAAATAATGGGTTTGATTTGCGTCATCTGGACATATGCCTTTCTTGGTAAAGTGAGTGATTTGATTGGCGTTATTAGTTTGCTTATTTACTTTCGCCAATGGCCGCGAAAATGGCATTGCGACATGCGAGACTAAGATCCTTTGGTGCGAGGCCTATGTCTAATCCGCGTTGTCCGCCACTGACATAGATTTTTTCAAAGGCTTTAGCGGAGTCGTCTATGCAGGTTATAAGGCTTTTCTTTTGTCCTATTGGACTGATGCCTCCAACCAGGTAACCCGTGAGTCGTTCGGCGTCTTTCACATCGGCCATGTGTAATTTTTTGACGCCCAACGCACTGGCAGCCCGTTTTAAATTCAGGGTGCCGGTAACTGGCACAATGGTGACAAAAGTTGTTTTGTCGTCGGTTACTAATAAGGTTTTAAACACACAAGCTGGGTCGAGGTGAAGCTTCTCAGCGGCCTCTTCGCCAAAATTAGAACAGTTTGGATCGTGTTCATATTCGTGCAGGCTAAACGCAATTTTTAGTTTCTTTAGTTGATTGATGGCAGGTGTCACGATGGTAAATCCTTGTTATCTTTGCCAGAACATTGGGGTGAATAATACCAACAAGGTAAACACTTCTAAACGACCCAATAACATAGAGAAACACAGCATCCATTTTGCAGGGTCACTGACGCTGGTAAAGCTGGATGCCACATCGCCTAAGCCTGGACCAAGGTTGTTTAATGTGGCAGCTACCGCTGACCAAGCTGTGACCTGATCCAAGCCTGTCGCCATTAAGCCAATCATTAAGATAACGTAGACCAGTAAATAGGCTGAGAAAAACCCCCACACTGCAGACACAACTCTTTCGTTGATTGCTTTGCCGCCGACTTTAACTGGAATCACCGCATTAGGGTGAATGAGTCGCTGGATTTCACGCATGCCTTGTTTGAGTATTAGTAAAATACGGATTACCTTCATGCCCCCACCTGTAGAGCTTGCACATCCTCCGACAAAGGATGTAACAATCAATAAGAAAGGCAAAAAATGTGGCCAACTAGAAAAATCCGAAGTGCCAAAGCCTGATGTCGTAGCGATCGAGACGCTCTCAAAAACCGCGTATCTTAGCGATGTTGTCCAATCATATGTGGCTGTCATTGCCAGTACTAAGGTGGACAATATACAAGTGCTTAAGAGAATGAACAAAAAGAAACGTGCTTCTGGATCTTTAAAATAATGCCAGACACTTTTATGACGCCAAGCGTAAAAGTGCAATGCAAAGTTACAGGCCGATACCACCATAAAAAAAGTACAAATCATTTCAATGGCGACACTGTCAAAGTAACCAATACTGGCGTCATGTGTTGAGAAACCACCAATAGCCACGGTCGAAAAACTGTGACAAATGGCATCGAACAAACTCATTCCCGCAATCCAATACCCTAAGGCGCAGACACTGGTTAGCGTGGCATAGATATACCAAAGCGCTTTTGCTGTTTCGGCAATACGCGGTGTTAATTTAGTGTCTTTTACTGGCCCTGGTGTTTCCGCACGATACAGCTGCATACCACCGATACCCAACATTGGCATGATGGCAACGGCCAAAACGATTATCCCCATCCCCCCCAACCAAGTTAATAACTGGCGATAGAATAAAATCGATTTTGGTAAATCATCGGTACCTGTAAGGATGGTCGCCCCAGTGGTAGTCAGTCCAGAAATGGATTCAAACAAGGCATCTGTAAAAGTAAGGTTTGGCGTTTCGGCTAAGAAAAATGGCACCGAACCGAATAAGCCCAATACCGTCCAAAACAGAACGGTGACTAGGAAGCCATCACGAATTTTGAGTTCACCCCGTTCTTTTCGGACCGGGAACCACAATAAAAAACCGCCCAATAAGTTGATCGCTAACGCATACAAGAACGCCTGAATCGTGCCATCTGAATAAATGATAGAAACAATAATCGGTGGAATCAGTGACACACTGAACACCATAACCAATAAACCAATAACGCGTAAAATAACACTAAAATGCATATTTGCTTCCTAGAACCTGACCTCGTTTTTGGCCTGATCTATGTTAATAATTTCTATCACAAACAACGCTTTTAAAAGAAACTTAAACCGACTTGGAAAAGTTGCTCAACCGCTGGGATCTGTTTTTTATTGGTCACAAAAATGATGACATGATCTTCTGCTTGAATGACCAAATCACCGGTTGCCACAATCATATTGTCTTCACGAACGATGGCGCCTATGGTAGCGCCATCAGGTAAGTTCAAATTAGCAATACTGCGGCCAACGACTTTTGACGAACGATAATCTCCGTGTGCGACCGCTTCTAATGCTTCCGCTGCGCCTTTGCGCATTGAGTGAACGTTAACAACATCGCCGCGACGAATATAACTTAATAAGGAGCTGATGGTGGTTTGTTGCGGCGATATGGCAATATCGATCATGCCTTCTTGAACAATGTCGACGTAAGCCGGATTGTTAATGATGGTCATAACAGTACGAACACCGAGTACTTTTGCCAGCATAGAAGACATGATGTTGGCTTCATCGTTGTTGGTTAAGGCACAGAAAACATCGGTTGACTCAATGTTTTCTTCAAGCAGCAATTCCTGTTTAGACGCATCACCGTTTAACACAATGGTATTGTCCAAGGTTTCAGACAAATAACGGCAGCGTTCTGGGTCGCGTTCAATGATTTTGACGCGATATTCTTTTTCTAAACTCTGTGCTAAACGTTCCCCGATATTACCGCCACCGGCAATAATGATGCGTCGGTAAGGCACATCCAGCGGGCGCAGCTCACTCATAACATCGAGCACGTCCCGTTGAGCTGTCAGAAAGAAAACTTCGTCGTTGGCACGAATGTGAGTGTTGCCATCCGGAGAGATAGATTTACCATCGCGATAAATAGCCGCAATACGTGTCTGAATGGATGGCATGTGCTCTTTCAAAAAGCTGATGGGTTGATCGATAAGCGGCCCCCCTTTTTCAGCTTTTACCACCACTAGCTGGACCTTGCCGTCAGCAAATTCCATCACTTGCAGAGCACCTGGGTAACGGATTAAACGACTAAGGTGTTTTGTTACTTCTTTTTCTGGACTGATGCGCACATCCATTGGAATCGCTTGGTCAGCAAAGAGCTCAGGATATTTTGCGTAGGCACTAGAACGAACACGACCAATCTTGGTCGGTGTTTTAAATAAAGTGTGGGCTACCTGACAGGCGATCATGTTGGTTTCATCTTGGTTACTTACCGCAATCAGCATATCGGCATCATTACAGCCTGCTTGGTCTAGTACATCTGGATGTGAGCCACTGCCTTCAACTGTCTGAATGTCGAGACGGTCTTGGAGTTCTCTAAGGCGAGTTAAATTTGTATCAATGACGGTGATATCGTTATCTTCACTCGCCAAGTTTTCCGCAAGTGTGGCACCTACTTGGCCAGCCCCTATAATGATGATTTTCATAATCTGCCTTAGAGCGTTATTTGTTATTCGGCTCTTTGTTTAATGTATTAGTTCAAATGTCAAAATTGTGTCGCTTGCTCGATCGAGCGTGCATATTTTTTGCTCGAATCAAGTAGAGTAAGTTTACCCACATAAGGACAATTATTTAACTTGAAGTTGATAAATACTCGTAATTATTTTGGATAATCATGGCATGAAATTTCTTTGATTAGTTAACGAGTGTTGAAACAGTGATCAAACTTAAAAAGCCCAGCAAATTATGTTTCATGTGGAACATTTTACTGGGCTCTTTTTATACCACTTTATGCGACTGTGACCTTTTTTGGAGTCGTTTGCGCGATAGTATCTGCGTCTGTTTTAGGTATTGCCGATACAGATTACGCTTTTTGCAGGAGGCAGTAATAGAAACCATCATGGCCGTTTGCTGTCGGAAACAGTTGTCGACCGTGGCTCACAGGAATCCCCCATTCTGTTGCCAAACTCGATGCCAAAGAATTTAATGCGACTTCTTTGGCGTCGATTTGGTTTGCTAAGAAGTGTTGAATTTGTTGTTCGTTTTCTTCCGGCATTAAAGAGCAAGTCGCGTATAACAGGAAGCCACCAGATTTTAACGTTGTCCAAACCTGTTTAAGAATTTCTCGTTGAATGATGACGAGTTCATCTATGTCTGCTGGTTTGCGATTGATTTTAATATCTGGATTACGACGAATTACCCCTGTGGCAGTGCAAGGCACATCAAGTAGTATTTTGTCGAAATACTCACCATTCCACCAAGCTTTTAGATCGCTCGCATCGGCGCAAATTACATTGGCAGAATAGCCAAGACGCGCTAAATTGGATTCGATTTTTTCCATGCGCCATGGCTCGAGTTCCACCGCAGTCAATTCCATTGAGCTCAGTCCAGATGCGTTGGCTTTCTCTAACAAGTGACCTGTTTTTCCTCCGGGCGCTGCGCAAGCATCTAATACTTTCTCGCCATTTTTAGGCGATAAAATGTGAGCGGAAAGCTGAGCGGCTTCATCTTGAATGCTAACATAACCGGCATCAAAACCTGGTAACTCTCCCACTCGAACGGCGTTTCTTAGATACAAAGCGGATTCTGAAAATTCACCTTCTTCTGAATCTATACCCAAGTCAGCAAGTTGAGTCTTGTATGTTTCACGTGAAACGAGGCTCTCATTTATGCGAATACACATCGGCGGATGCGTGTTGCTGGCATCAATTATTGCTTCAAGGTGCTCTGGCCAGTGTTTATTAAAACGCTTCACCAGCCATTTTGGCATGTTGAATTCCACGGAGGGCTGGGCTTCAAGAATCTCAACGATGTCGTCGGCTTCTCTTTGATAGCGACGTAGTACGGCATTCATCAACTTGGTGGCCCAGTCTTTTTTCAAGATCCGGCAGGCTTCGACGGTTTCATTGACAGCCGCATGATCTGGCGTGTTCATGTAGGTTAATTGGTATAAACCTAAAAGTAAGACCGCGTATAAATCTGTGTCCTTTTCTTCGAAAGGATGGGCTAATAAATGCAAAGCAATGCTGTTTAACCTAGGGAACTGACGGCACACACCGAAACACAATTCCTTAAGCATCGGTGTATGCTCGCTGGCGACATCCAGTTGGTGACGAGCCAGTTGGGTGCTCAGTGAACCCTGCTGAAGCAGAATATTAGTGATGACTTTTACCGCCACTTGGCGCGGGCTTTGCTGCCCGTGATTTGTACCGAGTTGGCCTGTGTTGGACGAAAGGGTCTTGTCGTATTGATTCATGCTGTTTGTTTACTCTTGATTTCCATTAACGCCAAGACGCTGACCTATTTCTAAGGCGGCTTTGTGTTTGCCATTTAAGGCATCTTGTACCTTCATGCGTTTGCCGCCTGCAAATTGGATCTCAGTAATAAGAATAGAACCTTGCCCTGTGGCAACGATAATACCCTCTTTGCTAACCACCAAAATATCACCTGGTGTGGAGGCTTCATCGCTTACGCTGGCAATATGTGCCGCATGGATTTTCATCACACCAGCAAGGCTGTTTGTGTAGGCTACAGGCCAAGGAGACAAGCCACGAACCTGACGCTCGATCAATTCTGCCGAAGATGCCCAGTTCACATCGCCCTCTTGCTTGGTGAGTTTCGCTGCGTAGCAAGTGAGACTTTCATCTTGTTGCTCAGGAACCAATGTACCCGCTTTTAGTTTCTCTAGAGCTTCAAGTAATGCACTTCCACCCAGAACCGCTAAGCGATCATGCAGCGTTGCATAGGTATCTGTCGGTTTAATATCACAGTGTGCTTTTAACAGCATGTCGCCAGTATCCAAGCCAACATCCATTTGCATTATGGTGATGCCGGTTTCGCTGTCGCCAGCAATCAGAGAACGATGGATGGGAGCGGCTCCACGCCAGCGTGGCAGCAAAGAAGCATGTACGTTAATGCAACCAAACTTAGGTGTATCCAAGACGACTTTTGGCAGGATGATGCCGTACGCGGCGACAATCATGAGGTCGGCTTCTAACGCGGCAAGCTGCGCTTTGTCTTCATCTAGTTTGAAATTTAGCGGCTGATAAACTGGAATGTCGTTAGCGATAGCAAGTTGCTTAACTGGGCTTTGAACCAGTTTCTGACCGCGCCCTGCTGGGCGATCTGGCTGAGTATAAACGCCAATGATCTCATACTGGTTTTCAGCGTTTGAGTCTTTCATTTTTGTTAAGAGTGCTTGCAGGCTGGCTGCTGCGAATTCTGGTGTGCCAGCAAAAACAATACGAAGTGGTGAGGTTGGCATAAAGGTTCCTTAACAAAAAATCAGGCCAAAGCCTGATTTTATAATGCGAATATCAATGTTCTTTGGTTCGTTAAAGTTAAGAAGAGCGAACTTCTTAACCTTGTTTTTGCGCTAGCTTGTGGGCTTTTTCCAGTTTGCTCTTGATGCGATTACGCTTTAGAGGTGTCAAATAGTCGACCATGAGTTTGCCGTCAAGGTGATCCACTTCATGCTGTACGCAAACCGCCATCAGCTCATCAACTTCCATAGTGAAGGGTTTGCCATGACGGTCGAGCGCTTTGACTCGTACTTTAGCCGCACGATAAATGTGCTCGTAAAAACCGGGAACGGACAAACAGCCTTCTTGGAATTCATTGGGCTCGTCGTCTAATACTTCGAATTCTGGATTAATAAAAACGATTGGCTTGTTACGTTCTTCAGAGAAATCCATCACCACAAGGCGGTGATGATAGTCCACTTGTGTTGCGGCAAGACCCAAACCGTTTTCGTCATACATGGTATCCAGCATGTCGTCGATTTTGGTTTGCAGCTCATCAGTGAACTCGGTAATGGGTTTCGCTACCTTGCGTAAGCGATTGTCTGGGTATTCAAGTACAGTTAAAACAGCCATGATCTTTTCCAACGATGTGTCTTTGTTCGTGAGAGGAAAGCTTGTCTCCTACTCTTTTCATTCTCTCTATTGTAACGCAAGTCTGCCGCTTGGGCAGTCTTCTCGTGGCGGTTTTTTGGTCAATATGATTGAATAGGCTCTATAGTCAAAGACTATTCGTATTTGACTGTGTGTTTTTACAGGCGCTATGGGGACGGAATACCCTATTTTTTCATTCGTAAGGAAGCGGTTTTATTATGTCTTTGTCTTTTCCTATCTCAGGTTTATCACCCACTGATTGGCTGTGTTTGAGTTTTTTGTCTGGGATTGGCCCTGCTCGATTGTCACGGCTTTATACTTACCTCAGTGAGCTGGACCAACAGACTCCAATGAGCGAACGTGCGCCCCTGTCCTTGTTTGATGAAGAAAAAACGACTGAGGCGATTTCGTATGAGCTGCTGATCGCTTTAAAATGGCCTGAGATTACCGCTCGTCAGGCCATGGACTATTTTTCTAATGGCTTACTTACTAAGGAGCAGCAAGCGAAACGTGATGAGTCACTCGCTTGGCTAGAAGACACTGATCACCACTTAATACTACAAGAAGATGAGTACTACCCTAGGGCATTAAAAGAGATCTCCGTCGCGCCTGCGTTTCTTTATGTAGAAGGTAACCGAGACGCTTTGGCGTTACCGAAAATAGGCATTGTTGGGGCTCGAAAATGTTCGCGTTATGGTCGAGATATCACGTTTCAGTTTGCCGAGCAGTTGTCTACTCATGGTATTTGTGTCGTGAGTGGCGGTGCAATGGGAGTCGATACCGCAGCGCATCAAGGGGCATTACACAGCAAAACAACGCCGACGATTGGGGTGATGGGTACCGGTCTTTTTCATCGTTATCCACACCACAACAAACCACTGTTTGATGAAATCCTACAACAAGGTGGCGCATTAATAAGTGAATACCCACTATCAACCAGTCCACGCCCTCACTTGTTTCCGCCACGCAATCGCATTATCAGTGGTTTGAGTATGGGCGTGCTGGTAGCAGAGGCTTCGGTGAAAAGTGGCTCCTTGATCAGTGCCAGTTATGCGATTCAACAGAACCGTGAAGTCTTTGCCTTGCCGGGTCGATTGACCGATGCACAGTCGGAAGGCTGCCATCAGTTACTGAGGCAAGGTGCGACTCTGGTTCGCCATGTGGATGATATCTTGGCCGAATGCCCAGAATTGCCCTCACCCGCCTTCATTAAAAAAGCATCCGATCAAAAGACACCAGACAAACGTACAAGGGTGGAGAAAAAGACAGAAACGCCGTTGGCTGAAGACAGCGCTCAATTGGCTGGCAGCAGCATGGTAAGGTTTGCTAAGCAGACGTTTCATGCTTTACCTGAAACGGCGTCAGGCAATGCCAAACGTATCCTTACTATGATGGAACAGGAAGCGCAGCCGATGGATTTTGATGCCTTAATTCGCCACAGTAAAATAGACGCTGGATTGATGATGCAGGTGTTAATGGAATTAGAGTTGTTTGGTTGTATCGAGAATCGAGAAGGTTTGTATTTCCGGTGCTGATGACAATGACAGACCTTCTCGTCAGGCGAGCTAGCGGTTAGTAGGTTTAATCCATGCCACTAAAAATATCTTTCTTGAGCTGCTTAATGTCGCGACGCTCTTTTTTATTTGGTTTATGGTCGGACATGATTCGACCACCAAAAGACTTGTTTTCTAAAGCGCGCTTTTCGCGTTTTTCAATGGACTCTGGCGTTTCTTCGTACAGCATTTGTGCCTCTGGCGCGCCGCGGCGTTGTTCGCTAATGGCTTTGATCTCAACGATCTTTTCATCCCAACCAATGCGTATACCAATTAAGGCGCCCACTTCCACATTACGGCTAGCTTTGCCTTTACTGCCGTTGTAAGACACCTTGCCACCGTCAATGGCGTCTTTGCAAAGTGAACGGGTTTTAAAAAAACGTGCGGCCCAAAGCCACTTATCTAAACGAACGGCTTGTGGAGTTGACTGCTTTTCTGTTTTACTCATAAGGAATACGTTGACCCTATTCTGTTGTCATATTTGAGGCTGTTATGCAGGACATTAGTAGACATCCCATTTTCCAAGCACTGCAAAAAATAATACACGATGCGGCCGATGTGATCATGGAAATTTATCAAGGTGCCGATTTAGGCATTGAGCAAAAACTGGATGACAGTCCGGTGACGGCGGCCGATCTCGCTGCACACAAAGTGATTCTAGCAGGTTTGCAAGCACTTACACCTGATATTCCTGTGTTATCTGAAGAAGGCGTTGTGGCCTTTGAAGAGCGTTCACAGTGGCCCATGCTTTGGATCGTTGACCCACTGGATGGTACGAAAGAGTTTATCAAGCGCAACGGTGAATTCAGTATCAACATTGCTTTGGTCGAAAACGGCGCCCCCATTCTGGGTGTGGTGTATTTGCCGACCACAACCGAAGGCTATTTTGGAGTGACCAAAACTTGGCAAGATTTGCCAGTCGGCGCTTTTAAATGGCAAGGTGAAGAATACGAACGCATAAACGTCCGTGAACCGCGCGAGCCGATCATTGCCATGACAAGCCGCAGCCACGGCCCTGCACTACCCGCGTCGCTGAAAAATAAGCTAAAGCAAACCTACGAACAGGTACGAGAACTACCCAAGGGCAGTTCAATAAAAGGCTGTCGAATTGCCGAAGGCATCGCGGACTTACATTTGCGTCGAGGCCCAACCAGTGAATGGGATACCGCTGCTCAGCAAGCCATCATCGAAGCCGCCGGCGGCATGCTCGTCACACCAAATGGCAAACCCTTTCGCTACAATCAAAGAGAAACCCTACTCAACGGTCACTTCTTTGTATCCGGTGCGGAACTCGCTCCTTATGTCATGGCTTGGTATCTTGAAAACACCGATGAAGAGTAATGCTTACTCTTCAGACTTTCCTTTCAGAGTGTTTAAACGTTTTACCTTGGTATCATTTATCTCATTGTTTCACGTGAAATATGTTGAAACAAAAAATACCTTTGCGTGGTAAAACGCAAAGGTCAGTTGGTTAAATTGTTTAAACCGTTATCTTATTAAAAAAGCAAAGCCATTAGCCTCCAATTGTATGTTTTGTTCCTCTACGGTGGCGTGCTGATGTTTGACACTCCGCGTAAATTCACTGGTGTTTTGGTAGGTCACTGGTTGATGGCTGAGGTTAAAAACGCATAGCATGGTGTCACCTCGAACATAGGCTAGCAGTGAGTTTTCCTCGTTGATAAAGCGTGAATTTCCACTCCGTAGAGAGGCGTTTTGCTTACGAAACGCCAGCATGCCCCGATAAAAATTAAGCACAGATTCTGGATCATGGTCTTGGTCGGCGACGTTTCGTTGACGCTGATTGTCTTTGACTGGAAGCCATGGTGGGGCAGAAGAAAACCCAGCAAACTGAGTATTATTCCAACTCATTGGCGTGCGACAGCCATCCCTTCCCTTGTCTTCAGGCCAAAACTCAATGCCTTGTGGATCAACCAATTCGTCGTAGTTTAAATCTGTTTCTTGTTGCCCCAACTCTTCGCCTTGATACAGACAAACAGAGCCTTCTAAACTTAATAATAAAGCACAGGCTTGTTTGGCTAACAGCGTTGGGTCTTGAGCATGGTGCTGCCAACGACTCACATGTCGAACAACATCGTGATTGGAGAAGGCCCAGCACGGCCACCCCTTTGGTGCTAGTCGGAAGAATTCTGTTATTTGTTTTGAAAAATGTTTGGGTGAAAACGAATGACCTAACATTTCAAATGAGTACGCCATATGCAATCGTTTATCTGTCGTATATTCTCCCATCATTTCGATAGGATGATGGCTTTCTCCTACCTCCCCAACGGATGTTGTGGCTCCATATTCATCCAGTAAAGCTCTAAATTTTTTAAGAAAAACCAAGTTCTCTGGTTGGTTTTTTGAAAATAGATGATATTGCATGTGGTAAGGATTCCAATCAACTACGGATTTTTGGCGAAAATCCGCGGCGTCATCACGTAACAATGCATCATGAAAGTAAAAATTAACCGTGTCTAAACGGAAGCCATCGACGCCACGCTCTAACCAAAAGCGCACTGTGCTGAGAATCCACTCTTGCACGGCTGGATTATGAAAGTTCAAATCCGGCTGTTGGCGTAAAAAATTATGCAAATAATACTGCTTGCGACGCGGCTCCCATTGCCAGCCGACACCGCCAAAAATCGATAGCCAGTTATTCGGCGGTGAGCCATCGGTTTTCGCATCTGCCCACACATACCAATCGGCTTTATCATTGCTTTGGTCTTGGCGGCTTTCTAAGAAATAAGGATGCTGGTCACTCGTGTGTGAAAGCACTTGATCTATAATAACTTTAAGGCCTAACTTATGAGCCTTGGCTATCATTTCATCGAAATCTGACAGTGTTCCGAAAGACGGATCTATATCGGTATAATTGGAAACATCGTAGCCCATGTCTTTCATTGGCGACGTGAAAATGGGAGAAAGCCAAATAGCGTCAACACCTAGATCTGCTAAATAGTCTAAACGGCTCGTAATGCCAGGAATGTCCCCTATACCGTCATCGTTACTATCTAGGAAAGATCTTGGATAAATCTGATAGGTAACGCTACCACGCCACCATTCTTGCTCACTAGTATTCATTTTAAATAGTCTCACTGTTGGCTGTGGAAGTGATAGGCAAACCGTTGTTGTCAAATCGATGGAGGTGTTCTCCTAATGGACGTACATTAACTTGAGTACCTAGCGGAATTCGTTGTTGTCCATCCAAGCGAACAACGAGAGGATCTTTTATACCCAAATCTAAGAATAAAAAGAAATCTGCACCTAGGTTTTCTGTGTGAACTACTTCCCCACTCCATATACCGTCGTTATGATCGATAACCAGATGTTCAGGGCGAATACCCAAAGTATGACACTGGTGTTTTACAGCGATATCGCCAGTGAGAAAGTTCATTTTTGGAGACCCAATAAAGCCGGCAACAAAAAGAGATTTCGGATGACTGTAGAGCTCTTCTGGTGTGCCAACTTGTTCGATATTACCGTCTCTTAGGACGCAAATTCGATCTGCCAGTGTCATTGCTTCCACTTGATCATGGGTAACGTAAACCATGGTGGTGTTTTTCATTTTGTGATGTAACTTGGCTATTTCTAGTCGAGTATCTACACGTAAAGAGGCATCTAAGTTAGATAAAGGTTCGTCAAAAAGAAATACTCTCGGATCCCTGACAATCGCGCGGCCAATGGCAACCCGTTGACGTTGGCCGCCGGAAAGTTGTTTAGGTAAGCGATCAAGTAAATGGTCAATTTGCAGCATTTTAGCGGCTTCAATAACGCGAGCTTCCATTTCTTTGTTGGAAAAATTGGCTAATTTGAGCCCAAATGCCATATTTTTATACACAGACATATGCGGATACAGAGCGTAGGACTGAAACACCATAGCGATGCCACGTTCAGACGGCACTTTGTCATTCATGGACACACCATCAAATAATAGCGCTCCAGATGTAATGTCTTCTAATCCACAAATAAGACGTAATAACGTTGACTTGCCACAACCGGAAGGGCCGACAAATACCATAAGTTCACCTGCATTAATGGTGAGATCGACATTTCGAATAACATCTGTACAGCCGAACGTTTTACTCAGATTTTTAAGTTCAATTTTAGCCATAATGAATACTCCTTAGCCTTTCACGCCACCAGCGGTTAGGCCGGACACAATTTTTCGCTGGAAAATAAGCACCAAGATCACGAGTGGAACGGTGACCAAAACAGAGGCCGCCATAATTAACCCCCAGGGTGTTTCGTATTGAGATGAGCCTGACAACATAGCAATGGCAACCGGCACTGTGCGCATGGTTTCCGATGCGGTAAAGGTCAGAGCGAATAAGAACTCGTTCCAAGCGCCAATGAAGGCGAGCAAGCCAGTTGTGACCAAAGCAGGCCACAGTAAGGGCATAAAAATTTGCGTGATAATGACCCAAGGCGTGGCACCATCGACAATCGCCGCCTCTTCAATTTCGACGGGCAAATCACGCATAAAGGTGGTCAACACCCAAACGGTAAATGGCAGCGTAAAAATGGTGTAAGACAAAATCATCGCCCAAGGGGTGTTGTATATCCCAATAAAGCGAATAAGTTCGAATAGTCCTGCTAGCACGGCTATTTGTGGAAACATAGAGACGGCTAAGATAGTCATCAGCAATAACCCTCGACCTCTAAATCGGACCCTTGCTAAAGCGTAGGAGGCCGTAACGGCGAGAAAGAGTGCGAATACGACAGTGGTACTGGCAATAAATACGGAATTTAAGGTGCTGCGTATAAATTTGCCGTTGTTCAGTATGTCGATGTAGTTGCGAAAATCGAACGATGAAGGGAAATAATTCACCTTGAACAAATCGGTTCCTGTCTTAAAGCTGGTTAAGATCGCATAGTAAAATGGGAACACTGAAATAAGGACTATAACCACCACGACGGTATAGAAAGCGATATTGTTGCGTAATGTCTTGTTCGTCATGATTGGTCTCCATTTAGATCGAGCTTGCCAAGCCAAATATAAAGCGCGACGCACACCGCTATAATGGCAAACAATAAGGTTGACTGAGCTGAGCCATAGGCAAACTTGTCAAATTCAATGAGGTTTTCTCTGGAAATAATCGACATGGTTTTGGTGGCGGTAGAGTTTGGCGTGAGCACATAGACCAAATCAAACATGCGCAATGCATCAAGCGTCCGAAAGATAACCGCTACCATGAGCGCCGGTTTTACTAAAGGAAGTGTCACTTGAAAGAAGACTTTGATGGGATGGATTCCATCAATTTTGGCTGATTCGTACATGTCCCTTGGGATCATTTGCAACCCGGCCAAACAAAGCAGAGCCATAAAGGGCGTCGTTTTCCAGATATCGACAATCAAGACAGACAACATGGCTGTATCAAGATCCGCTGTCCAAGCGATTTTATGATCGATTAATCCTACAGTGAGGAGCATGTCATTAATGATGCCGAATTGGTCATTAAACATCCATGCCCACATTTTTGCTGAAACAATTGTTGGGATTGCCCACGGTATTAAAATGGCTGCTCGTACTAAACCTCGGCCTTTGAATTCAGCGTTTAAGACCAGAGCAACCATTAATCCAATAATGGTTTCTAAGGTGACAGAAACGACAGCAAATTTTACGGTATTCCAAACTGCATTCCACCAAGCAGGATCAACTAAGGTGCCGGAGTAAATGGTGCGCCCAGACGACAGTGTTCTCCAACTTAAATAGTTTTTGAAACCGACCCACTCTCCTCCATACAAATCGGTTAGAGAGGTGTCGGTAAATGAAAAATAAATGGAGCGTAAGAGTGGCCAGGCAGCGACACAAAGTAATACGAATAACATTGGCGCTAGAAACCAAAATGCCGCTCGTTGTTTTTGCTGTTGCAAACTAGAGATGGGCGAATTGGTTAAGGTGTGTTTTTTAAACATACAAACGTTTCCTATCGAAAAAGGAAGGGGCTCAAAAGAACAACTTTTTGAGCCTTATTGAGTGCAGGAATTACCAGCGACTGCCTTTGAGTTCTTCCAATTCATATTCAAGTACTTCGAGATTCTCTTCTGCGGAGCCGCTGCCTAACAGCGTGGCGTGTACCGCCGAGAAAAATTTAGAAGACACTTCGTTGTATTTGATTTTGGTCGGCGCAGAAGGCCGTGGTACCGCCTGTAAAAACACGTCTTTCCATTGTGCGATCATAGGCTGTTGCTGTTTGATGTCTGGATCATCGTACAAGGACATGATGGTCGGTAACCGAGATGATTGAAGGGCTTGGTACTTTTGTACTTCTTCGGACGCGAGGAATTTTATTAATGAAATAGACGCGTCTTTTTTGGTTGAGTAGCTTGAAACCGCTAAATTCCAGCCACCTAATGTGGCTGCGGATGGGCCATTTTCAGTGCCACTGGGTAATGGCATAACAGCAAACTGGTCTTTAATCGTACTGGTTTCCATGTTGCCAAGCGCATAGGCATAAGGCCAATTTCGCATGAAAACCGCATTGCCTGTTTGCCACACGCCGCGAGCATCTTCTTCTTGATAAGCCAATACCCCAGCAGGAGAAATGTTACCGACCCAAGATTTCGCTAGTTTTAACGCCTCTATGGCTTTTTCGTTGTTGATCGAAATTGAACCGTCAGCTTCTACTATTTGGCCGCCGCCAAAAGATTTTACCCATTCAAGCGCGTTACAAGTCAGGCCTTCATAAGAATTGCCTTGCCAGACAAATCCCCACATATTGTCATTGCCTGCTTGACGCTCTTTGGTTTGAATTTCTTTTGCGGTAGCGGTGAGTTCTTGCCAAGTGGTTGGTGCTGCTTTTTGGTATTTTTCCAATAGGTCTTTACGGTAATAAAGTGCAGGAGCATCAGTAAAAAAAGGCAGCGCAACCAGCTTCCCGTTGCTTGTTTGTGACTCAATAATGGAAGGAAAGTGTTGATCTATGATGTCTTTGGTGTAGGGAGTAAGGTCCACAAAATTATTAGCGAGTTGTGGGGCCCAAATTACGTCGGTTTGAAAAACGTCTATGTCGGCATTCCCCGCAGCGAGCCATAAGCGATACTGAGCGAACTGATCGGTCGTTGACGCTGGCATAGGAAATACGGTCAGCGTATGCCCCGTTTTTTGTTCCCACGGTTTTACTATTTCTTTTAGTATTTCGATGTCTTTCCCTACAGCGCCAGAAACCAGCACGATCTCTTCGGCATGCGCCGTATGAATGGCCGAGGCCGCGATAGAGACGGCTAAAAAAGAAGCATTGACATATTGCCATGGTTTTTTCATTGCATTCACTCCTGTTCTTATTCTTGTTGAGTTCATTTTTTTACATGAGTACGTAAACGTTTACTCATGTTTTTAACGTTAACGTAAACCTTTACTCTAGTCAACGAAGTATGGAAATAATTAGCATGCTTTTAAAAAAGACTATTTGGATGAATAGTCATGAAGGTTTTCTCTGCCTGTCGCTTGTGGGACTCATTTGCGATATTCTTAAAAACCTTATCCTGTATTTTAAGAAAAGCGATCATTACTTCATGAGCAACAAGTCGGTTACCATTCATGAATTGGCTAATTTAGCCGGTGTGTCTATTGCGTCGGTTAGTCGAGCATTAAATGGCAAGCCTGGTATTAGTGATACCTTGCGAGCGCGTATTCTGTCGCTAAGTGAGGAGATTAATTACCAGCCAAATGTTATGGCTCGTCAGCTTATTTCAGGAAAAACGCCAGTAGTGGCTCTGTGTATGCCGCCTTCTCCTTATGAATTTTCGGATAGACCGTATTTTGTTCATCTTTACCAAGCATTAACTTTGTATCTACATCGCAAAGGTTTGGTTCCGGTTTTATTTGCGTATGAAAATATCGATCAGGTTTTCTCGCAAGCAAGCTCAGCAATTTTATTGGGTGCGACAGAGGATGATCGTCCAGAAATTTTTGATCGCCAAAAGTTCCCTTATGTGACCTTAGAAACTGGGGTGGGAGCTTCTGTCGTTATTGATGAGGCAAATGGTGTGTATAAACTCACACACTATTTGTTTAAAAAAGGTCGAAAAAATATGCTTTTTTTAGGTGAGAACATCGATATTTCAACAAGCCAAGGACGATTGCGAGGTTACCGAAAAGCAATTAATGAACTAGGATTGCAAGAACATTTTAATAATGTATCTCGTCAAATTAGCTCTTCTCTCAGTGCATATCGCCAGATGATGGAACATTTTCAGTCTTCAGAATCTTTTCCTTACGATGCTATTATTTGCGCAAATGATGAATTAGCGGTTGGTGTCATTCAAGCTGCTGAAGATGCTGGGTACAAAGTTCCTGAAGATCTTTCTGTAACCGGCTTTGACGACCTTCCACGATTCTCTAACAAGATTACTACCATCCATCAAGATATTCCCAAAATTGCTGAGGCCGCTGTCTGTTTGCTATCAGAGCAGTTAGACGGACTCCCTCCGCGTGTTATTGAAGTGATGACGCGACTCGTGAGCCGAGAGAGTGCTTAACTCTTCTTTATTGAGCACCCACACTCCCCTCAATTCATCGATGCTTTTTTAATTAAATTAAGAAAAATACTTTTATTATTTTGAGTAAACGTTTAAGTTATTAACGTAAACGTTTACTCACGTTTATTTTCCATTATCAAAAAAACAACATCTTGGAGAACAGAATGACAATAAAAGTGACGGTATGGGGTGAAAATGTCCATGAAAAAACCAATAAAGTGGTCGCCCGAATTTATCCTGATGGTATGCATAACTGCATTGCTGCAGGCTTGAATGAAGATCAGGATATTGAAGCAACCAGTGTTACTTTGCAGGATAAAGAGCATGGTCTTACCGAAGAAAAACTAGAAAACACAGATGTTTTGATTTGGTGGGGGCATGCTGCTCATGGTGATGTTGCGGATGAAATTGTTGATCGGGTTCAGAAGCGTGTACTTGAAGGAATGGGTTTATTAGTACTGCATTCCGGTCATTATGCCAAAATATTTAAACGTTTAATGGGAACGACCTGTTCTTTAAAATGGCGTGAGGCTGGCGAACGTGAACGGCTTTGGGTTGTCAACCCAGGCCACCCTATCGTTCAAGGTGTGGGCGATTATATTGAGTTACCCCATACTGAAATGTATGGTGAACCCTTTGCTGTTCCGAATCCAGATGAAGTGATTTTTATCAGCGCTTTTGAAGGCGGAGAAGTATTCCGTTCTGGCCTTGTCTATCGTCGTGGCAATGGAAAAATATTCTATTTCCGTCCGGGTCATGAAACTTATCCAATTTACTATGATGACAAGGTCAAACGTGTTCTAAAAAATGCGGTGAAATGGTCTCAGCCTGAAGGTAGCCGTTGGATCGATTCTTGCCCTTGCGTCCCTGCTGACCAAGCTCCAAACCCCATTGAAGTTAAAGGCGAAGGTTTGCATAAGCCTGGTGAAGAGGGCTTCAAATAATGATTCGTATCGGCATTATTGGGACTGGCGGTATGGCGCGAGTTCACGCAGAAGAGTTTTCAAAAATAGCCAATTGCGAAGTGGTCGCGGCATGCGATCTAAATGCTTCGCGCCTTGCAAGCTTTGTTGAGGCTCATAATATTCCTTATGCCTTTGGATCGGTAGAGGCTCTACTAAGCAGCGGTCAGGTGGACGCAGTCTCTATTGTGACACCGGATCCATTTCACAAAAATCTATCGATTCAAGCACTTGAAGCTGGAATGCACGTGTTATGTGAAAAACCATTAGCTCTCAATGCATCGGATGCCAAAGAAATGGCTGACGCTGCAAAAAAAGCTAAGTGCATAAATATGGTTAATTTAAGTTATCGAAATGCTCATTCATTACAAAAAGCACGGGAGCTTATTGCAATGGGACGTATCGGTAACATTCGTCATGTAGAAGCAAGCTATTTGCAGAGTTGGTTAGTATCTCCTAAATGGGGGGATTGGAAGACCGAAGATACTTGGTTGTGGCGGCTATCAAGTGCGCATGGCAGTAAAGGTGTACTGGGCGATGTAGGTGTTCACATACTCGACTTTGTTCGCTTTCCCGTTGGTGACTTTGCTAGTGTGAACTGTACTCTAACGACCTTCGACAAAGCTGAAAATAATCAGATAGGTGAATACCATCTCGATGCCAATGATAGCGCATTGATCACCGCTCGAATGCAAAATGGTTCCATGGCCTCTATTCATACTTCTCGTTGGGCAACAGGAAACCTCAATGACCTGCGGTTAGTTGTTCATGGTGACAAGGGGGCGGTGAAAGTATCATTAAAGCTAGGCGAGGAATGGGATCGCTTAGAAGTATGTCTTGATGAGGATGTCATTGAGGGGATTTGGAAAGAAGTTAAATGCGAACAAACTCTCAATATATATCAGCGTTTTATTCAAAGTATTCTGTCTGGCGTACAGGACCAGCCTGACTTTGACGCTGGATTGCAGGTACAACGAGTGCTGGACGCCTGTGAACAATCCGATCTGTTGGGTCAGGCAGTGCGATTATAGGAGAGTATTGGATGGCTATATTGCATTGGGGAATGGTGGGAGGTGGAGATGGTGCGTTTATTGGCGATGTTCATCGTATGGCCGCTCGTTTAGATGGAGGCTACCAGCTTGTCGCTGGTTGCTTCTCTTCTGACTTTGAAATCACAAAAGCATCCGCGAAATTACTGGGTGTGCAAGATGATCGGGCATATTCTGACTTTCGTACGATGGCTGAGGTTGAAAGCCAACGAAAAGATGGTGTCAGCGTGGTGAGTATTGTCACACCTAATTTTTTGCATTATGACAATGTTGTTGCGTTTTTAAACTGCGGGATTGCCGTGATTTGTGAAAAACCTCTCACCGTTTCATTGCTACAAGCTCAAGAATTACAGGTTTTGGCAAAGGACCGAAACACTTTTCTTGCTGTGACCTATAACTATGTTGAAAATCCTATGGTTAAAGTTGCACGAGAATTGGTTAAAAAGGGAGAGTTAGGTGAGTTGTTGATGGTAGACGCCTATTATCTACAAGATTGGCTGGCCGCAGATATCGAAAACGCAGATCAAAAACAAGCCACTTGGCGTACTGATCCTACTAAGGCTGGACGGGCTGGATGCTTAGGTGACATAGCCGTACACGCTTATAATTTGATTAGTTATTTGATTGACTATTCGGCATCGTCTGTCAATGCACGCTTGACTACTTTTGTCGCTGGGAGAAGAGTCGATGATCATGCGGATATTCAATTAGGTTACAGAGACAATATACTGCAAGGACGGATATTAGCTTCACAAGTAATGACGGGGCATGAAAATGATCTTGGTTTTCGTTTAACGGGTCGTAAAGCAACGATTGAGTGGCGCCAAGAAGACCCGAATGTGCTGTGGTTTAAGCCAATGGGAGCGCCTGCTCAACGATTGACTAGAAATGGTGCGGGTTATCCTGAGCATTTACGTGCTTTATGTCGTATTCCTGCCGGTCACCCTGAAGGTTACTTAGAAGCTTTTGCCAATGTTTATAAGAATATACGGTTAGCCTTATCGGAAAAGGATTTTTTGTATTATCCCAATGTCGATCAGGCTGTACAAGACATGGCGTTTGTTGAGGCATGCTTACAGTCTCATAGCCAAGGTAATTGGCGTGAAGTTGGATAAGGATTTGGAAATCACGGAAACAGCGCCAGCGAAAACAACTAAACCGTATTTTGCATACCACTGTTAAGTCGATTGACGATGCGTTCTTGGGCGCGTTTTAAGAAATCGTTTTGCAGCGGTTGTGCAAAAGAGCGTGCGATGGCGACGGTTCCCACTAATGACACGACTGTCTCTTCTGCAAGCGCTTCGGCTTCTTGGCTACCGCGCTTTTTTAGAATGCTGGCAAGACGGTCGACTAAGCTATCGAAGCATGCTTGATAGGCTTGGCGAACTTTTTCTTCTTTGTGCGCTGCGTCAGTGACGAGAAACTCTAGTGGTGATGGGTGCTCTTTGTCGTTGCGACTCCAACTTAAATAACGAGTAACGAGCGCTTTTAGATGCGTCTCATTGCTTTCGGTTTTTTTATCATTGCGTGCCCAAAAACCGTTAGACGTAGCAAATTGCATGGCCGCTTCATAGAGGCTGCTTTTCCCCGAAAAATGCGCATAAAACGCCCCGTGCGTCATATTGGCTTGTTTCATGATTTGGGTCAGCGTGACACGATCAAAGCCATGCGAACAGAAAAGTTTTGCGGCGGCTTGTAGTATGCGTTGTCTTGTTTGCTCTTTGTGTTTTGGGGTGTATGACACAGTTAACCTCCTGGGTGAACCTTCGTATGTCCCATTATAAATCGGTTTCTAAATATTATCTTGATCATATATAGACTCACTCTAGCATGGGTACTTTCTTTCTGCTGAAACTTAATGGGGTTATTTCATGTCGCTTAAAGAACGTATTGTTATTACAGGTATGGGTTTGGTGTCACCACTTGGTTTAGGTGTCGCTTCGGTCTGGGAGAAATTGATTCGTGGTGAGTCTGGCATTCGTATGCTGCCTACAAACTTGTCTGAAGGCGTAAGTACACACATTGCCGGACAGGTTCCAAGCCACACAGAACAAGCGAATGGTTTAAACGAAGCTGACTATCTGTCACCTAAAGATCGTAAGCGTGTCGATCTGTTTACCTTATTTGCCCTTGCTGCTGCCGAAGAAGCGTTAACGCAAGCCAATTGGCACCCAACGACGGCGGAAGACCAAGAGGCAACCGCTACGATTATTGCTACTGGTATTGGTGGCTTACCAACTATTACTAATGCACACTCTGTTTTGAAGGAGCAAGGTGCACGTAGAGTGTCACCTTTTACGGTTCCGGCCTTCCTCGCCAATCTAGCAGCGGGTAACGTCTCTATTAAATATGGTTTCAAAGGACCGATTGGAACACCGGTAACCGCATGTGCGGCGGGTGTTCAAGCGATTGGAGACGCTATGCGTCTATTGCGTACGGGGGAAGTCAAAGTGGCTTTAGCTGGTGGTACAGAAGCCTGTATCGATCCATTGTCTCTGGCTGGTTTTGGTGCTTTGAAAGCGTTGTCTACTCGTAATGATGATCCCACAAAGGCGTCTCGTCCATTTGATCAAGATCGTGAGGGCTTTGTGATGGGCGAAGGTTCTGGTCTTATTGTGCTGGAAACCCTTGAACATGCCTTGGCTCGAGGTGCGACACCCTTAGTGGAGATTGTGGGTTATGGTACCAGCGCCGATGCTTACCATCTGACATCAGGCCCAGAAGACGGTAACGGTGCTGCCCGTGCGATGCAAACGGCGCTCAACATGGCAGGCATCACTGCGGATCAAATTGGCTACGTGAATGCGCATGCTACGTCGACGCCTGTTGGCGACCGCGGTGAGATCAACGCCTTGCGTCGTGTGTTTGGCGAGAAAGTGACAGAAGTGGCGATTTCATCGACGAAATCCGCGACAGGTCACTTGCTTGGTGCTGCTGGTGGTGTCGAAGCAATTTTCAGTGCTCAGGCGTTAATAACAGGCATTCTGCCACCGACGTTAAATCTGGAAAACCCAGAAGAAAGTATGGCCGATTTGGACCTTATCCCATTGGTTTCACGTGAAAAAAGTGTCGAATACGTGCTGTGTAATGGTTTTGGATTTGGCGGCGTCAACGCAGCCATTATCTTGAAGCGTTACTAATCTATAGAGCAATTTATCGAGTAAATAAAAAGGCGACTCAATTTGTATGAGTCGCCTTTTTAATATCACTGTTCTTGAGTATTGGTTTTAGCCATCCATTAGTTGACTAGGTAACCAAGTAACCAATTCTGGGAACATCATCACAATGACCAGCACCAAAAGTTTTAACAGTACAAACGGCGTAATGGATTTGTAGATATCCAACATGGTGATGCCCGGAGGCGCGATGCCTTTTAAGTAGAACAAGGCAAAACCATAAGGCGGTGTCTGAACGGCTATTTCAATGTTTAGAATCATCAAGATACCAAACCAAATAGGATCATAACCAAGAGACACAGCAATCGGTGTGAAGATAGGCGCACACATTAGCACGATGATGAATTCATCGATAATGAAGCCCAGCAACAGCATGATTAATTGGAATAACATGATGACAACAATGGGTGGCAAGCCTAAATCTTGGGTGAAGCCTGCGACCATGTTTTGTACGCCCATTAGCAAATGGAAATTACTGAACACGGATGCACCGACAATGATCCACATGGCCACACTGACGAGCAATGCAGCTTGCATACCGGCTTTTTGAACCATTCGCGGTTTGAAGCGTTTAAAGAAAATCGCAAGAATAATCGCGCCCACTACACCGATAGCACCGGATTCTGTTGGTGTGGCGATGCCCATGATAATACTGCCAAGCACGGCAACAATTAGTAATAGTGACAACAAGCCATCACGAGCGGTTAAGAACTTCTCCTTTGGTGTCGGTTGTACTTCTGGTACGACGTCCATTGGGGCGCGCTTTGGGTTTAATTTACAAGAAATCACCACGTAAGCGATCAGCAATACGACAGTGATCAGTGCGGGAATCAAAGCCCCAATGAACATGCGCCCTACTGAGTTCTGTGTAGACGAGGCAAACATGATCATTGGAATGCTAGGTGGAATCAAAATACCTAAACCGCCACCGGCCATAATAACGCCAAGCGCGAGACGCTTATCATAACCACGCTCCAACATTGGACGCAGTGCGATACTGCCAGAGGTCATGATGCCTGCACCGATGATACCGACCATGGCGCCGATCATAGAACACACCACGATCACGCTGATGGCGAGGGAGCCACGCACACGACCGATCAACATTTGGCTGGCATTGAACATGGCGTCGCCAATGCCGGAACGAGTCAGCAATTGTCCCATGTAAATGTATAAAGGGATGGCCAGCAGGATAAAACTGAAATGGGTAGATTCTAGCGTAGTTGGAATGACATTAAAGAGCGCATCGCCCCACGTCATATAACCTATACCCATGGCGATACCACCAAGCGCTAACCCAACGGGAGCACCTAAGGCAAACGACGCTATGATGCAGGCGAATAAAATGCCCGTTAATAACTCAATACTTATCATTGTGCGGCTTCCTCTTGTTCGATCGGTGCTTCTGGTAATAAAGGTTTGCCTGTAATTGCCTGATATAAGGAGCCAATCCAGTCGCTGGAAAGTTGTAAAATTAGCAGCACACTAGCGATTGCCATCATTAACCAGTAATGATGCATATGAGGAGCCCATTCACTTTGACGTCGATAGTTAAACTCGAGCGCTTCTTCAAACTTACCTATGCTCATTTTGCAAACGATCACCATGAAGAACATGGCAAGGGCGAATGAAAATAGGTTAAATATGCTTTTCGTCCGAGCTGAAACTTTGTTGTAAAGGATATCCACATTGATGTGAGCGCGTTGCTGCTGGGCATAAGCACCACCTAGAGCCGCAATATAACCAAAAATAAATAACGACGTGTCGTAAGCCCAAATGGTCGGTTTGTCTAAGGCGTAACGAGAAAAAACCTCGAAAGCAACGACAAAGGCTAATACCGGCATAAGATAGGAAACGGAATTCCCAATGAAAGCCACCAATGCGTGGACTCCTAGACAATAGCGTCTAATCGCAGTCATTATCATTGTTTTGTACCTGTAAGGGTGGATCGGAAAATTGAAAACGGCCTTCTTGGTGAAGGCCGTTTTCATTAGTGCTAAATCAATTATTTCTGTTCTTTACGAAGAACGTCGATCAGCTCTTTGCTGTATTTGTCTGCAGCCGCGTACTCATCCCAAAGTTTCGCACCCGCATCTTTCCATGCGGCTTTATCTGCGGCACTTGGCTCAGGGCTCCACTGAAGACCTTTCGCTTCCATGTCAGCAACCGCTTGAGATTCCCAAAGTTTAGATTTCGTCATTTGCTCTTGAGCGTGAACAGTTGTTGCCGCTTTAACAATGGCTTTTAAATCATCAGGAAGTTTGTTCCAAGCGCTTTGGTTAACGATGATAGGTAACACTTGTGCACCAGCTAATGGAAGTGGGTACATGTATTTCGCTACTTCAACGTGGTTACCGTCGCGGTGATCGATCATGTTAGAACCGATAGAACCGTCGATTACGCCAGTCGATAGAGACGTGTAAATCTCAGACCAAGCAAGTGATACTGGAGAAGCGCCTAGGTTACGTAGGAACTTACCGTATGCGCCTGGTGCACGGATTTTCAAGCCTTGGAAGTCGGCAACAGAATTAATGGGTTTCTTAGTTATAACGTAAACCGCTGGCTGAATGTATGGGTCAAGCCATACTAGACCTTGAGCGCCGTAGGCTTCTTTAAGGATTGGCGCCCAACCTTTTTCTTGGAACAAAGTCGTTAGCTCACCAACGTCGCTCGTACCGCCAGGGAGACCTATTTCAACTAAGCCTGCTGGAAGTTCGCCCGCGTTCAAAGATTGGAAGGTCGCGCCCATTGTGATGAGGCCCGTTTTCACGGCACCAAAAATACCAGAAGAACCTACGCCTTCACCGTCGTATAAAACTTGTACCTTGATGCGACCGTCAGACATAGTCTCAATGTTTTTTGCTAAATCTTCATATACCGCACCGAAGGCAGAACCGCGGCTGTATAGGTTAGCGAAGCGCCAGTTATAATCTGCTGCATGGGCAGAGGAAGCGACAGCGCCTAATCCAAGAGCTACCGCTAGAGAGCTTGCAACCAATCGTTTTTTTACTTTTAGTATTGCCTTAATCATTGAGCTACCTCGAGAGCAAAAGTGCATTAAAAAGTCACATCCGCATTGGCGTGACACCTTGTATTCGATACTTTCAAAAAGCCTGCGTGCAATAAAGCACGCAAAATCTATCTAAAGTTTTATCGTTATCAAACAATCAAAAAAGTCAAAAGTCTTTATAAATCAGATCACTAAGTGGAACAGTTCGCATTAAAAAGGGAACCTTCCGCACTATTTAGGTGCGATTAATGGGTGAGAATCATGCACCAATTGAGTGAATAATATTGATCTATGATGTTGAAAACGTGCATTTTTTTTACAATTTTCAAACAAGTGGTTAGTTTTCTAGATTCAGCTAAAAGGTCGCACCGAACTGGTGCGACGTGTTTTTTTAACCGTGTGCTGAGGCGGTTTTTTTGGCTTTAGGTTATATCAAAACGTTGGATTTGCTGAGCTAACTCATTTGTTTGGTGGTGAACATTTTTATTGGCCGTTTGGATAGATTGAGTGGCGTTATGGTTGTCTTTAATGTCATGAGCAATGATGTCCATGTCTTGTGCCATTTGTGCTGTCGTCAAGGCAACCTCTTTTATGGCTTGAGTAATCTCTTGCGTATTGTTCATCGCCTCTAAAGTATTTTGCTCAACGAGATGAATGGTCTTCACTGCGTTTTCGCCCTGCTCTTTACTGCGACCGACTTTATTTAAGCTCAGCGTCATGGCGTCAATGACTGCCAGCGTTTCTTTTTGGATGTTTTCGACTTTCTCGGTGATGCTACCCGATGCTTTAACCGTTTGCTCAGACAGCGTTTTGACTTCGTCGGCAACCACTGCGAATCCGCGCCCTGCTTCCCCTGCTCGAGCCGCCTCTATTGCTGCGTTGAGAGCCAATAGGCTGGTTTGCTCTGCGACACCCACGATGAGCTCAATCACCACATCAATCTCTTTAGACAGCGTACCAAGACGCGCGACACGTTCGTTGGTGTCTTGAATGGTGTCTGCCACATCGCTGATGCTGGTCATGGCATCACGCATGGCACTCACACCACTGGTTGCTGATTCATAAGCCACTTTCGCGGCGCTTTGAACGTTCTGCGTCATGGACTGAACGGTATCTGCGGTCGCGGATATTTCTTCTGTTGAGGCCGCCAAGGTGTTACTGCGATCACGAATGCGCTCACTGCCGCTGACAATGGTTTTAATGCCGCTGTCCAGTTCATCGGCTGTGAATACCAGCTTCTCGTTGCTGCTTATTAAATGGCCAATTAATAAGCGCAAGCTGTCGGACATCTGGTTTGAAGCAATAAAGAGCTGTTGGAATTCATCTGGATTTGTTGAGGTCTGGCTATTTTTATGTGAACGCAGTTTGCCTTGTGCAACGTCTTTTAAAATCGCTAACACGGCTGTTAGATTGCGATTCAAAGAACGGATGACGGTCGACAAAATGAACCCGATAACGAGCGCCAGTAAGACACAGGCGATTGTTAAAGAGCGACGTGCTTGCTTAGCGGTTTCTGATGAGCGGATCTGCGCCTCAGCCAGTAAGGTGTTTTGCAGATAATGGGCGCTGTCGTCCATGGCTTGTGTGTACTGGCTACTTAAGAGTGCAAGCTTGCTCTGCTGCTCTTTTAGAGTAATAGACAGGGCAATCACGGGAGCCAGTGCATCTTCATAGGTTTTAATCATTGGTCCAAATACATCACCAAAACCTATGTTATTAACGTTGTCTTTGAGTGCTTGAATAGCTGCCTGCAGACTTGCTTGGTGTTCTGCATCGCTGTAGGCAAGAAAGTCTTTTTCTCTTGCTCTCACCTCTTTAAAGAGCGAGGCAAAGCTTGCTAAGGATTTTAGTTGTTCAGCCAAGGCTTGTGCTGATTGGTTCAATTGCCCAAGGGCACCTGTGTTGCTGCTTAATCCAAGAGTGGTTAAGTTTTGCAGATTGCTTTCAAGGGCGGATAAATAATTAGGCTGTAAAGCTTGGCTGTTTTCTAATAATGCCTTTCCCTCTTTATCGAGTAAATCTGCTCTAATACTAAATCCCGCCGCAGTTTCACTTTTAATTCTGGCTAAGGTTGTACTGATTGTGTCGATGTTATCCGGTGATATGCTGGTCATTTTGCGTTCAACTTTTAAGAGCGCGATCTCAACATCTTTGACTTCGCTGGTGAGTCGGCTTAGCTCGGTAGCATCGTCGGATGCACTCGACATCTGCGATAAGTTGTAAATGGAATAAGCACCAAACCCTGCATAGCCAACACAGACTAACACAACGATTGCAATTAGCTTTTGACGAACGGACAACGCGATGGACATATCAACCTCCTTTATACCCCTTTCTAAAAAGAAGGGAAGCAATCAAAATGACAAAAAAGGCCTGTTTATCAAACAAGACAAACAGGCCAAAATAACGTGCTGGAAGAATAAAATGAAAGGCCAGTATCCAATGTTTTATTTCAGAGCATAGCCAAGTCATTTCAGGGTATAACCAAGCGGATACGTATCATCCTGAATGAACAAAATACCAATATGAAGATTTTTTGTTGCGGTAACCGACCTCTATTACCTTAAAGAAGCAGAAAGGGGGATGAAAGTCGCTTAAATCAATGTAAAGTTAGAGAATCAACGAACTAAATTATGACGGGACATATGGGGAGCGGCGATGAGTGTTAAAAACTACTCACTGGGGCAAGTCGGTGACTATGAGATCAAACAACTAAAAGTCTTTAAAACGGTCGTTGATTGCGGTGGTTTTTCGGCGGCTGAAACCTCTCTGAATATTGGTCGATCAACCATCAGCCTGCATATATCTAATTTAGAAGCGCGCTTGAACCTGGTCTTGTGTAAACGTGGCCGTGGTGGATTTTCGCTGACGGAAGAAGGCGTCATCATCTATAAAATGACCGAAAACTTGCTGGAGTCCCTAGATGCATTTCGCACCACAGTAAACAACCTCAATGCCAGCTTAACGGGTAAGCTCCGCCTTGTTCTTTCCGATAAAGTCAGTCTAGACCCTCGTAGCCATTTTCCTGAACTCATTCAGCGCTTTGCGACGGAAGCGCCAGAAGTGTCTATCACTACGAATGTCGCTTCTATGTCGAACATTGAGCGAATGATCCTTAATGACGAGGCGGACATTGGTTTTATTCCATATCATCGCAAATTGGATGGCTTAAGCTATGTTCATTTATACAGTGACGATTGCTATCTTTACTGTGGAAAGCATCATCCGTTGGCGACTATGTCCCCTGAGGAACAAGAAGAAAAGGCGGATATATACCCAGCCACGCACGCGGGCCTAAAACCCCATGAAGCGGTGAGCGAGCAAATTTCTCATATGAACTTAACGGCGATTTCGTACTTCTATGACAGTCGGCTCGCTTTGATTTTATCAGGAAAATACATCGGCTTTTTACCTGAACTGTATGCTTCATACTATGTTCAAAAAGGCGACATTGTCAAAGTAGCACCACACGACCGTTCTTATACATTAGGCGTTGCGGTCATCTGCAAGAAGACCACACAGCCTAATAAACCCCGTGAACTGTTTCTTAAAGTGCTACATCAGACGGTAGAAGAGCTAATTTCTGCACCTTATTAATTGATTTTATAAAAACTGTATCTAACTAAGACCAAGGCAGTGGTTGATGAGGTTCTGTTTTAAGGATGTTTTCACCCTACCCACCGCTTTCTTCTCTGAGCCAGTCGACAAAAGCCTTGATGCGGGCTTTTCGTGGAGAGTTTTTGCTGTAATTTACATAAAAATCTATTTTGGTATTCAGTGCTTTGGGGAAAGCCTGTACCAGTACTCCTTGTTCCAGCTCTTCTTGCACCATAAACCTAGGACACAGAAACACACCATGACCGGCTTTTACTGCGCTGATTCCCATGTACCAAGAATTGACTTCGGCCCAGAGTAACTTCTTACTGCGAAGTGGCGAAATTTGTTGCTCTGCGAACCATCTTTCCCAACGGTAAATCGGAGTATCAACTTGTATCAGCCAGCATTTGAGCAAGTCTGTTGGCTGTTTAAATGGAATATTTTTAGCCAGTTCAGGTGCGCATACAGGAATGATTTCAGACGATAAAAGCAGGCTTTGAGAGATGTTATCTTGATGGTTGATAAGATTATCGATACTGATGTCTATTTTGCCTGAGTGAATATCTTCGCGTTCATCAGATGAGAAGAGTTTGATGTTGATAGATTGGTGTAAGTGGGAAAAACGCCACAGTTTTGGCATCAACCATAAAGACACAAAACTTTGTAGTCCGGAGACGAGCAGTGTTCCTTCAACGGGTTCAAGTTTGACGCTTTCTAAGCCTTTTCCTATGTGTTCGAACGCTTGCTCTAGATGTTCTGCGAGAACCTGTCCTTGATTAGTAAGTCGCATGTCACGACCAGAGCGATAAAACAATGGCACGCCAAGGTATTCCTCCAATAAGCGGATTTGCTGGCTCACGGCAGCTTGTGACACATGCAGCTGTTTTGCGGCTTTGGTGTAGCTCAAGGTCTGGCTGGCGACCGAGAAATAATGTGCGGCTTTTAGATGCGTGACTCGATTGCTCATAAGCGAGTCCATAAAAACATATTCATGAAAATGAAACCCATAAGATTTTCTAATCTAATCTGTAAGAATATAGCGTTCGTTTTTACCTCTTTTTAGCGACACAATAAAGCCCTCATTAACAGGAGGCTTGGGTATGTGGACGTTATTACTGTGGTTAAATGCAAAAATAGTCGACGCACATGTCGTCTTTAAAAAAAGGCGCACTGAGCAAAAAAGACGTCGTCAGATTCGAGATTTTCATTTGAAATCTCAGCATATGCCGGAGTATCTGAAAAGAGATATTGGTTTACCGCCTTATTCGGAACATGACTCCTAGATCTATCTCGCAATCCCAGTTATAAAAAACAGCATCTTAAAGATAAGCTTATGATGCTTGTTTTTGATGTTATCTTTTAGACAGATTTCTTCGCACTCTGAGGGCTTTTACTTCTATACTTTGATGGTTTGATTTTCTGTGTCGAAATAGTGAATTAAGAGTTGTAACACAGGCATCATCTTGGATTCATTGTCGAGATCAGATAACCGTCTAGACTAGGGCTGTGCCATGAAAAAAATAATTGTAACAACCGCAATGATGCTATGTGCTTGTTCTATCAATGCGGCCTCTGTCGAGGTTGCCTTAGATACCAATCCTGATCGAGAAAATTCGGGCAGTTATCGATATGTTGATAATTTACTTCAGTCGTTGAAAGAAAAAGGCTGGCAGACAAATGTATTTGCGCGGGACACGATAGGCAGTGAGGAAGAACGTGTTGCTCGTGTTCGCTCAGGTACCTTAAATGTCTCTTTGTCTCGATACACCGCAGCCGCACAGTTTGTACCCGAAATGCAGGTGTTACAACTGCCCTATACCTTTAAAAGTGTGGATCATCAGTATGGTTTTTTTGCCAAAAGTGATTATCTTGATGACATAAATAAGCGACTCGCTAGCGAGGGATTGCGTGTGTTGGCCGTGTTACCAACGGGCGCATTTTTGGGAATCTTTAACAGAGAAAAGCCCATTGAGACCGTCAATGATATGCTTGGTTTGCGTATGCGGGCGCTCGACTCGAACCAACTAAATATGTTTGAAATGATGGGAGCAAGCGGCGTGATTGTTCCGCTTTCAGAGGTGTCAAACGCCTTAAAAACCGGAATTGTGGATGGGTACATCAATGCATCATCGGTCCCATTAATGTTCGATCAGACAAACCTATTGCACTACTTTACGGATGCGAAATTAATTATGTCAGCGCGCTTGGCATTGGCTTCCCAATATTGGTGGGATAATTTGTCCATTGAGGAGAAAGAGCAATTCACAGCCTCTTCTATGGAAGCCCAAGCTGAGGTGTTTGATTGGGTGAACCAGTCAGAAAAAAGGCATAAAAAAATGCTTATAGAAGCGGGTATTGAGGTATACGAACCAACAGAAGAAGACATCGCCACTTTTAAGTCAGCGTTATCGGGTATGAATCAGTTTGTCAAAGGTGTTTCTGATGAGCGTATTGAACAGCTGCAAAAAATGGTAAACGACTATCAGCCATAAATCATGCGATTAAACAAAAACGCGGCCTTGATGATAAATCAAGGCCGCGTTTCATTATTTCAGCTTAAACCAACGCTTTAAAGCAGCGTTTGAAAATCTCCATACCTTCGTCGATCAGTTCCATTTCAATCGTCAACGCTGGTAGGAAGCGGATAACGTTACCGCGAATACCACAAGACAAAAGCACTAGACCATTTTCAGACGCTTTGCCTGACAGCTTTTTAGCCAGCTCAGGATAAGGCTTGTTAACATCACCGTCGTGAACGAATTCCACAGCAATCATGGCGCCAGAGTTACGCACATCACCGATAACGTTCGGGAATTCCGCTTGCAATGCTGTTAGGTGCTCAACAAAGCGTGTACCGATCTGTGTGGCACGCTCACATAACTTTTCTTCTTCAATGACTTCGAATACCGCAAGGCCAGCGGCACAGCCAACAGGAGAGCCACCGTAAGTGCCACCTAGACCACCAGGAATCGGTGCATCCATGATATCGGCTTTACCCACAACAGCAGCTAACGGTACGCCACCAGCGATGCCTTTTGCGGTGGTCATAAGGTCCGCTTCTATACCAGCTTGTTCGTGGCAGAACATGGTGCCTGTGCGTGCAAAGCCAGACTGAATTTCGTCAAGAATGAGCAGCATACCGTGGTCATCACATAGCTTACGAAGTTTCTGTAGGAAGCTAGTAGAGGCCTTGTAGAAACCACCCTCACCTTGTACTGGCTCGATGATGATGGCTGCCACGCGAGATGGCTCGATGTCACAAGTAAAACGCAATTGCAGGTCAGCAAGCGCTTGCTCTTCGGTGATACCTAAATAGTCATTTGGGTAAGGAACATGGAAAATGTCGCTTGGGAAAGGACCAAAACCAATTTTGTAAGGGTTCACTTTACCAGTCAGACCCATGGTCATGTTAGTACGACCATGATAGCCACCGTTAAACGCGATAATACCAGGACGACCCGTGTGTGCACGGGCAATCTTCACGCAGTTTTCTACAGCTTCTGCGCCTGTGGTAACGAAGATAGATTTCTTCGGTGTGTTACCTGGTGCCGCTGCGTTTAACTTTTCTGCCAAAGCCACCGCTGATTCGTATGGACTGACCATGACACAAGTGTGAGTAAAGCGTTCGATTTGCGCGATGGTTGCTGCTTTCACTTTCGGGTGGTTATGGCCTGTGTTTACCACAGCAATACCGGCACCAAAGTCAATATAACGCTTGCCTTCAACATCCCAAATTTCAGCGTTTAAGGCACGGTCAACATAAACCGGAGCCATGTTTGCTTGACCGCGAGCGATCGCACTTTCTTTGCGTTTTTGTATATCTGCGTTTTTCATTTTGTCTGTTACCTTAATGAGAGCAAGCTCTATGCACATGAAGCGGCGCGGTTGCTCCGCTTGTTAATCGATATAAGAGAGGTTGTGTGAGGTAAAACCTTACGCCAAGCCGCCCATGCACAAGTATTTGATTTCAACGTATTCGTCGATGCCGTACTGGGAACCTTCACGGCCGCTGCCCGACTCTTTTACACCGCCGAACGGCGCGACTTCACTGGAAATAATACCTTCGTTAATCCCCACCATGCCGTATTCCAAGGCTTCAGAAACACGCCAGATGCGAGCGATATTTTGGGAATAGAAGTAAGATGCCAAACCAAATGGGGTATTGTTTGCCATGGCAACCGCTTCGTCTTCGGTTTTAAATTTGAACAAAGGCGCCACAGGACCAAAAATCTCGTTAGAGAAAATGTCCATGTCTTCCGTCACACCAGTCAAAATAGTCGGCTCGAAGAACTGAGCGCCAGCCGCAGAGGCTTTTGATCCACCGATAAGCGCCTTCGCGCCTTTTGCCATAGCATCGCCAACCAGTTGTTCCACTTTGCTAATCGCCGCTGGATTGATTAGCGGACCAATGTTCACGCCTTCAGCAAAACCATCGCCTGTTTTGAAAGTAGCAACACGCTTAGCAAGCTTCTCTGCGAACGCATCGTACACGCCTTCTTGTACTAAAATACGGTTTGCACACACACAGGTCTGGCCTGCATTGCGGTATTTAGAGGCGATCGCGCCTTCGACCGCGGCGTCTAGGTCGGCATCATCAAACACGATGAAAGGTGCGTTGCCGCCCAATTCCATCGACGTGCGTTTCACCGTTTGTGCGCACTGAGACAGTAACAATTTGCCTACTGGCGTCGAGCCCGTGAAAGACAACTTACGAACCGTTGGATGACCTGTTAATACGCCACCAATGGCTTTTGCGTCTTTACCGACCACCACGTTCAAAACGCCCGCTGGAATGCCTGCTTGATGCGCAAGTTCAGCCAGAGCCAAAGCACACAAAGGCGTTTCATCTGACGGCTTGATCACAATCGCACAACCTGCGGCCAGTGCAGGGCCAGCTTTACGCGTGATCATTGCAATGGGGAAGTTCCATGGTGTAATCGCCGCCACCACACCAATCGGCTGTTTGATGGTCAATACACGTTTGTCTTTAGCGAACGTCGGAATCACATCACCATTTAAACGACGCGCTTCGTCCGCAAACCAATCAATAAAAGATGCACCGTAAGCCACTTCACCTTTTGCTTCAGCAAAAGGCTTGCCTTGCTCTAATGTCATCAAGGTCGCCAAGTCGTTTTGGTTGTCTAAAATGAGTTGGTTCCAACGACGCAATAATGTCGCACGTTCTTTCGCGGTACGGCCTTGCCATTCTTTCTGGGCTTTTTCAGCGGCCTCAACCGCCAGCGTTGTCTCTTCTGCGCCCAAATCGGCTACATCAATGATGTGCTCGCCATTGGCTGGGTTGGTTATCGCGAACGTCTTACCAGACTTGGCCGCGACCCACTCGCCGCCAATATAAGATTGGCTTTTCAACAAAGTGGCCTGAGATAGTATTGCTTTCATAAAGACTCCAGACTTGGCTAAGGAGGATAATTTGTCAGTGCTGCGTGTTATTAACTTAGCACTTTTAATACCAATCGATAGTAGGCAATGGCCACAGTTTGAAAAATGAGAAGCTATCAATTCAATGTTTGATATTTTTCAAACATTGAGTGATTATGTTGGCGTCTGTCATTGCTGACGTCATCTTAAAAAAAAGCGCTGTTAACCTCACGTTAGCGGCGCTTTTGCGTATAATAGCTTGATCTTCCTGTATTTTAGCTTGCGAAGGAGTAGTCGTTTGGTGCCCAAAAGAGCCGTTGTTCGTCAGAGTTTACCCGATGTCATAGCGGCCGATTTACGTCAGCGTATTTTGTCTGGCGATTTGGCAGAAGGGGAATTGATTCGTCAGGAACTGTTGGCTGAAGAATATGATGTATCGCGTATGCCCATTCGTGAAGCATTGAAGCGCCTTGATGCCGAAGGGCTGGTGGTTTTTACGAACAATCGAGGCGCGACCGTCACCAAGCATTCTCTAGATGAAATCGCCGAAATCTTTGATGTGCGCATGATGCTCGAAGTGGATCTTTTTACTCGTGCTATTCCCTTGATGCAAGCCGAGCATTTTGAGCTTTGTGAAAGTATCCTTAAAGAGATGGAATTATCTTATCAATGTGGTGATGTTGCAGCATGGGGGCCATTAAATGCCAAATTTCATGGTGCACTTTATGCCGCCGCCGATAGAAAATTAACAAGCAATCTATTAGAGCGTGCCAGCCTACAATCCAATCGCTATGTCAGCATGCACATAGACCAATTGAACAAATCCCAAAGTGCTCAACAAGATCACAGTGACTTACTGGCGTTGGCGAGACAAGGGGATGTGCAGGGCGCGGCCGATAAATTACGCTCTCATATCGAAAACACCAAACTACAGGTGCTTGAATGGATTACCGCCGCGCGGCGGTAGTCAGTCTTGTCAGATGAGCCGACTACCGAAAACCAACTGCCCTGTACATCTAAAAATGTAGGTCGGATGAGACGAGGTACGAGGCGTTATCCGACACCATACGTGACATGCGGCTGAGTACGGTTGTGACTTCCTCATCAGGCCTGCAAAACTGCTTTTGCACAGGTTAGAAAGGATTAAAACCGAGTGGCTGAAAACGGCGTAAGATCAATATCTGGTGTGCCATTACTAACAAGCGCAGCCACAAGTTCAGCGGTTCCTGCCGATTGAGTGAGTCCTAAATGTCCATGCCCAAAAGCATAGACAACGCGTTTAGATCGGCTTGAATAGCTAATCACGGGAAGGCTATCAGGCATGGAGGGGCGAAAGCCCATCCATTGTTTACCACCGTCAATTTTCAAACCGGGTAAGAATGTTTTCGCTTTATCGAGTAAGACCTCAGCCCGTTGAAAATTTGGCTTCAAATCCAATCCACCCAGTTCCACCGCGCCGCCAACACGAACACCCTCACCTATTTTGGTGACCACAAAACCATGATTACTAAAAGTTATGTGAGTTTTTAAATCGAATGCGCCAGAGGGTAATGTCGTGTTGTACCCTCGTTCGGTATCCAATGGAAAACTGTCTCCAATGGATTTTGCTAGGGTTTTGGACCAAGCCCCTGTTGCTAGTACGATTTGGCTGGCTTCATAATCGGCCGCATCGCTTCTCAAGCTTACAAAATCGTCTTTTAAATCTATGGCGTGAATTTCTGCAATGGCGATTTTACCGCCGAGTTTTTCGAACGCATCGGCCAAGTGCTGCGTCCATTGGGCTGGATCGCAAACGTTTTTCCAGTCCGGGGTAAAGGCGGCATGGGTGAATCTAGGGTGAATACCGGGTTGGATTTTAGCGATGGCATCAGTATTGAGCAGAAGCTCGTAACGCACACCGTGTTCCTGTCGAGTTTGCCAACCAGCAAGGCTGGCACTAAATTCTGCTTCGCCTTCGTACAGTTGCAACTGCCCTTCGCGGCGAATCATGGCCTCACCCTCTACGGCTTCGATTTGGCGCTCCAAAGCCGCCTTGGAAACCGCCATTAAACTGGCTTGCGCCGCTAACGCGGCTTGATACTTATCTTGCCAGCTGGCGCGCCAAAAACGCAGCATCCAAGGGATAATTTTTAAAGCATAAGCAGGACGTAACGACAATGGCCCGAGAGGATCGATCAACCATTTTGGTGCCTTACGCATAATGCCTGGCGTTGCCAGCGGAATTACATCAGCAAAAGCAAAGGCACCCGCATTACCCGCAGAGGTTTCCGCTGCGACACCTTTTCTATCCAGTACTAGCACTTGCCGGCCTTCGGATTGCAGTTTTAACGCAATGCTAATGCCGATAATTCCGGCACCAATCACAATAATATCCTGCTTATTTGTGCTGTCCATTTCGGATTTACCCATGTAAGTTAATACCATTTTTCAATGGATCGTAAGGGTTCATTATTAAGGTCGCTTCTTTGGTGATAAACGCCTGTCCGGTGATATTCGGAATAATCGTATCTTGTGTCGCTTGCTGATAGCTCAAACGATAACTGCTGCCAATGGTGCTTTCTTGAATAATTTCTTCACTCGGAGCAAGGCGATTATCCGCCGCGAGGCAAGCCAAGCGAGCGGAACTTCCCGTGCCGCAAGGTGAGCGATCGTAGGCATTGTCAGGACACAGAACAAAGTTGCGGCTGTGGCCTTTTTCGTTCAATGCTGGCCCATAAAGAACAATATGATCAATGATACCGCCATCTGTACCTGTTAACTGCTTCGCCGTAATGGCATCACGTATTTTTATTGAGACTTCCGTTAGGTTACGAATGTTGCTTGGTACCACAGGAACAGGGCTTTGGTCGACAATAAAGAACCAGTTTCCACCGTAGGCCACATCGCCATAAACTGTACCTATCCCTTCGATATCTAAACTTACATCTTTGTGCAGACGGTGACTGGCGACATTTTTAACCGTCACGGTATTGGCATCGGACAAGGTGACCTCAACCACGCCAACGGGCGTTTCTATTTTATGCGTGCCCATACCTATTTTCCCCATGTGCGCCAGCGTAGCCGCTACGCCAATGGTGCCGTGACCACACATGCCTATGACAGCTGCAGCGTCGAAATAAATCACGCCGGCCACACATTCAGGGTTAACAGGCTCTACCAGCATCACGCCAACCATAGCTTCTTGTCCATAGGGTTCGGCCACCACGGAACGATAAAAATCTTTATGTTCCGTCGCTAATATTTTTGCGCGTTCCGCCAATGAGCCAGAACCTAAATCAGGCCCACCAGACACAATAACGCGGGTTGGCTCACCTTCCGTATGACTGTCTATGACTTGCATGTATCTATTACTCCACCTTGTGTAGCCCAATCCGCAAACCAGTCTTTAAAGAGCGCATATTGCTCTTCGCAGTAACGTCGTTGCGCGGCGTTCAGCTCGTCCGTTTCGTTAAAGTGTAATCGATACGCTTCTTCACCGTTTAAAACAAGCAAATATTTGAAAAATAGAACCAGTTCAGGACCTTCATCGAAACTGGCCAAAACCGACAAGGCTTCTTCTAATTCCTGAGCACGAACGCGTGCTTCGGCGTTGCCCTTCGCAGCCAATCGACACAGATTGGCGAGCAACAAGACTTCTTTCGGCAATGCTGTGCCAATGCCCGTGATGGCACCCACTGCGCCGCATTTGACAAAACCGTGGTAGACCGCTGTATCCACACCCACCATCAGCAACACACCATCGTCTTGGGAGGTGATATTTTCCGCGGCATAGCGCAAGGCTTCTTTGCTACCAAACTCTTTAAACCCCACCAGATTTTTGTGCTCCGCTCGCAATGCAAAAAATAAATCCGCACGGGTTTCAAAACCATACACAGGGCTGTTGTAGATAATCGCTGGAATGGAAGGCGCCGCGGAGAGAATCGCTTTGAAATGGTACTTCTGAGCAGCGATCACCGAGCCACGAGACAGTACGCGAGGAATCACCATCAAACCCGCTGCACCGACTTTCTCGGCGTGCGCTGCCAATGCCACCGCCGATTTGGTATTAATCGCCCCAGTACCAACGACCACAGGAATGCCTGCGTTAACCAAACGCTCCACGCCTTCCATGCGTTCCGCATCTGTCAACAAAGGCCAATCGCCCATGGAACCGCAATACACCACCGCAGACATCCCTGCCGCCATCATTTCCTTGCCCTTCTTCACCAAGTTATCAAAATCTGGCGTGCGATCCGCCTTACAAGGCGTCATCAACGCCGGCATGATGCCGTTAAAAACACTTACATCAAAAACGTCATTGCTCATCATTCGATACCTTTTTTAAGAAATTGAAGGAACTTGCTAACCGTTGGTTAAAATGGATTTTGTATCCAAAATATACCTAGAGCAAAAAGTAGTCAATAAATACTCTTCTCTTAGGTGGTGTTTTACATTCGCTTTTAGATGTTATGCTGGCTCCCCTTTTATGGAGCTTGTTCTATATGTCGTTTCTTAAGAGTTATTACCGCTAGAAGAGGTTTGTTTGCCGTATTTAGATCAGTTTATGCAGCAATGGAAAGCGTATTTAACGCAGCAGCTTTCTCTATGTGGATTGAGTTACGTCGCCTCAGACGCTGGTGATGTAGTGGATATTAAAGCCAATTCGCTGGCGTATTTTGCTTGGTTGAGAACACACTCCATTGAGCTTGTTGGAATTGATGAAGCAAGGGATAACGTGGCGTGGGTTATGTTGGAAAAGCAGTTAAAAACCTTTGCGGAGAAAGCCGAAAAAGGCACCTTTGATCTAGTTTCGAAGTTACATCTAGAGGAAAACCAAATCCAGATTTATCTGAATTTTAGTTATGATGATGAACAGCACATCGTCTATGTGAGTTAATCTCAGATTTCCTAATTATTAGGTTTCATCATCAGAGAATAACTGTACGTGAACAACCATAGGTTGCTCACGTAAAGAGCTCTGTAATCATTAAGCTTTCTTTGCTTTCTTGTTCGGCATGTCGGTAATCGTTCCTGCACCGAGTTCTGCCGCTAAACCAACGGTTTCGTGTAGGCTTGGGTGAGCGTGGATGGTTAAGGCGATGTCTTCCAATGTTGCACCGAACTCGATGGCTAGGGTCAGTTCACCGAGTAATTCCCCTGCATGAGAACCAACGATGCCAGCACCTAAGACGCGTTCTGTGGCTTCATCGTAGATGAGTTTGGTTTTGCCTTGGGTGACACCAGAAGCAATGGCGCGTCCGCTTGCAGTCCATGGAAATACCGCTGTTTTCACTGCTATGTCCTGCTTTTTCGCTTCGGTTTCGGTTAAGCCCACCCAAGCGACTTCTGGATAAGTGTAAGCAATCGATGGAATGGCAAGGGGCTGAAAATCGACTTTGTGACCAGCAATGACTTCAGCGGCGGTATGGCCTTGATGGGATGCTTTGTGTGCCAGCATGGGGCCATGGGTAACATCGCCAATTGCATATATATTGGGTACAGATGTTCTGCATTGTTCATTGGTCAATACAAAACCACGTTCGTCTAATGTGACGCCAATGTCGGCAATACCAGCGGTTTTGCCATTCGGCGAGCGGCCTACCGCAACCAGTACGGCATCCACCGCGAGCTGGCGTTCGCCGTCTTTGTCTTTTAGGGTGACATTTAGCGCTTCTGGTGTGGCTTCTATGTTGGTGACTTGGGTTTTGATTAAAAAGCTCATGCGGTCTTTGTTGACTTGCTCGAAGACACTAACAAGGTCTTTGTCTGCGCCAGTCATGATTTGTTCGCCAAGTTCGGCAACGGTGATTTTCGCACCGAGTGATTGGTAAACAGTGGCCATTTCAAGACCAATGATGCCGCCGCCAAGCACCAATAAATGTTCTGGAATGCGTTCGAGTTGCAAGGCGCTGGTGGAGTCTAAAATACGTGGGTCGTCATAAGGCACAAAAGGTAATTTAATCGCACGTGAACCAACGGCGATGATGGCGTTTTTGAATGCGACTTTTTCTTCTGAACCGTCTTTTGAGACGGTTATTGAGTTTGTCGAGTCGAACTTCCCTTCGCCATGAAGAACGGTGACTTTTCTTCCCTTGGCCATCATTGTCAGGCCGCCAGTTAAGGTATCGACGGTAGATTGTCTATGGTGGCGAATGGCGTCAAGGTCGATAGTTGGTTTGGCAAATTGCACACCGTGAGCGGGCTCCTCAGCCATCAGGATTTTTCCCGCCACATGCAATAAGGCTTTGGAGGGGATGCAGCCGACGTTCAAGCAAACGCCACCTAACGTATTATGGCGTTCTATTAAGGCCACTTTTAAGCCTAAATCCGCGGCTCTAAAGGCCGCCGCATACCCACCAGGGCCACTGCCTAACACCACTAGATCGTACATGTCATTGTTCTCCTCAGACTGTATAGTGAAAGAAATATATTTCTACCTATCACTAGGTAGATTTAATATAGCTTGAGTATTTGAACTTAGTCAATAAAATACCTATCACTAGATAGATGAAATAATGAGACAGGTAAATGACGGCGGATAAAAACGATACGAAAACCAAAATCTTAGACGCTGCCGAAGGGTTTATTGTACAAGGTGGCTATAACGCGTTTAGTTTTCGAGATATTGCGGAAGCGGTAGGAATCAAGAGTGCAAGTGTTCACTATCACTACCCGACCAAAGGTGACTTGGTCGCTGCGGTAATGGCGCGTTATACCGAACTGTTTGCGCAATTACTGCCAAACCCAAATGATGAAAGCCTTGATCCTAAGACTTTATTAAATGGGTTTATCAATGGCTTCAAAACCAAGATTGTTGATCAACGAAATATGAGCATATGTACAGTGCTGGCCGCTGACAGAAGGCTGTTGCCAGAGGAAGTTTGCAACGAATTGTCGGTGTTTTATCAGCAAAAACTGATCTGGCTAAGCAAGGTGTTTGTGCGTTTGAATCAGACGGATGAAGACACGGCTTTTGTATCTGCCAGCCAATTGTTGGCCTGTTTACATGGGGCTTCGATTTTAGTACAAGGTACGAATCAGCCTGTGTTGTTCGATCATGCCTTGTCTGATTGGCGTGAATGTTATGGCAAGTAACAAAAAAGATATCAATTTAAGGTGCCAGAGGTTTGATGTATCATAAAGCTTCCACAATTTATGCGACATGTTGAAAAATGAACTGTGCTGACAAGCATTTATACAATCCAACTTTTCAGTGGCGATTTCTTCATCCAAGGTTTTGGTTAACTTGGTTAGGGGTGGGAGTGTCATTGTTGATTGCCTTTTTTCCGTTGCGTTGGCGTGACAAATTGGCGAGTTGGATTGCGTGTCGATTGTTGAATACCAAAAGCAGTACGTTAAAAAGAGCGCGGATTAATTTAGAGCAGTGTTTTCCGGAGAAATCTTTGGAAGAGCGCGAAGCCCTGCTTAAGCATAGCTTTCAGACAGCAGCGCAGTATTTTGTTGGGTATGGCGAATTGCTTGTGCGTAGCAAGCAGCATTGTGAGGATCGCTGTGTTATTTCAGGTCAAGAGCATCTCTTTCCGTTGTTGAATCGCGGAGACAATGTGATTGCGCTGGTGCCACATTGCTGGGCGATTGATTATGCGGGGATTATGCTGACGGCTCGAGGGTATAAAACCGTCGCTATGATACGTATTCAGAAAAACCCTATTTTTAATTGGCTGATTCATCGACAGCGAGTGCGTTACGGGGCTCGAGTTTATTGTCGTAGTACGGGCATTAAACCTTTTATGAACTCGGTGAAAGATGGCTTTTTAGGTTATTACTTACCGGATGAAGACCTTGGTGCCCAGCATTCTGTTTTCACCCCATTTTTTGCGTCAACCAAAGCCACAATGAAAGGGCTGGGTAAGTTGACCAAGCTTACCAATGCCACCGTTGTTCCTATGTTGCCCGCTTATAATGCGACATCGGGTAAATACGAGTTGTTTATTTTTCCTCCGCTAAAAAATTTTCCCAGTGGCGACGAAGAAACCGATGCACTTATCATGAACCAAGCTCTTGAAGCGATGATTTCCCGACATCCTGAACAATATATGTGGGTGCTAAATTTGTTGCGTACGCGTCCTGATGGTTCCCGTCTGTATTAACATCATTGTCATTCATAAGTTCTTTCGCGATACCTATCTTTTCAATGGTAGACTGGGTGTAACTTTTAGGCTCTTGTTTAGCCATTTTTTAACGCTTTTTTAAGCCGTTTTGTAAAGCGGTTTTCATTAAGAGAAGACACGATGGAGCATGTCATGTCAGTAAGCTCACCAGCCACGGTCACCCGCCTCGATGTTCAGGCGGTTAAAGATTACCTCTTGTCTCTGCAAGACCATATTTGCACGACATTAGAAAGTGTCGAGCCGACAGCGCGTTTTAAGCAAGACGCTTGGGACAGGCCCAACGGCGGTGGCGGGCGCACTCGTGTTATTGCGGGTGGTGAGGTTATAGAAAAAGGCGGCGTGAATTTCTCCCATGTGATGGGCGACAACCTTCCTCCGTCTGCGACGGTCGATCGTCCAGAACTGGCAGGAGGCCGATTTGAAGCCATGGGCGTGTCTTTAGTCATTCACCCAAATAACCCTTTTGCACCCACTTCTCACGCTAACGTGCGTTTATTTATCGTTTATAAAGACGGTATGGATCCGGTCTGGTGGTTTGGTGGGGGTTTTGATTTAACGCCTTATTATGGCTTTGATCAGGACTGTATCCATTGGCATCAAACCGCGTACGATGCCGTCGAACCTTTTGGCGAAGGGTATTACACACGCTTTAAAAAGTGGTGCGATGAGTATTTTTATTTAAAACATCGTGGAGAGCCTCGTGGTATTGGTGGCTTGTTTTTCGATGATTTCAATGAAGGCACTTTTGAGCATTGTTTTGCTATGATGCGAGCCGTTGGTGATGCTTATACACAGGCCTATTTGCCGATTTTAGAGCGTCGCAAAGACCATGAATTCAATGAGCAGCAGCGGGATTTTCAATTGCATCGTCGTGGCCGTTATGTGGAGTTTAATTTGGTCTTCGACCGAGGCACACATTTTGGTTTACAAAGTGGCTTGGGCCGTACGGAATCTATCTTGATGTCGTTACCCCCCGAAGTTCGCTGGACGTACGAATATCAGGTCGAGACCGATAGCGCAGAAGCCAAGCTTACCGAGTACTATCTCACTTCGAAAGATTGGTTATGGGTGTGATGGGCTTGCTGTTTACGGTTGCGTCATTGCCTTTAGCGTTTCAATAAAAGAGGACATATTTTGGATCAATACGCCGTTGTCGGAAATCCGATTGCTCATAGCAAATCCCCTAGGATTCACGCTTATTTTGCTCAGCAAACGGAACAAAATTTGATGTATTCGACTTTGCTGGGTGATCTGGCTGAATTTGAAAATCAAGTCAGAGACTTTTTTGAAAAAGGTGGAAAGGGTCTGAATATTACGGTGCCCTTTAAAGAACGCGCTTACGCCATGTGCGACATATTAAGTCAGCGAGCCAAGCAAGCGGGTGCCGTGAATACCTTAATGATGGGCAAAAATGGCGACCTGTTCGGCGACAATACCGACGGTGTGGGCATGGTTCGTGACATTATTCACAACCACGGGCAAAACTTAAAAGACAAGAGCGTATTGATTTTGGGTGCTGGTGGCGCGGTGCGTGGTGTGCTTGAACCTGTTTTAGCCGAAAACCCGGAATCTGTCACCATTGCAAATCGTACTCTTGAAAAAGCCCAGTATTTGGCGGATCAATTTGATTGTCTCGCGTCGTCTTTCGAAGCGTTAGATGGCCCTTTCGACATCATCATAAATGGCACCTCAGCGAGCATGACGGGCAGTCTGCCCCCCTTAAAAGATACCTTAGTGAGTGACTGTACTTGGTGTTACGACATGATGTATGGCAAAGATCGCACTGTCTTTTTACAATGGGCTCATGAGCGTGGCGCCGATGGTGCGGACGGTCTGGGAATGCTTGTTGGCCAAGCCGCAGAGGCTTTTTATTTATGGCGACAAATACGACCTGAAACCGCCAGTCTAGTGGAAGAAATGCGCAAACAGATGTAAGTCAAACGGCCTTTGCAATGAGCGACAGAAAGGAAAGTAGTATGAAAGCGCAATGGTTTAATTCGGTTGATCAAATAGGCGAAGCCAAATGGCAAGCTGCTATTGGAGAAACACGTTATCCCTTTGCGCAATTTGCTTTTCATCAGGCATTAGAGCAAAGCAACAGCATTGGCGACGGAACCGGTTGGTACCCAGAATACTTGCTAGTAATGGATGACGATGACAGCCCACTGGCCATCGCCCCAACCTATTTGAAAACCCACTCCCAAGGGGAGTTTGTCTTCGATTGGTCGTGGGCGGATGCCTACCAGCGTCATGGCATGCGTTACTTTCCTAAGCGTATTTGGGCGATTCCCTTTTCGCCTGTGACAGGTTTGCGGATCTTCTCTCATCTTGATCCAAAAGGCGATGATGTGATGTTCTCTCATCTGTACCCAGCGCTTGCAGAGTTAATGACTCAAGCCAACCAAGAGCGAGCGTTTTCAAGCTGGCATCTGTTATTTACCAAGCCAGAGCATGCCGCACTATTCGCGCCAAATAAAGATCTTCTGCAACGAATTTCCTGTCAGTTCCATTGGTTTAATCGTGGTTACCAAGACATGGAAGACTATTTCTCGCACTTCTCCAGCCGTAAGCGCAAAACCGCGCGTAAGGAACGAGAAAAAGTCGCGAAGGAAGGCATCAAGCTGACTCGTACTATAGGCAGCGATTTAACCTCGGCAGAAATCGATTTTTTTTATCTGTGTTATCAATCCACTTATGCCAAACGTGGTCAACAAGGGTATTTAACCCGAGAATTTTTCGGTCAATTAGCCGAAAACATGGGCGAGCAAATCCTCTTGGTCCAAGCCTTTCGAGATGAAGAAGCCATTGCCGCGTCTTGGTGTTTCTTCGATGATCATTCTTTGTATGGCCGTTATTGGGGTTGTATGGAAGAAGTGGATTGCCTGCATTTTGAAGCGTGTTATTACCAAGGCATCGAATTTTGCTTGGAAAAAGGGTTACAACACTTTGATCCAGGTACTCAAGGGGAACACAAGATCACCCGCGGTTTTGAACCTGTATTCAGCCACAGCATCCACTACATCGCCCACGAAGGCTTCCGCGACGCCATTGGTCACTTCTGCGAAGAAGAAGCCCAAGCCGTGCGTGAGTACCATCAAGATACCCACGCACTTTTACCGTTTAAGCAGGCTACCACCTAGTAATCCCTCTCAATTTATTTGGTCGTTAGGTCTTTAATACCAAGTTCGATGTGTTTCTAAGGTGGCGTTGGGCCCTTTTCTTGTCAAGGATTGGTGGATGCTAAGATTTGAATCTGACACTGGATTTTACCAATGCAAGGCAATAGTAGATCAGGGCCTAGGAGAGGTGATCTTTTGGAAGATTTTAATGTGTTAATATAATTATTGACGGCTACGTCAATAAAATCTAACATACTAACTATACAAAAAAACGTATATTTATATTGTCTGGCTAGCAGGTTATCACTATGGAAAAATTACATTACTCCAACATATTCGAAGCAATTGTAGATGATCCGGCGGAAGCGGCTGACCTTGAGTTTCGTGCAGATATGCTGCTTGTACTTCGAAACTACTTCAAAGCGCAAGAGTGGACTACAGCTGATATTATGCAAGCACTTGATATACCTCAACCTAGAGTAAGCGAGCTTACCAGTGGCAAGGTATCTAAATTTTCAGCAGACAAACTAATTCGTTTTTTGGCTAAAATTGGCTACCAAATCAAACCTTCCATGAAGATCAAGAAAGACAAAACGGTTACATTCAAATGCACAACCAAAGATTTAAGCGCTGCATAAGTAGCGCTTACTCAATTAGTTTGTAGCGCTCTTTAGCGGTCTTCATCGCCTTCTTATCAACGCCGTTAGTCGTCTTTGAGAAGGAATGCAGTATGTATACAGTGTCGTTATATTTCGCACAGTAAATAGATCTAAATGCAGGGCTACCATTTATTTTTAGCTCTATTGCGCCTTTACCCACACTTTTACCAATATGTTCAAAATCAGTAAGCGGATCTTCTCCTTGTACTACCGCATTGATACTGGTAGCAAATTGCTCCCGAATGTCCTTAGGGAGTTTGTTGAACTCTTTTTTTGCTGCTGTGTTAATAAATGCAAAAGACTTTAAGTTTTTTCCTTAATAATCAATCTACTAGTTAAATATACGACTGAAAGTATATTCAGCCAACCTTGATAACTAAAAGCCACACCGACTAAATCCTTTATACAGGCATATTCTGTTTAATTTTTTGTAATATAGAGTCTTGTGCAGAAAAGAAAACCTCTCCTTCAATGAGTCTGATCTCTGTTGCTTCCAACTCATCTTCTGATAAAAAAACTGCTAGTTGTCCCTTCAATATAGCTTCAGATGATAGATCTTCTTTAATCTTGGCTAGATTCTTGCTGACTTTAAGCACCATAAACATTACCTCAGTAATGTCATTTGATGAGGAATTCATCACTCCTCAAAAGTGAATGGTATAGAAAACACTCAAGGTAAGCAAACCTCAAAAAACATAAGACATTGATAATAAAAGAATTATGTTAATATTATTTCTTTAGATGAGAGCTAAATTTCACCTCACTTTCCCATTTCTCCAACGCTTTGCGCATCTGTTCTCTGGAATGGGTGCGCATTTAACGTTTGTCCAGTCCGCCCTGTTCGTGGTTGAGTAGCATTTCTTCACTTTTCAATATAAGAAAGCATGGTCGATTTCTCGTTCTATTGTCTTGCCAGCAGTCACGGGCGAGTTTGCGCCTGTCGTAGCGGGTGAATTTGATGTTTTTCCCGCTGAGTACATAGCAGCTTTGCTTGGGTAGGCTGTTGATTAGATCTATGGCGTGTTGAGTGATGGGCAAACGGTACTCGGTGCTGCATTTCAATGATAAAGCATGGCCAAAGACGACACTAGTTCCTCCATCGCCAAGCGCAGTTCTGGTGGGGCAATGACTTCTAATTCGGCACCGAAGCGCAACAGCTCAGCGCAGCCGTGTACTGATTCGCTTACTGGCAATTTAACTCGGTGCCAGCCTGAATCATCCATTGGCTCAATCGTCGCCTGTTTTAATACATAAGAAGAACACACGTATTTCATGATCTTCAAGCCTAATGGCGTTAAACGTACCTCTGCGATAATCGGAAATTGAATTGTTTCCATACGGCGTAAACTGTCTTGCCAAAATGCGGCTAAATTGAAGTCTTTAGGTCGCTCAAATGTCTCATCTAATAAGGCCAACGACTCGATACGGGAAATACGATATGTTCGGATGTCATTATCTACCATGGCCTGTAAATACCACTGTCCACCTTTTAAAACGATGCCTAGAGGTTGGATCTGACGTTGTATTTCGCCTTTCCAACTCTGATAGCGCATAGTAATAAGCCGTTGCTCCAATACGGCTGTCATCAATGTTGGTAAGAAGGTGACTTGTTCATCGTCAAAAAACCAATTTGGCGCATCCAGCAAAAATCGACTTTGTAAGCGGTCGATTTCTGGTCGTATGTTTTCTGGTAAGGCGGCCTTTAACTTTAGTTGAGCATCGGCAAGGAGGGTGTCTATCCCCATTTTTTGCGCAGGGCCAGACAACCCGGCTAAAAACAGTGTTTCTGCTTCTTTGGCGGAAAGCCCATTCAAACGGGTGCGATAACCTTGCAACAACCGATAGCCACCTTGAACTCCTTGTTCGCTGTAGACGGGGACGCCAATGGCGCTAAGTGCTTCGATATCCCGATAAACCGTACGAATAGAGGTTTCACAGGCGTCAGCCAATTCTGCAGCCGTGACCTTCTCGTGGGTTTGCAACATCATCAGCATTTTGAGTATTCGGCTGGCTCGCATGAGATTCTCCTTTCGCTGTTCTTTGTCGTCGAGCTAAGTCATCTTGCCAACTAACAGCATTAAGCGAATGTTATTTCGCCAGTATAAGGTATAAACCTGACACTAGATGTCAGGTTTGGTCACTAATATAGCTCATGTAATCACCAAAAATGATCTAACAACTTATTGAGGTAACGGATATGAGCGAGATTCAAAGCAAGCAAGACACCATCACTCTGTACCATGCACCACAAACCCGAGGCACTGGCGTTTGGGTATTGCTGGAAGAGTTGGGAACTCCCTATGACATGAAAGTGCTGAATTTCAAAGCCGGTGAAAATCAACAACCAGAGTTTCTCGCTATCAATCCTTTGGGGAAATTTCCAACCCTTGTTCATAACGGCACTGTGGTTACTGAACAAGTTGCTTGTTACACCTACTTGGCCGATCTGTTTCCTGAAAAAGGACTCGCGCCTGCTTTCAATGATCCAAAACGTGGTGCGTATTTACGCTGGATGGCCTATCAAGGCAGCAGTTTTGAGCCCGCCGTGATCGACAAAGCGTTTAATCGCCCAGAAGTCGCAGCGTCTCAATCATCCTATGGTAGCTTTGATAAAATGCTGCAAACGTTATTCGATCAAATCGCCAAAGGCCCTTATTTATTAGGAGAGGAGCTGTACGCAGTGGATATTCTTTGGGGCTTGAGTTTGAAGTGGTGCCGCATGTTTGGACTCATTACGACGAATCCTGTGGTTGACGCCTACATTGACCGTGTCACCTCACGCCCTTCGTTCACAAGGGTGGATGAAAAGGAGCAAGCGTTATTGCTTGCCCAGTCCTAATCAAATCTCTAAAAAACAAAGCATGAGTATCATCGGTTACTCATGCTTTTTGTTTTTTCAGCTTAGCGTATTACTTGCAGATCACACTTCCTGATGGGGACCGAATAGTTCGTAGTGAATACGGTCGGCTTCTACGCCAAGGGTTAACAGTTGTTGTTTAACAAACATCATGAAGCCAACAGGGCCGCATAAGTAAAACTCGCCATTCGTCAGAGGTAAGCTGTCTTTAATAGCTTCTAGTTGCATCATGCCTTTTGTTACGCCCTCTTCTTCGCTGTCGGCTTGTTCGTACCAAGTATGAACAGACAAATTCAGTTGCTTCTTCAGATTGTTTACGTGCTCTTTAAAGGAGTGTTGGCCTTGGTGAGCACAAGCATGTAAATAGCTCACTGGGTGGCTGTACTGCTGTTTGGCGAGTGTATTCAGTATGGCTTGCATTGGGGTTAAACCAACACCACCTGAAATCAGTACCACGGGTGTTTGCTTGTTTTGGAACACGAAGTCTCCGGCGGGTGGCATAACGTCAATTTCATCGCCCACGTTTAAGTGATCATGCAGATAATTCGACATAACCCCTTTGATATCCCCTGCGCCTTCGCGTTTGACGCTAATGCGATAATTTTTGCCATTGGCTGTGGTTGATAAAGAGTATTGACGTATCTCATCGAACTCATTGCCTTTTGGATGTAACTTAACGCCCAAGTATTGGCCTGGTTGGTAATCAATTACCGCGCCGCCATCGATAGGTTCAAAGACAAAGCTGGTGACCAAATCCGATTCCGGTGTTTTCGAAGCGACACGGAAGCGGCGGAAATCTTTCCAGCCACCCAGTTGCGCAGCGCGTTCTTTATAAAGATCGCCTTCGACTTTGATAAATATTTCGGCCAACTGAGTGTATGCCGCTACCCAAGCTTCTTCTACGTCTTTGGTGAACGCATCTGGCGCCAATTCGCGTAAGGTTTCAATGAGGTGATGACCAACTATATCGTATTGATTTGGTTGAATATTAAAGCTGGTGTGTTTGTGCGCAATACGCATCACTGCACCGGTTAGCACTTCTAAATTATCAATGTGTGTTGCGTACGCCGCGATAGCATTGAACAAAGCGGCTGGCTGACCACCGGTTCTTTGGTGTGTCATGTTGAACACGTCTTTTAACTCTGGGTTATGAGAAAACATGCGTTGGTAGAAGTGTTCAGTAATCGCTGTTCCTGCAGAGGCCAATAAAGGGATAGTAGCTTTTACTGTGTCTATGTGTTGTTGAGATAACATTTTTGTGTCCTTTTTAAAGAGATGAATAAAGTCTTGTTATCTCTGCTATAGCGAAGGACGTGCCAAATTAAAATAATCAATAAAATCAAAGCACTATGATTTTTAATTTTAACAAAGAGTCAATTAGACTCGTATAATGAAAAGTCTTTATGATACCTTTGAGTCAAAATGACATAGTCGCTAATTCGCCTTTTGAGCCAATAATGATGAATCAGGTTTCTAACAACGCTTTGTTGAGTTTTGCTCTTGATCTTGCCAGCGCGGTGACACAAGCAAATCGCTTCGAGCAATTGGTTTATGCCGTACGAGCAACGATTAATTGCGATGCGGTGGTGCTATTAGCGCATAACAATGGCGTACTTACGCCACTTGCCCAACGAGGTTTATCGGATGATCTGATGGGACGTCGTTTTACCATTAATGATCACCCTCGTTTGAAAGCGATCTGTAGCGGTCATTATCCGCTTCGCTTTCCTGCCGACTCGCCGCTTCCCGATCCTTACGATGGCATGGTGTTAGGCCACGATGACAATTTACCAGTGCACTCTTGTATGGGGGTTCCGCTTTATTTGGAGGGTAAATTAATTGGCGTGGTGACCCTAGACAGCATCCTGCCAGGTGTTTTTGATGATATTGATGCACGTGCGTTGGAGATTATCGGAACCATGGCGGCCATGACGCTAAATACCGCTATCTTAATGGAAAAATTAGAAAACCAGTCGCAACATGCTCAAAACGTATTAAAAGTAATGGGCGAACAAAGCCATGAAATGATAGGTCAGAGCAAAGCCATGCAAGACCTTAAACAGTCGATTAATCTGGTCGCTCCTTCGGACTTTGCCATTTTGATTGAAGGAGAAACCGGTGTCGGTAAAGAGCTGGTGGCGCGGATGTTACACGACAAATCAGCGCGTTTTGATGCGCCCATGGTTTATGTAAATTGCGCCGCGATCCCTCATCATCTCATCGAAAGTGAGTTATTTGGTCATGTTAAAGGCGCGTTTACCGGAGCGGATAGAGACAGAGACGGTAAATTTCTATTGGCCGATGGCGGTACTTTATTACTTGATGAAATTGGTGAGTTGCCGCTGGAAGTACAAGGGACTTTGTTGCGTGCCATTCAAAATCAAGAAATTCAAGCCGTAGGCAAAGATCAAGTACGCAAGGTAAACGTTCGAATCATAGCAGCCACTAATCGGCATCTAGAAACCGAAGTGGCAGAGCATCGCTTTCGTGCAGATTTATTCCATCGTCTTAGTGTGTTTCCGATTCAAGTTCCTGCACTACGTGACAGACAAGGCGATATTGCTTTGTTGGCCGGATTCTTCGCCGAGCGTTTTCGACGCAAATTAGGCCTTCAACAACTCGCTTTGTCAGCGTTGGCTATCGACATGCTCGAAGCGTACCATTGGCCTGGCAATGTGCGCGAATTGGAACATGTTATCTCTCGAGCCGCGCTTTTCGCAAAATCAGACAATGCAACAGGAATTACCGTTATTTCATCGGCGCATTTAACAGGGTTACAAATCGATAACAGTGCCCAAGAAAAGATACAGAAAAATGAGTTGGAACAACCTCGTTTAGCAAACAACAAATTAATCGATTTGCGTTTAGAAACAGAAGCTTACCAACGTAATATGATTCGTAAAGCATTGGAAACGAACCAAGGCAACTGGACCAAAGCTGCTCAGCAGTTGTCTATGGATCGCGCCAACCTAGCGCGCTTGGCAAAACGCTTAGGGATTGTTGTTACCAAAGAAGTACGCTCTTAATCGTAAAGCGTTTCGGAAGCGCAATCACATTCCGCTGAGGGAGGCGATAGTTTCGAAGAGGAATGTCATTGTGTTTCGTTTAAACTGATTTGCCGTGTCTCGCTGCACTCACCTGTCGAATTCGCTCAGCAGGAAAGGCGAGTTGAGGTAGCAAATAGGCTTTCAACTCTTCAGCATAACCCAGTTCATCTAACGCCGCGGCCATGCAGTTTAACCACATGGCTTTTTCTTTTTCAGTGACAATCAAATGTGCGTGGGCTTGAGGCAAGCTAATTGGGCCATATTTTTTCGAGAAGAGTTTCTCTCCCCCCATCCAGCCCGATAGAAAAGACACCAGTTTATCTATGGTCAGTTCGATATCGCTTGGATGCATATCGAATAATGGACGATATTCTGGTGTGTTTTCCATGATTCTATAGAAGGTTTCGACTAGACTTTGTAAGCCCTTTAAGTCGCCCACGGCTTGTAAGGTGGCATCGCCCTCGCCATAGGTTGGTGGGTTAGAAAGAGTCATTTATTCGCCGTCTTTTTTGGTTTCACTAGGCTGGTTTTGTGCTTTTTTTGCGGCTTTTTCTTGATCCATTTTGATCGAGTTACGATAGCCGCCAATGGCCGCTAATCCACCAATAATAAAACTCATATACAGCGGAATTTGGAACAACATGGTGATGCTGATAAAGACACAGCCGACGGCTAAACCTTCCAGAAAGGGCTTAAATTGCTTTGGCATTCGGTTTCTCCGTGCGATAAAAAAATAAACGCAAGTTTAGCAAAATTTTACGACGATGTGCGCATGATTGTGGAAAAAAGCATCACTTATCCCATATTAGAACATGTGAATTTTGCCGTATTTATTTTGCTGTTTTGTGTGGGTAAGTCCGTGTTAAACGAGAATTATACTTGATAATCGCTTGCTTTTGACCAATTACTGCACAAAGCCAGTAAAAACTGCCTCTGAATGTGAATAACTGCTATCATTTTCCACAGATTGACGTGTTGCTGCTGTTTGATTTTTATCCACAAGAGAGACCCGAGTGTCAAAGTTATCCCCCAAGGCTGTTTTTTGCTCAGATCGTGCGAATATTGTATTAAATCAAAAAATTTGGCGCATGGCGTGGCCGCCTATGGTGTCAAACATCACGACTCCCTTGCTTGGTTTAGTTGATACCGCGGTAGTGGGGCATTTAGGAACGGCCACTCATCTCGCGGCGGTGGCAATTGGCGCGAGCATTTTTAGTTTTCTCTTTTGGGCGTTTGGTTTTTTGCGCATGGGCTCAACCGGATTGACCGCACAAGCCCTTGGGCAAGGCGACGAAAGGCGGGTTCGAGAGCTACTTTTGCAGTCCATTCTAATGGGCGTTTTTATTGGATTGATCTTGATTCTCTTTCGAGCTTCCTTGATCGATTTGGCGATTACCTTGATGGAGCCCAGCGCCGAAGTAGAACCTTGGGCACGCTTGTATTGTGAAGCACGGATTTTTAGCGCACCAGCGGTATTAGCCGGTTATGCCTTAATGGGTTGGTTCTTTGGCGTGCAATATTCCAAGGGGCCACTGTGGATGCTGTTGGTGATTAACATTGCCAATATGATTCTAGATTATGTGGCTGTGTATGGTTTAGGCATGGCGAGTGACGGTGTAGCGTGGGCGACGGTGTTTGCGCATTATATTGGCGTGACGGTTGCTGGTGTATTGGCTTGGCATAAACTACAAGGCTTTTCGGGTCATGTGCCATTAAGTGTGTTGGCGAAATGGCGCGAGTACATGGCCTTGGTCCGAGTGAACCGCTACCTGTTTGTGCGCACGATTCTTTTGCTGTTGGTTATGTTGTTTTTTACCGCTCAAGGCGCGCGCCAAGGTGATTCTATTCTTGCTGCCAACGCTGTGTTGCTAACTTTCTTGATGATTATTTCTAACGCCTTGGATGGTTTTGCCTTTTCAGTAGAAGCTTTGTGTGGCGAATACTATGGCCGCAAAGACAAAGCGAACTTTAAGAAGGTCATTCAGCTCTCTACCTATTGGGCGTTGTTTGCAGCGGTTATGTTGATGCTGATATTTTGGCTTTTTGGCAATCAAATAATCGCCTTACTGACCAGTGTGCAAAGTGTTCGAGACGATGCCGCTCTGTACCTACCTTGGCTCATCTTCTTCCCTCTGTTGGGTATTTGGTCTTTTATGTTGGATGGTGTTTTCATTGGCACAACCAGTGTAAAACAAATGCAAAACACCATGATTATTTGCGTGGTTGGCGTGTTCTTCCCTGTATGGTTTATCACTCAAGACCTTGGCAACCATGGTTTATGGCTGAGCCAAGCCATGTTGTTTATTGCGAGAGCCATCACCTTGTATTGGTGTTATCTGCAAAACATGAAAAAAGGCGTTTGGTTCGCGAATTCATAAAGCCTATTACTTTGTGTAAAGACTCCTGTTAACAATTGACATTTTTCTGGCGACTGGGTTTGTTACCATGGGTGACGTGTTCTTTTTAAAGCCACCAAACATGGAGAAAACTCAGCATGTCGAAGCATTTCTTAAGCGAGTTAACCGGTTCTTTTGCCACGCCAGCGCTAGAAAACCCTACTGGCGTAATGATGGAAGCGGCCTATCGTGATTTGGGTCTGGATTGGCGCTACATCAATTGCGAAATCCAACCTGATGATCTTGAAAACGCCGTATTAGGTGCAAAAGCCATGAATTGGCGCGGTTTAAACTGTTCTATTCCTCATAAAGTGTCTGTTATTTCACACCTTGATGACTTAGGCGAGTCGGCTCGAATCATTGGGGCTGTCAATACCGTAGTGAATCGTGATGGTAAGCTTATTGGTGAAAATACCGATGGCCGTGGTTTTGTCGAATCCGTTAAATCCAGTTTAGAGCTAACCAAAAAGCGCGTTGTGCTGTTTGGCGCAGGTGGTGCGGCACGAGCGGTTGCGGTTGAATTAGCTTTGGCTGGAGTGGCGCACATAACCATTGTGAATCGTAATCAAGAGCGTGGCGAAGAGCTTTCCAAACTGGTTGCCGATAACACGTCGGCTGGCGCGGAATACCATGCTTGGACAAAGCAATATCAGATTCCTGCCGAGACGGATTTAGTGATCAATGTGACCTCTATTGGTTTGTTTCCTAACGTAGATGCAGAGCTAGATATAGACACAGAATCAATTAAATCAAGCATGGTAGTTGCAGATGGGATTTTTAATCCACCTGAAACGCGATTGATTCAAACCGCGAAAACTAAAGGCTGCACGACGGTAAATGGCTTGGGCATGCTTGTCCAACAAGGCGCAATTGCCTTCGAATATTGGACGGGAAAAACACCTTCTATCGAGGTGATGAAAGCCGCATTGAGTGATGCTTTGGACATCACAGAAAAGTAATGATCACAGGAATATCCAAAGATTGTTCAAAGCGAATTCTGGTGCTCGTTTCTACGTAGCGAGCGCTGGATTCGTGTTTCCTCTTGGCGCATTTTCAATAAGTTATCTTCCACAAACACCAAATGCGTATGCGCTGCGGTGCGAGCGTCTTCCGCATTGCCCTCCATGATGGCTTGATACAGATTTCTGTGTTGTTCCATTACACGTTGGCGTGCTGCGGTTTTTTCGAATAGGTTTCTCAAATTACTTGAAATGCTTTTCGCTAACATGGCGTGCAGGCTGCGAAGTGTGTGCAGCAACACCACATTGTGCGCCGCTTCCGCGATGGTCATGTGAAATTCCACATCAAGCTTGGCTTCCAAAGCAAAGGCTTTATTTTGGTTGGCTTCTACCAATTGATTAAAGCACTGTGTGAGCTTGGTTTTGTCTGCGTCGGTACTGCGCAACGCGGCGTAGTATGCTGCGAGACTTTCTAGCGCATCGCGAAACTCCAACTGGTCGTATAAAAATTCATCGTGGGAACTGAGTAAATCTTGCAGCGGATCGGCAAAGGCGCTGCCAAGTTGTTCCGACACATAAGTGCCGCCGCCATGACGACTGAATAACACGCCGCGCGCGATCAGCTTCTGAATGGCTTCCCGTAAGGAAGGTCGAGACACCTCAAAGCGTGCTGCCAATTCCCTTTCTGGTGGCAGCTTTTGCCCTGCGGTAAAACTGCCTTCTAAAATCATGCTTTCGAGCTCTTTCATGATGATGTCGGAAATTTTCGGTTGTTTAACGCGACCAAAGTGATTGGATTCCATAGTGTTTCCTAAAAATATCGTCTTTAACGGTGGCTTTCGTAGCCACTGTGCATAAGTTTAAAAGTGGTAAAACCAATTAATTTTGCTGCTAAAATTCACGAAATATCGACTAAACTAGCAGTTGACAAAGTCTCTTTGAATTCTTACTGTGCCTTATATTCAAAAGGTAAATTGGTATGACCAATTTGTCTAGCGTTAATTTTCAGAACTACTATTCTACTCATAATAAAAAGGCGATCGCCGTGGAACTTCTATGAACATTGACTCACTTGCTGATAAAGCCACTCAATACCACGATTTATATTTCGCCTTAAAAGACGCGAAAAAAGGCGCGATTGATGAATCTCGATTGATCCGTGATCCACTTCGGACTTTGGCGTATGGCACGGACGCGAGCTTCTATCGGTTGATTCCGCAATTGGTGGTGCGAGTCGACAATGAGGCAGAAGTGCAGTTGGTATTGAAAGAAGCTCGAAAGCGTAACCTACCTGTGACGTTTCGCGCGGCAGGCACCAGTTTATCTGGGCAGGCGGTAACCGATTCCATCTTGATGCAATTATCCGATAACTGGAAAGGTCATCGAGTCCATGATCATGGTCACCGCATTTCACTTCAGCCAGGTATTATTGGTGCTCGAGCGAACCAGTTGCTTGCGCCTTTTCAGCGCAAAATCGGCCCAGATCCTGCGTCTATCAATGCTTGTATGATTGGCGGCATCGCAGCGAACAACGCCAGTGGCATGTGCTGCGGTACAGCGCAAAATAGCTACCACACGATTCAAAGTGCCCGTTTGATTTTTGCGGATGGTTCCCTATTGGATACTGCTGATGGCGCCAGCCGTTTAGCTTTTGGAAATCGCAACGCTGACTTGCTGGATACGCTGATTCGCTTATCAAGAAGTGTGCAGGCGAATGATGAATTAGCCGACAAAATTAGACACAAATATCGTTTAAAAAACACCACAGGATACAGTTTAAACAGCTTAACGGATTACCAAGATCCCTTTGATATCTTGCTGCATTTGATGATTGGCTCCGAAGGCACATTAGGCTTCATCAGTGAAGTTACCTACGAAACCGTGGTTGATCACCCCATTAAAGCCGCAGCGATGATCTTCTTTGAAGATATGGAAATCACTTGTCGAGCGGTAACGGCGTTAAAAAGCTCGCCTGTTTCGGCTGTGGAACTGATTGATCGTGCTGGCTTACGGGCGGTGGAAGGCAAACCGGGCATGCCGGAGATCTTGTCGTCCCTTGGCTCACAAGCCGCCGGTTTATTGGTGGATGTGCGCGCGGCCAATGCTGAGGAATTAGAAGACAATTTGGCCTTGGTGAAGCAAGCCTTAAGCGGCCAAGCCACACTGAATCCCATTGAATTTACTCAAGACAAAGTCATTTATGACTCTTATTGGAAGATCCGCAAAGGTTTGTTTCCAGCTGTTGGTGCGGTTCGTCCGGTTGGCACCACGGTGATTATTGAAGACGTGGCCTTCCCTGTCGAACAACTTGCTGAAGGGGTTTTGGAGCTGCAAGGCGTGTTTCAAAAACACGGCTACAGCGAGGCGATTTTATTTGGTCATGCTTTGGAAGGTAATTTGCACTTCGTCTTTACCCAAGGTTTTGATGATCCTAAGGAAGTGAAACGCTACGAGCAACTGATGGATGAAGTCGCACAATTAGTCGCGGTGAAATACCAAGGCTCGTTGAAAGCGGAACACGGCACAGGTCGTAACATGGCGCCTTATGTGGAATTGGAATGGGGCAAAGAAGCTTACGACATCATGTGGCAAATCAAACGCGCCTTCGACCCGCAAGGCTTGCTGAACCCAGATGTGATCTTATCCCACAATGCCAACTTGCATGTACAGAACCTAAAACCCTTGCCAAAAGCCAATGACAAGGTCGATACCTGTATCGAATGCGGCTTTTGTGAATCCTCTTGTCCGTCAAAATCCATTACCTTAACGCCGCGCCAACGTATCGTGATTTGGCGCGAGATTCAACTGTTGACCACAATGGGTACAGATCCGCAGCGTCTTGCTGAACTGAAAAAAGACTATGATTATCAAGGCATTGATACCTGCGCTGGCTGTGGTTTGTGTTCGATGCAATGTCCAGTTGGCATTAATACGGGGGATTTAACCCGCGAATTACGTCACGATCGCCATCCAGATAGCAAAGTCGGTTATTGGATTGCCGATCATTTTGCAGGCGTAACCAAAACCGCAAGAATGGGACTTGGCCTTGCTGGTGGTGCCCGTCGAATTATTGGCGATTCTGGTATGTCTGCCGTTACTTCAATGATGAATAAGGTATCGCATGGTGCCGTGCCAAAGTGGCATAAACAGATGCCCAGTGCGGCGGCGTCTTTGAAATCGATTGCTGTAACGCAAGCTAATAAGAGACACGGTAATGAGATTCAATCTGTAAACAGGCAGAAAGAAGTGATTTACTTCCCGAGCTGCGCGACTCGTGTCATGGGCGCTGGGCCGAATGCAGAAGATAAACGCTCCGTCATGGAAGTGATGTTCTCTGTATTGCAAAAAGCAGGTTATAAAGTCACTGTACCCAAAGACATCGACAGCCAATGCTGTGGCATGGCGTTTCAATCCAAAGGTCAGTTCGAAGCAGCCAAGCAAAAATCCAGTGATCTCAATAGGTTATTGCTTGAAGTAAGCGACAATGGCCGAATCCCCAGTGTCTGCGATGTCAGCCCTTGCCTGCTGCGAATGCAGGAAAGTCTTGATACACGTTTAGAACTACACGAGCAAGTGGGCTTTGTTTCGACTTATGTGATGCCAAACCTAATGGTGAAAGAAAAGCTCGGCAAAATTGCGCTTCATGTGACTTGCAGCACCACCCGCATGGGGCTCGCCGACAGCTTTGTAAAGCTTGCCCATAAGCTCGCCGATGAAGTGGTGATCCCGCCAGACATTACCTGCTGTGGCTTTGCCGGCGACAAAGGCTTCTCCACACCCGAACTTAATGCCAGCGCGCTCAAAACCTTAGCCAAAGCCGTAGACGGCTGCGAAGCGGGCTACTCCAACAGCCGCACCTGCGAGATTGGCTTATCGCAACACAGCGGTATCGAGTATCAATCCATCGTCTATCTGGTTGATCAATTGTCTGAGTCCTCATCCGCCTAGTTAGCCGCTCAGCCGCGCTCATCAAGAGGACATTTTGCTTGCGTCACTGACGTCGTCAGCGCAAAACGTCCTCTTGATAAGCTTTAATATGTTGTGTCGACACTATTGTTCATTTAGCGAATGTCACCAGATCAACATCTCGCGGATGTTTGCGCTTTAGCGCCGGAGCGAGAGTTGATCTGGTAACAGCGTTACTGCGGACTACTGCTGCAGGAAGGTCGAGTGCAAGTCATACGGACTAAAGCATGAACGTCGAGTACAAGCCAAATCCGCAGACGGTGAGTAGCGCCCAGCCGACGAATTGAAAGAAGACGGGCGTTTCGGCTTTTTGAATACGGTTGTGTAGCTTTTGGCCAAATACATGACCAATCAAGGCGCACGGTAATAACCAAAGTTGATGAATGAGTTGTAAATCGATGCCAGCGATGAGAAAGGACGCCATTTTGATCATCACGAGAATGAACCAGAGTACAAACAATGTATCGCGCAACTGATGACGTGGCACTTTGGTGGCGAAGACGGAGACGATAAGCGGTGCACCGATTAACGATGTGCCGCTAACGTAACCACCGAGCATAAGGAAAATCGTGTCGAGGAATGTGTTGTTGGTGTAAAACGGCTTGTTCAGTATGTAAGACACCGCAAAAATGGCGACAATAACGAATATTACCCCTGTGACTATGTCTCCTGGCAAAGTCAGTAAGCCAAATACACCGATTAGTTTCGGCACTATCATGATGCCAAGCGCTTTCTTTAAATAGCCCCAGGCAATGTTGCCCTGCGCTTCTTGTGGCGCTTCTCCCCGCTCTTCGGCGAGTTTGGCTTGTTTTTTTGTTGCTCTTGATCCTTGCCAAGCAATCCAGCTGGAAAAGACTAAAAGATGAATGGAAATGATGGGTAAAAATAGCAGCGGATCGTTTTTTACTAACAAAAGAAAGGGCAAAGCCAGTACCGCGCCGCCAAATCCTAAGCCGCTGCGGACAAAGCCGCTCCATATAAAAATGGCGCCGATTAAAGCGTATTGCCACCAGAGTAAGTGTTCCATGTTGATCCTTGTTTAAAGCGATTTGTCCGATATTCGGGTGCTAGTGTAACCAATATTGAGTTATTGAACTAAGCGCTTGGGTGAAACCATGTTTGTTGGTGGAGGAATTTTGTTAATTCCTCTTTTAAGAGCTTGGCTCTGGCCGATAAGCTGCGTCGATAGGGCCAAACTAAGAAAATCTCTCTGTTTTGACCTCGCCACTCAGGTAATACTCGAATAAGCTCGCCTGTTTCTAGCGGCGTATGCACCATGCTCATGGGAATGAGAGCGATACCGGCACCTGCTTTTGTTAGATTCAGGGTGATGGTCATGTCATTACTAATGTGCCTGTGTTCCTTGTTAAGCTGGTGGTGTTCTCCTTGCTGGTTTGTCAGCAGCCAGTCGGCAAACATTTTAGAGGCGATACTTGGTGCACTTTGCAGCTCTTCTATACTCTTAGGTAGGGAAAAAGATGCCTTGGGAGACGCAACTAATATTGGTTCAATGTGACCTAATTTTTTCTGAATTAATGACGAGCTGGTTTGGTTGCCAGAGCGTAAAGCGATGTCTGCTCGTGTGTCTCGGATATCTTGTAGTGTGTTGCTTAATTCGATGTTGAGGGCAATATCTGGGTACAGTTGTACAAATTCTTGCCAAAATACATCCAGAGGCCCGCTGCCTAAATTGACGGGTGCTAGTACTTTTAGATCCCCTTTTAGGCTGTTTAGAGTTTGCTCAAGGTTGGAAATTCGTTGATCCAGTGCATCGATAAATTCAGCACATTCTTGGTAGTAACTTTCTCCTACAGGTGTCAGGGTTAGCCCTTTAGTGGAACGATGTAACAATTCGCAGCCTAATTTTTGTTCAAGCGCGCTGATACGACGAGACACTGTGGCTATGGTCATATCAAGATGCTGAGCCGCAGCGGTTAGACTATTTTTATTTGCCGCGGTGATAAAAATCTTTAGATCATCAAGCATTTTGCATTTTCGTAAATTTGATTTTAAAAAATCAGTATATTTACAATTTAAGATGCTTGCTAGTATGTATCTGAGATTTGAGTCGTTTACTTACTTTTCGTCTGGGGCACTCTACTCATAGAGAAGACGATCAGTTCAGCAGGAGAGAAAAAATGAAACACCGAATTATTTTTGCGGTACTTATGTCGTTTACCTTGTCATTGATGATGTCGGCATGGATTACGTACGTGAATATTGGACTACACCCAGATTTTGTGTCCTTTTGGATGCATGCTTGGGTATTAGCGTGGCCAGCGGCGGGCATTGTTTCTTTTATTGCTGGTCCATTTTTACATGGTTTAGCGCATAAGATTGCCGCAAAAATTTAGTCTATTGTCACTCAACTGTATTAGAAATGAAAAACCCGCTGCGCAGCGGGTTTTGTTTTTTTAACGTCACTAACGTTGTGTTCGTCGTTTATTTACTGGGTTTTTCATCCCAAACACTGAGGTCAATATCATCACGAATTTCTGGGTAGTCATCCGAATTAAAAACGGGCGTTTTGGTTTTTAATTGAGTGAAATAGTCCTTGGTTAATTTCACAACGAGACCGGACAGCATCATAATAGCGATTAAGTTAATGGTTGCCATTAGACCCATAGCGGCATCAGCCGCATTGAATACCATCGCCACACTTTCATAAGCGCCCCAAGGAATCATGCCGAGCGCTAAGATGCGTAGAATGAAGATGCCAGGCTTATTCGCCCATTTTAGGTAAGTTAGCGCGTTTTCTGCGTAAGTATAGTTACCAATGATGGAGGTAAACGCAAAAAAGAAAATGGCAATCGCGACAAAGTAGTGACCAGCGCTGCCGATGTGAGTAGTGAGTGCCGTTTGTGTTAAGGCAATGCCTGTTTCACCGTTACCCAATGCACCAGATAATAGAATCATTAAGGCCGTCGCGGTACAGATCAATAGCGTATCAATGAACACACCAAGCGATTGAACCATGCCTTGAGATGCTGGATGATGAGGGTTTGGTGTTGCTACCGCCGCAATGTTGGGTGCAGAACCCATCCCCGCTTCGTTGGAAAACAAACCGCGTTTGACACCGTTAAGCATGGCTCCTAGAACGCCGCCTGCGGCTTGTTCGATACCAAAGGCGCTTTTGACGATTAACGCGAATGCCGCTGGTACGTCAGAGATATTGGCGAAGATCACATACAAGGCTAGTAGTAGATATAAAACTGCCATGAATGGAACAACGATTTCAGCAAAACGTGCGATTTTTTTGATGCCACCAAAGATGACAATCGCAGCCAATAGCATGATAACGATGCCGGTCACACTGGTGTCGATACCAAATGCGCCTTCCATTGCGCCTGCAATCGAGTTGGCTTGCACCGCATTGAATACCAAACCAAACGCCAAGATAAGCGCAAGCGAAAATACCGCACCAGCCCAAGGTGCTTTTAAGCCTTTACTGATGTAAAACGCAGGGCCGCCACGTAATTGGCCATTTTGATCGCGCATTTTGTAGAGCTGAGCCAAGGTGCTTTCAGCATAGGCGGTTGCCATGCCAATAATAGCCACTACCCACATCCAAAAAATGGCCCCTGGGCCACCTAAATATAATGCGACAGCAACACCTGTCATATTTCCTGTTCCTACACGAGAAGCGAGGCTAGTACAAAGTGCTTGGAAAGGAGAGATACCGCCACGATCGGATTGTGGGGCTTTAAGAACAGTTCGGATGAATTCTGGAAAACGACGGACCTGAATAAAACCTAAGCGTAATGTGAAATATACGCCTACGGCTAGTAGTCCATAGATGAGGATATACCCCCAGAAAATAGTATTTAAAAAGTCTATGATGGCTGCCATGTAGGGCACTCCCCTTATTCGATAGGATTATCGTTTTATTGTTCGTGGGTTGAATGTTAGAACGGCTTTTTTCGGTAAAAAAAGCGCTCTAAAAAACGCGCAGAAGCTTAAAAAAGTGTGCAAGAGTAGCGATTTTGTGAAAAACCGCAAGAAAAAACTACAAACATGCACTTTTTATGTGCATGAATGTGGTTTGAATTTCAGTTGTTTTTGTTTATTTGATCAACTGGCTAAGTAGTTATGTCCTTGATTCAAAGACAAATAAATCTTGTTTCGCAACTCATTGGCTAGGCTGGTTGGGACACTCTTAGTTGGATGGCGTAAACTGATTCGTAATAGCAAATTAACTTGGGATGGCGTCATGCCTAGTCGTTCAACCGCGGACTTTGGCAGTTGATGATACTCGGTTCGCGACAACAACTTCAGCTCTTCGAGCCAATGGGCTTGTTCTCCCAAAGTGGTACGAACTTGATCGCCAATAATGTCCATATCTGTGTCTTGGTTCACCACTATCGAAATATCACGTTCCGCTTTGGGCTGTCGTGACACCGGGCGCCAAGGTGATAAATCGAGCATTTGTTGCTGAATGCGTGAATCTGGATCTCTCAGCAAACGAATATCAGGAAGGCCTTTACGTAACATCAATACTCTGTCTAAGCCTAAACCAATGGCGACACCCGTGTAATCTTTACTTGGCCAACCATTTCTGTTTAACAGGTCTGGATCTATGTTGCCGCACTCACCCACTTCAATTAGGTTCTGTCCTTCAATAGCATCAAGTTGAACACCATTTATGGTATAGGGGTGCGGTGATTTGGATTGTTGCACTACATGATTGGGCAACAGGGTTTTCATCAGTGCCGAAACTGACTCATTTAAAATCTCTATATCCTCGTCAGCTTGAGTTTTGGGCATGACAATCCAGATGTCCAATTGATGAGGTTCTGCGCAATGCCAGCGATCAATACAATCACGACGGTAAACCAAACCGTGACTTATCATTCCTATCGAGTCCGGTCGTAGACTTTGCCAACTGCTCAACCAGGTTGGCACTGCGCTGGACGTTTGAGTACGAAGCATCAAACTATCAGAAACATAGCGGCTGTAGCGAACGTCTCGCGACGCTCCATCGGCAGGATAACCGAGCGCATCGTAGTTTTCGTAAACGGGCACAATAGGGTTGGCATTAACACGTTGTAGGTAACAGCACCATAAGGCAGAAAGCGCTGTTTCCGCTTCAGTGATGAGTTGTTGCATGGCATGAATGCCGTGTTTTGGGTTGGTTAAATCACGCAAAGAAAGCGCGCTAAGTAATTGTTCGTGGGTAAGGTATGTGTTGGTAGACATTATAAAGCTCCATAAATCCAAGATAAAAATTAGTGCAATGCTTTTGGATTCCTCCGAGTCAGGACTCGGAGAGAGCTTGTCTTTGAAAGGTTATTTCAGAAAGAACAAAGCCGCCGGGTCCAGTTTAGGGACTCGGAGGCTGATAAATCGATGTGGTTGTGCAATAAGATACGTCATGCTTTTGATATTAGCAGGCGAATATTTTATCTACAACCCTGTCAGTTATTAATAAATTTGAAAAATATGGAAACGTTGCCATATTTTTCTTGACATGATTTGAAATGGTTAGTATTAATAAAAAGACAGGTTGGTTTGCCAATTTGTGGCAACGTTTCCATAATGATAAAAACAAGGAAAATAAAAGATGAAAACTGCTCGATTAAACCGTCTATTTGGCAAGTCTGGAAATTGTTTTGATGTTGCTATTGACCATGGAATGTTTAACGAAAAGAGCTTTTTAAGTGGAATTGAAAGTATGGCGGATGCTGTTGATATTGTTTCAAAGGCCGCGCCTGATGCTATTCAATTACCACCAGGAACAGCTCATTTATTACAAGAAAGAGCCGGAAAAGATCGTCCTGCATTAGTTTTACGAACTGACATTGCCAATATATACGGTAATCCTCTACCTTCATTAGTTTTCTCTGAAATTATTGACAGACCCGTTGAACAAGCTATTCGTTTAGATGCAGCTTGTGTTGTGGTTAACCTTCTTAGTTTGCCAAATGAGCCAGAAGTATATCGTCAATGTATTCGTAATATAAATGCTTTAAAGCATGAGTGTGATTTGGCCTCTATGCCATTAATGATAGAGCCTTTAGTCATGCAGGATAATTCTAATGGCGGTTATATGGTTGATGGTGATTTAGACAAAATTTTACCGCTTGTTCGCCAAGCCGTTGAGTTAGGAGCTGACATTATAAAAGCAGATCCTTGCTCTGATCCTTCTAAATATCATCAAGTTATTGAGATCGCACAAGGGGTTCCTGTATTGGTTCGCGGTGGCGGGAAAGTCTCTGATGAAGAAATTCTTACTCGTACAAAAGAGTTAATGGAGCAAGGTGCTAGAGGGATTGTCTACGGACGTAATGTTATTCACCATGATAATCCAGGTGCAATGACGCAAGCATTGATGGCGATTGTTCATGATAATGTTTCTGTAGCAGACGCTTTGGCGATGGTGAAATAACCATGAAAACTATACGTTTTGGCATCATTGGATGCGGCCTTATGGGTCGGGAGTTTGCTTCTGCTGCAGCTCGTTGGTTGCATTTGGTTAATAGTAATGCTCGACCTGAAATTATTGGTGTATGTGATACCAATGAAGAGTTAATGAGTTGGTTTACTTCTAATCTTTCTAGTGTTTCGCAGACAACAACGGACTTTAAAGAGTTATTGTCTAACCCTGAAATTGACGCGATTTATTGTGCTGTTCCTCATGTTTTGCATGCGGATTTATACCCCAAGATTTTGGCTGCGGGTAAGCATTTATTAGGTGAAAAACCATTTGGGATGAATGCCTCTCAAAACGCGGAGATTGAAAAAGCGATTGCAGCTCACCCTGACCTTTTAGTGCGTTGCTCTTCTGAAATGCCATTTTATCCAGGAGCTCAAAAAGTGATTGAGTTCGTACGATCAGGTGCTTGTGGTGAAATTTTAGAGGTGGAGTCAGCGTTTCTTCACTCATCAGATATTAACCCCGAAAAGATTATTAACTGGAAGCGTAAGGTTAATGTCAATGGTGAATATGGTTGTATGGGAGATCTTGGCATGCACGTATGCCACGTTCCTTTGCGTTTGGGTTGGAGACCCGAAAGCGTTTACGCAAGTTTAGTAAATCGAGTCACTGTTCGCCCCGATAGTTCTGGGGAGAGAGTCCCTTGTGAAACTTGGGATAACGCTACTGTAATTGGCAATGTTGTGAATGAAACAGGAAATTTTCCGTTAGTTTTAAAAACGTGGCGGATTGCACCTGGTGAGTCTAACACTTGGAGTATTCGAGTTTTGGGTATGAAAGGGTCTGCTTATTTCACAACAAAATATCCTCGGCAGTGGCAGTTTATGGAATATCAAGTTGGAGGTAAGCAAACTTGGCAAACAGAAGATCTTGGTTATCAGTCTGTTTTTCCTGCAATTACAGGTGGAATTTTTGAGTTTGGTTTTACGGATGCTATTCAACAAATGTGGGCTGCCTTTATTGATGAATTAAGTGGTGGTGATGCAAATGGTTTTAGTTGTGCAACTCCAACTGAAGCGAGAGATCATCATTCGATAATGTCTGCTGCACTTGTATCGGGTAAAACAGGTCAAACGCAAAAAGTGGAATATTTATCATGAAACGCTCACAGATTAATCTTGCTTTGCGGCAGGCTGAAATGATGTTGCATCGATATTCTTGGGCTCTGCCAAATTGGGCTAAGTGGTCGATGTTAGACCATTCAAAGAACCCTTCTCAAAGTCGTTGGTTAAGAGAAAGGCAACTTGGTTGGGATGTTACTGACTTTGGTTCAGGCGATTTTGCTAAGCGTGGTTTAACTTTGTTCTGTATTCGTAATGGAAAACCTAACGGTGTTGGGGAACGTCCTTATGCAGAGAAAGTAATGTTTGTAGGAGTCGACCAAGAAACACCGTTTCATGCTCATAAAAATAAATTAGAAGATATTATTGTTCGTGGTGGTGGAACCTTATGTGTCGAGTTTAAACGAGATGGTGCCGTTTTAGATATTGATACAGATACCGTTTATATCGATGGAAAGGCTGAGGTTTTGTTTGGACAAATTCATCGATTGGTAGCTGGCCAGAGTATTACGATACCTAAAGGCATTCAGCATCGCTTTTGGGGAGAGGGCGAGGTTGTATTTGCTGCTGAGGTTAGCCAGTGCAATGATGATATTACGGATAATCATTTTTTAGAGAAGATGGGACGATTTTCTGAAATTGAAGAAGATGAAGCCCCTTACCTTCCTCTTTGGAATGAGGTGTTTCAATGAATAATAAGCAAGGGATCGTATGTGCTGGGAATTGGATAGTCGATATTGTTCATAATATTGACTTTTGGCCTGCTAAATCGAATTTAGTCCATATATCAGACGAAACTATTGGTGTAGGAGGAGGTGCCGCGAATGTTGCTTTTGACCTAAAAGCACTTGGGGTTGGGTATCCCCTATTTCCTGTCGGTGTAGTGGGGGATGATAATCATGGTCAGATCATTCTGAAGTTATGTTCTAGTGAAGGACTATCTACAGAATACCTTTCTATTATCGCAAACCAATCAACGGCCCACACTCATGTTATGAATGTACCTGGTGATAGTAGAACATTTTTTTATCATCCAGGTGTTAATAATTGTTTTAGTGTTCAATCCGTTCCAATTAATAGAATTGCTGAACAAAAGCCTCGAGTTTTTTATCTAGGATATTTAAATCTTTTGCCTCAGCTTGATGCAATTAATGATGGCCGAACTATGGCGGCAGAACTATTAGCACTAGCTAGCCGGTCAGGAATGATGACCTGTGTGGACCTTGTCTCTTCTTCAAATATGCATTATCGAGAGACCGTTATGGGGACTCTTTCTGAGATAGATTGGCTTTTTCTGAATGAGGTTGAGGCAGAACGAGCCACTGGTATTTCATTGGGGCATGAGAACAATCGGGAAAGTATGTCATATGCAGCAAACTTATTAATAGAAGGAGGAGTTAAAAAAGGATGCATATTGCATACTCCTACTTTATCACTATGGAAAACACCGACAGAGGAAATATGGACTGAAGTAGATGTAGTCCCAACATCTGAGATAGTTAGTCCTGTTGGGGCTGGTGATGCTTTTGCTGCAGGTTTGTTACATGGCTTACATGAAGACTGGTCTGCAAAAGATTGTATTCAACTTGCAAATAAAATGGCGGCTGAATGTCTTCGTTCTGCTACTGCAACAGGAGGTATAAAGCCGTTGAGTAGTTAATAGAAGCTCAACATAAAAAAACAGGCAAAAAGTGAGAAAGATCGATTTTGTAAAATAAAAATAATATTTCCGTGGAGAAAAACAAATGAAACAGAATATAAAAGCTCTTTTAACCGTGTCTGCAATGGCCTTAACTTTAGCTGTACCTTTTAAGGCCTTAGCAAATGATAAGCCCGTCATTGCTAGTATCGTTTTTCAGGGAGACCAGTTTTTCAAATCTTTACAGCAGGGAATTCGAGAAGGTGCTGAAGCTAGAGGAGCAGAAGTTCTAGAGCTCAATGTAGACGGTGATCAAGCGAGAGAAGCACAAGCGATAGATACCTACATATCGCGAGGAGTTGATGCCATCGTTATTGCACCTTTATCTGCAACCAATTCTGCTGGCCCTCTAAAGAGAGCTCGAGCGGCGGGAATTAAAGTAGTTGCGGTTAACGGAGGCTTAGAAGACAAGTCAATTGCGAATGCAACTTTTTCAACGGCCAATTATGATTTAGGGGCATCCACTGGTGCTGCCGCAGCAGGCTTTATTTATTCCAAATTAGGTAAAAAAGCCAATGTTGGTATTTTAGCGTTTGCAAGTCTTTTACCTGAGCAAAGTGGTGCTAGAACAAGCGGTTTTAAGGCAGAGGTGAAAAAAGGCAACGTAATTAATGTCGTTTCAGAGCAGGATGCTTGGATGCCAGAGAAAGCGGTTCAGGTTGTGACTGATATGCTAACTGCCAACCCTGATATTAACGTTTTGTTTGCCGCCAATGAAGGGGGCACTGTTGGTGCAATGCAAGCAGTGCGTAATGCAGGGAAAGCAGGGAAGGTTTTTGTTTTCGGTATTGACGGATCAGAGCAACTTGCTCGAGGTCTTATGTCTTCAGATAACGTGCTTCAGGCTACTACAGCACAATCAGCAAAAGGGATGGGGATAATGGGAGCGAATTCTGCTCTTGATCTTATTCAAGGGAAAGAGGTTCAAACGGAGGTTTCTGTTCCTGCGTTGTTGTTAAGCCGTAATGATCCAGAAGGCATAAAAAACTTTGTCCAATCCCTAAAGTAAAATTATCTCGCTCTGCTGTCTGCAGTAGGGCGACAAAGGATTTTATATGAGTGATCTTCATTTTGAAGCTTTGACAAAGCATTATGGTGTGGTCAAGGCGCTCGATAATTTTACCCACAGTTTTGCTGAAGCCCAAGTTCACGCTTTAATTGGTAAAAATGGTTCTGGTAAAAGTACTTTTATAAAAATGTTGGCGGGTGTGATCAAGCCGACATCTGGAAAGATGAAGCTTGGATCGATGGATTTAAGTTTTGATAGTCCTGCAGATGCATTTAAAGCTGGCATTGTCACTGTCCACCAAGAGCTTTCTTTAGTGCCTGATCAAAGTGTTGCTGAAAACATATATCTGGGTCGACTCCCCAAACGAGGGGTGTTGGTGAATTGGCCGCAGTTATTTGAAAATGCTCGCGTCTTGCTGGAAGAAATAGGCGCTGGTGGTATAGACCCTAAAATGAAAGTGAAAGATCTATCTGTTGGTTTACAGCAAATAGTAGAAATAACCAAAGCTATGAGTTTCTCACCTAAAGTGCTGCTCTTGGATGAACCCACATCGGCTCTTGCACAGAGTGAAGTTAGACAGCTTTTTGCATTGGTAGAAAGGCTTCGAGCTAAAGGCGTGACGATTATTTATATATCTCATCGACTGGCTGAACTTCCATTAATTGCTGATACAGTGACAGCAATTCGAGATGGTGCTTTTGTTGGTTCTGTACCAATATCCGAAGCTTCACCACAAGTTGTAGTGGATATGATGTTTGGTGAGCTATTGCCACTAGATCGTCCTGTACGTGTTTTTCCAAAGGAATTTCCATCATTAAGTGTTCGAGATCTATGTCTAGCTCCCTTTTTTAAAAATGTTTCTTTTGATTTATACCCAGGTGAAGTTTTAGGAATAGCAGGCATGTTAGGCGCAGGCCGAACGGAGTTGCTTCATACCATTTTTGGAGCTCGTTCGGCTGACTCTGGCGATATTATTGTTGATGGAACATTAATTGATAATCCTAGTATTTCTGTGATGAAAGCCGCAGGAATGGGATATGCCTCAGAGGATAGGAAGTCATCAGGGCTAGTTCAAAGTGCATCTTGCCATGCCAATCTATGCATGGCGGCTCTAAAAAGAATTGCGCCATCAGGTTGGACTTCTATTAAAAAAGAGTCTTCTTTTGTTGATGTCCAGATTCATGACCTACATATCAAATTAGGTAACCCAATGAATCCTGTCTCATCTCTTTCTGGTGGTAATCAACAGAAAATAGTTGTTGGAGGTTGGTTAAATAATGCACCGAGCATTTTATTATTTGATGAACCTGGAAGAGGAGTTGATGTTCAAGCTAAACGTCAGATTTATCAAATAATTTGGGATATGGCTGAACAAGGTTTGTCTTGCATTGTTGTGTCAACTGAACTGGAAGACTTAACAGAATGTTGTGATCGAATACTTGTACTCCATAACGGCTCTATTTCAGAAGAGTTTCTTAATGACGAACTTGACCCTAAAGATCTCTATGCTGCGTGTATGGAGAGCGATGACTCTACCGGAGAACTTGTATGAATAAACAACAATTTGCTGTTTTAATGAGACAGCATTCAATGCTTTTAATTTTAATCTTGCTCTATATTATCGTTGGCTTCACTGCTCGTGGTTTCATGACTTTGGATAATCAGTTAAACATTCTACGTAATATTGCAGTACCTGGTATGATTGCTTTTGGTATGGCTTTAGTCATTATTGTTGGTGAAATTGATTTATCTGTTGGTTCAATGGTAGCCGTTTCTGCTTGCTTAACTGCTTGGGTTGTAGAAAAAGCGTCAGGCCATGCATTTGAACCTGCTTGGTATTACGTGGTTTTAGGTATCGTTGCTGCTTTGTGTTTTGCCGCATGTGTTGGTTGGTTCAATGGTATGTTGCGTCACCGAGTCGGTGTGCCAACCTTTATTTCATCTTTAGCTATGATGGCAACATTGGCTGGAATGGCTAATATGATTACCAATGGCTCAGCTATTGAAGCATTTCCTTCTTGGTACTACATCATTGGCAGCGGGCGCTTTTTTGGTATTCCTGTTCCTGTATATTTATTAGTCATAGCTTTCATATTTACTTTTGTACTCGCAAATTTTACAACGTTTGGTCGTGCCGTATACTCTGTCGGAGGCAATATGGAAGCAGCTCGTCTGTCTGGGATTAATGTATGGCGAACAAAAACAATTTGTATGATTATTGTCGCTGTTTTTGCTGCGACAGGTGGAATTATTTATTCCTCTCTCATTAATTCAGGGAATCCTACTATTGCAAGAGGAATGGAGCTGCAAGTTATTTCGGCCGTTATTATTGGTGGAGTAAGTTTATTTGGAGGGCGTGGTTCTATATGGGGAGCATTTATTGGTGTTTTGTTTTTAGGCGTGCTTATTAATGCTATGACACTTTGGGGTTTTAATCCCTATGCTCAACAGGTAGTAAGTGGTGCTTTAATTTTAGGTGCAGTACTTATTAACTTCTACATCGATAAGAAATAGGTGTCCAATGATAAAATAGCGATGAGTCAATATCGCTATTTTATCTGTTTAGTGGATTTTCGAACTTTAAGGTTAACGGGTAGCATAGTTTTGTTATTTATGTCGTTATTCGATCCTTTGATGAGCGATATTATGTTTTGGATGGCAATTTTTGCAATGTCTTCTATCGGCTGAGCGATGGTCGTAATAGGGGGAAATACATAAGATGCCATTGGCGTATCATCAAATCCTGTAACGGATAGATCTTCTGGAATACGGATATTTTTTTCTCTTGCCGCATGAAGTACACCTATAGCAGCAATATCACTGGTTGCAATAATTGCGGTAGGACGAGGTTCGGTATTAAGGGCATCGTTTGCTATGACTTCACATGCCCATACACTGTGCTTTGGGCCAAGAATGATGTTGGGTGACGGTAATCCTGCGTTCTTACATGCCTCTGTTGCACCTTCAATACGTAATTTTACTGGCTCTGATTTATCTGGTGCACCGATAATCGAGATAATCTTGTGACCTAGGCTGATTAAGTGTTCAGCCGCCAATTTTCCACCTTCAAAGTGGTTTGCTCTTACAAAGGGAACATCAATCCCCTCCAGTTGCCTATCTAGAGCTAAGATCGGAATGTTTGCTTCTTGGAGTTTTTTGAAGGATTTACTGTCATTTCCCACAGAAGCAACCATAACGCCAGCCACTTTTTGATTTAGTAGCATATCTATGTATTTTGCTTCATGGTCAATATCTTCAGCGGTTGAACAAATCATAGTTTGATAGCCTTGAGCAAACAATATCTGTTCAAGCTTATGCGCTAGGCGAGCAAAGAAGTCGACTTTAATTGATGGTACTAAAATACCAATAAGTTTACTCTTGCCGCTGCGTAAAGTTCGAGCGCCGATATTTGGTCTATAGCCTAAATCTAAAATAGCCTTTTCTACTCGTTGCCGAGTTGCGTCAGATACATATCCGCTTTTGTTTATAACGCGTGATACAGTAGATAGCCCTGCTCCTGATTCACGAGCAATATCCTTTATTGTGACCATGATTTTGTCCGATAAAATGATATTCGATTCTATCGTTTTGAGAAGATACGTGCCATTAAAACCTTGTTTGCCTCCTAGATGTTGAATGGTTATTTCTTGAGTAAGTAAGATACCTCGCCCTTTTAGAGGGGAAAGTTAGCAAGACAAGACTTTTTAGAGTCTTGTCCCTGCTGCTAAAAAGCACTGGGAGCCTTAGGCTCTGGATAGTGTTTTGTCTGAATTGGATCTTGCTCAACTTCCCCCCAGATTTTTTGCAAGGGCACAACACCCGCCCACACAGGCCAGTCGTTATCGGCTGGATCATCGATAGGAGGCTCAGCCCGCATTTTCACCGAGGCCTCTTCTATTTTGATACGCACAACGCCAGTGGCTTTGATCTCTTGCTCATTGACGGGGCGTAACGTTTCCCAGCGCCCAGGGCTGACTTTATCGAGGAAAAGTTTGAATTGACGAACTTTTTCTTCTTTGTCTTCGACCAGCTCTGGTACGCCAAATAAGGTCACGGAACGATAATTTACTGAATGGTGCATGGCCGAACGCGCCAAGACTAAGCCATCCAATAAACTGATGTTAATGCAGACTTTTTCTGGCTCGTCGATTGGACCTTTTACATTGCGTGCTTTGGAGTGCGCGTGCCAGTAGAAGTAGTCGCCTTCACGCCAATGGCTGGTGGGTGTGACAAAAACTTGTCCATCTTTGGTTTGCCCGACATGACACATTAGCGCCGCATCAATAATGTTGAGCGCGAGCTCTTTGTTATAGGATGCACGGTTTGGTCCACGTTTCACCTTGCTTAAAGTGGTTTCTTCTAGTGATTGGCTCATGCATTCTCTCCTTGTATCTGAATGGTGAATTGGCTATAACGAGACTTTAAAGAGCTTTGGCTATTATAAAAATAGCCAGAATCTAAATAAAAAAGCAGGCCAGATATGTCGCGTATTATTGCGAGTTTACGCTTTTCTCTTGACGAGCACGGTGCACCTTATTACCAACAATTGATCAAGCAAATTCAGCAAAGTATTGTCTCTGGTGTGTTGTCGGTTGGCGACAAGCTGCCCTCCTCACGCTTTTTAGCCAGTTCATTGGGCGTGTCTCGCAGTACTACGTCACGGGCTTATGATCAACTTATTGCAGAAGGTATTTTAACCAGCGAAGAAAAACGTGGTGTGTTTGTTGCCGCATTACCCATGATCAGTCACCGCGCAATTAAATTGCCTCATGCGGTGCCTTCCTTTATGAATGACGTCCCTCAAAAACGAGCATTTGATGCTGGCGCTGATATGTCGATTTTTCCCACTAAGGAATGGGCTGCAAGTATGCGGCGCAGCTGGCTTAATCCAGATCTTGCCGTGTTAAAAGGTGGGTATGCCACTGGTTATCCGGATTTAAAAAACGCGATTGTAGATTATTTGTATCGCGTTCGTGGTCTTGAATGTTCGGCAGAGCAAATCATTGTTACGGCAGGCAGTCGTGATTCATTTCTTCTTTTGCAGCACGCTCTGATTTCGATCGACGGCTCTCATCATTCATCAATGACATGGTGGGTAGAAGAACCCACTTATCCGCCTATTCGCGAGGTTATGTCTGCCAAAGCCAAACCGGGTTCGCTGCTAATTGACGATGACGGCCCGTGTTTGCCCGACAGTGAATACCCTTCAAATGTTGCCGTTGTGACGCCGAATCGACAATATCCGCTTGGTGGGAGTCTCAGTGCGACGCGTCGACAGCAATGGTTGCAGGCATTACAGAATGACTCTCCAAGCTGGTGGTGTGTCGAAGATGATTATGATAACGAGTTTGTTTATCAGGGGCGAAGTAATGTGCCTTTTATGCAAACAGCAAGTGCGCATGATGAATCCCGTGATCGTGTTTTCTTTGTGGGGAGTTTCTCTAAAGTGCTGTTTCGTGGTTTGCGACTTGGTTTTATCGTTGCGCCGATGAAGCATATTGCCGCTCTGCATAGCAGTCAACGAGTGCTAGGGCCGTCGGCGTCTTTGCCCATTCAACCTGCTGTAGCCGACTTTATGCAGCAAGGTCATTTTGATCGTCATGTGAACCGCATGCGTCGCCATTATCGTTTTAAACGTGATGTGCTGTTATGTCTTTTAGAGATACATCTTTCTGCTTGGTTTGAGTGGAAGTCACCCCGCGGAGGTATGCATGTTTTACTCAATATTAAGGCAGAGATTGTGTCTGGCAGTATGACAGAAAATGCTTTGGATCAGCGTATTGCAGAGGATTTGTCTGCTGAAAACATAGTTCTTTCCTCTTTATCGCTTCACTACGGTGATAAAAGTAATCAGAAACAAGGTTTTTTGCTGGGATTTAGTGGTCCAAGCGAAGAAGACATGGCGTATATAATAGATAAGTTGCGATCTTGGATGGAGGCAGCGCATGGAGTGAAATAAGACATACATTTTGTAAGGAAATTGTATGGGAAGAATGTTAATCTTGCTCTCTTCAGAGTAAGGCTTATTGGTTGCCTCAGGGCTAGAATGTGAATTTTTATAAAAAGGCCGTGAAGCAAAGACGAACAAAGGCTAAACTACGCTTTGTATGGTCGTATAAATTTTGTTATATTTCGCACTCTTAAATTCGTATGAAGCGGGTAAAAACGGCATTTTCACTTTTGTTTTTATGAAACGGATGGATAAATTGAAAAAAATTCAAGACATTCTGCATCATTATGTGAATTCGGTATCCAGCGTTTTGGCGATTTTTTTACGCCCCGTTTTTGCTAACCAACGCCCTACGCTATTTTTACTCTTGCTGGTTACCATCTCCTCTTTGACTGATAATCATATGGTTATCATGACCGACCCTATTTTTAATATGGCGCTGCTTTCCAGCGTGATATTTATCTCCCTGTTATTGGTTGGTTATTGGTCCGTTACGATCAATAACAACCTTGCTCGCCATAAAATGGCCTTCTCTTTACTTCGTACTGACGCTCCGAAAGAGCGCTTGAATGGTGCTGAGGTTCCGTTCGCGATGAGATGTAGAGCTCCCTTTTTCAGATTTAGGTGATCCAGAAGAATTATTACTGCGTTAATACTGTTGACACAGTAATGATTTTTACACTGTTTTTACAGTGAGGTGATCTTACTGAAATACCCGGCTTTGCCGGATTTTCGTTCTGTTGCTTGGTTTTCAAGTGGCAGTTTTGTGAACATAAGGGTTAGAGGATGATTCTCTTGTTAACTCGTATCCTAAATAAAGTCGCTTTGGCGCTAATGGTGGGCTTGCTCGCCGGTTGTCAGGGTGGTGTGCTTGATCCTAAAGGGCAAGTTGGTATTGAAGAGAAGCAACTCATTATTGTTGCGACTTTGTTGATGCTGCTTGTTGTGATTCCTGTCATTTTCATGACACTGTATTTCGCTTGGAAATATCGTGAAGGTCGTGACGAAATCTACGAACCTAAGTGGTCACACTCCACAAAAATAGAAACAGTTGTTTGGGCTATTCCAGTCGTTATCGTCATCATTCTTGGTGTGATTACTTGGAAATCCACTCACTCACTGGATCCTTACAAGCCTTTGGAGCATGAAAAAGAGCACATCAATGTTCAGGTCATTTCGATGAACTGGAAGTGGTTGTTCGTCTATCCAGATCTTGGTATAGCTACTGTCAACGAGCTGAGATTTCCAGCAAACGTTCCTGTCGCTTTCCAAATTTCTTCGGAAGGCACAATGAACTCTTTCTTCATCCCTCAATTGGGTAGCCAAATTTACTCAATGGCAGGCATGGTGACTAGACTTCATTTGATCGCGAATGAGCCAGGTACATTTGATGGCTACTCAGCGAACTACAGTGGTGCTGGTTTCACTAACATGAAGTTCAAAGCAATTGCGACAGAAACGCAAGCTGATTTTGACGCTTGGGTTGAAGGTGTGAAAGCGGAATCTATTGATGGTGCCATTAATAACGGTCTACTGGATCAAACTTCCTATGAGGCTCTTGCTAAATACGATGCAGACCCTCATCACGAACATGAGGCAACGCCAGTTCAGTATTATGGCTCAATTAAAGCGGGTATTTTCATGGATAACGTTATGAAGTTCATGAAAGATCACGGTAAAGTTGAGTTGCTAAAAGGTACAGTTTTTGATTCTCAAATGATCCATGACAATTCAGCACACGGTGAAATGAATCACGGTGAAATGAATCATGGTGAAATGAACCATGAATCATCTGAACACACATCGGGTGATATGCACATGGAGGCAGACAAATAATGTCTATTCTAGGTAAATTATCTTTAGATGCGATTCCGTTCCATGAACCGATTCTGATTACGACATTCAGTGTTGTTGCAATCGGTGCATTGGTGCTTGCTTTCTTGCTTATCAAGTACAACTTGCTTGGTATTCTTTGGAAAGATTGGCTTACATCGATAGACCATAAACGCCTCGGTGTTATGTATATAGTGCTTGCACTTATCATGTTACTTCGTGGTTTTGCTGATGCAGTAATGATGCGTTTGCAGTTAGCTTTGTCTACGAATGGTGGAGAAGGTTACTTACCTCCTCATCACTATGACCAAGTCTTTACGGCTCACGGCGTTATCATGATCATCTTTATGGCGATGCCATTCATGATTGGTTTGATGAATATCGTTGTGCCTTTACAGATTGGTGCTCGTGACGTTGCGTTCCCATTCTTAAATAACCTTAGTTTCTGGCTAACAGCTGGCGGCGCGATCCTTATTAACATTTCTCTATTCGTTGGGGAATTTGCTAAGACGGGTTGGGTGGCTTATCCACCACTTGCAGGCTTAGAGTTCAGTCCGGATGTTGGGGTAGATTATTATATATGGGCGTTGCAGATATCAGGGATAGGTACGACATTAACCGCTGTTAACTTCTTAGCGACAGTGTTTAAAATGCGTGCTCCTGGTATGAAATTGATGGATATGCCGATTTTTACTTGGACCTGTACTTGGGCCAACATCTTGATCGCTGCATCCTTCCCAATTTTGACAGCTGTTCTAGCTATGTTGACGCTTGATCGTTACTTAGACTTCCACTTCTTCACGAATGATGGCGGCGGTAACTCAATGATGTATATCAACTTGTTCTGGGCTTGGGGTCACCCTGAGGTGTACATCCTTGTACTGCCAGCATTTGGTATCTTCTCCGAGGTTGTGTCTACCTTTACTGGTAAGCGCTTATTCGGTTACAAGTCTATGGTATGGGCAACTGCGTCGATCTCCATTCTTGGTTTCATCGTATGGCTTCACCATTTCTTTACCATGGGGTCAAGTGCGAACGTTAATGCCTTCTTTGGTATTATGACGATGGTTATCGCTGTTCCAACGGGTGTGAAACTGTTTAACTGGTTGTTTACTATGTACCGTGGTCGCCTTCGTGTGACAGTACCGGTTCTTTGGACACTTGGTTTTATGGTGACGTTCACTATCGGTGGTATGACGGGTGTATTACTTGCCGTACCGGGTGCTGACTATGTATTGCATAACAGCTTGTTCTTGATTGCCCACTTCCACAACACCATTATTGGTGGCGCGGTATTTGGCTATTTAGCTGGTTTTGTTTTCTGGTTCCCGAAAGTAATGGGCTTCCACCTTAACGTTAAGTTAGGTAAAGCAGCTTTCTGGTGTTGGTTAGTTGGTTTCTTCTTAGCCTTTATGCCTTTGTATGTTCTAGGCTTCTTAGGTATGACACGCCGTCTGAACCACACAGATAATCCAGATTGGAATATTTGGCTATACATTGCATTGGTTGGTGCATTTGTCATCATGGCCGGTATTATTTGCCAGTTGCTACAATTGTATGTCAGCTTCCGTGATCGTAAGCAGAACTTGGATACGACTGGTGATCCATGGAATGGTCATACGCTTGAGTGGTCTACGGCTTCTCCACCGCAGTATTACAACTTTGCAAAAATCCCAACTGTTTCTGATATCGATGCGTTTACCGATATGAAAGAAAAAGGTGAAGCTTACGTTCGTCATGAGAAGTATGAAGCGATTCATATGCCGAAAAATACTGCCGCAGGTATGCAGATTTCTGGTTGTATCACGTTGATGGGCTTTGCGTTGATCTGGCACATTTGGTGGTTAGCTGCGCTTGGTTTGTTTGGTGGTTTTGTATTCCTTGTTCTTCGTGCTTACACCAAAGACGTTGATTACTATGTTCAACCAGATGAAGTCGCTCGTATCGAGAAGGCACATCTAGACAACGTGGCTAAGGGGTAATCATGAGTACTATACATATGACACATGATGCTCATGATGAGCATCACGACCACGATCCAGCGCCACACAACGTGTTTGGATTCTGGTTATACCTAATGACGGATTGTTTGTTATTCGCATCCGTCTTCGCTACCTACGCTGTGCTCTTTATGAATACAGCGGGTGGTGTATCTGGTAAAGATATTTTCGAGTTGGATTTCGTTTTAGTTGAAACCGCTGCGCTACTTCTTTCAAGTATCACCTACGGTTTTGCAATGATCTGCGCGCACAAAAAAGATAAAAAAGGCACCCTTTCTTGGTTGTCTGTTACTTTTCTTTTGGGTGTCGTGTTCATTGGTATGGAAGTCTACGAATTCCATCATCTAATCGTTAATGGTCATGGCCCTCAAGCCAGTGCATTCTTGTCTGCCTTCTTTACCCTTGTGGGTACTCACGGCTTACACGTAACGGCTGGTTTGATCTGGATGGCGATCCTGATGATTGAGTTGATAGTATCTGGTTTTGGTAGCCGTACTGTAACTCGCTTGAGCTGCTTAAGCTTGTTCTGGCACTTCCTAGACGTTGTCTGGATCTGTGTATTCACCGTTGTTTATCTGATGGGAGCGATCTAATGAGCGATCATTCTTCTGAAGCGCATTCACACGGTAGCGTAAAGTCTTATCTAACAGGATTTATATGGTCAGTTATTTTGACTGGTATTCCATTCTGGATGGTTATGACAGAAGCGTTCGATAAGGGCCCAACATACATAACTATCGTTGTGTTGGCCATTGTTCAGATTTTTGTACATTTGAAATATTTCCTTCATTTGAACTTCTCTGAGCAAGGCAAGTTGGACACTTATTCATTCATTTTTGCTGCTGTGATTATTGTGATGGTTGTCGCGTTATCCGTATGGATTATCTACGCTTCCAACGCAATGATGATGTAAGCAGAGAAATCTGATGATTATGCGGACTTCTTTCATTATAAGTATTTCCATTATAAGTAATGTGTGTCCGATGGGAGCCTATAAAGATGTTTAAGCGTTATTTGCAGGTCACAAAGCCTGGCATCATTATGGGCAACCTCATCTCTGTTGCGGGAGGCTTCTTTTTAGCCTCCCGTGGCGAGATTGATTGGATTCTTATGCTAGCGACGGTTATTGGCTTGTCGTTAGTGGTTGCTTCTGGCTGTGCCATTAACAACTATATCGATAGAGATATTGATGCAAAAATGCAGCGTACACGTAACCGTGTTACGGTAAATGGTGAAATGTCCGGTAAAGCGGCGTTTTTTCATGGTGTTGTGTTAGGTGTTATTGGTTTTGCTTTATTGGCGTATTTTACTAACTGGGTGGCGGTTGCTTTTGCTGCCTTTGGTTATGTTGTCTACGTTGGCTTGTATACTATGTATTTCAAGCGCAATTCCGTTTATGGAACCTTCGTTGGTAGTTTATCGGGTGCCGTTCCTCCAGTGGTGGGATATTGTGCCGCTGCAGGTCAGTTTGATGCTGGTGCTGCTATTCTTCTGACAATGTTTTGTATTTGGCAAATGCCACATTCTTATGCGATTGCTATTTTTCGCTACAAAGACTACGAAGCGGCAGGCATACCTGTCTTGCCTGTGTCACAAGGTATTGCAAAAGCAAAACGCCATATAATCCTTCATATCGCTGCTTTTGCCGTGGTTGCTGCATTGTTGCCATTGACGGGCTATGTTGGTATTGGTTTTATGGTTGTTGCGCTAGCGACAAGTCTATGGTGGTTAGCCATGGCGTTACGAGGTTACCGTTTAGGTATTGATGTGAATAAGTGGGCACGCCAAGTTTTCTTCTTTTCCATCATCACTGTGACGGCGCTTAGCGTTACTATGGCATTAGACTTTAATGAGGTTTCACCAAACTTATTGGTGTTTGCTGCTCATTAATCCAGGTTTTCAAAACGGGCTTTTCGCCCGTTTTTTATTTCCTTCCTGCTCCCTCCATCTCTTTCTATTTTTACTAATATTCGTTATTTTGAGTGCTGCCTATTGTGCAATAATTCTACAAGGAGCCTTCCTGTATTCTCACTACCGCGTAGTGAAGAAACGGCTCTTTCACTTGGCGCTTAACAATCAAAAAGGACGAGTGAATGAAAAAGCTTTTGGCCTTGTTACTACAAACTCTGCTATTGCTTGGTTTCATTAGTAATGCGGCTCATGCAGATGTTCTGCGCTGCCAAGCATTAGTTGCAAAGGCGCCTCAAAATGTAGACATTAAAACAACAATGATGGGACGAGACAAAGATGTTCGAAGTCCTTATTGCTTGGTTTCCGGCGTGATGGCACAACGTATGGGAGTTGATGGAAAACTGTATTCCATTCAATTTGAGCTACGGCTGCCTAACTTTTGGCAAGGACGTTTTGCGTACCAGTTTAATGGTGGCATCGATGGCGAAGTGAAGCCTGCGTTAGGTGCGATGACAGGGCTTACTGTGTCTCAATATGCCATTAATCAGGGTTTTTCGGTGGTTTCAAGTAATGGCGGTCATGACGTGAGAGCCTACCCTGAAGCGGGTCTTGCTGGCGTTGCTGCGTTTGGTCACGATCCAGAAGCGCGTCGTGATTATGCCTATGGAGCGGTGCAAAAACTTAACCCCGTCGCTCGTGCTTTGGTTGAAAGCTATTACGAATCACCCATTAAATATGCTTATGGCCTTGGGCAGTCTAATGGTGGACGTCTGGCAATGGTCGCGGCAACTCGCTTCCCCACTATGTTCGATGGCTTATTGGTTGGTTATCCTGGTTTTAATTTGCCAAAAGCCGCGTTACAACAAGCTTGGGACACTCAGGCTTTATACCATGTGAATGACAACATTAGCCGAGCCTTGACGCGGCGCGATTTGATGGTATTCGCGAAAAAAATCTTAGATCAATGTGATGGATTAGATGGAATCTATGACGACATGGTATTTGCCACAGACGCTTGCCAAAAAGTGTTTGATCCTAAAGTTTTGGTGTGTAAAAGTGATTTTGATAAGAACTGTTTATCAATGATTAAGGTTGCGGCGCTAATCAAGATGCATGCAGGCCCTCACAATTCAAAAGATCAGGCATTGTATACCGATTGGGTGTATGACACGGGCATTCGGTCTAATAATTGGCGTATGTGGAAACTGGAAAGCTCCATTTCCGATTGGAGTCACAAACCCATTAATGTGGTAATGGGAGGCGCTTCCTTAGCGCATATTTTTACCACACCTTATACGAATGTCGCGGGGGATATTTATTCATTAGAAAACTACTTGCTTAAGTTTGATTTTGATAAAGACGCGCCTAAAATTTACGCCACGAATAACCAGTTCAAAGAGTCTGCTATGACCATGATGACACCACCTGATGCTGCCAAACCCAAGCTGACTGAGTTTAAGCAAAATGGTGGAAAAATGCTGATTTTTCATGGTAATAGTGATCCGGTTTTTTCGGTAAAAGACACCATGCGTTGGTATGATTTTCTCGATTTTGGCTTAGTGGGTCGTGCTCATGAGTTTGTACGCTTGTATCGAGTGCCTGGTATGCCCCATGGTCAAGGAGGACCGTCGGCTGACAAGTTTGATATGCTTCAGCCCTTAGTTTCATGGGTTGAAAGGAAACAAGTGCCTCAAGAAATTGTGGCTGCAACCCGCCCTGACAACCCAGAAATTACCGCCCTTATGGCGGGTATGACAAGGCCTCTATGCCCATATCCTGCTTATGCTAGATACAATAAAGGGGATTTTCTTGCCGCGAGTTCCTTTCAATGTGTGGTCGCTAAATAACGGTTTTAGCGACCACCGCCAACATCAATAAAGCCGCCAGTAGAATAGCTGGATTTGTCGCTGAGTAACCAGAGAATCGCTTCAGCGACTTCCTCTGGTTGTCCGCCGCGTTGTAAGGGTAAATTAGGAGCAATACGATCCACTCGGCCTGCTTCACCGCCATCCGCATGCATGTCGGTATATATCAACCCAGGTCTGACCACGTTAACGCGAATGCCATCGCCTGCGACTTCTAAAGCAAAGCCTCTAGAGAAAGAGTCTACGGCGCCTTTGCTTGCTGCATAATCGACGTACTCATTGGGTGAGCCATAGACGGAGGCTAGAGAAGAAACATTAACAATGGTACCACCATTGCCTCCACGACTTTTCGCCATGTCTTGGAAGGCTTCTTGGCAGCAGTACATGGTACCAAAAACGTTGGTTTGAAAGATGCGCTGCCAGCGTTCTGGTTGGGTGTCTACGAAACGAGCTTGTTGATCTAAAACACCCGCGTTGTTTACTAAAGCCTTGATGGCTCCCCATTGACCTCTGATGGTGGCAAACATCTTAGAGACTTGATCGCTGTCGCTGATATCGGCTTGTACACAATGGGCTAAACCACCAAACGCAACGATTTCAGCGGCGACGTTTTCCGCTGAAGTCGCGTCTTTTCGATAGTTAATAATGACCCGATAACCTTGCTGAGCAGCCAGTTTAGCCGTCGCCGCGCCAATGCCTCTTCCACCGCCCGTGATCAAAAGTATAGGGGAGTTCATATGACTATCCTTATTTTTTAATAGTGATTAACAATAACGTGACTAATCATGCAAAACCAGCTGATTTCTCATGGGATTGAAAACGCTTAAGTCGACAATTTGATTGAGATTTAGGATGTATTGAGCATATTCATCCTGCCATGTTGAGTATAGTAAGTAATGTATATAATAATCTTATTATATTAAAAGTTGGTGATTTATATGCAGACAAATAACATTGGTTTCCTCTTAACAGACATCATTCGTCTAATGCGCAGGGAATACTCAAAAAGCGATTTGTGTATGACCCCAATGCAAGCTCGGGCGCTTGTTTACGTTTCTCGCTATGAAGGCGTTCGGCAGGTGCAACTGGCAGAAATGCTTGATATTCAGCCTATTACATTGGCTAGACTGATAGATCAATTGGCGGACGATCAGTTGATTGAGCGTCGTCCTGATCCTAAGGATCGCCGTGCCTATGGATTATATCTCATGGAGAAATCGACGCCGTTATTGGAAAAAATTGATCTTGAGGTGAAGCGGGTCCATGAAAAAGCGTTTCAAGGTTTATCTGAAAAGCAGGTGAGCGAGCTTCAAGGCGCGCTTGCGGTTATGCATACCAATTTATCAGCTGATTCGTCATTATAGAATTTACTTGGAGAAATACCGGAAATGAGTGAACAAGAAACGATTTCATCTATACCAAAGCAAGTGGAAAAGCGTACCACTCGCCGTATTTTTTTAATGGCATTGCCTGTAGTGGTCATACTGGCCTCCGTTTTTGTTTATATGAAAGGTGGCCGTTATGTTGAAACCGACAATGCTTATATTCGGTCTGATATCACGACCATTAATGCCGAAGTGTCTGGGGCAATCGAGACGATTTCCGTCAAAGAAAACGAGAAAGTATCAAAAGGTCAGTTGTTATTTAGCCTAGATGAAACCCCGTTTAAAGTAGCGGAAGCGAAAGCACAAGCACAATTGCAGCAAGTAAGATTGAATATTCTGGAGCAGAAAGCCGCTTATGAAGAGAAAAAAGCCGAGATAACGCTTGCTGAGAAACAGTTTGCTTTTAATCAGCGAGAAGAGAAACGCCAAGCAAATTTGTTAAAACAGAAATTCATTTCCGATACTCAATTTGATCAAGCCAAACAAGCCGCTGAAGTCAGCGAACTCAATGTGATGACGCTGAAGAAAGACTTGTTCCGTTTGAAAGAGGCGTTGGGTGGAGACCCAAGCGCACCACTGGAAGCGCATCCGAGCTATCAAGCTGCACAGGCATCACTGGATCAAGCGCGCATTGACCTTGGCCATGTAGAAGTGAAGGCACCAGCATCCGGTGTGGTCGCCAAAGTTCCTAATAGCGGGGAATACATCAATACTGGATCAACAGCCATGGTATTGGTCTCAGACGAGAAACAGTGGATAGAAGCCAATTTTACAGAAAAAGATTTGACCTATGTCCAACCAGGTCAAATGGTTGACATCGACGTTGACGCTTATCCAGGTGTTGTCTTACATGGCAAGGTCGAAAGCATTAGCCCTGCGACAGGCTCTGAGTTTTCTGTGATTCCCGCTGAAAACGCCACAGGCAATTGGGTGAAAATCGCGCAGCGTCTTTCCGTGAAGATTTTGGTTGATAAAGATCAAGATATGCCAATATTGCGTACGGGCTTTAGTTCAAATGTCACAATAGATACAGAACACCAGCGCCGTTTATTCGGTTTAGCTTTGTGAGGCGATAGAGATGGCGCTTACGCAAAGCCTAAAAACGGAGGACGCTGGCACTAACCGCATTATGATCACGATATCTGTGATGTTAGCGACCATCATGCAGGCGTTAGACACGACGATTGCCAACGTCGCCTTGCCACATATGAAAGGCGCGATGGGAACGACTCAAGACCAGATCTCTTGGGTGTTGACCTCTTACATTGTTGCCGCGGCGATTTGTATGCCGCTTACTGGGGTACTAGCCGCAAAAATAGGCCGCAAGCGATTGTTCATGTGGTCGGTTGTTGGCTTCACCGTATCATCTATTTTATGTGGTGCCGCGCAATCACTAGATCAGATTGTCTTATTTCGTTTGCTGCAAGGTGTGTTTGGTGCGAGTTTGGTGCCTTTATCTCAATCTGTTTTGCTGGATACTTACCCGAAAGAAAAGCATGGCTCAGCCATGGCCATGTGGGGTGTTGGTGTCATGGTTGGGCCAATTTTAGGGCCTTATCTTGGTGGTTTGTTGACGGAGTATTACAGCTGGCGCTGGGTGTTTTATATCAACGTGCCCTTTGGCATTGTGGCTTGGCTGGGTTTAGCGGGTTTCCTAGAAGAGTCCAAGCTGGATAAAAAGCGCAGCTTTGATGTGTACGGTTTTGTACTACTTGGTATTGCCATTGGTAGCTTGCAAATGATGCTTGACCGAGGCGAGTCACAGAACTGGTTTGCGAGTTTGGAAGTGACGATTGAAGGTCTGCTGACCATTGTGTGCGGAACCATGTTTTTGGCGCATATTTTTACCCACAGCCATCCGTTTATCGATCCAAAAATGTTTCGCGACAGAAATTTTAGTGTCGGCATGGTGTTTATTTTCATTGTCGGTATTATTTTGCTGTCCTCAATGGCGCTGTTACCGCCTTTTATGAGCTCGCTAATGGGGTATCCAGTGGTTGATATCGGCGCGATATTAGCTCCAAGGGGCTTTGGCACCATGGCCGCGATGATCATAGTTGGACGCTTGGCGAATAAAATTGATGCTCGATTGTTTATCACATTGGGCTTGGTGCTGATCACTTACTCCATGTGGGAAATGACGCTATTCACCACGGATGTCACCGCATGGGACATCATTCGCACAGGCTTGGTTCAAGGGACTGGATTAGGATTTATTTTTGTGCCGTTATCCACCATTAGTTTTGCGACTTTGGACCCTAAATACCGTAATGAAGGGACGTCGATGTTCAGTCTATTGAGAAACATTGGTAGCAGTATTGGTATTTCGGTGGTCACAACCTATTTAGCGCAACGTACGCAAATCAATCATGCTGCTTTTGCGGATTATATCAACCCCTTCAGCCTTGGCTTACAACTCGCACAAGAGCAGGGGGCGTATAATATGACAACCGCAGCGGGGCTTGCAGCACTGAACCAGGTTGTCACTGGACAAGCGGCTACGTTGGGTTACTTGCAAGATTTTCGTTTGATGATGTGGGTGACTGTCGCAGCATTGCCGTTAGTATTTTTATTGAAAGGCAAAGCGAAGCAGGCTATAGCATAGCAAAATAGGTATGGTGCTCGTTACTTCAAATAAATGCTTAAAAGCTCTGATTTTCAGGGCTTTTTTGTGCCTTGATTGCCCTCTTAGTTTCGATCAATGAAGACATGAGCTAGTACTGTCTAAAGTCACACGTTATTATGCAGGCTATCTAGGAATGTAAATTGGCATATTCTGCTGGGGGCGACTATGAACATATTAGATAGACACTTTATTTTAGGCTATGGCAGTCTGATGAATGGTCAAAGTCGTGCTAAAACAGGTGAAACCGGTAGGGTTTGGCCCGTTAAATTGCATGGCTTTGAACGCCACTGGTCGGTGATGTCGGTCGAGTACGGCATGAGCTCTGTTGCGGTCGTCCTTGCCCCTGAAAAAGCCTGCAATGGTGTCTTGGTTGAAGTACCTCATGATCAGTTCCCTTTGTTTGATGAACGGGAGCGGGGTTATCAGCGGACCATGATTAAGGCGGAACAATTAACACCTTATCATCATGACTCTCTGCCCGAAGGCACTTATTGGGTTTATCATACTCACGAAGTGACTCAGCCTGATCACGATTGTCCTATTGCGCTCAGTTATCTAGACGTTATTTTATCTGGATGTTTAGAGCACGGTGATGCTTTTGCTCAAGATTTTTTAACCCTAACTAAAGGATGGTCGTCGCCTTTACTGAATGACCGAAAAGCACCGCGTTACCCAAGAGTGCAACCAGAACTGTCTACTGAGCGTTTGAATATTTTATTGGCGCCGGTCACCACCCTTTCTATTAAAGAGCTATCTGTTACTTATGAATCTTAATTTAACGAGCCAACTATTGGTACGCAACAATACGGAATTGTCGGGTAAAATTTTATTCGCAAACCCAGAAGACACTTATCCACTGGAGGTAAGTCGACAAGCGGATGTGTATGCTTGGTGCCAATCAAAAACCTCTTACGATGCTTTATTGCATGTTGGCTTTGCGGATGAAAAACTCTTTTTGTCTGAACAATGGGGGGCTGAAAATGCTCGTGACTTTGATTTTGTGGTGATTTATCAACCTAAAGCCAAAGAGCTATTGGATTATTTATTGGCGTCGGTTCTGCCTCTTTTAAAAGATGGCGGCCAAATTTGGCTGGTGGGCGACAACAAAAGCGGCGTCAAGTCCTCTATGAAGCGACTGGAAGCGGGATTGGACGAAGTCGGTAAAAAGGATGGTGCTAAGCATTGTTTACTGTATGCGGGTTACAAACGTCGTCCAGCCAAGCCATTTGTATTTGAAGATTGGATCGTGACATGGAAGCAAGAGGTGGCTGGGCAAATATTGACGTTGTGCAGTCTCCCTGGTGTGTTTGGTCATGGAAAACTCGATAAGGGCACGGAGATTTTATTAAATCAACTGAACCAGCATCGCTTTATGAGTGATATTGGCAGCGCTCGTATACTTGATTTTGGTTGTGGGGATGGGATTATTGCCTTGTGGCTACATAATAAAACAGGCGCAAAAATTACCGCCTTGGATGACAGCGTGTTGGCTCTGAAAGCAACAGAGTTAACCTTTGCGGCTAATCAGGTCGGTGATGCGGTGACCTTGCTTGCCTCGAATGGTCTAGATCAAGTGAAAGGACGCTTTAACTATGTGGTGACCAACCCACCTTTTCACACCGGTGTGAATACGGATTACAGCATCGCGGAAAGCTTTTTTATGACAGTGAAACAACATCTTACCTTGAACGGTGAATTGTTTGTGGTTGCCAACGACTTCTTGCGCTATCCGCCTATTCTAGACGCTGCACTGGGTTCCCATACTCGCCTATACCGAGACAAAGGCTTTGCTATCTATCATGGCCGCCAACCGAAGAAAAAATAACGTTATACGCTTTCGCATAACAAAAAACGCCCATTTGTGAAAATGGGCGTTTTGCTTTTTATAGAGCGAAATGACGTATTAGGCGCCAATCAGCAATCGGCTTTTTTTGCCTAATAAAGGTTTTAATTTGCCTATTAACCATACCGATCCATAGAACTGAAAAACAAATAACGCCAATGATGAAATAAGGCTGTATAGCACGGTTGTATTGGGTTCAATATACCCCGCATTGAGTAGTAAATAAGTGGCGTTTCCCCAAATCATACTAATGAGCGGATGTAAGAAAAAAATAGCAAAACTAATGGAAGCTAACATGGTTAAGTGCTTGCCAAGAGCGGGTCCGACAAGGTGGGAACAAAAGCCGATAAATAAAATACAGAGCCCCATTTTTTGAATGAATTGTAAGTCGATGCCACCCCATTCAAACGCCGCTTTATGATAGCCACCAACATGGAGCAAAAGGCCAGATTGTAACCAAACGGTGGAAATGACAGTGAAGACGGCGGCGGCAAAAAAATAGCGATAATGCTTTTTCATCCAACCACGGTGAAGAGAATACAGCATACCCGCTAGATAAAAAGGCGTGAAATACACCACAGATTGCAGCACATTAACATTGCCATGCGGTCGATGAACGATAACAGAAATAATGGCAAACAGGATTAAAATAGACAACTGAGAGAAGAGCGGTAGTTGTAAATAACGAAAGTGCAGTTTAGAACATAAAAACGTCACGATGATGAAGGGGATATACCAGTGTGGAAACAGAATATAGCCTTGTTTCATCAAGTTCCAACACATCTCGGCCGCTTTAAAGGCGCTGACCCGATCCACTAACATAAAGACAATAAAATTCATTACAACGGCAAACGCGGACACAACCAAAAATGGTACAAACACGTTGAGTATTTTCTTCGACATAAAGCGTTGATAATCAAAACGTTGCGCAAAAACATGGTGGAAGAAAAAACCAGAAATAAACACAAAAACACCTGTGCCACCGCGCACTATATTTTCTAACCATAGTGGGAAGCCATCATTCGTATTGATCACAGAGTGCCCTAGTACGATCAATATAATAGCTAAGCCTCGCATGTATTCGAATTCTGTCAGCCGTGTTGTCGAATGTGTTTTCGTTGGAATCGAGGCATGTTTGGCAGCTTGTTCGGTAATGTCGATGAGCGTCGGTTTTTGGGTTAGGTTCACTGGTTTACATCCATGAAAATGGGCAATGCAATCTATTAAGTGGTCAGCTGCCTAGAGAATCAATTTCTTTTACCTAAAGCGGGCAAGATTTTACGACAATCATGCAGTTTCGACGATACTCTGACGGAATTAAAGTGCGAAAATAGGTAAAAATCCGTCAATCTGCTACAGTCACTGTCTATTATATTTATCTCCCTAACACTAGGACATTATCTTGAACAACAACGACATTTTACGCCGCCTTCGTTATACCTTTGATCTAAAAGAATTAGAGATAGTGTCTATCTTTGCCGCTGCAGACGGTATTGCTTCACAAGAGCAAGTCACCAGTTGGCTCAGAAAAGAAGACGATGCAGGCTATGTTGAAATGCTTGATGTGGAAATGGCGACCTTTCTTAACGGCTTTATCAATACGAAGCGTGGCAAGCGTGAAGGCCCACAACCTGAGCCAGAAAAGCGTCTGACAAACAATATTGTCTTCATGAAATTGCGCATCGCTTTAAACCTACAAGGCGAAGACATTCTAGACATCATGTCGCTTGCTGAATTCAACCTAAGCAAGCATGAGCTGAGCTCCTTCTTCCGCAAACCAGACAATCGTCACTACTGTGAATGCAAAGATCAGATCTTGCGTAACTTCCTGATGGGGTTGCAAAAACAGTTCCGTGCGTAGACACAGCTGATATGTTGAATTATGGAGGAGAAACAGAGAAATGATTGCTAGAGAATGGAAAGCCCGTTGCCCGATGTCTAAAAAAGAGGCGTTCATTGCTTATTTATATGAAACCGGGGTGAAAGACACTTCTGTAACTAAGGGGTTTAAAGGAGCTCAAATCTTTGGTCGAGAAGTAAATGAATACACATTTGAAGTGACTCTTATTACGTATTGGCCGACACGTGAGTCTATTATCGCTTTCGCTGGTCAGGATATTGATGTCGCTAGACTTTATCCTGAAGACGACAAATACGAGTTAGACCCAGATACGTTTGTACGTCATTATGATGTTTTAGAAAATCATTGGGTGTAGCCATAATAATTAGATAAAGGGATTTGATCCCTTTATCTTATCTACGTTTTTTCTTATTTATGTCACATAGTGTACAAAGATTGCACTATGTGGATATCTCATTCCGCCTCTCTTTGCGATATTGACCCTCTAATTATAAATATAACTGTGAATAAACAGGGTGGTATCCATATGTTGATTAAAAATAAAGTAGCGCAAGCCGTTATTGTTGCGAGTCTTTCTTCGCAAGGGTTTGCTCTGGAATTGGGCGATTTTAACGGTACTCAATTTAGCATTGGTGGCTATCTTAAGGCAGAGGGTGTGTTCAATAACCCAGATGAAGGGAGCAGCACATTTGATGGTAGTGCTCGTCAATCACGCATTAACTTCACCGCAAGCCGCGTAGAAGATGGCCATAAAATCACCGGGTTTATTGAAGGAGATTTTTGGGATAACAATACCACCGCTTCCGACACCACTTATGCCTATCGTTTACGTCATGCGACCATTTCGGTGGATAATTTGACCGTTGGTCAGACGTGGAACGGTCAATTTTTTGCTAACGCACCATTTGATACAGAAATGATTAACTTATGGGGACTAGGGATAGGTACTGTGGCTGGGAACGGTGCCGTGGTTCGTCCTGATTTGGTTGTTCATTACGTGGACAAAGGGCTGCGTTTGACTTTCCAGGACCCCGTTTATGCGGATGCAAGCTACCCAGATATGGTGGCGGCTTATACGTATCGCACACCAGAAGGCCATGCCTTCAACGTTGCGGTGACAGGCCGTGATGTGGACATGACGCCTTCCAATAGCGCTGACAGCGACTCTAAATTCGGTGCGGCCTTGTCTTTGGCGGCGAAGCTGAAATTTGGAGACACAAGTTTATCGTTAAGCGGATTTTCTGGTAAAGGTGCGGGTGTGTATGCTGGCTGGGGTTATCAGGGAGCTTCTGGTGCATCAGGCGTTGCCGAAATCGACGGTCAAGGCGATATGGTGACTCTAACGGGTTTCTCTGCGGGCATTGGTCATAAAGTCAGTGACAAAGTAAGAGTCAATTTACGTTATGGTCAGGTCACATCGGATGAAATTTCATCTACGTTGGCAGACGATACACTTAAGTTGACCTTGGCGAACGTTATTTATACCTATTTGCCAGGCTTAGAGTTTGGCTTAGAAGTGCGTGATCAGAATATGGCAAACCGTCCATCTGTCGCAGTTGGTACGTCAGCACGTCCAGCTGGACAGCAAGTCGAAGTGATGGCGATGTACAAGTTCTAATAGTGAGCAACGACAAGAACAGACTGGGCTTTCCCCTTTTGTCCAGTCTGTTTTTTTTACGGTTTGATTAATAAGAAAAATCACGCAATGTTTGTGACGGTAACTCGCCGATTTGTTCACGGTATTGAGCTGAAAATCGCCCTAAGTTAGTAAAACCATACTTCAATGCAACTTGAGTCACATTTTTGATGCGCTCATTGCTCTTTAGTTCAGCATGAACACTGTCTAGTTTTAGTCGGCGAACATACGTTGAAGGGGTTAGTCCTGTTTCACGTTCAAACACATTATACAGCGATTTACGGCTAATCTGGCATAGGCTAGCTAATTCGTCGACTGTGATATCTCGTGTAATATTGTCTAATACGTAATGACGAATGCGTGCAATATAACGATGGCATGATTCTTTGGCGACTGAGCCTAGACGGACATTGTTATCAAAGACATTGAGAATAGCGCTATTCAGTAGCTTGCAATAATACAGCAAGGGCCGTTCACCAAGAACGGATTTGTCTTGTTGTAACATGTCATTGAGTAAGTTAAATAAAGGCCCCGCCATCAGGAGTTGATTGACAGCCGAATCAAAAATGATGCCACTGGGCGACGCTAAATAACCAAACTCCCGCGCAGTTTGATGCAAAAAATCCGTTGGGATTCTGACGACGAGCTTTTTACAGTCAGCAGAATCATGCGATTCCACCTGCTGATTGGGCATAACGATGACTGAGTCACCTGCTTTGAGTGTGCGCTCAGCGTTGTGGTTGTGTTCGATACTGCGTCCTGTCAGAACGATTTGTAAAAAATACGCATCCGATCGGAATGCGGTATTTACTTGGATGGGCGTGGCCATACTGTATTCTCCAATCGAAAGAGCGCCAAACGTTTTGAATTTCAACGTTGCGAGTGCTGGCTGTGTTGTCCTTTCAATAAAATCATGCTTTCCAAAGCCTTTTCCCAATAAAACATCAGTAAGAGATTGTACGGAAGCGTCTACAAGCTGAAGGTCATAGTTTGAAAAATCAAATCTCATCGCGATACACCAATGCATTAATTATTTTTATAAGCGAGCAGTTTTAGGTTGTTCTTTTACTGCTGTATAGAGTGCTTACTTAGTGTAGTGCGGGGTGCTTTCACTTAGTCATCCATTTTTGAGGTTACGCCATCAATTATTGGTATAGTAAACAGTTATGTTTAAAACAGTGGCTCACACAATATCCAAGCGTGTGTTTGAACGATTAAGATAGGAAATGAAGTGTTTAAACGTCAGTACTGGATTGCATATCAAGTTGGCCTTGAGGTGCGAAGCGTTTTTTGAGCCAGAGTTGCACTATGACCAGTGTGACTAATGGTATGCCATGAAACAGCATAATGACCAAATAGAGGGGCAGCCAATGATAAAAAGGGGCGACTATCATCATGCCGACAGCAAAGCCCATCATCTTGAGTAAAGCAAGCATACTAAACACAGGTAGACGCAGTCTTTCAGGCTCTGTTTGTATCCTTGATACGACACTCACTTCGGCGATGCCTTCGCCTATTCCCGCACATACAACAAACGCAATAGCCCATATGAGCTGTTGCTGAGAAAAGGTCAGAATGAAGCCAAGAGACAGCGCTGAAAAACCGACAAAAAATAGCATTTCCAATGATAGGTATGGGTATTTCTTTAACAAATAGCCTACCAGACGGGCACCGACGAATTTACCTATGGCCCATGATGCCATCAATGCCCCCATCGCTTGGCTGATATGTTCGGGGGTTAACAAGGTTGCTATGATTGGAAACCCGACTTGATGAGCGGCATTACCTAAACTTCCCATGAGCGTGACCAATAACATTCCCGCTAGAATCGGGGCTTTTCTGAGTTCAATAGTAAGCTGCCGCCATTCTTGTTTGAAAGGCACAGGTTGTAGGGAAATTTGCGTGGCATCTGAGAGTGTTTTTAACGGTAACAGCATAAGGGCGACAAAAACATAGACGACAATATTGAGAATAAAAACGTTCTCGTACCCCGTCCCTGCAATGAGTACCCCTACCAGCAAGCCTCCTGTTACCGCACTCACCGAAGACAAAGAGGTTAGCCAAGTATTAACGGATAACCGTTTGGGCTGAATGATCCAATTAGGCAGTTGACTGTTGATTCCTATAGTAAACAGGGTGTTGCAAAGGCCACTAATAAAGGCAATACAGGGGACAACATAAAGACGATGGGAGCCAGGCAGGATAAGCAACAGTACCATGATGAAAAATCGAACTAGGTTTAGACATATCAGCGCCCATTTCCCCTGCATTTTTCGAAAAAAGGGCACGCTCATTAGACTGGCTAAGAGACTTCCGCATACACTGCAGATCATAAAAATACTGAACTGATACACATTATTGCTGATTAGAAAGACATAGCTTGATAAGGCAATCATGCTGAGGACGCTGCCAAAATCGGCAAGACAGCGCGCACAGATAATAAAAAAGGCATTGGTTGCAGAAGTGCGAAGGCACTTTTTTAGGTGGTTCATGGTCGAGTTTTCCCTACTCTGTATTCGAATAAATCCTTATTCGAAAGAAAACGCATCTTAATAGATGCGGTGGATGCGTTTAAAAAACGGCATCAGCTTAGACCATCACATATTAATATTAAGACCGTATTCTTGACTACTTTTCTTTATTATTTGATAAAAATAACGCCCTTTCGGGCGTTCGAAAACTCATTGGGAGGTGAGTGTGGTTTCAGTCTGAATCCTTTAAGCAGCCCCCACCGCTATCTTCTCAATACGGTTTTCTTCCACGGCGTGGCAAGCGATCATATGGCCCTGTTCTTGTGCGGTGTGATCGTCTAATCGTAGCAATGGCGTTTCGGTTTTACAGCGCTCGTTGGCGTAGCTGCAACGTCCATGGAAAGCACAACCTGAGGGTGGATTCAGTGGTGACGGTAATTCACCTTGCAGCTTAATGCGAACGCGACGTTTATCGGGCGAAAGCTGCGGCGTACTAGACAACAAAGCTAAGGTGTAAGGATGTTTTGGGTTCTCGAATAGTTGCTCACGAGTACCTTGTTCCACTACTTTGCCTAGGTACATAACCATCACGTCGTCGGCGATGTGTTCCACCACAGACAAATCGTGCGAGATGAACACATAGCTCAAGCCAAACTCTTTTTGCAAATCCATCATTAAGTTCAACACTTGTGCCTGAACCGAGACGTCCAGTGCGGACACGGGTTCATCGGCCACGATGACATTTGGGTCAAGCATTAAGCCACGAGCAATCGCAATACGCTGACGTTGTCCACCGGAAAACATGTGTGGGTAACGCTCATAATGCTCCGCTTTCAAGCCGACTTTCGCCATGATAGCGAGGGCTTTTTCTTTGCGTTCTGCTTTGGAAAGCTTGGTATTAATCACCAAAGGCTCTTCCAATATCGCACCGATTTTTTTACGTGGATTCAGCGAGCCATACGGGTTTTGGAAGATAATTTGGATCTTCTGGCGTAACTTTGCTTGTGCATCGGCGCTCAAGGTTAGTAAGTCTTCACCAAGGTGCGCTAGCTTGCCACCTGTGGGGGTTTCAATCATGGTAAGCATTCGCCCAAGCGTGGATTTACCACAGCCGGATTCACCTACTACGGCAAGCGTTTTGCCTTTCTCAAGATTGAAACTAATGCCATCTACGGCTTTTACCACGGCATCCGGTTTAAACAGACCTTGTTTGACATGGTAATGCTGTTTTAAATTTTCGGCTTTCAAAATTAACTGGCTATCGGATGAAGTATTAAACTGACTCATGCGGCTGGTCTCCCTTCGCGGTCCAATGGCGTATGGCATTTTACTTGGCGGTCAAGATCACCTTGGTTCGCAGGCTCAACCTTACGACAATGGTCGGTGGCATAAGGGCAGCGAGGGCTGAGCAAACAACCTAAAGGACGATCATACTGACCCGGAACCACGCCCGGTAACGCTTTAAGACGCGCTTTACCTGCAGCGGATTCTGGCAAAGAAGCCAGTAATGCCTGTGTATAGGGATGTCTTGGCGTACTAAAGACTTCCGACGCTGGGCCAGATTCGACGATTTGACCTGCGTACATGACGATAACGCGATGAGCGACTTCGGCCACAAGCGCCAAATCGTGAGTGATCAACACCAAGCCCATTTGCTTTTTGCGCTGCAGTTCGATCAACAGGTCAATAATCTGCGCTTGAATCGTCACGTCCAAAGCGGTAGTCGGCTCATCAGCGATCAATAAACGTGGATCACAGGCAATTGACATGGCAATCATTACACGCTGGCTCATACCGCCTGACAGTTGATGAGGGTAATTGTCTAAACGCGATTCCGGTGCCGGAATGCCCACTTGCTTCAATAGTTCAATAGCGCGTGCTTTTAGCTCTTTTTTACTGCCGCCTTGGTGCGTTTTTAGCGCTTCAATGATCTGATAACCCACAGTGAAGCAGGGGTTAAGGCTGGTCATCGGATCTTGGAAGATCATCGCAATGTCGGAGCCAGTAAGCTTACGACGTTGTTTTTCTGGCATGGCTTGCAAATCTTGACCATCGAAGGTTAATTGGTCTGCGCTCACTTTTCCGGGAAAATCGATCAAGCCCATGATGGACAATGAGCTCACACTCTTACCTGAGCCAGATTCTCCCACGATGCCGAGAACTTCCCCTTCTTCGACCTTATAACTGATGTTATCTACGGCGCGAAAATTGCCGAAGGTAACGCTTAAATTTTCCAACTGTAACAGTGACATAACAACCTCTCTTACTGTTTCAACTTGGGATCAAGGGCATCACGTAAGCCATCGCCCATGAGGTTAAACGCCAGTACTGTGATCAAAATCATCAAACCGGGGAAAGTTACCACCCACCAAGCGCGCTGAACAAACTGCAAGGCATCGGCTAACATAGAACCCCATTCTGGGGTGGGTGGTTGCGCGCCAAGGCCAAGAAAACCAAGGGCTGCCATATCAAGAATGGCGCTAGAGAAGCCTAACGTTGCTTGCACGATTAACGGTGCCAAACAGTTTGGCAAAATACAGATAAACATCAGGCGCAATGGCCCCGCGCCAATGACCTTAGAGGAGGTAACATAGTCACGAGACATTTCCGCCATGGTGGCGGCACGGGTTAAACGCACATAATGCGGAAGTGAGACAATGGAAATCGCTAACGCCGCATTCACAATACTTGGCCCTAAGATGGCAACGATGGCAATGGCCAATAACAAGCTTGGCATCGCCAACATGATGTCGACAATACGCATAATCGCGGTATCTATAATGCCTTTGAAATAGCCGGCAATCAGACCGAGTAAAATCCCCATCACCAAAGAGGCGGTCACCGCGACAATGCCAACGGCAATTGAAAGGCGTGAACCATAAATCAAGCGAGACAAAATATCTCGGCCCACATCGTCAGTGCCTAGTACGTAAGACCAGTTGCCGCCTTCTAACCATGCTGGTGGCAACAACAGCGCATCGCGGTATTGATCAGAGGGGGAATGTGGGGCGACAAAATTAGCAAATACCGCCATGAAACAAATAATTAAGATCACCACCAGACCCGCGACAGCGCCTTTATTACTGCTGAAATAATGCCAAAACTCTTGCAAGGGGGTCATGGGAGCTGGCGCGGTTAATGGAATGTCTGTCGTGGACGTTTTAGTAGATGTCGTCATAAACGCCTCCTTATCGGCTGTGTCGAATTCGTGGGTTAACAATGCCGTAAGTGATATCTACCAAGAGATTCACGACAATGATGATACATGCGACGATCAAGATACCGCCTTGCACAACAGGGTAATCACGGCGCCCGATGGACTCGATTAGCCATTTACCAATGCCTGGCCAAGCAAAGACGGTTTCCGTCAGAATCGCACCGGATAATAAAATACCCACTTGCAAACCAATCACGGTAATAACAGGAATCAAGGCATTACGTAACGCATGAATGACGATGACTCGCCAAGGAGCAATGCCTTTGGCACGAGCGGTACGAATATAGTCCTCGCTTAAGACTTCCAACATGGAAGAACGTGTCATGCGGGCGATCACCGCCATAGGAATCGTACCGAGAACAATACTGGGTAAAATCAAATGAGCGACAGCGGAAGAAAAGGCACCCGCTTCGTCCGATAAAAGGGAGTCAATCAACATAAACCCCGTTACATCCTCAATCCAGTAGACGACATCGATTCGCCCCGACACTGGCGTCCACCCCAAATTAACGGAAAACACCAACATCAGTAATAATGCCCACCAGAATATAGGCATGGAATACCCAGTGAGCGAAAAGGTCATTACCGAATGGTCAATGACCGTTCCTCGTTTTACCGCCGCGAAAATGCCCGCTGGGAGGCCGATTAAAATAGCGAAGATGGCCGCACAAAGTGCTAATTCAATGGTGGCAGGGAAAAGAGTAAGGAATTCTTTCATTACCGGTTCTCGCGTAATGAGGGAGTTGCCTAAATCCCCTTGTAGAACACCTGTGACGTAATGGAAATACTGGACGTATAATGGCTTGTCAAAGCCCAGTTGAGCACTCAGCTCGGCATGGCGTTCTGCGCTCACACCACGTTCACCGGCCATAACTTCAATTGGGTCACCGGGGATTAAGCGAATAAGGGTAAAGGTCAGCAAGGTGATCCCGAGAAAAGTCGGAATAACAAGGCTTAAGCGACGGAAAATAAATTGGAACATAAAGGACAGGCTCTCTTGAGATATTATGTGATCGAGTGATGAACTCGGTCAACAAAGCACTTACTCACGTCCCAGCGAGTAAGTGCTTTGAGTCCTTCGCACGACTACTGTGCTTACCAATACGTTGTTAAAAATAGACTCGAAATGCTCATTTATAACCCATAAACTCTGCTTTCTCGTCTCTTTTTGCCTCGTCTTGGCTTCGCTTGTGACGTCGTGAAAAGGCCTCATTTTGTTTAGTCCGAAGGACGTATTTCTAAACGTTGATTACTTGCTAACGTTGTAGAAGTAGTGACCGCCAAGTGGGTCAATTTTGTAGCCTTTTACTTCTTTACGAATTGGCTCGTAAACCACTGAGTGAGCAACGGTGATCCAAGGCGCTTCGCGCTTGAAAACAACTTGAGCTTGTTCGTACTCTTTCGTACGTTCTGCTTTGTCAGAGGTTTGCTTGGCCTTTAAGAGCAAGTTGTTGAACTCTTCGTTACACCATTGTGCACGGTTTGCGCCACCAACAGCATCACAGCCTAACAAAACGTATAAGAAGTTATCTGGGTCACCATTATCACCAGTCCAACCTAGCAACACGGTATCGTGTTCACCATTTTTGGAACGGTTTAGGTACTCACCCCATTCGTAAGACACGATTTCTGCTTTTACACCGATCTTAGACCAGTCTTCTTGCATGATTTCAGCCATACGACGCGCATTTGGGTTGTATGGACGTTGTACTGGCATCGCCCAAATGTTGGTTGAGAAACCATCAGGGTAGCCCGCTTCCGCAAGCAATTTTTTCGCTTTTACTGGATCGTATGGGTAATCCACAACGTTGTTGTTGTAAGACCACATAGTGGGTGGGATAGGGTTTTTAGCCGATTTACCCGCACCTTGGAATACCGCATCAATGATTGCGCTCTTATCTGTGGCCAAGCTTAATGCTTGACGAACACGAACATCAGTGAAAGGTTCTTTTTGTGTGTTAAAAGCCAAGTAACCAACATTCAAGCCTTCTTGGCTCATTAAGTTGATATTTGGATCCGCTTCCATCTGTTTAAGATCCGCTGGGTTTGGATAGGGCATGACATCACATTCACCCGCTTTCAATTTTGCGTAGCGAACGGAAGCGTCTGGAGTAATAGAGAAAACAAGACGATCGATTTGTGCTTTGCCTTTCCAGTAGTCTTCAAACGCGGTGTAGCGAATCAAAGAGTCTTTTTGATACTGAACTTTTTGGAAAGGACCGGTAGCAACGGGATCAATATCTAGCTTCTCAGGGGTGCCCTTTTTCATATAAAAATCGGCTTGCTCTTTAGAGAAGATAGACGCAAAGTCCATGGCAAGGTTGGCAATAAATGGTGCTTCTGGTTTCGTCAAAATGAACTTAACCGTGTAGTCGTCAACCTTTACCATTTCTTTGATCAGGGTGTCCATGCCCATACCAGTGAAGTACTCATATGAGCCACCAGAAACAGCATGGTACGGATTGTCTTTGTTGCCTTGACGATCAAACGTAAAAATAACATCGTCGGCATTAAAATCGCGTGTTGGTGTAAAATCTTTTGACGTGTGGAACTTCACGCCTTTGCGTAGATGGAAAGTGTACTCAAGACCATCGCTGGATACTTCGTAACTTTCTGCTAGGCCAGGTTCTGTTTCTGTCGTACCCAGTTTGAATTCGACTAAGCGGTTGAACATGTTTTTTGATGTTGCGTCAAAAGTGGTACCAGCTGTATAGAATGCTGGGTTAAAGCCCTCTGGGCTGCCTTCTGAGCAATAAACCAATGTGGTTGCAGCGTGAGCAGATGTGCTGATTGCTCCAGCGGCCATAAGTGCGAGCGTTATTTTTGCTAGCCCTGTTTTCATTGTCACTCTCCATTAACATAATTATTTTCGTGCTGTGCACGTGGGAAGTCGAATCAAGGTGTTCGTTACTTTTGTGATTTTTTGAGGGGTTTAAAGCGGCTTTTAGCGTAGCGATTGTGACCGTTTTTTAAAACAAACCCCATCCAAACTCCTAGTTCGAATGGGGTTGTTCTGCCTCGTCCCTGAGCCCCCTTTAGCCATAAGCAATACATCCGAATAAACGGACGCATTAAAAACAGCGTCCATGAAGATTACTCAAGCCAATTTAAATAACCAATTGAAATAACGATATGGCCTATACGTGTAATGAATACAGAATCCTAATAAAGGTGTGTAAGCCTTGAAAATAAAGGGTTTTTAGGGAAAGCGCCGAGTAAGGAATAGGGAAGAAAAAGGATTATTTTTTTATGGAATAGGATTTTTAGCAAGGTATTAGGTAGCTTGAAAGAGAACAACCCCGCCTTAATCCTCTCCTTGAAGATAAGGGGAGGGAGCAACAATATTAGCTCCTCCCCCTTAGTAAGAGGGAGGTTGGGAGGGGGTATAATTAGGCTTTCTTATCGAGCGCTTTTATTAAAACAGAAGTGTCTTGACGACCACGGCCTTCGGCGATCAGTGCTTGATAATCTTGGTCAACGGCTTGGGTTAACGGAGTTTTGATGCCCATTTTTTCGGCTTGGGCAAGACACAGACTTAAATCTTTATGCATCCATTCAATCGCGAAACCAAAATCAAACTCATTTTTTGCCATGGTTTCGCCGCGATTTTCTAATTGCCAAGAGCCCGCCGCGCCATGCTTTAAAGTATCAACTAGGGTTGCTACGTCTAAGCCCGCTGTTTGCGCAAAGCGTATGCCTTCAGACAGACCCGATAGTACGCCAGCAATCAGGATTTGGTTGACCATTTTGGCGATCTGACCGTTACCGACAGGCCCCATAAGTCGAGTGGCTTTGGCGTAACAATCGAGTACAGGCTGCGCTCTTTCAAGGTCGCTGTTTGTACCGCCTATCATCACGGTTAATACACCGTTCACAGCACCAGCTTGCCCTCCAGAAACGGGAGCATCCATGAAATGAAAGCCACGTTCTTGAGCGGCTTGATAAAGCTCTTTTGCCACTTCTGCAGAGGCTGTGGTGTGATCAATAAAAAGCGTGCCGGTTTTCGCTTGTTGGAAGGCGCCATCAGGGCCTAAATAAACCGCGCGTAAGTCGTCGTCATTCCCTACACAGGTCAGCACTATGTCAGCGTCTTGTGCCGCAAGAGCGGGTGTAGTGGCAAAGACTCCCGCGTATTCTTTACACCATTGTTGGGCTTTTGACGTGGAGCGATTAAACACCACAACGTCATGGCCGGCTTTGCTCAAATGACCTGCCATTGGATAACCCATTGTGCCGAGTCCGATGAAGCTTACTTTCATTGCTTTCTCCTTACTGCATGTGTTGAGAGACGGATTTGGTAAACCAACTGAATCACTAGATCATACGGGTTTGTTGAGGAATTACGAGGTACAAAAAACAGAGAAAGTAAGCATACAGAAGCGGAATATCGTGACAGCGCAAGGATGTTAAACTTTTTTTGCTTCGATCAGGAAGAATGGTATTGCCTGAATACTCTGTGGATAACTTTGTGCAAGAAAATGAAAACGAGAGATTATTTCATGAAAAATACGATATCGATCAATAATCGAGCATAATTTATACACTTTACATATTTTCCTTTTGTAACCTAAGCGTTCACCCCTTTTGTCAATGTCTGAAAGGCGCAAAAAACAAAATACGCCTTTTGATGAACTGGCTAGGAAAAGATGCAGCTGTTTATTGCTCTATTTTCGTACAAAGATAGAGCAATAAAATACCATATAGAACAAGGTTATAACTATATTTTATCCTTGATTAAGGCGTGGATGGCTTGGGCTAGTTGTTCATTCGCTTGAGCATCTAAATGTATGCCATCGACTAAGCTGGGTTGTAAAACGCCGGCGGAGTTCAGAAAAATACATTTGTTGTGAACCGCAATATCTTGATAGTAATGGTGAAAAAGTTGAGATTTTTCAACGGCACCGTCAAAGCTTTCAGCCATGGCGCCCGTTGGGGATAAAATATTTGGTGGTGCGATGATCATAAGCGCGGGATTGGGAAAACCATGATTGTTGGGCATTCTTGACTTTTCGATCAGTTTTTCAACGCCTTTGGCGGCTTCATAAGCCCCAACATGGAAATGTCGCTTTAAATCGTTTGTGCCTAACATGATGATTAAAATGTCGACAGGACCAAAGGTTTCTAAAGCCGCCTGCAAATAGGTCAAGCCATTTCGACCCTCCAAAAAAGGATCATTCCAAATCGTGGTACGGCCCGGTAGCCCAAAATTGATAACCTGATGATGTTTTCCTAAACGCTCATTCAGTATGGTTGGCCAGCGTAAGTGTTTTGGGTAACGTCCGCCATTTGGCACACTGCCCCAGGTGAGAGAATCGCCATAACATAGGATGGTCGCCATCATTTGCTCCTTAGCATGTGTTTGCCAGTAAAAAGTCTGTTTCACATTAATTAGTGTAGCTAATTTGGTAAGAGTTAGAGTAAAAACGTTTCTGGGTAGCAAAAAATGCATGACGATTTAAGGGGGCAAAATGGCAGTTGGACTTTCTTATCATGACGATGAAATGCGAGCGGCGTTTACACGATTGAAAGACATCGCCCAGCGGACACCTTTTCCTACGGCAACTGAACGCTTGCAGTGTCTCAAGCGTTTGGAAATGACGCTATTGCGCTCTGAACCCGCGTTATTAAAAGCGTTACAGCACGACTTTGGACACCGAGCCCCCGCAGAGTCTCGTTTATTAGAGCTGATACCTGTATTGGGTGAATTAAAACACGCCAAACGGCATTTGAAAAAATGGATGCGACCGTCAAAACGTCGTTTACACATTAGCGCCTTACCTGCGCATGCAAAAGTGGTGTATCAACCCAAAGGGGTTGTTGGGGTGATTTCACCTTGGAACTATCCAGTTTTACTTTGTCTTGGCCCCTTAATCGGCGCGTTGGCAGCGGGTAATCGAGTGATGTTGAAGGTGTCAGAGTTTTGTCCGCAAACCAATCGCGTATTACGTGAGATATTAGACCGTTCGTTAGGGGAGAATTGGCTAGAACTGGTAGAAGGTGAAGCGGAAATAGCCAATGGGTTTAGTCAGTTACCGTTTGACCATCTGTTATTTACGGGATCCACCGCCGTTGGTCGCATTGTGATGCGCAATGCCGCCGAAAATTTAACGCCTGTAACACTTGAGCTAGGGGGGAAATCGCCGCTGTTGGTCGCACCGTCTGCTGATTTGAGTGATACGGCAAAAAAACTGGTGTTTGGTAAGTTGTTAAATGCCGGTCAAACCTGTGTGGCGCCTGATTATGTGTTTTGTCATCGCGAACAAAAGCAGGGCTTGATTGAACATATCAAAGACGAGCTGGCCCAATATTATCCTGAGGGTGTGCTGAGCCCAGATTACACCAGCTTGATTAACTCTCGCCAGCTTGAGCGCCTACAAGGGTATTTAAACGACGCCATTGCGGCGGGCGTCGACTGTGAGAATCTCATGCCGCAGGGACCAGCGCAAAGTGAGGGCAAATTGGCCTTGCATGTTTTACATCAACCAAAGGATGACCTGCGAGTCATGCAAGATGAGCTCTTTGGACCCTTGCTGCCGATTCTATTTTACGATGATATGGAAGAGGCATTGTCTTATATTCGCCAGCGTCCAAGGCCTTTAGCCCTGTATTTATTTACCCAACAAACGCAAGATCAGCGACTCTGCGAAGAAAGCATTACCAGCGGCAGTTTAGTGATTAACCACACACTTATTCAGGTCGCGCAAGCGGATCTGCCATTTGGTGGTATTGGTCATTCCGGCATGGGGGCGTATCACGCTGAGGAAGGCTTTAAAACCTTCTCTCATGGCAAGTCGGTATTGCATAAACGCGGGTTTAATATGCTGGCCTTGCTTCGTCCGCCTTATCGTCGCCCCATTCATCGTATGGTGGCTAAGCTCTGGCGTTTTTTGTAAACCGCTTTTTTAAAGGCATAAAAAAACCATGACGATGGGTCAATCATCATGGCTTTTAGGGTGGACGAATGGCCTATTTTAACGCATTTAAACGTTTGGCGATGGCGTCGATTTCTTGACTCATACGGCTAAGCTGGCTGGAGTCGCTCGCATTACTGCCAGTAAGTTCCTGCAAACGCGACACAAACATGCTGAGATCCTGTGACACTTTTTGTTGTTCGCCTGCCGCAACAGAGATTTGCGTTGCTTGATCGGTAATTTGCGAGAACGCATCGACGACCTGTTGTAAGTGGGCCGCGGTGGATTCTGCCGTTGCTACCGCTCGTTCGGTTTCGCTATGCCCCAATTCCATCGAGCTGACAGACTCTTTTGATGCGACTTGTAAGCGCCCTAATACCTGCTCAATTTCTACGGCAGAGCTTTCACTTTTTGCCGCAAGGTTACGCACTTCATCGGCGACCACCGCAAAGCCTCGACCAGTTTCCCCCGCCCGTGCGGCTTCTATGGCGGCATTTAGCGCCAACAAGTTGGTTTGTTCCGCGATGTCACGAATGACGCTTAGCATACCGTTTGCTCGACGGCTGTCTTCGTCTAATTGCAGAATGTTGGTTTGTGCTTGCGTCATGGCATGGGTTAAAGAGCGCATGGTGTCTATGACAACATTCATTTCTTTACCACTGCTGCGCACATCTTTGTGTATACGTTCAACGGTTTCTTTGGTCTCGTTGGCGTACATCGCCACATCGTGGGAAGTGGCTCCAAGTTCTTCTGTCGCTGCTGCCAGCGTGGTGTTTTCATCACTCAGGCTGTTAGCCTTGCTTAAGAAATCATTACTAAAAGTGCTTAAACGACCGGCGTCTTTAACTAGGTTGGCGGATTCTATGTGAATTTGCTCGAGTAATTTCTTCAGTTTATCACCATAGGAATTCACGGCTAGGCGAAGATCCCCTAATTCATTCAATTTACCCACGGTAAGAGCTTGAATGCTGCCGCCATCGGCCAGTTCTTGGATCTGTTTGGTCGTTTGAGTGATTTGCCCAAGTAAGCTACGGAAAAAGGACGCGGCAATAATACTGACGATGATTAACAAGGCCCCGATGACGATCATCAAGAATAAGCCCATGCTTTGAGCAATTTCTGTCATACGTTCTTTGGGCACAACCAAACCGATCGTCCAGCCGGTTTGTGGGTGCTTAATAAGATCGACATAGGCGGCACCGTCTAAAATTTCATCATGTTCAACAGTGATGGTTTGTTCAGCGGCGCCCATTTTTACTAGAGCGGGCTTTAACCATGGTAGCTGGTTACCCAGTTCAGTGGCCGTTAACATGCTGCCATCACTTTTTACCAAGTTGGCTTTGTCTCTCGGAAAGCTGAGAACTTGTCCTGTTTGATCAATGGCGAAGACATAACCTTGATTTTCGGTACCATACAGCTCAAGCGCTTTGGTAATACCGTCTAACATCATGTCTACGGTGGTGACACCCGTGAAGGTATTGTTCTGTTTCATGGGAATGGTACAGGTCACCATAGGGATATTGGTAACAGGGTCTATATAGGCCTCAGACCAAGCACAACGATTGACTGGCGAGGTTCTGCCAACGGTGTACCAACCTTCGTTGTGATAGCCAGATCCTGCTGGATCATTGTAATCGTCCAGATAACTCATTTTAGAACCATCACGTCCCCAGAAGAAACTACGGCGTTCTGTTCCCGGTGTAAACGCAGAAGGCTCCGGCCAGATACCACCACCGGCGATACTTTTGTCATCGTGGTTATTAATGATGTTGGGAAAGACTTGTTTGAATAGCGTGTCGTCTTTGGGGAGTTCAGTGCTGGCTAAAGCGAGGGTGCTGGTGAGTAATTGGATTTTTTCTAACTTGGCGCTGAGTAACTCGGTCAGTGCTTTTTGGTTTACTGAGATTTGTCTTTGTCGTTCGGCGGTGAGATCGGGTTTTACTTTCGTTTCTATTACAAGGTAAATGCTAGCAAGAGCGAGTAAGAGTATGGCGATTAAGCCAATATTTATTTGTTGTCGAATTCTAATCGGTGACGTCATAACAACCTCAATTTTTGCAACTCTAGGGGTATATAAGACAATAGTCTTATATAAACAAAGAGATCAAGCGCATTTTTTACACAAATTGTAACAATCGTGCTTGGTAGCTCAGTATTCATGCTGTTAAATCCATTTTTAGTGTCTCTTCATTTCAATGGGCGATTCGCTTAATATAGTATTTCTACCCCCTGATAATGCAGCATGCTCAATAGGGATGACGATGGCTTTTGATCAGTAATGATACAGTCATAATCACTCATTTTTCCCCATAAACAGCGTGATTCTTTTTCAAATTTTGTGCTGTCGATAACCAAAATGCGATAATGGCAATGTTCAACGAGGGCTTGTCTTGCCATAACCTCATCATCAGTAAAATCAAATAAATTTCCGTGTTTATTGACAGTTGCGACGGAAAATATCCCTATATCTGCTCGGTAGCGTTGGAAAAACAGCATGGCATCGCCCCCGATAACATCTTGATCTCGCATTCGTACTCGTCCGCCTGAAATGGTTAGTTCACAGTCTGGGTGTTCGCATAAATTGCGGGCAGCATGCAAATTAGTGGTCATCACCTGCAGGCCTTGAAAGGCGTTTAACTGACTGGCGACTTCGGCGACGCTTGAACCACTGCCTAGAAAAATAGATTGGTAGTCCGCTATTTTGCTAATGCATAAATTAGCGATATGTTTTTTGCCTATGGCATTACGAATTCGCCGTTGATCAAAGCTGACATTTTCACGGTGAGGAAAAGGGATTACTTCTCCGTGACTGCGAAGTACTAAGCCTTTTTCGGCCAATATCCTAATATCTGAGCGGATGGTTTGGACTGAGACGCCAAATTCATCTGCAGTGGATTGCAGAGTTTGTCGTCCATGTTTGTTTACCCATTGAACAATGTCATAGTGACGTTTATTCATATAATGCAGTTCTTAACCTCTGCTCTCGAAACGAAAGAAAACCATTACTAAACGAAAGTATTTCGTCACTATAATGTCAAAGTATGTCGGTATTGTTGCAACTCCCTTATCGAACAGAGAGTTTTCACATGACCGTTAAGAAGACATTAGTATTGTGTGCTGCGTCACTGATCTTTCCCTTATCAGCTATAGCTCAAGATGTTTTGACCTTGTATACCAGTCAGCCAAACAAAGATGCGCAAATGACGGTGGATGCGTTTGAAGCTGCTAATCCAAATATCAAGGTAGAATGGGTTCGTGACGGCACGACCCAATTGATGACTAAACTGCGTGCGGAGCTGTCTTCTGGTGTGGTGAAACCCGATGTATTGCTTATTGCCGATAGTGTCACTATGGAATCCATGGTGAATGAGGGTTATTTGCTTCCATATGTGAGTCCTGAGCGAGATCAGTACGAAAATAGCTTGTACAGTGAAGAGGGCTATTATTACGGCACGAAACTGATAACCACGGGTATTGTTCGTCATAAACAAGCGCCACAACATCCAACGGATTGGGCCGATTTCGTCAAGCCTGAATACAAAAATCAAGTGTCGATGCCAAGCCCATTGTATTCCGGTGCCGCACTGATTCACCTTGCGACGTTAACAGATGATAAATCATTAGGCTGGGATTATTTTGAGCAATTACATGCCAATGGAGCGATGGCGCAAGGCGGCAATGGCGGTGTACTAAAAGCGGTGGCATCAGGGACTAAGCCTTATGGCGTGATTGTGGATTTCTTGGCGATTCGTGAAGCGGCGAAAGGTTCTCCGATTGAATTTATCTTTCCTAAAACGGGCGTCACCATGGTTACTGAGCCCGTGGCGATCATGAAAGAAGCCAAAAACAAAGCCGCAGCGAAGCGCTTTGTCGACTTCCTCTTATCGAAAGAAGGCCAAGCTTTGGTGCTAGAGCAGGGTTATTTGCCAGCTCGACGTGATATTGGCGTACCCGAAGGTTTTCCTAAGCGAGAAAATATTCAGTTAATGCCATTCAATGCTGCAAAAACTCTCGAAAATAGTGAAGCGAATAAAGAGCGCTTTAGCAAGATCTTTGAAGGTTAAGAAAGATGACACCTTCGTTATTAAAAAGACGTTTTATGGATGGAGCCTCCATGGATAGCCAGCTACGCTGGTTGTCCATTGGACTCTTTGTATTGATCGCAACGTTAAGCCTATTACCTAGCCTGCGTTTATTGGTAGAAGCCTTAAGTCATACGACTTTTTCTACGTCTTCCCCTATGGCAGAAGTACTTAAAAGTGAGCGGACTTGGACGGCATTACGCAATAGTTTTTACACATCAGGTCTAGGAACGCTCATTGCGGTGATTTTAGGTTGCGGCTTTGGCTTTGTGGTGACGTTAACGAATATTCGTGGTCGCGCCATTTGGGTATTTTGTTTTATGTTGCCGATGATGATTCCGCCACAAGTGACGGCGTTGAGTTGGTTGCAACTGTTTGGCCCAGCGAGCCCAATTTTAAACACGCTAGGCATAGCGCCTGCATTGGGCAGTCCACAGCCAATGTATTCGGCAGAAGGCATTGCTTTACTGCTTGGTATACAAAGTGCGCCCTTGGTGTTTTTGGCCTTGCGTACTCAGCTTATTTCATTGCCACAGGATTTATTCGAAGCCGCTCAACTATCTCGAGCTTCTCAGTTTCGAATTTGGGTCGATATCATCCTGCCTTTGTGTCGCAGTGCGATCATTGCAGGCGCCGCGTTAGCCTTTGTTTCTTCTTTGGGTAATTTTGGTATTCCGGCGATGTTAGGAATTCCGGCAGGTTACATCGTTTTACCCACCTTGATTTATCAGCAAATGGCAGGATTTGGACACGATATGCTGAGCCAAGTGGCGGGCTTGTCGATGATGATTGCCTTGTTGGTGCTAGCAGGCATGTTGTTACAGCAATGGCTACAGCAACGCAGTCGTTATGCCTTATTAGGTCACACCGCGCAGTCGCTGTCTTTTCGTCTTAAGCAATGGCGTTTGCCCTTCGAAATTCTGTTGGCATTGGTATTGTGTTTTATTTTGGTGGCCCCGCTATTTGCTTTGATTGTGAGCTCATTGGTACCTGCTCTCGGCATGCCATTGAACGCGGATACCCTTACTTTTTCCGCGTTTTACGAAATGATTGGACGGCAAGGCGTTACTTCCAGAGCTTTCGAAAACAGCGCGTTTTTGGCTTTTTTCAGTGCTTTAGTCCTGATGCTGGTGTCTTTGCCACTGGGCTATTTGTTGATGAGTTTGCCAATGCGCACCAGAGCGGTGATCGCCAGCCTGATCGAAGTGCCTTATGCTATCCCCGGCATTGTATTAGCCATCGCTTTTATTCTGTTGTTCGCCAAGCCTTTGCCTTTTATCGAGGTTAGCTTGTATGGCACTTTGGGCATTATTTTCTTGGCGTATCTTTCGTGTTTTTTGAGTGTGTGTTTGAAGCCAGTATTAAGCGCTATGTCGCAGCTTGATCCGGCTTTAGAAGAAGCCGCTCAATTGGCAGGCGCAAGGCCGATACAGCGCCTGATTGACATCATTTTACCGCTCACTGCACCGGCCTTTTTTGCCGGCGGCTTATTAGTGTTTTTGATTTCCATTAACGAGCTGACAGTGTCCGCGTTGTTGTGGAGCGCGGGCAATGAAACCCTCGGTGTGTTGATTTTTAATCTCGATGAAAGCGGCGACAGTGTGTTGGCCTCGGCCATTGCCGTGCTTGTGGTGTTACTGGTCGCAGGGCTAATGAGTTTATTGAGTTTGGTAGCCCCTCGTCTGCCCAAAGGAGTGATTCCATGGCACGGTTAATATTGGATGGTGTTGAAAAATCTTTTCATGGCGCACCAGTTGTAAAAGGTTTGAGTCTAACGATTGAGCCGGGTGAGTTTGTCGCCTTACTCGGGCCAAGCGGCTGTGGTAAATCGACCATTTTAAGAATGCTGGCAGGATTTGAAAACGTTTCAGGTGGTCAAATTATTCATGGCGAAGACTGTCTTTCTAGTTCGACACGTCATGTGCCAACAGAAGAAAGAAACTTCGGCATGGTGTTTCAATCCTATGCGCTTTGGCCGCACATGACAGTGAAAGAAAACGTCGGTTACCCGCTTAAAGTACAGAAGACGCCAACAGCTGAGCGTAACAAACGCATTAACGATGCGTTAGATATTGTTCAGTTGAAAGAATACGCCGATCGTTTGCCAGCGCAACTCAGCGGCGGTCAGCGTCAGCGTGTGGCGTTGGCGCGTAGTTTGGTCACCGAGCCTGATGTGGTGCTGTTTGACGAACCACTTGCTAACTTAGATAGACATTTGCGAGCGACAATGGAAGAAACCTTCCGCGCCTTTCACAAACGTACTGGCGCAACCATGGTGTATGTCACTCACGATCAATCCGAAGCCATGTCATTGGCCGATAAAATTGCCGTGTTGAATAAAGGGCAATTGGTTCAATGGGGAACACCTCAGGAACTGTATGCAAGACCAAGAAACACTTGGCTAGCGAATTTTATTGGTAGAGGTTCTGTGTTGTCGGTGGCTGCAGTTGCTCCTTCGCAATACGTGAGCGGTACAAATTTGCACGAGTTGATTCGTCAGCATTCGTTAGACAAAGCTTCTAGTTCTGTGCTCGTGCGTCCACAAGATATTCATTTCGTCAGCGCGGACGATTCAGCACTGGCTGTAAGTGTTCACAGCTGTATTTTTCGTGGCGAGCGTTACGATATTGAATTGACGCTAAAAGATGGCCAGCGCTTACTCGCGTACAGCGATGCACCTATGACGCTAGCAAGCCAGCAACAGGTTCGTCTTGGGCAAGCTTGGTCGCTTGAGAGCGTGTCATGAAGGTTAGCATTGATATTCTAAGTGGCGCAGGAAGAAAAACCGCCGCCGCGATTTTGGTGACCTACGAGGCGGACTATCAGTCAAAACCGATTCGTTTTTTACTCGACGCGGGCGGCGCGTTAGAAGTGGGCGAAGACAAAGGCTGGACGCAACCCGATCACTTAGATGCGATTTTCATTTCCCATGATCATCAAGATCATATGGGCGGTTTGATTGATATTGATAGCAAGGTTCCGGTTTATGCCACTTTGCCTGTGCAGCAGCAATTGCCAACGCATTTGAATCTCCATACCTTGCCGATTTGTGGCACAACGACTGTGTCTGGCATTAAAGTGACAACCGGTTCAGCAGGGCATTCTTTCGGAGGTATATGGTTGCATCTTGATATGGGTGAGGGCGTATTTTACAGCGGTGATTTCAGCCTCGAATCTGGTTTGTATCCTTTTACCATGCCACCGCACGCCAGTATTGCTTTACTCGATGCGTCTTACGGCTTGTACGACAATTCATTAGAGCAATGTAAAAACGCCTTGCTGCATTATCTCAATGACGAGCGCGCCTTGCTGATGCCGGTACCGCAAACTGGACGAGCATTAGAGATGGCCTGCTGGCTAACGTCATTAGGGTTTCATGATTGGACTCTAGGGGAAGATTGCATTGCGCCGGAAACGGTTTTGGCTGGGCCTGAAGACAGTGTGTGCACCGACATTCGTCCCGTCTTGGAAAGCATGAAAAGTCAGCCATTTAACCCCAATGCAAAAGTGGTTTTATGTGGTGATCCTGATGGATTGAGTGGCGAAGCCGCTGTGTTATTGCAACAACCAGAGCGATATTTGCCGGTTTATACCGGACATTTGCCAGAGCATGCTCGTCAGGCTGTGAGCGAAGACAGAGCGTATTTCACACGTTGGAATGTGCACCCACGTAAGCAAGATTTAAAGCAGCTGGTGGATCACCTTGGCTGTCGCATTTGTGTTCCACTGTTTTATACCATGAAAGACCTAAATGAGTGGCGACAGGCCCTTGGCCCAAGCGTCACTGCAGATTCTTATATTGAGTTAGATTGTATCGAGTTAGATTATGACCTTAATACCTAAACCTTTTGTCTTTGCGCGTCATGCGCAGAGCGAGTTTAACGCTGCGTTTCGTATTGGTGGTTTTACTGATAGCCCGTTAAGTGCAACTGGCGTTCAGCAAGCCAAAGACGCGGCGCCAATATTAAGCGCCATTGATTGGAGTCTTGTTGCAACCAGTACATTACAACGCACTCAAGAAACCGCATTTCATGCGGTGCCCAAACAAACCATTATGGCTTATGAACAACTTAAAGAGCGTAATTGGGGCGACCTGGAAGGTTGCCCAATAGAACAACAATTACCTTATGACATGACGCCGCCTAATGGTGAATCTTGGCAAGACTTTGAAACTCGTGTGCTCAGCGCATTGAATGAGATCCTAAGCGAGCATTCGTGGCCACTAATCATTGCCCATTCTGGTGTTTATCGAGTACTAAACAATGTCATAAATGGCACACCGTATTGCCCAAGAATCGGCAACGTTACTCCCATTTCTTTTGTGCCTAGCCAAGACGAAAATGGCTGGGAAATCACCCCTTTTAAAGGAAGCTTTATATGATATCAAATGCCGTAATTGTGGATTTAGATGGCACTCTTGCCGAATTTGATCACACCGAAGTCGCCCATTGGGTGCTTGGCGCAGAAAAACATTGGGATCCTTTTTTTGAGCATATGAAACATGCGCCAGTGATCGAAAATGTGCTGCGTTTGGTCAATATTCTCAAGCAACAAGGCCAACAAATTTTGATTTGCAGTGGCCGTCCTGAATCCCATAAACAGCATTCGCTTGAATGGATTGAGAAACACAATATACCCTGCGATGGCATGTATCTACGCCCAGACAATGCGGATGCCTTGCCAGATGAGGAGGTCAAAAAAAACCTATTAGAAAAAATTCGTGCGGATGGGTTTACACCTTGGTTGGTATTGGATGACCGAGATGCAGTCGTGAAAGGCTGGCGTAACCTAGGATTGACTTGCCTACAGTGCGCGCCGGGGGATTTTTAAGCTGCAGATTTTATTCTCATAGCTAGCCTTGTTCTCTAGCTCGCGTTAGCATGAGGAAATTTTTCTTGGAGCCTAGTTCATGTTTCAACTTGTTCTTCTTAGTCATCAACAACATATCGATGTCGGTAATGTCTCCCTGTCTGCTGAATTAATGGGATTGCCGAAAAATATTCCGATTAGTGTGCAGCAGACGTGTCTGGTAGGCGGTAAGCAAGCTGGCTCGCGTTTGATCACGTTAACCGTGGGTGATTCTGTGGTTCGTGTCGTGCCGACTCGTGGAATGGCGGTGCTTGATGTGGTCAGAAACGGTGTGCGCTTTGGTTGGGATTCTCCTGTGAAAGAGGTGGTTCATCCTAGTTTCGTGAATCAAGAAGCGTCTGGTGGCTTAGGCTGGTTAGACGGTTTTAACGAGATGATTGTGCGTTGTGGTTATCAGTGGGCAGGGCACCCTGGTCAAGACGGCGATGAGTTTTTGACTTTACATGGCCGTATTCAAAACACGCCTGCTGACGAGGTGATTTTAGAGGTTGAGCAAGTGCCACCTTATCGTGTGACCTTGCGTGGTCGCGTCGATGAAAAACGTTTCAAATTCACTAATTTCGAGCTGCAGACGGTATTGTCACTGACGCCAGATGAGCCGTATTTATTGGTTGAAGATACCTTGACGAACAAAGGCAGTTATTCACGCGAATACCAAGCTATCTATCACAACAACTTTGCTCAGCCGATTCTCGAAAAAGGCGCGCAACTGCATGTTCCTATAGCGGAATTATCGCCGTTTAACGACTACGCTGCGGGTGGCTTGAACGATTGGAATCAGATGCCTGCGCCAACGAAAGATTTTGATGAGATGGTGTTTAATATTCGTCCGTTGAGTGACGAAAATGGTTTTTCTCATGCCTTGCTGCATAACGCTAACGCGAGCTGCGCTATCGAGGTGAGCTACCAAACCGAGACCTTGCCCGTACTGACTATCTGGAAAAATACCGATACCCTTGAGCAAGGTTACGTGGTGGGCATCGAACCCGGTACTAGCTTTGCTTACAACCGTTCTTATCAGCGCGACTTAGGTCTGGTGCCGACAATCGGTGCGGGTGAGTCAAAACACTTTGTAGTGCGTTTTGGTTTGTTAACAGACGAAGATCAAATCAAAACCAGTGTAGCGAATATCGCGCAATTACAAAGTGTTCAAACCGCTCAAGTTTTGTCTACGCCGATTGTGCGCCTTGGTGAGAAGTAGCCGTGCGGGAGTATCGCTCCCAATCGCCGGCTTCCATGTAAGGAGCGTGGTCTAGGGATTTATTATAAACATAAATCCAACCGCGGCCATAAGGCGAAAAAACGCGTTTTCTGATGTATAAAGAGCTTTCTGGCGCTTCGGGATCATAGCCTTCAAGCTGATCCAAAGCGGCCAGTATCTCATCAGATACATCGTACCATTCAACTCGGATTCGACCACTTTCATCATGGGTAGATGCGATGCCTGGAAAGTCGCCTAAATTGTGCATGCGAAACCCAGTCAACCAACCTAGACCGATGCGTTTGCACTCAGCCAGCAGCTCATGATTTTCAAGCCCCTCACGAAGCGTCCCATATACAGCAACAATATTTGTCGGCATGTTGAATTCCATCTAATTACAATCAAAGTGCACAAGATGGACTGGTAGCGAGCGCATTTCAATAGCGCTTCAGGGAAATTACATTGCCATGACATAACCTTGATGTATTCATGAAACTACAGGCTTTTTCATGGTGAAACCTTGCGTTTACGAAGGCTTTCGCAGTGATTTTTTTCGTGATCAAGTAACCAACGTTTGCGTTCTAATCCACCTGCATAACCGGTCAAACTGCCGTCCTTACCAATGACTCGATGACAAGGAATCACAATCGCTATGCGATTCATGCCATTGGCGCGAGCGACGGCTCGAATGGCTTTGGGGTTATTGAGTCGCGTGGCTTGTTCTTGGTAGCTGGCGGTGGTTCCAAATGGAATTGAGCTTAGCATTGTCCACACGGCATTTTGAAAAGCTGTTCCTGGCGTATGAAGAGGTACGCTGAATTCGCTGCGCTCGCCTAAGAAATATTCTTCTAGTTCAAGTTTTAGCTGTTTCATGTGAGCGTTTTCACCCGCGACGATGGGGGCTTTTAAACGTCGTTGTAAATCTTCAAACTCGGTTTCTAACATGCGTCGGTCAACGAATTCCAATAGACAAATACCCTGATCCGTTGCACACACAAACATCGGGCCAATCGGCGTGGTTAACCTATCGATTAGAATCACAGCAGTCTCCATATTCAGGGTTGGCGCATGGCCAAGTAACTTTTTAAAAGTGTAACCGAAACCACTCAAAGAGTCGTAACCGGAATCTAACGCGGTACGGGTCGCGGTTTTGCCTGTCTTTAATTCTTGAAACGCATAATTGATACGATACATGCGCTGAAAGGTTTGAAAGGTCATGCCATAGTGCTGATTAAACCAACGGCGCACAAAAATGGGTCGTATACCGGATTCTCTTAGTTGTTGGTCGGTAATTTTTGCCTTGGTGCAATCTCGTACCAGATTCATCGCGGCTTGCACTTCATAAGGGGCTTCATGGGCATTTTCAGTTGGCCGACAGACTTTACAAGGCCGAAAACCGGCGTCCATGGCGTCTTTGAAATGCGTATAAAACGCCACATTTTCACGTTTTGGTTTGCGTGCTCGGCAAGTGGCAATACAAAAAATAGAAGTGGTTTTGACGCCAACAAAAAACACACCGACATAGCTGGGATCACGGCTAAGTAGCGCTTGATAATAGCCATCGGCTTGTTTTTTATCTGTTATTAACATGCGTTTGTCCGTTGTTTGAATGACTGAAAGAGTACCTATCAGTTAGGTTAGCTTGATTCACAATCCAGCGACAACCGAAAACTGGACGAGTATTTTTTATTGTTTTTAATTGAGCTATCGATTATTGCCAAATACGAAATAGAAGCTTTAGGAATAGCTTGTATATCTTGTTTTCGTTGAGAAATAGAGTATTCATTCTATTTTTAACTCGTTACTCTGGAAGTTGATACATGCCCAATACTCTCATAATACAAGAACCTAATTTGCCGACGCGTTTGTTTTTATTATTTCATGGTGTCGGCGCAACGCCCCAGAGTTTGGCACCTTTGGGACAGATTCTTGCTGAAGCCTTATCAGATGCCTTTGTCGTGTCTGTACAAGCCCCGGATGATTCTGATGTTGGACAAGGCTATCAATGGTTTTCGGTACAGGGTGTGACAGAAGAAAATCGAGTTGAACGCATTGCGGCTGCGATGCCAGCCTTTGTCGAAACGGTAAAATATTGGCAGCAAAAAAGCGGGCTAACCCCAGAAAAAACGACCTTGATTGGTTTTTCCCAAGGGGCGATTATGGCCTTGTCATCGACGCAAATGGTCGAGGAAAAGTTGGCCGAAAAAGTTGTTTCCTTATCGGGTCGCTTTGCCATGTTACCCTACAAAAAATCAATCAATAACACAGAAGTGCATTTTATCCATGGAAATCAAGATAACGTGATTGACTATCGCTTGTCTAAATTAGCTTACGATGCCCTGATCAGCGAAGGCATCATGACCACTTACGATCTTATTCCTGACCTTGCTCACACGGTGAATCAAGCCGTGGTAGATTGCTTATTAGAGCGTGTATAACGGAATGGTTTTGCAGAATAAAAATTGAAAACATGGCATAGCAAATGCTTATATATTCGTTCCATTCTTATGTTAGGTACACTGTTATGAAGTTCACTGCGTCGTTTTTATTGCTCGTGTCCACCATGGCTTACAGTGCTATTGCACAAGCCGATCGTTTAGAAGATATCAAAAAACAAGGCTATATCACGGTGGGAACCACGGGCGATTACAAGCCTTTTTCATACTACGATGGCAGCACTTTCTCTGGCTATGATATTGATGTAGCAAAGTATTTTGCCTCAGAAATGGGCGTGGAAGTGAAATTTGTACAAACCACTTGGAAAAATCTTATTACCGATCTGAAAGACGATAAATACGACATCGCTATGGGCGGGATTACGCGTCGGACTTCGCGTCAAATGGAAGCGGACCAATCCCAAGGCTACATGACCTTTGGCAAATGTTTCCTAGTGGCGACGGGCAATGTGGCTCGTTTTGATACGTTAGAAGAAGTCAATCGTCCAGACGTTAAGGTTGGTGTGAACATCGGAGGAACCAATGAAAAATTTGCGGATCAATATCTGAGCAAAGCTACCATTATACGTTATGAAAATAACCTTGATGTCCCGAAAGCCGTGGAAGCAGGAGACGTTGATGTTATGGTGACAGAAACTCCTGAAGCGCTGTATTACCAAGTGGTTAATAAGCAGCTGGAAGCTTCACGAGCGAATGATCCCTTCACTAAAAGCCAGTTTGGTTATCTCGTTCCTGCAGGTGAGCAGCGTTTATTGAATACGGTGAATTTCATGATGGATGAAATGACATTAAAAGGTATCGATGAAACCTTAATGGTGAATAATTCGCTTAAATAGGTCATTTCTTATCGGCCCAACGTATTTTTAAAGGTGACGTTGGGCCGGTTTTTATTCCTCCGCCTAAATTATCTTTTGTCAGTTCATCGAATTCTCCTTATCATTCACTCCTCTTTTTATTCTCTTCCGACTCGCTCAAGAGTCATTTAAGGACGATGTTATGGAATACAGTTTATTCACTGTGTCTCTTTTGATCTGTACTGGCTTTCTTGCTGGCATTATTAACACTCTGGCTGGCGGTGGTTCCAACCTGACCTTGCCTGCTTTGATGGTCATGGGCATGCCGGCTGACATCGCCAACGCCACCAATCGTGTTGGTGTATTTTTACAGAACGTGGCGGCCACCTTTGGTTTTCGTAAAGCCAAGAAATTAGATAACGCCGATATATTACCAGTGATGATTCCCTCTTTGCTTGGCGGTGTGGTCGGTGCATTTGCGGCCAGCTATGCGCCAGAGGCGTGGCTAAAGCCTTTATTGCTCAGTGCCATGATTGGTATGACCCTCATCATGATCGTTCGCCCGACCATGATTGCGCCACCAGAAGGCACGGTGCCTTTTAAAGTCTCAGAAAAGCCCAGTGCTTGGATTGCCTTGTTTATCGCCGGCGTTTACGGCGGGTTTGTGCAAGCGGGGGTAGGCTTTATTCTGATTGCGGCTCTAGCGGGCACATTACGTTATGACCTAGTGCGAACGAATGCGCTGAAAATGGTCTGTACGCTTGGTTTTACCGCCTTGGCGCTAGGCGTATTTATCTGGAATGACCAGATCCTTTGGATACCAGGGCTGATACTCGCCTCCGGCACCATGCTTGGTTCTTTTCTTGCTGTGAAAATGGCCATTAAAGCCAATCCAAGCCACTTGAAATGGTTCCTGTTTATTATGACAGTTTGTGGCAGTGCGGCGGCATTGTTGAGCGATTAGACACAAAAAAGAGTGTTTTTTGGTGTAATGAAAAAACAGGTTTGTATTAAACCTGTTTTTTTTTGACCTATTGGTTTAGTCTTCGATTAAGGGAGTAAATAGGCATATCATTGACTGAGTAATAATCTATTTTCAATGACTTAACGTTTTAGCTGTCGTTCATGGAGTGACTTAATTCTATCAGTTAGGAGTCTACTTTGTGATATCGCTTTTAGAGCAATGGTTTGGAACGAAGCGTACGCATCCTGACTTTCGTTTTCGGGGTTTTTTATTTACCGCCTTATTGTTCATTTCAACGAGTTTTGTATTTTTCATTTACTACAATCTGGTCATCGATTATTTTCCACCCATGTTAATAGCGAATTCAATTTCGCTCTTTTTCTGCGTTATCGGTGGCCATTATTTACTTGTTAAAAAACGCCCCCAAGTCGCGGCTGCTATTCTTCAGTTGATTGTGTCGATTGATACTTTTGTACTGATTTTAATTAATGGTAATGAAGAATTTGCTCTCGTATTTGCATTCCTAACGCCAGTAATGGGTGTATTTCTTCTCGGCTATCGCTATGGCTCGATTCTGAGTCTGGTGTACTTTGCTGGCGTCTTTTATTTTTGCTTCTCGCAAATGGATACTTGGAAACCAGAGTCATTCCTTCCCATCAGCTTGATACATTTTTCCTTTATCTATTTATTGTTGCTCATAGTGTCTTTTTTTTATGACACCAGCCGCCGGAAAGCCTATCAAATGATGGAAGAATCGAACCGTCAGTTACGAGAGTTGGCTACGACAGATGCGTTAACTAAACTGCGCAATCGTCGCTATGTGGAAGATAAATTATTGAACTCGACTGGTAGTCACTATATTGCCATGTTGGATGTGGATGATTTCAAAAAAGTGAACGATCAGTTTGGCCATGATCAGGGCGATAAAGTGCTAATAGATCTAGCTCATACGTTAAACAAGCATCTTGGCCCTCACGATACGGTTGGTCGTTGGGGCGGTGAAGAGTTCATTATTATTTTTGCAGAATCCAACCTTGCTCGACTAGAGGAAACCTTAACGCAGTTAAATCAACGTGTAGCAAATACAAAATTTGGCATTGAGCGACAGATCACGATTAGCATCGGGCTTGCTAATCATCATGCTAGTAGACATCGAGACAGCTTACGAGCAGTAGATCAAGCCTTGTACAACGCGAAGGCTGATGGAAAGAACCGATTCTGTACCGCCAGCCAACCTGTTTAAATGTGCTTATCCGCATAGATATCATCGCATTCTTTGAGCATGTGATCACCATTGGCCATAAAACCTGGACCATGCTCTTTATCGCTGACTAACCACATTGCGCAACTTTTTGCGGCAAGAGATACATCAAACCAAACCGACCCCAAGTGCAGTCCATCGAAAAAATAGTATTTAAGATTGGTCGCATCGCTAATACTGGTCCACAAGGTTGATGAAATATCATCATCGTCTTCTTTTTGAATTGTCTTATTGGAGGATAGCGCGTCAAATGTCGAACATAGGGTAGGAACAGAGCAGGTTCCTATCATTGCTTTGACTTGTGCAACCCTATCGATAAGTTCGCTAGTGGAGCCTGTTAGTAGTCGATAAAAGCAGGCTCTTTGAAAGCGTTGCACAGCAGTATTGCCACCTGGCGCAGTGAATACCGGAGTGTTGTTCACTGCGCCAGCGCTTTTTAAATTCCATTGGTACAACCAATAATCCATCATTTGTAACTGGGTCTGATAATCTGGTTGGTTCGTTGCGACAGTGAAGTTGCGGTTGTGATGGATGTCAGCCTTACCTTTTTTTATCCCTATAATGGCAGAGTCCCCATGTTTATCCGATAGGGTTAAATGCAATTCAGTATCGGCCGTGGCGTCCCCCGGTACCGTACCGCTAATAAAGAAAACGCTTTGAGACTCAAAATACGTGACAGCTTCTTGGACACTTGAAAATACATCTAAAACAAACTGCCCCCAGCGTATAAGACTTAAGGCTTTTTGTCCTTCTGCAATATTTTCATCAAATGACGTAGTAGCATCGTATAATATATTCGCGGTTAAGCCTTCTGTGTTTACTCCATCAGTTGTGCCATATCCATCATTTTCGGTGCCGATAAGCATAGATATCGAGCTGTATTTTACTGTCCATGTTAATACTTGGTCGCCCCTAACATGATGTTTTTCTATTTCTTGTAAGCTAAGGCCAACTCTATGAATACCTACAGGCGATCGAAAAATGGAGCTTGTCAGCGGAAATTCCCAATCAAAATTTCGGGCGGTTGCTACCCAATCAGGGCTGATATTATTAACAATTCGAGTACACATAGATTTACTCCATCAAGATAAAGCTGTAGTTTATAATCAATAGATCATAAGTAGATGACACTTTTAATTATCAAATCAATTAAATATATAACGTCGTTTTAATGTCTAAGAAATAGTCAGAAAGGGAACCGTTGTGTACACGCCAAAACACTTTGATATCAATGATCAAGAAGAGCTGCTCGCCTTTGTGAAAGCCTTCCCGTTCGCGACGTTAGTGTCGAATGGCGAAGACGGTTTAAATGCTGAGCATATTCCCATGTTAGTTCATGTCGATGCAGAGAATAGCGTTGTCTTGCAAGCTCATATCGCCAAGGCCAATAAGCTTTGGCAGAACCTAGCGAATCAAGCGGATGTATTGGTTATTTTCCAAGGTGAGAACGCCTACATCACGCCAAACTGGTATCCCTCTAAAAAAGTAGATGGCAAAGCGGTGCCAACATGGAACTACCGAGCAGTCCATATCAAAGGATCAATTCAGTTTATTCATGAAGCAGAATGGAAGCTGTCTTTATTAGACAGGCTAACCAATATCCACGAACAAAACCAGCCCGCACCTTGGGCAATCTCCGATGCACCGAGCGATTATATTGCTCAACGACTAAAAGGCATTGTTGGTGTTGAAATTACCGTGATCGATATTCAGGGTAAATTCAAACTCAGCCAAAACCAAAGCGCCGAAAACAAAAATGGCGTTCATGAGGGTTTGTCCGAAACTCATCATCCAATGGCAAACCTGATAAAACCAACAAGTGGAGACTGACGAATCGCTAGTTTAAAGAAAGCATCCCCGTATGATCATCGATCATTGTGGGGATGCCTTGGTTAATGCGTAAAACATTCCCCGCGTGTTGATTAAGAAAAGGCGAGATTAGGAAGAGGTGACTTGTTCATTGCTCTGGTTAGAAGGGCTGCGCTTTAACAGCAACACCATGAGCAATCCAAGCGCTGCGGTTCCCGCACCAGCTAAGGTGACCGAAGGTAATCCAAGTCCTGCACTGATCACTCCGCTGCCTAATGCCGCTCCCACAGCATTGCCAAGATTAAACGCACCAATATTCATTGCAGAAGCAAGATTAGGTGCTTCGCTGGCCTCATGTACTACCAGAGACTGCAAGGGCGGAACCACGGCAAAGCTGGCAATACCCCAGAGGAAAATCAGTGGCACAACGATGATTGAGGAAGACATGGTTGCGGCAAAAATAATCAACAGTAGAATCACCGCGATTAACGACACAATCAAAGTGCCGTAAAGAGATCGGTCTGCAAACCGTCCACCGAGAATATTGCCAACCGCAAGCCCAGCGCCGTAGAGTACCAACATGGCGGTCACGAAGGTGGTCGAGGCATGTGTTTCTTGCTGTAGAATAGGAACGATGTAAGTAAACACCGTAAACATCGAACTGGCCCCCACCACAGTTAGTAGCAAGGCAGCCAAGACTGGACCTTTGCTTAAAACGGCCAGCTCATTACGAATGTTCGCTTTCTCTTGATTGACCAACGGGGGTAAACTGATTCGTAACGCCACCATCGCCACTACACCAATACCAGCAATGCCAAAGAAAGCATTTCGCCAACCCAATGTTGTCCCGATAAAACTGGCTAATGGCACGCCACCAATGGTTGCTATGGTGAGGCCTGAAAACATTGCCGCGACAGCCCCCGCCCGTTGATTCGGCGGCACTAATTGGGTTGCCACCACAGAACCAACGCCAAAAAATACACCGTGATTAAATGAGGTAATGATTCGCCCAATCATCAGCGTACTGTAACTGTCAGCCATTGCACTGATTAGATTCCCTACAGTAAAGATCCCCATAGACAACACCAGCAAACGACGTCGTGGCATATTCGCAAACAGTAAGGTCATAATAGGTGCACCAATTAGTACGCCAAAGGCATAAGCGCTAATGAGCATACCTGCCGTTGGGATCGACACGCTCAAATCCCCCGCAATCACTGGCAACATCCCCATGGGGGAAAATTCCGTCACACCTATTCCAAAAGCACCAATGGCCAGCGCCATTAATGGAAAGTTAATCTTCATGCTACTCTCTCGTTTATTTATGATGTTAGGGAATATAACGAGATAATAAACACTCGAGTAGTAAGCATAAAAGCGATTCTGTTTTGCATTGGATTCACAAATGAAGCAAATAAAAGTAGACAAGACCACCGAGATGGAAACCTTCCTTACCGTCGCAACGACAGGAAGTCTGAGCGGCGCCGCAAGAACGTTGGGTCTCACGCCATCGGCGGTAAGTCGAATGATGACACGGATCGAAAAGCGTTTAGGTGTTAGGTTGCTGGTCCGTTCTACTCGAAAACTTTATTTAACCAGTGAGGGTGAGTCCTATGCCCTAGCAGCGCGGCGTATTCTAAAAGACCTAGAAGAAACCGAACGGACCATAGCAGATCGTGCGAGCCCAAGTGGTTTAATTAAAGTCAGTACCGCCACGGCTTACAGCCGCTTGACCATGATTCCTTTATACAAAGAGTTTTTAGAGCGTTATCCCAAGATCAAAATCGAAGTTGAAGTAAGCGATAAGATTAGCAATGTGGCCGATGGTCATATTGACGTTGCGATACGCTTTGGCCCTTTGCCTGATAGCAACTTAACCGCAAGACGCCTTGGCGAAACGGGTCGAACAGTTGTCGCTTCGCCTAACTATTTAGCGCAAGCTGGTATCCCTCAGACACCTGCGGATTTACGGCATTTTAACTGTCTGGATTTTAGTTTTCAGCGGATAGAACCGGGCTGGCCATTCCGAGAGAATGGTGAAAATTATATTTTACCGATACATGGCAACATGACATCTAATAATGGAGAAACGCTGGTGGAGCTGGTGATGGCGGACATCGGCATCACCCGAGTTGGCAACTTTCATATACAACACGCTCTCGAATCGGGCCAGCTTGTTCCCCTATTGGAAGACTTCAATCCACAGGACAAAGAAGTCATTCACGCCGTGTTTATTGGTGGGCAACACATGCCAGCCAGAGTGCGAGTCTTTGTCGATTATCTAGTGGAGAAAATGACTCGACATTTTTAGACAGTTTTATCCTTTAAATCTATTACTAATGAGATGCGCTCTTGGTGTGCTCATCCTTTACAAACTATCGTTGTATAGGATTAGATCATTTTTAATTATTTACGCTTGAGTTAAATGCTTATCAATTCTTCATTTTATCGACCATTTCCACAAACCTTGCCACACCGGATGTAATTTCCATTAAGCCTCGCGACACTTCGTTAATACTTTCTTGGCCGTGCAAGGCGATGCCTGTTACGGAGTTCAGCATCACGTCCATTTCATTGATTAAATTATGGTTTTTTTCGACAACCTGACCTATTTCTGCCGTGGCGATGGCGGTATTACTGGCTAACTTTCGGACTTCATCTGCAACAACAGAGAAACCTCGTCCCGCATCGCCCGCGCGTGCTGCTTCAATGGCGGCATTGAGCGCGAGTAAATTCGTCTGGTCAGCAATAGCGCGAATAGTGACAACAATGTCGGAAATACTTTTAGATTGTGTTTTTAGTAAATTGCCGATATCGGCGGCATGTTTTACTTTTTCCGCAATCTCTTTTGATGTTTGTACGGATGCGTTTAATATTTCGACGGCATTGGATGAAACTTGGCTCGTTTCTTCCGATGTCGCAGCAGCCAGTTCAATCGCATTCATGGCATTATTGACTCGTTCCGTAATGTCAGACGCAAACTTGATAACCTTATAAACGCGACCTTTTTCATCAAATATGGGGTTATAGGTGGCTTCTAGCCAGATCGTTTTGCCTGTGCCATCAAAACGCTGGAAACGTCCAGAGAAGTGTTTGCCATGCGCTAAATCAGACCAGAAATTGGGGGTTTCTCGGTAAAATTTTTCATCACAAAAGATTTTATGATGTTTGCCTTTAATGTCTTGTAGGTCGTATTTCATAGCGCGTAAAAAATTGCTGTTGGCATGAAGTATATTGCCTTTAGTGTCAAACTCTATGACGGCAAGTGAGCGGTCTAACGCTGTCAAAACGGCATTTTTGTTTGCCAAGGATGCTTGTATTTCGGTGATGTCATTGGCTATTTTAAGCACTTTAGTTACCTGACCATTTTCATCACACACTGGAAAATAGCTGGCTTCTAAAAAAATAGGTTGTTTGTTTTGTTTGAAACGTAAAAAAGTACCCTCGAAGGATTTTCCTGCCTTTAACCCATGCCAGAATTGCTTGTAGTCAACGGACTGGGTGTACTCGGTATCGCAAAAAATACGATGATGCTGCCCAATGATTTGCTCTAGTTTATAACCCACTGCGTTTAAGAATAGTGGGTTAGCATCCAATATCACACCCTCAGGGCTAAAGCTGATACTCGCGGTATTTTGCTTAATGGCGTTTAACTCGTCTTGGCATTGTTTTAACTGTTGAAGCTTGATTTCAATGTCAGATTGTTTATCTATTTTTTTACCGAAAATCATGTTGGCTATCCTTGATAATGAGCGGTCATTGTTAAACATCGAGCGTTTTATGCGAACAATTCAAAACTCTTGCAGTATTGAAAATACTACCTCTAGAGTGTGGCTTAACTCATGAGAATTTGCGTACTGATGTGGTAAGTTTTTATGCAATTCTGTAATGATTTATCATCGCTTAACCTTCTTTTTGACTGACTTGATACTTCCTCACATAAAACAGTCTTTGGCATGGTCGTTGATGAGTCCCATGGATTGCATGAAGATGTAAAAAATATTGATGTTAGGTTAAAAAACAGCCATATTGTATTCAATTGGATACGAATTTTCATGTTAGGATAAAACAGCGAGCTACAAAACTGGGTGAGACGACATGACTTCAATAAAAGAATTGACCAACTTTGATATGGCTGAGCAACTTCGTACTGACGAAGACATTGCCGACTATTTATCTATGGTGCTTGAGGATGGGGATACCGACGAGCTGATTCACGCGCTTGGTCATATTGCCAAAGCACGAGGCATGACGCAGATAGCCAAAGACAGTGGGCTTGGACGTGAAAGCCTTTACAAAGCCCTCAGATCAGGTTCTCGGCCGCAATTCGACACCATAGTAAAGGTGCTTAAATCCCTTAATTTTGATTTAAAAGCCGTGATTCATACGCAAAAATGAGCACATCGGTTTCGGTTGGATGTGCTTTCACGGCCTTTCAAACCCCTTCCTCGCTTTATCAATCTTCTCCCGCATAAAACAGTCTTCTGCATGGTCGTTGATGAGTCCCATGGATTGCATGAAGGCGTACATGGTGGTTGGGCCGACGAATTGCCAGCCGCGTTTTTTGAGTTCTTTAGAAAGGGCAATGGATTCCACGCAGGTGGTTTGGCTTTCAGGTGGTGGCAGGGTGTTTTCGTTGGGTTCATAGCGCCAGATAAACGTGGCTAACGAGCCTTCTTGTTCGACCATTTCTAGAGCGCGTTTGGCGTTGTTAATCACGGCGAGGATTTTGCGTTTATTCCGCACTATGCCTTTGTTATCCAGTAATTTAGCTACATCTTCTTCACCAAATTGAGCCACTTTATGAAAATCAAAGTGGTGAAAAGCGAGACGAAAATGGTCACGTTTGCTTAAAATGGTGCGCCAGCTTAAGCCTGACTGAAAAGTCTCTAGACACAGCTTTTCAAATAATCGCTGGTCGTTACTAACCGGAAAGCCCCATTCGTGATCATGGTATTCAGGAAAGTCTGGCGCAGAACTGGCCCACGCGCAGCGGGTTTTATGGTTATTAGGCATTATTGTCGCTCTTAGGAAGCTGAGTTTGTTTCTCCAGTTTGTTAATCAGGGTATCGTAAAACTCTTTGGCGAGGCCTGAAAGCGGGCTTAAGTTAGAGGTCAGTACTTCGAGCGGTTCAACAATATTGGGGGCGAAGGGTTTTAAGACGACGTTGGGCAGTTGGAAGACTTTATCGAAGTAGCGGAAGTTTAAAATGTCGACCAAGGTGGCGCCCATTCCTAGGTTTACAAAAGAGAGTCCGTGAATCGTGGTATGGACTTCTAACGTGCGATGAAAGGGCAAACCACTTTCGGCATAAAGGCGTTTTAATGCTTTGGTGGTGGCGTTTTCAGAATCGAGTGTGATCCAGTTTAATCCTTGTAAATCATGAGGATGGATAATGTCTAATTGAGACGCGGGATGATCTTTAGGTACCGCACAATAACAGGCAAGATCAAAGGCGACGGAATCGTGTTTCGAGGAGCTTTGGGCTTTATCGACTAAGCCAATTTGATATTGCCCAGAGGCAATACCTTGTCGAATCGCCGAACAACCAGAAAGGTGTAAGCTCACGTCTACGCCAGGATTCGCTCTCATGTATTCGGCAATCAGTTCGGGTAAAAACTGATAGGATGGGCCAAAAATAGTGGCGATGCGCAAGCGGCCGGTTTTGTTGTTTTTCGCGCTCTTGATACTGTCTTCTAAGTGGTTCACTCCTTGTAATAAACCATAAACTTCTTCGTGTAAGTAAAGAGCTTCGTCGGTTGGGATTAGTTTGCCGTTATTGCGCACAAAGAGTTTGTAGCCTATTTCATCCTCAAAATTGGCCAGCATTTTGCTCGCAGCCGGTTGGCTAACATAGCTGCGCTCTGCGGCTCGAGTGATGCTGCCAGTGACAAATACTTCGTGAAATATACGCAATTTATTGATGTTCATCGGCATAACCTAAAGTTATTAGACTATTAAAAATATTCAGTGTGATTATAAAAAATCTTCACATAAGATCGTAACGGTTAGTTGTTTGATCTGCATCAAAAGATTTAATAAAACGATGGGGTCGCGGACTCGATTCATAATAAAAATGAGTTCGAATAAAAAGAAATCACAAAATCAACAGCATTATAAAAGGAACGAACAATGAAAAAATTTTCTCTAGCATTAGCTGCAACGACCACGCTTCTAGCCGCAAACAGTTATGCCGATGAAAGCGCGTCAACGTTAAGTGCGGTCAAAGACCGCGGTTATGTGAACTGTGTCATCGGTAACTCTTTCCCCGGTTTTTATAGTCTAAACAAAGCGGGTGAATGGCAAGGCATGGACATTGATATGTGTCGTGGCGTGGCTTCTGCTGTGTTTGGCGATGCCTCTAAAGTGACATTTTTGCCCGTGCAATGGGCGCAAAGCTTTACCTCTATTAAGAGTGGTCAAGGTGATATTTTATCAAAAGGTATGACGTGGACCTTGTCCCGTGATACGCAGCAAGGCTTGGATTTCTTAGATACGTATTTTTATGACGGCCAAGGTTTTATGGTGCGCAAAGATTTGGGCGTGAAATCCGTCAAAGAATTAAAAGGCGCGACGGTGTGTGTACTGACCGGAACGTCGAGTGAACTCAACATCGCCGATTACAGCCGTGCGAATGATTTAGACATTAAAACCGTCGTGTTTGATGACTCTTCTGTGCGCAACACGGCTTTTTTTAACAACAACTGCGATGCTTTGACCAATGACAAATCCGGTTTGGCGGCGCAGCGTTCTGCCGCACCTAACCCAAGCGATTATGTCATTTTACCTGAAACCATTTCCAAAGAAGCTCTGTCTTTCGCGGTGAAGCAAAACGACAGTGAATGGGCGAATGTGGTGAAGTGGACCTTTGCCGCCATGGTGGCGGCAGAAGAGTTTGGTGTGAATTCGCAAAACGTTGAACAGATGCGTGCGGAAAGTCAAAGCCCTGTGGTTCGCCGCTTGCTTGGCGTTGAAGGCGACCTGCATGTTGGTCTAGGGTTGCCGCAAGATTGGGCGTATCAAGTGATTAAAAACGTCGGTAATTACGGTGAAGTCTACGAACGTAACGTGGGGGTAAACAGTGTGTTGGGTCTGGACCGTGAAGGTACTCTGAACGCATTGTGGACTAACGGCGGAATGATGTACGCAAAATCTTTCCGTTAACACCTGATGGCGACACGTTATTGGGTGTAAGGGTTTCTAAATATCGTAATAGCTAGGCGTTTGCCTATCTATTGCGGTTTTGGTTTTCTTTCTTCGTTCGGTATATCGATATGATTCAGTCTTCTACGAGCAAGTCACAAAAAAGTCCCGTGAAGGGCGCTGGCTTGCCTTCGTCTGCGACACAAAAAAGACGGTCTCTGCTTAATAATGATGCAAGCAGAGCGGTCATCCTACAAGCATTTGTCTTGATGTTAGCGTTATTCGGCCTATGGTTTTTATTTGCCAATGCCAGTGAAAATTTAAACCGTTTGGGCATGACGTTTGGCTTTGACTTTTTACAAGTGACCGCAGGATTCAACATTAGTTGGAGCCTCATTCCTTACGATCCCAGTATGAGTTATTGGCGTGTCTTTTTCGTTGGCATTGTGAATACCTTGGTATTGTCTTTTTGCGTGATTGTTGTCGGTACTCTGATTGGCACCTTGGTGGGCATTTTACGTTTGTCTGAGAATCCCTTGGTGTCTCAATTGGCTCGTTGGTACGTGGAAATCGTGCGTAATGTGCCCTTGTTAATCCAAATTATTTTTTGGTTTACCGTGGTGTTTTCTACCTTGCCTGCGCCGCGAGAAAGTTATCATCTAGGTGAATGGTTTTTTTTGAATAACCGTGGCTTGTATGTGACGACCGTACAAAGTGCCGTGTCATGGGGATGGGTTCTTGTCCTTGTTGCTGGCTTGATCCTGTTGCTTTATGGGTTGTTGCGTTGGTCTAAGCCGTACTACGCCTTGTCTGGTTCTCGTTCCAGTGGGTTTTATATTGGCCTAGTCGTTTGGGCATTGCTGGCTAGCTGGGCTTTGTGGTTTTTTGTGAATGCAATGACTCTGTCTGTGCCGAGCCTGCAAGGTTTTAATTTCAGCGGGGGAGCTTATCTTCCGGCGTCATTTGGGGCGGCGTTTGTGGCCATGACGGTGTATCGATCTGCGGCGATAGCTGAAACTGTGCGAGCGGGTATGCAATCTATCGACAGAGGACAACACGAAGCCGCTTTTACCATTGGTTTCTCTCGTGTTCAGTCATTGCGTCTGATTTTAATTCCACAGGCCATTCGGTCCATTATTCCACCTATGACCAATTCTTGGTTGACCAGTGTGAAAGATTCTTCTCTTGCTGTGGCAATTGGCTTTCCTGAGTTGGTGTCGGTGTTTATGCAAACGTCGATGAACCAAACCGGACGCGCTATCGAGATCATCTTTATGGTCATGGGCTTTTATATCTTCATCAGTTTGCTGATCTCCTACTTGCTCAACAAGTACAACGACAGTGTGCAGTATAAGGTGCGATAAATGGACGATCTAAACGTGAAAAATCCACCCGTTTTAAAGCAATTTGTTCCGACGCCACCGCGTCCGCCACGTCAAAGTAAAAGTGGCATTGTCGGTACCATTCGTCAGCGTTGTTTTAACAGTATCGGCAACAGTGTGTTGACCTTGTGTGTGATCGCAGTGCTGTTTTATTTAGTGAAACACGTGTTGGATTGGGCCGTGTTTAACGCTGTATTTATTGCGGATAATCGTCGTCAATGCATGGATATCAGTCCGGATGGCGCCTGTTGGGCGGGGGTTATTAGCTGGTTTAATGGCTTAATTTATGGGCGTTTTCCGGTCGATGAGCAATGGCGTGTCAATGTTGGCGTATTGCTTGGCTTGGTGTGGTTATTGCCGCTGATGTCTAAGCGTATACCTTTGCGTAACGTCATCTTATTGTCTTGGATCGGCCTGTATCCTTTTGTCGGGGCGTATCTTTTCTTAGGTGGCCGTTTTGGTGCGGAGTTGGGCTGGGTACATGGCGTGATGACCTGCCTTGCCTTGGCTTTTCTAACCATTATCTACGCTAACTGGATCTTGTCAGTATGGGATAAAAAGGGGCTAAACGAACTGTTTGTGCCGCTGGTATCACGCTTCGTTGAGCGACGAATTCATCTGTTGAGCTTTGTGGCTGTGTGGTTGCTTATCGCGCTGGTGATGGCTTTTGTACTGAATCAAGTATCGCTGGAACCGGTGGCCATTGAGCGTTGGGGCGGTTTGTTTTTGACGTTTATTATCGCCAGTTTTGCTATCACTATGGCGATTCCTATTGGCGTGGTATTAGCGCTTGGCCGTCGTTCTAAGTTACCCGTGATTCATTGGTTGTCGATGACGGTGATTGAATTAGTGCGCTCTGTGCCCTTGATCACTGTCTTGTTTATGGCCGTGACTCTGCTGCCTATCTTTTTACCCGCGGATGTGGAATTCAACAAGCTTGCGCAGGTGCTGGTGGCGGTGTGTATCTTTGCTGGTGCGTACATGGCGGAAAACATCCGTGGTGGTTTGCAGGCCATTCCCAAAGGTCAGTACGAAGCCGCCGCAACGCTTGGCTTAGGTTATCTGCATACCATGGCGCTGATTATTTTGCCGCAGGCGCTTCGAATGATGATTCCAAACATCATGACGTCGTTTATCAGCTTACTAAAAGACACGACCTTGGTTTCCATCATTGGTTTGTTCGACATTATGTTGATGGCGCGCAACATTGCTAATGACAAAGACTGGGTGGGCATGCACACCGAACCTTTGGTGATGATTTCCGTACTCTTCTTTTTGTTTTGCTACAGCATGTCTCAATACAGTTTGACCCTAGAAAAACGTTTAAAGGTGGATCGCTAATGATGACGTCATCAGGCCATTTGGCTAGAAAAAATACCACAAACACAGCGATTAAAATCGACAAGCTAAATAAATGGTACGGAGACCATCATGTCTTAAAAGACGTTTCTCTGGATATTAGTGAAGGTGAAATTATGGTGGTGTGTGGGCCGTCTGGCTCAGGTAAATCGACCCTGATTCGCTCCTTGAATCATTTAGAAGATTACCAAGAAGGCGTGGTTTCCGTGTTTGGTCAGCCGCTTTCTCGGGATCGCCAAAGCCATAAAATCATTCACCAAACCATGGGCATGGTGTTTCAGAACTTTAACTTATTTCCTCACCTTACTGTTTTGCAGAACTGTACTTTAGGTCTTACTTGGCTGCGCAAGATGTCAGAGCGTGACGCTGACAAAATGGCAATGCGTTTATTGGATCGGGTGGGCATTGCGCAATTGGCGACGCGTTATCCGGGGCAATTATCCGGTGGTCAACAACAGCGTGTGGCGATTTCTCGATCTCTCGCCATGGAGCCCAAAATCATGTTGTTCGACGAGCCAACCTCTGCGTTAGATCCAGAAATGGTCAAGGAAGTCTTGGACGTGATGATTGACCTTGCTAAAACCGGCATGACCATGGTGTGCGTTACCCATGAAATGCAGTTCGCCAAACAAGTAGCCGATCGTGTGGTGTTCATGGCCGATGGTGAAATCATCGAAGTTGGGCCACCGGAGCAGGTGTTAGTCAATCCCCAGTGGGATAGGACGAAAGAGTTTTTACAACATGTTCTCTGAAATTTTTGAACGATGGCAGCGCTCGTGACATCGTTCAAAGATTGAGCTTGGCGGTTAAAGAAAAAATACGAATTTACCCTTATTTTATGGAATGAAATCGATATGTTGGCAAAAAACAGATCGACGTACACCAACATGCCTTTTTGGTTGGCCGATACGTCTTTGGCAAGCAAGATTCACTCAAATGCTCGCTTTGAACTTCCACAAAAAGCCGACGTGGTGATTGTCGGTGGTGGCTTTACTGGTATCTCTGCGGCCATTACCTTGGCACGAGCAGGACTTAACGTGGTTTTGCTGGAAGCGGGGCGTTTGGGCGAAGGCGCAAGTTGTCGAAATGGTGGTTTACTTGGGCCGAGTTTTAGTAAATTAGGCGTGGATGGTCTGGAGCGACAATATGGTCGAGACAATGTGCATTCGACCATTCGAGAGAGTCTGGTGGCGTTTAATTGGCTGGTGGACTTTATCAAAGAAGAGCAGATCGATTGTGATTTGTCCTTGTGTGGTCGTTTTCGTGGCGCCAGTCATCCGAGTCACTACGCAGGTTTGATCGAACAAGCGGAAGAATTGGCGAAAGTCGTGGATTTTCCAGCGATTGCGGTGAGTCGTCAGGATCAATTTGACGAGGTAGGCTCTAATGCCTATTACGGTGGGGTAATCTACCCGACCGACGGTACCTTACAGCCCGCTAAGTTACACCGCGGATTGTGTCATATCGCTCAGCAAGCGGGTGTATTCATGCTAGAACACACCAAGGTTCGAGTCATCAATAAACAAGGTAATCGCCACACAGTGACATACGATGGGGGCAAGATCGATGCCGATCAAGTCATTATTGCGACAAATGGTTACACTGGCGGCGAGTTTGATAAATTCAAACGTCGTGTGATTCCGATTCGTTCCGCGATGATTGCCACCGAGGAATTGCCTGAATCTGTGATTCGTTCTGTGAGCCCGAAATTACGTGCTCATGGCGGTACTGAGCGTTTGGTGGCCTATTATCGACCCTCACCAGACGGCAAACGCATCTTGTTCGGTGGTCGTGCCTTTGGCCGTGGCGATCAGCCACAGCTGTATTCAAAATACCTGCAAGACTTTATGATTCGCACTTTCCCTCAGTTGGAAGACTCGAAAATTGATTACGCTTGGTCAGGTTATGTGGCGTATACTTTTGACCATGTGCCACACATTGGCAAGATGGACGACATGCACTATGCCATGGGATATTGTGGTTCGGGTGTGGGCCGTGCGAATTATTTTGGTCGTAAAATCGCCCAACAGGTGCTGAATCAAGCGGAAGGGAAAACGTCTTTCGACCAGTTTCCATTCAATACCCGTCCGCTTTACACCGGAAAACCTTGGTTTTTGCCAATGATCATGAAATGGCACGACTTCGCCGACCGTCGCGGTTGGTAGTCACAGCCGTTAGAAACGTCCGATTTTAACCCCTCAAAACCTCAGTGGCTCACTGAGGTTTTGTTTTTTACACCAAAGGTTTTAGCAAACACACCACGCGTTTTATTTCGTTAACGCTAAGTTGTTTGTGAAGGTTGGCGCTTTTTTCGTTGATAATCCGGTGACACAAACCAAGCTTCGATGTGAGGTTTGTTGGTTACTGCAGAAGGTTTAGTCTGTCGTTTTTTTTTTCAATCCTCATAAACAGAAGCCGTCTTAAATAGACATTTGAAACGGCTTTTATGAACTTTAAATAGGATACGTTAGCTTATTGCAGGCTGCTTTCTGCTTGCTGAGGCGTTTCAACGGCACTGATACCTTGTTTAAGCAAGGCTAGACGCTCAATTTGATAAAGAGAAGTAAGGTGGGAATAAAGCGGGGCTAAATAACCCTTTTCTTTAATTTCAAGGAATTTCTTATCAGAAAGGTTGTTTAGACGTTCTTCATTGATCACGTAGCAACCGGTAACGTTTTTGATCTGATCGGCGGCTTTAACACGCATGTTTAGTGACGTGAACAAGTTGTTCTCAGTCAAAAAGTGGCAAAAGGCTTTAGTAAACTCTTCCATTTGTTGTAGTTCGCCTAAATAGCGTTTTACATTTTCAATAACTTCTGTTGGTTCCCCTTGATCATTGAACAGTGGTTGACCGTCTTCTGTGCCCACATACTTACTGTCTTCATCAATGCATACCGTAAAGTTGTCTTGATCGGGATTTTTAGCCAAAGCGAATGGGTAGCGACGAATGATCGCAGGAATGTAAGGCGCTTGCCATTTGCCATCTTCACCAATAAACAGGTTTTCGCTTTCATCTAGGCCAAGTAAAGCAACAGGTTTAAATTCATCCTGAGACTTGTCTTCTAAAAAAACAATTGGATATACCGATGCCGCTTTAACAAACTCATGCACCATTACCGACGCGATATGAAATTTGCTAGCAAAATCGAAACTTTCAATGGCCTTTACTTTTAAGTTAGCGTGCTGTTCTTTATTTATGGGTGTCAATTTAGTGAACATTGCATTAAGTCCTTAAGTATTCTTTTTTAAAATTAGCAAGAGGAATTAGTATTAGTGTATTTTTATTAGGTTAATCTAACTTTATTTGAAAAGCGATAGAATAGATAATTTGTCTAACGGCGTATGTAATTACGTTCAGTAGTTTTGCTATTTTTTCACTACGAAACAATATGATGGTGTCTTATTGAGTGGTATCCAGCCAGCTTATTTTCTTGCAATTCGTCCCATCTGATTGATTCAACATAAAACTCAGCTATCACAGTAAGATATTACTTATTTGGCGTGTGTCTCGTTAAGCGTTTTTAGGATGTAATTTTTCAAGTCAGTGGTTGACACATTTGCAGTGCGTGGGGCGTATACGACGTGAATATGGTCTTGGCTTAAGCGTTGGCTAAGAGCATTCCAACGCTCACTGCCTTGCCATTCTTCGCCACAAATCACCTTATTGATATTGAGTGAGGCAATCCATCGGGCGGCGGCTTCGGTTTGAGACATAGGCGCGCCAACTAGATGTACTTCGCTGACAACAGATAAGGCACTGAGTATGGTCATGCGGTCTTGTTCTGGCATGACGGGAGCGTAGCCTTTACTTTGTTTGCCAAAGGCATCAGGAGCCACCCCGACCACAAGAATATCGCCTTGTTGTTTGGCGTAATTCAGGTAGTTGAGATGCCCTTGATGGAATAGATCGAAGTAGCCTAATGCGAGTACACGCTGTGGCTGGTTTTTGGGGATGGGTTGAATTAGGTGTTTTTCGATGGCGGCCAGTAACGGATCGTCTGCTTTATGTTGTCGCAAGGTGGAAAGAATATTCAGCGCTTTTTTTGTGTTGCCTTTGGTACACTCACCGTAAAGGCGAGAGTAGCCATAACATAGCGCAAGCCAAGAAAAATGCCGTAAGTTGGCGGCGGATACTATGGTGTCGAAATATGGATCAGGAACGCGCCAATGTTCTCCATAAAGGGCGGCTAAAAACGCATCTGGTGCCGTCAAATGCCATACTTCTCCGGCAGGAGACATTTTGGCGTTAAGCTGAAGCGGGGGGAAGTAGGTAATACGGTTCCAATCAAAGGGAACCTGATCCATCCAGAGTCCTGAAATGGTTTCGCCTGAGTGAACCTCGGTGCCATAACCGCAGACATCCATGGTGATGCCAGAGGCCTGATGTTTAAAACAACGAGGGTTAATCAAATCATAAGAGCGCGATGCTTCCTGCCAACCTAGTGCCGTTAATGCCTTAATGGTGTCGGGCATTTGCTGCCAATCGATACCAATATCAATGTCCTTGTCGTTTTCTAACAATTGTCCTGAGCGTTCCAAGCCGAGTAAGGTGCCTGCGGTGGCAAAGGCATAAATATTTTGTTGTTTCAATGCGACCAGTGTTGACCATAGCAAAGATTCGGCTGTGGTGCGATCAAACCCTGAAGGTGTTTTTCGTGGCTGAGGCGACACAGCAGTAAAGGCGGAAGGTTGAAGGTAAAAAGTCCCAAGCGCTTGATGAAAGGCTTGGGAAGCTTGGGGTAATAAGCGATTTTGTTGATAACAATGCCCTAAAATATGATACGCCTCATGGATGTAAGGCTTTTCTAGTAACAAGGCCTCAAGCCTTTCGATCCATGTACTTCCTGTACCTTCTAAGGCCGCCAATTGTGCGAGATAGATTTGCGGAATAATAAACTCAGGTGCTTGTTCATAAATACCTTGAAAAAGCTGCTTGGCGTCTTGATATTGCTCGGCACGAAAATACTGTACGGCGAGCTGAATTTGGTCATCAATGGTCATGTTCTTCCTGCAGGGTATTATGTGATTGGGAGCAGTATTGTTCTTACTATTAAGGCGGGCTGGGTAAGTGCCTCTTGAGATATTAATCTAATACCTTGAGCAAACACACTACACGTTCTATTTCATTAAAGCCAAGTTGTTTGTGAAGGTTCACGCTTTTCTCATTAGTAATGGAAGCATCACTGCCCAATTCCTGAAAGCCTTGTTGTTTGGCCCATTGCTCGGCGGCGCGAATCAAGGCTTTGCCAATACCTTGTCCTTGATAATCCGGTGACACAAACCACGCTTCAATATAGGGTGTGGTTTGCTGACAGCTGCCGGGGACATTATCACGCAAGTTCAGCTCGATAAAACCTATCATGCTTTGGTTATTATCAAGAGCAACTAATACTTCTTTTAGATTGGAAATATTGTTTTGATTTGAATCCTTACCTTGGAAAAAGGCCTCAACTTCCACTTGGTTAATGTCTTTTATTTCAGGCAAAAATTCGACTCTTAGCGCTGACCAAGCATTGCTATCTTGATGTCGAATAGGACGAATGTTAATTGGCATTGATAGTATATTTTTAGTCATCAAGTTAACTCTGCTGTTCGTGCTCATGCTTGCGTAATTTCTGTTAGAAAAATGAATATAATAGATTTTTTCTATTCGCTTGAACACAGACCAGTAGGATTATCAAAGTCCCTTACCTTTTAACGTAACAAAATTCGTCATTATATTTACAAATTCATGACAAAATAAAACAATAATTGAGCGGTGTTTTATTCTACATGCACTATGTTCTGTGTAATGTTTTATAAGGGATTGTTTATTATGTTTAATTTTTCGCGAAAATTGTATCTGGGTTTTTCTGTTGTATTGATATTACTTGGTGCGGTTGGTATTACCTCATATTTTGCTCTCAATAGCGCGTCTATCGGTTTTGAAGAGTATCGCTCACTTGCAAGATCAACCAATGCAGTTAGTCAAGTTGAAGAGCGTATGTTAATGCTTCGCCTTAAAGTGAAAGATTTTTTATTGACATCTGACGAAGAAGATAAACGCGAGTTTGATGGTTACTGGCAAGAAGCTCAACAACATATGGATGAGGCGATATCGAATATTAAGTATCCTGAGCAAGTTAGTGTGATCAGAGTAATTGCCGATAACTTGAAAGAATACAATCAAGCTTTTAGTCAGGCAGTAACACTGCAAAAACAAAAAGATGAATTAGTTAATAATGTATTAAATCTTTATGGTCCAATTGTTGAAAAGGATTTAACCAAAATATTGGTTTCAGCGAAGGACGATGGCGATATGCTTGCGGCTTATCACGCGTCGCTAGCTACGCGAAGCATGCTACTCGCGCGAGTAAACGCCTTGAAGTTTTTAGATTCTAGTACACAAGATGCCGTTGATAATGTACACAAAGAATTTGCAGAAATGAATGCACAGTTTCAAATTTTGAAGAAAGAACTTGAAAACCCTCAGCGTATCAACTTATTAGATGAAGCAATAAGCAGTGCTGTGCTTTATGAGCAGGGGTTTGATGCTGTGGTAAAAGCACAATTGGAACGTAATGTGTTGGTAAACGAGAAATTGAATCAAATTGGCCCCATGGTTGCCAAAATGACGGAGGAGCTTAGAGCCTCATTCTTAGAGGAACAGAATATCCTTGGACCAAAGTTACAGCAAAGCAATTCAACGGCGATTATTATCATTGAAGTGATTGTGGTATTGGCGATTATCTTTGGCATAGCAACGGCTCTTTTTATTACTCGTTCAACCATACAAAACTTGGGTGGCGATCCTATGATGGTGACGAATATTGTAAGACGTGTCTCGGATGGCGATCTTGATATCGATTTACCCAATAACAGTGAAGATAGCGCGAGCTTGTATGCTGCCGTTAAAGTGATGGTGAGAAGCTTGCGAGACAAGGCGCGCCTTGCACAAAACATTGCGGATGGGGATTTATCGTCCAAAGTGGTACTGGCATCCGATAAAGACGTACTGGGCAAAGCACTTAAAGACATGGTCAAAAACCTCAACAATGTTTTGTCTGAAATACAAAGCTCTGGTGATCAAATTGCGGCAGGCAGCTCACAAGTATCCAGCTTTAGCCAATCCCTTGCCGAAGGTGCTAATCAGCAAAAAGATAATTTGCAGACGATTTCTGCTGCCCTCGAAGAGTTGTCAGTACAAACCAATGACAACGCAATAGGGGCAAAACAGGCGAGTCAATTAGCGCTTACGGCGCAAAAAGCGGTTGCTCAAGGCCAGTCACATATGCAAGACATGGTGACGGCAATGAATGACATAAAAGACGCAGGACAAAGTATTGCGGGCTTTATAAAAACCATTGATGAAATCGCTGAACAGACCAACTTATTAGCACTAAACGCCGCGATTGAAGCCGCGAGAGCCGGCGAACAAGGTCGTGGCTTTGCGGTGGTCGCTGACGAAGTGCGTGGCTTGGCATCAAGAAGTACCGCGGCTGCCATGGAAACCGCTAAGCTGATCCAGCTTTCTTCTGCCAAAACGGAAAGTGGGGTCGCCATTGCGCAGAGTACGGCTCAAGCTCTTCAAGCTGTGTTTGATGGTATTAATGAAACTACAGAGTTGGTGACGAAAATTGCCTCAGCCAGTGGCGAGCAAGCCCTGGCGGTAGATGAAGTAACACGTGCGATCGTATCGGTTGGCGACGTAGTCGAACTGAACGCCGCCGCTTCCGTCGAAGGTGCAGCAGCGGCCGAACAATTAAGTAGCCAAAGTGCGGTGATGAGAGACACCATGTCGCACTTCACCCTAGCGAAGAGTTAATCGTTAGTTCGTTAGTCGTTCAGTTTTCATCAAGGTTCTAAAAAACCGTTAGTGCTGTTCAGTACTAGCGGTTTTTTGCATCAATATTTTGGTAAAGAATCGATTATTACTGGTAATAGGTTTCTAACTCTTTCTTAGTCTGTTGAAAAGGCGTATTGTCAACTTTTGATTGTTTTTTAGTCAAAACGAAAAATAATAAAAAGGAGAAGGGTGGTGAAAAATTATCATAATCTCATCTTCATCCTGGTTTTACTCTGTTCTCCATTGTCAGCCGCGAATAAGGTATCAATTAATGAACTGAATTCTTGTCGTGCTCTAGTAGACTTTGTTGATCTGAAATTAGATGAGTTTGCTGGTCATTACACGAAGGAAGACATTGCCTTAGTTCATAAAGGCTTATCGGCTTACAGTAAGTTTTTGCAAAATGATGTGATAACGCCTATGTTACTAAATATGTACGGGGGAAACGTAGATCAGGTACAACTCATGCAAAATTTATTTGATCGACAAAAAGTGATTTTTTTTCGACATCTTAACGAGCGATATTCCGAAAGAAAACTGTTCACTGAATACGCTGCCGCGATAAACGACTGTACGGCATATAGTCGAATTAAAGTGGACGTTGCTAAAGCCTTAAATACAGCGCTTGAAAAGATGATCGTTATGGCGAGGGCAAGGTGGGTTAAATAATAGCCATGCGCTTTCATGGAGTGTCTTTTTAAAATGATATTAAAGAAATGGCCATGATATGAAAACATCATGGCCATTTTTTTACAAAGTCGTTGGGCTCAGCGAGAACATTATTTTCCGTAACAACGCGTTAATTCAGAAAATTGATAAAAATAGCTATCCGTTTTAATGGGTTTACAACTGTCTTTGAAGGCGGTTTCTTTTTCGTTATAAAGCATTTTTACCAATAGGTTACCGGCTTGGTTTTTATACACATCCCACTGAATGTTTGCACTGTATGGTGATACCCAACTGCCACGCCAAGGGTTAGTTTCCAAGGTGTAGCCAGTGTCACGAGACACGCCTTTTTCACTGCCTTTTAATTGCATTTGAGCAGCAAATGGAATGATGGTTTCCGCATGAGCAAAGCGTATTTTAGCTGCTTTTGTGTTGGTTCCATCTTGTACTCCTTTGATTTCATTGAAGAAATCATCTTCTAGTACCGACGCCATTTTATAAGTGATATTGGTATCAGAGAAGCTTGGACCTTTCTCATAGAAATCTTCTCCGTCCAACACATAGGACATCCACTGAGATTCTTCTGGTGTGATGAACTGAGTAAAGCTCCAAGGCTGTGCGCCTGCTTCATCAGCTAAGCCAGGGGCAATCAGGTAAAGATTAAAAAGTTGAATAGCGGCTTCCACATCGTTATAAACGGTAGGTTTTTTCTTACCTACTTTCACAAAAGACAGTTTGCCTTGTGCAAGCTGATCAACAAAAGCTGGCGTATAAACGCGCTCTAGCATTTCTCGCGCCACTTGATGGGTTTTAGGCTGGTCGAATAAGTGGTCGATGGCTGCGTGCAGTTGCGAGTTTTCTTCGACATAATCTTGGTAGTCTTTGTTGCTGTCTTGCTTGTGGAAGTAAAGTTGAGCTTTATTTTTAACTGGTTCGCTGATGAGGGGAGCCAGGTTGGGATTGATGTTTTTTAAACCCTGAACGAAGGCTAGCCCACTGTCTTTGGCTCGATCTTCACCAGAATATTCAAATGTAATTTGTTGCTTATTTTGAACGGCTTGGCTGAACAAATTGGCGTTGCGTTGTGCCATGCGTTCACCGATTTGAATTTGTTCTTGGTTGCCCAACACAGACAAATTGCCATATCCCATTTTGACGTTAGCGGCTATTAGACGCTCGATTTCGGCTCCCAGCTTTTCACCTAATGGCGTTAGAGCATGTTGTTCTTTGGCAGCTTGCCAGATTTTTAAACTAATATCGTCGTATTTTGGGCTAGAAAGCGCCCGCGAACCATGACGAGCCAGTAACTCGGTGTAAACCAATGTGTAGTTTTCTGGAGCGGCGCTGTAGTTTGCGATATTGTCCTGAGGAACGTAGACGGATTTTGTGCCATAGACATAAGCAGCAGACGCAGTATTTGATGTTTTATCAATAGAGCTGCAGCCAGATAAGACTAAAAGACCGATTAGAGGAATAAATGCTCTAGTATTCAAAGGAGATTCCTTGTCAGTGAAAGTGATTTTCGTATTGAAGGATTCTAATCGCGCTATGTGACGTAACGATGACGTAACTCTCTGACGAGCAATATTGTATATTATTTTGCACATTAATCTGGCAATGGCCTTTTTGAGCCTTTGCCAGATACAATATGGGATTAGAAACCGCTTGGCTGATCGATCAGCATAGCGGTTGATAATAAATACTGTTCGTTTAGATAGTTGAGTAGTTCAGTATTGACATCTTGTTGAATGGTTGGCAATCCTTGATTACCAAAAATACGATTGATTTCAATGACATAGGGCACAGATCCAACCATGGCAATGTCGAATCCTGCGTGGTTGATGTCTAAAGATTGCGCCAAAAAGGTCACTAACTCTTGGGCTTCTTTTGGAATCAATGCCACTTCCACTTGGCCGCCTTGGCTGATGTTGTTGTGGAAACCGTTGTCCGATTGCAAACGCCAGTAACCACTGACAATTTTATTTCCTACCCAAATCACGCGCATGTCTCTGTCTATTGGCAGATATTCTTGCGCGTATAAGACATCTGTTTTCGCCACATAATCGCGCCACTGGCTCGGTGTTTCGATTAAAAACACACCATTTCCCATACTGCTACGAGGAATCTTGGCAACAAAGGGTGACGGCATTTCGTCCCAAATTTTTTCCGCTTCATAGGGCGTATTGGCGGCAATCACAGTGTAAGGGTGTTGATGTGGTGCAACGGTGCGAAATGTTCGTGTCATTTCGACTTTGTCGTGGCCTATCATATAGGACGCTAGGCTTGGAAAAATACGTTTTCTTAAGCCATGAACCAACGCGGTTAGCTGCCAATATTGTGGGAACAACAGCCAATCCGCTTCTTTGATTTCCTCCAAATGATCGTACATAGACTCAGGTTTAATGTATTTAACCTGAGGTAAATGGAGGGTTCTTAGTGCGTCAAAAGAGATAATTTTCATTCTGTATAATCAATAGCCAAACATGGCGCGATTGTGAGGCCAGAAGCTGAAAAAATAAACAAAAAAATGCGCTTTTTTTAGTCTATTTTCGACTCAAAAAAAGCGTCCATTTGGGTTGCAAATAGCACTGTAAGAATCAGTGTTCTCGTGGTGCATATTTGAGAAAAATACCTAATGAAATCAATAAGAATCCAGAGCTCGCTGCAATAGCAACGGGATAATACAAATTCCCCGCCATGTCCAGCTGACTGTATTTAATCACCATGATTAGGCCTTCTAATGCCATCGCCACGCAAACGGTGCCAATGAAGCGTGGCAATGTGCGTCTGAGTAAGACAACAACGTCATGTTCATTGTCACTGCCGTATTCTTTATTGATCACCATCGCCAGTTCAAACACCGCGATTGCGATAATATTTGAATTAATGATTTTGATAATCACCTGAGTAAGGCTTTCACCATGGCTATATTCATTGATGGCACCGCCAAAACTGGCAAGAACCACGAAGCCTGCAAGAGTGAAAAAAATCGTTGCAAAGGTTTTAGCAAAGATTTTTTGGACATTAAAGTGCATGTTAAGAATCCACTGTGTCTAACGATGTTCCTAACAATAGAGATTTAAAGGTAAATAAATAGGCCAAGCAATGTGTTACTGCAAAACTTCCTTGTTGATGACAAAAACTGTTCATTTTTTACGGTGAGGAATAAAAAAAGGGCGAGTGGCTGTTTTGCCTTTCGCCCTTTGAGTTATGTTTCGTTGTGTTTATTCCGTTACGAGGAGCTCTACTCCGTCGTTATTGTACTCAACCTTGGCTTTAAAGCCTTTTGTGAGTACTTGTTCAAATTTTCCACGCCAGTATTTAGCCTTAATGAGAGGGATACGATCACCAACCTGTGGTTTGGTGAGTGTACCAACAACCAAGGTGCCCTTTTGAATCATGGCGGTATTTTTTACTGTGAGAGCGGGTACGTTGGCTTGGTCTAGCTGGATGGTGAGCATGCCACCTTGTTGTTGCAAATTGCTAACATTGAGTCCGCTATCGATCAGTAAAACTCCATCCTCAACAAACACATTGCCAGAGCCAAGGGCGGTACGGGATTGCACCTCTAGTATCCCTGCTTTTAAATGCGTTCCGCCGCTGTAGCTATTGTTGCCTGTTAGGGTCAACCAGCCCGTGCCTTGCTTGGTTAATAAGCCTTTGCCACTGATGTCGTTACGCCACCAATCATGGGCATTAAATCGACCTTTATCCGCGTCCATGGTCACCGTTACATCCCCAAGGAACGCGCCGTATCCATCCGCTGCGGTGACATAATCCAATCGTCCCCACCCGTTTGATTCGTCTAGCACTGGGTAGCCGGAATCAATGGAAGTGGTGTACAACACAGCGCGGCGTTGTTCAGCTGTTAAATAAGGCTGACGTGTTTCTAATATAACCTCAGCTCCTTTTGGCACGATAGGCGCTTGTCCTGCTTTACTCTTGTCTTGAGTAAAACCATAAGTCATGCGGAAGCGATACAGTGCTTTATTGTGGTCATGGTCTGCCCAGCGATCATTGTTATCCGCTTGGTGTGCCAGTGCGTAAAGCGATTGGCTGCCAGAAAGTGTAGAAAAATACTCTGCAGCATTCTCATAAGCGGCTTTTTTGAGTTCAGTATTTTGGCTATTTGCCAAGGCAGCCGCCGCGACGACTTGAGATTGGATACGTCCGCCGATGACATCAAACGGTGAATGCATTCCGGCCACAATACGGCTTTCACCTAGTTCGGATCCACGAGTGATCATTTCGGCAAATCGTTCTGGAAAAGCGTATGCGTATGCCCAAGAGGCTAGATACCCAGCATTAGTATGACCACTTGGGAAAGCGCCATCTTTACGTCGACCGTCTTGGGCTTTGCGGCGTTGATATTTAAGAGAGGGAACGATGGCGACGTTGGTATCATAAAGTTCGAATGTTTTATCGCCTAGAATTTCTGTATCCGCTATTCCGTCATTATTACTATCCAAAGGAACCACCTGTCCTTTGTCATTCATGCGCCATGGGCGAGGGGAAGAAAATACATATTTTGCTGGTGAGGTGGAAGCCGAACTTTCACGAAGCAAATGTACCAAGTCAACGACTTTGCCTAATTCAGAAGAAGACAAACCTTTTGCTTTATCATCATCTCCACCTTCGGAATAATCCAACGTCGCGTTGGCGTCAAAATAAGCGGGATCGGACGATGCTCTAGTAATATCGTTAACGGTATGCAGCGGTACATTCGAATGTGCTTGAGCGCCTTTTATATAAGCATTAGCCAGTGGTCCAAAGCCATCAATCACACTGAAATTCTTGTCTCGACGATCATCCAAATAGGCATCCAGTGTTTGTTGATACGTCCGATTATTAGTGATCTTTACTACATAGGCTATGTTTTCTTGCCATGCTATTGGGTCAAGAATTTTGACGTTACTAAAATCTGCGGGGCCTTTACTGTTTGCACTGCCGTTTGCCCATTGTTCGTCTCCTAGCGTCCATACTTGGTTAAATCCAGACAGCAGTGTAAGAATGGGGTTATAGTCGGGGTCGTATTTATGTTCGTTACCGTTGTTCCCAATATTGTCCACAGCAGGTAGAGGATACGACATGATTGGCTCGGGAACGGTCAGTTCGTAACCTATACCTATTGGTAGGTTTATGGATTCAGTGCTTAGTTGATTTGCACAGGCGCTTAGAAAAATGATAACGCCGATGGTCGTTACGAGCGGTTTAAGTGTTGTTGTTTGAACTTTTAATAGCCATGTCTTCATGATGTCGAATGTCCATTCGTTTAGTTAATAATCATTCTTATTAGTTTGCATCATGGTTGTTAAGATTAGATGACGAGCAGTGCGTCATCTAATCATGAGGGCTTAAAGCGCTTTTTTATCAATAAGTGTGGTTGCTTTGGTTTTACGCAGACGGCGAATAGAATCTAATATCAGCATGGCAAGTGCGGACCATATCAGCACAAAGGTGGTTAGCTTTTCTGGACTGAGCGGTTCGTTGTACAAGAATACCGCTAGAAAAAACATGCCGGTTGGGCCGATATACTGAAAGAACCCAAGCGTTACCATACTGACCCGGTTTGCCGCAGCGGCGAAGCACATCAGTGGGATCATAGTCACTGGCCCTGCCGCAAAGAGCAGCCAATTAACCGTGGCACTGTTGTCAAACATGTTGGCGCTTGGCGATGGGCTCAGCATTAAATAGGTCAAAGCAAAAGGCAGTAGTAAGGCCGTTTCGATGGCCATACCGGTAAAGCTATCAACGGCCACTTTTTTGCGCACTAAGCCATAAAAGCCAAAGGTCACCGCCAGTACCAGCGCGATCCAAGGCAATGAACCAAACTGAACCACCTCAAAGGCTACCGCACAAAAGCACAATGCCACAGCCGCTTTGCGCACTCTATCTAGCTTGTCTTTGAAGAAAATCACGCCTAATAAAATGCTGATCAGTGGGTTAATGTAATAGCCCAAGCTGGCGCTAAGCATCTTATTATTCTGAATGGCCCAAATAAAAGTGCCCCAGTTGATGGCAATCAGCACCGTCGACACCAGCATGGCTAATAAAGTTTTGCGTGACCGTAAGACCGTTTTTACTGCATCCGTATAGCGTAACAAAACAATTAACACCAACACGATCACACAAGACCAGATGACACGATGGGCGAGAATCTCTGTCGCGGGCACAAACGACATTTCTTTAAAATAGATAGGCGCAATGGCCCATAGAGTAAAGGCCGTTAATGCGTAGAAAATGCCGCTTTTGGAAGAGGTTTGCATTGAAATTGTCCTATTCAATGAATGTTGTTTTTAGGCATAAGAGTGTATAGCAATACTGGTTAAATGGTCAGATTTTTGTTGACGTTTTGTGCAGATAAAGAAAGAGAGTATTTCATGCGTCTACAGAGCGAACTTATTGCCTAAGACTGACGATGGGGTTAAAGTTAAGTCATAAATTTTACATTAATCGAACTTCGGGGCGGGGCGAAATTCCCCACCGGCGGTGATTTGATGAGATTGAAGAATCTATCAACAGCCCGCGAGCGCCTTGTTTCTTATTTTAAGAAAAGCATCTTAAGAAGCGTCTTTTAAGAAACAAGGGTCAGCAGATCTGGTGAGACTCCAGAGCCGACGGTTACAGTCCGGATGATAGAAGATCGACCAAGCAGCACAAAAGTCATTGCTCTTTATAGAGTGATGATGCTTTGCGTTGGCGTTGCTTATGCGTTTTATCTTGCATGTTTTGCCATGCAAGAAGCTTGGTATATTCCTCATCACCCCTGTGCATCTTGATATTTGGAGAAAACAAAGATGGCAGGCACATTCTTTATCATGATCGCGTGTTTCACGTGGGCGCTTGATACGTTAATTCGTTATCCCTTATTGGGGGCGGGTTATTCCACTCTGCAAATTGTTCTTATTGAACACTTAACTTTAGTCTTGTTCGTCGCTCCTATGCTATGGCGCTACCGTCATGTGTATCGTCATATGTCGATCAGTGGCTTTTCCTGTTTGTTTTTTATTGGCGGCATCGGTTCTGCCATGGGTACCTTAGCGTTTACCGAAGCCTTTCACTATTTGAACCCTACCGTGGTGATTTTGCTGCAAAAACTACAGCCCATTGTGGCGATTTTGCTGGCCTATTGGTTACTGAAAGAGCGTATTGAAGGGCAGTTTGTCCGCTGGGCGGCGGTGATTTTACTGGGCAGTTTTGTAATGATGTGGCCGGATTTACGTCAACTAGGCGACGCGCAATGGCATTATTCAAGTGACACGTCCAGCATCATGAAAGGCTATGGTTATACCTTGATTGCCGTTATTGCATGGGGTGCCGCGACCGTGTGTGGTAAATATTTGTCTCATCAACACATGCCAGCCAACGCGATTATGTCGGGCCGTTTTGTGGCAGGTTTATTGGTGCTATTGCCCATGGCGCTGGCGCAGTCAGACAGTTTAACCCCCATGACGTCTGTCGATTTGAGTTTAGCGATTGTTATGGCTCTGCTGAGTGGCTTTATCGGCATGTGGTTCTATTATCAAGGATTAAAAACCGTACCCGCGCAACTTGCCACCTTAGCGGAACTGTCTTTTCCCGTCTTCGCCGCCGCCATCAACTGGTTCTTCCTCGACATGGGCTTAACCGCCTATCAAATCATCGGTGGCTTGATGCTGATTTTAGGTAACATCGGCCTACGCATGAAAGAACTGCGAAAATCCGAATTAGCGGCAGCGGTTTAGTCATCCGCCCCCACGTAGGCCCGATGAATCTAGGAACGAAGATGCGTACTTGCCCTCGTTCACACGTTCTGCGTGGTAATGCATAGCTACCAGACTTTTGCCCTCGTGCCCACGCTCTGCGTGGTAATGCATAGCTACCAGACTTTTGCCCTCGTTCCCACGCTCTGCGTGGTAATGCATAGCTACCAGACTTTACAAATTTCTAGTAGTCCGCTTTCCCCCTCATAATCACGCGCACTCGAATATCGCCAGTGACATGCTAAATCGACATATCCTCTTTTGACTGGGTTTTGATGGATATACTCTATTTTTTGCCGCATCACATCGTCACTTTGAATTAATTGTGGATGTGACCCTTCCTGCCAAAACTGGTACGCGCGATCATCTTTATGCGCTTTTTTATAAAAAGCTAACTGATCTAAAATGGTTTTCACATTATGTTCAATTAAATACGAAATTAATGCTCTGGCTGTAAATGATTTTAATCGAGCTAAATCTTTGCTTATTTGCTCACTCTGTACAACTAAATGCAGATGGTTTTCCAAAATCACATAAGCGTGCACCTTTAACCCTTCGCGCATTAAAAATGATAAAGAGTCAAAAATAATTGCCACTGTTTGTGGACGTGTAAAAACGGGTATCCAGTGTAAAACAGTTAACGTGACAAAGTGCGGTGCACCTTGCTGAATTATTTTGTATCTACTTCTGCCCATTCGTCATCCTTGAACGTTGTGTATCGGTTTATCCTAGTTCCCACTGTCTCCGTGGGAATTCATACGTGTGCTTGGTGCCTCTACTATGCATTACCACGCGGAGCGTGGGAACGAGAGTGAAAAAGACGGATATTTCAAATCGCACATAGGTAATAAATCGTATCCTCTTTGATGGCATTGGTCACCTCTGTATTTCTCATTTTTTGCCTCAACAGTCTAAGCAGTCAAAAATAACTTTGACGAAGCTAAGTCTCAACGGCCTAAGCGGCCAGTAACTCTGAGGGTTTGTAAATATGGAGCTTTTTTTCCTAGTTCCCTCGGTCTCCGTGGGAACTCATACGTGTGCTTGGGGCCTCTACTATGCATTACCACGCGGAGCGTGGGAACGAGAGTGAGGTTTGTAAATATGGAGCTTTTTTTCCTAGTTCCCACGGTCTCCGTGGGAATTCATACGTGTGCTTGGTGCCACTACTATGCATTACCACGCGGAGCGTGGGAACGAGAATATACTAAGCCTTTCCTTACTCTAGGTATAAATACCTGCCCCTCTTTGGTGCTTTTTGTTTTAGAATAGCACCATAATTTGTCCGTAAGGTCAGCTTTCATTTTCTTCATGTGCAGACAGTTTCATGCAGACTGTTAAAAGGAATAGTAATGTCCAGTTCTACCTCTACTGTTAATGCTTCAATGCCTGAGCCGAAGACCCAATGGTTGAACGTGATTTTACTGTGGGTGGCGGGCATTTCTGCGGCGATGCAGTTTGCCAAGTTCTCTGTGTCTTTTGATGGTTTGCTTGAGCATTATCAAATGGGGGCGACGTCAACAGGTGCGGCGTTGTCTGCGGTTGGTATAGCTGGTTTGGTGTTTGGTGTGTCAGCGGGCATGATCGCCAGTCGTGTGGGTTATCTGAAGGTGTTGGTTGGTGCTCTGTTATTGGGCGGTGGTTTGTCTTTGCTGCAATCGACTCTGCCGTCTTTTCAGCTGTTGTTTGTGACACGTATGCTGGAAGGTTTTTCTCAATTAGGTGTGGTGGTTGCAGCACCGACCTTGATTGCCAAATTAAGCGCGCCGCAGCATAAGTCTTTGACCATGGGAATTTGGGGGACCTTTTTTGGGGTCGCCTTTGCTTTATGTGGCTGGGCGGGAAAGAACATTTTAGATCAATACGGTTTGCAGACCTTGTTTCTAAGCCATGGTGTTTTTATTAGTACTATCGGTTTGGTGCTGTTCTTTAAGCTAAGAAACAATTCAGTATTGGACTTGGTACCTGTGACGGGAAGGCAAGACGGCTTTTTAAAACAGATGATAAAGATTTATCGCAATCCAAGGGCCTTATTACCCAGTTGTGTGTTCTTGTTTTATACCTGCACTTTGGTGTCGGTTTTGACCTATATTCCTGGTTTGATTGGTGATTCGACGCTACAGAAGCTGATGTTGGTGGTGCTGCCGCTCATCAGTACGGGCGGGACTTTTTTAGCGGGGGCGATTGCGCAATATTTGATGCGGCCGCAGCGCGTTGCCTTGATGGCGTATTGCGGTGTTGCCAGCTGTGCGGTGGTGTTATCTGTGGTGAGTGGTTCGCCTGAACTTTTTTGTGTGGTCGTTGGGGTGATGGTGTTGTTTCTTGGAATGGTGCCAGGATCGGCGTTGGCGATGATTCCCACGCTGGCTCGTAACCCAAGCGAACAGGCGCAAGGTTATGGCTTATTGGCTCAGTTTGGCAATCTTGGGGCCACAATGGGTCCACCGACATTTGCCACAGTAATCGCGGTTTATGGTTTGGCGGGGTTGGTGGTATTGGTTTTGTGCGTGTGCTCTTTCGGGGTTTTGTTTAGCCTTTTGGCTGGTCGCATTAAAGCGGTTGTATAAGCAAGCCTCACCTGTCTTTTTGTCGTGTTGGCTTGGTCATACGTCGCTTCTCTTTCTTCTGCAAGGTGGATTGTTCAAAAACAATCTATCTTGCTGTAATAATTCCAGTCTGTATCCTGTCTAATGACCATTAACGAATTGATGGATTGTATTTTTCCTAAGCTGTAAGGCTCTTTCGGAGTTTGATGAATGAAAAAAATTGGATTGCTGGTGTTGATTGTCACATTGGCCGCGGGCTTTTTCTATTTTGACTTGAACCAGTTACTGACGCTGCAAGGACTCAAGTCCGGCCTAGTGGAATTTGAGGCGTGGCGCCGTGACAGTCCAATCTTGGTAGGTGGCGCGTTTTTGCTGTTGTACGTTATCGTTACCGCCTTATCTTTGCCCGGTGCGGTGATTATGACCTTGGCTGCAGGGGCTTTATTTGGCTTGTTGTGGGGCACGCTGATTGTGTCTTTTGCTAGCTCCATTGGCGCGACGTTGGCGTTTTTGGTGTCTCGTTATTTATTGCAGGATATGGTGCAATCGCGTTTTGGTGATCGCTTAAAAGCCTTTAACGAAGGCATAGCGCGAGATGGCGCCTTTTATTTGTTTACCCTTCGTTTGGTGCCGATTTTCCCTTTTTTCTTAATTAATTTGCTGATGGGACTGACGGCGATTCGCGCTTTAACCTTTTATTGGGTGAGCCAAGTGGGGATGTTTGCAGGCACCTTGGTGTACGTGAATGCCGGAACTCAGCTTGGCCAATTAGAGCGTTTGTCGGGCATTTTATCGCCTTCGTTATTATTGTCTTTTGTCTTGTTGGGCGTGTTTCCTTTGATCGCAAAGAAGATCGTCGATCTGGTGAAAGCGCGCCGTGTTTATGCGGGATTCACCAAGCCAAAATCCTTTGATCGTAATTTAATTGTTATTGGTGCAGGCGCTGGTGGCTTAGTGAGTGCTTACATAGCGGCCACAGTGAAAGCCAAAGTCACCTTGATTGAAGCCCATAAAATGGGTGGTGACTGCTTAAATTATGGCTGTGTGCCAAGCAAGGCGCTGATTAAAAGCGCGAAAGTGGCTCACCAAATGCGTCATGCTGAAAACTATGGTTTGAACAGCGGCGAGCCGACCTTTTCATTCAAAAAAGTCATGCAGCGTATTCACGATGTGATTGCCAAAATCGAGCCCCATGACAGTGTTGAGCGTTACAGCAAAATGGGGGTGGATGTGGTGCAAGGTTACGCCAAATTGATTGATCCTTGGACCGTGGAGATTCAACTGAATGAAGGCGGAACGAGACGTCTGACAGCGCGTAGTATTGTGTTGGCGACAGGTGCTCGCCCGTTTGTGCCTGACTTACCCGGTTTGGACGAGGTGGGTTATGTCACCAGCGATACCCTGTGGGAAACCTTTGCCAAGTTAGACGAGCCACCAAAGCGACTGGTGGTATTAGGCGGTGGACCGATTGGGTGTGAATTGGCACAGAGTTTTGCCCGGTTAGGATCGGTAGTGAGACAAGTAGAGCGTTCGTCTCGCATCATGAGGCGAGAAGACGAAGAGGTGTCTAAGCTGGCGCAAGAAAGCCTAGTCCAAGATGGCGTGATCATGCTGACTTCTCACCGTGCCGTGCGTTGTGAAAAAGAAGGGGAAAGCAAGCGTTTGATCGTTGAGCACGACGGGCATGAGTCGACCATTGAGTTTGATGCCCTGATTTGTGCGGTTGGCCGTGAAGCGCGCCTTGAAGGTTACGGTTTGGAAAATTTGGGGATTGAAACCAAGGGCACGATTGTCACCAACGATTACCTTGAAACGCTTTATCCGAATATTTTTGCCGCGGGCGATGTGGCGGGCCCTTATCAATTTACTCATGTGGCGGCGCATCAAGCTTGGTACGCCGCGGTAAATGCTTTATTTGGTACCTTTAAAAAGTTCCGTGTGGATTATCGTGTGATTCCATGGACCACCTTTGTTGATCCTGAAGTGGCGCGAGTGGGCTTGAGTGAGCAAGACGCCAAGGAAAAAGGCATTGCCTATGAAATGGTGCGTTATGAACTGGATGACTTAGATCGCGCCATTGCGGACAGTGCCGCGAAAGGCTTTGTGAAAGTACTGACGGTACCGGGTAAGGATAAGATCTTGGGCGTGACCATTGTTGGCGAACACGCAGGGGATTTACTGGCCGAGTTTGTGTTAGCAATGAAACATGGTCTGGGGCTGAACAAGGTGCTTGGCACCATTCACACTTATCCAACGTGGGCGGAAGCCAATAAATACGCCGCCGGTGAATGGAAACGTGCGCATGCGCCACTGCGCATTTTGAATTGGCTGGAAAAGTACCATGCTTGGCGTCGAGGTTAAATTGATGCAAAAACTCCGTCCATGGGTTCTGTCTTTATTGAGTTTTGCCTTGTTGGGTTTGTTTAGCACTTTGGCAAGTGCGGCAAACATCTTCGATCATGGTCAATGGGATGCTTTATTAAAACAGCATGTGCTGCCATTGAACGGCGGCCAAGCGACTCAAGTAGATTATCAAGGCTTTGCTGACGATAAGGTGCAACTGGATCGCTACTTAGCGGATTTGTCTCAAGTCACGACTCCTGAGTTTGATGCTTGGCCGAAAGACGAACAATTGGCGTTTTTGATTAATGCTTATAATGCCTGGACAGTGGATTTGATTCTGACTAAGTGGCCGGATTTGGATTCGATTAAAGATCTGGGCCGCTTTTTTAGTTCGCCGTGGAGCAAGTCTTTTATTCCGTTATTAGGGCAAACGCGCTCTTTGGATGATATTGAACACACCATGATTCGTGGCTCTGATCGTTATCAAGATCCGCGCATTCATTTTGCGGTGAATTGCGCCAGTGTTGGTTGTCCTGCCTTGCGCAACGAAGCCTATGTTGGCAGCCGTTTAGAGGCTCAACTGGAAGAACAAACACAGCTTTTCCTCGAAGATCGTAGTCGAAATCGAATAGACAGTGGCAAGTTGGCGCTTTCTTCGATTTTTAAATGGTATCGAGAAGACTTCGAAAAAGGCTGGCAGGGCTATTTATCACTGGAGCAATTTTTACTGGATTATTCAGAACCCTTGTCTTTAAGTTCTGAAGAGATGCAGATGTTGAGAGACAAGAGTATGCCCATCCGTTTCTTAGATTACGATTGGGCATTGAATCGTATGTTATAAATCGCTTCCTGTGCTGTTAGAAAAGCGCTTCATCATTTCCCAGAATACATTCGCTTGAGAACTCTGTGTTTGATGGCGTAAGCGAATCATAAAAATCGGCAGCTGATTTTGTGAAGTAAAGTTTTCCACTTCAATGGGCACCAGTTGACCATTCTCCAACTCGGATTGAATGCAATGTTTTGGCATTCTCGCCCAACCAAGACCATGTAATAACAAGGTTTTCTTTGCCTGGAAATCGTTCACATACCAGCGTTTTCCCGTGGGTAACACATATCTGTGGCCATTTTCTGACGCGTTGGCGGTGGTGTCGTTAACCAAGATTTGCGGAATCGAATACAGGGCTTGTTGCTTGATCTTGGCGTCACTTGCGTTGAGCGTGGCGAGTAAGGTTGGGCTGATTACGGCGGTCATGGTGATTTTATTGAGCTCGATAAACGCGTGTCTGTCATCGAGCCCGTAGCGTGGACCAATGGCGATTTCGCATTTGTTCTTGGTAAGCTTTTCTTGCACACCATAAAGGTGATCTGTGGTGATGTCCAAAGCAATGTCGGCATGCTGGAGCTGGAAAGCCTTGATGCGTGACATGCAGTCATCGTCTAGCGCCATCTGGCTTAGACAGAGTTGTAGCGGCGCTTCTGTGCCTTGAGCGAGGTCATGGCCTAGGTTTTCTAATTGCAAAACCTGAGACATGAGCTTCTTGCTCTGCTGGAAAAAAGCGTGGCCTGCGGCCGTCAATGTCGGACGGTAGCTATTGCGGTCAAATAATTGTAGGCCATATTGTTCTTCTAAGGTTTTGACGGCCGCGCTGATTCCGGGCTGCGTTTTATGGATAGAATCTGCTGCCGAACGAAAGCTTCCTGTTTCCACCACCGCAATAAAGGCTCTTAGTTGATCGAGTTTCATGACGCCTCCAACATGATCATAATTAATAATCATTATAATAATAAAACGAGATTATTTATTGTTCATTATATGCCTTATGATTGCGTCTATAAAACGAAGATACTCGTTATTAATGAACAAGGAGTGATTACGTGGATTCTGTATTCGTGGTACTTTTTTTGGCAGGCTTAATCACCGGCTTTTCCAAGTTTTCGGTGGGCGGTATGGGCTTGCTGGTGTTGCCTATTGTGATGATTGCTTTTCCAGGCCCAGAAGCGTTGGGAATGATATTACCGCTGTATATCATTACCGATATTTTGGCAGTATGGAGCTATCGTTCGAAAATTGCTTGGGCTGTGTTGGCGCGTTTTTTACCCTTGGCATTTTTAGGTGTGTTTGTCGCGAGCCAATTTCTGGCGAACATCGACGCGGGTCAGTTTGTCAGTTTCTTAGGATTTATGATCCTTCTCATGATTGCCTTAGGCTTGTATTTGGACTTTCGTCCAGCCTCATTTATGCAAAAACCTTGGGCCGCTTATTCCATGGGCTTTTTCGGCGGCATTGTAACCATGATGGCCAACGCCGCGGGGCCAATTTTTAGTCTCTTCTTGCTCGAGCAAAAACTGGATAAAGAGACTTACGTCAGCACCCGCGCGTGGGCATTTTTCATCATCAATGTGGTGAAGCTCCCCTTTTATATCAGTTTAGGGCTGCTGTCGCTTGAAACGACCCAAGCCAGTTTGTATGCCGTACCAGGATTGATGGTCGGTTCATTTGTTGGCTATCATTTCTTGAAAAAGGTGAATCCCGTTCAGTTCAAATGGATGATCCGCATCATGTCGATGATTGCGGCCGTGAAGTTGTTTTTGTTTTCGTAGCGAATACAGTAGTTTCGTACAAAAAACATACAAAAATAGCGGTATTCCGTTTTGTATTGTCGGCTGATGTTCCATAATAGTTGGTATGAACAACGCATCTTGTTGGTTGCCGTATTGCTAGGCTAAAGCGTGGATTTTGTATGGAAAACAGACCAGAAACTAATATCCAGTTGGAACGTGTTTTGGAGACTGTGCCGATTGCTGTGGCTTGGTCGAGTATTGCCTCAGATCGGATCGATTATATCAATGAGTCGTTTAGCACGCTCTTTGGGTATTCCTTAGAAGATCTCCCTGATCTTAAAACATGGTATGAGCATGTTTTTCCAGATCCTCGTTATTATCAACAGGTGATCGAACCTTGGATACGTGACCATCAAGAAAATGTACCAGTGGAAGGGCTGAGTACTAGGATGTTTTGCAAGGATGGTTCGGTGAAAAAAGTGAGAATCTCTTTCTCTATCGTTGCAGATAAAAGGTTTTGGTATTTCAATGATTTAACCGATTATTGGATTGCTGAAAAAAGGTTGCGTGCGCGCAGTGACATGTTGGAAATGGTGGCGAAGAGTTCGGCGTTAACGGACATTCTTGACGTTATTGTGAAACAGATTCAGCAAGAAAGTCCGCTTTCTTTGTGCAGCGTGTTACTTTTTGACCAGGCAGAACAGTGTTTGCGTTTAGGGGCGGCGCCAAACTTTCCTGATTTATACAATAAAGCCGTCGATGGCATTAAAATTGGCCTCAATGTTGGTTCATGTGGCACGGCGGCCTATTTAAAAACGCGTGTCATTGTGGACGATATTTTTTCCCATCGATATTGGCAGGATTATACGCAACTTGCTGCGTTAGCAGGAGTCGCTGCTTGTTGGTCGGATCCTATCATGTCATCAAAAGGCGATTTATTAGGTACGTTTGCTATATACAAACGAGTGCCATCCTCTCCCACGAAGAAAGAATTCGAAATGATTCATTTCGCCAGTAATCTGGCGAGTATTGCGATTGAAAGTTTTCGAGTGCAAGAAGAGCTTGAGCAACGAGCTTATTTCGATCATTTGACTGGGTTAGCGAACCGAGGGCATTTTTTTCAGCAATTTGAATATGTCTTATCCAAAGCCATTGCAGAAAACGCGCCTCTTGCGGTTTGGATGATGGATGTGGATCACTTTAAAAGCGTTAACGATGCCTATGGACATAAGGTGGGAGATTTGCTGTTGCAAAAACTGGCTGAGATGAGTCTGTCTATTTTAAGAAAAGATGACATAATTGGTCGAATTGGCGGTGAAGAGTTTGCTGTATTGTTGCCAGCGACAGATCAACAAGAAGCGTTTCGAGTCGCGCAGCGGTTAAGGGAAAACATCGAAAAAGGCGTAGTGTTCAGTGCTGATGCCCATACTCTTTCTTTTACGGTATCTTTGGGTGTCGCTTATCGTCAGCACAATGAATACACCACGATTACGGAATTATTAAACGCAGCAGATCATGCCCTTTATCAAGCCAAAGCGGCAGGGCGTAATTGCGTTTTTTCGTCTCAACATCAATTGTAAAATGTATGGGTTAAAGAAAGCCGCTTATGAGTACAAAGAATTATCTTTCCGGTTACAGTTCTCATGTACAGCAGCAGGTGCAAGCCTTAATAGCGTCAGAAAAATCCGCTCAGTGGTTGTTAAATAAGTATCCAATCGCCCATAAATTGGGCGGTGCCAGTGGTTTGTATGAATACGCTTTAGAGATCAAAAATACCTTCATGCGCAGTTCACCTCCGATCAGTAAGGTGATTTATGATGATAAAATTCACGTCATTAACAACGCGCTTGGCTTGCATACATTTGTTTCAAGAATGCAGGGTAATAAACTTAAAGCCAAAAATGAAATCCGCATTGCCTCCTTGTTTCGCCAAGTACCAGAGCCTTTTTTGCGAATGATTGTAGTGCATGAGCTCGCCCATCTTAAGGAAAAAGCCCACGACAAAGCATTTTATAAGCTTTGTTGTTACATGGAGCCTGATTATCACCAGTTAGAGTTTGATCTTCGTTTGTACCTCTGTCATAGGGATCATTTTGGAGCGCTGTGGCTCTAGGGAGGGTACGAACAAGTCCCCTTGGCAAATTGTTCCTAGTCTTTGACGAACAAAAAACACCTGTCGGCTCATACACCGACAGGTGTTTTGTAGCGTCATCATCACGGCTTCATCGAAAGGGGATAACGATTAAGCAGTGATGACGATAGATCGTTAAAAACTCTGAGAAACTAATATTGCAGCGGTGTAACCTTGGGTACGGTTTTTGGCCTTGAACTCTTTGTAGGCATGGAAAGAGACGAAGGGCAAACCTGGGCGAAAGAAACTGACTTCAGGTCCTATTGCAACAACCGAACCTCGATTGCCATTGACTATGTTGCTACTCGCTGGCGCCTTGTCATCGGTTAGCTGTTTGTAAAAGAAACCGCCTAGACCGATAGTCCAATCATCGACGTGCTGACCTAGAGCAAATTCATGTCGATATTCTGTGCCACTGGTGTAGTGGGTGTCTTTGTTTTCGGTATTAATGTCTAATTGAAAACTGGATGAGACTTCAAAACCGCCTTCTGTTAGATAGGTGAGGTTGAAAGCGGGAGAGATCGTCCAGTGATTGAGCCCTGTCGTAATGGTGTCATCTTTATGGTAATGACCCGTTGGGATTTGTATTTGCAACTGAGTATTGGTCGCCAAATTGTCCGATGGATGCCATTGCAAGATATAAGGAATAATCTGAATATCGCCTATGCCAGAGTCCGATCCGACGACGGCAATATCCGCAACAGGAACACGGCCATCAATATCCAAATCTAAGAAGGGGATCACTATTCCGTAGCCATAATTAGCCCCTTGAAAGGTGTGTTCTGTCATCTTTATATAGGTTAATGACAGCGATTTTACGGTTTGAGAAAAGTCGTTGAGCTTGTCTTCCCCCTTACCGTCTAGACTTTTATCAGCATGATAAATAGAGGATCGTAGAGAAAAAGCCCCCATATCGGTTACGGGTGGCATATAACCCGCGCTAAAACCATAAATACCAGGCGCCGTACTCGGAGCGCCATTTTCTGTGGCAAATGCTGTCGCTGATACTGCCAAACCAACACTTATCGTCATTATCGAAGTTAATGTATTGTGATTCATATCTTACTCTCTCTGCTCATTTATTATTTTTATTGATACATGTGGAGTGAGCATGACAAGTGCCTGCGGTTTATTCATATCCTATTTGGGATAAAAAAGCGTTTTTATGAAAGGGTGAGTCGTTTTGTAAGGGGGCTGTTGATTGAAACGATTTGGCTATCATTTATTTTTTGGCTCAGGTATTCTCATTTATTGCACTTTTTATCTTTTGTCTCTTTACCATAAAAATAACGAAATACATTGAGAACAGGTTCTCTGCTTTATCAGAGTGCTATAAAAAAGCAGTGCTCATCATAAAAATGGCAGTGATAGTCGTTGCTCTTTATGTGTTCTCATGTGTTGGGGGCTACTATGTCTGCTTACTATGTCAATAAACTCTTACCTGAGCTTTATCGCTGCGTAGACCAACCTATGGAATGGGTCAACATATTGGATCGCTTACGTGTTGACCTTGATGTTGCCAGTGTGGTTGTGCAGGTGTTTGATCAGTCCAATACGGGAGATTTGGTTCAAAATTGGGTAATGAGGGATTCATTGTCTTTGGCGAATGCCGCGTTGCATGATAAATGGGTGAATAATGCAGACAATCCACGCATGTATACAGGAACAACGGACAGTTTGGCGATCATTAGAGACGAGGAGATTTTTTCTTTACCCTCTCCGACGGTTGAACGCTTTTATGAAAGACTGAAACAAGCACGTTTAGGGCACGCTATTTCACTGGAAATTAAATCTCCAAATAACCAGTACATTACGCTCATTGCTCATCGTAAACACGGTGACAAACGAGGTTTTAGTCGTTTTTTTGATGATTGTTTTCAACAGCTGGCGCCGCATATTTTGCAAAGTGTTGCATTGAGCGAAAAGCTCAATACGTTGTCTTTGAAACATGCTCGTATGCGTCAAGTGACTGATCATATCAATGCCGGCATGATGTTACTCACACTCAATGGCAAGGTGTATTGGAGTAACCAATGCGCAATGGATATGGTTCAGCGGTCTGAGCACATTGGTTTGTCCAATGATAAGCTCACTTTAACGCATTCGGCGGACCAGCAAGTGTTTAATGCTCTGTTGGCTGAAGCGCTTTCGCAAGTTGAACTCTCTCCTCGTTTAATGGCAACCATCGGACAATATCGTTTCAATCCTCTGCAATTATTGGTGACTTGTGTCGATGTGCCAGTCCATGACATGGGACGGCCATCAGAAACGATGATTGCTGTCTTTTTCTCTGAAAATGATCATGGTTTTACCCATTTGGATGAGGAAGTAAGTCAGCTGTATGGTTTGACACCAGCAGAATCTCGATTAGCGGTTGCTATTGCCAATGGTTTATCTTTGGAGGAATACGCTCGAGAAAAAGGCGTCTCGGTTGGGACTGTGCGCATTCAATTAAAAAGTATCTTCTCAAAAATGAACATCACTCGCCAACAAGAGCTAGTAAGAGTGTTATGGTCTTCTGTTTCTGCTCGTACCTGCCGCGCTCATGATTTTTTGTCTATTAACTCGCGATTGAGTTAACCCTTCTTCTTATCCTATTTGGGATATGACTTCCTCTAATGTCGAGCTCATTATCTGGTTCATGTAGATACATAAGCCGCTTAATGACGCTGTTGTCTATTATTCAGAATATTTAAAAAAATATAAAAAAGACATAGAGGAAATATAATGACGAAAATAAAAAAAATCCGTCTGCTAATGAATACTGGATTATTGTCACTGGCTGTTTTGCCTATTGCGGTGCACGCTGGATCGGTTGTTGATCCCCTGGTTGCTGCAGTCGGCCCCGCATCGGATGTCCCAGTAGCAATACAAAATCTGCGTTGGGCAATGTTAGATGGTGATGTGAATACACTTACGTTTCGCTCAATGGATCAATTGTTTACCACGCGTCATGTCGCTCGCTCTGGCCCGATATCACCTCTATTACACCAAGATCGTCCGCTTAATTTTTCGTATGAATTTGATGGTGTACGTTATCAACCTGAACAGTTTCTCGATCGTACTTTCACCAACGGCTTGTTGATCATGAAAGACGACAAAATCGTCTACGAGAACTATCGTAATAACACCAATCAAGATACGCGCTTTATGGCGTGGTCTATGACGAAATCATTGGTGTCTCTTTTGGTAGGGATTGCTCTTGAAGAGGGCCGTATTAAATCCTTAGATGAAGACGTCACTCTTTATCTTCCTGAATTGTCAAAAGGTGCCTACAAAGGCGTGACCATTCGTCAAGTGTTGTCTATGAGCTCTGGCGTAAAATATGAAGAGCGTTATGATTTTGCTAACCCTGGTGTCGCCGCTCGTAATCATATTTTAGCCTTAGTGAAAAATGTAGCGCGCTTTGTTGAACCAGCAAAAACCATAGAGCGTTTGCATGAGCCTGGTACTGTACAGGAATATAAAACCATAGATACGGCGGTTTTAGGTCTGTTATTGGAACGAGTCAGCGGTGGCAGCAATGTGTCTGCCTACATGGCACAACATTTATGGGAGCCATTGGGCGCACAAGCAGATGGCTTCTTTATTATGGATGGAGAGCCTGGGGTAGGACGTGAGTTTACCGGAGCGGGCTACAGTGCCACTATGCGAGACTTTGCGCGGGTTGGCTCCATGATGCTCAATAATGGCCGTATCAATGGTAAGCAAATTGTCTCGCCTGAGTGGGTGAAAATGTCGACAGAACCATTTATGAAAGAAGACCCTAAGCTTGGCGGCTATGGATATCAGTGGTGGACGATGCCCAATACTACAGCCTATTCAGCGATAGGGCTGCAAGGGCAGTTTATCTATGTCGATCCAGAAACTCGTACTGTGATTGTGAAGCTAAGTTATTTTCCACAAGCGGAAATGGACGTAGCAGAGCAGGAAACGATGGCATTTTTCAGTGCGGTATCTGGTTGGGACCCTGCAAAATAAGCAAGTGAATTCCCGATAGAATAGTGTGTATACAAAACGCGGATAGAGGTAAGTCTATCCGCGTTTTTTTATAGACAGCACTTTAAGCGCGAGCGGTTTTATTCAGAGCTAAGGTGGTGTGCTGAATATGAGTGATTTTTTTGATCAAATAATTCAATAGCACGCCGTACAAGGGAATAAACAAACCTAAGCTAATAATGATTTTAAAGGCAAAATCAGCCAGTGCTATTGCCTGCCAATGTTGCGCCATAAAAGGATCGGGGCTTTGATAGAAGGCAATACCGAAAAAAGCCAAAGTGTCTAAGCCGTTACCAAACAGTGTGGAAGCGGCTGGTGCAACCCACCACTGTTTTAACTGACGTAGTCGATTAAATACCTGAATATCCAGTGCTTGACCGAGTAAGTAAGCCATTAGACTGGCAATCGCAATGCGCCCAACAAAGCTGTTGTATGTTCCTAAAGCGGCAAAACCTTGAAATTCGCCTTGGGCAAATAAAACCGACAAAACATAAGAGACGATGAGGGAGGGAATCATCACCAAGAATATGATTTTACGTGCTAACGGTGCGCCAAAAATACGCACAGTAAGATCCGTGGCTAAAAAGATGAAGGGGAAGGTAAACGCGCCCCACGTGGTATGAAGCCCTAAAATAGTGAAGGGAATCTGTACCAAGTAATTGCTAGAGGCAATAATGAGTAAGTGAAACATCGCAAGATAGCATAATGCCTTACCTTGCTGTGCAGGCGTAAATGTATTCATAGTGTGACCTTTTTCGTTTGATTGGGGTGAGGGAACCCAAATTAAAAAGTTCGGATTGGTTAAAACGAACTTGCGCTTTTTGATAATGCCGCATTTGACCTTATGGTCAAATGCGGAGCGGGATTATACATGAAAATCTTGGTTAAAAAAGCACCAAGTATTAAATATATGACTCTGTGGGCCAGAAGTGCACATTGTTACTTAGCCGAGTTATTTGTTAGAAGGCTTTAAGGTGATCGAATAGCCAACACGTGAAACCCCATTATGATAGAGCCAGCCGAAGAGAATAATCATCAAACAACCTGTGAGTACAGGTGTCAGCAAAAAAGACCATGAGACATTAAGCGATAATATTAGAAGAGGGTTGGCTCCTGCCGGTGGGTGTAGAGTGTTGGTGATCATCATCAAAGAGATGCCTACGCCAACACTGACCGCCATGCTGAGTGGCGTCACTTCCCAAAAGTGTAGAGTCATTAAGCCAACGAAACTCGTCAATAAGTGACCTCCAAGAATATTTTTGGGTTGGGCCAAAGGGCTTTTGGGTAACGCAAATAAAATCACCATGGTGGCGCCAAATGGTGCCATGAGTCCAACATAGGCCGGAACGATTGCTTCAGCTTGAGCCAGTAAAAAGATGCATAGAGCCGCACCTATGCCTGCGAGGCAGACGGTGAACAGGCGCGATTGGCAATAAGAGCGGTATAAGCGTAACAACATGATTAAGATTCCTTGCATATTAAAGGGAGACCAATCGGTCTACTCTATGGTAGACAGATCGGTTTCCTTATGTCAATATCCTTTTACGATAAGGGAGAGATTGGATGACTAAGCCAGATTTATTAATTCATGCCGCGTTTAAGCTTTTTTATGAGAACGGTATTCATGCCGTTGGTATTAACCGCATTTTGCAAGAAACCGGCGTGGCGAAAAAGACGCTCTATCATCACTTTGCGAGTAAAGAGGCATTATTAGAAGCCGTATTGGTGTATCGCGATCAGATTTTCATGGATTGGCTTACTGCGAGAATGATGGCTGCTGGAGAGGGTAAATTGGCCATTTTAGCGCTATTTGATGCGTTAGATGACTGGTTCCACGACAGGGTAGAGGTGTTATTACCCTTTAAAGGCTGTTTTTTTATGAAAGCCAATGGTGAGTTTTCGGATCATATTGTGAATGGTTTATGTCAGCGTCATAAACAAAATATTACGGCTTTTATTCAAGCGAATCTTGTGGGTCAAGTGTCTAAGTTGGCACCTGCTGATTTGGCACAAAGTATCAGCGTGTTAAAGGAAGGGGCAATTGCGCAAGCTTACGTTGCGGGCGACTTAAACGCCGCGAAAAGAGCAAAAGCGATGGCTGTTGCTCTTTTCGCGGAGTAATGAAAATCTGTATCTGGAATGCTGTTTAAACTCAGTCGTCATCATTGGCGCTATTGATACGCGCCAATCTGTCTTGTTCTTCTTCAAAAGCGTCTTTTATTTCTTGCAGTACAGAGTCTACATCGGCCGCTTCAGTAGGCTCTTCGAACTCGCCAGTTAATTCGGTATCGGGGGTTAGTTTACCCGCTTCGAACAATGCCCAAATTTCTTTGGCGTATTTGGTTTCCAACAAATCCGGTGCGAACATGCCATAGTAATTACGCATGTTATTGACGTCACGCTCAAGCATCCATTCGGCATTGTTATTAGCTGCTGCGTCAACGGCTTGAGGAAGATCAATGATGACAGGGCCATGGGAGTCGACAAGCACATTAAATTCCGACAAATCGCCATGTATTAAGCCTGCACACAACATGCGCACGATATCGCGAATAATGGTGTCGTGGTCTCGTCTGGCTTGTTCTTCTGTTAATACGACATCATTTAAGCGGGGGGCAACCTCACCACTATCGTCCGTCACAAGCTCCATCAGTAACACGCCGTCAAAACAGCCATAAGGAACCGGCACTCTGACGCCAGCGTCAGCTAAACGAAACAAAGCATCTACCTCAGCGCTTTGCCACAGGGTTTCTTGCTCTTCACGGCCAAATTTAGACCCTTTCTCCATAGCTCGAGAGCGGCGGCTATTGCGAACTTTTCGGCCTTCTCGATATTGCACTGCTTGTTTAAAGCTGCGCTTACCTGCTTCTTTGTAGACTTTTGCGCAACGGATTTCGGATCCACAGCGAACAACATAGACGGTTGCTTCTTTTCCGCTCATTAATTGTCGAAGAACTTCGTCTACTAAGCCATCTTCGATGAGGGGTTGTATTCTTTTTGGGATTTTCATGCGGCTCGTTATACAGTGATTTGATGATAAATGAAACAACCTGAGAATGACGGCAGTGCTTGCCAATGCTCAGTTAAAAATAGTCCCATCACGGACATTGTGACAGTTTCTCCACTCTACAATGAATCAGATTAATCGTTAGCATCGCGTTTTTTATATTCATTCCTTACCAAATACTCAACCATTTCATTGATTTTCATGTTTTTTTCTTCAGCTAGAGCATTGAGCTTTTGTTTAGTATTAAGCGTCATGCTGATGCTGTAGGGTTTTTTACCACTCGATTTTTCACGGAATTTTTTCTGACTCCATGCTTTTTTCATTTTATCAATAACGAGTGCTTTACGGTCTACGTTATCAGATAAATCAATAGTAGCAATAACTGCGGCTTTTTTTTCTGCGTTAGAGGTAGGAATCCAAGCTTGTTCTAATGGTCTTTGAGTGATGTTTTGAAGATAGGACCAGGCCCAAGCCCACTGAGAGGGGTTATTTTCTTCAAACCAGTGAACAATGGTTTCATTGAAGCGAATGCTCTGCCATTTGGCTTTTAAATCGTCGAGTAAATCTTGCTGTTGTTGAGCGTCGGCTTCGCCATCGTAAAAAGCATTGAGAATGTCCATTACTCTGTCAGTGACGTTGTCTCTTTCTGTTGAAAACGCCTTATCAGAAAGCATGACGAATTTGTTTTCTTGTGTTGCCTCATGTTCTTGGCTGGCGTCTCTTTTTTTCGTATGACTTTTTAAATAACACCAGACCCAGTTACATAATCGTTCGTCTTTTTTATCAATCCACCGAAAGTGGCTTGTAGGAAGTTGAGTCGACTTAAAGGCGGAACGCATTTGTGAAGCAAAGTTTTTAGGTGCTCGATTCTTTTTGACTAAATTGTCTAGCTCTTCATTGAGCTTTTTCACGCGTTCCGTGTGCGTATTACCACGTAGGTTTCTTATTGAGGCACTTCGAATGTTACTTAATAAATAATCTGCATAAAAAGCGCATTCTCTTTCCGACTTAGCTTCCAGAAACTCAATTTCGCCTTTAATCATACTTATTTATTCCTTTTTGTTATTAGAGCATTCGAAAATACGGTTTATTACTGTGTAGTATGTTCCGTAAACTTTACGTGTATTTGTGTAACCTTACAATAGTTTTACAGTGAATCTGTTTGTTTTTTATTCATCTTTAAAACTCTTGAATGACTAGAATGGCGCGTGTCATTCCTCGGCTATGAGGGAGCGTAAAATCGGTAGAGACAAGTTTCGATGAGGACGGTGAAGAGTCTTTTGAGGAGCTGTATAAAAGTAGGTGACTTTGTGATTGTTAAAATACTGAAGTATGAAGACACTGAAATGGGAAATGGGTTAGGACGGTAAGCTCACACAGAGAGTTTATCGCGTTCTTGATGGCCAACTCTGTATAGTAGTTTAGAAGTGCATGACGCGTTGTTAATCATGTGAACGGATTGTGTTGCGACCAGCTTGTTTTGCCGCAAAGAGACGTTGATCCGCGAGAGTAAAGACATCGCTATTCGTATTGGCCTCGCTTGAGTAAGCAATGCCTATACTTATGGTTATGCCTGCTATGTCATCAATTTTAAGGAGACTGATCCCTGCCCTTAGATTCTCCGCTAAGGTAATGACTTGTTGTGGTGTTCTATTCAGTGTTAAAACAATAAATTCTTCTCCCCCCCAACGCCCCAATACATCATTGGGGTGAATGACTCGACTCAGCTTGGCAGCAATATGGCTGAGGACTTTATCACCGATTAAGTGCCCATGGATGTCATTCACTTGCTTAAAGTGGTCGATGTCGACCACGAGTATCGCATAGCTTTGTTTTTGTTCTTCAGCGTCTAAATTGAGTTCAGTAAATACCTTCTCGAGACCTCTGCGGTTGAGAATGCGTGTGAGTAGATCAATATACGCGTAGTTTTCAAGTACATCCGCCCGTGCCGCTGCTTTGTCTGTTTTAATTCGCAGTCGAATGACAGTCCATAATAAGAATATGTAGATAATGTGGGCAATCGCGATATTCAATACCACTCCCATCGTGTCATTAAGCGACTGTTGTTGTATAAGAACCGCAAAATGACCAATGATAGTGACCGTAAAAACAACGATAGTGGTAGGAGCGGCCTTTTTAACCTCTAGAAAAAGGTAGGCAATGACATAGTTTAGTCCTAACCATTGGGCTGCATTTGAGAATTGACCATTGGGTGCTGCATGGTGCCACATACTCGAGCTGGTTAAATAGCCAGCGACAATAAAATACGTAATGAAATGCAGACTTTGATGGTTTAGTTTGGTAACTGTGATCAGGATATACATCAAGACAAATGCCAGAATGCAAATAGGGTAGGCACTAGCATCAAAAGGAGAAATGAGGCCACTTGAAAAGTCAATTGCCCAGATGGCACTGAAACCAAGGATCGCCATAATAAGTAGACGACGGAATAATCTAGGCGATACCGAGGATGTGTTTAGGTGTCTGTTGTGGCTGGGCAAAGATTGCATAATTTGTGAGCCGAAAATCTACGATAGGGCTAGTATATAGCGTGTTTATCGAGTTGTGGGAAGTCGTTGAGCAAATTGAGCCATGATAGTAAAGCCGACATGCCAGAAAGCGGCTTTACTATCCTCAGATAACCTAACAATTTGTTAGGCAATAAAGCGATTTAATTCATTTTTTAATGACAAGGTTGATATTTGTAGTCTATCTGCTGCATCTGCAATTTCTTCTGTGCTGTGTCTATTATGAGTCGCTTGGTTTTCGACATTCGATACGAGGGACAACACTTGGCGAATATCGATTAGCACCTTAGCTACGTTGCCAGAGGTGTGCTGTACTTTTTGACGCGTATCCAACATAGTGGTGGAGCTGTCTGTAATACTTTGCATAGCCTGAGATGATTCAGAAAGCAGTTGCTTGAATTGACCTTCACTGGCTTTCATTTTTTCTGCGACATTGCTTATCGCTGAAACAATGTTAGCAATGGCGGTACTGGTTTCATTCAGACTGCTTTGTGTTCGAATCGCAAGTTGTCGAACTTCATCGGCGACGACAGCAAAGCCTCGACCTTCTTCGCCCGCTCGGGCGGCTTCAATCGCAGCATTTAATGCTAATAGATTGGTTTGATCTGCTATGCCACTAATAGCGGAAAGAATATTATTCACATCCTCAGCTTTGTGTGAAAGCGTGTTCAACTCGTCAGAAAGTCTTGATTGGGATTCTGCTGTACTATTGATAATGTCTGTTACCTTGCTAAAAGCATGTTGTCCTTTTTCAAGAGAGCTGCTTGCTTTTTTAGTGTCTTCCACGGTTAAGGTTAGCTCTTCATCGGAAGAAGCAAGTAGGTCGCAAGTAGAGGTGGCATGAAGACGAACTTCATCTACGGCATGGGCGATTTTCTGTGCGGCGACACGGATTTCTTTACTGCTGCCTTGTAACTGAGAGGATACGGCTGAGTTTTCAATGGCGGAGTGTGTCGATATTGCCAAAGTAGATTGGAATTCGGTAATCAGATTATTGAAATCTGCTAAAAGAAGACCAATCTCATCCGAACTGGTTTTCGTACGCAGTGTTAGGTTTCGCGTGGTTGCTATGGTACGCATCAGTACCTGTGCATCGGCTAGCGGCTTGAGTATGCGGGATACGAGCCAGAATATGATCGCAGAAGAGAGTAAAAAGATGACTAAGCCAATCATGCTGGAAACGAATAGGGTAGAGTTAAGTTCGGCTTGAATGGTGGAGATGGGTGTATCAACACCCACTACAAAGGCTTTGCCTGTACTTGTTCTGTATGGAACAAAAACAGATCGGAAAGTGCCCCATTCATCGGTATATTCATCAAAGATGGGCGTGGCATTGTTTTTAGAAAAAGCATCAACCAGTTTGTCACTTGGGTCCTCATAAACAGACAAGGGTCCACGCAGTGTTCCTTTTTGGACGTCTTCCTGTTCTGGTGTGTCGAGTACAAAGAGCACTTTATCAGACGGTTTAATCATGGTGTACATGTACTTTATGTCTGATGATTGCAGTATGTTGTAGGCTTTTAATTGCAGCGCATCTGACTCAGCTTTGGAGAAACTTCCGTTAAACGCATCATCATATACGTTGTCGCCAATTAATTGCCTAGCAACCTGAGCTGCAAAGACAAGATTGCTGTCTATTTGGTCATACAGATCGGTTTTTCGCACATCATAAAGATGGAAAGTGTAGCTAACACTTGCTAAGGCGCTGAGCAAAAGGACCGTGGATAGGAGACGAGATTTAATTGTGGTGAACATTTGATTTCCTTTCAAAGTAAGCCTGTAAGATAGGTATTTATCCACGTTTGTTTGATCATGAGATCGCTCGATTATATGGGCAAATTTGTATCTGTCTAATATTTTCTTTTAGGCTTCTTCTTACTAGGCTTTGTGAGTCCTAAAGCTTTGGCTCTGAGCTCTTTTTTGGATGGCTCACGTTTTTTGGTCGCCTCCAGAGTCTTCGTTAAATCAGGCTCAAAACCAGGGAGCCATTGTGGTACAAATTGTTCACCCACAAGCTTTTCGATGTCTGTTAGTAAGTAGCGTTCTGCTTCAGTAACCAATGATATCGCCAGACCTTTTGTGCCTGCACGGCCCGTTCGTCCGATGCGGTGGATATAATCTTCAGCGTTATAAGGTAGCTCGTGATTTATCACATATTGCAATTGTTCAATATCGATCCCCCTTGCCGCAACGTCGGTTGCGACAAGAGCACGCACCTTTCCCGCTTTAAAATCGGCTAACACACGCTCTCGAGCCCCTTGAGATTTGTCACCATGAAAGGACTGAGTCGCAATGCCGTCCTTTTGCATTTCGTTGGCAAGTTCATCCGCGCCCTGTTTGGTGCGGGTAAAAATGAGTACCTGCTGCCAATTTTTAGAGCCGATAAGGAACGACAATAAGGCGCTTTTTCGCTTTTTATCAACGGCATAGATACGTTGTTCTACTTGTGTTGCCGTGGTGTTACGGCTATCGACTTCGATCAGCTGTGGCTCTTTTAATAAGGTTTTACTGAGAGCAAAGATGTCGTCATTAAAGGTTGCGGAAAAGAACAGCGTCTGTCTTGTCTGTGGCAAACTTTTTAATATTCTTTGGATATCGATGATAAAGCCCATGTCCAACATTCTGTCCGCTTCATCCAAGACCAATGTTTGTAATGCACTGACATTAATCAGTTTTTTCATAATCAATTCAAGCAAGCGCCCTGGCGTCGCAACCAGTATGTCGCACCCTTGTTGTAAGGCATCCAGTTGTACATTGATACTGGCACCGCCATAGGCAACAACAGAGTTAATTGGCATCCCCTGGCCATACTTCACAAAGCTTGCATGAACTTGTTGTGCCAATTCTCGTGTCGGTGTTAACACCAGAACTTGGATGCCTTCGACCGATTTTGTGCTCTTATTGTGTCGAACTCGCTGTAAAAGTGGCAAAGCAAACGCGGCTGTTTTCCCCGTTCCCGTCTGAGCACCAGCCATGACGTCCTTACCCATCAAAACCACTGGTATCGCGGCAAGTTGAATTGGCGTTGGCGTTATATAACCAAGCGTATTTACCTGATTTAAAATGTCTTGATGAAGTCCTAAAGACGCAAAGTTCATGACGGTCTCACTTGTATAGATGGGTATAAATAGAGGGCGCTATTGTAGCACTTTGTCATGGGCAGTTACTCAACAAAAAAGTACGGCGTATGTGTGGCTTTGTTGTTTATTCGGTGTCCTGTCAGTATGCCCCAGATCGTCGGATTAGGAAGGTGTGTTAATTGTTTTAAAATTTCATAAATAAGTAGTAAAAAAACATAAAGTGCTATTTCGTCTTCATTTTTTGCTTATTTATTAAGATATTTCAAATCGACCATATCGATAAAAAATAAATATTCTTTAATATCAATTAGTTAATTTTGATTTATGGTCTTTTGAAAAATTAAGTAAAAAATAAGAACAATTATCTTTGTTTGATTGTTGTAATAAAGTTACTGAAATGTATTATTGATAGTGAAAACACACGTTTTTGTTGAAGTCTATTTATTATAAAAACAACATACAATTAGGTCTGAAATCATGAAAAAAACTATTCTAGCTACTGCTATTGTTAGCAGCATCCTATCTGTAAGTACTGTTCAAGCTGCTCCCGTTTTCGATGCCAACTTCGAGTTAAATACCGACGCTGTTGATAAAGCGACAGGCGATACAACCTATGATCAAAATGGTCGAGTTGAGCTAAATGCTTACAGCAAGCATACGTCTGGTGATAACTTTTTTGCAGGTAAAGGCTCTGTTTTATTGAATACTGATGGTGAAGCAACCGTTGATGATGCTTTTATCCAATTCGGTAACAGTGCTTGGGATTTCCAATTAGGTCGTTTTGAAGCGATTAACTTATTCCCGTTAGCGAAAGATACTCTGATTGTTCATGCCATTGATGACAGCGTTTATGAAGCTAATAAAGTGCGTGGTCGTGTGGGCGACGGCGGCGGTCAGATTGCATTCCATTACAAAGCAAGCGAAGCGTTGAAATTCGAAGTAGATACAATCTACGGTGATGGCGATCCGGATGATTCAACAGTTGTGGGTAATGGTGATGACACTACCGCGATTTCTGGCGTGCGTCCATCGGTGACGTTTGTGACGGATGCGGCAACTATCAGTGCGGGTTTTGAAAGCGTGAAATACGACCAAGTTGGTGGTACTACGGTTGATCTATCTGGTTATGGCGTAACGGCGAACTTTGATGTGGGTGCGGCCAACGTTAACCTTGCTGCAGCGCACAGCAAAGACGACAACACAGACAAGAAAATCTCTTCATTTGTTGCCAACATGGTATACGGAAACTTTGGTTTGGGTGTGATTGCGTCTAGCGTTGATGATGGCGCAACGGATCCATCTCTAGTAACCACTTACATTGCTTACACTGTGCCAGTGCTAGACATTGAAAATGCAACGGTGACTTTCGCGGGTTCTTACTCTACAGCGGATGATGTAGCCGCTGGTGATAATGATAAAACTACAGCAGCACGAGTTCGTTTTAACTACGGTTTCTAACATGTAGTTAAAGATAAGAACAATATCGTTGGTTACTCCCTTTTCTGATGATATTGTTCTTCCCTCGTGCTGGGGTGACTTTGCTTTTTTGAATAGCCTCTGTTCTTTCCTAGCTTTTCACAATAAGTTGGAGCGGTAGTGAAAACATTAAATACTTTTCGTTTAGGTCGTTTGTTTAGAAGCTATTGTCTTCATGCCCTCTAGTACTTTGTCGGTGAGTTTGTAGCTGTACAAGAAAATGACCAGCCCTATTGTCGCCCCAATCGCATTGCCTAAGTTGAGTGCATCCCACATACCTTGAATGACCTGTTGAGGTTGCTGCACGACCGTTCCCCCTGTTGATTCAATAAAACCCACCATAGCAAGATAGCCCATGGCAATGGCGCCACCAACGGCTGTTGTGGCTTTATTCGCAAAGGTTTGGGTAGCAAAAGTGACGGCTTCTAAGCGTTGACCGGAACGGATATAGCCATATTCAATACAGTCGGCGATGAAGATACTCGGCATAATTAATGTGACGCCAAGCGCAATGGCTTTCAGCATGGTTAAAGCAATGAATACTTCAAGATATTCGTAACCCATTAACCAGGTAATGATCGACAAGACGGCGAGCGCGGCAGAAGCCAAAGCAAAGGTATTGATTTTGCCAATCTTACGAATGCCAATTGGCACTAACGGTGAGGCAAGCATAGCAGGGCCAATCATTGCGAATAAGAGTAAACCAGATAGAGACGGATCGTTGTAAACGTCCCGTGCGATATAGGGCATCAAGGTGAAAGCAAAGTTTGATCCGCCAATAAAGACAAAGGCGAGGATAAACATCAGCAAATATTTATTGTCTGTAACGGTATGCACTATTTGTCTTAGAGTGGGGACGTCTTGTTCTACCACATGACGTTCTTTCACTCTGCGTATGGTTAACATCAGAAGCATGGCGGTGGTGCACATAATGACGGCAGCCAGAGTCCATTTCCCACCTAGCTTTTCGACCAGCCAAGGTGCGCTAATCATGGCGATAACCATGCCTACAAAGCCGCCAAAACGCACAAAAGAATAGATGACATTTCGCTCATCTTTGTTTTGTGTCATTACTGAGCCTATAGCATAGGCGGGCGCATCAGAGACGGTATATAACATTCCCCAGCCCACATACGTGATGAAGGCGTAAGTAATGCGCAGCCACATTGGCTGCTCAGCAAGATAATCGCCAAAGGCAAATACCAAAACGGTAGCAAGAGGCACGGCCCAAGCGATAGCGTTCACCCAAGGTTTGAATTTTCCACCGCTAAAGCGGCTTCGTTCGACGAGAATTGAAAGAATGGGATCATTAAGCGCGTCCCATACCCTGGCCAAAAGAAAAATAATACCCACTGTGCCAGCGGATAAGCCCAGTACAGAGGTGTAGTAAACACTGATGAAAATAGTCACAAACATAAAGATAATGTTTTGACCGGTGAAAAACGTGTAATAGCTTAGTCGTTCAAGACGACGGGTTTCATAGTTTGTTTTGGACATAGTTGCCTCGTTGTTTTTTTATTATTTATCAACCCTAAAACCGTCATTACGTATCAGCGATAGTCGTAATGACGGCTTTTTTAACCAGTATTAAAAGGTGCCTTTTAGAGACGGGGTTCCTGATTATTCAGTGAGGCAATGAGCTGCAAGATCTGATTTTCAGAATACTGGTGGCTGTTGAACACGGGTAGGTTACGCAATGGCATGTCCGCTACCATAGCTTCGGCCATCAGGCGATCGGCTTCCGCCGCTGAGTCATTCTGATCGCCGCCTAGCATTTGTGTGAACACAGACAACATGCTGTCAAAAAGAGGTTTGCCTAATGCTTCATGGGCAATATCGCCTAAGGTTGAATTCATTGTGTAAGGCTGGATGGGGGTGGGGGCTGGAATGTCGTAACCCAGCAGTGCACTAAAGGCCTCGTCATTAAAGTCGCGTTTTGCAGGGGCAAAATAGCTCGCTAGGGCTGGGTTGGGTTGTTCCGCTGTGTTGTCAGTGTCTAATACAATGCTTGCAGTGTCGCGAATGTCCGCCACAGAAGCGCCAATATGAATTTGGTATTCGCCGCTTTCTGCAACCCAAGTGGCTTTCTCTTGGTGCCAATAAGCGAACGCTCGATAGTTCAGTTCAAAGACGATTTCTTTGCTTTCCCCTGGTTCTAAGAAGACTTTCTCGAACGCTTTTAGTTCTTTTGCTGGACGTGGTTGAGAAGGTGATTTTTGACCCACATAGCACTGCACCACTTCGGCTCCGGCTCGGTTTCCTGTATTGGTAATGGTGACTTGCAGTTTAATGGAAGCGCTTTCATTAAAGGGGGCTTTATCGCCACTGAGTAAGGTTAAATGGTAGTAAGTGAAATTGGTGTACGACAAGCCATGACCAAATGGGAAAAGCGCTTTCGTGCCAGTCGTATCAAAATAGCGATAACCTACCCAGATAGCCTCACGGTATTGCACTTGCTTAGTGGAGCCTGGAAAATAAGGCTGACTGGGGACATCGTCTAAACTTGCAGGGAAGGTTTCGGCTAATTTACCACTTGGGTTCACGTCACCAGAAAGGACTTTAGCAATAGCAGAAGCGCCTGCTTGGCCGCCTAAGTAAGCCTCCAAAATGGCAGGTACTTTTTCCACAAATGGCAGAACGACTGGTGCGCCGTTTTGTAAAATAACCACCGTCTTAGCGAGCTGATCACCAAGCGCATTAATTAGATCAAGCTGAACCTGTGGCAAGTTTAAGTGCTGACGGTCAAAGCCCTCAGATTCGTATTTTGGTGTCAGACCCGCAAACAAAAAAACCACATCGGCTTGTTTTGCAAGTTCAACCGCATTGACGATTTCGGCGCTATCTTCCGTATCATTTAGGTGATAACCGGCCGTGTAAGTAACGTTATTGGCACCAAACCGTTTTTTGATTTCGTCGAGAGGTTGTTCTAATTTGAATGGATTAATCTTAGAGCTGCCTGCACCTTGGTAGCGCGTGTTGTTGGCGAGAGAACCGATGACGGCGACTTTTTTACCGACAGCAACAGGCAATAAATTGTCATTTTTTAATAGTACGCAGGTTTCTTCTGCGATTCGGGCGGCAAGCTTATGGTGAGCGGTTAGGTCTGCTGTAACTTTATCGCTTTCTAAGGAAGCTTGTGATTTCAGAATCAGTTCCAATACGCGAGCAACGGATTTATCCAATGCTTCCATCGTCAGTTGACCGCTCTCAACAGCAGCAATGATCTTCTTGGTATTCATATCGCCAGAACTTGGCATTTCAAGATGTTGGCCGTTTTTCACGCCTTCAACGCGGTCGTTGTTTGCACCCCAATCGGTCACGATAATGCCTTCAAAGCCCCATTCTTTCACGAGAATATCGTCTAGCAGTTGTTTGTGCTCTGCGGCGTAGGTGCCATTGACCTTGTTGTAGGAACACATGACCGTCCAAGGTTGGGTTTGCTTAACCGCTCTTTCGAAAGCTGGCAGGTAGATTTCACGCAAGGTTCTTTGATCGACAACGGCATCAACCGTCATGCGGCAGTGTTCGTGATTGTTCACCGCAAAATGTTTTAAGCTTGTGCCCACGCCTTGGCTTTGTACGCCTTTAATCCACGCAGCCGACATGTCGCCAGCCAGTAATGGATCTTCGGAAAAGTATTCGAAGTTACGACCACCTAATGGGTTGCGTTTAATATTGGTTCCAGGGCCAAGCAAGACAGACACTTCTTCAGCACGGCATTCTTTGCCGAGTGCGACGCCCATCTCTTCAATGAGCTTGGTATTCCACGTGGCAGCAAGCCCTGACGCGGTGGGGAAACAGGTAGCTTTTACTGCTGCGTTTAAACCAACGTGATCACCTTCGCCGTCTTGTTTGCGTAAACCATGGGGGCCATCGGTGACCATAATCGAAGGTAAGTTTAAGCGCTCGACACCATGAAGATTCCAAAAGTCCTTGCCGCCACAGAGCATGGCTTTTTCTTCTAGAGTCAGTGCATTTAGGAGTGGTTTTATTTTTGTATTACTCATTATTTCATCCTTTTCTAGGTTTGTGGTGACGGCTTCATACCATCGAGTAGTAATTGAATTAATATCGGAGTCAGTTGTGGAATGGCATCTTGTTCGATTTCCATTAAGGCGTCGCGACGCAACAACATACGTCTGAAAAAAGTTGGGACCGCATTAAATAGCGTGACTGCGACATAAGCAGCTGGAATATCGGTTCGAATGCTGCCTTCTTTTTGTCCCAAAGTGACAATATTGGTAAGGGATTGGCTGACGGTATCAGGCAGTAATTGTGTCAGTTTTTCCCGAAATTCGGTGGGGATGCGTGAGCCGGCGTAGTAGCCATCAAACTCGGCAATGAAGCGGTCGTCGTCTTCATATTGAACGTCTGAATAAGCCTGCATTAAGACCTTGAGTCCAGCAAGAATGCTAACAAAATGACCCGCTTCGATCTTTTTCATGATGGCATCGTATCTATCGATTTTACGTTTCAGTACCACCACCAGAATGGCAAATCCCAAGTCGTATTTATCTTGATAATAACGATACAAGGTATTGCGGCTCATGCTAGTAGCCGCCGCAATGTCTTTCATTTGAGTATCAGCAAAGCCATTTTCGATAAAAAGCGCTTCGGCAATGTTAATGATTTTGTCCCGAGTTGCCTCGGTTTGGTAGACCATTCTTTTTGTCATAATGAATGTTACACGTGTTATATTTTTTTGAAATAATTTAAGAGCTGGTAAGTGTATAGTCAATGACTAATTGCACGATCAGAGGTAAAAACATGAGTAAATGGAATGATTGTGAGAGGATTTAGAATAAAAAAAGCCTTTGCCTCCATTGTAGAGGAAAAGGCTTATATATTTATAAATCAATAATTTAGAGGTTATTCAATGACGCGTAGGGTCATCAAATCACTGTCTTTGGTGATGACCAAACTTGGGTCAACACGCAAACAACTGCCTGCGTAATGTCCCGCTACTGAGAACGTGCAGACTTGTGAGCGATAGCCTTCAATGTCTGGCAGCTTCCACAGCGCTTGATAGATTTGATCCTGATGAGAAAAACGCCCAGCGGTTTCTTCCATCAAGGCCTCTTCGCCATCGTATAGGCTGATGTTAAAACCGCAACGTCCCGCAATGGGTTTGCTCACATAGCCGTTGCTTTTTAAGGAATCGCTTAACTCAAAGGAAGATTCCAATAAATAGGGATGATTGGGAAAAAGCATCCATAACACAGGTAAAATGGCTTTATTGCTAGGAATAAGCGTCCAAAGAGGCTCATATACCATGACGTCTTTGCGTAATAACACATCGACTAAACGGGGTGCTTCACTGCGCGGCATATCCGTTTGATAGTCCCGTAAGCGCTGTTCGTCGTCATCGCACTCAGCGCGAATTTGGTCGAGGGCGGTTTCCCACGCCCATGTTTTCCATACCCAACGAATTTTAACACCGTCCGCATCCACTACGTCGCCATCTTGGTCCCAGCGCAAACTGCTGACACCTTTAATGACCTTACAAATGAGTCCGGCTTTTTCCATGGTGCGTTTCATGAAAAGGGCGTGGTAATTTTCTTCCAGATCCGTGTCTTGCATGATATGAATCACGCCTTTAACCGCACTGTTGCTCCAGGCCTCTATCAGTTCATCAACCAGTTCGGTAGCGGATCCTTCGCCTTCCGTGGCGCCATAATGTTCGGCCCACTTTTCTTGGATAATGCCCGCTTCCATATAGCAAGAGGCGGAATCGCAGTTATATTCGTAAACCTTAATGCCTTTTGCGGATAGACTAAAATCAAATCGTCCGGTGATCATCTGGTTACGTCGGTTATCCCACGATTGATGAATCTTAGGCCATAGCGCGGGCGGTATATTAAAGCTAGACAGTAAGTCGTCGTTTTGCAGCACGTAATCGGTGGCGTGCATAAATAAAGCATGTAATTCGTTGGTGGCACGCTTTAGCTCACGTTCGGCCGTTTCGGTGATGACCATGTATTTATAATCGTCTTCCGATCGACTGGCGAGTTTGTGACCGCCCATCATATCCACAAAGGCTTCTTCGGCAGGATTGGCGATATTGAGCCAAGCGCGGGAGGCTTGGCCTTTGTTGGGTACATGGCGTATTTGCAAATCAAATAAAGCGGGATCGTCGGGCTCAATATTTTCAGCGTGTAGGTCGTCGTCGGTTTGCATGACCCAGCCTAAAATGGAGGCGTCACCATAAGAGCAACGTAGCCAATAACCGCCATCTTTACTGACTCTGGCGTCTAATACTCGAGAATAGTCTTGGCCTTCTGGCCAGACCTGATGACCGACGTTTTGTTCAACCAGATACAAACGATCTGGCAAGACTTTGGTGACAATCGCGACATGTCCAGTGATTTCAAATTCCCCACCTTCGCTCCAAATAAGCAGCGCGCCCACTTCAGGATGTCTTAGTGACCCATTGCGGAAGGATTTTAAGGGCAGGCGACTTTCATCGGCGATTAAGCGCGCTGAGCTAAGGCGAAAAATATCATAAGCCATGGCCACATCATCAAAAATGTAGCCTTTGTTTAGATACAACCAACGGCGAGCAAACTCCACACATTGCCACTTATAGCCCATGAAAATACCGTCCACATAGCTGCGATAAGCATGGCGGTTGGGCAGTTCATTATCATCGGCGGAATCGTAATCAGAAGAGTAAACGGGCACATTACCTGGTGCTATGCCTAACAAGGTACCAAAAGGCGCCATTGGCCTGCTATCGGATGTCATTCGGTTATATTCCCTCTCACAAAACTGTTTTAAAGGGTAAAAGAAAGACGAGATAACGCTCGTCTGGTGCTCGCAATATAGACCTTGAAAAGCCGGCCTGCAAGGTCTTAAAAAGGGGATTCTTTGGCGGGGATTCAGTAAAGAAAGTGCACGAGATTGTATTTTAAAATAACTGCCATATGTAGAGTTTATGCTTGATATCAAGATTGAAACAAATTGGAGAACAGAATGACAACGGCAACAACAACGTTATTTCACCCAGTGAAAGTGGGTGCGGTGGAACTATCAAATCGTTTCGTGATGGCACCACTTACCCGTACTCGCGCCCCAGGCCACCAACCGAATGCCTTAATGGCTGAGTATTATGCGCAGCGCGCGAGTGCGGGTTTGTTGATCACAGAATGCACCATGGTGACAGAAGGCACATCGGCTTTTGGTGATGATCCAGGCGTGTATTCTGCTGAGCAAATCGAAGGCTGGAAACTAACAACTAAGGCTGTGCATGACAAAGGCGGTCGTATCTTTATGCAAATCTGGCACGCTGGCCGTGCCGCGCATCCGTTGCTAAATGATGGCAAAGAAGCCGTGTCAGCCAGCGCGATCGCGATCGAAGGGGAAACCCACACGCCTGAAGGCAAAAAACCTTATACCGTGCCTCGTGCCTTAACCGTGGCTGAAATCAAAGACATTGTTGCTGATTTTCGTCAAGCCGCGATCAATGCCAAAGAAGCTGGCTTTGATGGCATAGAGATTCACGGTGCAAATGGTTATTTGATCGATCAATTTTTACGTGAAAGCGCTAATCAGCGTACGGACGAATACGGTGGCTCATTGGAAAACCGTGCACGCCTTCTTACTGAAGTAATCGAAGCGGTAACAGACGTATTAGGCAGCGATCGTGTTGGTTTGCGTTTGTCGCCTTTAAATAGCTTCCAAAGCATGAAAGAAAGCGATCCTGTTGAGTGGACTCGTTTCTTGTGTGAACACCTAAATCGTTTTAACTTGGCGTATTTGCACCTAATGCGTGCTGACTTCTTTGGCTTGCAGCAAGCGGATGTGGTGAGTGTTGCACGTGAGACCTACAAAGGCCATTTAATGGTCAACATGGGTTACACGCCAGATGAAGCCAATCAGGTGCTTGCTAATAATCAAGCAGACAGCGTCGCATTTGGTACAGGGATATTGGCGAATCCGGATTTTGTTGAGCGTGTAAAAGCTGGTGCCGCATTGAACGAGCCAAATCCAAATACCTTTTATACCCCTGGTGCAGAAGGTTATACGGATTATCCGTTCATGACGGCGTAATATTACGCGATAAAAAACAATTAAAACGCCAAGGCTTGTGTCTTGGCGTTTTTGTTGGTGTTGGATTTATCAGTGAGGAAGTAGCGTTCTTACTAGGATAAATAAAATAGACGGCCCTAATAAACAACCCAGTGCGGTATAGAAGGCTGCGGTAATACAACCATATGGAACCAATCTAGCGTCAGTCGCCGCAAGTCCTGCGGCAACACCGCTTGATGTTCCCATCAACCCCCCAAATATAATGGCTGTTCTTGGGTTATTAAGACGAATCAGTGGTGCGACAAATGGTGTTGCCACCATAACAAGGATAGATTTCACTAAACCAGCAGCAATGGACAATGCCATAACTTCTGAACTTGCTCCGATCGCGGCGCCAGTGACAGGCCCAACAATATAGGTAATCGCTCCGGCACCTATTGTTGTTATGCTAACTGCATCTGTATAACCAAATATCATTGCGATAGCAGCACCGACAATGAAAGAAGAAAATATCCCAAAGAACAGAGCGGTCAGGCCAGCCATTCCTGCGCGTTTCAACTCATCGATCTTGACCCCAAAGCCCGTCGCGACAATGGCGAAATCGCGTAGCATTGAGCCACCTAATAATCCAATGCCAGACAATAACGGAACGTTTACTACTCCTTTATTGCCACCGGTGAAAACGCCACCAAAATACGCCATTGTTAATCCCAGTAGAATGGCAATCGCCGATCCATGAATACGCCCTTGAGTCAGTTTTGCGGATAGCCAATAGGAAATCCACATGGTCAAACCAATAACAGCAAATCCGGTGATTAAGCTGTATTTTGTGCTAACTAATAGTAGAGATTCGAACATACGGCCACCTTATGCGTTATCCGCTGATTTTGAAGAATGGAAAGGCTCTGATTGGCTGCTATTCCCCATTCGATCAATAACAGGGACTAAAGCAAACGCGACAACTACCGCCATTACGCCCGCAAGGATCGCCATTGGTCCACCGCTTAGGGCACCATGTACGTTTTGAGTTGCAGCCATGGCAACAACGACTGGTATGTATATAGCGCTCCAGAACTCAACACCTTGTTCCGTTTTTGCATCGATGTAGCCTTTTTTATTTAGATAGCTACCGGTAATAATCAGCAAGACCATGGCAATGCCCACACCGCCAACATTCGCAGGAAGGCCCATCAAATGACCTAAAATCTGCCCTATACTAATCCCTGCTAACGTACATATTGATAGTAACGCGACGCCGTAAATAATCATTTTTTTCTCCACTCTTATCGTTTTTGTTTTTTGGACGAAAATGTTGCACACCGGTTTAGACTGTTGTGTTCACCTCCTTTCATTAATCTCACTTCACTGTGTCTGTTTCGCTTCCTTAGGTATTCATAAAATGACTTTAAGATTTATGTTTTCGATGCTGTAGCATTCTCCACTGTTTAAAATTTTCCGAAATAGCCCTGTTAGAGTACTGCCAGGAGGCATTTCTAGAGCTTTGTTTACACCTCGCTCAGCAAGCATTTGGCAGCTGTCATGCCAATGTAATTGCTGTGCCATGTTGAGCGCTAAATCTTTTTTTATATCATCAGGCTTTTGTAAGACCCGAGCTTTAGCGGCACTGACATATAAGCTGTTAGATGTTTTCAACGTAATGGCTTGAAACATGGCAAGAAGTGTTTCCGACTGCTCTTTGAGTAGAGGGCAGTGCGAGGGTACAGTTACATCTAAAAAGACGCTTGCACCAATCCCTTGGCTTCTAACTTGTTCAGCTGCGCTTTTTAAAACTCGCTTTTCTCCAGCAAGAACGAACTGATATTCTCCATTAAGATTAGCAAGATAAATTTTTTCGCCCTTTTCTTGAAGTAAACTTACAGCGGCTTGCACCTGTTTAAACTCTGCTCCGGTGATTGCAAGCATGCCATATCCACTAGGGTAAGCTGACTTCATGGAATCGGCGCGAACTTTGACTAAGCGTAATGCATCGCCAAAATCTAGACTTCCTGCAACCACTGCTGCAGGATAAGCGCCGATAGAAAGACCTAAAACGTAGTCAGGTTTTATTCCGGCATTTTGTAAATATCGGCCCCAAGCCACTCCACAAATTAATAGGGCAAGCTGTACATTTACTGTATCAGTAAGTGCTTCTTGGGAGTCTAATGTGTCTAGTTTTACGCCTAAGATGTCTTCAGCTTGTTGTCTTATAAGGATCACATCAGGATGATCTGGTAAGTTTTGTAACATGTGAGCTCGCTGCGACCCTTGTCCTGGAAAAGTAAATACTTGAGTCATAATTGCATACCTCCTTCCCAAGGATTAGCGACTAAAAATGGGCCTTTTTCCGTTTTAATAAGCACTGTCGAACTTTTGCCAGCCCATTCTGATAGTGCCATTGCTCCGTTCATTGTTTCGATTTGAACGTCTAAGCGACATGGTAATTCACCAAGCTCTTTCAATAGCTCTCGTGCAAAGGATTTGCTTAATGGTTTAGGCGACTTTATGACTAAGTCCAGATCACTTTTTGCATGAATTTGCTTATCACCAGTTGCAAGCTCGTAACCAAGGCTTCCGGTAATTCCCCATTCTAAATTATGTCCGTCGAGCACTTGGGCGACTATTTCAAGAGCCTGTAAAACCGGCGCTTTGAAGCGATCTGGATAATCTAACCAAGCTTGTGCCCTTGTTATTTCATAAGGCGTTAAGCTCGATTGCACCGCAGATAGAGGAGCATAAGCGGCACAACGTTCGCTTTTGTTGGTGCCACGAACACCTACAGCGACAAGCTCTGCTATCGAAACCTGTTCTCGGCGCACGACAACTGGGCCATTTCCACTTGTGACCCAATCGGGTAGGTCTGGTTTTTCAGTTCCAGCAACAAGCAAAGAACGGTCAAGCCAAAGTAAATCGTGCGCCAGCCAGATCATAAGCTTGGTTCAGCCTTTTTCCATTGAGCGCGAAGCAGTTCACGAACTCGACGTGATGCACTTCTATTCTCACCTTGTAAACGCTTTGTTATTTGCGTGTCGCCCTTAAGGTTTTCTACTGCATCGGCTAATAGGATTTGCACTAGCTCAATATCTTTAGAGGAAGGCGCATCGGCACTGCTAACATCAATAAATTGTTCAATCAGCCCAAGCGTTGCGAAGCTTTTAAGGTCGTAAGCCATTGGCGGTATGGTTTTGGCTAGTTGATCTAATTCCTCTTCAGAGCGCATGGTAATTCGAGCCGCTGCGGCTTTACCCATCGCATGCACCATGACGCCATCGTCATTTAGGGCAAGAATCGTATTGGCTTGATAGCCATGAGCTAGAAATGCTCCTGACATGGCTTTGCCGACGAGTAGCGAAATAACGGGATGGCCTGCTTGTCTGGCTTGAGCATAAGCAGAAACGGCAGCCGCTAAGGCTTGGTGAATACCAAGCGCTTCTTCTCTTCGCCCATAAGCTTGGCTAGGCACATCGACAATGGCGATAATGGCTGACTTTTGTTCGCTTCCAGCGTCTTTAGAAACAATATTATGGATCGCATCCGCCAGTGCCCAACCTTCCAAAAGTCCTACCTCGCCATTAACGGCTCTTGGGTAAAGGTTATTTTTATCGGGTTGAACCAATATCAGTGAGCATGGAAGTTCAGCTAAGTTGCCATTGGCAATCATCACTGAGGGAACGGCGCCTTCATGCACCATCATATTGTCTGCTAATAGATCAAACCAAACACGACCACGGTGTGTTTTTGCGGTATCTGTCTTGATTGCTGCAGTGTTCATAATGATGCTCCCTTAGCGAAAATCTCACGTGCTGCTTCAGAGGTGATTTGATGCTGCGTATCTACATTTTTTAGTCTGTCTAAAGAGGACTGAATTGCTTCGCTGCGGAAGGTATCTGGTACGCCTTTGCGTAAATATTCTTGTACTTTGTTACGAACTTCTATGACATCTGAGCCAAAAAAATCGTCAACTAAACCTGTCGTATAACGTTGCTCGCCTCCGGTTAAACCCCAGATAAAAGGGCGATCACGAGAGTCATATTCACCCACGCCAGCTTCTTGCTCAATAACTTGTGGGCCGTTTAATCCAAGGCGACCTTCACGAGTCATTAATAAATAGCTGCACAGACCTGCGGTAATAGACATGCCACCAAAACAACCAACCGGACCGGTAATTAAAGCCACAACAGGCTGCAGTTTTCGTAACGCCACAATGGCTGATTGAATCTCGGCAATCGCGGCCAAACCTAAATTGGCTTCTTGTAGACGAACACCACCAGTTTCGAACATTAATACAGCGGCAATTGATTCCCCTGCTTGGTTCGCTTCAACGGCTAATTCAAGAGCTCCCGCTATTTTTGCCCCAGCGACTTCACCCAAACTGCCACCTTGAAAGCTGCCATCAATCGCGATAGCAATCACAGACTTGCCATCAATTGCGCCACGAGCAACCACTACGCCATCATCAAACTGAGGCACAATGCCTTGTACTTCTAACCAAGGCGAAATAACTCGGTCGAATGGAGTAACCAGTTCACGCATCGATCCCGAATCCAATACGTATTCAATGCGTTTTCTTGCGCCTTGCTCAACAAAGTTAGTGTTTAATCTTGAGTCTTGAGCGTTACTCATAAGATGTCTCCTTGGTTAAGGCTTGCTCTAATGCTTGTTCTAAACGTAAACGAATCACACCCGGTGTTGCAGAAAAATCATGGATGTCCATGCGCATCATAGGTAAAGGTTGATTGGCTTCAATACGTTCGATAAGAGCAAGCCAACGTTGTTCTCCAGCCGAGCTAGAAGAGTGGATATAGATGTCAGCTTGGGAATTATCGCTATAATCAATCATGACCTCTAAATCTCCTGACCCAACATAGCCCACTAAGGTTTGATTAATGGGGGCTTTACGAGCAGGGCGAACAATATGAAAAGTATCCATAAAAACTCCTAAATTAGTGGCTAGTCTGGTGAGTCAGGCTATCTATAAACAAGGTCGCAGCCAATAAATCGGCAGCGCCACCAGGAGAGGCATTTAATCGCAATAGGTCTTGCTCTAATTTGTTAAGCAACTGACGACCTAATAATGTGCCTGTACCACCCGCATCAAGCACGGCATTAGCGCCTTTCTGCATGGTATTTACCCCTTCAAGTCCTGCTCGTGACGCAACACAGGTGTCTGAAAGTCGCGTCATAATGGCTAATAATGCGTTAAGTTGAGCATCGGATTCTGAGTCGCCTCGAGCTCGGCTGATGAACAACATGGGAAGTCCGAGTTCTTGGATATGAGGAAAGCCTTGTTGTGCCTCCTCCTTAGCACCTGATAAGCCATATTGGTGGCGAACTTGTAAGCCGTTACTTAGGTATACGGCTTTAAGTCCTTTGTCAGGTAAATTTGCTAAACGCGCAGCGTCATTAAATAACTCATCAAGCGTGTTAGCTTTAGTCGCCGCGGCGACTAATAATCCTAATGCCCAGATTGCACCTTTATGAGTATTAACGCCGTTTGTCACTTGGCGCATTGTCAGTTCCGCATCACGACCAATGGCGCCAATATGCCGACGTAACTCAGAACCTATCGGTTGTATGATGGCAGCTTCAGCCATCTTGCAAAAATAAGGTTCAAGGCAATGGGCAGATTTCATTAACAACCCCACATCCATATCTGTGTGAGCACCTGGGCCTCGTGAATCCACGAGAGCTGGTTTTGGACTCAACATTGCTTCTTCTTTCAACGCCTGAGAAGCCAGTCGCGCAAGACTCTTGACATCAAGGCGCAATAGACTGCTTGCATCTAGAGCCGTTGGATTTCGTAATAAAATAGTCATTACCAACTCCGGAATTTAGCAGGTGGCTTATAGAGACCATTCGACCATGTTTCCAGGTCTGAAATACTCGAAGCCGCCAACAAATCCCGGCTAGCATCGCTTCTTCGAATACCTAAATCTTCTGGGTAAGCAACCAAGCCATCGCGTCGTAATTGAGCGGTCACTTCAGGGTTTTGGCTGAGTCCCAGTGGCGTAACGCCAGCCACCGCTGCGATCATGGCTCGGCGCTGCTCTAGCGACTCGGCTTTATACACATAAGCAATACCTTCCTCGGTCAGGACATGAGTCACATCGCTGGCATAAATCATCACCGGAGCCAATGGCATTTTGTAATCACGCGCCATGGCCAGAGCATCGAGCTCTTCTACAAAGGTCGATTTATTACTGTCTTGATAGGTTTCTACCATTTGGACGACAAGCTTGCGGCCTTTGCTTAACAAAGAGTCATCGGGCTTCATATCCAGCCACGCGGGCGATGAATGTCTTCGTCCGCCTGGGTCATGACCCATATTTGGCGCGCCGCCAAAGCCGGCCAAACGACCCCGTGTGACGGTGGAAGAATTACCATCGCCATCAACTTGTAACGTCGAGCCAATAAACATATCAACCGCGTATTGTCCTGCAAGCTGACAAAAGGCACGGTTAGAACGCATAGAGCCGTCTTTACCGGTAAAGAAAACATCTGGACGATTGGCAATATAATCTTCCATACCGAGTTCGGTGCCGAAACAATGCACGCTCTCAACCCAGCCCGTTTCAATCGCAGGTATCAAGGTTGGATGAGGGTTTAATGTCCAATGACGGCAAATTTTGCCTTTAAGCCCTAATGATTCACCATAGGTTGGCAAGAGCAACTCAATTGCCGCGGTATTAAAACCGATACCATGATTAAGAGATTGCACTTGGTGTTTCGCGTAGATGCCTTTGATCGCCATCATGCCCATCAAAACTTGCAGTGGTGTAATAAGGCGAGGATCACGAGTAAACAAAGGTTCGATGAAAAAAGGTTGATCCGCTAAGACAATGTAATCGACCCAGGACGCCGGAATATCTACTCGCGGCAAGTCCGATACATCGTCGACAATTTCATTGACTTGGAAAATAACAATACCATCACGAAATGCGGCCGCTTCAACTAGTGCAGGTGTGTCTTCGGTACTTGGTCCTGTATAAATATTGCCTAATCTGTCTGCTTTAAAACCCGCTAATAGCGCAATATTTGGATTAAGGTCTACGTAAAGTCGAGCATATAACTCGATATAGGTGTGTATAGCGCCCACTTCCAAAAGGCCATCTTCCATTAGTTGGCCAATGCGTAAGCTTTGTGGGCCAGAAAAAGAAAAATCCAGTTTACGAGCAATGCCCATCTCAAATAGATCTAAATGTTCAGATCGACTGATGCTGGGCATAATCATATGGAGGTTATTGATTTTATCAGGGGAGACTTTTGCTAATGAACGAGAAAGGAAATCGGCTTGCTTCTGGTTATTGCCTTCTAGTACGACTTTATCACCAGGCTTTATTAACTGCTCCATGGCAGCAACGATGTTCTCTGTTGGAATGATAGACCCGTCAACTAGATGACTAAGATCTGACATACGGCGTTCTTTATTTTGACGTCGGCTGAACCAATTATGTCCAGAATCAGTATTCGTTTGCATCGCACTTCATCCTGTTTTTTTTCTTTCACAGTATGAAGGAAGGCATTCCCTATCAATCAAGGTGCTTGTGGAATCATTACTCTCATGCTAATAATCTTTGAAAAAATAATAGAGAGCAGTGACGCTCTAAGAAAAAGCTGGGGAAAATTATGTTTGATGAAATGATCACGCTGAAGAAATTGGAAGTGTTTCTGACCTTTATGAAAGTGGGCACTTTGTCTGAGGCGGCCGAGAAGCTGCAACTCAGTTCAGTGAGTGTTCATCGGGCGATACACTCTCTTGAAGAAGGATTAAAGTGTCCATTGTTTCGACAAGAAGGTCGATTACTGATGCCTTTACCCAGTGCTAGAGTGTTGGAGGAAAGGGTTACGCAAGTATTAAATGATCTTCAAGATGGTATAACCAGCACTCGAGAAGTCGCCGGTATTTATTCCAATCAATTCAAATTAGGGGCGTTATATTCGCTCACTATCAGCACATTACCCCAGCTAATTGCCGGACTTAAACGGCGCAAAAGTGACTTAAATATCGAGCTCTCATTAGGTTCAAATGCTTCTTTATTGGGCAAGTTAAGATCCTTCGAACTCGATGTAATTCTTATTTCAGCGGAAAAAACCATTGATGATCTAGAGTATACCCACCTGCCTCTTTTTGAAGATGAGCTGATGTTGGCTGTGAGTTGTGATTCACCTCTTGCCAATAAGAGTCAAATTAGGCTCGAGGATTTTCAGCACGAAAATTTTGTCACGCTATCGGATGGTTTTGCCACTTCCGCAGACACCAAAAAAGTCTTTCAGCAAGCTGGGATACAACCCAATATAGCGATGGAATTGGGAGATATATTTTCGTTAATGAGCATGGTGAGTGGTGGGGTTGGTTATGCCATATTGCCACGTAGAGTAGAGCATGTGTTTGATAACAAAATAAAATTATTATCGATGGAAAATATGGCCGATATGAAACAGCAAGTCGTCATGGTCTGTCTAGCGAGTCGTGAAAGAGACCCTAGAATCTTAAACTGCATCGTTGAATGTCGTAATTACGCACGAGAATACAAAGCAAGAATGTGATGCGGAAAATAAGAGAATTATTTGCCGCATCCCTTAATTAAGATAATTTGTTTACTTTAAATTGAGCACTTAAAGATAAAAGCTCGCTGCTGATTTTGGATAGATTTTCGCTAGCATTTGATACTTCATTTGCCCCTTCAGAGGAAGAATTACCTAGAATTACAATTTGCGTAACGTTTTTATTTATTTCTTCCGCTACCAAGCTTTGTTCTTCCGCAGCGCTTGCTATTTGGATGTTCATATCGGTTATTGCTGTAACTCCTCTAGATATCTCGCTTAGTGCATCTTTAGCTTTGTAAGCTTGTTCTATTGTTTGGTTCGCATGTTCTTCGTTCACCGCCATAGCGCTTACTGCTTCCTTGCTACGATTCTGAAGCATATTAATAATGTCATTGATTCGTAGTGTCGATTCTTGGGTTCGAGCCGCCAACGTACGAACTTCATCTGCAACGACAGCAAACCCTCGTCCTTGCTCTCCTGCTCGTGCTGCTTCGATTGCAGCATTTAATGCCAGCAAATTAGTTTGTTCAGCAATGCCGTTAATTACATCAAGGATTTGAGAAATTTGTTGGCTATCTTCGCTGAGTCGGTGAACAACATTAGAGGAATTTTTTAGCTCAACATTTAATTTTTGTAAATGAGACTCTGTGCTTTCAATGGTCTGCAATCCTATCTTTGCAGCGTTATCAGCATCTCTGGCGGAAGTGGCTGCCATTGATGCGTTGTTAGCTATTTCATTTACAGTGGCGACCATCTCGTGCATTGCTGTAGCTAGCTGCTCACTCTCACCTTGCTGCTGTAGCATATTCTTTTGAGTCTGGTGACTGACATCAGCTAAATGCTCAGAGGATGTAGCAAGTTGATTCGTTGTCCCCGTGATTTGCTTAACAATATTTTCGAAGGTTTCTAATAAATTATTAATATTGTTACTGATTTCTGATATTTCATCTTTCCCTGCTATTGCAACTCTTCGAGATAAATCTTTATTAAGGCTAATATCATTAATAAAACGATTGAGCTTCATTATTGGTGTAGTGAGCTTACTCGAAAAAAACAATCCAATAATGACCGCTAAAATACTAGCTCCAAGCAATGATAGGAGTGCAGTTATTAGGATTGAATGAGCTAGATCTGTAGCTGCTTGAAATGCTTCTTTTGTATCAATTTCGCTTATTAGTACCCAATTTAAGCCGGAAAAATTAACCGGAGTATAAGAAGATAAAACTGAAATGTTTCGATAGTCGAAGATTTTTTTATTTCCAGACTCTCCTGCCAACGCAGCTCTTACTGAAGGGGTATCTATTGTTTGAACCCCAACATTATTTTTTCGAAGAGATATCTCTTCTATTTCTATTTGAGGTATTTTAGTACTTTTGAGACTGGCTATATAGCTATCTGGATTTTCAGCCAAAAAACGATTAATACTTGCAGCTTTTAGATTATCGTTTACAAGGTAGCTCTCTCCAGAAAGACCTAGACCAGAGTTAGACCAATCATTATCGCCAGTCATGATGTTATTAATTTGATCGATAGGGATTTGAAAAGCCAATACTCCTACTTTTTTTCCGTCTACAAATAGCGGTTTTGCTATAAATGAAGCTGCAGCGCCATAAGAAGCGGTATAAGGAGAAAAGTCTACAATGGCATATTTTTCGTTGTTGCTGAGTTCATTTGCTTGGCGGAAGACATTTGCTAGGCCGCTATCTATATTAGTTTCATTCATTAGCGAAGTTGCGAAATCTATTTCTTTATAGACGCTATAAACTACCTCGCCAGAAGTTGAAATCAAAAAAATATCATAAAGTCCGAACGTTTCTAAGTAGCTACGAATATAAGGGTGATACTTAGCATGTACTTGATCATAAATTGCGGCAGAGTTTGCAGCATCCAGTTTATGTTTAGCACCAAGAGGCTGTTTGTTATTCGAGATGTAACGAAACTGTAAGGATTTTTCTTTGGTACTTAGAGAATCCATAAGCATATTAATATCTATAGACTTATGATTTAGTCTTTCATATTCTTTTGAAAATACAGTTTCGTAGTAAGATGCTAGGTTAGTGTTTTCTTCTGTTGTTAGACTCCCATCTGCGTTCTCACTTTCAAAAGCAGAACTGAAATCTACCATCGCTGTTTTAATGGTCGGATTGTTAGATTGAGCTGTTATTTGATTAACCGTAGCGTTTAAATAACGCTCAATACTTTTTTTGCGAGCTTCGCGAACCGCAATTAATTTATCGGTTGCAGATTGTTCTAATGACTCACTCGATTTTTCTTTCGTTTGGAAATAAATAACGCTTGTTAATAAGGATAGCGATAAGAGAGTGGACAATAGAAAAATGAAAGTGGTTTTCGCCTTAATAGACATATTTTAATCCTCAAATACGATGTCTGAGAATTCTAATTTCTTAGTGTTTTTATTCAAGTTACATGGTGTTGTGGAAATGTTTCCTTTCTGTAATGTTAGATTTTTTTCAGTAAAATAGCTGGCTTTTGATGTGAAACAAAACCTAATTTTGTACGTGAAACATAACTGTGAAAATAGCGACGATAGCCTTTGACTCAGCGTTCTTTTTTCATGGAAAATGAGTTTCTATCTACTAATGTACGTGCCTCACTTTTAACAGGGTAAAACATCGTGACCATCGCTTCAGTTCTTATTTCCAAGTTGCCCTCTGTTGGCACTACTATTTTTACCAAAATGTCCGCTCTTGCGGCCGAAAAAGGGGCGATTAACTTGTCGCAAGGATTTCCAGACTTCCCACCTGACTCTCGATTATTGGAGCGCGCATCCCAAGCTATTTTAACCGGCAATAATCAATATTCACCTATGACAGGCTTGCCGATGCTCAGAGAGGCAATTGCCCGTTTGATCGAGGGGCATTATGGCCGAAAAGTTAATTCGAATGATGATATTACGGTGACGAGTGGGGCATCGGAAGCCATTTTTGATGCGATTGCAGCTTTAGTTCATGACGGCGATGAAGTGATTTTATTCGATCCCGCCTATGATTTATATGAACCCGCGGTGACGTTAGCGGGCGGTGTTTGTCGACGAGTGATCTTGAAAGCGCCAGACTTCCGTCCTGACTGGCAGGCGTTTTCTGAGTTGCTAACGGATAAGACGCGTCTGGTCATCATCAACACGCCACATAATCCAACTGGCAGTTGTTGGTTGGAAGAGGATTTAGAATCTTTGTGGCAAGCAATTGCCCAGCGTGACATCTATGTCTTATCCGATGAAGTGTATGAATTCATTCACTTTGGTAAATCCGCAGTAAGTGTTCACCAACACCCTGAGCTAATTAAACGCAGCTTAGTCGTATCTTCTTTTGGTAAAAGCTTTCATTTAACTGGCTGGAAGGTGGGCTATATTGTGGCTCCGAAAGCCTTAACGGTTGAACTGCGAAAAGTGCATCAGTTTGTTTCTTTCTGTACGGCCACGCCGTTGCAGCAAGCCTTGGCGGAGCATTTAATGGCCGAACCAGAAGCCAGCGCGGGATTGTCAGGGTTTTACCAACAAAAACGGGATGTATTGCGAAACGCGTTGGCAGACAGTCGATTCACTCTGCTACCTTGTACTGGGACCTATTTTCAATTGCTGGATTACAGTGAGATTAGTGATTTGGACGATGTGGCTTTCTGTGAATGGCTTATTGATCAAGTGGGTGTGGCCGCGATACCTGTGAGTGTTTTTTATCAGCAACCACCAACAAATCAGCGCCTCATTCGCTTATGTTTTGCTAAAGAAGAAAGTACCTTGTTAGACGCTGCTCAGCGGCTAGCTCGCCTATAAAGCGACTCGGCGAAACAAAAGCTTCGCCGAGCTGTATTTTACTGAGGCAAGGTCTCAAATGCCGGAACCTCGCTGAGGTGCTCGTCCCAGTTGCCTTTGCTGTCCATAAATATATGAGCTTGCGGTGTTATGTCTACCTCGCTATCTAGACATCCGGCAGGAACCACGACTACGCCACGCGCTTTTGCATCGGTCGGAACATTGGATCCGCAAACAGAGCAAAATGTGCGTGAAAAATGGGTGTTTTCGAGCTGATAAAAACTAAGCTTGTCTTCACCACTTAGCCAAGTTAGCTTCGCCCCAGGAGCGAATAAATTAGCGCAATGGGCGCTGCCTGATGTTTTTTGGCAGCGGCTGCAATGACAAAGGAAGAATTTCTTAAACTCGCCTTCCAATTCAAATTTAACCGCACCGCATAAGCAAGATCCAGTGTGAAGATGACTCATAATTGCTCGCTCCAATAAAAGAGTGGTAAAGCTAAACGCCTACAGAAAACATGCCTTCTAGGTCATCTTTAGAATAGGCTTTAAAGGCTAGCATGGTCTCTGTTTTGATAATGTAATCAATTTGTGCCAGTTGTTGTGTTACTAGATCAGAAATCTCATCGTTGCTTTGTACGCGTGCAATGGCCGCGATATCGTATGGACCACTAACTGAGTAAACTTCTGCCAAACCTTCAATGGAAGCGAGCTTTTCGGCGACTTGGTTAATGTGTTTTTTCTCAACAGAAAGCATGATGATAGCAGTAACCATGGGTGTTTCCTCTTTGGGTTATTAGTGTGCGCTGTTATTCGAATAAAACAGATTTCGAAGAGAGTGTGTCAGCGAATAGAAGGGAATTAAAGCACCTTAAGCGACGATTTACAAAGGCACATGTTAGCAAGGCTTAGAGATGCTTATGCCTAAGTTCAGCTCCACTTCGAAACCATCTTGTTTTCCGCTGGCGGGAGAGCGAAGTTGTAAGGTGAGTTCTGCTCCTTTGGCAATTGCATCGACAATCGCTAGCCCCAGACCAGAGCCAGGTGCGGTCGTATTTGCTCGCATAAACCGATTGCGCAACAAGGCGAGATCTTGCGGTGCAACAAGATCGCACTCATTTACCACTCGTAGCGTTCCATCTTCCAGCAAGCTGATTTCCACAGGGCTATTGGTTCGACCATGTTTAAACGCATTTTCAATTAAGTTACGCGCGAGAATGGCAAAGGCATCGGGGTCTAACAAAGAGTTAATGTCACCTGTCGGCAAGGTTAATTTAATACGTTCTGGGGTTTGACGACTAAAGTCGCCCACTATCATCTTCAATATAGGTACAAGGTTATGTGGTTGTTGTGAAATGGCACCACCACCTTCTGCTTTGGCTAATTCGAGTAATTTCTCTGACTGCTTTGATAGACTTTTTAGCGAGTTTTCAACATCCGCAATTTGCCGTTTTAATTGCTCGTCTTGTGTGACCGATTTGATTCGTTGTACCTTGGCCAACGCTGTCGCCAGAGGCGTACGTAATTCATGGGCACTGTTGGCGGTAAAACTGCGTTCTGCTTCTAATGTGCGGCGTAGTCGTTCGAGCAAGCGATTGACGGCTACAGCGATAGGTTTGAATTCTTTGGGTAGTTTTTCCATTTCCACTGGCGATAAATTCCCTGCGCCACGTTCTTCAATAGCATGTTGAAAGATAACGACTTTACGAAGAGACAATCGAATAATCCACCAGATACCTAACAAACTAATTGGTGCTAAAAACAGTAAGGGAAGCAGTAGTGCAATCGCTGCCTCCATGAGATCTTCTTCCCTGTGCTCTAGCGGTTCAGCCACTTCAATATAAACACGGTGTTCTAATGCGGATGTGGTGTAAATCCGATGGGTCGAGGTATTAGAGAAACCTATTTTTAGGTCTTCGCCAAATATCTGCGGATTGGCATCTTTAGAGCGCAATAGAACATTGCCTTGCTGGTCTTTGACTACATAGGTCAGGTATTCATCATCGTTTTCTAAAGTTGGGATACCTAATTTATCGTTATTTTGTTGTTTGAAGGAATCGGTAATCACCAAGGGCAGAATATGTTGGGCCGATTTTTTGAGCGCTTTGTCGAAAGATTCGTTCATCTCCTTTTGCACCACCAAACCCGAAGTTATGGCGCCGAATAGCCAAAGTAATGAGACTCCCAAAGTCAGGCTGATGCTCAGGCTTTTCTTTAAGCTGGTATTAGTGCTCATAAGTCTCCAAACGATAACCCATGTTTCTGACGGTAATAATGACATCTCGGCCCAGTTTCTTGCGTAACCGACTGATGTAAACTTCAATGGTGTTGCTCTCGATCTCGGCACCGAATTGGTACAAGCGGTCTTCAAGCTGCGAGCGAGATAGAAGCGTCCCTGGACGTTGTACAAAGCCTTCGAATAGCGCCCATTCGCGCGCAGTCAACTCCACTGCTTGTCCATTCGCCCTAATGCGATGTTCACACAGATCTATTTCTAAATGACCGATTTTGACGAGTGGATTTGGGTCGCCACGATAACGCCGAGCAACGGCTCCGACACGAGCGGATAATTCAGAAAGGTCGAAAGGCTTGATTAAATAATCGTCGGCTCCGGCGTTTAGTCCTTCAATTCGGTCAGACACCTGATCACGAGCTGTAAGAATGATTACGGGGGTTGAGTTTCCTGATTTTCTAAGGCTTTTTAAAAAATCAAAGCCATTACCATCCGGTAACATGAGATCGAGTAGAATCAAATTATAGCTGGTGGCTTTCACGCTGGCTTCGGCAAAACTCAGGCTTTGCACCCAATCTACAGCGTGGCCGTCGTCACGAATTTGATCCCGAACGGCTTCTCCTAACCCAGTTGTATCTTCTATTAACAATACTCGCATGCCATATCTCTGATTCTATTGTTTTGCTCATCATAGCTCATCGACCTGACATTAACCTGAATGACGCGGATTTTTGTCTTGTTAGCTTTTTGTGCCTTCTTAAGAACTTGTGCCTTCTTAAGAACTTGTGTCTTTTTCAGAAAAACATTCGCGTTCAGCTCAGAGTCAGGTAAGGGTTATAGAGTGTGCTTAACAGACATAAAAGGAAACCACGATGAAACACATTCTATTGGCGTTAAGCATTTTTTCAGGCTTGGCATTGTCCATGTCAGCACAGGCTCGGGAAGTAACCTTTACTACCCAACTGGCTCGCTACAATGGCAGCGGCGCGTATTTTGCGATTTATCTTCTGGACGCCAATGACAAGTACCAGCAGACGATTTGGGTTGCAGGAAAAGAACGTAAGTATTATTCGCACTTACGTGGCTGGTCTCGTGCAAGCGGTAAAAAAAGTGCTGAATACGATGGCAAAACTGGAGCGAGCATTACCAGTGGTAGAGCGTTAACCATTACTCAGAACATAGACGATAGCTTGATCGACTCTGGCTATAAAATAGTGATTGATAGCGCTGTCGAAGACGCAAACAGCAACCAAGCGGATGTGTCGACGCCTTTGACAACGGCAGGATCCGGCAAAGCAGTAATCGGATCTGGATACGTGATGTCATTTACCTACGATCTTAAATAAGCGGGTGGAGTAAAGGTTATGTTACGCAAGTTGCATGGTTTACCAAGTTTGGCGGTGATGTTGTTTGTTATAACGCTGGCCTGTACTGGTGCGGTGCTGTCTTTGATGCCGACATTTCATCGAGCCGCCGCTGTGATTCCTGCCGCTGGCGAAATAAGCGCGGCAACGATAGCGCAGCATGTCGTGACACATTTTCCTCAAGTCGAACGCATCGAGCGAGATCTTTCTGGCGAAGTCATTGTTCATTATCAACAAGATAATAAAGTTCACGCAGACTTGGTTAATCCGTTAACGGGTGAAAGTATTGCTCCGTATAAACCTTCCGCTGTGATGGTTTGGGTAAAGAATCTGCATCGTTCTTTTTTATTGGGTGACACGGGTCGAATCATGGCGGGCGTGACCGCTGGTTTTATGGTGCTGATTTGTCTTTCTGGAACCTTTTTATTGGTGCGTCGCATTGGTGGTTGGAAAGCCTTGGTTAAACCCTTTAAAGGCAAAGGCAGCAAACGCATTCATTCTGAGTTAGCGCGTTTTGCCGTACTTGGTTTGCTACTGTCCTCATTAACCGGCGCCTATATGTCAGCACTGCGCTTTGGTGTCTTTACCGATCATACTTATGTAGAAGCCGAGTTCCCGAATGCTGTATCGGGTGGACGGCCAGCTTCTGTTAGTTCGTTAATAGCATTAAAAAACATAGATTTAAGTGAACTGCGAGAGCTCACCTTTCCTGCTCCTAATGACCGACAAGATGTCTATTCGGTAACAACACGTAGTGGCGTTGGATTTGTCGATCAATCAACAGGGCAATGGCTTTCTTTTGAGCCTTTACCTGAAAGCGGTGCGTTTCAGCAGTGGGTGACGAAACTCCACACAGGCGAAGGTTTGTGGTGGTTAGGGTTAATCCTAGGAGCTTCTGCGTTGACTGTGCCCGTGTTGTCTTATACTGGTGCTCAGTCTTGGTGGATTCGTCGCCGTTCGGCCATTACTCAAATTAATAGCCAGATCCACAAAGTGGATATTGAGCAAGCGGATACCATTATTTTGGTCGGATCAGAGGGCAATACAACTTGGGGATTTGCTCGAGATCTGCAAGCAAACCTCTGTAAAGCGGGTTGTAGGGTGTATTGCGCTGAGATGAACCAATTGGCGGATTATTATCCACAAGCTAAGCGATTGTTTATTTTAACTTCGACCTACGGCAATGGCGATGCACCGTCTTCTGCCCATAATTTTTTAACAAAATTAGGGAGCTTTCGGCCGGATCAGACCCTGCAATTTGCCGTATTGGGCTTCGGTGATCAGCAGTTTTCGCAATTCTGTCAGTATGCGCTAGATGTGGATGCAGCTCTGCAAAACAAAGGCATAGCTCGTCTTCATTCGGTAGGTTTGATCAATCGAGGTTCTTCTGCACAATTTCGGGAATGGGGTAATGACATTGCTGATGTGACCGGTATTCCGCTTGCTTTAACTCATAACCCTCTGCCGACTCCGACCGCAAAGCTGACACTGATAGGTCGTGAAGACTATGGTCTAGAAGGCTTGGCTGCCACAAGCATTTTTCGCTTTAGTGCAACTGGTAAGGATCTCTTACCTCTTTTTGAAGCCGGTGATTTACTGGGTATTGTGCCGCCGGGAGACGACGTGGCGCGTTTTTATTCCTTAGCATCCTCAACAACCGATGGCGTATTAGAAATCTGCGTACGCAAACAGCCTCATGGTGTTTGTTCTGGTTATTTACATAGTTTAAGACTAGGTGATGGAATTAAAGGTTTTATTCGCCAAAATCCTGAGTTTCGTCCTGCGGTTGGTGATAATCCAATCATTCTTATTGGTGCTGGCGCGGGTATTGGACCGTTGGCGGGTTTTATTCGCAAAAATACTCAGCGTAATCCGATGTTCCTTTACTGGGGCGGACGCAATGAAGAGGCTGATTTTCTTTATCAGCCAGACCTAGGTCGCTACCTTGAGGATCATCGTTTAACTGGACTGCAAACGGCTTTCTCACAAACGAAAAGCCAAGCCGCTGAAAAAGCGTACGTGCAGGACAAGCTGTTAGAAGATCAAACCGCGGTACGACAAATGTTAGAGCAAGGTGCGCAGATCCTTGTTTGTGGTGGCCGAGGCATGGCTGCCGGTGTCGCTCAGGCGATTAATGACATACTCAAACCATTGCAGATCAATGTTGATGCCTTAAAAGCTCAGGGCCGTTATTTGGAGGATGTTTATTAGTCATTTGAGTTGCTTACTAAGCAACGCTTTGTACGTTTCTTGCTCATATCGAGCTTTACAGTAATACTGTTTATATCCCTTCTGCCAAAAAAGTGGTTTAGATGCACTAAAAGGACAGGTAATATGCCTGACTTTTATTTTAGAGCCATAGCCATTTGCTATCCAAATTAATGGAAAATGGAATTAGAGAGAAACTTATGAATACAACGTTTAAAGTGTTACTTGGAATGGTGCTCGGTATCATTGTTGGACTGATCCTTAATTTAACCGGCCTAAACGCTGACGGAACATGGGCAAACAGTTACTTAACCGATGGTGCGTTTAAAGTCGTTGGTACCATGTTTGTAAATGCGCTCAAAATGCTAGTTGTGCCGCTGGTCTTCTTCTCCTTGGTGTGTGGTGTGTGTGGTATCGGCGACATTAAATTGCTGGGAAGAATTGGCTCCAAATCTTTCTTTTTGTACCTAGTGACGACAGCCATTGCCATTGCTGCAGCGTTAATTATTGCAACAGGCTTTGGTATTGGTGAAGGCATGAATGCAGAGTCTTCTGTGAGCTTCACGGGCAAAGAATCTCCACCGCTCTCAACTGTCTTAATCAATATCATTCCATCTAATCCAATCAGTGCGATGGCGGATGGTGACATGCTGCCAGTGATTTTCTTCTCTATCATGTTTGGCGTCAGTATCTTAATGGTCGGGAAAAAAGCCAACGTTGTTAGCGACTTTATCGAAGCGCTGAATGAAATCATGATGAAGATGGTTAACATCATCATGGCAGTAGCTCCGTATGCGGTTTTCTGTTTGATTGCTAGAGCGATTGCCGATTTGGGTATGGATTTACTAGCTCAACTTCTTGGTTATGTTTTGGTTTTGATTGGTGTCTTGTTGTTCCATTTATTTGTGACTTTACAGCTGATTTTAAAAGTCTTATCAGGCTTGAATCCTTTTACCTTCATGAAGAAAATGCGCAACACTCAGGTGTTTGCTTTTAGTACTTCAAGCTCCAACGCAACCATTCCTGTGACCCTGCGTACTGTGACTCAACGCATGGGAGTGAAAAACTCGGTAGCGTCTTTCACTGTGCCTTTTGGTGCAACCATCAATATGGACGGTACGGCCATAATGCAGGGTGTTGCTACTGTCTTTATTGCCAATATCTATAACGTTGAACTGGGCATGATGGGTTACTTAACCGTTATTTTGATGTCCGTATTAGCGTCTATTGGTACCGCTGGTGTACCGGGTGTGGGCTTGATCATGCTGTCTATGGTATTTGCTCAAGTTGGCTTGCCGATTGAAGGCATTGGCTTGATTCTGGGTGTTGACCGATTATTAGATATGATTCGAACGGCGGTTAATGTATCTGGCGATGCAGTGGTCTCTATCGTCGTTGCCAAAAGCGAAGGTCAGTTAGATGAAAGCATCTACAACGATCCAGATGCAGGTAATTTGTCTGATCTACATTTAGAGAAAAAACAAGCTTAGTTAGGCTCATCAAATAGCTAACTCGTGAAAATGAGCTGAGGAAAAAAGCGCTTACTTTTTTAAGATAAGCGCTTTTTTTTGTGTGCAAAGTGGCAATTAGAAACATGTAACGACAGTGACACCCGGTGGGTTTGCCTTGTCCATATTCATCAGTGCGGCAATGGATTCTTCTAGGCTGATGGTTCGGCCGAGTAGCTTTTCTGGACTGAGTTTGCCTGACTTAATCATCGCCAACATAGCGTCGTAACGAAACGCCTGCATACCATGGCTACCGATGATTTCTAGCTCGTGGGCGACAACCAGATTCATCGGAATCGGCGGTGTGGCTTGCTCGCCTAGCAACAAGCCGACCTGAACGTGCTTGCCGAGTTTTTTCAAACTTTTAATAGAGTTGATGCAAGTCGTTGGGTGACCTAAAGCATCGATTGAAACATGAGCCCCGCCGCGAGTGAGGTCTTTAATGGCTGCAGCCACATCTGCCACGCTGGTGGCGTTAATGGTTGCGTAGGCGCCTAGGGCTTTTGCGAGCTCAAGTTTATCGTCTGTCACGTCCACGGCAATCACATTGGCACCAATGCTATTGGCAATCATAATGGCTGACAAGCCAACACCACCACAGCCATGCACCGCCACCCATTGACCTGCGCTGACTTTTCCTTGATCAACCACCGCTCTAAACGAGGTAACAAAGCGACAGCCAAGACTGGCTGCTGTGGTGAAGTCTATGTTTTCAGGCAGGGTAACTAGATTCACATCCGCGTGATGAATGGCAACGTATTCCGCGAAAGATCCCCAATGGGTAAAGCCTGGCTGAGTTTGATTACCGCAGACTTGATGATTGCCGCCATGGCATTCATGACAAGAGCCACAACCGCTAACAAAGGGCACAGTAACTCTATCACCTACTTTGAAACCTTGTACGTCTTTGCCAACCGCTTCTATCACACCGGCAAACTCATGACCCGGAACGTGAGGCAACACAATGTCTGGGTCGTGTCCCATCCAGCCATGCCAATCACTTCGGCAAACGCCAGTGGCTTCAACTTTGATCACAACACCATGATTTTCTGGTGTTGGGTCTTCGACATTCATAATTTTAGGCGTGGCTGAAAAGCTTTCGTAAACAACGGCTTTCATGGTGTGCTCCTGTTGGTAATCATCTAATGGGTAGCCTACCTAATGCACGAGAAATTACTTTGCTCTTTTCCTTGAATATTAGCGAATTTAAGAAATACTATTTCTAATAATAGATAAATTAGAGAGGAATCTTTCAATGGTGGCTTTGGATAAGGTAGACACTGATATTGTTCGACGTATGCAGCAAGATGGCAAATTGACGAACGCAAAGCTAGCCAGTGAACTTTCGTTGAGTGAAACACCTTGTTGGCGACGATTAAAACGCCTAGAGGAAGAAGGCATCATAACCGATTATCAGGCGAATCTAGATCGTCGTAAATTGGGTTTTGGGGTCATGGCGTTTGTGCAGCTGACCTGTAATCAACATGATGAAGACACCACGCAAGCCTTTGAAAAGCTCATTCAGCAGTGTGACAATGTGTTGTCGTGTCATAACACCACAGGTGCGGCGGATTTTTTACTGCAAGTGGTCGCCAAAGATTTAGACGATTACAGCCGTTTTGTCGACCAAGTGCTTAGAAAACTGCCCGGTGTATCGGCTATTGTCTCGAATATATCTTTACGAGAGCTCAAAGCGTCAACGCGATTGCCCGTGTAGCGGCTGTCTTTTAAACGAAGGCAAAGACAAGAAAAAGCCAACCGTTAAGCGTTGGCTTTGATGTTTCAAGCGAGAGAAAAACGAGATATTACAAGGTCATTACGATACGGCCAGTAATGTCACCTTTTTCCATGTCGGCAAAGATGTCATTAATATCCTCGAGTGTTTTTTCGGCGATAATGGCTTTGACCTTGCCGCGTGCAGCAAATTCCAAGCACTCTTCCAGATCTTTACGAGTACCAACGATGGAACCCACTACGCTGACGCCATTGAGCACTGTGTTGAAAATTGGCAACGGCATGTCTTCTGGAGGCAAACCAACCAAGACACATTTACCGCCACGTCGAATGACGTCATAGCTCTGTCTGAAGCCCGCTTTGCTGACCGCAGTACAAACGGTGGCATGAACACCTGAGGTTGTCTCTAAAATCTCTTTAACAACATCATCGGTTTTGAAATCAAAGAAATATTCTGCACCTAATGACATCGCTAAGTCACGTTTGGCTGCGCCCGTATCGACAGCCACCACTCGAAACCCCATGGCAACGGCGTATTGCACAGCTAAATGGCCTAGACCGCCAATACCAAACAGAGCGACCCAATCGCCAGGTTTTGCGCCAGAGACTTTGAGTGCTTTATACGTCGTCACTCCGGCACAGAATAACGGCGCTGCTTCAACATAACCTAAGCCTTTCGGTATTTTAACTACATATTCAGCATGAGCCGCGCAGTATTCAGCGTAACCACCATCGACGGAGTAGCCAGCATTTTGCTGCGAAAGGCATAAGTTTTCGTTGCCTGTTAAGCAATACTCGCAATGTCCGCATGCGCTGTACAGCCAAGGGATGCCGACACGATCACCCAAGGTCAAATGCTTTACCGCACTGCCGACTTCAACAATCTCGCCAACGCCTTCATGACCCGGAATAAAAGGCAGGGTCGGTTTAACAGGCCAATCTCCATGGCAAGCATGTAAATCCGTATGGCACACCCCACAAGCATGAATCTTAACGAGTACTTGATGTGGTTCGATCTTAGGTTTAGCGACCTCTTCAATGTTTAGAATGGCACCAAATTTACTGGCTACAGCGGCTTTCATAACAAACTCCATCTTTTGATTTAATTAGTCGTAGTGCTATGTGGTCATGGTGTCATAGATGAAGAAGACAGGAACTGCGCTAGATCAAGAGTTGCGTTTTAATTTTCTATAAGAAAAAGAGGCTCAGCTGTAGGGAGAATCTCTACTTTCTGCAAAAAACATGCAGCCTCAGTGCATCTACAGAAATACGGTTGTTTTTAATCCAGCCATCGCCAAGTATGTATGTAGCAACACGGAATAAAAGTAACGCTAATTAGGAGGAACATATGCAAAATCAAACTGCACAAGCCCACCACATTACAGACATTATTAAAGTGATGAACGGTGGTATTGAATTCTACCAAGAAGCGAAAACCAAATTAGATGACAGCACTTATAACGCTTTTTTTAATCGCATGATTGGCGCTAAAGCGGAAGCGGTTGCTGAGCTGCAGCCATTCGCTGTCGATCAGCAAGGTGAAGTAGAAACCGATACTAATAATCTAGTCAAAGCGCGCCAAACTTATACTAAGTTGATGTCTAAGATCTCCAGCGAATCGACTGCTTTTACTTACATTGATCAGTTAGAAGAAGTAGAAGACAAGGTGCTCGAAGAGCTTGATTTAGCGCTTGAGAGAAAACAAACGCAAGATTGTGAAGTCACTTTGCGCCGCGTTAAAGTTAGAATGAAAGAGTGCCATGACGAAATGAAAGCACTGCAAGTAGCCGCTCAGCATTAACAATTTGTACTGGAATCAAACAGCGCTTTATTTCACCGCTTAATCTCTGTTTGTTAAAACGAGATCAGGGGGGCAGTTAAGAAAAATAGTCGCTGAATACGGCGGTAATACGAAAGCCAGCATTGGCAGATTAGGGTCAATGCTGGCTTTTTTGTGTCCATTCGACAGGTTCACTTAACGCGCAATATATTTAGATGTCTAAACATTTTCTTGCAATTATTGTCTGCTTTTGCCAAAGTATGCATAAAGGAGGAGCCTTTATGACCTATTCACAAAAGACGGCAACGGGGGCGATTTTGCTTCCGGTCTTTATTCCAACCGTTGTCGTTACCCTATTTCTTATCGTCGGAACCTTAAGTAATCCAGAGCTTGCAGGAGAAGTATTTCAAAGTGCATTGGCTTGGGTGACTAAGACCTTTGGCTGGTTTTATATGCTGGCGACCGCGATTTTTCTCGTATTTCTTGTTTGTATTGGTTTTAGTCGCTGGGGCAATATTCGCTTAGGCCCAGATCACGGAGACCCTGAATACAGTTTTCCCGCTTGGTTTGCCATGCTTTTCTCGGCTGGTTACGGGATTGCCTTGTTATTTTTTGGCGTGGCAGAACCTGTTTTGCACTTTTCCCAACCACCGAATGCGACCGCAGAGACCATTGGTGCCGCTCGTGAAGCCATGCAGATTGCGTATTTCCATTGGGGCTTACATATCTGGGGTATTTACGGCCTGATGGGGTTAGTGCTGGCTTATTTTGCGTTCCGTCATGGTTTGCCGCTGTCGGTGCGTTCGGCGCTGTATCCTCTGATTGGTGATCGTATATACGGCCCTATTGGTCATATTGTCGACGTATTTGCGATTCTCGGTACCTTATTTGGTTTGGCCACTACGCTTGGCTTGTCGGTTACCCAGATCAATGCAGGTTTGCATTATCTTTGGGAAGACATTCCGATTAATACCATGGTGCAAATCACCGCTATTGGTTTAATCACCTTAGCTGCCATTGGCTCTGTGGTTGCGGGTATGGATAAAGGGGTGAAAAACCTGTCGATTTTGAATATGGGCTTGGCTGTATTCATCATGGTGATTGTGTTTTTTGTTGGCCCAAGCATCCATATTCTTGATGCTTTTGTACAAAACACGGGTTCGTATCTGAGTAACATTGTCGAGCGTACTTTTAATCTACAGGCTTATACGCAAAGTGATTGGATTGGTAATTGGACGCTGTTTATTTTTGCTTGGACGATCGCTTGGGCACCGTTTGTTGGTTTGTTTATTGCCAAGATTAGCCGTGGTCGTACTATCCGTCAGTTTATTTTTGGCGTGCTTGCGGTTCCGACTCTGTTTACCTTTTTATGGTTTGCTATCTTTGGCGATACCGCGCTGTATTTGATTATGGAGCAGGGTAAGGATGTGCTGATTGGTGAAGTGCAAGCGGATCATTCGGTGGCATTATTCCAATTCTATGATTTACTGCCTTGGTCGACTTTCCTATCTGTGGTCACGGTGTTTTTGATTATTACTTTCTTTGTTACCTCGTCGGATTCGGGTTCCTTGGTGGTGGATTCATTGGCGTCTGGTGGCGCACTAGAAACGCCAGTTTGGCAACGAGTCTTTTGGGCATCTCTTGAAGGTATTATCGCCGCAACCTTGTTATTGGCTGGTGGCTTAGGCGCACTGCAAACCATGAGTATTTTGGCTGCTTTGCCTTTTGCCATCATCATGTTGGTTGCCGCACTTGGTTTATGGCGAGCCTTGGTAATCGAGGGTCATCGTGGGGCCGCGGTAGAAGCGGCAGCGACACCGGGCCGAGCCTTTAGTAACGAAGGTAGCTGGCGTAAGCGCTTAAGTACCTTGTTCAAATTTCCAGGTGAAGCCAAAGTTAAGCATTTCATCAAAGATGTCGTTGAACCAGCCATGGAAGAGGTGCAAAAAGAACTGGCGATTCATGGTTGGAAAGCCAATATCACTCGAGAGGAAAACGGTGTGACTTTCCAGCTAGAGCGAGATGAAAAACTAGACTTCTATTATCAAGTGTTGGCTACTGAGCATGAAATACCGGAAGCCCACAGTGAAAGCACCAAGTATGATACCCATTGGCAAGCTGATGTGTATATTCGTAATGGTGCGTTGGGTTATGAACTCTATGGTTGTAGCCAAGATGAAGTCATACGCGATCTGATTGATCAGTTAGAGCAGTACTTCAACTTCGTTGATGCGGCTCCTGGGCATTTGCCTTGGAATACAGTGTCTTAGCTAAAACAAATAATCAGCACACAAGTGCAAAGCAAAAAGTCAGTATTGACTCAATCAGTGTCAATGCTGGCTTTTTTTGTTGGCTGCTTCATCCAGTCATGCGCGCTAAGATTTTATCTTTGAAGCAAAAACGGTGAATCAGTGCCATTGCTATGTGACCTATCATCAATCCACCTAGTAACCATGAAAGCGGGCTGTGTAACAGGTCTGCAGGCGCGATCATCCATGTAATGTTGCGCTCTGCTTCTGGTAGGACTGTCATGCCATATAAACGAATCTCATAACCTTCACCATACTGGCGGAGCAGCGCAAAAACGGGCAAAAAAAGCAGTAACGCATAAAAAGCGGCATGCACGAGGCGCGCTAATTTCCCTCCAATCCCTTGTGATTGAGGCGGGCGTTGCTTCCTGTTTACCCATGTCCATCCCAGACGAATCAAGGTGACTATTAAAATCAATAACCCTAATGATCCGTGTGGGCCTATGCTGTCTAGGAATAGGGTAAAAGTGTTTTTCCCTGTGCCACGCCATGCTAACACGATTGAGAATTGCAATATGACGAGTGCCGCCGTAACCCAATGCAATGCTCGGCTGATGATGCCGTATTGATCGCAACTGTCTTGCCATTTGCGACTGTTTTGAGTGCCGATATAAGCGTTGTTTATTGGTAACGTCATTGAATCTAGAACTCCCTGATATGTAACCTGGTCCTGAAATTGGCTCTGTGTATAAGTTAAGAATGCTCGGTATAAAAGGATTATAATGATAATCGCTATTATTTGAAGAGGGTGTTATTTGAAATGCTATTGTGCGGATATGACACGATGTTTTGTCAAAAACTTTTTGTGACAAAACATCGTGCTCATTTTCTCGTTAGTGCAACGCATCCTTTTTTTCGTTAACCACGGACTCAGGCACGATGACACAGAGAGATTTCGGTCTGACAACGACTTCTAGTGTCTCTGCCTCGCGTGTTTCGCCATCTATCACGTAGTGACCGACTTGACTGATGTCTACGGTGACGCGTTGTGCTGAACGATGAAAGATACCGTTGTTGCCTTCAGGGTTATTGTTGTCTTTTGATAAGTCACTGTCTTCGTTTCTGTCGCCCATACCAAGCATGGCTAGCTCTGCTAAGTTCAATATTTGCATGCGCTCTGGGTCTAACCAAGTTAAATCCAATTCGCCATCCATAATATTGGGGACACCTTTGCCTTGCGCTAACAAGGTGGTGATAGGGGCCGCATTCGCAATGGTTAAGCTGGGCGTCTTGATGGTAAAGGGTTCTTCATCATTGAGTTGCACGGTAAATTCATGAACCTCGTTTTGACCGATTGCTTCCCAGAGCCCTTGTAGATAGGCGAGTTGACCGCTGGTGTTTTTCTTACTGCGGTCCGCTTTCTCGATCATTTGCTGTTCAAATCCAACCCCTGCTAGCAATAGCATTAATTCGTCATTGCAGGTCGCTGTGTCGATGCGTTGCTCACAGCCGTCGATTAAATTCAAGCAGATGGTTTCTAACGGAGCGATTTTTGACAGGGTTCCGCACAACACATGACTTAAGGCGTTAGCTGTCCCAAAAGGGATAATACCCAAGGTAATGTTTGTGCCAACTAAGGCGGCCGCAACCTCGGTTACTGTCCCATCGCCACCACAAGCAATTATCATATCGGGTGACGCTTTGACCGCCTCTTTGGCTAACGCAGTGCCATTTTTCTCTGGCGTAGTGGTTTTGACCGTTACATCAAAATAAGCCGACAAATACCGTAAAATGTCATCCTGATTTTCTTCCCATTGGCGTGTACCAGACACAGGGTTAGCGATTAACCAAGCTGAATTATGAACCACTAAAAGCTTATTATCTAAAGCACGTTTTAAATGCTTAAACTGACGTTTGTTCAAGCGAGCGGTTTGGCGAATATCGCGGATCTTATCCATGATAGCATCAGGCGATGATTTGGGTTTTTGGCTGAGTAAGTACGCCGCCATCATAAATACAGAACGGCCACGACCTAAAGCGCAGTGAATAACAACGGAACGTCCCGTTTTACGATGTGTGTGTATCCAATTCAACGCGCGGTGGATTTGTGTATCAGACGGTACAGAATGATCAAGAATCGGAATATTCAAATAATCAATATCGGCTTGATAAGACATCCAGTTTAGTGAGCTGAACTCGGCGGTCACGTCTAATACCGCACTGATATTAGCGTTTTTGATATCGTGAATATCCGATGGGAATAAGCGTCTCGCAAGGTATAAACCGTCATCTATTTTTTGCAATGCAGGAACCGAATCTGTGCTTCTCGCCCAGCTGTTATAGAGTTGTGTACTCCACAAAAATGGCATAAATACCCAACGAATATAGACGGGCACCGTGCCATCGGAGCGTTTGCGAAAAATAGTCGGTTTATTAAGAAGATAGGCAAGACTGACAGTGAAAAAAGACAGGGCGAACCATGCCCAAGCCAACTGAAAATACACATTGCGAGTCATAATAACCAACAATACAAAGACAGCCGTGATCAATAAATAATAGTTTGGTTTAAACAATACTACTCTCCTAGAGTCCAGCTATAGTGTAAACAGAGTACCACACCCCCTATTAAAATAAAGGCAGGGAGAAGTGAGGATGCTGTAAAGCTAGGTAAACAGTGCAAAATCAGTTGCAAAGTTTTTTTAGGAGTTTGCGGGGGACTTCTAATCCAAGTGGTATGTCGACAAATAGTTGAAACTCTTTTTTAGCGCTTTTTTCCAGTTCTGCTAGAAGCATAACGGTACTGTCTGCTAATTTTACCCCCTTGCTGAGTAAAAAATCGCCGTTATGATTTCTTAAGTCTCGAGACAATACCATTCCTGCTGTCAGTTGCTGAGAGGTAACATGAAGGTCGTTGATAGGTGTTTCAACTTTCTTCAAAGATAAAGAGGATTTTAGCGCTTCAACGGCACTGACAGAATAATGAGTACCGGATTTGGTATCTAAATAGTTGATTGCGTCTTGATGGGTTAGCGTTTTTTCTAACAGGCGGCCTGTAATCAACTCAACATAATCATTGGCTACGGTTAATATTTGGGCGGACTTAGGAATGGATTCTTCTTTCTCTCCTCTAGGATAACCTTCACCGTTTAGATATTCCTTATGATGAAGGATAATGTCGGCAACGGTCACTAAAGGGCGGATGTTTTTAAGTAACATCGCCCCTTTTAACGGATACTGTTTATACTCGTGTTTTTGTTCTTCTGATAATAAAACGTAAGGAGTGAATAGCAGTTCATCAGCGAAGCTCATTTGGCTCATGTAACGCATTTTAGCGGCCCTAGTAAGATGAATAAGCTCTCTTTGCGGTAAATGTAACAGTTCTGCCATGTCTGTTACTAAGCTAATTATATCGGGCACATCAACGTTAGGTTTGGGGTTCCGCATATCTAACAGGTTGGCAAATAGATCAATTGTACTCTTGTAGTTTTCCTGTAGTGCAGAGTTAATTTCGATGATTTTTTTTGTGCGTTCTTTGACCGTTGCTTCTAATGATTCATTCATTGCGATGAGTTTTTCATTCTGAGAGGCAAGCAGAGACTGCAGGTGTTCATTCTTTTTCTTTAGATTTATAGTGACTAAAGTGTCTTCAACCAATTGTTGCAGTTTTTCGTCGTCCCATGGTTTTTCTACGTAATGAGAAATTTTACCTAAGTTTACTGCCTCAACGATCGCTTCCATATCTGCATAGCCAGTTAAAAGAATCCTCTTTGTATGTGGATATTGCTCTGCCGCAGCAGTTAAAAATTCAGGTCCAGTCATTTCAGGCATACGGGCGTCAGAAATGATAATATCAATATTGTGTTCATTTAATATTTCTAGTCCTTCGTGGCCGCTACCCGCTATAAATACATTGCACTCTGTTTTGCGAAATAAACGCTTTAAAGATGACAGTACATTTTTTTCATCATCGACCAGTAGTAAGCCTGGCAGTATTTCCTGATCCTCCATGTCTAATACATTGATGTTCATGTAGCATTCTCCTTTGAACTGGCTGCGCGAGTGCCTTGGTAAGGTAACCATATGCTAAATTCTGTCCCTTTGCCTAGTTCACTTTTTACCTCAATAGTGCCTTGATGATCTTCAATAATGCCATAGGATATCGATAAGCCTAATCCGGTACCCACACCCACGTCTTTGGTGGTAAAAAATGGATTGAAAATAGACTTCAAGTCTTTTTCATTAATACCACAACCGTTATCGGCAACTTTTACGATGATGCCATTCGAGCCTTCTGCTAATGTTATCGTTAACTCGCCATGTTCATCCATGGCATGAGACGCATTCACAAATAGATTTAAAAACACCTGCAAAAGTTCGCCACTATTTGCCATTATTGCTGGTACGTCGTCTATATGCTTGTTTACCACGCCCTTAAACTTTAGTTCATTATTGGCGAGTCTTAATGCTTCATCGATAATTTCATGGATCTTACAGGCTTCTTTGTGATTGTCTGATTGACGCGAAAAGCGTTTTAAGCCGCCGACGATGTCGATAATTCGCTTAACACCTTGCTGTGACTCATCAAGAAGGTTTTGTGTATCCTGCATTAAAAAGTTCATATCAATATCACGCCAAATTTTTTCGACGATTTGGGCAGGCTTACTGACATTAGAATCTGGAGATCGAAGGGAGGCTTTTGTTAACGCTTTAGATGCCGCAGCATAGTCTATAAAGTCATTAAGGTATTCGCCTAAAGACTTCATATTACTTTTGATAAACCCCATTGGGTTATTAATTTCATGGGCAATCCCAGCCGAAAGTTGTCCAACGGTTGCCATTTTTTCTGATTGGATAAGCTTCTTTTGTGCTTCTTTTAGCGCTTCATTAGCACTGGTGATTTCTTTATAACTTTCCAGCAGCCTGTCTTCCTGAAACCTGTGCTCCATTATTATGGCCAGTTGTTTGATTCCTGTTTTGAAGACATTTAGTACCTGATTTTGTTTGTCTGTTAATCCTTGACTAAACAAAAAGATGATACCGCTAATATAATTTAGGCTGATGACTGGTAAGGCAATGACCGTATCGATTTTCTTCCCATTGATGACCAAATCGATAATCTGTAAATGTGTCGTTTTCCTTTCTTTAACATGATGTTCGACTTCGTTAATGATTTCTTTGGCTTCATTGCTGTTGATTTCTAGTGCTTGCTCTTCATGTTGACCGAGATTTTGTAGTAGCGCAGAGTAAGTGTCAGCCTGATTGCGATCGAATGGGAAATGGGCAAAAGCGGCAAAGGACATGTCGCTTAGATGCATCATGTCATTGACGATAGTGGGCAGAAAATCACGAAAACGCGGTTTTTCTAGACCGTATCGACCAATATGAATAAGAAATTTATTTTCTCGTACTGCAAAGTGTAGAGAGTCAACATTTTCTTTTAAAGCAAGATTGACAAAGTGAAGCTCGCGGCTTTTTTGCTCAAGAATGGCCTCTGCATTTTTACGTGCTTTACGCTCTCGCTGGAAAGCCGCTTCGTATTCCATGTCCGTCTCCTAGTTAGCTGCGTTCTATTATCATGGAGCAATGATCGGCTCCTTCATTCATACAGCAAGTGTGTTTAATGGTAACGGGCGTCCCAAAACTCTCAGCCGCTTGGTGTACTAGGCCAATGGCTAATAAACACATTTTTCGAGGTGATTGATAATAAAGTGTGACGCCATTTTTACGCTTTTCGGTGACGAGAATTTTTGGTGTTAAAGCATCTGGATAGAGCTTGTTAACTTCCACATGAATAACAGAATCTACCGCTTCTAGTAGTGACCAAAGGTCTGGGAAATTCATCATCGAAGGTGGCAAGCTATGCGCTAAGCCTTTGTATAAATAGCGTCCAAAGGCCTCGATCAGATCTGGCACTGGAATAGCGCTATGCTCGGACAGTGCGACGACAAGGGACACTATTTCCTGATCATCGTAATTGTCTGCACTGGTATAAATTCCACCGCTGGGTAAGTCACATCTACTTAGCAATGTTTCCCAGCATTCCATACCAAATTGGTCTTCGATCATTTCTTGAAAGTGAGTAAAAACGGCACCTTTCATGATATCTACCCTGCGCAGTTGTATAATTTAATAGAGTAGACAAAAAGCGTAGAAAATCTTAGACGTAATTGGTTTAGGTGCGTAATTTTTTGTTGGGCGTTAAGGCGTATATGGTAAAGAGAAAGCCAAAGTTGAACTCGTGTCATGTAAATGTGGATTCATGCGTTAGCATTTGGCTTGACTCAGACGGGATATCACCATAAATAATGTCTGAAATACATTAAATGAAAAAAAACGCTGTTTCATTCATTTTTGACAGATTTTCTGCATAGTTTGGAATAAAAAGGTAATGAAATGTGAGACTCATGTTCACCACTATTGCATAAAACTGACGTTTGTTAATCTGATTAACAAGACGATGACCGATGCAGGTGTCCATGATGAAAGAGCAAGTTTTGGTTGCGCAGTTAGGTAAATGCTTTCCTGAACATTCATTTTATAACCATCATATTAGTGTTCTTCACAAAGGGCGCTTCGCCAATGCGATCGTCTATCGATACAAAGATGATCGTTTTGATTTAGTCATTAAAGACTTTCAACATAGTCCGTGGATTGTGAGGAAAACGGTTGCACGTCTGTTTGTTAATCAAGAATACAAAGCGTTAGACCGCCTCAGTGGTATGAGTGGTGTGAGCAATGAGTTTCATCGCTTATCTGCTATTAGTATCGCTTATTCCTTTATCGAGGGAACGCCTTTACGAACACTCAACAAACAAAATAAGACACTGCCTAAGCTTTTTTTTAATCAATTAGAGCACAGAGTGTCTGAAATGCACCGTCGTGGTTTGGTGCATTTAGATTTACGCAATCTGGGTAATATTCTTGTCGGTGAAGATGGCCAGCCTTATTTCATTGATTTTCAATCCGCCATAACCTATTCCCGTTTTCCCAATTGGTTACAGCGTATTATGCGGGGGGCGGATCTATCGGGTGTATATAAAGCTTGGTCAGCCTTATGTGAACACCCCATGGCAAATTACAAAAAAGCGTTTTTTATCCATTATAACCAATTAAGAAAGCGTTGGATTTTTCGTGGTTACCCAATACACCGTGCTTATCTTTGGTTGTGTGGTCTTGCCAGTCAACTGCCTGGTGCCGACTTATTTCGTAATATGATGGAGAAACTGTAACAACAGGTCCTGAGGTGTTATGAAGCCCCTTATTATACATACCTCGAATAGGGCTTTTCTAACATGCGATTAACTGCTGACAATTAGGTCGTTCAAGGCTTTGGCAATCAGGTCTTTTTTCACCAAGGTGCGTTTTACAGGTTTATCAAACCAGAAATCCATCGGTTGATCAAAGCCGATACCGTGCATGTAGTTGTAGAGCGCTTTACGCAGTCCATCACCTAACATGTCATGGTCTGTGCCTGTCGGGTCGGTGAAATCCACATCGTTTTCGGCGAACAAAATATCAGGGCGTTCCGCTAAAGTGATGCCATACTCCTCTGGATTAATCCCAATGGGACTGTGCGCTGTGGCGGCGAATCGGTGCCAGAATGCCGATTGAAAGCATTCTTGTGCCATCATTTGTCGTACCATTTCGAGCGAGTCAATGGTCTCTTGCTCGGTTTGGGTTGGGAAGCCGTACATCAAATAAGAGTGCACCAGAATGCCAGCGTCGCTAAACGCTTTGGTAACACGAGCGACCTGCTCAACACTGACGCCTTTTTTCATCAGCTTGAGCAATCGATCGGACGCCACTTCCAAACCACCACTGACGGCGATACAGCCAGAGTCCGCTAACAACTGGCAACGCTCAGGGGTGAAGGTCTTTTCAAAGCGAATATTGCCCCACCAGCTGATGACCACGCCGCGTTCGATTAAACGTCTTGCTAAGGCAAATAAGGCTTTTGGTGGGGCCGCTTCATCGACAAAGTGGAAGCCGGTTTGTCCGGTTTCGGCGATTAATTCTTCAATACGATCCACCAATATATCGGCACCCGCGGCGTCATAACGGTCAATGTAATCCAGTGTCACATCGCAGAAGCTGCATTTACGCCAGTAACAACCGTGGGCGATGGTGAGTTTGTTCCAGCGGCCATCGCTCCAGATGCGGTGCATAGGGTTGAGCATTTCACACAAGGACAAGTATTCGGTTAACGGCAAGCCATCGTAAATGGGCGTACCGACATCGGTTTGGGGAATATCATGCAGCTCGGCATTTTCATTGTAGTGAACATAGGGTTCGCCGTTTTCGTCTTCTGCAAGAAAGTAAGTGCGCACTAATTCATCGATTTCGCGCTGACCATCAAAGAATTCCAGTAAGGTCATGAACGGACGTTCGCCATCGTCCAGACAAATAAAATCGACAAACTCAAACACGCGAGGGTCTTTCAGCGCGCGCAGCTCGGTATTGATAAAACCACCACCCAATACGACAGGCAAGTCAGGATTGATGGCTTTACAGGTTTGTGCAATGCGTAATGCGCCCAGCATATTGCCAGGGAAAGGCACGGTTAAGGCCACCACACTGGGTTGGGTTTCTTCCAAGTATTGCTCGACCAACTGTTCGAGAATTTCCGAACTGAAGCTCGGCTCGCCCATCAGGGTATTGTAGAGATCATCAAAGCTTGGGTTAGCCGCTGCCAAACGCTCGCCATAACGGCTCACTTCAAAGTACGGGTCAACGCCTTGGGTAATCACCGCCGACAAATCATTGATAAACAAGGTGGCTAAATACTTCGCTTTGTCCTGCACACCCAGCTGACCAAAGGCGGTTTTGAGTATATCGCCTGAGACGGCTTCCATCTGTGCAATGGCGTCAAACGCTGGGCCTTCTGGCAAAAAACGTCGCGAGACAATACGAAGCGCAAGACTGGAATCTTTGCCTTGTAAAAAGCGAATCACTGGCTCGACACACAGACGATAGCGGTCAAATTCTGCTAGGAAGCAAAACACCGCATCGGGCAGTTCATCGTCTTCAAAGGATTCGAAGTTGTCTTCCACATGCTGACGGATAATATCCAGCGCAGGCGCTGTCATCATCTCAAGAAACAACTCAATAGCCGGATCGCGCTGCACTGCCTCATAGCCCCGAGAGCGCAAAAAGCCAGTTAAATACGCCGTCGCTGGATACGGCGTATTCAGTTGCGTCATGGGTGGGGTCATCAGAAGAACGGTCATAGCCTGCCTTTAAAATAATACCTGAACGGAATACGGTAGATTCTAGCAAATGACCTACAGAAAAGCCCTGTCTAGTTGAGTGTGTATCTGAATTTTGGTACTCGCTTGCTGATCTTTTAAATGGTTGAACAAGCTGTAGCAACTTACTACAATTGATGCACAAAGAATCAAAAAGGAGTGGCAATTATGTCAACCGCAAGTATAAGACTCGATCAAGAGCTTGTTGATAAGGCAAGTATCATGGCAAAAGCGCTGAACCGTACGACACCCAAGCAGATAGAGCATTGGGCGAAAATTGGTGAAATGATGGAAGATAACCCAGACTTGCCTTACGAATTTGTTCGACAAGCTATTATCGCTAAGGCAGAAAAAGAAGCAGGCAAATTGGAGCCTTACGATTTTGGCTAAGATTACACAGGTTCTGCAGACTGCCAGCTTTAAAAAGACGGTTAAAAAACTTCATGCTAACCAAAAAGCAGACCTTGATAGTGCAATCAAAGCGCTGATGAAAGACCCACTTTTAGGAGAAAGCAAAAAAGGTGATCTTGGGTTCCTTCGAGTCCATAAATTTAAAATGGTTAAACAACTGACCTTACTTGGCTACAGCTATGAAGATGGCACTGTGGTTCTGGAACTCATCGCGCTTGGTTCTCATGAAAATTTTTATCGGGATGTTAAGCATTTGCTTTAGTCGCTACTTTCGTTCAGCTGCCGTGCGTCGTTGAGACGAGTTGAATAAAATGGAATTAGCTCAGCGCGATTTTCATCTGACCCAGATAACACCTTGTGCTAGAGTACGCGCCGTTACAGGTTGTGGACCTAGGTGTTCGCAATAATAGGGAAGTCAGTGCAATTCTGACGCTGCCCCCGCAACGGTAAAAAAGTCAAACTCTGCCAATACGCCACTGTGGTTCGCCATGGGAAGGCGGCAAAGCCTGCATTCGCAACTTTTGAGTCCGGAGACCTGCCTGTAACTGGGGGTTCTGCTTACGCTGGAACCAAATGTCATCACTGTGCGGGCGTGCTCAGTGCAACAGTAGATCTTATTTATGAAAACTCCATTTACTTCCCCTACGTTCACGAGAACCCTCGTGGCGTGTAGTGTCATGTCCGTCGTGTCGGCTCAGGCAGAGACAACATCGGATTCATCGTCAACCTTATCGCCTTTGGTCGTCACGGCAACATCAACACCTGTGAGCACCGCCGATTCGCTTTTTTCTGTCACTGTTATCGACACAGAAGAAGTAAACGCCCAGCAAGCGCAACAAATAACCGAGTTACTGGCCGCTCAGCCTGGCGTAGATGTTAGTTCAAATGGCGGTTACGGAAAAACCACCAGTGTCTATATGCGTGGTGCGGGTGCTGAATCGACTAAGTTTTTGTTAGACGGTATTCCGCTGTACTCCGCAACGTCTGGTGGGGCGCCCTTTGAGAACATTCCGACCTCCTTGATTGATCGCTTAGAAATTGTTCGTGGGCCGAAAGCCACGCTGTACGGCGCGGATGCGGTGGGTGGCGTGATCCAGATGTTTTTACCAGAAGCAGGAGACGAGCCTGAAGCGAATCTCGCCATTGGAGTGGGGTCGTTTAATACCAAAACAACAGAGGCAACCTTAGCAGGCTCCCATGATAATACTCAGTACCTTTTGTCGGCTGGAATCTTTGAGACCGACGGTGACATAGTCAAAAAAGGGGAGGAGGCTCAAGGTTATCGCAATGAAAATATATTACTCAATGTTGGGCACCAATTTGATAGCGGAGCACGTATAAGCAGTTTGGTAATGAACAGCGCAGGACGCAATCATTACGTGGGTGACGAAAGTGATTACCAGGTACAAGTGATTGGTTTGGGAGGCAGCTTTCCCGTGACGGACAATTGGGAGACAGAGTTCAAAGTTTCTCAGGCTCGCAACGACAGAACCACGGTGTCCTCTGCGGAAACCTACGCGACGACAACACAAACGGCTCGTTGGAGTAACACGGTTTGGGCAGACGATCATGAATTTGTATTGGGTGCGGAAACCTCAGAAGACAGTGTGGAAGTCACGCGTTATCAAGCACCAGATCGTCGTAATGACGCGGCCTTTGCTCAGGCCTTGTTTGATTTTGGGGTGACCAGCTTACAGCTCAATCTTCGCCAAGATCACAACAGCGCCTACGGTGACGCCACAACGGGTGGTGTGGCGGCGGGTTATAAGCTCGACGCGATTCATCGACTGCGCGCCAGCTATGGCGAAGCTTTTGCCGCGCCTACGTTTAATGACTTGTATTATCCCGGTAGTGGTGATCCCACACTGGATGCCACACGCTCTAAGACTGTGGAAGTGGGAATTCGAGCCGATTATGGTGACCGATATTGGGATGTGGCCGTGTTTGATGCCACTTATGGTGATCTTGTGATCTGGTCTAACTACACCGGGTCTTGGAAAGCCTACAACGTAGATTCTACGGCTCAGGGGATCGAGTTATCGTCTGGTTTGACGCTGGAGCAATGGCGACTTGGTGCGGCTTTTACATGGATGGACGCAAAGGACGATAAGACAGGTTTTCAATTGCCCAAACGTGCTCAGCGTAGTGCCCGTCTTAGTCTAGATCGTATGTTTGAAAAGAGCCAAATAGGCATGACCTTGATCGGTGCCAACGGCCGTGCGACGACCTTAGGCAGCGATGAAATGTTGCCAGGGTACGTCACGATGGACTTGCGTGCTAGTTACGATTTTGCCCGTGATTGGAAAGCCGAGCTGAGCATTAAAAATGCCCTAGATAAAGAATACCAAACCGCCAAAGATTATATCAATCCGGGGCGTGGTGTGTTCTTAACTGTTAATTACATGGCGTTCTAATGACGATGATTCGACGTATTTTACGGGACGTCACAGTAGCACTCGGGTTAGGTGGTTGGGCATGCGTGCCCGCTGCCTTTGCCGATGCTATTTGTGTACTTGATGATCGTGGTCAGACCGTGTGTCTTGAGCAAGCGGCAACGCGTATCGCAGCCTTGTCACCGGGAGCAACCGAGCTGATCTATGCGGCAGGTGCAGGTGACAATGTGGTGGCGGTGGTGTCTTATAGCGATTACCCTGAAGCGGCAAAAAGTGTTACCTCTGTGGGCAGTCATACGCGTTTAGATCTAGAGCGTTTGCTGAGCTTGCAGCCAGATTTAGTGCTGGCGTGGGGCACGGGCAATCCTTCTGAGCAGATTGATACGTTAGTACGGTTGGGATTGCCCGTGTATTACGTGGAGCCTTATGAGTTCGAAGACATTGCCCGCACGATTGAAAACATGGGCAAATTGGCCGGCACTTCAACCGTGGCCGATGCGCAAGCAACACGTTTTCGTACCGGAATACACAACTTACGTGAACGTTATCAAGATGCCTCGCCCGTGCGTACTTTTTATCAAGTTTGGGCGGAGCCACTGATGTCGATGAATGCGAGCCATTATATTAGTAAGGTCGTGAGCCTCTGTGGTGGCATCAATGTGTTCGCCGATTCACCGCGCTTGATTCCTCGACTGAGTCAAGAAGCGGTATTACTGGAAAACCCAGAAGCCATAGTGACTGGGGGAATGGGAGAGCAGAACGCGGCTTGGTTAGATCCATGGCGCGCTTTTCCTAATTTGCTTGCGACTCAAAAAGACAATTTATTCTTTGTGCCGCCGTCGCTGATTCAGCGACCAACGCCGCGTCTATTAGAAGGCGCCAACATCCTTTGTGAAAAACTGGATATCGCCCGTGCTCGACGTTAAGCCTATGTCATTATCAAGTCGCTATAGCATGCTGTTACCGCTGGTGATATTGGCGCTCATGTCGTTGTTGAGTATGGTGTTTGCTATCACACAGGGCAGTGTAAGTTTATCGTTTTCTGCGGTTTGGCAGGCTTTGTTAGGACAAGGATCGACACTGAATCAAACCTTGGTGGTGGAGCTGCGTTTACCCCGCGTGATGGCGGGGTTTGCGACGGGCGGATTATTGGCTGTCGCGGGGGCGTTAATGCAGATTCTACTGCGTAATCCGCTGGCCGATCCGTATGTGCTCGGTATTTCTGGCGGAGCTTCGGTGGCGGCTTTAGCGGCGATTTTGCTGGGCATTGGCGGCGTATTCATGTCAGGTATGGCGTTTATTGGCGCGGTGTTATCGACATTGTTAGTGTTTGGCTTATCTACCCGTTTGGGCAGTACTGCGCCCATGCGTTTATTATTAACTGGGGTGGTGATTGCTGCTGGTTGGGGAGCGTTAATCACCCTGATGTTAGCCTTGGCACCGCCCCATAAAATCCCCGGCATGCTGTACTGGTTAATGGGCGATTTGTCTTATGCTAGCACACCTTGGATTGCTTGGTTGGTGCTGATTCCGACCTGTATGGTACTGATGCCGCTGGGACGAAGTCTTAATGTGTTGGCGCGTGGGCCTTTGCAAGCGGCAGCACTGGGTGTCAATGTCAAAATTTTAGAGCGTTTGGTGTTTCTGCTAGCCAGTTTGCTGACCGCTATTGCCGTGACGACGGCAGGCAGCGTGGGCTTTGTGGGCTTAGTCATTCCGCATATGTTACGCATGGTGCTGGGCAATGATCAGCGGCTCATCTTACCCGCCAGTGCGTTGGCGGGTGGTTGTTTGGTCACGCTGGCAGATACCTTGGCTCGTACTGTGATCGCCCCAGAACAATTGCCTGTGGGCGTGATTACCGCGTTACTGGGTGTGCCGACATTTTTGTATTTGTTGCAACGGGGGCGTTTATGAGCCAGCTTGTGTTAACCCAACTGTTGGCTGCGATACCCAATAAGCCGCCACAGCCTGAGAATGCTTTATCCCTGAGTTTTCGCGCAGGGCAAATGTGGGGCATTTTAGGGCCCAATGGCGTGGGCAAAACCACCTTGTTGCATACGCTGGCGGCGTTGAAATCCCCCACTTCTGGAAGGGTTGAACTCAATCGACAACCCATTACTCAGCTGCCTCGTTTAACGCTGGCACAGCAAATCGGCATCATGTTTCAAGAGCACCAAGATGGCTTTCCCGCTACCGTACTAGAAAGTGTTTTGTTGGGCCGCTTTCCGCACTTATCTCCTTGGGAAATGGAAAGTGAACAGGATGTGGCGTTGGCTTATGCGGCATTAGCGCGTTTGGATTTGATGGATTTTGCGCAACGTCCGTTGAACCATTTATCAGGTGGCGAGCGTCAGCGTGCGGCATTGGCCGCTTTAATGGCCCAAGCACCCGATGTATGGCTGGTGGATGAACCGACTAATCATTTAGATTTGCATTATCAAGTCGTGGCCATGGGCTTACTGGCCGAACAAGCCCGTCAGGGGCGAGTGGTGGTGATGTCATTACACGATGTGAACGTGGCGGCTCAATGGTGTTCTCATGTGTTGCTTTTATACCCAGATCGACCGCCTATTTGGGGTGACGCTGATAGTTTATTAACGCAAGACAACCTAGAGCCGTTGTATCGTCAGAAACTCGCCATGACAAGATTAAACGGCAAGCCACTGTTTGTGCCTGTCGCCTGATTTACTCAATAATCGATTTTAAATAGTCAGGTCCCAGCTGCTGCATTTGCACTTCAACCCAGTCGACCCTTTGGTGAAGGTAATAGGTTAAATTATTAGGGCTGCGAGTGCGTGGGCTGGGTAACAGCACAGCAAGTCGTGCGGCTTGGTTCATGGTCAGTTTGCTGGCGGAGCGACCAAAATACTGTTGGCTGGCGGCTTCGACACCGTAAATGCCTTTGCCAAATTCCGCCACGTTTAAATACACTTCTAAGATACGTTTTTTACCCCAAAGCGTTTCAAGACCCACGGCTAAACCGGCTTCTAAACCTTTGCGAATAAAACTTCTGCCCGACCACAGAAAGAGATTCTTTGCGGTTTGCTGTGTAATCGTGCTGGCACCACGCAGACCATCGCCTTCATCGTATTGGCTGAGTGCTTTACTGATCGCCGCAAAATCGACACCAAAGTGATCTGGAAAGCGCTGATCTTCGGACGCCACCACCGCCAGTGGCATATGAGACGGCAGTTTATCTATGCTGATCCACGTCTGCTTTACTGGATAATCGCTTTGCAACATAAATGCGGTAGTGGGGATTGGCGCAAAGCGAAACACCAGTAAAACCAGAACCAGCAATAGCAGAATACACCACAGAAGGGTCCAAATTTTTCTCAAAATACCGCGTTTACGCTTTGCCATCGAAGGTCTCTTAGTCGGTTTAACGAGGCTATTTAGCCTATTGCTTACCTAAGTATAAACAATAAAGAAGCGAATCTTTAAGGAATCTTTAACCTAGTGTGCGCAGATTCTAGATCTCGATTCCTGTAGCATGCGCCCATCGAAACGTTACTCTCCGCAAAAGCGGATTTTATCTTATAAAACAACAAGGAACATGCTAGATGGCTGATTTCAAAACCCACGTTACCGTGGCCGCCATACTCAGTGCACCAATGGCCGCGAGTGCCTTTATTTTGGGCTACGCCAATATGAACGACGCCATTCTTTACGCTTTGGCTGGAACGCTGGGAGGCTTGTTACCCGATATAGACGCCGATGATTCAGCGGCTATTCGACTGATATTTCGGCTGTTTGGGGCTTTGGTCGCAGGGCTCGTCATCGCTTTTTCGATGGGTAAGTTGCTGCATTGGCAAGTACTCGCTTTGGCGATAGTGAGCTATCTCGTCGTGCGTTTCCCAATTCAATGGATGTTTGAGCAATTCACCGTACACAGAGGGACGCTGCACAGTGTACTGGCCAATAGCATGTTTGCGGCGCTTGCCGTGCCTACCGCTTATCACTTGTTTGCACTGGAGGCAAAAACCGCTTGGGGCATTGGCGGTTTTATCTTCCTCGGCGCGACCATTCACCTCGTTCTTGATGAGTTATATAGCATCGAACTGTCTGGGATGCGCATTAAACGCTCGTTTGGCACGGCCATGAAGCTCACCGACTGGGGCGAGCCACTGGCTTCAGTGCTGTTAGTGCTCGGCTGTGCTGTGGGCTACTGGTTCAGCCCAAGTGCAGATGCTTGGCTTGATGTTTTTGCTTGGTGGCCGGAGCATGACACGTTAGCCACATGGTTGGTGCAAGAACTAAAGGCATTACCCTCGCTTTGGAGTTAAAAGATACAGTATCTGTCCGCTGAGATGAACCCGCTTATGATGCCCGTGCCGTAAAAATGAAACGCGTAACACTTTTTTATTGTATGCATTAGGCGGCTATCTCAAAATTGAAATTGGTTGCCTAATAAACAATTGTAAAAATTATCTTTTTTGTGTTGTGATCAAAATCTTTAATAGCATGGCTCACAACAATAAGAATAGGAACTCATCATGAACGCTAGACAAAATGTGTGGTTTACTGGGTTGCTGATCACGGCAATCCTCATGGCCATCGCCTTGACAATCCAGTTCACGCTGACCGATCGTTTGCCAACGGTTATCAGTTTAATACTGCTTTGGTTGCTGACCATCGTCGCCATATTGGGGATTGTCATCGCCCAGAAAAAAGGCCGCCAGCAAGATAAAATGCAGCAGTCTGTTACCGATGCTCTGGCTAAACACGTCTCCGATCGCATTCCGTTAATCTTGCCGACACATGCCGATGACTTTTCACTTTGGATAGATCGGGCGATTCACGCACTCATGTCGCCGAAGCAAGAAGAGCAGTACGTAAAAGAACACAATACCGCACTGCAGGGCCACATCAACGCGCTCAGTAAGATTGCAAATCAACAAGAGCAAGATCTGTCCGATATTCTTGAGCGCCGCCAACACAGCGCGCCACTGATTCAAGGTGTGGCAGGTAACACCGAAATTATTGCCCAAAAAGTAGGTGCGTTGGTAAACGATGCCAATCAAGGTCAGCACAATTTACAACTGGCCGAAAATGTCCTGCAAGAATTGACTCTCCAAGTGTCTTCTACAGCGGATGTGATCAACCAGCTTTCAAATAATTCGGCACAAATCTCCTCTGTACTCGATGTGATTCGTAGTATTGCTGATCAAACCAACCTATTGGCGCTGAATGCGGCGATTGAAGCGGCCCGAGCGGGTGAACAAGGTCGAGGTTTCGCTGTCGTCGCGGACGAAGTACGCAACCTTGCGAGCAAAACCCAACAATCTACCCAAGACATTCAAGCCATGATAGAGAGCCTGCAAAAAGGCGTGACACAAGCTGTAAACAACATCGATGGCAGCGTGCAATCGGTGCAAAATACCGTCGAACTCACGAACAAAGCCGGCGAGTCACTGGCTGAAATTTGTACTGAAGTGCATGGTATTAACCAGTTGGTTAAGGAGAACTCTGTAAAACAAGTCAATATTGGCAGACTGGCCGTAGAAGTGAACGAGCGATTAAAACACCTTAATGAACGAACACTTGAAGCAAAAGCCCTGTCAACACAGCTTCAGGAAAGCGTCGTATAAAACGAGAGTGGGCGTAGAGAGTACGTAGAAAAAACAAAAGCCAAAGAAAGAGCTGGACTATACCGTCTCTTTTTTGGCTTGACGTTTGCAACGCTCTGAACAGTATTTTACCTGCGGCCAATCGCGCTCCCACTTTTTACGCCATGCAAATGGGCGCTGGCAGACAAGGCAGATTTTTTCGGGTAAATGGGTTTTTTTATGTGTCATAGCATGGTTTACGTACCTGCTAGCTGATTGGATCTCTTTCGTGATCGGGAAACGGCTAAATTGCGGGCGGATGAAAATAAGGCGGTTCATGAGGCGCAAGCCAAGCCAGAGAGCTTAATTGTTCTCTGGCTAATGAACTCCTTCTGATGCCTTAAAACGAATAGAGCACAGAGACAGACGTTTCTGTGCTGACTTTTTTCGTGTCTACAGGCACATCCGTTGAATGTTTGACTCGGTAGGAAAGCTTCATCGCAAGGTTGTCGACTATGTTTGCTTGAAGCGATGAAGTGGACTCTGAGATGGAGTTACCATTTTCGGTACTGATTTCTGTGTTTAGCTCTTGTTTAAACAACGACGTACTAGAAAGGTGTTTTTCGTAGGTTGCACTGAGTCGTGCTATCGGCGTTCGCTCTGAAGAATCCGTGGTGTAGTCTTCGTCTATCTTATTGTTTCGATAACCGGCACCCACCGACGCTTCTAAATAAGAGCCATCTGCTTCTTGCCAGAATCGATTACCGTAACCGGTTGAGGCTGAACTTTGGAATTCATAACCAGAGAACAAATCTTTATTGTAAGCGCCTCGTAGGTACCAAAATTGACGGTCGTTAAAGATGTAATCGGCCTGTATGGAGCTACGATATTGCTCCTCTGTTTTAGTGTCTTCGGATTCGGCATAAATGGACGCAAAGGTATAAGTGTTACGCCAAGTTTTTAGCTGTTGGATTACATTGAACTTACTATTGAGGTTGGTCGTGTCGCTGTTGCCGGATGTTAATAACACACCTAATTCGGCAGAGCCTTGCCAAGATTTGTCGGTCTTATTCTGAAGGTTTGTTTCTGCCGCGTACGCCATTTGTGTGGCAAATATGGCCAACAAGGGTAACTGGTAGCGGTTTTTCATCGGGCTTTCTCCATATTTATCGACCATTAAAATGAGAGCTGCTTAACGGCTTTTGGTGTTTCACTTATGTCACACACAACGAGGAGTAACAGCATGCCCAAGTGTGTATGTTTCAGGTGATGGCTTCTTGTTAGTTACAAACCTGTTTAAACTAGCATTTCTACGCAAGTAAATCGGCTAAACAGTTGTTTTTACGATTTTTATTCATTATTCAGAGAGTGTAAATTGGGGGCAGATGTTGAGGTATCCCAACAAAATTGTAAATTGGGATCTGGTTAAAATAGTGTAAAGAGCGGCAACTCGGTCGTCGTCGACGCCCAAGAATCATTCGTGCTAAACGATACCAAGCCTTGTTCAAAGTACATCTATCAGATGAAGAGCTAGGTCGAATACGCACAGCCACCCAGCCAGACATGGCATTGGGGAATGACCGCTTTAAAAAAAGAGATTGAAACGCTAGCGGGCAGGAGGCGTGAGAGATTTTTATACCTGCTGCTCTAAAGCCCAAGCCAATACGTCAAAAATTGTCTGATCCGTGCATTGCGCCACATTGAAACGAAGATAATCATGGGCATTTTGAGATTGACTAAAAACATTGCCTGGGGCGAGAACGACCCCTCTGCTCAAACAATCACGGGCTAGTTGAGTGGCGTTTTTGCCTGTGGGTAATTGGCACCATAAGAACATACCGTCTTTCGGTTGAATCCAAGGCTGAATGCCTAAGTTGACCAGCTTCTTAGTGGTGCTTTGTCGTTGTTTAGCCAGCCAGTGATGAAGCTTTTCCATGTGCTTACGGTAGCCACTGTCTGTTAGTGTTTGTAAAACGATTTCACTGTCGAGGCGATTGCCACTGAATGATGTGGCGATTTTTAAGTCCACCAGTTGCTCTATCCAATCTTGCCTCGCGGCAATGTAGCCACAGCGCACTGAAGCGGATACCGTTTTGGAAAAACTACCCATTTCAATGACATGATTTAAACCATCCAAGGCCGCTAAGCGTGGTGAGCGAGTGGTTTCTAAATCCGCAAAAATATCATCTTCAACAATAACCAGTTCCGATGCCTGGGTGAGTGTGAGTAATTTATGGGCAACATGTGGCGCTAAATGGGCCCCTGTGGGGTTATGGACACCTGAGTTAGTAAGATAAAGCCTAGGATTGTAGTCTTTTATCGCCTGTGCAAAACGCTCTAAGTCAGGTCCATTGGGCGTGTAGGGAATCCCAACAATCTTGACTCGATGGGCTTTTAATAAAGCGTGAAAGTTAAAGTAGCAGGGATCGTCTACCAGCACAGTATCGCCTGGAGACAGGAGAAAGCGACCAATTAAATCAATGGCATGAGTCCCAGACTCAGTGAGCATAATTTGTTCAGCATTGACTTCAATATTATGGTTCAACATCCGACGTTGTAAAAAATGACGAAACGCTTGGGAGCCTTTAGGCGGCGCATATTCGGTCAAGTCTAAGGAATGCGTTCTGGCAAGGTTTCGCAGCGCGCGTTTTATGCCTGATTGATAGAACCATTCAGAGGGAAGCCAGCCACAGCCCGGCATCAGTGAGCCAGGTGTTGATTCCAGTGATTCTCGTGAGACCCATAACGGGTCGATCTCCCGCGCTACTTTAGGGCCGATATGAGTGAGGTTTAAAGGCGCAATAGGACCACAGGTATAAAAGCCTGCTCCGGGACGAGAGACAATGCAGCCTTCTGCGACGAGGCGGTCATAGGCTTCGACAACGGTGGAAACCGAAACCTGCATGGCTTTCGCTTGGGCGCGAACGGAAGGTAAACGCGTATTGGGCAAGTAGGCCCGTGACGTGATTTTTGACTCAATATCCTTCATGACCGATTCAATTAATGTGCCTGCACGAGCCATGCTTATCCTCTACTTTATAAATTGTATTGCCAATATAACCATAACAGTTTTTTTAAATTGTGTCGGTCTGTATCTCCTTTTATCGCCATATTTTCGTTTCTATAGCGCTATTATTTTTAGGGAGAATGATATGAAACAGGCAACACAAGGTTGGCTTAGTGGTTTCGTGGGCGTGGCGACTTTTGCCGGTTCGTTACCGGCAACACGCATTGCGCTGCAAGGCTTTGATCCTATTTTCTTAACGGTGGCTCGCGCTTCGATTGCTGGAATATTAGGCTTATTATTTTTACTGCTACTCAAACAACCGCGTCCTAATGCCTCGCAAATTTTAACGCTCTTGCTTAGTGCGATGGGCGTCGTAGTTGGCTTTCCTTTATTGACGGCTTTTGCATTGCAATACGTTACCTCAGCGCATTGTGTGGTGTTTGTTGGCGTATTGCCCATCTGTACAGCATTGTTTGCCGTGCTAAGAGGAGGGGAGCGACCTAGTTGGCCGTTTTGGCTCTTTTCATTGGTGGGAGCGGCTTTGGTGGTGGGCTATGCCGCCTTGGGTGCGGGTGAAGTGTCATTATTGGGTGATGGCTTAATGCTGGCGGCGATTGTTGCCTGCGGCATGGGATATGCGGAAGGCGCACGTTTGTCACGGGTATTGGGCGGATGGCAGGTGATCTGCTGGTCTTTAGTCGTGTCTTTGCCTGTGATGCTGCCCTTGCTGTATGTATTATGGCCCAGCTCATTTGCGTCGGTGACGACATCGGCATGGCTAGGGCTTGGCTATGTCTCTCTTTTTAGCATGCTGTTTGGCTTTATCTTCTGGTATAGAGGGCTGGCGCTAGGTGGTATTGCAGCGGTGAGTCAACTGCAACTCATTCAACCATTTATGGGATTTTTACTGGCGGCTTGGTTACTGCAAGAAAGCATCAGTTTAACCATGCTGTGGGTAACACTGGCAGCCGTTTTGTGCGTGGTGGGAGCAAAAAAATTTTGTTAATGATCAAATAATAAAAGGGACCAGCCCCCTTAGGCGCTTAAGGGATCTGGCCCAATTATGTTGGCAGTTGCCCAGAATAAAAAATATGTAAATATTGATATATTAATCTTATTTGGTTACATTCTGAAAACAACTTATCCTTCTTCCACGCGTGGCGACATACAGACCCCTGGAGTTGGACGAATAAGCCGGCCTAGCGCCGGTTTTTTCACATCTACGGCCTTGTAAGGTCATTAATAAATAATGGATATGGAAAGTCCTTACCTCTCTTTTTTGTCCCTTTGGTATTAGACTCGCCAGTCATCATGACATCCAAGTAATTGGACTGAAAATATGAAAGGTATTCCAGCCGATTGGATGGATGATGAAATTGCTTTAGACATAATCCATCAACATGCAAAAGCCTACGCAGACTACAAAAAGCGAAGTTGATGCATTCCGGTGCGATTAATTTTTTCTGAGCTCAATTGTTTACAGAATAGTCGTCGCTCTTATGGCTCTCGTGTTTGGTTGTTTTTGGCGAAATTATTGATCACCAAGGGCCATGAACGTTCCCTTCTTGCGTTCACTAATTGTTATTTATATGAAATTTTTTGATATGCCTCAGCATCTGACCCCAATTGCTGTAATCTTTTTCATGAAGAAATGGAGATTTGTAACAAAAATCTTAGCTCCGTAAACATTTTCTTAGACTAAATTGCAGTTAGGCGTATCCAACACCAAGTAACAATGCTTAGAATGTAACTATTATCTTAGTGAATGAAGCAGATATAACTAAAATCTTAGTTTTGTAAAAATTTTTTGGTACTGAATATGACAAATACATCCGTAGGCTACGCTCACTTACTAGAGCGCGCAGAGATCAAAGCGCTGCCGTTGCAAGTATCTGCCCGTGTTATGCCAGTCACTAAAGTACAACTAATTGACAATACATTAGCAACGCCTGCCTCATTAAAGCCTTCGGATAAGATACTCGATCACATTCTTTTTGCACTGAAATACGAAGACCTTAATTTACAAATACTTTCCCAAACACTGCTCAAAGTTAGCGCAGAAGCGCTCCTAGAGTGCTATGAATCCGCTCCTATGGGGAAATATATCCGTATTGCCTGCCTACTTTGGGAACACTTTCATCAGCAATCATTACCACGGACCACTGAACTAACACGGGGTAACTATATCCCTTTATTAGATCCAAAGTGTTTTATCACCGCAGATAATCAGACGAATAAACGCTGGCGCGTCCATGTCAATGTAATCGGCTCCTTAGACTACAGCATCATAGTGAAGCGAACTGAGCGACTTGAAAAGGCATTGGCCAAAAACACTTTGCAAAAAGCCAAAGAGTTTACTGATGAGTTAGATGACGCCATGCTCAACCGAGCTTTATCTTGGGTGTATCTCAGTGAAACCAAAGATTCCTTCGCTATCGAGAAAGAGCAGCCCGATACCAATAAAATCCAGCGGTATACCAACCTACTGAGACAAGCACACATTCCCCGTGCAATCGATGAAGACTATTTAGCAGATTTGCAAAAGGCCACGATCAACAACCCCTATGAATGGGCCGTGTCCTATCGCAATGAGCAGAACTACTTAAGTAATGGTCCTGGGTCTATCGGCGTCACGTATGTACCGCCCTCACCGAATTTATGCCGTGAACTCATGCAAGAGTGGGAGCAACTGACCAACCAGTTACCAGAGCAAGTAGATCCTATTGTGCTTGGTGCGGTCATCTCATTTGGTTTTGTATTCTTACACCCTTTTATGGATGGGAATGGACGCTTATCACGCTTTATGTTTCATCACGTATTATGCCGCAGCGGTCAGCTCGCGAATGGCCTATTACTGCCTGTCTCGGCCGTTTTGCATAACAAAGAGCGAGAGTATCTTGCAACATTAAGCGCCTACTCCTCCGAAATCAGAACCTTCTGGCAAGTTGACTACCTCGACACAGAAAACTATGTTTTTGAGTTCAAAGGTCATGAATCTATCTATCGTCATTGGGATGGCACCGCCTGTGCCGAGTTGATGGCGGAAGCATGCGACGAAGCCATGGAACACTATATCAAGCAGGAAGTGGCGTATCTCAACCAATACGACGCTCTAAAACGCCATATCAATAAGCTGTACGATATTAATGACAGAACACTTTCAAAGTTGGTTGTCTTCTGTTTAGAGCAAAGCGGCAAGATATCTAAGAAGCGTAGAGATCAGTTTCAATATGAAGTGCCCACTGATGCCTTTGACGCTTTAGAGCAAGCCTACTCAGAAATATTGAAATTGGGGTCTGAAATTGGGGGCAGATGAAAATAGAAAACTTACCAAAGAACCGGCACATTGTGGGAAGGGCTATTTAAGTCTTGTGTCATCAGTGCTGAGGAATACTTTTTTATCTGCCAGCGATATATCGAACTGAATCCCGTTAGAGCAAATATGGTCGCTCATCCAGCTGACTACAAATGGTCGAGCTATCGCTTTCATGCTCAGGAGTCACTGGATCTACAAAGTGAGCTTTGGCAACCACATGAACTTTATCTTAAGCTGAGCCGTCAGCAGGAAACGCGAGCGAAGCGTTACCAAGCTTTATTCAAATGCCACATCCCAGAAGAACTCGGACGGATTCGATCTGCTACGCATTCAGATATGGCACTGGGAAACGAACGTTTTAAAGAGGAGATCGAGAAGCTAACGGGTAGGCGAGTGACGCCAAAAAAGCGCGGTAGGAAACCAAGTCAGATGGATTAATTTTTCATCTTGACCCCTTTTAAAGAGAGACGCTTAATGCGCCTCGTCCCAGTTCATCCTAACCCCCGCTTCTATAAGCAAAGGCACATCGAACATCCCAGAAGAAGAACTCGGATGGATTCAATCCACTACGCATTCAGATTTTGTACTGGGAAACGAACGTTTTAATGAAGAGATCGAGAAGCTAACGAATAGGCGAGTGACGACAAGAAAGCGCGGTAGAAAATCGAGTCAGATGGATTTATCTTCATCTGACTCTTAAGTTGCGTTTTTAGTTTTTCCGTCTAGTACGAGATATAATTGCTTTAGATATTATTGCAGAATAAGCTACGACTTCGTTTATTCCTGAAGAGGATGAAAGCATTAAAATATGCTCGCCAATAATTTTTGCATCAAAATTGCTTTTTATTGCATCTGTAGTTAATGAGTCTAAGTTGTAACTTTCGGTTTCATTGGCTTTTTCTTCATGCAAGTCCAAATTTACTTGATCGACTATCTCGTTTTGACTATTTCTAAAAACTAGATTTTCTTTATATTCATCTCGGATTTTAACCAAAAATGACTGTCCGAACTTGGACTTCACCCACTGAAAAGAATAATTGTAACTATCAGTATTTCTACTTCTAAATTCTTTTGATATTGTGCTTACTTCACCAATGCCAATGATTTTTATAATTCCTTTTTCTAGATATACGTAATCCAGAGTTGATGCAGGTGTGCCCCAATTCTCTAAATTCGGATAATTAAAAGAATCACATTCGTTCCCTTGTGAAAGTTCGTAAAGTCTCATCGCATCATATGCTATATAATCTTGATCTTGAACTCTTTGTGGTGGTGGCGTGATTTCAAGATAACCTCTTAAAGCGCCAGTCATTGTTGCAATTGAATCAGTATCTGATCCTAAGTCATTTACAATATCTAAAAGTAATAGGTTTAAGTCCTTTTTTATAAGTAGTGCTGCGCCTAGTGCCGCTATTGAAGTCAGGGTTGCACTACCTCTTATTTCTTTGTTTTTTAGATCAAGTGATTCGCTTATATGTGAGTAAGTTACATCTTGATGCTTTTGTAAGTTTTCGAGTTTATTTATTAAGTCTGTTAATTCTTCTGAGACTTTTGAATAAGATTCTTCAACTGTTGTGTTAGATTTAGACTCGAAAAGGGGGATCCAGGCAGTTCTTAAATTAATATTGTTATTAATTAAAGCAGGTATTTCAGTAATTTTTTCTAAAAAAAATCTAGCATTGCTTAAATCTGGTATCCTCTCATTTGTCATAACGTAACTCAAGCAAAGAGCATGGAAAACAGCTCCTGCAATAGCTCTTGGATGTCCGTGAGTAGTTAAAGAGTTTTTAATTACATCAATGATAAAAGTATCTGAGTTTTCAGGTAGAGCTGATGACCATACATGAGGTTGTATCCTCATAGCAGCTCCATTTCCCCCAGATGAAATATAGTTCGCTTTATTTGTTGTATAAAAGTTGTTATACCATGCTGAAGATTTCTTGGATAAAGAGTTAGCTGCTAATTTAGATCCAACTCCAGCACCCAATGCATAGCAGGACCAAATAGGTAACTCTATTTTCGAAAAGGCATTGATGTCGAAACGGTTTTTGCTATTGATTGCTCTAGATGTAGATAGTCGAAGCTGTGTGTCATCAGAGTATGCTCCTGATGGGAGCTGGACAATTGGACCATATAGGCCGCCTATCTTTCGCTCCCAATCTGTAAGCTTATAAATAGCCTTTGTTCCTGTACGCTTAAAAAGTAGATTGGAGTCTGCTAACTCAGATATAAAGCCTAGCGCATCACCATAAGTCGCCCATAGACTTGAGTTGATTGTTCTTTGTCTTCTCGATGTCATAGCTTTAAACCCCCTCAAACATTGTAGGACAGACTTCTATCTGGATTGTTTTTTTGATACCTAATGCTCTTATTTGAGCTGCAATACTATACTTACTTTCGAAGTCGCAAACATAGATCTTGGATAGATAGTCTAAAGATAGTGGCCCATAGTACAGTACTTCAGACTGCTGGCAAGTTGTCCAAGATGGTAGGTGATTAGCTGTTCTAATCACTTTTTTTTGATATTTCCCTAAAATTGATTCATTGAATACAGCTTCAAATCCCGATAAACCAGCTCCTCTTAAGCATGAAGGGTAAATGTTGTTTGTTGTTGTGAAAATTACTCCATTGTGAGTTAATATCTCTGGGTCGAAAGAAAATATTGCCCAGTAAAGATCTGAATCTCTATGGACATATTGTGAATAGTTGAAAAATTCGAAATTCAATTTTGTTATTGATAGGTTTACATAATCCAACCATTTTTTATCTCGCTCTTTTCTTTCTAGTGAGTTTTGCTGAAATATAAATGAAAGAGTATCCTCACTAGATAATTGCGAATTTGGTAGTAATGACCATGTTTTCAAAGATCCCAACACGCCTTTGTTTGTTGTGAAGTGTAATATTTCATTGATGCCTTTTTCTTCTATTGAAATTTTAAAATATTTCATTATCAAACCTCAATAAATGAATCTTTTTCAAAGAAATCAATGAAAAATGGTTTGGATTCTTCTTTATAACCAAGGATTACTTGTTTCTTGGCTCTAGTTATTCCCATAGAAATTAGCTTTATCGCAGGTGAGTAGTCACTATCTTGAAATCCCTTGCTAGCTAAATTAAATAATCTCTCCTCTAATCCTAATATAAAAACGTAGTCAAACTCTAAGCCTTTTGCAGAATGGATTGTCGAAAGCGCAATGTTGTGGTCGTTTTTTGGCCAGCTTCTTTGAGCTGTTATTTCATCATACTCTAAGCCTTCTCTTTCGAGTCTATCCTTTATTCCAGAAAACCACTTGCCACCCTTTACATGAAGGAAGCCAATACTCTCATTATCTAGATCAATATTATTACGAATATAGTTGATCGCATAATTTAACTGTTCATTGAAATAACTATTTACAATTACGGGTTTTTCACCACTAACTTTATTTTCTTTAATTAAAGGAAGAGTTCCGTCATCATCGAAAGTTATTGAGCTGTTTTCAATCAGCTTACTTGCAAAGTATGCGATTTCATAAGAGTTTCTATAATTTAGCTCTAACCTAGAAAATCTAGGTTTATCTATACCTACTTCTTTCCATGAAAATCCTCTTTTATAGATTCTCTGATTTGTATCTAGAACAATAATAGAGAAGCTTTCTTCGGTTAGTTGATTGGTAATTGCTTTGATTTGATTCGCGGATAGATCTTGAGCCTCATCGATGATTGCAATATCAATTGATTCAAAAACTTCTTTGGAAAATCTGATGGCCACATCATTCCAGTCAAAAAGGTTATCTGAGGTTTTGTTTTTGATGAAAGGGTATACAATATCATCAAGGATTTTTCTTCTTAAAGTTTTTTCAACACGTGGGGTCTGGCCGCGGCCGGTTCGTTCCATATCAATATAGCTTTCTAGATTGTTAGCATCAAGTCGACCTAGTAAGTACTCTACTTCATCAATAATGAAACTGTATTCAAAGTCGTTTTCTCTAATGAAATTATTTATTAAAAATCTCTGATCCTTTAGCTCAACTATTTTTGTATCTGGACTTATTCTATTCCACATATATTTGGAAATAGTTGTTACTTCTGAATTTATAAATACGTTACTATCTTGTTCGATTAGGTTCATCTCATTTGAAACGAACTCGTCAATATATGCGGCAAGAGTTTTATTGAAGGTAAAAACTCTTAGGGTTATCTCTTTTCTTTGATCTGAGTATTTATCTATCAAATAACCTAAAGCTAAGTTTAGCATCATTAGGGCAGTGGTCGTTTTCCCGCTTCCTGCTGCTCCTCTTATAACCATTGTGCCTGCCTGAGGCCTTACTAATAGTTTAAGTTGCTCATCAGTTGGAGTGACTTTCTGTAAAGCTTTCAATTTTCCTATTCCTTTAAGAGCTAAGATGATATTAGTTTAATTTAACAAGGCGCCTTAATGCGCCTCGTCCCAGTTATTCCCAACCCCCGCTTCAACCAACAACGGCACGTCTATCTGACTACTGTTCTGCATGATGTCGACGATTTTCTCTTTGGCCGCGTCTAGGTCTTTTTCAGCGACTTCGAAGATGAGTTCATCGTGTACTTGCATGATCATTTTTACGTCTAGGTCGGTGCTTTGTAGCCAGTCGTGCATTTTGATCATGGCGCGTTTGATGATGTCGGCGGCGGAGCCTTGCATCGGGGCGTTGATCGCGGTGCGTTCGGCGGCTTGGCGCATCATGGCGTTTTTCGCTTTGATGTCTGGTAGGTACAAGCGGCGGCCGTAGATGGTTTCCACGTAGCCTTTTTCTTTCGCGCTTTCGCGGGTGTTTTCCATGTATTGCTGTACGCCTGGGTAACGCTCGAAGTAGCGTTTGATGTATTTGCCTGCTTCTGGGCGACCAATGCCAAGCTGTTTCGCTAGACCAAAGGCGGACATGCCGTAGATCAAGCCGAAGTTGATGGCTTTAGCGCGGCGGCGTTGTTCGCTGGTGACGTCGTCTAAGCTGACTTCAAAGACTTCTGCGGCGGTGGCTTTGTGCACGTCGGCGTCTTTGGTGAAGGCGTCTAATAAGCCCGGATCTTGCGACAAGTGCGCCATGATGCGTAATTCGACTTGCGAATAGTCGGCCGCGACCAGCTTGTAGCCTTTAGGCGCGATGAAGGCTTGGCGAATACGGCGACCTTCAGCAGAGCGAATCGGGATGTTTTGCAAGTTCGGATCTGTTGATGACAAACGGCCCGTCGCGGTAATGGCTTGATGGTAAGACGTATGAATACGGCCGGTTTTCTGGATCATTTCTGGCAGTTTGTCGGTGTAAGTGGATTTCAACTTAGACAGACTGCGGTGTTCCATGATCAAGCGTGGCAGTTCGTAGTCTTGTGCCAGTTCTTGCAAGATAGGTTCAGCGGTGGATGGCTGGCCTTTTGGTGTTTTCTTGATTACCGGCAAGCCTTGTTTTTCGAACAAGATGACTTGCAGTTGCTTTGGCGAGCTTAGGTTGAAGCTTTCGCCTGCTTCTTCGTGGGCTTTGATTTCCAGCTCTTGCAATTTGGCGGCGATCTCGCTGCTTTGTGCATGAAGCAGTTCTGGGTCAATCAAGGCACCAGTTTGTTCCATTTTCGCTAATACCGGAATCAATGGGCATTCGATGTCTTTGAAAATGCTGACGAGTTCTGGCGTGGTTTCGATTTTCGGCCAAATCGCTTGGTGCAAACGTAAGGTGATGTCGGCGTCTTCCGCGGCGTAGAAAGCGGCCACTTCTAGATCGATTTGGTTAAAGGTTTTTTGTTTCGCGCCTTTGCCAGCGATGTCTTCAAAGCTCACGTTGGTGTGACCAAGGAATTTGCTCGCCAAGGTGTCCATGTCGTGACGTGAACTCACGGAATTGTACACGTACGATTCCAACATGGTGTCGTAAGCGATGCCACGCAAGGTGATGCCGTAGTTGTTTAGCACGTTGGCGTCGTATTTTAGGTGTTGGCCGACTTTGGCTTTGCTGTCGTCTTCTAACCAAGGTTTCAGTTGTTCTAGCACCCAGTCGCGGTCCAGTTGTTCTGGCGCACCTTCGTAGTCATGGGCGACAGGAACGTAAGCGGCTTCGCCTGCTTCTACTGAGAAAGACAAGCCAACCAGTTCGGCGGCCATGTAGTTCAGCGAGGTGGTTTCGGTATCGAAGGCAACCAGCTCAGCGGCTTGGATTTTTTCTAGCCATTTGTTGAAGCTGTCTTTGTCTAAGACGGTGTCGTAGTTGGCCTCAATATTGGATTTAACAGGTGTTTCCACTAGACCATTTTGCTCTGAGGAAGCATTGCCAACGGTGTCGCTGGCGGTTTCGACGCTTGGCGCTTTATCTAGGTCAGTCAGCCATGTTTTGAATTCCAGCTTGGTAAACCATTCACGCAGTTTTTCTTTGTCGGCTTCGCCGTTTTTTAGATCTTGAGGATCGAAGGGCAGTTCCACGTCGCATTTGATGGTCGCTAAGGTGTAAGACAATTCCGCCATTTCTTTGTTGTCGACCATTTTTTGCTTCATGGTTTTGGCGCCACGGAAGCCCAAGTCTGCGATCTCGTCTAGGCGATTGTAGATGTCTTTGATGCTGCCGAGTCCTTGCAGCAAGGCCAAGGCGGTTTTTTCACCCACACCCGGTACACCTGGGATGTTATCGACTTTGTCGCCCATGAGCGCTAGGTAGTCGATGATGAGTTCGGGTGGAATGCCAAACTTTTCTTTGACCCCTGCAATGTCCATGACGGTGTTGGTCATGGTGTTTACAAGAGTGACTTTTTCCGTGACCAGCTGTGCCATGTCTTTATCGCCAGTGGAGACGATCACCTCGCGGCCTTGTTCGCCCACTTGTTTGGCAATAGTGCCGATCACGTCGTCGGCTTCTACGCCATCGATGATAACCAATGGTAAGCCCATGGCTTCCACCATGCGGTGAATCGGTTCGATTTGCGGACGAAGATCGTCTGGCATCGGCGGACGGTGGGCTTTGTATTCGCTGTAAATGTCGTCGCGGAAGGTTTTGCCCTTGGCATCAAAGATGATGACCATAGGCGAATCTGGGTAGGTTTTGATGAGGCTGCGGATCATGCTGATCACACCGCGCGTGGCGTTGGTCGGGTGGCCGTCGCTGGTGTGCATCGGTGGAATCGCGTGGAATGCTCGGTAAAGATAAGACGAGCCGTCTACCAGAATCATAGGTGGAGTGTGTGTGTTTGAATCCGTAGCCAAAATAGAACCTCTTTTTAATCGGCGGTTATGGGCTCTATTCTATGTGTTTGAGTGTGTTTTTACAGTTAAAAAAGGGATTAATCTGGCGTTTTTGTTTCTATTAAGGCGCTAGAGTAAATAATGACTTGATTACGACCGTTGTTTTTTGCGTAATAAACCGCTTTGTCGGCTTCTTCTACTAGGTCGAGAAAATGCGCTTTGGGCTGTATGCTTGATATGCCGATACTGGCGGTGACCTTGCCGACTTGTCGGTAGGGTAGTTGATTGAGTGTATGTTTAAAAATAGGACCAAGGGTACTGACTAAATCCTCACTTGGGTTAACAATTACCATGATGAATTCTTCTCCTCCCCAGCGAGCCAAGCCATGGTCGTTGAAGTAAATGGTACGTAGCCGCGATGCAAACTCGACCAAGACGTGGTCGCCTATGATATGACCAAACGTGTCGTTGATTTTTTTGAAATGGTCAATGTCGATCAATAACACACAAATTGTGTCGTTTGAGCCGAGTTTGTTGAACCAGTTTTCAAGCCCTCGACGATTCAGTACGTCGGTCAAAAAATCCCGATCAGCCAGCTGTTGTGAATGTTGTAAATCAAAATTAATACTGTTCATGTGGTGGTTGATGCTGCGTTGATAAGGAATGATCAGCAATATTAATAAGCTGGCGGGGCCAAATAAAAACAGTAAGTCATAGCCTCTTGGGGTTTGTAATTCGTTCGGATGAGTAAACAAAAAAAGCAACACGGGGATCGAGTTGAGTGACCAAGAGACGACCACTAGTCTGTTGAGTTTTTCCGGTAGCATCAACATGATTAAGCTGGTGCTTAAAATAATCATGCCCGAAATAGGCGGGAATATTTCCACGAATTGCCATTTGTTTTGCCACGCTCCGATGGTGAAGTACAAGGTATTTGGTACGGACGTCAGTAAAATAATCGCGCCGTAGGCGTTGATGACTCGATGGATTCTTTTTTCAGGGTTCCTATAAAGGTAAATGAACAGTATCAAATGCAAGAGCGTGAAAAAGGCGGGTTGGAAAGCGTGAATGATAAACGGCGTTGAGTAAACATTGAATAAAATCGCGTAAATAGCGCTGCTTAACATCGTCACGATCAGCAATCGGAACGTAGCTGGAATTAAAATATTGGTGTGGTCATTTAAATTGGGCATGGTTACGTCCGATGTTAGTTGCTTGTTCAAAGTATACATACTTTATCGTCAAACTCTGTTGACTCTTGGTGAAAAAGTGTTTTTTTATCGTGAGAACTTGAAAGACACGGTGAACACAATAAAACATCTATTTACGGTACTTAGAATTGACCTTTTGATACTTATTGTGGAGCATAGGCGCTTCTGTGTTTCGTTTCTTTTTTGGGCAAATATTTTCTAATAAATTAGGTAGTACCACTTGGCTGTTTACACATCCCTCTCTGACTCTGACATGCGGGCCTTAGTGGCCGATTATTATTTGGGCGAATTGGTTGCCTTCCAAGGTATTTCTGGTGGTGTTGAAAACACCAATTACTTTTTAAACACAACAACCGGTAAGTATGTGGTGACCTTGTTTGAAGAGTTTCAACCAGAGGAAGTGCCGTACTTTTTAGATGTGGTCTCCCATTTAAAACACAAAGGATTTAATGTGCCAGCGGCCTTGATCGATATTCACGGCGAGCGTTTGCGCATGGTGAAAGACCGTCCAACCATTATTGTGGATTGCTTTCCTGGGAGCGGATTAGACAGTACGAATGTAGAAACCTGCCGTCAAATGGGCGGTGTTTTGGCAAAGCTGCATACGGCTGGTGAAGATTTTGCCACCCATCGGGAAAGCCATCGAGGCATGGCGTGGTGGCACAAAACGAGTGACGCGATTGCGTCACAACTGGAACCTGAACAAGCACAGCTGTTGTTGTCACAAATCGCGGAATTTGATGCGTTTATTGCGGAACAGCCCGATTTGCCAAAAACCACTATTCATGGGGATTTGTTTTACAACAATACTCTGTTTGAAGGCAATCAGCTCTCGGCGATCATTGATTTTTACAACGCCTGCCATTCTTGGGTGATGTACGATTTGGCCATTGTGGTCAACGATTGGTGTTCAGATATCACCACAGGCGAGTTGGACAAAGCCAAGTATAAAGCGTTGATCAAGGCGTATTTACACGAGCGTGAGGTCAGCCCAGAGGAAGTCCTTGCTTGGCCTTATATGTTGAAAATTGCGGCCTTGCGTTTTTGGTTGTCTCGTTTAGAAGCATGGCATGGTGCGAAACACGATCCGGAGCGTTTGGCGCAGCAGCATGACCCTTTAGAGTTTCAGCGTATTTTAGAGGCGAGAGTGCGTTATACCCCGAGTTTAATGGAATCATCACTGTAAGCGCGTTGTTTTGTAAAAAATCAGTCTACTGAAGGTCATTGTATGAAGCGTTTTTGGTTGTGTTTTTGTGTTACCGCCTTGTTCGCTGGCTCGGCCATGGCACATCCGCATGTTTGGGTGGACTCTGAGTATCGCGTCAAGGTGGATCAGACCAACCTCGAAACGTTGGAAGCAACATGGAGTTTGGATCTTTTCACTTCAACCAGCTTAATTGCCGAATACGATGTGGATGGCGATGGGGATTTAACGGGGCAAGAAAAGCTCGACATGATCGAGGTTTTAAAAAGCTTTCAGCAATACGGCTTTTTTATCAAGATGAAGCAAGATGGCGCTGACATTGTGCCCAGTGATGTGCAAGTGTTGGACGTGCGTGTTCGCGATCAGATGTTGTGGATCCGTCTTGGTATCGCACTGCCAGCCCCGGTCAATCTTGCCACCTCTACCTTGAGTCTCGCATTTGGCGACGATGAACTGTATTTTGCCATGGAACCGTTGGAGGAAGGCTTGGTGCGTTTGTCCGGTGCGTTATCCGAAACCTGTACACCGGTTGAGCGAGAGGCCAAAGAAACCTCGGTCGCGGTATGGGTGGATTTGACCTGCAAGCCCTAGTTCTCTTTTTTAATTTGAGCGTTTTAAGGTAGAAACACATGTTAGAGCATTTTCAATGGTTGCCTTTTTTAGCCGCTATCACGGTTCTCACCATGAGCCCCGGCGTGGACACAATTTTGGTGATGCGTAATGCGGCGTCTGGCGGCTGGCGTTTAGGCTTTTTGACCAGCTTGGGTATTTGCATGGGGTTGTTTGCCCATGCCACGGTGTCGGCCTTGGGTTTGTCAGTGATTTTGCTCGGCTCTGCTGGGTTATTTACCGCATTCAAGTTGGTGGGGGCGGCGTATCTTGTCTACCTTGGGGTGCAGGCGATTCGCAGTGCAATGAAGCCCGTGGGCATGACGTTTAAAGACGCCAAAAATCCAAAAGCATTAACGGCATGGGGCAGCTTTCGCCAAGGCATTTTGTCTAACGTATTGAATCCGAAGCCGATTATTTTTTACATGGCGTTTTTGCCGCAGTTTATTGATCCGAGTCATTCGGCGTTGGCGCAATCGCTTTTTATGGCTTCTTTGCATTTTATTATTGCCATGGTGTGGCAAACCTTTCTGGCGCTTATGGTACACAAAGCGCGAGTCTGGTTGGCACGACCCAAAGTGGCGTTAGTGTTAGACGGCTTGACGGGTATGTTGCTATTGGGCTTTGGTATCAAACTGGCCTTGAGTCAGCGTTAACACTTCGCTGACGAGGCGGTTTTTTAGGAAGGCGAGTTTGGCGTGGTGCAGACGCCTTCCATGAGCACCAACTCTATTATGGTTAATACTCTTGCTCTGGGCACTCGTCCTAGACGTTCTGCTTCTATCATGGTGAAGAACAAGCCATGGAAGCATTCGGTAATCGCGGCCGCGCTGATGTCGACTCGAAACTGACCACTTTGTTGGCCTCTCAAGAAAAAGGCATCCAGCTCCTCTTGTGCTTTTGTGCACTCACTGTTTTCTAATAATTCTGGTTGCCAATGCTGAATGGTAAACAGGGTCAATTCTTTGTTTTTGTAGCAGTTTTCAAGTAGTTTTCGAACCCCTTCTCTTGGTTCGACTGTGTCGAGCTGAGCGTTTTCTATGGCTCGTTTATAGGCATTGATGCTGCTGTTTTGCAGCCTTTCAAGCAGGCTTTCTCTTGTAGGGCAGAAGCGATATAAGGTGGCTTTACTCACCCCGACAGCACAGGCGAGTTCTTGTAGTGACGCGCGTGGATGCTCCACTAGTGCAAGCGCCAATGCGTTCTGTAATGCCTCGTTTGTTTCCTGTTCTGCCATATCAATACCCAATTTGCGTTTGATTAACCATGTTTCATGGTTGTCTATGTTACTCGTTTTTTGTGCCTTAGTGATTTTACGCAGAATATCTTTTAGATGAAATCTTATATGCGAGTGAAAAGCAGAAACAAAAAGAATGTTTTATGAATTAAATGAATCACTATAGATTCATTTGAATTGTTTTAATACTATTAGAATCTATTTTATCTCTGGCAGAAATGTAAGGTATTTACCAATGATGCGAATTCTAAAGAATGGGCGAACGTGGCTACCGGTTGTGGCGGTGTTATTTGTTGTGTCTGGCTGTACCCCAAGTGAGCCAGAGGCTCAGGCCAGTCCTCCAGCCAGTGTTAGAGCGGCGACTGTGATGGCTGTGGAACCTATTGAATACGAAGAAAATGCCATTTTACCTGGTCGAGTGGAGCCGATTCGTGAAGCGGAAGTACGTGCTCGTGTTCCTGGTATTGTGTTGCACCGAAAATTTGTAGAAGGCTCTGATGTGAAAGCGGGCGATGTGTTGTTTGAAATCGATCCGGCGTCATTGAAAATTGCTCTTGCCCGTGCGAAAGGTGAGCTGGCTCGAGCCGAAGCGACCTTGTTTGATGCCAAGGTCTTGGTGGATCGTTACGCTCCTTTGTTGAAGTCCCAAGCGGTCAGTAAACAAACCTTTGATGCGGCACAAGCGGCCTATTTGAGCGCCAGTGCTTCGGTTATATCTGCCAAAGCGGATGTAGACAGTGCGGAGTTGAATCTTGATTACGCGACGGTTCGTGCGCCTATTTCTGGTCGCATTGGACGAGCCAATGTCAGCGAAGGCATGTTGGTAGGCCAGAGCGATACCACTTTGCTCGCCACCATTCAGCAGCTTGATCATGTTTACGTTGATTTCACGCAGTCCGTGACAGATACCTTGAAATACCGACAGTCTGTAGCAGAAAACACCTCTGCTAATAGTACTCAATTGATGGCTAAGCTAGATGGTTACGATAAAGGCTTTGAAGGAAAACTGTTGTTTGCTGACAGTCAGGTCGATGAAAAAACCGGCAATGTTGTATTACGTGGCCTGTTCCCAAATGCCAATAAAGTGTTATTGCCAGGCATGTATGTGCGTGTTGAAGCAGTTCAATCCCATTCAGCTCAAGCCATCTTGATTCCTCAGCGTGCGGTGATGCGCAGTAACAATGGGGCATTTGTGTATGTCGTTAATGATCAAGATACGGTGGAAGTTCGTTCTATTGTCACAGGATCAATGTCGGAAAATTTGTGGCGCATTACGCAAGGGTTAAACGCGGGCGATAAGGTGATTATTGATAATGCCGCTATGTATCAAGCGGGAGAAAAGGTCATGGCCTCCGCAAAAGTCGCCTCTCATTCTTAGGTTATGACTTACTTCATCTTCATTGTTAAGGCGTTTTTAGAGGCTTAATGCATGTCTAATTTCTTTATTGCACGACCCAATTTTGCTTGGGTAATGGCAATTTTTATTTTGCTGGCAGGGTTATTGGCGTTGCCAACCTTGCCTGTATCGCAATTTCCGGTGGTTGCCCCTCCGCAGATTGAAATCACCGCGACCTACCCCGGTGCGTCTGCTCAGGTATTAGTGGACTCGGTGACCAGCGTTATCGAAGAAGAATTAAATGGCGCGAAAGGATTGCTCTATTTTGATTCCTCCAGTAACGCCAATGGTATCGCGCAGATTACCGCGTCTTTTGAACCGGGAACGGATCCCGATTTGGCTCAGGTCGATATCCAGAACCGCCTTAAAAAAGCCGAGGCGCGTTTACCAAGCAGTGTGATTGCCCAAGGCGTGCAAGTTGACCAAGCCAGTTCGGGTTTTTTGATGATCTATGCGCTGACGTTTAAAGGCGATGATTCTTCTAAAAGTATTGTGACCTTGGCCGATTACGCCGCACGCAATATTAACAATAATATTCGTCGTGTTGAGGGGGTTGGTAAGCTGCAATATTTTGGTACCGAAGCCGCGATGCGCGTTTGGGTATCCCCCGAAAAACTGTTGAGCTATGGCTTATCAATTGGTGACATTAATACCGCAATTAGCAACCAAAACGTGCAAGTCCCAGCGGGAAGTTTTGGTACCCGACCTGCCGATAACACACAGGAGCTGACGGCCAGTTTGGTGGTCAAAGGCTTTTTGGAAGACCCAGAAGAGTTTGGCAATATTGTATTGCGCAGCAACACAGACGGTTCAGCCGTGTATCTTAAAGATGTGGCCCGTGTTGAGTTGGGTCAGCAGGACTATAACTTTGAAACGCGCTTAAATGGCCGCAAAGCCATCATGGGGGCTGTGCAGTTATCGCCGGGTGCCAATGCTATTGAAACGGTGAAAGCGGTAAAAGCACGTGCTGCAGAGCTGGAAGCAAATTTTCCAGACGATATTCAGATCAGTTTTCCTTATGACACATCTAAGTTCGTTAGCGCCGCAATTGAAAAGGTGATTTACACCCTAGTAGAAGCCATTGTGTTGGTCTTTTTGGTGATGTTGCTGTTCTTACAGAATTTACGCTACACCTTGATTCCGACGATTGTGGTGCCTGTCTGTATCTTGGGCACCTTTGCGGTGATGTCTTTGATGGGCTTCTCGGTGAACATGATGACCATGTTCGGTATGGTACTCGCCATTGGTATTTTGGTGGATGACGCCATTGTGGTGGTCGAGAACGTCGAGCGTATCATGGTGGAAGAAGGACTTTCTCCGAAAGAGGCAACGATTAAAGCCATGGGGCAAGTGTCTGGGGCGATTGTTGGTATTACCTTGGTGTTGTCTGCCGTGTTTGTGCCGCTGGCGTTTATGAGCGGATCGGTGGGTATTATTTATCAGCAGTTCTCTATGTCTCTGGCCGTGTCCATTATGCTGTCTGGTATTTTGGCACTGACGTTTACGCCAGCCTTGTGTGCGACTTTGCTAAAACCTATCAACACAGAAGCGCATCATGAAAAAGGCGGTTTTTTTGGTTGGTTTAACCGTCAGTTTACGGGGTTAACGAATCGTTATTCCAGCTTAAATGGCAAGTTGGTGAATCGTTCTGGTCGTTTCATGGTGGTGTATCTTGTGCTGATTGTTGGCCTTGGTTATGCCTATGTGCGTTTACCAGAATCGTTCGTGCCAACGGAAGATCAGGGTTACATGATTGTCGATGTTCAGCTGCCTGCGGGTGCGACGTTCTCTCGAACCAACGAAACCATGAAAGACGTCGAACAATTCTTAGGGCAACGTGATCCCGTGGAGAATGTGGTAACGGTAATGGGCTTCAGTTTCTCTGGTATGGGGGCGAACGCCGGTTTGCTGTTCCCGACTTTCACGGATTGGTCTGAACGTGAACAGTCATTGTTTGATGAAACCATGGCTTATAACCAATTCGCTGGCAGTATCACAGATGGCCGTTCTATGGCCGTGCCACCGCCGCCGATTGAAGGCATGGGGAATTCGGGCGGCTTTTCGTTACGCTTGCAGGACCGCAGTAATCTCGGTCGAGAGGCGCTAACCAATGCGCGTAATGTGGTGTTAGGTCAAGCGAATGCCTCGCCTATCATTGCTTATGCCATGATGGAAGGTTTAGAGGATGCTCCGCAGCTGAGAATTGATATAGACCGTAAAAAAGCGACGGCACTGGGGGTGGGTTTTGAATCCATCAATAACGCGGTTTCTACGGCCTATGGTTCTGCCACGGTGAATGACTTTACCAATGCGGGTCGTTTACAACGTGTTGTTGTTCAAGCTGATGTCGAAGACCGTATGACACCAGAGCGTGTTCTAGAGCTACAGGTATTGAATGACGAAGGCAATCTTGTTCCGATGCGTTCTTTTGCGAGCAGCTCATGGGAAATCGGACCCGTTCAGGTGTCTCGTTACAATGGTTATCCGGCGTATAAAATTTCAGGCAGCCCGATGCCAGGACACAGTTCTGGTGAGGCGATGGCGGAAATTGAGCGAATTATTAGCACTTTGCCAAAAGGCATAGGCTATGAATGGACCGGCTTGTCTTACCAAGAGAAAGCCGCAGGTTCTCAGGCGCCTATGCTGCTGACCATTTCTATTTTGGTGGTTTTCTTGTTGCTGGTGGCCTTGTACGAAAGCTGGTCGATTCCGTTGTCGGTTATTTTAATCATTCCGATTGGCGCGTTGGGTGCGGTGTTGGCTGTTTTCCTGACAGGCATGTCGAATGATGTGTATTTCAAAGTAGGTCTGATTACGATTATTGGTCTGTCGGCGAAGAATGCGATCTTGATTGTGGAGTTTGCCAAAGATCTTTATCAACAAGGACATTCGCTCAAAGAGTCGGCGATTCAAGCGGCCAAATTGCGCTTTAGACCGATCATTATGACGTCGATGGCCTTTATTTTGGGGGTTGTACCTTTGACGATCGCCACGGGTGCCGGCGCCGCCAGTCAGCATTCTTTGGGGGTGAGTGTTATCGGTGGCATGATCTCGGCAACGCTGTTGGGTGTGTTGTTTGTTCCTGTGTTCTTTACTTGGGTGCTTGGGCTTTTTAAAACCACGAATAAAACCCATTAAGCATTAAACGATGTCACATAAAAAACCGATATAAAGTCACACTTTGTATCGGTTTTCTTGTTAATGGTTTGCTATTCCCCCCTCATTTTCTCTGATTCTTTGCTAGAATTCCCTCATCTGTGTTCTCTTCGAGATTGTCTTTCAATAGGGACGGTTTTCAGATGGCTATTTGTTGTGTCACAAGCATGGCAAATTGGGTAGGTCCTTATCCTATAAGATAGGGCTTTAGATAATAAGCATTCGGCTTTGCTGCCTGCTTTTTGGGTGATTCTTTTAAATGAGTTTATTGATTTCAACGTGGATTAAGTTCTTCTTTCTGTTTGCGCCGTTTTTTGTGTTGTCTATGTTTCTCGCGTTAACCCGTGGTGAATCGTCGACTTCCCGTCGCCATGTGGCAAATAAAGCGATCATCGCCTCTGTGGCGATTTCGATTGTGTTGCTGTTTTTTGGCGGTGGTTTGTTTGCGGTGTTAGGCATCACTCTAGATTCTTTCCGGATTGGCTCTGGTATTTTGTTGTTTATGTCGGCGTTGAGTTTGGTGCGTGATGGCACCCGAAACCATGCCGTCGGTATGCCAAGCGAAGAGCGTGATGATGTGTCTGTTGTGCCGCTTGCGGTGCCAACCATTATTGGACCGGCGACCATTGGTACGATTCTGGTTTATGGTGCTGAACTACAAGGCTGGGATTTGTTCATCGGTTTATGTGGTTTATTGTTGGCGCTGGGGACCTTGACCATTATTTTGTACTCTGGCTCTTTGATCGAGAAGATGCTGGGTCGTACTGGGTTAAATGTTTTGTCAAAAATCACGGGGTTGATTTTGGCTGCCATGGCCGCGCAAATCTTTATGAGTGGTGTCATGGGATTTTTACAGCCCGCTGTCGGATAATGAATAAATGCGACGTTTCTAGGCTTTGGCTTCTCCTTAGGTTTGAGTTGTTATACCATAACAAAATTATATCCAACCTTGAGTGAGAGCCAATTATGGCGAAGAACGTCGCTTTTGTATTGCTATCTTTTTTATGCTTCAACTCGCCGCTTTATGCCGCGGTAGAGCTTTCCCTGTATCAGGATTTTATTCAGTGGATTCTGTCTCAGCAGGCGACGTTTCATCGTGAATTAGTTTCCTTGGTGCGTTCCATTAGCAAAGAGGGCAGCCCTGTTTTGTTGTGGGGGTTGATGACCACCAGTTTCTTCTATGGCGTATTTCATGCTGCGGGTCCGGGCCATGGCAAAGCGGTGATTTCAGCCTATATGTTGGCGAGTAAAGCACCGATTCGACGTGGCGTGAGTTTGGCGTTTTTGTGTGCGTTCGTGCAAGCTTTGATGGCGATATTGGTTATTGTGGTCTTGAGTCAGATTTTTTCTTTAGCCGGAAAAGCCATGCAAATTAGCCGTTTTTTCGAGATTGCCAGTTTTGCTGCTGTGGGACTGATTGGGGTTTGGATTTTGGTGCGTTTGTTGCGAGGCCAGTCTGGCTGTGGTCATGATCATTCTCAGGATCATCTACACGTGCATTCTAGTGATCATCACGATCATCACGATCATCACGACCATGGTTCTCACGGTCATAGCTGTTGCGCTCATCATGAGCAGGAAGCGAAAACCGCCCGTCGCAGTATTTGGGCTATGGTGGCTGCGGTCGGTATTCGGCCTTGCACTGGAGCTGTGTTGGTGTTGTTGTTTTCGCTCAGTACTGGCATTTTTTTGTGGGGCATCGTCGCGACATTTGCCATGGCGCTTGGTACTGCTATCACGGTAGCGGTGTTGGCTGGCGTGAGTGTGCTGGTGCGTGATACTGGGTTGGCGTTAAGTAGTGAACATCGCGTTTGGCGACAACGAGTGTCGCGTGTCTTTGGTTTTATTGCTGCTTTCGCTTTGATAATCATCAGTTGCTCTATGATTTGGAGCTACTTGAGCAATGCAGGAAGGGCGTTTTAATGACAAAACAACATTCACATCAACATGGGCATGACGCGGATCAGGTTCATGACCACAATCACAATCATTGTATTGATACGGCGCTTGCGACCGCTGAGACCTTGTGTCTGGAACAAGGTCAGCGTTTGACGAAAGTACGTCGTCGTGCCTTGGAGTTGATTTGGGAGAGTCATCGTCCATTAGGGGCTTATCAGCTGTTGGCTAAGTTGGCTGAAGAAGGTTTTAATTCTGCGCCACCTACTGTGTATCGTGCCTTAGATTTTTTATTGGCGGCGGGTTTGATTCACAAAGTAGAGTCGATGAATGCTTATTTGGGATGCGCCCATGCCGATAGAGCACACAAGGGGTACTTTTTGATCTGTGATGAGTGCCACAATGTGATGGAGTTTGATTATCAAGACATCCATGCAGCCTTAATTGCCAAAGCGGCGAAGCAGGGTTTTGAGTTACGTGCAGAAACCATTGAGCTGACAGGCTTGTGTGCCGATTGCAAAGCACAAGCAACAGACGCTCACGCAGTAGGAACCAGCGCATGAGTAAACGCTTAGTGGTGTTTGATAACATAGGCATTGCGTTTGATGGCCGCGTGTTACTTTCTAATATCGAGATGAGCATCAGTGAAGGCGAAATTGTTACCTTGATTGGCCCTAATGGCAGTGGCAAAAGCACCTTGATTCGCACCTTGTTGGGTCTACAAGAGGCGACTTCTGGCGAGATAGTAAGACACAAAACCTTGCGTATCGGCTACATGCCACAAAAGTTGCACATCGATCCGACGTTACCATTAACGGTAAAGCATTTTTTGGCTTTGGTAAGAGGGGTTGATAAACAGCAAATCCTTCCGACCTTGGAAAAACTTGGCATTTCCCATTTGCTTCATTCCCAAGTTCATGTGTTATCAGGTGGTGAAACTCAGCGTGTTTTGTTGGCGCGCGCTTTGCTGAATCGACCGAATTTGTTGGTATTAGATGAGCCTGTTCAAGGCGTGGATGTGAATGGTCAGGTAGAACTTTATAACTTGATTGAAAGCATTCGTAATGAATTGCATTGCGGCGTTCTAATGGTGTCTCACGATTTGCATTTGGTGATGGCAAAAACCGATACGGTTGTATGTATTAATCAGCATGTTTGCTGCTCTGGTAGCCCGCAGCATGTGACGGGGCATCCCGCTTATCAGGCCTTGTTTGGTGTGCCTGGTGCGGACGAATCCATCGCGATTTATGCCCATCAGCATGATCATGTGCATGACGAGCACGGCAGTATTTTGTCGGACGATGACGACGCTCACGCTCATTGTAAGCATCATTAAGACCACCCTAGTTAGCAGATTGGAGTTTGTAATAGCATGTTAGATCTTTTGCTCAGAGCCTTGTTAGGCGGATTGGGTGTGGCCGCTGTGGCGGGGCCGTTAGGGGCGTTTGTGGTGTGGCGACGCATGGCGTATTTCGGTGACACCTTGGCGCATTCCGCGCTGTTGGGCGTGGCGTTAGGTTTTTTGTTAGACATTAACTTGAATTTGGCTATTGTCGTTTTGTGTGTGGGTTTGGCTTTGGTCTTAGTCACCTTGCAGAAGAAGCACATTATCGCGACGGATACCTTGTTGGGTATTTTGGCGCATTCCGCTTTGTCTTTGGGGTTGGTGGCGGTTAGCTTCTTGGACAATATTCGCATTGACTTGATGGCGTATTTGTTTGGGGATTTATTGGCCATTAATCAGGCCGATGTGTATTGGATTTATGGCGGCGGTTTGGCGGTTATCACCTTATTGGTGACTTTTTGGAAGCCGCTATTAGCCGTCACGGTGAATGAAGAATTGGCGAAAGTAGAAGGCTATCCGGTAGAGGCGATTCGTCTGTTGCTCATGCTGCTGGTGGCTTTGGTAATTGCCGTGGCGATGAAAATCGTTGGGGTGTTACTTATCACGTCTTTAATGATTATCCCCGCGGCCACCGCGCGTAAACTGTCGAAGACGCCGGTACAGATGGCGTCGTTTGCGAGTTTGATTGGTTGCTTGTCTGTGTGTGGCGGCTTGTGGGCGTCATATCGTTGGGATACGCCAACAGGTCCAAGTGTTGTGGTATGCGCCGCCTTGTTGTTCTTAATGGCTTATACCCTGCCTTTTAAACGTATTCGTTAACGGTTTTGGCATTTTGGTTGAGATGGAAGCCACGTTGGGAAACCAAGGTGGCTTTTTAGTGAACGTCGTTTGATCCTAATTTGATGCAGACACAGAGTCCTGGATGCATATTGGTTAGCGTTAATTCTCCATTATGCAGTGACGCAATGGCTTGAATGAGCGTCAGTCCTAAACCGTGCCCAAAGACCTCTTTTTTGCTGGCGAGACGTTTGAAACGCTGCGTCACAAATTGCTGGCTTTCTTCTGGTATACCTGGGCCTTGGTCCGTCACTTTGATGAGTGTTTCACCTAATGACGTCGTAATGCTAAGACAGATTATTTTGCTTTGTGGGGCGTATTTAATCGCATTGTCTAGAAGGTTGGCGATGGCTTGGAAAATGAGGATCTGATCCGCATAAAAGGTGTGCTTTTTATGGGCATCAATATGCAGCTCAATACCGTGATTTTCGGCTAATGGCTGATAATATTCATAGACTTCATGGAGTATATCGTAGGCATTGATTTTGTCTTTCTGATGACAGACTTGTCCGGTTTCTACTTCTGATAAACGCATGATGGCACGAAACAGTATTTGGATTTGCTCGGTTTCTTTGATGGCTTGCTCAAGCTCGTGTTGCTCTTCTCCGTTGACCCGTTCTGATAGATTGATCAGCTTGTGTTGTAGGCGAGTGAGCGGGGTTCTGAGTTCGTGCGCAACATGGCTGGTGATGTCGCGCACTTCTTCCATGAGTTTTTGCGTGCGTCCTAAGACGAGATTTATTTCTTGGCTAAGCTGACCAAACTCATCGCCGTTATTTTTATAATGGACTCTGACACTGTGTTTGCCACGAGCATAATCTTCTAACACCGCAATAATGTGGTTCACCCGATAAAGGTTATGCAGGCTAAACGGCAGACTAATGAACAAAATGGTCAATTGTATGGCCAATAATCCCGCCCCAGTCATGAGAGGAATAAGACGCGTTTGTTGGATCATTGGCTGTACATTATAGGCGTTAAAATACATGCCACCATCGACCAACGGAACCAATAACCCCAACAACTCGATACTGGGACTTTTTAAGGACAAAATTCGTGGTGGATTGGTGTTATTTTGCTGTAATACACTGATGTGACTGTCCGATAAATAGTGCTTATTTCCCGACAATATGTGGCTATTGGCATCAAAAATGAAGGTAAAGTGATCTTTTCGACTGTCGGTTATACGGTTTGTTTTTAATAATTCTGCCAGTTGAGTGCTGCTGTTAAAAGCAACGTTTAATTTCTGATTTTCGAGGTTTTCAAAAATCATGCTGCGCACATGACTTTTCATGATGTTTTCTAAAATCGCATTACTGATAAAAATAGCTGTACAAGAAATCAATAAGCAAATAAAAGCGATGGTGGCGGCTTGCCGAAAGCTGCTGCTGTGGAGCAATGGCTTCATAAACACCTTGTTATCCTAACGCATAGCCAACGGAGCGAATGGTACGAATGATGGGGTTTTTCGAGCCGCCATCTAACTTATGTCGAAGTTTAGAAAGATGAACGTCGAGTACGTTTGTTTGTGGATCAAAATGATATCCCCACGCTTTTTCTAATAGCATGCTACGAGTGACGGTTTGACCCGGGTGCTCGGCAAGCACAAAAAGCAGTTTAAATTCTTTATTGGTTAAATCGATCCGCTGTCCCGAACGCGTTACTTCATGGCGTTCAAGGTTGATCATCATGTCTTTGATTTTAATGAGATTATTCGATGTGGCTTGTTTGGTACGACAATATAGTCGCTCTAGTCGTAGAAGCAGCTCTGTGAAATCGAAGGGCTTACCTAAATAGTCATCGGCACCTGCTCTTAGCCCTTCTATCCGATCAGACGTTTGGTCGTTGGCAGATAGGATTAGGATTGGCGGATGGGGAATCTTATCCAGTAAACCAAGCAGCTGAATGCCGTCTATTTTAGGGATGACACGGTCTAACAGGATCACATCAAAGACTTCTTCTGTAATCAGTTTCAGTGCGTCTTCACCATTGTCCACCAACTTGCATGTATGTCCTGATACGTGCAGTTTGTTGCTAATCCAATGGCTAACGGAAGCATCATCTTCAACAACGAGAATACGCATATTCAATTATCTCTTAGGGCAAAAAGTGATGGGAAAGGACGTAGGCATAGTATTATAAAATGATAATGATTATCAATGCTATTTTTCATGCCTGTGTGTCGTATACCCACGCCTCTATCGATACGCATTGTTTGCCTAGGGTTTTCTAACGTTTTTCTAATGCATTGCCCTCTATCCTAGCAATTGAGTCGCAAAGAGCCAGTGTCTATTCATTAAGCATTCTTAATGCTTTGTCTGTTGAGTTGAAAATAAGAATGAATCCTAATATGAGGACATTAAATGTTGTGTGAATGGATGAATGACGGATTTTTTGATTTCTTGCGCTCTGGTCTGTGTCTTGCTGTGGGGCATTGTTTCAGAGGTGTTTTACCATCGTATTGGCAATTTCCTAGTGGGTAGCCTGTTAGTTGGCTGGATTGTGATGGCACTTCTGTCTTTCTGTTCTTTGGTAACCTATGAGCCGATGTCTCAGTCTGAGTTACTAAGAGATTTAGCTTTTTCTATTGCGGGAGCTGTGTGTGCATTACTGGTAGGGGTTGGACTATTGTTACTGGGACAAGTGGGGGCGGGTGATATTAAATTGATGTCGGTGCTGTGTCTGTGGGTTGGTTTTGACAATCAACTGATTTTTTTGATGATAACGGCGCTAGCGGGGGGAATACTGGTGCTCTTTGCGCCTCTTATTTCTTATATTGAGTCAAAGGGAGCGACGTTTTTTACGCGTATGTCAACTCAGTATTCTCGATTTAATATGGCAAACCCTTTAGGTTTTTCTCATGACGATGTGCGAGTCGTACCTTATAGTGTGGCATTGTCTGTTGGCGCTTTTTATTTTCTTTGGCCTCGTCTTGTTTATGTTTTTTAATTCTCGTAAGGAAATGATACGTTCGGTTCGACTTTTTAGCAAAGAGACGCAAGCGTTTGTCTCTGTTGAATTCGCTTTGCTGTTTCCTGTCATTATATTTAGCCTAATGATGTTCGTTGAATTAATGAGAATCGTCTTAGTTATTGTGTTCGTTGGCTATACTTTAGAGAATATTGTTGAGACATTACCTACAGATAATATGTTTTTTGTATTGAGTGAAGAAGAAAAGAAAGATTGGTTAAGTGATGAGGTTGTGAAAAAAACTTACGGTATTGCTTCCATTGAAAATATTAATGTGACGTTGCAAACATTTTCTATTTCTCGTGATTTTACAGGTTTAAATTTGGACGATTATCATTCTATTCCTATGTTTAACATAAGCCTGTTACTGAATGAAAAATTTATAACGCCTTTACCTTGTTTTTTTGGCCTAGGTGATTCTTTTCAGCATGAATATAGGCAGTTTGTTGGCGACCTGATAAATACTTCGGTATTATGAATAAGAATCTATTTCTAAACAGTCGATACCATGATATTGACTGTAAACCGTTTTTAAAAAAGAGAAGGGGATGGGTCTGTTGAGATTAAGTGCAGTGATAGCCAATAGAAAATCCCTCGTTTACCAAATAATTGCGGTACTTAGTTTGGTGATGGCCTTTGTGGGGATTATGGTTCCTGGTATTCCTGCAACTGAATTTATATTGTTATGCGCGTGGTCTTCATCAAAGGGCTCCCCTAGAATTCATCGATTTTTACACAATAATCGATTTACAGGGCCTGCTTTATATAATTGGAATAATGGCAAAGTTATTTCTCAGAAAAGTAAAATACTGTCGTCCTTTAGCATGATTTTTTGTGCGTGTTTATTGTTGTATAGTGATGTTAATGTATATGTTCTATTTTTTGCTTTATCAGGAATGTTTATTGGTTTTTTGTGGATGTGGTCTAGGCCAACACAAGTGAAAAGGACAATAAATAAATGTTAGTTTTTCTTAATATAAACAAGATGGCTATTGAGAAGGTAAGTTTTTATCATTACATAAGATGGATTTTTAAATGAGGCCAGATATGCAAACAATAGAAAAAGATCAAGATACACTGACATTTGCAAAGCGTTTAAAATATTCTACGCGTACTCATCATGATGGCGTTGATTCAATGGTCATGAAGTCAGAGCCATTTGCAAATGAAGACAATTACAGAAAATTTTTGCGACTACAGCATATTTTTCATTTATCGGTTGCTCCCTTGTATCAGCATCCTGATCTGCAGGCATTGTTTCCTGGATTAGCTGAATTACCAAGGTTGTCTGCGGTTGAGTCGGATTTGAATGACTTGGGCTTAAAGGCGGATGTCGATGCATCTTTGTTAGCCACGCCCACGGATTTGTATCAGGCCATTGGGTGGCTTTATTGTAGTGAAGGTTCCAATATTGGTGCAGCATTTTTGTATAAAGAGACCCAGAAATTGAAGTTTGATGCCGACCATGGCGCTCGGCATTTAGCGGCTCATTCGGAAGGACGAGCACCGCACTGGCGTAAGTTTGTGGCTCAGCTGGATGCGTTGTCACTGACAGAGGAGCAAGAAGCTCTGGCAATAAAAGGCGCGATGGATGCGTTTGCTTTCTATAAAAAGACCTTGGCTGCTATCGGTTAATTTTTTACGCCAGATAGTTTGATTTTTGTAATCGTTTTTTGCTTATAAGTCTTTACCTAAAAGCCACCTAAGAAAACTTAGGTGGCTTTTTATTTTTATCTTTTATGCTTGCGTACTGTAATAAAACGGAGTGTTTATTCGTCTAACGTGCTTAGATTAAGTTATGTTTTTTCTGTTATTTATTATTCCAAAAAGGACGCTTTCATGATGGGTTTTACGAGTATCCGTGGTCGTCTACGGGCGAGTTATTTGGTGTTGTTGGCGTTACTGGTGCTCGTAGTGGTGTTGTCAGTGAGTCGCTTCCAGCTTCTCTCCGGTAATATTCGCAGTATCGTTGACGAAAACGCGGCTTTAGTTGAGTTAGCTGGAGAGCTAAATGTCAATGCAGAGAGTCTGGCCAGTCGCCTGTTGTTGCTGTTTGTTTTAGAGGAGCGAAACGCTCGAGTTGCTATTTATAAAGAAATTGATGAGCGAAATAGTAATTTAGACAGCAGTTTAGAAAAAATGGCTTTACTGGTACAGACGCCCCAAGATAAAGCGGTTGTCGAGGGTTTGAAAGTGCAGCGTCAGGTATATCAGGATGCGCTTCAGGCAACCGTCGAAGCCTTGGAGTTTGGTGAGCTAGAAGAAGCAAAAAAATTGATGGCAGGCTCGACTCGTGATGAATTACAAGTCTTTTTAAAGCAAACGTCTGCATTGTCCGAGTACGAACGCAGTTTGATGCAGGCAAAGCAGAAAGAAGTGCTGTTTGAATCAGAATTGGCCATTTGGTTAACCGTTGGAGTAGGGGCTTTGGCTGTTCTGATTGGTTTAATCATGTCTGTTTTGATCACTCGTAGCATTGTGAATCCGCTTAATTATGTGATGGCGTTGTTAGATAATTTTGCCCATGGTGATCTTTCTCAAGAGATTACATCAACACAAAAAGGTGAAATTGGTCAGCTATTAGACAGTGTGAAACGTATGCGTATCAGTTTAGCTGGCGTCATTAGGCAAATTGATAAGAGTGCAAGAACCGTTGTTGGGGCCGTTGGTGATATTCGTTCGAATGTGGCAGATGTCAATCAGGGGGCGAATACCCAAGCCACTATGGCTTATGATGTTCAACAATCCGTTAGTGAATTATCGAATGCCGCGAATGTGATGGCAGATCATGTGAGCGTGTCTCGTAATCAAGCGGAGGCTGCCCACGACTTAGCCAAACACGGTAAACAGGTCATTACTTCTGCTGCGAAAGACATTACAGCGGTTGCGGCTTATATTGAGGAGACTTCTCATGCTGTAGCAGAGTTGAATAAAAGTGCGACGACGGTTACAGAGTTTGTTAATAGCATTCGCAATGTGGCAGAGCAAACCAATCTTTTAGCGCTGAATGCTTCTATCGAAGCCGCTCGTGCAGGAGAAAGTGGCCGAGGCTTTGCCGTTGTGGCGGATGAGGTTCGTAACTTGGCTACGAATACCGCGCAGGTGACAGCTTCCATCGATAAAGTCATTACCACCATCAGTAGTTTGTCGATGCAGATTTCTAATGAAATGGTACAAGGTCAGGAAAAAATGCGTCATGGTGTGGCGCAAATTGAGGAGGTGGTTGCACCTCTTAGTCAATTGGAAGCCGACTCTGCAAACTCTTTGAGAAGTCTGGATGGTCTTTCGCAACTGGCTCAACAGCAGGCAAGAGAAGCGAAAGATATGGCTGAACACATTACTCGTATCGTTGACGTCACGGTGAGCAATGATCAAACTTCAAAGCGTTTAAGTCAGCTCACCGATGCATTATCTGGTGCCGCAGAGCAAACTCATGAGGCAACGTCTACGTTTACTTTGCCTACTTAGTTTTGGATAACACGTGATCCAAAGAAACAACACCTGCGCCACGGTACATAAGTAGAAGAGCAATGGCTAACCATGTGGCGTGGGTTGGGTAGGCGTCGGGATAGACAAACAGTTGAATGACTAAGGTCATGCTTGCTAAGCCAAACGCTGCGAAGCGGGTAAAAAAGCCCATTAATATGAGAATGGGTAAGACATGTTCGGCCAATGTGGCCATTATGGCTGCGATCATAGGTGGGATCAGTGGCAAGTTATACTCGTGTTCAAATAGAAATAAGGTCGTCTCTTTTAAGTGAGGCCAGCCTAATTGTGCTTCCATCGCAATAATATCTAAGGAAAATCCTTCTATTTTGGTTTGACCAGACTTCCAAAAGACCGCCGCAATAGCAAATCGTGCGATGCATAAAATCATCGACTCAGGTATTTTTTTGAAGACGCTCTCACTGATTTGTAGCATAGACGACACCATAAATTTCCCCTTTAGAATGTTTGCCTTTAGGTAGCGGCTTCGGACACGTGAGTGATTAATTGCCATTGAATGAGTTTTGCTAAGCTGGCTCCAGTGTCAAATGTATCATCATCTGGAATAGCCGCTTCGAGTGTTTTATCTTGCATGAGACGCTGAATAAAAGAGGCTTCGGCTTCACTGATGACATGCATTTCAGCGTATATAAAGGATTTTGAAAGAAGTAAGTACTCGCTATTATTAATGTCGAGTTGCGTTAAACTCTGCTCACTGGGCTGTTTGTGAGCCAAATAAATGGAGCCAATCGCATAGCAAGAAAGCATTATTTGGGTGTTTGGTGATAAACGTATCAACAGCTTTGCTGGGTCTGTTGTGTGGTTGAATGCGGCGGATACTTCTTCGTGTGTTAGTGGTGTAAATTCTTGTGCATGGGTCAGTGTTAAGAGTTTGTACTCAAGGTCAGCAATATCCCCTAAAAATGCGACACTTTGTGACGGTTCAAATGCTCGAATAAAATCCGCAAATGTGCCTCCGTATTCGCGGATAATAGGGCTTTTGGGCAGATTTTGCTGGAGGTATTCTCGTGCCATAGCACGGAAAAAATCTTCACCGACGAGTGTTTGGGTGATCGGAAATATATCGGCTAACGCGTCTATTAAAGACACATAAACATTGTTGCGATAGACGTTGAAACGAAGGGCTTTTTCCTCATCAGAATGGCCTTTAATTTCTTCATAAAAAGCCATATCTTGATGAAATAATGCGTCTCTAAAAGCCTTATTCATGACGGCTTTCCTGTTTTATATGTGCTCTTATTTGGTCCGCTTGTTGTGCTTCGGCCAGTAAAACTGACAGCGTGGGCAAATGGCTGTCGCGTTCGATTAACGTCGGACGGTCACCCATTATGGTTAAGGTATGCTGATATAAGCGCCACACTTCATTGGACACGGGCGTGTCATGGCTGTCTATCTTTAAGGCGATGGTCGGATTTTCATCCAGCGTGTGGCCAGCTAAGTGGATTTGTCCTACCGCGTCGCCTGGAAAACCATTAATGTAATCAAATGGGTTAGTTTGGTGGTTAAAGCAAGACACTTCCACGTTGTTAATGTCGAGTAATAACCCACAACCAGTGCGTTGAGTCATTTCACGGATAAAATCAATTTCACTGCGATCACTACGGTGAAACTCAAAATAAGTCGATGGGTTTTCCATTAAAATCTGACGTTTTAGCGTCGATTGAAGTTGGTCTATGTGCTCACAAACACGGTTTAATGTTGCTTGATCATATGCCACGGGCAAAAGATCGTTCAGAAACGTATGGTCGTGGGTTGACCATGCTAGGTGCTCAGAAAAGACCTCGGGTTGAACGTCCTCAACAAGCTGTGCGATGCGTTTCAAATGTGCTAGATCTAATGGCGTGTCTGCGCCAATCGACAAACCAACACCGTGTATGGTGAATGCATAATGCGCTCTGATTTTTTGTAGATAATAGCGCGCAGGCCCACCTAGACTTAGGTAATTTTCCGCATGGATCTCGAAAAAGCCGAGAGTCGGGCGTTGATCTAAAATTTCATGATAATAAGAAGGCTTTAGACTAATGCCGGTGTTGTCAATAAAGCTCGAAGGCGCTGGCGCGCCTTGGCTTTGTTTTGGCGTAAATACCATGTGAATTAATGGCCCTTAAAAGGCGTTTAATTGGCCATGGCCAGTGGGGGATGTTTTAGAGTCCATTTCGACACAGCTGCCAGCGGGTACTAATTTCCACGCATCGGATTGATAGTCTGTTTTAGACGTGCCAGCACATGATGTACCAGGACCTGCAGCGCAATCATTTTGACCCGCAAGTGCGACACCGTAACATTTTTCTTTTGCTGCCGCTTCGGCTGGTGAGGTGACTGCTACAGCAGAAAGAGCGATAGCTGAACCAAGAGCAAGAGACAAAGAGAGTTTAGAGCTTTTCATGGGTGGATCCTCGGTGTTGTTTTAAGGAAAACGCGTTTATTTGCTTATTACAGTGTATTTGACGTTAGAGGTGTTCGCTTTATTACACACAAAAATAAAATTATTTCTCTTCGGGCTCTTTGGCTTTTGTATAGGATTTTGATAGTTCGCGCAGTGTTTCCATTTGTCGTCCAAATTGACGACAAGGTGAACAAATAGCGGTATGCATGGCCAAATTTATTTTTTCTTTGTTGCTGAGCGGACGGTCTAACTTCTCAGAGAGCATTTGGGTCGCCTGTTTGCATTTCATCATTTACGACGCCTCCTTTTGAAACCAGTGATCTTCTAAGCATTCGCGCAAGCGCAGGCGAGCGCGATATAAGGTGACATTTAGGCTGCTTACTGACACCTCTTCGTTATGACAAATTTCAGGCGTATCCATTTCGAGAAATTCACGCATCATAAACAACCGACCATATTTTGCGGGCAAGGCCTCCAAGCATGCATCGAAAATACGCCAAAAATCGTCATTTTCTACATCATGATCAGGTTGATCCCACTTTTTAGGGCGCTCGTCTTGCTGCCAGTGGCCATTTTCTTCAAAAAGATGCTCGATCAAGGCGTCACCACTTAGGTTTGGGCCTTCTTCTAGTTGGCTGGCAGCCGTGTGGCGCTTTTCTTTGCGCAGTAGATCAATCAATTTATTCTTTAAAATAGAAAACACCCAAGTCTTAAATGCCGCTTGGCGCGCGAAACGGTCAATATGTTGATAAGCGGACAACATGGCTTCTTGTACCGCGTCTTCCGCTAATTGACTATCTCGCACTTGCAGCTTGGCAAATTTCAGCATTTGAGTGCGCAACGCTTTTGTAAATGCCACATCTTGAAAAATGCTTCCTGCCTCTGAAGGGACCATGTCAACAGAGATATTTGCGTTTGTCATTTAAGCCTCGGATTGTTTAGCTGGTTATGAGACCTTGTTGGATGAGTTTTTATTACCATTCAACAACGTTATTTTTTATGTGTTTTTTTGGCTCGCTTCTGCTAAGTATTCATCTTTTAGTTTGACGTAGTTCAATCCGGCGTATTGAAAGTATTCAATTTCTTTGTCGTTGAGGGGACGAATCTGTTTCACAGGGGAACCCATATACATAAAGCCTGTTTCTAGACGCTTGCCTGGAGGTACCAAAGAGCCCGCGCCGATAATGACTTCGTTTTCAATCACAGCGCCATCCAGAATGGTGGTTCCCATGCCAACCAAGACTCGGCTGCCAATCGTACAACCATGCAACATCGCCATATGACCCACGGTGACATCGTCACCAATTTCTAAAGGATGGCCTTCTGGCTTGTAAGCACTGGCATGGGTAATGTGCAAACAGGAATTGTCTTGGATACTGGTGCGAGCGCCTATACGAATGCGATGCATGTCACCGCGTATGGCAACCAAAGGCCACACTGAGCTATCTTCGCCAATAGTGACATCGCCAATAATCACAGCGCTATCATCGACCCAAACACGATCACCAAGTTGTGGTGTTTTACCACGGAAAGATTTCATTACCATAAATGCTCTCTTTTTAAAGAGGAGTTGTTAATAGAATGTGCTAATAAATGAAGGAACTATTAACACAATAGGGTTTAATGCATTGAAAAAGTATTAAGACAACCTATCTTAGTAAGCATAGTATTGATCAATGCAATACAGCGTTCAATTAATATAAAAGGATATCATGATATGTCACAGTCTGTATGGGACGCGACTAGCTTACCGAACTTTACTGATGTTGATGTTGCGAACATAGAAGCGGATCTAGAGGCGTTACTAAAACGTAATCAAGCGGCCATCGACGCCTGCGTGAGTGAAAACCCTCATCCAACATGGCAAAGCCTGGTTTTGCCATTGGATCAATTACATGATGATTTAAACAATTTTTGGTCACCGATTGGTCATCTAAACTCAGTCAAAAATACACCAGAATTGCGAGCGGCTTATAACGCTTGTTTGCCAAAGTTGACTCAGTACTACACCGACCTTGGTCAAAACAAAGCCTTGTATCAAGCGTATAAAAATCTTGCTGAAAGCGACGCTGCAGAAAACCTAACCCAAGCCCAAAGTGAAGCGTTAACACAAACCATTCGAGACTTTGAGTTATCGGGTGTGGGTCTAGAAGGCGAAGCCAAAAAGCGTTATGGCGAAATAAGCCAGCGTTTGTCCGAGCTGGGCAGTCAGTTTGGCGAAAACGTATTGGACGCGACGCAGGCTTGGAGCAAGCTTATTACGGATGAGAGCGAGTTGTCTGGTCTACCTGAATCGGCTTTGGCGCAAGCGAAACAAATGGCCGAAGCCAAAGAAAAAGACGGCTGGCTGTTTACCTTAGACTTTCCATCTTACATGCCTGTGATGAGCTACGCAGACAACGCTGAGTTACGCGAAGAAATGTACCGTGCTTTCGCTACTCGTGCATCGGATCAAGGCGGCGACATCAAATTTAATAACGCGCCTCTGATCGACGAAATTTTGTCATTGCGTCATGAGATGGCCCAGATCCTTGGTTTTGAAAACTACGCTGAATTGTCCGTGGCCACAAAAATGGCTGACAATGGTCAGCAGGTAATTGATTTCTTAGAAGACCTAGCTAAAAAATCAAAAAGTTCGGCAGAACAAGATCTTGCGCAATTAAAGGCGTTTGCGAAAGACGAAAATGGCGTGGAAACATTAAACGCATGGGACATGACTTACTACGCAGAAAAATTGCGTCAGCATAAGTACAGTATTTCCCAAGAAGAACTGCGTCCTTACTTCCCAATGAATAAGGTTTTGTCAGGATTGTTTCACGTGGCACAAACCTTATTTGGCGTCGATATTCGTGAAGAAAATGAGTTTGATAGTTATAACAAGAACTTACAGCTCTTCACTATTAGCAAAGAGGGTGAAGACATTGCTCGTTTCTATCTAGACCCTTATGCTCGGGAAGCCAAGCGCGGTGGCGCATGGATGGATTCTTGTCGTACTCGTCGCCGTTTGAGTGACGATCGTTTACAGCTACCCATTGCCTATCTTGTGTGTAATTTCACGCCACCAATCGGTGATAAACCGGCTCTGTTGACGCATGACGAAGTGACCACTTTGTTCCATGAGTTTGGTCATGGTTTGCACCATATGTTGACCCAAGTGGATGTTTCATCCGTATCGGGTATTAATGGCGTGGCATGGGATGCGGTTGAGCTACCCAGTCAATTTATGGAAAACTGGTGCTACGAGCCAGAAGCATTGGCTCATATAGCAGGCCATTACGAAACGGGTGAGCCGTTACCACAAGACTTGTTAGACAAGATGCTGGCGGCGAAGAACTTCCAATCTGGTATGCAGATGATGCGTCAGCTGGAGTTTTCTTTGTTCGATTTTCGTTTGCACAGGGAATATCAACAAGGTATTTCAGTTCAATCGGTCATTGATGATGTGCGCAGCAAAGTAGCAGTGACGACACCTCCTGAATTTAATCGTTTCCAAAATAGCTTCTCGCACATTTTTGCGGGTGGTTATGCGGCGGGTTATTACAGCTACAAATGGGCGGAAGTCTTGTCAGCGGATGCTTTCTCGAAATTCGAAGAAGACGGCATCTTCAATAAAGATACCGGCGCGCGCTTCCGTGATACCATATTAGCCAATGGTGGTTCTCGTCCGGCAGCGGAGTTGTTCGCTGAATTCCGAGGTCGTGAGCCAAGCACCGATGCCTTATTGAGACACAGCGGCATCGCTGCTTAAGTTTTTTGAGGAGTGTAGGGATGGGCAGAATACATGGAAGTTGAAGACTTATATAATGTTCAAGAGCTAACAGAGAATGCTGAGTTATATGAGCAGTTAGGAACTAAAGAAAAGTTTTGGTTTCGGGATTTAAGCTCTCCAGATAGTCAAAGAACGCTATTTAAATATTCCAGATCGAATACTGGGGAGCATTGGTCTGAAAAGTGTGCAGAGCAATTATGTGAGTTATTAGGCATACCACATGTGAAGTATGAGATTGCTATACATAATGAGCGATATGGTGTTGCCTCTCCTAATATAGTTGATAAGAACGAACACTTGGTTATGGGGAATGAACTACTTAATAAGGATGATCCTGAGGAGTACCCTGTACCAGTGGACTTTGCTGATAATAAACAAAAGGTAACAAGTCATACTGTTACGAGAGTTTTAGCTTTTCTTGCTAGGTCTAAGGTCCAGTCACCTAAGTCTGACTTTGATTTGAATGGTTTAGGCGCAGCAGAAGTTTTTTGTGGTTATCTGATGTTAGATGCATTAATAAGTAATCAAGATCGGCATCATGAAAATTGGGCCGTGATAGTTGAATCTCAAGAAGGCAAAGCGACTTTTAGACTCTGTCCAACTTATGATCATGCTGCAAGTATGGGTAGAGAGTTATTAGACAAAGAGCGCAAGGAAAGATTGACAACTAAAGATAAAAATCGATCCATAGAGCAGTTTGTGCAAAAAGCGCAATCACAGTTATATAAATTTAAAACAGACAAAAAACCAATGAAAACGCTTGATGCTTTTGTTTATGCAGTGCAGAAATATCCATCAGCCAAGAAGTATTGGTTATCAAAGCTGGACTTGCTCACTGAAGCAAACATTAAAAGAGTATTCGATCGAATACCACCTGATCTGATATCAGATGTTGGTAGGGACTTTGCCTACAGGGTGGTTATTGAAAATCGAAAAAGGTTATTAAAACATCATGAATAAACAAACTGCATTTTTAACTTGGCAAGATCCAGACTCAAGAGATTGGCATGTTATTGGCGTTTTAGAGTATGAAAAAGAGCAGTATTCCTTTAGATATACTCAAGGAAGCAAGGCCACAAATAATTTTGTTCCTTTTAGTGGTATGGAGAATTTAACGAAAGAATACAAGTCCTCAGGCTTGTTTCCTGTTTTCCAAAATCGGTTGTTATCCTCCAAACGTCCAGAGTTCCCGAAATTCATTTCTTGGCTAGGTTTAAACCCTGAAACCGCTAATAATATGGATGTACTGACAAGGTCTGGTGGAGTAAGAGGTACTGATAACTTGCAATTATTTCCTAAAATCGAATTAGGCAGTAATGGTGAGTTTGAACATGTATTTTTTGTGCATGGTGTCCGATATTTACCAGACAGTGCGCAACAAAGAATTGATGCTCTTAAATCTGGAGATGCTTTGTACGCTTGCTTAGATATTCAGAATGAATTTGATAATAATGCCGTTTTGCTTCGTACACAAAATCCACCTGAGCTTTTGGGGTATGTTCCTAGGTATTTGTCGACAGAATTATTCTCTATTTTGAAAAAAGATCAGAACTCTATGTGTTTTCATGTTGAGCAAATCTCAAATGAAGCGCCAGAGAGTTATAAATTGCTGTGTAGAGTAACAGGACGGTTATCTACAGAATTACAAAATAGTTTTATGGCGGGTCAAGAATACCAGCCATTAACCGATCAAGGTAACTAAAGTTATGACTGTAAAACGCTTTATCGCAGGGGCGGTGTGCCCTCGTTGCAGTGAGATGGATAAGATTCGTGCATGGCGCGACGATGAGGTTGAAAAACAGTATCGCGAATGCATAGTGTGTGGTTACACAGATGAGCAGTCGACTGTGGTGCAAGCACAGCCAACCGAGATCCCGACTCGCGTCAATAAACCGCACAGCAGTGCGCCGCAAGCGGAAGAAATGGTGATTAATTTTATCCCGAATCCGGGTTTGACCAAGCACTAACGACACGGTATTTGGTAATTAAAAAGCGGGTCGTCTTTACAGGCAATCCGCTTTTTTTATACCTTGTTTTTTTATATCGATGCTAAGCCAAGAATGAATCTAAGCCTTTGTTAACCAAAGTATATCCAACGGTTCGATAAGGTTTAACGATGGTAAATCTATCGATTCTTTGTTGAGCAAGTTGATGGCGGTATCTTGTCCAATTAATTCACTGAGCGATTTGCCTAGTGGTAAATGTTGAAGTGGTACTGGGTGTTCGCTCATGTTGGCGATGACGAAGAGTGTTTTATCCCCGTGTTGTCGTGTAAAGGCGAATAAGTGTTCACTGCCCAAGGACACCAGTTCAAATTCTTGCGCGGCAAAAAGTGCATTGGATTTGCGGATTTGAATCATTTCTCGGATCAGCTGAGCAATTTTCCCTTGCGGTGTGCTTGGGTCTTTTGCTAATGCGAAATCCGCCTCAGTGAGCTTCTTACGATGTACCCAGCGGCTGTCATCGACTTTCGTTGGATCATTCAAATAATCATCATTGTTGAGTACACCAAGGTCATCGCCTTGGTACAATAATGGAATACCTGGCATAGCGAAATTAATGCCATTCAGTACACGAATGCGTTTGATGGCATGATCCAGTAGTAGTGGATCGTTTGCGGCTAGGGCGTTTTCAACACCGGCCAGCGACGCTAAGGTGCCACACACTCGGCAGTCACCATTGACGGGGTTTTCTTGAAACGGCACACCCGCGGCGAAAGAGCCTTCGAATTGCCCGGTATAGAATTGGTTTAAGAAGCGTCGGTGGCCAATACCGTCAATACCGAGACGATCAGAGATGGCGTCATCCCACAACCAACCAATGTCGTCGTGACAGCGGATATAGTTGATCCAAGTCGTGTGCTCAGGGATTTTGAAGCTGCGCTCCAGTGATTGGTAAAGTAAGCTGGTTTGGCGTGTCGCTAAGCTTTCCCATAACAAGGCCATCATCAGTGGGTTGTAAGACAAATTACATTCATCGGCACCAATGTACTTATTTACTTCATCTGGATGAACAATCGCCTCGGATTTAAACACCACTTGTGGCGCGGCAATGTCTAAGCAGGCTTTGAACGCTTTAATGAGATTATGAGCCTTAGGCAAATTCTCACATACGGTGCCTTTTTCTTTCCAAACAAAGGCTAAGGCGTCGAGTCGTAATACATCACAACCGTTTAATATCAGGTGTAACATTTCCTCTACAACAGCAACAAACACCGCCGGATTGGAATAGTTTAAATCCCATTGGAACGAGTTAAAGGTGGTCCAAACATGGCGGTCTAATTCGGGCAAATAAGTGAAACTGCCGCGACGAATTTGCGGGAATATTTCGCGCACGGTTTGATTGTATTCAACCGCTTCCTGTTCGCCCATGAAATAGTAATAGCCTTGGTATTCTTTATCGCCAGACTTAGCGGCTTCAGCCCAACGATGCTCATCGGAAGTGTGGTTGAATACAAAGTCCAACACCATACGAATCCCTTTCTTGTGCAGTGCGGAAGCTAGGTCTTTTAAGTCTTTATTGGTGCCTAAGTTAGGGGATACGGTGCGGTAATCTGAAATTGCATAACCGCCATCACTGTTACCTTCTGGCGACAAATAAAGTGGCATTAAATGTACGTAATTAATGCCTAAGGATTCAAAATACGGAATCTTGTCGATCAGAGAACTTAGGTCATCGGCTAACAAATCAACGTATACCGCAATACCAACATTCTGATTGGATTCAAACCAAAATTCTGCCTTGTCTTTGATTTGTGCTGGGCGTTTTTTCTTTTGAAAATCGATGAAAGATTGCAGCAATACTTTGAGATGAAAGTGCAGGTCGAAACAGTGCTGGTAGAGCGGAAAAAGTTGCTCAAACAATGGCTGAAAATTCGTTTCTAAGCGTGAAATAAAGACGTTTTTTTGCTGAGAAGTGAGCGGACCAAAATCCAATTCGGCTAGCAAGCGCTGCTGCGTTTTTTGTGCTTCGAAAGAGAAATCCATGACCATATAGTTGCCTTTTGTGAGAGGCTCGCACCGTTAAGTTCGAGTTAAGTTGTTATTTTGGTTGGATCGCTGAACAGACTGGTGTTCCTCGTTTGCCATTGGAAAACGTAGCGTAAGGACTGGGGCGGGTCAATATGTGGAGTTTCTAAAAACGGACTTAATTTCCGAGGCAATCTCTGCCTCGGAAATGAAAGGTTACTCGTTATTGGCGTAGCCACTGCCGATGGCACTGAAAGGCATATCAAGCTCGAGTTCTGGGACTTGTAATCCAATCCAAGCTGGAAAAGTGTTGCTGTTTGGTCCTGGAAAGACGGTGTATTCGTTTGCCCAAGGGTAGCGCTTTACCGCTTCTTCTATCTTAGGAATGAGTGCTTGTGCTTTTTCACCTGTTATAGAAAGTACTTTTTCTGGTTTGGCACCAAACCAGAAACGATCTGGTGTGGCGGTTTTATATTCGTATAGCGCTGGCAAGCCTCGCTCTACACGCCATCCGACGACTTCATAAACGGTGTATTCAGGGGCATTCTGACTTTTGACGGCGACCCAAGTGTGAACAGCAAACCAGCCGCGCCAACTAAATGCATCCGCCGCATAAAATTCGATGACGGCCGCTTTTTCTGTTTCAGGTGAAGGAGCAATGCCGGCGGGTTCGCGACTTGCTGTACGCCAATTATCGTTTGAAGAGCAAGCGCTTAAAAATAGCGTGATAAAGAGGAGCCCTAGAAACCTTGTCATGCTTTGTCCTTGTTCAGTTGAAATGTTCAGTTGGAAAATTTTATGTGAATTAAGATACGCAAGTTTTGGCGCCATTGGGTCATTATTTTTTATCTAGAGCGTGAGTTTCACGGTTTTTGCTTAGTTTAACCAAACCATAAAAAACGCCAGTGAACTGGCGTTTTAGAGGTGTGATTTGATCTGAATAACCAATCAGTTCATTTCAATGATGAAATCTTCTTTCGCACGACGCACTTTTTTCAGATCTTTTAACCAGTCGCCTTCGTCTGCGCGGTAACCTAAAGGAAGGAGAATGACAGAACGCAGTCCACGCTCAGTAAGGCCCAAAATCTCATCCACTTTGGTCGGATCGAAACCTTCCATAGGCGTGCTGTCTACGCCTTCTTCTGCAGCAGCAATCAATGCTGTACCAAGACCGATGTACGCTTGACGCGCTGCGTGTTGGTAATTGACCTCGGCATCGCGTGGCGGGTAAGCGCCCAAGATCATTTGACGGTAATTTTCCCAACCTTCATTTTTAAAGCCACGTTCGTCATTGACTAGATCGAACATCTTGTTGATGCGTTCTTCTGTGTAATTGTCCCAAGCGGCAAACACCAAAAGGTGAGAGCAGTCGGTGATTTGGGCTTGGTTCCACGCATGCGGCACGATGGCTTCACGTAATGCTTTGTTTTTTACAACGATTACTTCATATGGTTGAAGGCCGCTTGAGGTGGCGGTAAGACGAATAGCTTCTAGAATACGATCTACTTTTTCTTGTTCAACGGCTTTGCTTGAGTCCATTTTTTTAGTTGCATAACGCCAGTTTAATTTTTCTAACAAATGTGACATTTCAATTCCTTACTAAAGTGAGTTTATGTCGACAATATGGGGCTAATTTAGATGGAGTACAAGTTGTGCTTTTAGCAAGGAATGAGAAAGTTGAATAATCGGTTAAAGGCTAACTTGGTTGATATAGTGCGATATTTTCTCTAATAATGCCCTAAAATGGTTCATTTTTGCGCTGGTATGCAGTAAGGTGCGATCTCGAAAATTTCAATGGACCCCTTCTAATGACATTTGCTCAAAAACCATCGTTATTACAGCGTTATTTGCGCGGTAGTTTGGTACTACAAATTGCCATCGGTATTCTTTGTGGTGTGGTGTTGGCCTACGTTTCACCGAGTACTGCTTTGTCCGCCAGTTTGTTTGGCGATTTTTTTGTAAAATCTTTAAAGGCCATTGCCCCCATTTTGGTTTTTTTATTGGTGATGGCCTCGATTGCGAATCACAAACAGGCTCAACAGAGTCATATTCGACCAGTGATCGTGCTTTACATTGCGGGCACGTTTGTGGCGGCGTTAACGGCTGTCATGTTTAGCTTTGTGTTTCCTACACATTTGAACTTGGTGTCTCCAGATTTGAGCCAGAGCGCACCTCAAGGTATTGATGAAGTCTTGCATACCTTGGTCTTCAAAATGGTTGATAACCCTGTCAACGCGCTGGTACAAGGTAATTATGTGGGCATTTTAACCTGGGCCATTGGTTTTGGCTTAGGTTTGCGTCATGCGTCTGACGCCACAAAAGCCTTGTTACAACACCTAGCGAGCAGTGTGACAAGCATTGTGTCGGTGATTATTCGCTTAGCCCCGTTTGGTATTTTTGGTCTTGTAGCCAGCACTATTGCTGCCACAGGTTTTGATGCTTTATTTGGCTACTCGCATTTATTAGCGGTGCTTATAGGCGCGATGCTGTTTATTGCGTTTGTGACCAATCCTTTATTAGTATTCTGGAAAATTCGTCGTAATCCTTATCCTCTGGTGTTTCAGTGTCTAAAAGAGAGTGGTGTGACCGCTTTTTTTACCCGCAGTTCGGCGGCGAATATTCCCGTTAACCTCGATCTTTGTAAGCGCTTGGATTTGGATGAAGACACCTATTCTGTGTCGATTCCTCTGGGGGCGACGATTAACATGGCAGGCGCCGCGATCACCATCACGGTGTTAACGTTAGCAGCGGTAAATACGCTGGGTATTTCGTTGGATTTTGGTACGGCGCTGTTACTGAGTGTGATTGCGGCTGTGTCGGCGTGTGGTGCATCCGGCGTGGCGGGTGGCTCTTTATTATTGATTCCTTTGGCATGCAGTTTGTTCAATATTCCCAATGAAATTGCCATGCAGGTAGTGGCTGTGGGCTTTATTATCGGCGTATTGCAAGACTCTGCTGAAACAGCATTAAACAGCTCGACGGACGTTTTATTTACGGCGGCGGCCTGTCTTTCGAATGAGAATAGCTCGTTCGCTAAATAAATAGCAGTGGGCAAAAACAAAAAAGGAGAAGCGCGTGGCTTCCCCTTTTTTGTTGCTATGGTTTTCTCGTTTATAACTTAAACTGAGTCACCAATTTATCCAGTTGAACAGAGAGTTTTTGCAAATTGTTACTGGAAGCCGTTAGCTCATCGGCAATTTCTGAGGTTTCCGTGGTGAGCTGGTTAATCTCTTCGACGTTTTTACTCATGTCATTCACCACAAGCGCTTGCTCTTCAGTGGCGGTGGCGACTTGTATGTTCATGTCACTGATTTGACCAATATGCTTGGTGATTTGCTCAAGTGAGGTGTTGGCCTCATTGGCTTGTCCTACCACGGTATTGCTTTGGTCTTGACCGGTTTTAATCGTCGAAACCGTTTTGGCCGATTGTTCTTGTAGTTGATCGATCATTTTTTGTATTTCATCAGTAGAAGCCGCAGAACGACTGGCTAGGTTGCGCACTTCATCGGCAACCACAGCGAAACCGCGACCTTGTTCGCCTGCACGAGCGGCTTCTATGGCGGCGTTTAAGGCCAATAGATTGGTTTGCTCTGAAATACTGCGGATGGTATCGAGGATGCTACCAATAGAGTCCGTTTGTGTGGCTAATGAGTCAATGTCAGAGCTGATGTGCTGAATTTCTGTGGATAGGGCCGCAACACCTTGGCGAGCACGTGCGACCAATCCAGCCCCTTGATGTGCTTGTTTGTCCGCTTCCTGGGCGGCTTTTGCTGCTTGAGAGGCATTTTCTGCAATGTTCTCAACCGTGGCCCCCATTTCATGAATGGCTGTCGCAATTTGCGTAGTACGGTCACGTTCATTTAAACAGTTGGTATGTGTCGCCTTGGCTTTGGCAGCAACATCGTTTGCGGTACGAGCGAGCTGGCGAGAGTTTTCCGCCACGTTTTCAATCGCAGTGCGAACTTTGGCGATAAATTGATTGAAGTGCTGAGCGATGTCACTCAGTTCATCCTTGCCATCCAGTGTGATGACGGTGCCAAGATCCAGCTTGTCACTGGCACTGGAAATATGTTGCTGAAGATAAGATACGCGACTGTTAAGACGACGTAACATTAACCAGGCTAAGACAATAGACGCAAATAAGGCAATGATGATTAATATAATCATATTGTTGCGGCTATTTTCATAATTTGTTTGGCTTTGAGCATAGCCTTGTTGGCCTTGGGCAAGAAGTTCATCAAGGATTTTATTGACGGCTTTACGCATTACACCATAGCTGTCTGCGTATTTAGTTTTGTAAATTTCTTGAGCTGTGGTTAGGTCGTTATTCTCCATGGCGGTTAGCATAGGAGCGAGTTCATCGCTTTTGACCTTAGCGAAAATGTCGATGATTTTTTGTACTTCATTGCGCATGATAGGGTTTACTTGTGCCTCTAACGCTTGTCTTAAAGCCATGTCCATTTCAGGAATGTCTTCAGTACGTGTTTCTTTTATGCGAGTTAGGACGCCCTTTTTATCCTGCATGGCGGGGATTTCTTGCAATAAAATAATGTCGATACCGACACGCATGCGGGGAATACGAGAGGCCACTTCGGCAAGAGAGCGCATGGGCGCACTGGTGTTTTGAGCGAGTTGTTTGGTCTGCTCTTGTACGCTAGAAAGGCCTTGTAAACCAGCCCAGCTGACTAGAAACAGAGCAAGGCAAGGTAGGGTAATCACAAGGGCAAATTGCACTTTCAGAGACATTTTATTAAAAATCACGATGTATTACCTGCTATTGTTTTTTTTGGTTATGCAATGAATGTAAGAGCTTTAACCCTTTAACGTTATTACAGAGTAGGATGTATCTTCTCAATTATACAAGGAACTTCCTAGAATAAATGTGTTTTTTGTGTAGCGTTATGAGCCTATTATGTTACGTCTACTAAATGACACTTTTTAGTGAATAGAGACGCATTTTTTATGAATCATCGAAGGAGCGCATATTGAGTAAGACGTTTCGGTCTCTTGCCAATCCAAATTATCGACTTTGGTTTGGTGGGGCAGTCATCTCTAATATTGGTACTTGGCTACAGCGCACGGCGCAAGACTGGCTTGTGATCGCGGAATTATCAGACAAAAATGCGTCAGCGGTTGGTTTGGTGGTGTTTTTACAATTCGCACCACAGATATTGTTGTTGCCTATTACGGGCTGGACGGCTGATCGTATGGATCGTCGTAAGCTATTGTTTATTACACAATGCTTGATGGCGGGGCTGGCTCTGATATTAGGTTTGTTGGTGTTGAGTGGTCACGTTGTGCTCTGGCAGGTGTGTGCTTGCGCCTTTGCTCTGGGTTGTGTTGCGGCTTTTGATGCGCCTGCTCGACATGCCTTTGTATCGGATATTGTTAGCGAAAAAGAGCTGTCAAATGCGGTTGGACTCAACTCTGTGTCGTTTAATTCGGCTCGCCTCGTTGGTCCTGCTATTGCGGGTCTGTTAATTGCATCGGTTGGCAGTGGCTGGGTCTTTATGATCAATGTGCTGTCTTTTATTCCATTGTTACTCGCTTTACACCGATTTAAGAAACGTTTGCCAGCGGTCGTGTCTGATAACAGCAAAGCTACCCCTGATATGACAAAATTTTTAGAAGGTTTTCGTTATATTTGGCAGCACCGAGAAATGGCCGTCATCTTGGTGATGTCTTTCTTAATTTGCAGTTTGGGAATGAATTTCTCTGTGTATTTATCGGCGATGACGGTGCATGTTTTTCAAGGTCATGCGGATCAGTACGGCTTTTTAATTTCCATGATGGCAATCGGTTCTATTTCTGGCGCTATGGTGACGGCCAGTCGCCGTTCGTCGCCGTCGTTCCGTTTTATGATTTATGTTGCGGCGATGTTTGCTGTGAGTTGCTTTTTGGTGGCCATTAGTACGTCATTTTGGGCGTTTGCCGTGTTGCTGATTTTGCTTGGTTTGAGTTTGCAGTTGTTTACCACGTCGACGACGTCTTATATGCAAGTGGCCACTGAAAAGCGTTATCGTGGTCGAGTGATGGCCGTGGTGTTAGCGACGGCGCTGGGAAGTACGGCACTGGGCGCCCCTCTGGTCGGTTGGGTTGCTGATGCGTTGGGAGCTCGCTGGGCGATTGGTATGGGTAGCTTGTCCGGTATGATGGCCGCTTTGTTGGGTTTTTGGTTTTTACGTAGACAAGTTCAGACTGAATCAAAAGACAGAACGCTTTAGTTCAATGTGATTTGCCCAAAAAGAGAGAGCCGTCGTCTATAGTGAGTATTTAGTGTATTTTTATTGAAAGCACAGGAAGCGGTCCACTCTTTTACATAAATCTAAAAATATCGATGGAGAAAACTATGTCACAGCATCTTGTATTGAGTTTTATTGGAGAAGACCGTCCGGGTCTTGTAGGACGTTTGTCAGATACGATCGCACGTTATCATGGTAATTGGCTAGAAAGCCGTATGGCGCATTTGGCCGATAAATTTGCCGGTATTTTAACCGTAACGGTTCCGTTGGAACACCAAGAAGCATTGATTAACGCATTGCGTAACTTTGAGCAATTGGGTTTGCATGTGACGGTAGAAATGGCGAACCAGCACACAGCGTCAGGCTCGACTTTGTCACTGTCTGTGGTGGGCAATGATCGTCCTGGGATTGTGAAAGAAGTTTCGCAAGTCTTGTCTTCCTTGATGGTCAACGTGAAAGAGCTAACGACGACCTGCGAACCTGCGCCGATGAGCTCCGATATGCTGTTTAAAACCGATATGGTATTAGTCGCACCAACGGGCTTGCCATTGTCTGAATTGGAAGCGGCTTTAGAAAAGATCAGCAGTGATTTGATCGTGGAATTATCGGTTAATCAGTTTGCCTAGTGGTTTTATCGGCTGTTCCTTTTAGATCATTCATATAATGGATGATCGTGAAAGCGCTTAAGCATAAAATTAATCAATAAACGCAATCGCAAGGGCATGTTGTCACGATCACGATATAACATTTGGCAGCCTCTTGGTTGGTTGCTCCACTCCGGTAAAACTTGTTGAAGTTCTCCCGAATCAATCAAGGGTTGTGCGTGATAATCAGGTATGAATCCGATGCCTAAGCCGTCTTGAATCGCGCGAGTGAGCAAACTCATGTCGTCTACTTTTAGTCGAATGTTGCTGTTTGGCTTATGGTCTTGCATCTCTCCAGAGACAGTGTTTTGCAACTTCCATGTAGACATAGGCGAACACAAGACCGTGGGAAAGCCGTCTAAGTCGCTGGGTGTTTTTATGTTAAACAGGTCTAAATTCACTGAGCCACAGATGACAAAGCGGATGTTGGTTAAATGCCGACCAATCCAATGGTCGGCATTATGATCACCGACGCGAAATGCAATGTCGATTGCTTCTTCCTCAATATCGATGGTTTGATTCGATAGCCGTAAATCCAAATGGATATCAGGGTATTGATTTAAAAAGGCATTAAAGTGCTGAGCTAAAACGTGAACACCGAAATTCACGGGTGCCGATATTCTAATGGTGCCTTTGGCTTGGGTGTTGTCTTGCAACAGACATATGGCTACATCGTTTAACTCTTCAAATAGGGACACGCTTCTTTCGTAATAGCGTTGTCCTGAGTGAGTAAGCTGTACTCGGTGTGCATCTCGATTTAATAATCTAATGGCCAAGTCTGCTTCGAGTTTGGCAACCCGTCGACTTAATGTGGAAAGCGGTATTTCCAATACAGCGGAAGCCTGTTTAAAGCTCCCATATTGAGCAACCGCGCAAAAACAACGCATGTCATCGAGTGAATAATTAAATTTCATATTTGGAATCTATTGTCTCAAATTTATCTATTTATTCCGAATTTAAAATCTATACACTGAACAGCCTATTTTCAAGTTTTCTTTCAATGGAGAGAGTGATGAATCGTTCGGCGAATATGAATGCCGTATTGCTACTGCTGTTATGTACGTTTTTCTGGGGAGCCTGTTTTCCTGTTGGCAAACATGCGTTAGGAGAGGTGCATGCGCTTACCTTGGTGATCTGGCGTTTTGCTATCGCTGCCGTCTGTTTGTTTATGTATGCCAAGTGGAAAAACATGTCCATGCCTCGCTTAACGGCGAAACAATGGGCGTGGGCAATGGGCGTTTCTATTGTTGGGGTTGGCGGACTTAACCTTGGTTTGTTTACTGGGTTAGCTCATACCGATGCGAGTAATGGCGCACTGATTATGGCACTCAGCCCTTTAGCCACGTCTTTGATTGGTTCTTTGTCGCAACGCAAATGGCCCGCTCGCGGAGCGGTGTTTAGTTTGGTGGTGTGTTTGTCCGGTGTGTTGCTGGTGCTAACCAATGGCGAGCTAAAACGCTTGCTGGGTTTTGAGTTTAATCATGGAGATCAAATGATCTTTTTAGGCATGTTGTGCTGGAGCCTTTATACCTATTTAACTCAGAGTGTGAGCCGTTGGATGCCGATGATTCCTTATACTTTAGTTGGCATGTTATCAGGACTGGGGGTGATCTCTTTGGTGACCGCGTTTAGCCCTGAGGTTCATCCATGGCAAGAAAGCTTGGCGATTAGTGGCTATGTGTTAGGCGATTTATTGTTCATCGGTGTGTTTGGTACCGTGGGTGGCTATTTGTTGTGGATTTCTGGGGTCAAGCAGCTGGGAGCCGCGAACGCTTCTTTGTTTTTCAACTTTGTGCCTGTATTTGCCGCACTGACAGCCTTTGCTTATGGGCAAAGTGTCACCCAGCTGCAGTTACTCGGTGTGGGGATTGTGATTGCCGGTTTGTTGCTGCCAAGACTGGCCAAAAGGCAGCAACAACGACGTATCAACCGACAAGCAGCCACATCGATTCGTTAAACCATGCAATGAGGCTTAGAGCGATTCGATGTTTTTTAAGCACCATTCTGCTCTATGCAACACGGCGTGCTTTTGCGCGTCGTTTTGCTTGTCCCAGTTGCCGTAAATCATGCCGATGCGTGGGTTCGTGGCGAGACGTTCTCTATGCTTGACCATGAAACGCCAATATAAACTGTTGAGAGGACAAGATTCCTCGTTGGTTTTTTCTTTGACCTTATAGTGACAATCACCACAATAGTCGCTCATTTTTTGCATGTAACTGCCGCTCGCAGCATAAGGCTTGGAAGCAATCCAGCCACCATCAGCAAATTGGCTCATGCCGCGAGTGTTGGGGAGTTCTACCCATTCCAAGGCGTCAACATAAATGCCCAAATACCATTCGTCGACCTGTTGTGGCGCAATTTCCGTTAACATGCAAAAGTTCCCTGTCACCATTAAACGCTGAATATGATGGGCATAGGCGTAATCGAGAGATTGCCCAATGGCGCTGGCAAGACATTTCATTTTCGTTTGTCCATTCCAGAAATAGTGTGGTAAATCTCGCTCAGCATTAAGGGCATTTTGTTGTGCATAGTCTGGCATATTGATCCAATACATACCGCGCACATATTCGCGCCAACCGAGAATTTGTCTGACAAAACCTTCGACTTGGGCAATGTCGATATGGTCGTTTTCTTGATAAGCACTAATCGCGGCTTTAATAACATGTTTTGGGCTGATCAATTTCGCGTTAAGCGCAAACGACAGACGCGAATGATACAAGCTCCAGCTGTGTGGTGTTTGGTTCGTCATGGCGTCTTGAAAACGACCAAAGTTTGGTAGCAAATGATCACAGAAAAAAGTCAATAAATTCAGCGCGTCTTGGCTAGTCACAGGCCAAAGTAGGTGAGATTCTATCTTTCCAAGAGACGGAATGTGATGTCGTTGAAGACGCTCCAGTAAATGCGTCACATCATGCTGAAAACACAGCGGAGCTGGAATATTAGCTAGATCGTTTGTTTTGAGCTTATTGCGATTGGCGGTGTCATAGTTCCATTGGCCACCTTCTGGTTCTCTATCGCCTGCCATCAATATGTTAAAACGCTGACGCATCTTGCGATAAAAGTGCTCCATACGAACCGTGTGTTTAGCTTGAAAGAAATTGGGGATTTCATTGAAGGGCAATAAAAAGTGTTCGCTATCGACCATGCTGACAGTGGGCTTGGTCGTGCCTGTGATCAGTGTTTGGTATTGCTGTAACACACGATATTCATCTGGACGTTGCAGCTCGATATGGTCAATGCCATGCTGCTCAGCCAGCCCCAATATCACGTCTTCTACGCTGTGTTTTTGAGTGTCGTCTAAGGTGAGATAGCATACCTGATGACCATTTTCTTTTAGGGCATTAGCGAAGTGCTCCATGGCAAGAAAAAAGGCACAGAGCTTTTGAATGTGATGCTTAACGTAAGTCGCTTCCGGATGCAGCTCGGCGATGACATACAATACGCCTTGGTCCTGTTCTTTGAACCAAGAATGCGCTGCGTTTAACTGATCGCCAAGGATGAAACGTAAGGTGTGGTACTGAGTCATGGGGATCCTTTGGTTTTTTTAGATCGTTTAGAGGGTCTAACATGTGTGGCTAAGATACGTTGCTTTTCCTGTTTCACCTCAAATTGCTGACGATAGCCCCACAGTCTGTCTCTCGCTGCTTTTCCGGCTTCTATCAGAGGAATAATAGGGGCAGGGTAATCGACGCCAATTTGACATTGATATAAGGCTTCTTCCATGGGCGTCATTTCCCAAGGGGCATGAACAAGAGGAGCGGGGACTTCTTTTAATTCTGGCACCCAACGATGAATAAATTCGCCATCGGGATCTTGGTCTTGGGCTTGTTTTAGTGGGTTGTAGATGCGTATCGTATTCGCGCCCGTGACGCCAGCTTGCATTTGAAATTGTGGGTAATGAATGCCGGGCTCAAAGTCTAAAAACAGCTGTGCTAAATGATGCACACCTCGTCGCCAATCAATGTTCATATGATGGCATAAAAAGCTCACCATCATGGCTCTCATACGAAAATTCATATAACCCGTTGCTGTGACGGCTCGCATGCAAGCATCAATGATGGGATAGCCAGTCTGACCTTGTTGCCACGCTTGTAAATCGGCATCGACCTGTTCATCTTGGCGATAGGGGAAAGCATCATAGGCGCGATTGACTGGCCGAAACTCCATCGCGCATTCACTTTCGAATTTTTGCATAAAATGGCAATGCCAATGCAATCGAGAACTTAAGGCAATGAGCGTTCGACGCCAGCCAGGTGTTTGCCAGCGAGACAATAGGTCTTGATAGACTTCTCTTAGGCTAATATTCCCCCAAGCCAAATAAGGTGATAGCCGAGTACAGGCGGAGCGACTACTCAGCGGGCTTGAAATGGAGCGATAATAATCCTTACCTCGACCATGATAAAAGCTTTCTAGGGTGCGCCAAGCCAGCGTTGGGCCGCCAGTCTGCATACCCTTTTGAGGCGTTTTCCATGACTCCGGTAAGCTGATGTCTGCATGCTCTAACGGATACCAAGAGAGATGGCTGAGTTCTATGTCGACAATGGGCGAGCGCATCACTTTTTGCCAAGCATCGTCCCATGACACTCTATTTTTGAGCGCACGAATGACCGCGCCCGTTGGCGACTCTTGCCAGTGAATATGATTCAGCCGACACCACTGTTTGATTTTTTTATCACGTTGGAATGTTAGCTCGATACCGATTTCTTCACTGCTGAACAGTTGATCGAATTGCGTTTGCTGGTGGAGATCAATCAGCGCTTCTAAGGCTTCTTGATACACAATACATAAACGCCCACCGACTTCAGCCAGTTGCTGATTGATGTCCTCTAAAGATTGCCATACAAAACGCCAATGGCGTACATCATAGTGCGGATCTGCCACCAAGCTTGGTTCAAAAACATACAGCACAATGAGCGGCCTATTTTGCGCGATCGCATTCGCAAGCGGCTCATGGTCGGTAAGACGCAGATCGCGTTTGAGCCAAACGACTACGGGGAGAGTAGATGACAACATTATGGATGAGGGTAAATCGGCCAGTCGGCGGCGTCAACCGAGTCGAGTTGCGAGTCAAACTGCCCACCTTGCCATTTGTTGATGAAGCGGTGGTTCGGATCATATTGCTCGGTTTGCTTTTGCAAATTGAAGTGACGTCCACCTCTTGGGTCGGCACCAACACCCGCAATGTATTGCCAATTTCCCCAGTTTGAGCCGACATTGTAATCGATCAACTGTTCTTCAAAGTAAGCCGCGCCATAACGCCAATCTATACCTAATTCATAGATTAAACAGCTGGCAACAATTTGGCGACCACGGTTGCTCATGAAGCCCGTTTGATTGAGTTGTTTCATACAGGCATTTACCAAAGGATACGGCGTGTTGCCTTGACTCCATTTGCGAAAGCGTTCTGCATAATAGCTCCCTTGTGTTTGCTTGCCAGATAATCCACCGGGCAAGAAAAGCTGCTTGCCGTAACGGGTGGCGTACCAGTGAAAGTACTCGCGCCAAAGCAACTCAAAGTAAATCCAATAGGTGGATTCACTGGCACCGTGATCGCGCTCATAGACGTCGAGACTGGCTTTGATTTGTCGGGCGGATAAGCTGCCTTGTGCCAACCAAGGAGAGAACTTGGTGGAGTTTTCCCAGCCGTCTAATTCGTTGCGAGTTTCTTTGTAAAGACTGGGGAGGTTGCTTGAGAAATAGTCACTTAGTTGATCCATTGCCGCTTGTTCGCCACCGGTGAAAGCGCTATTTTCATTGACAGCGAGTGCTTGCCAAGGGCGGATTTTTTGAATAGTAAAAAGGGCTTTAGGGGGAAGTTCCTCTAATGCCGGTAAAGGTGACAAGACATCAATGTTTTCTACTAAGCGGCGAAACTTAGAAAAGGAGACAGGCAGTTCGGTTATCTCAAAAGGCAGCTGAGAGGGCCTAAACAAACTCAAATCATTCCCAATATGAATTCGAACGTCAGGAAACTGGTTAGCAATACGTTTTAGCGTTTGTTGTTCGTACCATCCACCATGATGGTTTCGATACAAATGCGAGATAGGGACTTCGTTTAACAGTAAGTTTAAACTGGTTACCGCATCCATGGCGCTAATAAATAAGGTTTGCCCTAGTGCTTCTAGTTGCTGTGCTAAGCTTTGAAGCCCTTGCTCCAAAAAGCGTCGACGATTCGTTGACATACCTTGTGTAGCGTAGCGACTTGGGCGACTGTTATGAGGTTCATCGCAATAGAGGCAGACAAGATGATCCACCTCTTGTGCAGACTGCCACAACATATCTTGATCCGCACAACGCAGATCTTCTCCAAACCACATTACACCCACTTTCATCATCTTCTTCCCATCGCCTTGTTTTATGTAAGCTTAGTACGTATTGAAGAGATAATTAGATTGTTTTAAATCGTTTTTTTGTTTTTCACGCCGCCAACACAGAAAAAATAAGTGCTTATTTTTACGTGATCATAAAAACCATATCAAAAATAAGGTTATAATAGGCGAAATTTTTCTGTCAACGTCAAAGGTAGTGATAAACAATGAGTCTTCCAAATTGCCCACAGTGTAACTCTTCTTATGTATACGAAGATCAAGCCATGCTGATTTGCCCTGAGTGTGCGCACGAATGGAACCCGAATGAAGTCGTGGTGGACGAAGCAGCGCTTATTATCAAAGACATGGGCGGCAACGTCTTGCAAGAAGGTGACAAAGTGACCTTGGCGAAAGACCTGAAAGTAAAAGGGTCGTCTCAAGTGCTGAAAATTGGCACTAAAGCGACGATCAAACGCTTTGTTGATGGCGATCATGATATTGACTGCAAGTTGGATGGCGGTGGTGAAATGATGCTGAAATCTCAGTTTGTGAAAAAGTCTTCTTAAATAGCGCAAGGCTATTTAACGATAAAATCTCTTATAAATGAAAACCGCTTTCTGGCTAAGTCAGAAAGCGTTTTTTTTGGTTTTTTATGCGCTTTTAGATTCTTTTTATCTTCGCAATGTATGGCTGGTTTTTATAGATTGAGCGGTTTATGCTGCCAGCCCTTGGTTGATGTTTAGTCAATCATGACTCTTTCTAAAAGGTGATGAATACTATGTTTAGCCAACTTAAAATTTCCCAGCGTTTGGGGCTAGGGTTTGCTTTTATCTTTGCTCTACTCTTGCTTGTTTCAGTGGTGGGCATGCAACGTGTTAACGTGATTGATAACACATTAACGAGTGTTCGTGATGGCGCTACGTTGAAGCAGCGCTATGCCATTAACTTTCGAGGTAGTGTTCACGATAGAGCCATTGCGGTGCGTGATGTGGTGTTGGCATCGGATCCCGCGCGTTTAAATCAAGAGCTTACATTAATCAGGGACCTAGATTCGTTTTATCAGCAGTCGTCGAAGTCCATGAATCAACTCATGTTGTCTGATGCTTCCACAGTAGAGCGAACCCTGTTAAAAGCGATTCAAGATATCGAAGTAACCACACAGAAGTCGACGAAAGCACTGTTGGATTTGGCTCAACAAGGTAACACAAGCATTGCGACTCAACTGTTAATGCAAGAAGTGTCTCCTGGTTATACTGAATGGCTAAAGCGCATTAACGCTTTTATTGATCATCAAGAAGAAGTCATTAATAACGACATTGGTATCGTAATGAAGGTTGCCAGCACCTTTGTTAATTTAATGCTTGTGGTGACTCTTATCGCGGCGGTTTTTAGTGTATTAGTTGCGATTGCTTTGATTCGCAGCATACAGGCGCGAATTGGCGGAGAGCCTGAAGACGTTGCCGCGTTGGTGCAGCGAATTGCTGATGGTAACCTGAATGTCACAATAGAAACACACCATCCAAATAGTATGATTGGCAGCGTACGGGCCATGGTGTCGCGCTTGCAACAAATCATCCTAGACGTGCGCAGTGCCGCTGATGAACTTGGCATTGCCTCGTCTGAACTAAACAGCACCGCAAGTGAAAACAACCGTCGTCTTCGTCAGCAATCTGCCGATACCACGCAGATGGCGGCCGCGATTAACGAAATGTCTGCCTCTGTTTCTGAGGTCGCCGGACATGCTGGCCACGCTGCTGAAGCCACACAAAAAGTGGATCGAGAAGTAGAAAGCGGTAATACCAAAGTGAATGCCACTGCAGAAGCCATTGTGCACTTGTCAGAAACCTTAGAGTTAGCGTCAAAAACGGTTGAGAAAGTCTCCGTTGATAGCGGCAATATTGAAAAAATCACCGACGTTATCAGCGCCATCGCAGAACAGACGAATTTATTGGCGTTGAACGCTGCTATTGAAGCGGCGCGAGCCGGTGAACATGGTCGAGGCTTTGCGGTTGTGGCGGATGAAGTGCGTTCGTTGGCGACACGGACACAGCAGTCGACCAGCGAAATCAGCAACATGATTGTTCGTCTACAAGAAGGATCCAGCAAAGCCGCTGAGATCATGAACACCAGCCGTGAGCGAGCACAAAAAACCGTCGAACAGACTCAAGAAGCTCGCGCCGCCTTGGCGAGCATTCGGACTGAGGTCATGGCAATCAATGATATGAACACACAAATTGCCCAAACGTCCGCGGAGCAAGAGCGTGTGGCGGAAGACATGAACCTCAATATTACTCGCGTTCACGAAGCCACTATGGAAAGTGCTGCTGGTTCTGAACAAGTGGCTCAATCGAGTGAACGCCTTGCGCAATTATCGAAGAAACTGACCACAAAAGTCAGCTTTTTCAAGGTGTAAGCCTATTTTAGAATGGGACAGCGAACAGAACGATAAAGGGCCTTTGAATTACTAAGGCCCTTTTTTTAAGTGAGTGAAAGCTTTAATTTGACGTTGCAAAGAACACGATTATTCGTATTTATTTAAGACCTTCCCTTTAAAAATATAACTGCCAAACGGCACCAACGACGCAATGAATCCTATCAAGGCGTGTTTTGACGACACCCCATATCGAGACACACTTAACATCAAAAGAATGTTAAACAAAATAAACAACCCACCATGAATCGGTCCAATAACGCTCACATACTCAGGCATGTCCATCAGGCGTTTTAATGGCACGGCAATGAAAAGCAACAATAAAAGCGACGTGCCTTCTAAAATGGAGATAAAACGTAACATTTTCATACTATGTCTCTTTATTGAAGTGTGTTTAAAAAATGCATTCAGCGCTCATAAGACCCCAGAATAGCATTTTAATTTCATTCCAAGGTTGGTTATTTAAAGAGTGGAATCATGTGAGCAGCGTCATTCATTGAATGACATCGAGAGTATTAACATCATGCCTTATTTTCAGCCCACTTGAGTAAGGCGTCTAGAGCAGGGCAAAGTTCCTGCCCCCAGTCCGTTAAACGGTATTCTACTTTTGGTGGAACTTGATGATAAATTGTTCGTGTGACGATTCCATCCGCTTCCATTTGACGAAGCTGTTGAATGAGCATTTTCTGAGTGATGGCAGGAATGGCTTTTTCTAATTCAGAGAAGCGTTTTACTTGTCCGCCAAAGAGATGGAAGAGGATGACCAACTTCCATTTTCCTTCCAGAATCTTTAGTACTTGCTCTACGCCATCGGCTGCAGAAGCTGGCGTCCATTTTTTTGTCATTTTTTTTATGGCCTTAGCCCTTATGAGATCAAAAACTTACTTCAGAGTAAGTACCCTACTTTTTTGTCGGTTCTTGTTTTCCAGATAGCTTAACGCCATTCTTTTCAGACAGCAATTTGGCGTGTTCTAAGCAACTGATGTTAAGTGAAGGAGTTTTATGATGACTATTGATCTTCCAAGACCAATCGCAAACTATTTCCAAGCAGATAAAGGGGATGATGAGGCGATTGTCGCCTGTTTTTCCGATGTGGCAGTGGTAAAAGATGAAGGGCAGACCCATACGGGATTGGACGCAATTAAACAGTGGAAAGCGAATGCATCGACGAAATATACCTATACGGTTGAACCGCAGTCATTACGTGAAAGCGCAGAGCAAACGATAGTCACGGGTTTAGTGACAGGGAACTTTCCTGGGAGCCCTGTGAATCTTCAATACGCTTTCACGCTGGATGGCGACAAAATCACCGCACTGGAGATCTCCTTATGAGTTTTGATCTTGAGTTAAATGGGCGTATCGCCCTGGTTACTGGCGGAACTAAGGGCTTGGGAGCGGCGGTCGTTGAGTCGTTACATAGCGCGGGAGTGCATGTGATTGCCGTGGCTCGTTCTGTTCCTAAAGACGCTCTAGAAGGCATTTCATACATAGAAGGGGATTTGCTGACGGCAGCGGGTTGTAGCGCGCTAGTAAACACCGTATTAGATAAGTTTGGTGGTGTTGATATTGTTGTCAATGTGCTGGGCGGCTCAAGCGCTCCCAGTGGCGGTTTTGCCGCGCTTGATGAGCAAGAGTGGGAAAATGCATTGAGTCAAAATTTACTGTCTGCGGTGCGTATTGATCGGGGATTATTGCCAGCGATGTTGGTCAAAAAGTCTGGGGTTATTGTCCACGTCACATCGATACAGAACAAACTTCCCTTGCCTGAATCGACCACCGCTTATGCCGCAGCCAAAGCGGCGTTATCCACTTACAGTAAAAGCTTATCGAAAGAAGTGGCGCCAAAAGGCGTTCGCGTTGTGCGTGTATCGCCCGGTTGGATAGAAACAGAAGCATCGGTGCGACTTGCTGACCGGCTTGCGGATCATGCCGGTACAGATTATGAAGGAGGTAAAAAGATTATTATGGAAGCGCTCGGCGGCATTCCTTTAGGGCGTCCAGCACAACCTTCGGAAGTGGCTGATTTAATCACTTTTCTAGTGTCAGCGAGAGCGTCCTCTATCACAGGTACGGAATACATTATTGATGGCGGCACCGTGCCTACGGCCTAAAAGCTTTGCTCATCATTTTTACTTAAGGCAAAACAAAAAACGCCCGTTTGATCGATAGGGCGTTTTCTCATACGCTTGAATTGCTTTCCTGTATCCATGATGTTGTGGATGCTTTATAGGCGCCACTTTAATCACGGATGGCTCTATCAGTCCAATGAAACAGGCATTCTTATCACTATTCATACTATACAAAGCTGTCTTTTTCATGGTGTTGAAATAAGGAAAAAGTAAAAAATAGATTTGAGTTGTAATTAAATTGGTGTTTAATAAAAATGTCACATTTACTGGTTATACACAAAAAGAGAGTTTTTTATGGGAAAAATCACCGCATCTATTCTTGTCGCCTTACCACTATTGAGCAGTGTTACCTTTGCCGCTGAAGATACGACTTGTGCACCGAAAGAATACACTATGGCGCTGCGTTATCAACAACAATCTGCCGAAGTGATGGCGCTCCAGCTACAGGCATACCAGTTTGCCACGCAGCGTTTTATACAGCTTTTAGCGAATCATGATTCAGATAAAAAACCAGCTGTGGTGTTGGATCTTGATGAAACCGTGATAGACAATACGCCATTATTAGTTCGTGATGTAAATAATTGCCACGATTACACTTCTTGGGATACTTGGAGTGATTGGGAGCAAAAAGGCGAACCGACCTTGATCCCAGGGGCCAAAGATTTCATCGACTTTGTTACCCAGCAAGGCGTGAAAATTTACTATATCTCAGATCGTTTTCAAGAGAACAAAGCCGACACTATTGAGACACTGAAGAAGCTCAATATTGCCCAAGTGAGCAGTGACAATGTGTTGCTGTATACTGAGTCGAAAGAAACACGTCGTAATGTCGTGCGCAAAGAACACGATATTCTTATGTTGATAGGTGACAGCCTGCATGATTTTGCTGCCGAGTTTAAAAATAAGGAATCAACAGAGTACCAACGTGGTCTAGTTGCCAAAGAAGCCAAGCATTTTGGTAACGACTGGATCGTTATGCCCAATGCTTCGTACGGCTCTTGGTCGAAGTCTGCACTAAAAACATGGGATGAAAAAGCCGTTAAATAACGCTGAACAGAGCATAAAAAAGCCAATACGAATTAAGGTTTGTATTGGCTTTTTTATTCAATTTCTGCCCAAGACAGCATTATTGGTCAATCCTTTCCCTTGTCTGTGTTCTGCTTGCTTCCACTTCGGCAATGGCTTCGTTTAAACGAGAAGCATTTTTTGGGCTTGCCATCAAGTAAGCAGTTTCTTGGTAAGCTTGAAAGTCTTCAAGGCTCATAAGAACAGTGGGTTTATGACCTTTGCGAGTAATCAGCACAGGCTTATGGTCATCGTTTACTTTGTCCAATGTGCTAGCAATATTGGCTCTAAAAGCTGAGTAACTTAGCGTATCCATATTTTACTCCTGCAAGTCAGTGCTAAAAATTGTACTTCTACTTTTTTTGTACGCAATGCTTTGTTTAGAATTTAAGCACAGTGAAACAAACTCACGCCGAGCGGCTTTACGCGCTTGCGCGTGGAGCGAGGTGGGAAGTTTGTTTCTTACTGACCAACGGAGCTTCGAGACAAAAAACCGCCATCTAGCTAAGCCAGATGGCGTTTTATGTGTCTCTAGTTGGTCGGTTCGGGTACTGCGGAAGCCTGATGTTTAATTACGAATCAAGTAATCAAATGCACCTAGAGCCGCTGTCGCACCAGATCCCATGGAGATGATGATCTGTTTGTATGGCGCTGTCGTCACGTCACCCGCTGCGAAGACACCTGGAATAGAGGTCTCGCCATGGGCGTTGATTACGATTTCGCCTCTGTTTGTTAATTGCAATGTGTCCTTTAAAAACTCACTGTTTGGCACCAAACCAATCTGTACGAAGATGCCCGCTACGTCGACAAGGTGAGATTCGTCGGTTAATCGGTCTGTGTATTTTAGGCCAATAACACGTTGTCCATCGCCCATTACTTCTGTGGTCATGGCGTTTTTAATAATGGTGACGTTCGGCAAGGAGTTGGCTTTTTTCACTAATACATCGTCAGCACGTAAGGTATCACTGAACTCTAACACGGTAACATGCTCAACCAGACCAGCAAGGTCGATAGCCGCTTCAATACCTGAGTTGCCCCCACCAATCACCGCGGTTTTCTTGCCTTTGAACAAGGGACCATCGCAGTGCGGGCAGTAAGCCACACCTTTACCACGGTATTCTTGTTCACCCGGTACGTTCATTTCTCTCCAGCGTGCGCCTGTGGCAAGCACGACAGATTTACTTTTTAGTATTGCACCGTTTTCCAATTCGACTTCGATGAATTCTTTTTTCTCTAGACGAACGGCTTTTTGCGTTTTCATCAAGTCCACGTCGTAATCGAGCACGTGTTGTTCTAAGCCTGTGACCAGTTTTGGACCATCTGTGGCTTTCATGGAAATAAAGTTCTCAATCGCCATGGTGTCGGCGACTTGTCCACCAAAACGCTCTGCGACCACACCGGTACGGATGCCTTTACGAGCTGCGTAAATAGCGGCTGCGGCGCCCGCTGGACCACCACCTACCACAAGCATGTCATAAGGGGCTTTCTCAGCTAAAGCAGCGGCTTGTTTTTTCGCGGCACCAGTGTCCACTTTGTTAACAATTTCCGCCAAAGTCATACGGCCTTGACCAAATAATTCGCCATTTAGGTACACAGAAGGTACGGCCATGATGTTGCGACTATTCACTTCGTCTTGGAATAATGCACCGTCGATCATGGTGGCTGTAATCTTAGGGTTTAACACGGCCATTAGGTTGACCGCTTGCACCACGTCTGGACAGTTGTGGCAAGAGAGGGAAATGTACACCTCAAAATTCAATTCAGCGTCTAGAGACTTAATTTGCTCTATCGTATCTTGTGCTGCTTTGGATGGATGACCACCTGCTTGCAATAGTGCTAGCACAAGAGAGGTAAATTCGTGACCCATTGGGATGCCTGCAAAACGCACACGTGCTGCTTCGCCTTTTGGCGCGATGGCCATTTGCGGTGCACGACCTGATGCGTTTTCATCAACCGTTAGGGTGATTTTGTCGCTTTTTAGCTCGGTGATTTCACGAGCCAGTTCGAGTAATTCTTGTGATTTTGCGGAACCATTTGTGGACACAGTAATTTCAATCGGATTAACGATATTTTGCAGGTATGTGCCCAACTGCTGTTTTAAGTTTGCTTCTAACATGATGATGAAACCTGTGTGTTTGATTGATTTACTGTGTTGAATAGCTGTGTTTAAGTGCTTTAGCGTGGTGAGAGAAGAGTGACTCTTTCAGAAGAAAGAGTCACAACGACTGTCTACACAGCAGTTAGCTTAGATTTTGCCAACTAGGTCTAGAGAAGGAGTCAATGTTGCTTCGCCTTCTTTCCATTTCGCTGGGCAAACTTCACCTGGGTGAGCGGCAACGTATTGTGCAGCTTTTACTTTGCGAAGTAGGTCTTGAGCGTCACGGCCAATACCTTCTGCTGTGATTTCCATTGCTTGGATAGTGCCCTGTGGATCGATCAAGAAAGTCGCACGGTCAGCAAGACCTTGACCTTCGCGCATTACGCCGAAGTTGTTGGTGATGTTGCCTGTTTGATCGCCAACCATGTAGTACTGTATTTTGCCGATTGTTTCAGAGCTGGCATGCCATGCTTTGTGAGTGAAGTGAGTGTCTGTAGAAACAGAGAATACTTCAACACCGCGAGATTGAAGCTCAGCGTAGTTGTCTGCCACGTCACCTAGTTCCGTTGGGCAAACGAAAGTGAAGTCAGCTGGGTAGAAGAAGAATACAGCCCATTTACCTAATACATCTTTTTCAGAAATTTCTACGAATTCGCCGTTTTTGAAAGCTGTTGCATTGAATGGTTTGATTTGCGTGTTGATCATTGTGTTTCTCCTAATGTGTTTAAGTTCGTTACCAACGAGACTCATATTAGGGAAAAACATAAAATAGATAAAATTGTTAATAACTAAAGTTATGATTGTCAAAAACTATCGCATATATTGTTAATCGGGATAAGCAGCCCGAATTTTTTCTATTTCAGGAATGATCTGAGGGAGGTATGTAATGAGTTGCGGATCAAAATGTTTGCCTTTGTTTTCCTCCATGTAGCGAATGGCGTCTGTCAGTGGCCATGCTTCTTTATAGGGGCGTTTTGATAGTAAGGCATCCAGCACATCCGCAATGGCGACAATGCGGCCTTCTAGAGGAATCTTGTCACCCGATAAACCATAAGGATAGCCTGTACCGTCCCATTTCTCATGATGGGTTAATGCAATGACTTCGGCCATTTTTAACATTGGATCGTCGTCGCAATCACCTAAAATTTTGGCACCAAATAAGGTGTGTTGTTTCATGATTTCCCATTCGTCTGGAGTGAGCTTTCCTGGCTTCAATAGAATGGCATCGGAAATACCAATTTTCCCAACATCGTGCATAGGGGCGGCATTGAACAACATATCTATCCATTCACTATTACCGCCATAGGCTTCAGCGAGTAGCCTAGAATAGTGACTCATACGAATCACGTGGGCCCCCGTTTCATTGTCTTTGTATTCCACCGCTCGACCAAGGTGATGAATAATACGTAGGCGATTACGTTCTAATGACTGAGTGCGTTCTTTGACCTTCTCTTGTAGCTGCCGATTTTGATTGTACAAGGCAATATGAGTACGAACTCTGGCTTTGACCCGAGGTGGGCTAATCGGTTTGGTAATATAGTCAACCGCCCCCAGCGCAAAACCTTGCTCTTCATCGCAGGCGTTGGCTTTCGCTGTAACAAACAAGACGGGAATGTCGGAGGTAATGGGGTTAGCTTTTAATTGGCGGCAGACCTCATAACCATCCATTTCAGGCATCATCACGTCCAATAAGATCATCTCTGGCTTAGGAACGCTTTGGGCGATCTGAAGGGCTTTTTTGCCATTGGTCGCGACTTTAAGATCATAATCGTTGCGTAACGTCGCAGCCAATACATCAATATTATCGGGCGTATCGTCTACGATTAGAATCGTAGGTTTGAGCGGGCTTTGTTCTAGCATAATGTGGTTATCAATCATGAATGTAGATCGGTCATTAAGATGTTGAGTTTATCCATGGCCGTTTCAAAGTCATAACGTGTGATGGCTTGACGGATGGCGTGAATAAGGTGACTTTTATCTGTCCCTTCAAGTATCGCTTCTAATTCAACGGCAACAATGTCTGCGTCCAATTTATCCTGTGATAAAAGATCATACAGTTTCGCTATTAGTGTTTGATAATAGTCAGTGGACACGGGTTGTTGTGTTACTTTTGCGGGTGTTAATGTCTCTTTTTGTTTCTCTTTTTGCGCTTTTATTGGCGGGAGAACGCGCCATAGCTCATTTTCTAATTCGCTCAGCGCATTTGAAAAGTCCGCGTCGGGAAGCTGGCACGCCTTTTCTAGCTCGGCGGCTTTGTTCATTAAATCAAGCATGCCTATGTTACCAGCATTGCCTTTGAATGTGTGTAGCAAACGCAGTCCGTCCTCTCGCGTATCTGTTTGTTGCATTAAGCGTTTGAATTGCTCAACAAAGTTTTGCTGAGTATCATAAAAACGCAATAGAAGACGCCACAGGAAAGCGACATCATGTTGGGTAACCGCGAGCCCTGTTGCCACATCAACACCAATCAATTGCTCCAAGTCCTGCTGATCTTCTGTACTTAATGCCTTTTTGTAAGAGGCCGGTTGTAGATGAATAATCGTATCTACAGGTTGGCTGGGTTTGATCCATTTCTTTAACGTATCAAACATATAGTGAACCTGAATCGGCTTGGAAATATGGTCATTCATGCCGCTTTCGATGACTTTTTCTTTATCACCTGCCAACGCATTGGCTGTCATGGAAATAATGGGCAAATCACTGTATTTCGGATTTTTCCGGATGATTCGAGTGGCCGTATAACCATCCATGACGGGCATTTGACAATCCATTAACACACCGTCGTAAGTGTGTTGCTCAAGTTTATCCAATGCTTCTTGGCCATTATTGGCGGTCTCTACGATGAGCCCATGTCCCATTAATAGTTCTTGCGCCAGTTCTTGGTTAAGCAGGTTGTCTTCAACCAGTAGGATGCGCGCTCCGACCAGTGTTCGAGTGTCTATTTGGGATATCAAGGTATGCTTGATGGGCGCTATGTGATCCAAGTGTAGCGCTTGCACCATGGCGTCGAACAAGGAGGAAGGCGTGACAGGCTTGGTTAGAAAACCGGCAATATTAACATCTTGGCTGGCTCGTCTGGCTTCTTCTAGGCTGTACGCTGTCACCATGAGCACAGTAGGGAAACCCTCTTCCTCTTGGCATTGCGCATGGAGCGCTCGACAGGTTTCGACGCCGTCCATGTCAGGCATTTGCCAATCAACCAGTACGAGTGAGAATGGGTCGAGTGTTTTATTGGCTTTTATAATACTAAGCGCATCTTCACCGCTATTCACTGAGGTGACTCTGAGCCCAAAGTTATGGATGATATTGTGTAAAATCTCTCGAGCCGAGTCGTTATCATCGACAATCAATACACGGTGTTTTATGGATAAGCTAGGCTGATTGTGAGAAATGGATTGGCTGGATTCAAAAGGCAAAGTAAGGTGAAAAATACTGCCTTGATGTATTTTGCTTTCCACCCAAATACTGCCGCCCATTAAGTCGGTGATTTTTTTAGAAATGGCCAATCCAAGTCCTGTACCGCCAAACTTCCGTGTCGTCGATGAATCCGCCTGTGAGAAAGATTGAAACAGGCGCGATTGTTGTTCTTCTGTAATGCCAATGCCAGTATCTTTGACGCTAAAATGTAACAGTAAGCCATCCGCATGTTGTTTGAGCAAATGGGCCGCAATGATGACTTCCCCTTGCTGGGTGAATTTGATGGCATTGTTGCCTAAATTAAGCAAGATTTGCCGTAAACGCATCGGATCACCCGTTAAATTGGTCGGCAAGTTAGGCGCAAGATCGAACAATAACTCAAGGGACTTTTCTTCGGCTCTTAAGGATAAAATACTGGCCACATCGTTAAACACGTCATCTATTTTAAAGTCAATTTTTTCGATGTTGAGCATACCCGCTTCGATTTTTGAAAAGTCGAGGATGTCATTAATAATACCGAGTAATGAGTTAGCGGAGTGGCTGACTTTTTCAATATAGCCTCGTTGTTTGTTATTTAGATCGGTTAATAGGGCCAAATGGGACATACCAATAATGGCGTTCATTGGCGTTCGTATTTCATGACTCATGTTGGCTAGGAAGTCACTTTTGGCTCGATTGGCCTGCACGGCTTCGTCTTTGGCGATTTCCAGTTCATGTGTACGGCTCTTGACTTCTATTTCAAGCTGTTCTTGATGGGCGATTAAGGCGTTTTCAACCAGTTTACGTTGGCGAATGTTTTGCCAAGTGCACAAGGTGGCTGGGTGGTTTGAAATGGCGATACTTGCCATGGTGATTTCAGCAATTAATGGCTGTTGATTGGCATCGGTAAATAGCCATTCAAAACGATGATAGCCGTGTTTTTCGACGCGTTCTAGTACGGTTTCCAAGGTGTCAGAAGAGCGCTTCTCATTACCTTGGCGAAGTGGGCTTAGTTCGTCCATGGTTTTGTGTTTGATGGCGTCTTCTGTGTCGAAACCAAGTTGTTCAAAAGCCGCTTTGTTGCATTCTACAATGCGATGTCCTGATAAGATCCATACTGGATCGGGAGACAGTTCAAACATAGAGCGGAAACGGTTCTCGCTGTCGACTAAATCGGACAGTTGTTTGTCGACCCGTCGAGACACCAACCAAGATAAGGCTAACAGTAACATAATGCCAATAAATGCCGTGGTGGTCATTTTTTTGGCAAAATCGTTGAGGCGGCTTTCAACGGTATTATTTATTTTTTCCGATTGCTTTTGGACTTTTTCGCCAATCGAATCCAGCATCTTAGGCAGGTCTTGGAAGGCGGTATAAAAACGCTGCTCTAAAAGAGTCCGGTCCGCTTCAAGCTGTAACTCATTGATGCGCATTTGGTAAAGGCTTAAACCCGAAGGTACGATAGTCCCTCGTTGTTGATTGATGTAAAAGTTTTCGCCAAAGAGGCTATGCGCCAACTGTTTAGTGAGCAGGGTAAGTTCTTGAGATAAGTCATAGGCGTCTTGATCGAGTTGCTCTGGAAGCGCATTCAGGCGTTCTAATAGTGGTTTTATACCATTGTCTTTAATGTCGATGAGGTTGTCTTTGTTGGCTTCTGTGAGCATGAAATTAATGAGCACTCTTAAATCCGACAGGCTCAGGAGAATTTGCTGCATCTGATAATTGATGCGTTTATTACTCAATTCCATGTATTTTAGTGCAAGTGTATTTTTGGTGTTTTCTGTACTGTTGTTAAAACGATATAAAATAACCGCTTCATCGAGACGCATGCGTCCTTCTAAATTATTCAATCGATCACGAATGTTTTCTAACGCAGTCAAGGTATTTTTTTTATAAGAAACCGTGGCGAGGTAATTTTTTTTAAACGTATTGCGTTGTTGATTCCAGACTTGCGTGTCGACAGTCAGCTGTAGTATTTGCGTAAAGTTTTTATTCAGTGCCAGAGACAGGTTTTTTAACTCTGGATCTCTGTTATCTGATTGATTCAGTGATTTGATGGCATTATCAATACGCTTAACTTGCGTTTCTGGTGGATAGATGGCTTCAGAGTTTTCCTTTAGCGCTTGGCGAAGACGGTATTGATGGGCCGGTAATAGCTCTCGTAATTCCGCTGAGGCGAAGAGTAATTCATCTTGGGAGGTACGCGTTTTGTAGTAGGTGTCTTTTAAGTCTGTTAATGCGGTTGATAACATGATGGTGAAGGCTATGGTCATCGTCAAAGCGACGAAGGTCAGAAGCCACACTAAAGATCTGATGCTTGCGTGTGGCCAGGTAATCCATGTCTTCATTGTGCTTTTCCTGCTGTTTCTGTATTCATCATGTCACTTAAGTAGAGTTTTGGAACGGTTGCGACGGGAATAGGGATCAATTTACCGTCTTTTAACTGCGTTAGCCATACTGAGTGGCTGGCTTGATGCTCTTCTAAAGATAAGCTTAGCGGCACACCAAGGCCAATATCGAATTGGCCGAGTGATTCGAGCAAATTAATGATAGCTTCACGGTTAACTGGCAAGGTTTCCGGTAGCGCTTTAGTGAATATTTTAGCGGCAATATAGCCTTCGAGGCTGAGAGGGGTTAATGGGCTCCGTGGTGAAAATCGAGCCATGTCTTGATGAAAATCGACGACAATGGGTAGTTTTTTTTCTTCAACATGCGGCACGACCTGTGAAATAATTATCTTTGCTGGGACATCTTGCAGCTCTTCAATAAATAAACGACTTCCCATAAAAGAAATGCCAATAAACAAAGGATCTAAGCCATATTGGCGTGTTAGGCGAATGAATTTTGCACTGGGCGCGGCGCTACCAATAATAAAAATCACTTTAGGCGTGGGATGACGTATCAATAAGTCTGCAACAGCGTGCTCGACGGCTAGGGTATTACGAGAGTATTCCATTTGAAATAGGCCTTTTTCATGTCGAATACCATGTTTTTGCATTAGTTCCGTTAGGTAGGTTTTACTTGTGTTGCCAAACATATCTTGTTGATTAAATAAGGCGATATCTTCCTCATTTAAAGAATGCTCTTTCATCAAAGCATCGAAGACAGTGGTTATTTCTTCTTCATAGCTAGCGCGATAATTAATAATGTATCTGTCTGGCGTGGTTGGACGAATCAGGGAAGATCCTGTGACAGGGGCAAAAAGCAGCGTTTTACTTTCTGTTGCAATAGGCGCACTGACAGCCACAGTTGGCGTGCCTATGTTACCGAATAAGGCGGTGATTTTTTCTTCTGTAATAAGGTATCTGGTGTTGGGCGCTGCCTGTCTTGGATCGTAAGCATCATCCAAGGAAATCAGCTCGATAGTGTGTCCTGTTTTTTCATGAAAGCTTGCAAACCCTGCCTGTGCGCCAGCACGAAAGTCTTCTCCCATTGACGCATTGTCCCCTGAAAAAGCACTGCTCATTCCCAGCGTTATTGTTTGAGCTGAATGACCGTGGATTGAGCTACATAGAGTCATCATGCCAACCAAAAAAGGGGCAATGATTTGGCGTAAGCGGATCATAATATTGCGTTACTCCCCATCACGGCACTAATTCTCTGAGTGCTTATTTATATTTTCACGTTACTGTCTTTAGTGTAGGTGAGTTTTCGAAAATAGCATGGTGGGTTGTGTGTTGAAATTGTCTTGATTTGTAGTAATTTACGACAATAGTCAGCTATACGTTCTTTGGATTAGATGCAATTGGCAATGAATTAGAAGATCCGTTTGGCAATGATGTAAATGACTTACCAACCCGATTCGATGGTTCGAATCATTGAGCGAGATGTTCATAGAGCCCTTGGAAAAACTGATCTACCGCCTCAAATCAAACCTATTGATCACGTTTTGAGCTGATTGTATATCTACTAAAGTGGTATTTGAGATTAGATAAAAAAAGGGTGTCTATGAATTACCATAAACACCCTCTTCCTAAAAATCCAATACCGTTTAGATCATGCGATAATACAGCGATTTCTACCTTGTTCTTTAGCCTGATAAAGTGCTTTATCCGCTAATGAAAGCGTTTTCTCTATGCTGATACCGTCTGATATTGACCACGTTGAAATACCAATTGAAACCGTAATGTTTCCAACGACGTCAAATATTTCATCAGAAATTGCGACACGTAACCGCTCTGCTATTATAAAAGCATCCTCTAAAGAAGTTTGCTTCAATAACAACACAAATTCTTCACCGCCAGTTCTGGCGACCATGTCGCCATCTCTACAAAACTGGTTCAATATTTGCGTTTGCTGTTTAAGAACATCATCGCCCACACTATGACCATAGCTATCATTGATACGCTTAAAATAATCAATATCCAAGGCTAAAATTGAAAAAGGCATTTCAAGTAAGGCTAACTGCTTTAGTTTAAACTCAAAAGCTCTGCGGTTATTTGCACCAGTCAATGGGTCGGTTTCGGCGTCTCGCTTAAGCTCCCCAATCTGATTATGGATAAGCTTTACACCACTCAACATGGCTTTTTTAAGACCTAAACTTTCCACGTACCAAGAGTCGATACTTTCTATGTCTTCATTCACAGTTGGACTATCAAGTGATCCCGCTCTATCAGCTAACTGCTGAAGAGGTCGAGAAATGGCTCGGGCAAATAGCCAAATAAATAGAAAAACGGCTAAAGCCATGGGCAAAGTGCGTAAAATAACTTTTTCCATAATGCTTGTTAAAGGCACTAATGTGGACTCTAAAGGACTCTGTGTAACGACAATCCAGCCAGTACTAGGAATAGTTGAGAAACCTGCCAACATATCAATCCCTCTACTGTTGGTCAGTAACAACCCTCCTTCTTTTTTGGCGACAATTTCATCAACACCATCATTTTCGGCGACAAATGAACCAATTCGATCTTTTTCAGGGTGATAAAGGACCTGTTTGTCTTGGTCTATCACATAGATATAAGAGCCATTTTTGTAATTATGTTCACCCAATATCTCGCTCAAAATGTTAGGGCTTTTTAAATAGATAGACCCACCGAGAAAACCCAAATAATTTCCTTGAAAATCAAACACAGGAGCAGAAAGAAAAACAATCAAATTCTTTAGAGTAGAAAGATATGGACGACTAATAAGTAGCGTTTTTTCCTCAATAGCTTCTAAACTACCGGCAGAGGTAAGCCGTCTTCCGACTAAATCTAGCGTTTCTGGTGAAGCCGCTTGAGTTAGGCCTGATGCATCACTAATGACCACAGAATTAAAACTATCAGTTTGGAATTTAAGCCTATTGGCCTCTTCCTTTAAGCGTTCTTCATTGTTCATTTTGTCAAACAGTGAGTTTGCCGCATAAACAAGTTGCTGCTTGGAAGAAGTAATGAACACTTCTGTCGTATCAGACAGCTTACTGGCATAGGCTCTATTAACTTCTATTGTTTGCTGTATCAATTGCGCTTTTTGAACTTCGTAATTCGAATAAAAGCTATTTACAAAGGTTAAAACAGTGGCGGTTAGCGCTAAAAATAAAATAAGTCGATTCAGTTTTAGGAATTTACTTTTTAATGTGGTCAAACTGCACATCCATTACATTGGTTTAAGTCTGAGAGCGAATTACTCACTCATACTACACTTGAAGTTATAGCATAAAAAAAGAGGCACGTTCAGCACCTCTTTTCCGCTATAGCATTTTAAACAGACTTTTCTTCTAGATTATCTTTAGTGATATTGTTAGGTTTACGGTGATTTAACCAAACCATAATTAATGCAATGAAAGACAGCGCTGCGGCAGCGCTCGGAATCCAATCAAAGCTAAAGCCGATGCTGATAACCGAGTTGAGCAACTTAGGTTTACCTTTTTAACTATAGGTACATTTAGCTTCTATAGTTTTACTTCACTAATACTCTTTTCATAAGGGAAGACTTCTACCCTTGGTAGGGAGAATGTTTTGTTGTCTAAATCTCCTCTTTTGTGATGAAAGAGGAGATTTTTAGGTCATGTTATAGAAAGGTTAACGCCACTGAGCGAGCCGAGTCATTTGCAAATGACGTTCTCGTTCGGCTTGGTCCACCGTAATGGGCGTAAATTGAATAATATCGCCCGGTTTTTGCTGTGCAAGAATACTGCCGCCAACGCGTGTGACACAGCCCATTTTCGGATAGCCACCGATGGTTTGTCTGTCCTGCAGCAATACAATCGGCTGACCGTCTTTGGGGATCTGAATTGCGCCGTAAGCAATGCCTTCGGAGATAATGCCTTTCAAGTCACTGTGTACGGCCTGGCCTTCTAGCCGATAACCCATACGGTCAGAGTTTGATGACACCTTGTAGTTACTGGAAAAAAAGTTGGCTCGCTCTAAGGCAGAAAAAGATTGATATTGATACCCCAAAATGACAGGGATTTCTTTGTTGCCATAATGGGGGATCGCCAAGCGTGGGACCGATCTTTGCTGATGATCATGGTAAGCTTGATAGGCTAACAGGTCGCCTTTTTGCAGCTTGTCGCCTTTGCCGTTTAAACCGCCAATCTTTTCACGCATTACCGTCGCAACACTGCCTAACGTAGGCTCACAAAGGAAACCGCCTTTTATCGCAAGATAAGCGCGTAAGCCCCAAACGGGCTGGTGGAACGCCAACACATCGCCTTTTTTGATGGCATAGGTTCGCCAAGGCGTGATGCTTTTATCATTCAGCGTCGCCGCAAGATCCGCACCCGTGATGGCAATACTGGTTGCCGCTTGGGCTTCCAGTGTGAACATACCAAAGGTGATTTCGATCTGTGCACTATTGCTGTCGTTGTCGAGTAACGCATTGCCCCAACGGAAGGCGACTTCATCCATTGGGCCGCCGGTGGTAAGGCCAATAGACTGATGACCGTGGCGGCCCAAGTCTTGAATCAGCGCCAATAAACCGGGTTTGATTACCTTAAAAGCCATCGAGTTGACCTCCTTGTACCAAGAACTCATCTCTAGAAATAGGCTCGAAGCGCACGGAATCGCCCATGGCAATCAGGGCGAGGTTTTTGCTGCCCCAATCAATTAAATTGATAGGCGTACGACCAATAATTTGCCATCCACCAGGTGTTACGCTGGGATAAACGGCGGTTTGGTTTTCAGCCAAGGCGACGCTGCCAACCGGAACCTTTAGACGTGGCGTGGTCTTTCTGGGGACATGAAGTTCATCTGGCGTATTGCCTAAGAAGGCAAATCCTGGTGTAAAACCAATGGCGTAGGCGCGATAGGTCGTCTCGTGGTGGCGTTTAATCACTTCGTCGATACTCAGCTTGCAATGGTTGGCAACGTCTTCGATATCTGGCCCAACTTCCTTGCCGTAATACACCGGAATCACCACTTCGCGCTGATCTTTGATTGAGAAATCGTTGGGGTCAATGACGTCGATGGTTTGGCGAATGGTTTTAAACATCGCAAAGCGGTCGTAATGATCGTCATCAAACACGACTAACAAGGTGGTGTAAGAGGGCACTAAATCCACAATGCCCGATAGCTTTGCCAAATGCTGTGTCACTTGAGCAATGTAGTTAGACGTTGCTTCACTGATCACCTGACTAAAGGTTAACAAGCAGGCCTGATTACTGACCATGTCTATGTGTGGAAAATCGTCACGTTTCATGCGTTATTTCACGTTTGCTTTGGTGGGTTGAGAAAGGCTTAAGCGATCCACTAAAGAGCGAATACGGGTGACAGCTTCCAGTGCATGAGCACCATCACCATGGACACAAATAGTATCTGCATGGATTACAATCTGTTTGCCAGACGCCGTTGTTAGAGTGCCTGTTTCACATAATTGCTCGACTTGTTTTTCGATCAAATCAAAACTAGCGTGAACCGCATTGGGCTCTTTGCGCGGCGTAAGTCGACCTTCGTCTGTGTATAAACGGTCAGAGAAGGCTTCGAACCAAACGCTTAGACCGTACTTTTTTGCCATTTTTTTTATTTCAGGGGCTTCTGGCACCGCCATTACCATCAGAGGCAAGGTGGCATCTAGCTCGCTCACCGCTTGCATAACGGTCTCTAACACCGAAAAGTCCGCCATCATGGTGTTGTATAAAGCGCCATGTGGCTTGACGTAATCGACTTGGGTATTTTGGCTATCGCAGATGCCTTTTAACGCGCCAATTTGGTACTGAATAATGGCTTTAAGTTCCGTTGGCGCGATGTCCATATTGCGACGGCCAAAACCAACCAAATCAGGGTAGGCTGGGTGCGCACCAATCGTGACATTGTGTTGTTTTGCTAAAGCAACCGTTTTTGCCATGGTCAGTGGATCTGATGCATGAAAGCCGCAGGCGATGTTTGCCTGATCAACAAAAGGCATGATTTTATCGTCTAGGCCCATTTTCCAAGCGCCAAACGCCTCGCCCATATCGCAATTTAATTTCATGTTTGGTTCCTCGTGCCTTTTTACTGTTGAAAGAGGTTAGTTTTGAGACATGGTCGTTGGTAAGTACGTGACAATTTCAGGAAAAATACTGATTAACAAGATGGCTACGCCAATCAGTAAAAAGAACGGCAGGGCAGCTTTTGCAACATACAAAATGTTCTTTCCTGTCAGTGCCTGAATCACAAAGAGATTGAAGCCAACGGGTGGGGTGATTTGCGACATTTCTACTACTAATACGATGAATATACCAAACCATAACAAATCAATATTAGCCGCTTGTACCATGGGTAAGATGACCGCCACAGTGAGGACTACGACAGAAATGCCATCTAAAAAGCAGCCTAAAATCACAAACAATACGGTCAGGTATAAGATCAATTCCATTGGCGATAACGACATGCCTGAAATCCACAAAGCTAATGCTTTAGGGATGCCTAAAAAGCCCATCGCTAGCGTCAAAAAATGCGCACCAACTAGGATGAAGCCAATCATACAAGAGCTTTTGACGGCCCCTAATAAACTGTCCATGAAGCTGTGGCGGCTAAGAGATCCGGTACAAGCGGCCAGAACCAGCGCACCGGTAACGCCAATGGCGGCGGCTTCCGTTGGTGTGGTAATGCCACCGTAAATGGACCCCAGAACAAAGCCAATCAATCCCACGACTGGCAAGAGTTTGCGCAAGCCTTTGACGCGCGCTGACCAGCTGGTCTCATGCCCTGTTGTTTTTGGTAATTCGTCTTTGTGTAAATAGCCCCAAATCATGGTAAAGCCCATAAACAGAGACACTAACAACAAACCAGGTAACGCCCCTGCAATGAATAAACGCGCAATAGAGACTTCCGCTGCTACACCATAAACAATCAAAATAATCGATGGCGGAATCAGCAGACCTAAAGTGCCCGAGCCTGCTAAGGTGCCGATGGCCATACGGTCGCTGTAACCTTGCTTGCGAAGCTCTGGTAACGTCATGCGCCCAATAGTGGCGGCGGTTGCCGCGGAAGACCCAGACACCGCTGCAAAAATGCCACAGCTAAGAATATTCACATGCAGTAATTTTCCGGGTACACCACCTAACCAAGGTGACAAACCTTTAAATAAATCTTCTGATAAGCGTGTGCGGAACAAGACTTCGCCCATCCAGATAAATAAGGGCAGAGCGGTGAGTGACCATGCGGTGCTTGCGCCCCAACTTGATGTCGCAAACAGCAAATCCACTTGATAATTTTCAGACAGAATTAACCCTAAACCACCGATGGCGATAAGGGTAAAAGAGACCCAAACGCCCAGTGACAAAAGCGCCAGCATGGCGAACGCCAATAAAATAGAGATCCACATCATGTCCATTAGATTTCCTCCAACGACAGAGCGTCTTCGTGTTCACTGTAAGTGGGTTTTTTGCCTCGGATAAGCATGACTAAAGCATCTAAAATGGCCAATGTCAGGGCAATGACGCCAAGAGCAACAGGGATTTGAGGAATCCACAGAGGAATGGGGATATAGCCATAGGAGACCTCATTGTAAATATAGGATTCATATACCATGTAACCGCAGGCGTAGGACAAATAGCACAGCAGCAAGAAGGATAAGGTCAAAATAATGCCTTCTTGTATCTTGCGTGGTGTGGAGGAAAATCGCTGTATTAATAAGGTCACGCGGATGTGACCGCCTTCACGAAAGGTGTAAGCCAACCCAAGAAAGGTCGACGCCGCCAGTGCATAACCAGCGAAATCCTCCGCAGAAGGGACAATAAAACCAAATAAACGACCGATAATTTGTGCTAACAAAAGCAAGGTAATAATAACGATACACAAACCAGACAGTAGGCCAGAGCATTGGTAAAGCTTTTCTTTGAATTGGCTCATAATGTTCACTTTTTTGAGGAGCAATTTGAGACCCCCCGCCTAGCCTGCCCCTTAATAGGGAGATGAGTGAGCGGGTTTGTTCCCTCTCCTTATGTCTGTGAAGGGGAGGGCTAGAGTGGGGGTCGTTATAGCGACTTAGTTTTGGTAACGTGCCAGGATTTCTCCAATCTCTTTTGGTGCTTCTGCTTTCCATTCTTCCGTCATTGTTTTACCTATGGCTTTGAGTTCTTCAACCAGCTGTGATGATGGATCCGATACGGTCATGCCATTTTCCACTAAAGTTGCCTTGTCTTTTTCTGCACGCGCGGCGACTTTTGTCCAGCCTGCCGCTTCCGCGTTTTTCGCCGCATCCAGTACGACTTGTTGAGTGGCTTTATCCAAACGACGGAAAGCGCGTTTGTTTACGACGATGATGTTTTTAGGAATCCATGCTTTGATGTCTGTGTAATTGTTTACATAATCCCATGCTTGGCTATCCACACCCGTTGATGGCGAGGTAATCATGGCTTGAATAATGCCTGTACTAAAGGCTTGTGGGATATCAGGTACTTGGATGGTCGTTGGTGTTGTGCCCATTAAATCGGCTAGACGTGAGGTAGACGGGCTGTAGGCACGCATTTTTTGACCTTTCAAGTCTGCAAGACTGGTCACGGGATCTTTGCTGTAAAGGCTTTGTGCTGGCCAGGCGACCGTATAAAGCAGCATCATGCCGTCTTTATCAAGTTGTTTTTCTATAGAGGGTTTAGCTGCTTCCCAGAGTTTTTTGGCATCTTCAAATGTTGTTGCCAAAAAAGGAATGTTGTCGTGTTTATAAATAGGGTTTTCGTTACCTAAAATACCCACGAACACTTCACCTATTTGCACTTGGCCTGTTTTCACTGAGCGTGGGATCTCTGTGTGTTTAACCAAAGCACCACCAGAGTGAACGGTAATATCCAGCTCACCCTTGGTGTTGTCTTTGATTTCTTTGGCAAAGTCGTAGGCAATTTGAGTCGGCAAATTACCATCACCGTATGGGGTCGGCATGTGCCATTTTTCGGCAAAGCTGGCTGTCGATGTAAGACCGCCAATCGCGACGCCACCGATTAGTAAAGCATGGGTAAGTTTTGACATAGTTTTGTTCCTCTTCTCAGTATTATTTGTTTTTTATTATCAATGATTCAGGATCAGTTGCCTGCATTGGTTGCGTTTATCCGTTTAGGGAAAACTAAAGAACCGCAAGATCCGTGTCTAATATATCGGTCACCAGCATTTTTCCTGGTGCATGAGTAATACAGATCGGCGGTTTTGCATTACGAATGGCCACCTGAGGGGTCACACCACAAGCCCAAAAGACAGGGACTTCGCCGTCTTTTACGCTGACAGCGTCGCCATAGTCAGGTCGACTTAAGTCTTTGATACCAATGTCTTGTGGCGAACCAAAGTGCAGTGGTGAGCCATGCGCTTTGGGGAAGCGTGTGGTGATTTGAATGGCACGAATGGCATCCTTTGGCACATAAGGACGCATGGTCACGACGGTGTTACCAAAAAAGCGTCCGGCTGGTACGGTCGCAATATTGGTTTCAAACATAGAGACATTGACGTCTTCTTCGATGTTTCGTGGCGTCAGTCCGGCTTGCGATAAAGCGTGTTCAAAAGAAAAAGAGCAGCCTAATACAAACGCCACCATGTCGTCTTGCCATAAGTCTTCTATATCTGAGCGACTTTCGACTTTTTCGCCATTGCGATACACGTAGTATTCTGGAATATCGTGACGCATATCTATGTCATCACCCAGTTCAGGCATTCTAAAATCTCCGACTTCAGAGACGCCAATTAACGGGCAAGATACGGGGTTTTTTTGGCAATACAATAGGAAGTCGTTTGCCCAATCGGCAGGCAAAATCACCACGTTCCCTTGCATGGCGCCTTGTGCTAAGCCGCTAGTAACCCCAGTGTGTGTTTTACTGCGGATTGCTTGGCGTAAATCAGACGTTTGTTGCAGTAAGGGTGATAGAGCTTTTTTCATTAACGCTTTCCTCATTTTTGCCACATTGTGTTTTATTAAGAGTAGATCTAGCCACTACAAAAAGTCTAATCGTGTTTTTTTGGGTGTTTTGATCAATTTTTTTTATCAAGGGTTCTGATCGGCGACTTTTTATGAGTATTCGTTCTTTGACGGAGTCAGTGAAAGGCGGTACTTTTCAAATCAAATTATACGAACCGTGGGCTAATGATGACGCAATCAAAACCATCGAATCTTGCTTGGCAGGACCGAGATCTTATTACCAAGTGGAAGAGTGCTTTAGATATTATTGAAACAAAAGGACAGTCCGTGTTCACTGAACTTTTTGATTATGTTGAGCCTCAACAAGGCCCCTTACATGGGGCGATTATTTCGATAAAAGACTTATTTCAGGTACAAGGTTATAAGACGCAAGCTGGATCGGTTTTTCTGGACGCGACACCTGCAGAGCATGACGCTGCAGCGGTGGCGTTGTTAAGAAGAGCGGGGGCGAGTTTGTTGGGTCACACCAACATGACAGAATTGGCGTACTCAGGGCTAGGGCTGAATCCACATTACGGCTCGCCGGATAATCCGATGAATGCAGGCCGCATTACGGGCGGATCAACCAGTGGCGGTGCAGCGTCGGTTGCTTTGGGGGTGGCGGATGCCGCGTTAGGAACCGATACTGGGGGGTCGCTGCGCATTCCGGCGGCGTTTTGTGGTTTGACAGGATTTAAACCTTCCCAACAAACGGTCTCTAGAGAAGGTTGTTTGCCATTATCATATTCACTTGATTCAGTCGGTCCAATAGCGAAAACAGTAGATGAGTGTGAGTTGCTCTGGCAGGTATTGTCTGGCGCTGCGCCATTAGGCGAGACAAGCAAAAGCGCAAAAGCGGATCCATTACGTATTGTTGTGCCAAGTAACTTTGGCATGAATGATTTGGATGCGCTGGTTGACGGCGGTTTTGTCGAGACATTAGCTCAGCTTGAAGCCGCAGGCGTGGTGATCGAACGGCGTTTTATTGAGGCTCTAGAAACCTACAAAACCTTGCCTGTTTGGCAGTTCTCAGCGTTTGAAAGTCAGGCTTTTTACAGTCAACAGTATGATCTAGACATCGCCAACATTGATCCGCGTGTGGCGTCTCGTATCGCTCGCGCTAACACCATTACCGCTGAGGATTTTCAGCAGACTCAAACGGCTCGTAAGGCGTTTATTCAACAGATGTCAGAGGATGAACCGAATACGGTTTTTTTGTTGCCAACTGTTGCGGTGGTCGCGCCTACTTTGACGGATTTAGTCGAAGACTCAGAATACGACCGGTTAAACCTGTTATGCCTGCGTAATACTTCGTTAGCCAATGTGTTAAACGGCTGCAGCATTTCTTTGCCGTTTCGATTTAAAAATGAGCCAATGGGGCTGATGCTGACAGCAGGTAATGGTAAGGATCAAGCGTTATTAGATTTAGCGAAACAATGGCAATCTATCATTAAAGACTCGTTATGATGTTTGTTTCTTGTTGTATTCCTCGGCTGCGATCACGGCAATATTGGTTGCCAGTTCTGCAATAGGGTTAAAAGGTTCGTCGGAGTAGGACGCGGTAAAGGTAAGATCATTCGGGGTCCAAACGGCTCTTATTTTTCGCAGGCTTCCGGCCTCTAATTCTTTGGTGATCATGATGTTAGGTAATGTAGAAATCCCAACCGCGTCAATCGCTAAGCTACGACAGGCAGCCAAGGAAGTTGACGCAAAAAAATGCGCTGGCGGTCCATCGAGTTCGCGGAACTTTTGATTGATTTCAACATAGGGTTTAGTGGCGCGAGCGTACGTGATGATCGGCCATTTGGCCAATTCCTCTAGATACAAGAGCCTGTCTGGCAAATTCAAATTTGGGCTAGCCACCCAAGAAAGAGCGAAAGTACAAAGCTCTCTGTTGACTATATTGGGTTCAGAAATGGGCCCCATTAAGAGCCCTAAGTCTAACGATCTGTCTTTAATTCCATTGCTCAAATTAGCGGTTATATCGACGGTCATTTCCACATCTAAGTTAGGCATGTCTTTGTTCAGTCGTGACAAAAAGTCGGGTAGCCATGTATTCACAATGGTTTCAGAAACCCCCAACCGTAATATGCCCGAATAAGCGGTGGAAAGGCCGGCGCGTTTTCGTAATTGTTCGGTCTGATAAAGAATTTTTTCCACATAAGGAAGTAATTCTTTGCCCTTTGATGTCAGCATAATAGGGCTAGAGCCACCTTCCCGTTCGAAAAGTTTGACACCTAACTCGGCTTCTAAACCAGAGATTCGAGCGGAAATGGCCGGTTGGGTTGTGTGCAGTCTTTCAGCCGCTTTGCGGAAATTTCCTAACGAGGCAACCCAAACAAAAGTTTCAAGGCGTTTGTAATTCACGTTGTTGTTACCTCTAGAGTCGCGAAAAAATAAAACAGTAAGATGGCTTGAAAGGGTATAAGGCTAATCAGATTTCAGCAATCTTTTCGTGAAGTCTTATCAGAGTCATAGGAGTGGCATAAAGCTTGCGGTATGCTATGGGCACATTTATAGGACCATTTTAATCATGAACAAATTGATTGCATTATTGCTAAAGGGTTTGGTAGCGGTTTTACCGATTGGTTTGACTGTGTATTTGATCTATTGGTTGTTGGCGACAGGTGAAGCCATCGCTCAGCCTGTTTTGTTTTTACTGATCCCAGATGCGCTTTATTTCCCCGGCCTAGGCTTGCTTGCCAGCTTGGCGCTATTAGTGCTGACTGGCTTTTTGGTGAATTTATACGGCTTTCGTTATTTAGTGAAATTAAGCCATAACATTTTCGAACGCATTCCGTTAGTAAAGTCCATTTATGGCGCCATCAAAGACATGATGATGGTGTTTAATCTAGCGGAAAAAAAAGAAATGAAGAGCGTTGTGTCAATCGAATGGAATGGCGCACAAGTGATTGGCTTTATCACTGGAGAGCAAACGGGAAAGCGGTTGTTTAAAGAGCAAGATTTGGTGGGGGTCTATGTGCCATTGAGTTATCAAATCGGCGGTATGACGCTGTACATTTCTCGCGATCGTTTGACGGAATTGGATATTGGAGTAGAAGAAGCGATGCGTCTAGCCTTGACTGCCGGAGTGCAATCTTCAAAAGCCAAATGATGCCAGTGATTTATCCAAAGTATTGGGGCTTGTACTGAAATTCTTTATTATGCACTTTTTTTAGTAACTCATTAGAGTGATGTTGGTAAGTATGCAAAAGGCGTTGCAAACGCAGAAAACAGTCGTTGTTGTCGGTGCGGGTCCTGCGGGTTTGATGGCCGCCGAAGGCATTTGTGCCGCAGGCCATCAGGTTCATGTATATGATGCCAAGCCCAGTGCATGTCGTAAATTCCTCTTAGCCGGTGTGGGTGGCATGAATATCACCCACTCGGAAGCCTACCCCGATTTTATTCAACGCTATTACGATAAAGCCGAGTGGTTGGATACGGCCATTCGTCAGTTCGATGCGGATGCCTTGTGCGAATGGATTCATGGTTTAGGCATAGAAACATTCGTGGGTACCTCTGGGCGAGTGTTCCCCAAAGACATGAAAGCGGCACCACTGTTGCGTAACTGGTTAAAACGATTACGAGACGCCGGTGTGCAGTTTCATATGCGTCATAAGATGGTTGGCTTATCAAGCAATCAAGTGGTGTTTGATCATGCCGGAGACAATGTCACCGTGAAGGCTGATGCCATTGTGCTAGCCATGGGCGGAGCAAGCTGGCCTAAACTGGGTTCTGATGGCGCTTGGCTTCCTGTATTGACCGAGAAAGGTATCGATGTCGCGCCATTACAGAGCGCTAACTGCGGTTTTTATAGCGAATGGAGTGAACACTTAAAAACCAAGTTTGCTGGCAGTCCTCTCAAAGATGTGGCGTTCTCTTTTACCTTGGCGGATGGCAACGTGGTCACCAAAAAGGGCGAGTGTATTGTTACACACGATGGCATGGAAGGTAGCTTGATTTACGCATTTTCTAAATATCTGCGCGATGGCATTAACAGCTCGGGCCAATCGTCTCTGTTGATGGATTTATTGCCTTTGCAAAGTGAAGCACAAGTCATTAAAAAATTGCGTAATACTAAGCCGAAAGAATCTTTTAGTAAGTATTTAAAACGTACCCTGAGCATCACTGGCGTAAAAACCGCTTTGTTGCATGAGTCGTTTCCTAAGGAGGCTTTTCAGACACCGGAAGACTTAGCGAGATGTTTAAAAGCCGTTCCAGTTTGCTTTTATAAGACTAAGCCAATCGAAGAGGTGATTTCCACAGCGGGTGGTGTCTGCGAAACCAGTGTCGATGAAACGTTGATGTTAAAGGTCATGCCAGGCGTATTTTGTGCTGGCGAAATGTTGGATTGGGAAGCGCCAACAGGCGGCTATTTATTAACGGCTTGTTTTGCGACTGGGCATTTGGCCGCAAAAGGCGTGAGAGACTTTCTTGTTCGAAGTACAGAATGCTAATGGTTTATTGAATAAGAAACGCCCAATGCGTTGACATTGGGCGTTTCTTAGTTTGGTTTCTGACATCCCTGTTTCAGAATGATTCGATTATCTTTTGATGAATTAATTAGACGCTTGCTGGTTTGGCATACCGAAGTTGTATTGCACGCCAACCGACGTTACGTTGTCTAAATGATCATCTTCAATGTCCTTCACTAGGCGGAAGTCTGCACGCAGATCCACGTCACTGTTAATCGCGTATTTCACACCGCCACCAGCGTTGACTAATAGATTGGTAGAATCGCCATCAACATCCGTTATACCCACACCAGCTGCAACATAAGGCGTTAGGTTCACCGTGGTGAAGGCTGGCAGACTGTACAGGCCATCCACTCGGTATTGGTCTAGATCGTTCTCACGTCCACGCTTGCTGGCATCTGAGTGAAGATAAACCGCTTCCAATGCCAGTGCGCTATTGGTTTGGTAGCCAACGCCGATTGAGTAAGACGTGTCATTGCCTGCTTGACGATCACTGTCAGCGTTGTAGTAGCCGATACTTGGTGTGACTGTGATGCCTTCTACTGGTTGTGCTGCGTATGCCATTGTTGTAAGGGATGAAGCAATCAGAACACCGCTAAAAAGAGTACGTTTTTTAAATGATGTAGACATGTTAATTTCTCCTAAATGAACATAACGTTTTGTTGTTCGTTGTTCAGATTACGCTGTTTTTTAGTATTGAAAAGCCCCCTCAAAATGCGCAAAAAATAGGACGTGAACCACTGTTACCCAATCATGACGCTAGTTTGACTAAAGTGTGTATATTCAAGCAATTAGCTGATCAAAACGTACCCAAAAGAGTGTAGGAAAAGCGCTGTTTATTACAGTAAGTTTTCACTCTTAAAATGCAGAAAACCATTGTGATCAAAGTAAGTAAGCGATGTTCATAAAGGGATGCTTGTTTAAATGATTCGCTTTAAAGTAGAACGCTTACAAGGCAGAGCGATAAGCAAAAAAAACGCCCGATATTAAATATCGAGCGTTGCCTTAGCCGTAGGCTATTTGGGAGGGTATGAACGAGGTGTTTACGCTTCGCTGGTCGAAATAATAGCGACAACGCGACGATTGATCTGACGGTTCTCTTCGCTATCGTTCTCTACGAAAGGTCTTTCTTCACCATAGCCAACAGAATTCACTCGTGATGTTGAAACTTCAAAGGTCTGAGTGAGTACATCGGCAATCGCTTTGGCACGTTTCTCTGAAATCATCTGATTGTAGTTTGCTGATCCAGTGTCGTCAGTGTGGCCTTCAATCATGACTGTGCTGCCTGGGTTTTCTTTCAGAAAGTCAGCAATTTTTTCTATTTCTGGATAATATTTCTGCTCAACATTGGTTTTATTGAGACCAAATTGAATGTTAATTTTACCTGGCGGTTCAGCCACAACGTCTACCTGTTTAGGGACTTCTTCAACCACAGGGGCTGCTGCAATAGGCTCTTCTTTTACTTGTTCCACGGGTTCCTGAACAGCTGTTTGTGTCTCAGTAATTGGTTCGGGTTCTACTTGTGTGTAAGTCTGTTCAACAGGAGTATATCCCTGGTTGTCAGAGGATGAATTGGAGGAAGAGCCACCGAACGTCATTTGCACACCAAGTGAGGTGACATTATCCAAATGATGATCTTCAACGTCGTTGACTAGACGGAAGTCCGCACGTAATGACACTGCGTCATTAATCGCGTATTTCAAACCACCACCCGCGTTGATCTGTGTGTTGTTATCTTCGCCATTGCTGAAATCGGCTGTGCCTACACCAGCGGCTAAGTAGGGCGTGAGATTAAGCGAGCTAACATTCGGTAAATGATACAAGCCGTCTAGTCGATATTGGTCCACATCGACGTCACTACCGCCAGATTGTTTAGAGTCGGCATTTAGGTAAACAAACTCGACCGCCCAAGGGTTGTTGAACTGGTAACCTAGGCCTAATGAATAAGACGTATCGTCTTCAGTGTTACGATCATTATCCATATTGTAATGACCAATACTTGGTGTAACGGTGAATCCTTCTTGTTGCTGTGCAAGTGCCAAAGTGGACAGTGAAGACGCTGCAATAATACTGCTGAGAAGCGTGCGTTTTGCGATGTTAAAAGACATATTTTATCTCCTGATAAATAGCTATGTGGGTTGTTCTTTTTCCAGAATAGCGCGTTTATCGAGGTTTCAAAATTGACGTAAAAATGACCTTAAACCCTTGTGTCATCTGGCATTTCGTAATCATGACTAGGTGTTTACTTAACAAACAATATCCACACAGAGTGGGGTAATAAGGGGACCTAAAAAGCGTACAAAAGGAGGTATTCATTACGTGAGTTTTTCACTTCGGTGAGTGAATTTCTTCGCAAGATGAGTTGTTCATTACAGAATGGAGAGGTATTGTCGAAAGTCTTTTTATTGATAGGTGTTATTGTGGTTCGCTCCCAGCGTTTGCTTACTCTTATTGCTTTACTGCGCAGTCATCGATATCCCGTGTCAGGGAAGGCGTTGGCGGAAAAGCTCAATATCAGTGTGCGGACTGTGTATCGAGACATTGCCTCCCTGCAAGAGCAAGGCGCAAATATTGAAGGTGAAGCGGGTGTCGGCTATGTTCTCAAGCCGGGTTTTCTGCTGCCACCCTTGATGTTCACCGAGGAAGAAATCGAAGCCTTGGTGCTTGGGGCCCGTTGGGTTACACAACGTACTGATAGCCAATTAAGTAATGGCGCGTAAAACGCTTTGAATAAAATTGCTTCGGTACTGCCAGCCGAATTAAAAGACATTTTAGAGGATACCTCCTTGCTGATCGGTCCAGGCAAAGAGCCGGCGACAGATAAGGTGGACATGTCTGTCGTTCGCCAAGCGATTCGAGATGAAAAGATTCTCGCCATTGAGTATCGAGATTTAAAAGGCAAGCCGTCTCAACGTCGAATCTGGCCATTTGCCTTAGGGTATTTTGATGAGGTTCGGGTGTTGGTGGCTTGGTGTGAACTGCGCCAAGAAATTTGTAACTTTCGTACGGACCGCATTCTGTCGAGTGAGCTAATCCATACTCGCTACGCGACACCTCGTCATGTATTGCTTAAACAATGGCGAGCGACTCTGAATGAGCCTAAGGTATTCTTAATACAACACATGCTATTGGGGCATTTTATTAGATACGCATTTACTTTTTGCGGTAGACAAAATGATGTCTTTCAACCAAAGAGTACAAGGGTCGTATGCTCTATATTGATGCCATTGTAGTATCCACGTGATTTTGGGGATTTGAATTGGGCATGGCAATATCTTGATGGGAATGATTTTTTCCCAATACTGTGCGAGACGTTTTTGAATAATGGCAATTCGATTCGTTCCAGCGACACTGATAGGGATCATATTAAAGCTGCTTACTATAACCTCGATCTTTCTTTCTTTTTTTATTTCATTTAGAAAAATACTGTCTAGCGTTGGTCGCTTACTGGAGCCAAATTGAGCGGTTACGTGGCCCATCGAAAAAAAATCTTTGCTAGATATGCTATTACTGATGTCGGGATTATTTTTGCAGCAAATGCAGACAAATTCTTCATCGAATAGTTCTACATAAGGATGATTTGAAGAATGGAACCTTTCGGGCATGAGTAGAAAGTCTGCATTGCCATGTTCCATCTCTTCTACAGGGGAATTGTCAGTTGACAGTACTTCGAAACTGATGCCGGGGGCGAGTTGATTTACATGTCTGATGACATCGGGCATAACGATCGTTGCTGTATAATCAGACATGATACAAGTGATGTGTCTATTAGATTCTTTTGGTGAGAACGTCGGTTTTATTTCTAGGGTGCTCTGAGTTTGCAGTAGTAAATCATGAACAGGTTTTACTAGGCTTTCTGCAAGCGGCGTTAGGAGCATTTTTCTACCGACCTGAACCAGCAGTTGATCATCAAAATATTCCCTTAGTCGCGCCAGCGCACCGCTTGTAGCGGATTGACTTAAAAAGATTTTCTCACCTGCCATAGTGATGTTTTTTTCCGTTAACAGTGCATCTAGCACAACTAACAAATTCATATCAAATTTATGAAATCTCATTGTGTCTTCCCTCAATTATTTTTTTATTTTTTTCGACAATAACATAACAAATTTGACTCTGGGAAAAATTATGTATCGGCGTACTGGATACGAGTTATCTGATCAAACGATTTTTTGGATGGCTGGTTGAGTATTAGTCTTAATTAAAGTTTCCCTTTCCATAGATAGGGATGCTCACAAACTTAGTGTCATCGTATGGATGATCCTTCGTTTAAATATAAAAATATTGGGGATGTTTAATGGCTATTGTTGGTGTTGCTACCGTTTTATATGGTGTTGAAGATTTGGATGAATCGACACGTTTTTATGAAGACTTTGGTTTAATTCTTACTTCGCGTTCGGCCTCTGAAAGTGTTTTTAAATTGGACGAAGGATCATCAGTGATTCTTCGTAAGAATAATGATGAGTCCTTGCCCAAATCCGTCTGTATGGATCCTGGTATTAGAGAAACGATTTGGGGTGTTGATACGCAGGATAATTTTGATGAGTTGGTGGCGGACTTACGTCGTGACCGTTCTGTGTGTATGGATGAGGCTGGTGTTGCTCATTTTTTAACGGACTGTGGTATTGCACTTGGTTTGAAAGTGTTTCAACGAAAAAAAGTGCTTTATGCACCAGACCCCATCAATGCTCCAGGCAATGTAAATCGCTTAAATCAGCACCGTAAATGGAAACAACGTGCCCTACCAAAAACTATTAACCACGTTGTGTATGCGGTAGCAGATTTCAAAAGCACATTTAATTTCTTTAAAAATAGGCTTCATTTTCGACTATCTGATTATCAGAAAAATGTAGGTATTTATTCTCGTTGCGATGGTGCGAATGAGCATCACAATCTTTTTGTCGCTGATTGTACATTGCCGGGTATGAGGGGCTACCCGCATTTTCATCATATTAATTTCGGGGTAGAAGATATTGATGAGCTGATGGTGGGGTCTAATTATATGACACGCAAAGGCTGGCATCAGGGCTTTCTTGGTAATGGTCGTCACCGTATTGCTTCTTCTTTGTTTAGTTATTGGTTGTGCCCAGCTGGTGGTGAGGCTGAGTATGGTGCCGATTCTGATTATTTGGATGACAACTGGGTGCCTCGTGAATGGGAGTTCCGTTTTGGAACCGCTTCTTGGATGCAGGTACTACCAGACTTCATGAAAGAAGAACATGAATGGGATGTGGGCTTTTATAAGGAGTTTGGTGATGATCAAGATAATAATGAAAAAGGAGCGTAATGATGGCTGATATCCTTTTTCATTCTTGTTCTGGCTCATGTTCAGAAGACTGTCGGGAAACAATACAGTCTGCTATTAATCAGCGCGATAAAGAATGTCGTGTTATTGATTTTCATTGTCATATTTTTGTTCCAGCAGTTGAGAAACTGGTTGAAGGCAGAGCAGAGAAAATAGCGGAAGTGCAAGCACTGGCAGACTCTATGGGGCCTGAGTCTAATGAGCATAATGCCACGGTTATGCTGCCTTTTGCAGGTCCTAGATTGGTTAATTTGCAACAACGATTTAGTGATATGGAGGCTATGGGCGTTGATATGCAAGTCATAAGTCCTTCTCCAACGCAATATTATTATTGGGCTGATGAAACGCTGGCACGAGAAATTGTTAATTTACAAAATCAGTCCATTGCTGAAATCTGTTCGCAAAATGCCACCCGATTAATGGGACTTGGAAATGTATCACTGCAACACCCTGAGCTTGCCGTTGAACAATTAAAATCTTGTATGAATTTGGGGTTGAAAGGTGTTGAAATTTCTACCTTCATTAATGGTGTTGATCTTAGCTCAGAGCGATTTGAAGATTTTTGGAAAACCGCTGAAGCACTAGGCAGTGTGATATTTATTCATCCCTTTGGAGCCAGTTTGGGACAACGCCTTGAGCCATTTTACCTATCTAACCTAATTGGCCAACCGCTGGAAACGACCATAGCTCTATCTCATCTAATCTTTTCTGGAGTGTTAGATCGCTACCCTAATTTGAAATTGTTAGCGGCACATGGTGGTGGTTATTTGCCTACTTATATTCAGCGCTCGGATCATGGTTATCGAGTGCGTCCTGAATGTCAAAGAATCAGCAAAAAACCGAGTGAATACTTATCACAAATTTGGTTTGACTCTTTGGTCTATGACAAAGCTGCATTATCACGTTTGATTAACCAGGTCGGTATCTCTCAAGTCGTAGTGGGCAGTGATTACCCATTTGATATGGGGAGTTACGATATTCATGCTTTGTTAGCGTCTCTTGATTTGACGAAAGATGAATATGAGAAGTTGTTGTCTGGTAATGCATTGAAACTACTAAGTTGATTGTAAGTGATTATCGCAAAAGCAGCAGTATGACCTAGCAATATAATAATAAGAAGGATTTATCATGGCTAAAATGAAAAAAGTATTGGTTGTGGGTGGCGGTATTGGTGGTTTGTCCAGCGCCATTGCGCTGCGTAAATCGGGCATCGAAGTGGATGTACTGGAAGTCAATAAAGACTGGACGGTTTACCACGTGGGTATTATCGTGCAGGGCAATTTTATCCGCGCCCTGTGTGATCTTGGCGTTGGTAAAGAAGCGGTAGCGGCCGGATACGCCTATTACGGTGTGGAATTCCGCGACAGCCAGACTGATGAAGTACTGGCTTCTCTGCCGACGCCGCAAATTGCGGCGGAGGGTTTTCCTTCTGAATTGGGTATCACCCGTCCGGCATTGCATGAAGTGCTCAGTACAGCGTCCCTTAAGTGCGGTGCCAATGTGCGTTTAGGCATGACCTATACGAACATGCAAGAAACCGATGCTGGGGTGAAGGTGACATTCAGCGACGGTGGCAGTGATGTTTATGATCTGGTGATTGGCGCAGATGGCGCTTATTCGAAAACCCGCAAATTCCTGTTTGGTGACAAGTATAAGCCGCGTTTTACTGGTCAGGGCGTATGGCGTTATAACCTGCCACGCCCCAAAGATCTGGACCGCAGCCTGATTTACACTACCTCAGAAGATGGCAGAAAACCTGGTTTTGTGCCGCTTTCAGAAGATACCATGTATATCTTTGTGGTTTCCTCTGAACCTGGTAATCCATTCCATGATCCCCAAAAATTGCATCTCTTGTTACAGCAACGCATGGAAGGTTTTGGCGGTCTAGTAGCCGAGATCAAACACTTTGTTACTGATCCTAGTCAAGTGGTTTATCGTCCCATGGAGGTCTGTGTATTACCTGCTCCCTGGTACAAAGGACGGGTATTGCTGATCGGCGATGCGGCCCATGCGTCCACACCACATTTTGGTCAGGGTGGCGGCTCTGCGGTTGAAGATGCTGTGGTGCTGGGGGATCTGGCTGCTCAGGGCTTGTCTGCCGAAGAATTGCTCCCCGCCTTTATGAAGCGCCGTTTCGAGCGGGCCCGATTTATCGCCGAAGGCTCCATTCAATTAGGGGAATGGGAAATGCACCCAACTTCAGATGCCGACCCTGTAGGGCTTATGTCGGAAATGCGCCACTTGATTGCTGAGCCAATATAAGGAGGTGTTTGTAATGAACGAGAAAAATCCTTTGTTTGGCTGGCAGGTTGACCGCAATGAAATTCACATGGTGGGAGAGGATTTACAGCGCCCGGAATGCATCCTGGCGGAACCTGATGGCTCCTTATGGACTGCTGATGCCAGAGGCGGGGTGATGCACATTCATCCTGATGGAAAACAAACGTTGATTGCCCAGCAAGTGGGAGACGCTCCTTCTGGTGAGAAAAGTGCCGCAGAGCTGATGCTTGGGGGCACTCTGCCCAATGGCCTGGCCTTTGATGGGGACGGCAATGTGGTGATCGCCAATTTTGGTACCAATGCCATTGAGCGCATGAGCCGTGATGGAGAATCCGAAACCCTCTACGACAGCCTGGATGGTGCCCCCCTTGGCAAGATGAACTTTTGCCTATGCGACAGCAAAGGACGTATCTGGTTTACCGTGACAACCCGTCAGGAGCCCTGGACCAAGTGCATCAATGAGAAAACCCCCGATGGTTATGTTGGGGTGATTGATGACAAAGGAATTCGTGTGGTGGCGGATCATTTCATTGGCACCAATGAAATCCGTTTTGACGCAAAAGAGGAATGGCTGTATGTGGTGGAAACCAACGCCAGACGAATCTCCCGAGTGCGGATTAATGATAACTGTGAAGAGGTCGCCAGAGAAATTTATGGCCCTGACGACTTGGGTGGTTTTCCGGATGGGTTTGCTTTTGACTCTTACGGCAATTTATGGATTACCCTGATTCTCACCGAGCGACTCATTGCCCTTACCCCAGAAGGAGAGATACTGACTCTGCTGGATGATGGCAACCCAGAAGCAATTAAAATTTACGAAGAGCATTTTCGTAATGGTACAACCACACCGGATCTGATGGGTGCCTGTCGCGGTACTCTGGCTCCTATGATGGCCAGTATCACTTTTGGCGGGGAAGATCTAAAAACCGTTTATATTGGCAGTTTGATGGGCAAAAGCTTACTCAGCTTTCGCTCTCCAGTGGCCGGATTGCCCTTATCTCATTGGAGGAAATAAAGAAAAGATATTTAACATAGCGAGAAACTTGTTCATCTCCTTTTCACCTAAGACCGGTGGAGAAAGAAAATAATAAAAATTGTCGGAGAATAAAAATGAAAACGATAGAAAAAAAGGTGACATCTCTGCAAGCATATATACTGCTTTTTTGTGGCTGTATGTCTGTATTGGCTGCAGTCGCGATAGCTCCTATTTTACCTAAAATACAAGAGCACTTTGCGAGTATTCCGAACGTTAAGTTTTTGGTTCCTCTTTCTCTTACCACACCCGGTTTAGTGGTTGCTTGTCTTGCACCTTTTGTTGGAGCGATTGCCGATAAGTGTGGTCGTAAAAATTTATTGGTGTTCGGTCTTGTTCTTTATTGTCTTTTTGGGGTAGCGCCTATTTTTATTGACTCGTTGCATTACATTATTGGCACGCGAGTCATGGTTGGCGTTTCTGAAGCCATTATTATGACATGCAGTATCGCGCTTATTGGAGACTATTTTCATGGTGCAAAGCGTGAACGATATTTGGCTCTAAATACAACGCTCTCTTCGACTTCTGCTGTGATTTTTATTGTTATTGCTGGTGCTCTAGGAGATCACGGATGGCGTACTCCTTTTTTCTTGTATGGTATTGCTGCAATCTTAGTTGTTTTATCCATATTGTTTCTTTGGGAGCCCACGTCAAGGGGATCTGACTTAGAAATGGATAAGGCTAAGAATGTGATGCAGGAGGAAAATTGGAGTTTGCTGTTACTGCTCTTCATTTGCGGTGTGACGCTGATCGGTGGAATCGGATTTATGGGGATTCAAGTGCATATTGGATACCTTCTAGGTGGAGTGGGTACAACGTCCTCTAGCACTATCGGCATGATTGCATCAGGGGGACAAATGGCAGTGGTATTAGGGTCGTTCGTTTTTCGTTTGTTATTAAAAATGGAGGTGGGTACTGTCGCTCGACTTGGTATTGCTTCTTTGGGGTTGGGCATTGGCTATTTTATTGCTGGTAGTGCTACTACACAAAATGGAGTGATAGCCGGTACCGTCATTGCAGGACTAGGTGGTGGGATTATTTTGCCAGCAATGATGTGTTGGAACATGAATATTTTGCCTGATAGCAAGCGTGCTTTAGGGATGGGATCTTGGATGTCGGCTTTTTTCTTAGGACAGTTTTTGACTCCTCTTGTTGTTGTCGGTTTGTCTGAGAAGGTCGGTTCTATAGCGTATTCGATTCATTTAATGGGCATTATTATTCTACCTATTGCTGTGTTATTGATCGCTTGGCAGTTGGGTCGCAGAGTGTTTTTTAGTAATAAGCATATTGTTGTTTCTTCGTGAAAAGCTTTGTCGTTGATTGTTTTTATACTAAAAAACACAGCTGTTTTAGATGTATTTAGAAGTTGTATGGAAGAATAAAAATTATGAAGAATTACGACATTGTTGCAATGGGGGCGGGCCATAATGGATTGGTTGCTGCCGCATATTTGGCAAAAGCTGGGAAAAAGGTGCTGGTGCTGGAGCGCAAGCCTTATCCGGGTGGAGGGGTATCTACACAACAACTCAATACCCCTGGATATTGGCATGATGAGCACTCCAGTGTGCATATCATGATTCAGGGTAATCCCATGTTGCGCCAGGACGAACTGGGGTTGATCAGCAAGCATGGACTTAACTACCACTATTCGGATGTGCCTCATGCAACAATCTTTCCCGATCAATCCACTCTGTTTACCTATAAGGATATTGATAAAACCTGTGAGTGTTTTGCCAAAGTCTCTCCCAAAGATGCGGAAACTTACCGCTCTTTTGTGAAAATGAGCCAGCAAATCCTCACTATGTTTATGCCAGGACTGTATTCACCTCCGCCTCCTTTAGGGGAATTAGTCGCTATGTTGGATCGTAGCGAAGAAGGTCGATTGATGCTGGATTATATGAATCGGGACTGCCTAGATCTGGTCAACCAGTTATATGAGAACGATAAAATCAAAATCCATCTCTTGCGTTTGGTGAGTGAAAATCTGCAAGCGCCAGATGAATTGGGAACAGGGATGGGCGTTCTTTTGATGCCGGGCATTATTCACACCTACGGGGTTTCTCAGCCTATTGGTGGCAGTGGCAAACTCACCGAATCTTTGGTGCGCTGCATTGAATCCCATGGTGGCGAGGTGAGATGCAACAGCGAAGTGAAAAAGATTCTTACCAGTGGAGGAAAAGCGGTTGGAGTGGAAATGTCCGATGGTCAAAGCATTATGGCAAAGGATGCGGTGATTGGTGCTATTCATCCACATGTGATTCGTAAGTTTGTTGAAGGTGTACCGGAACCCGTTATGAAGCGGGCGGAGCGCGCTACCTTGGCACCGTTTAGCATCATGGTGAGCCACTATGATCTGAAAGAAAACGTCCAATACTTCGCGGGTGAAGAAGTTGGTAAAGCTACCATGCTGGAGTTCATGGCCACCGACAAACTTAGCGAAATGGTGGATGATTTTGATGGACTGCGCCGAGGAAAAATTACTGAACGTCGTTTGTGCGCGGGAGGTGATGAAAGTATTAATGATAAAACCCGTGTACCAGAAGGGGCGGGTATGTTTCATGGTATTACCTTTGCCCCTTATACCCTAGCAGATGGACGCCATTGGGATGAGGTAAAAGAAGAAATTGGAGACCTGTCTTTAGAACACTATCGTAAGTTTGTTTCTAACCTGACTTCAGACAACATCATTGCCCGCTCTATAGTGAGTCCACTCGATTTAGAACGTAGTTCACCCAACAGTATGATGCGCGGAGATCTACACGGCGTTGCACCGTATTTCTATCAAAGTGCCGGACATCGTCCCACACCGGATTTAGGGCAATTTACTGTGCCGGGTGTGGAAAATCTCTATCTGGCGGGTCCTTTCCAGCATCCAGGTGGTGGTGTCTATGGGGCAGGGAGAGCAACAGCGATTAAGATGTTTGAAGAACTAGGGATGGACTTTGGCGCTGTATCTGGAGGGGCTCGATCGGATTTGCCAGACCCTCGAACCATTCAAAAAACAAAGACTAACCAAGGCATGGTATTGCGTGGTCCAGCAGATGAAGAACTCATGAGTGTGGAATCCATGGATTGTATAGGCAATGAGTTAATCATCAAGGGAAAAAGCTTTGGCACTATGCCAATGGAAGCACGTCTTGACCCTAGTTCTGCCCGTGCTGGGTTAAAAATGCTGGGCATCAAAAAGCTGGCTTTTTTGGCGACCTTACCTTTTCGAAGCAAAGACTAAGAAGGTGAGAATATGAATCGCTTACAGAATAAAGTCGCTATTGTGACAGGTTTTGGCTCCGGTATTGGTCAAAGTTGTGCCTTATTGTTTGCCCGTGAAGGTGCTTTGGTGATTGGGGTTGATATTAACCCCACATCAGCACAGGAAAGTCTCGCTCTGGCAGAGCAGGAAGGACTTAGCATGGACAGTATAACTTGTGATCTGACGCAACCTGATCAGGTCAGAGCCTTGGTATCCACTGTAATGGAGCGTTATGGAAGGGTGGATACGCTGGTCAACGCTGGTGCTTTTGGGGCATTTCAGTGGATTGAAGACATGGACTACGAGCGTGATTGGCGCAAAACCATGGTGGGAGAAATCGATATTGTCTTCCTCTTGTGCCAAGCCGCTTGGCCTTATTTGAAAAAACAGGGTGGTTCCATTGTCAACTTTGCCTCCGCCAATGCTCATGTGGCGTTTGAACCTTCTCCAGCGCTAGCTCATTGTGCTGGTAAAGGTGCTGTTCTGGCAATGACCCGGCAACTGGCCCTGGAAGGAGGGCCTTTTCAGATTCGTGCCAATACTATTTCTCCTGGCTTGGTAGAAACCTCTGCCACGCAATTCCCATTAGAAAATATTGAAGGGTTTAAAGATGCCGTTGCACGGCAATCCATCATAAAACGCCATGGACAGCCAGAGGATATTGCCTGGGCTGCAGTGTATCTGGCTTCAGATGAAGCTACTTGGGTTACAGGAGCCGATTTTAATATAGATGGAGGGACGACAGCACTTTAGATCATTTAGCAATAAGAGTTTCAACATCGTAAAACTAAAATAAAAATAAGAGGGCATCATTGTGTTTAGCCGAAAAACGATTTTGAGCATCATATTATGTACTCAATGGGCAGTGAGTTATGCCGAAAGTACCGCTGATAAAACATCAAACGAAAATGAAAAAACATTTTGGGAAAAAATGGCCGAACAGGGGGTTGAGTATCGAGTCGTCCCTGAATAATGGCGTTTCAAGCAAGAAGCGCCATGCTATTTTTGGGTCTTTCCAGTAGAAAAGTTATTTTCAGCCATAATCGCTTTAAAAATGGCCCAAAATCTAGGACACAATAAAGCC